>Ga0308165_1000222_pt1 | contig 135826 bp, 123 predicted proteins | sample PhyWR2_FD_201032 | JGI IMG/M metagenome (GOLD analysis project Ga0308165, IMG submission 201032) | Phyllosphere microbial communities from UC Gill Tract Community Farm, Albany, California, United States - DLSLW.R2 | ecosystem: Host-associated > Plants > Phyllosphere > Unclassified | place... | reverse complement strand
GGCTACGTCAAACAATCCTACCTCGAAGGCTCGAACGTCGACGCCGTCAAGGAAATCACCGACCTCATCACGGCGCAGCGCGCCTATGAGATGAATTCCAAGGTCATCACCACCGCTGACGAAATGGCTTCGATTGTCAGCAAGAACCTGAAGTAAGAACGGAAAGGCAGGCGAACATGAGGTTTGGCCGGAACAATAGCAGCTGCAGAACGGCACTCGTCCGTATGTGTCTCGCGTCTGCCTTTTCGCTGGGCGCCCTGGCGCCCGCTCTTGCGCAGGCGCCAATGGCATTGGTTCCCGTGCGCACCATCTATCCCGGCGAGGCGATCTCGCCCGAACAGGTGAAGTCGGTGGAAGTGACCAACCCGAATATTTCCGCTGGTTATGCGAGCGATATCAGCGAAGTGGAAGGCATGATCTCCAAGCAGACATTGCTTCCCGGCCGCACGATCCCCATTGCGGCGCTTCGCGAACCGTCCCTGGTGGTGCGCGGGACGAGCGTCAAACTCGTTTTCCACATCGGCAACATGACGCTGATGGCTTCCGGAACGCCAATGAGCGACGGCTCGCTCGGCGAGGTCGTCAGGGTACGCAACATCGATTCCGGCGTGATGGTCAGCGGCACGGTCATGAAGGACGGAACCATTCAGGTGATGGCGAAATGAGAGCGCTTCGTATCATAGCCGCGGCGCTGGTCTTTTCCGCCCTGCCCTTCCTCTCCACACCGCCCGCGCAGGCCGACACATCCCGCATCAAGGATATCGCATCCCTGCAGGCCGGACGTGACAACCAGCTGATCGGTTACGGTCTCGTCGTGGGTCTGCAGGGCACGGGCGACAGCCTGCGCTCCTCGCCTTTCACCGAACAGTCCATGCGCGCCATGCTGCAGAACCTCGGCATCACCACGCAGGGTGGCCAGTCCAACGCCAAGAACATCGCCGCCGTGATGGTGACGGCCAACCTGCCGCCATTCGCCAGCCCCGGCAGCCGTGTGGACGTGACGGTCAGCTCGCTTGGCGACGCCACCTCGCTTCGTGGCGGTAACCTCATCATGACGTCGCTTTCCGGCGCGGACGGGCAGATTTACGCCGTCGCGCAAGGGGCGCTGATCGTCAACGGTTTTTCGGCCCAGGGCGATGCCGCGACGCTGACGCAGGGCGTCACCACGTCGGCGCGCGTGCCGAACGGCGCGATCATCGAGCGGGAACTGCCGTCGAAGTTCAAGGATTCGGTCAATCTGGTCCTTCAGCTGCGCAACCCGGATTTTTCGACAGCCGTGCGTGTGGCTGATGTCGTCAACGCCTTTGCCCGCGCCCGTTATGGCGACCCGATCGCCGAACCGCGTGATTCGCAGGAAATCGCGGTGCAGAAACCCCGCGTCGCAGACCTCACCCGGCTGATGGCGGAAATCGAAAATCTGACGGTCGAGACGGATACGCCTGCCAAGGTCGTGATCAACGAGCGCACCGGCACGATCGTCATCGGTGCGGATGTGCGCATTTCCCGCGTCGCCGTCAGCTATGGAACACTCACCGTGCAGGTGACAGAATCGCCGCAGGTCATCCAGCCCGCACCCTTCTCGCGCGGCCAGACGGCGGTGCAGCCGCAGACGGATATCATGGCCATGCAGGAAGGCAGCAAGGTCGCCATCGTCGAAGGCCCGGACCTTCGCACGCTGGTTGCCGGTCTCAACAGCATCGGGCTCAAGGCGGACGGCATCATCGCCATCCTGCAAGGCATCAAATCCGCTGGCGCCCTTCAGGCGGAGCTCGTGCTGCAATGATGGAACGTCAGACCAAAAATCCGCTCTCGAATGGCCTCGTCCGCTTTGCGGCCGTCGCGTCGCTGCTGTTCCTGCTGCCGGTTGCCGGCGCCGAAAGCCAGCAGAACGTGGTGTCTGAACTCAGCACGCAGGACGAAATCCAGAAATTCTGCACCAATATTGCCGATGCTGCCCGCGACCAGCGTTACCTCATGCAGAAGCAGGAGCTTGAAAAGCTTCAGGCCGACGTCAATGAACGTATTTCTGTGCTGGAAAACCGCAAGGCGGAATATGAGGACTGGCTGGCGCGCCGCGAACATTTCCTCAATCAGGCCAAAAGCAACCTCGTCGACATCTACAAGACGATGAAGGCGGACGCCGCAGCTCCCCAGCTCGAAAAGATGCATGTGGAGATCGCGGCCGCCATCATCATGCAGCTGCCACCGCGCCAATCCGGCCTCATCCTTAGCGAAATGGATGCGCAGAAAGCCGCGACCGTCGCCGGCATCATGTCGCAGGCAATCGACAAAAACACTTCGAAGGATCCTTCATGAGCACGCGTCGTCTTCCGGCCCTCCTCCTGCCGCTCGCTCTCCTGGCCGGCTGCCAGAATAACCAGACCCTGAAGGAAATCGGCAACGCACCCGCGATGAGCCCGATCGGCAGCGGCCTGCAATTCAGCCAGACACCGCAGATGGGCATGTATCCCAAGCAGCCGAAACACATGGCAAGCGGCTATTCGCTGTGGAGCGACAGCCAGGGTGCGCTGTTCAAGGATCTGCGCGCACTCAATATCGGCGACATCCTGACCGTTAACATCCAGATCAACGACAAGGCCGATTTCGACAACGAGACCGAGCGCAACCGCACCAATGCCAGTGGCCTGAACTGGAAGGCAAAAGCCCAGATCCTGGGCTGGACGCCGGATGCGGATTCCAGCATCAAATACGGCTCCGACACCGACACACAGGCCAAGGGCAAGACCAAGCGCTCCGAAAAGCTGACGCTGCTGGTGGCCGCCGTCGTGACCGGCATTCTGGAAAACGGCAACCTCATCATCAGCGGCTCGCAGGAAGTGCGTGTGAACCACGAAATCCGCATCCTCAACGTCGGCGGTATCGTCCGTCCGCAGGATGTCGATGCCCAGAACATCATCTCCTACGAGCGCATCGCCGAAGCACGCATCTCCTACGGCGGTCGTGGCCGTCTGACGGAAGTGCAGCAGCCTCCGGTCGGGCAGCAGGTCGTCGACCTGTTCTCGCCGCTCTGACGCCGCACACGGGGAACGGACTGACCCATGGAAAACGAACAGGCAGAGGGCAAGAAGAAATCCTCCCCTCTGGTCATGACCATCGCAGGCGTGGTGATCCTCACCCTGCTCGGTGCGGGCGGCGGCTGGCTCGTGGGCGGCATGATCGCCCCGAAAGTCGCCGCAACGGAGGCCCATGCCACCGCTGCGGCCGGCGGCCATGGCGAGAAGAAGGGCGAAGGCCTCGATAAAATCGATGCCGAAGCGAACGGCATCGTCCAGCTCGATCCCATCACCACCAATCTCGCCTATCCTTCGACCAACTGGGTGCGGCTGGAAGTGGCGCTGATGTTCAAGGGGCCGGTGGAAGTCGGGCTGGCGGAGGATATCCACCAGGACATCATGGCCTATGTCCGGACCGTTTCCCTCCAGCAGCTGGAAGGCCCGCGCGGCTTTCAATATCTTAAGGATGACATTCAGGAACGAGTTGACCTGCGCTCTCAAGGGCGCGTATCCAAGGTCATGTTCCGGACCTTTGTCATCGAATGATTCGATTTCTTGTAACCATCGCCGTCCTCCTCGCTTTGCCGGGCCTTGCCAATGCCCAGCAATTTCCGTCCGATCTGTTCAACACGCAGATCGACGGCTCCGTCGCGGCATGGATCATCCGCACCTTCGGCCTGTTGACGGTCCTGTCCGTCGCGCCCGGCATCCTGATCATGGTCACGAGCTTTCCGCGCTTCGTGATCGCCTTTTCGATCCTGCGATCCGGCATGGGACTTGCGTCAACACCGTCGAACATGATCCTGCTGTCGATGGCGATGTTCATGACCTTCTACGTCATGTCCCCCACCTTCGACAAAGCCTGGACGGATGGCGTGCAGCCGTTGCTGCAGAACCAGATCAACGAACAGCAGGCCGTGCAACGCATTGCCGAACCCTTCCGCACCTTCATGAACGCCAATACGCGTGACAAGGACCTGAAGCTGTTCGTCGACATCGCCCGCGAGCGCGGACAGGTGGTCATGACCGACAATGTCGTGGACTATCGCGTACTGGTTCCTGCCTTCATGCTCTCGGAAATCCGGCGCGGTTTTGAAATTGGTTTCCTCATCATCCTGCCGTTCCTCGTCATCGATCTGATCGTCGCCACCATTACCATGGCGATGGGCATGATGATGCTGCCGCCCACCTCGATTTCGCTGCCGTTCAAGATCCTGTTTTTCGTGCTGATCGACGGCTGGAACCTGCTTGTGGGAAGCCTCGTCAGATCGTTCAACTGACGGCCCTTATACCCCGCTGATACAGATTAACCCTGTTTTTTAACCCCGCACGCCCAAGGCCGCGGGGTTTTCGCATTTTAGTGCTTTGGTTACCATTTTCACTAGCGACTGGGTAACTATATTTTTAAATAAAAAAGTTACTATTAAGCTAAATCAAAAAGTAACCATAAGTATTTTACAGTATTTCTTAACGCTCAAATTAATGATTGCGCAATTATTCGCTGCGAAATTCTTCCCACACGCAGCGGGTTTGGTTTCTGGAACTAAGCGTTTCTGAACCGAGTGGCATGAAGCCGAAACGTTGCGACCGGTAATATCCAACCCGGTATGTCCCCACTCCGTATCTCGTAAAAACAAGGGACACATTTATTATGGCAAGCATTCTGACCAACAACAACGCAATGGCCGCTCTCTCGACCCTGCGTTCCATCGCTTCCGACCTGTCGACCACGCAGGACCGTATTTCTTCCGGCCTGAAGGTTGGCTCGGCTTCGGACAACGCTGCTTATTGGTCGATCGCGACCACCATGCGCTCCGACAACAAGGCTCTCGGCGCAGTTTCTGACGCGCTGGGCATGGGCGCTGCCAAGGTTGACACCGCTTCCGCCGGTATGGACGCCGCCATCAAGGTCGTGACCGACATCAAGGCAAAGGTCGTTGCCGCCAAGGAACAGGGCGTTGACAAGACCAAGGTTCAGGAAGAAGTTTCTCAGCTTCTCGATCAGCTGAAGTCGATCGGCACGAGCGCGTCTTTCAACGGTGAAAACTGGCTCGTTTCCAGCGCCAACGCTACCAAGACCGTTGTATCCGGCTTTGTTCGTGACGCTGGCGGCACCGTTAGCGTCAAGACGACGGACTACGCGCTGGACGCCAACTCCATGCTTTACACGGAAGGTACGCCGGGCACGATCGACGCAAACTCCGGTATCCTGAACGCGACCGGTGCAACGACCACCGTCGGCGCCAAGACCTACACGCAGATCTCCGTGCTCGACATGAACGTCGGCACCGACGACCTCGACAACGCTCTCTACTCCGTTGAAACCGCTCTGACGAAGATGACCAGCGCTGGCGCCAAGCTCGGTTCGCTGTCTGCACGTATCGACCTGCAGAGCGGCTTCGCCGACAAGCTGTCCGACACCATCGAAAAGGGTGTAGGCCGTCTCGTCGACGCTGACATGAACGAAGAGTCCACCAAGCTGAAGGCTCTGCAGACGCAGCAGCAGCTGGCAATCCAGGCTCTGTCGATCGCCAACAGCGACTCGCAGAACATCCTGTCGCTCTTCCGCTAAGAGCCGAGCTTCTCATAGCCCTTCGGGGCTGGGGGATCCATTTCTTCCCACAAGCAATCGGGGGCTGACCGAACGCAGATTGGGGTAGAAAGCATAAAGGTCCGAAAGGCTGAATCGGACTGAATGCATCCATTAGGCCGCATCCGGAAACGGATGCGGCCTTATCTTTTTTTTAAACTTTTGCAGATACGCGCGCGTGCGCGTGAGGGTTGCAATTTTAATTTTGCCGGGAATGAATTTCTTTCCGCGCTTATCAATTCATTAACCAAACCCGCGTTACCTAATGCTCATCGAAACGGCGAGCTAACGTTAAAAATCAGCCAGTTAGCAGGCATGATGCTGTGCGCCGTTCCCGGTGAAACCGGAATGTCCCTTCTTTAATCAGCCATTCAAGGGGCACACTACTATGACGAGCATTATCACGAATGTCGCAGCAATGTCTGCGCTCCAGACCCTGCGCTCTATCGGCCAGAACATGGAATCCACCCAGGCACGCGTCTCCTCCGGCCTTCGCGTCGGCGATGCTTCCGACAACGCTGCCTACTGGTCGATCGCAACCACCATGCGCTCCGACAACATGGCTCTCTCTTCCGTTTCCGACGCTCTCGGCCTCGGCGCCGCAAAGGTGGACACTGCTTCCGCCGGTATGAGCTCGGCAATTGACGTCGTTAAGGAAATCAAGGCAAAGCTGGTCACCGCGACTGAAGAAGGCGTCGACCGCACCAAGGTTCAGGAAGAAATCGGCCAGCTGCAGAAGCAGCTCGCATCGATCTCGCAGGGCGCTTCCTTCTACGGCGAAAACTGGCTCGTCGGCGTCTCGACGCTCGGCGCAGCAACGCCCGGCACTGACCCGGACAAGTCTGTCGTCGCCGGCTTCGTCCGCGCTTCCGGCGGTGCAGTTAGCGTTACGACCACGAAATACGCTCTCGACAACACCGCTACCGGCAACGTTCTGTTCGGTTCGGTCGACGGTACCGGCACTCCCGACGCATCCGGCATTCTCGGCACTGTTGGCACGTTCACGACGGTCGCTGCCCAGTCTGTCTACACACTGGATATCACCCAGTACGCCGCCGCAGACCGCGCCACCAACATGGCAGAAGCCCTGACGCTGGTTGAAAACTCGCTCAAGGCAATGACCAGCGCCGCTGCAAAGCTCGGCTCGCTCTCCATGCGTATCGGCCTGCAGGAAGACTTCGCTTCAAAGCTGTCCGACTCCGTCGAAAAGGGCATCGGCCGCCTCGTGGACGCTGACATGAACGAAGAGTCCACCCGCCTCAAGGCTCTGCAGACACAGCAGCAGCTCGGCGTTCAGGCTCTCTCGATCGCCAACAGCAACTCCGAAAGCATCCTGTCGCTCTTCCGTTAATCGAAAGCTTCAGCCGAAAACATCAACCGCGCCGAAAGGCGCGGTTTTTGTTTGTGCACTTACCTGCGAAATTCACGAGATTTTTTGATTAAGAGTTCATTAACCAAATCACGGCTAAATCAGCGCATCGAAACGACTCGTTAACCAAGACGAAAAAGAGGTTAACAGGCATCAAGCCGCTCAGTCGTTTCCGGCGATCCCGGAATGTCCCTTCCCATTTAGCCAGCTCAGAGGGGCAATTATGACAAGTATTCTGACGAACACCGCCGCCATGTCGGCGCTCCAGACCTTGCGCGCAATCAGCGGCCAGCTCGAAGACACACAATCCAGAGTTTCTTCTGGATTACGCGTAAAATCGGCCTCCGATAACGCCGCCTATTGGTCGATCGCGACGACCATGCGTTCCGACAACATGGCTCTCTCCGCCGTTCAGGATGCATTGGGTCTCGGCGCGGCCAAGGTCGACGTCGCTTATTCCGCGATGGAAAGCACCGTCGAAGTCGTCAAGGAAATCAAATCGAAAATCGTCGCGGCAACCGAAGAGGGTGTCGACAAGACGAAAATCCAGGAAGAAATCGACCAGCTGAAAAAACAGCTCGAATCGATTGCACAGGGTGCATCTTTCAGTGGCGAAAACTGGCTGCTGGGCACCGGCGCCAAGACCGTCGTTTCCGGTTTTGTGCGCGATGGCGGCGGCACCGTCAGCGTTACGAAAACGGACTATACGCTTATCGACACCACCGCCGGCACAGCAACCGCCAACGTGCTTTTCGGCCTGACCGGCTCGCCCGCAACGCTTGACACAACAAAGGGCATCATCGGCCAGCCCGGCACGGCTTCCGGCATTTCCGTATGGGATATCGATCTCAAGCTGTTCAATTCTGCAACGCCGCCGACCTACACCATCGGGAACCTTCTCACCGATGTCGAAACGGCATTTCAGTCGATCAGCAGCGCATCCGCCGCTCTCGGTTCGATCAAGATGCGCATTGGCCTGCAGGAAGACTTCGTCTCGAAACTCACCGACTCCATCGACAAGGGCATCGGCCGTCTCGTCGATGCGGACATGAACGAAGAATCCACCAAGCTCAAGGCTCTTCAGACACAGCAGCAGCTGGGCATCCAGTCGCTCTCCATCGCCAATACCAGTTCCGAAAATATCCTGTCGCTATTCCGCCAGTAAGCGGCGCCCGTTGGCTACGGGCGGTTTCGTCCCGCTCTGGCAGCAACAGAATATTCGGATATGGAGACCGCGCTTCGCAAGAGGCGCGGTTTTCCATTTGACGCGGCCTGATGCAACGCGTGCGAACTGAAGCGCGACGACGCCTTCGGCGTTTGCGATTATCTAAGTATCTGTTTTATGGGAGAAAATGGTGCTGCTAGAGAGATTTGAACTCTCGGCCTCTCCCTTACCAAGGGAGTGCTCTACCCCTGAGCTATAGCAGCATCCGGTGCCGAAGCGTCTGCTTCAGCATCAAGCGTGGCGGCCTATTGCCATAGGTTTTTGACGAGCGCAAGTCGCAAAACGATATTCTTCATCCAGTGGGGCAAAAAAGCGTGCCCCCTGTTGAAAAACGCATTTTTCAGATATTGCTGAATCTATGAACGAACAACATGACAAACAGGCGAAGGCGGCGGTTTCCGTGGACATTTCGAAGGAACCGTCGGCCGTAGTGGCAAACGGCAACACGCAGGCCGGCCCCGGTGAAAAGGCGCGCCAGCGTGAGGCGGAGCGCAAGGCGCGGGCGGCGAAGAAGCTTCGTGAAAATCTTCTGAAGCGCAAGCAGCAGGTTCGTGCGCGCCGCGCAGGGGAAGAAGACGAGACGATTGGCCTGCCTGCCGCAAAAACGGACGAATCATCCTCATAGACAATTCACCAGCATAAAATTGAAACGCCGCGGAAATTCGTCTAAGGACGCGTCTTTCCGCAAGGCATGATAAGAAAGGCGGGCACAGGCCCGTAGGGACGCATGGATCGCATCAGAATTACGGGTGGCAACAAGCTCAACGGCATCATCCCCATCTCCGGCGCCAAAAACGCCGCCTTGCCGTTGATGATCGCTTCGCTTCTGACCAGCGACACGCTGACGCTCGAAAACGTCCCGCATTTGGCTGACGTGGAGCAGCTCATCCGCATTCTCGGCAATCATGGCGTCGATATTTCCGTCAATGGTCGTCGCGAAAGCCAGGGCGAGGCCTATTCCCGCACCGTACATTTCACCTGCCGTACCATTGTTGACACGACAGCCCCTTACGAGCTGGTCTCCAAGATGCGCGCGAGCTTCTGGGTCATCGGCCCGCTTCTGGCGCGTGAGGGCCGCGCCCGCGTTTCCCTGCCCGGCGGCTGCGCCATCGGCACGCGCCCGGTCGACCTGTTCATCGAGGGCCTGCAGGCGCTTGGTGCGACGATGGAGATCGATGGCGGCTACATCAATGCCAGCGCCCCCAAGGGTGGCCTCATCGGCGCTGTCTACACCTTCCCGAAAGTGTCGGTCGGCGCGACTCATGTGATGCTGATGGCAGCAAGCCTTGCCCGCGGCACCACCGTCATCCACAACGCTGCCCGCGAGCCGGAAGTGGTCGATCTCGCGCACTGCCTGATCGCCATGGGCGCCAAAATCGAAGGCGCCGGCACCTCCACCATCACCATTGAGGGCGTCACTTCGCTCTCCGGCGCGCGCCACCGGGTTCTGCCCGATCGTATCGAAACCGGCACCTATGCCATGGCGGTCGCCATGGCCGGAGGTGACGTGGTGCTGGAAGGCACGCGCGCATCGCTGCTCGACAATGCGCTCGACACGCTGCGGCTGGCAGGCGTCACGATCAGTGACACCGATACAGGCCTGCGCGTCGTGCGCAACGGCAACGGTATTCAACCGGTCGATATCGTCACCGAGCCCTTCCCCGGCTTCCCGACCGATCTGCAGGCGCAGTTCATGGCGCTGATGACCCGTTCGCAGGGCGTCTCGCACATTACCGAGACCATCTTCGAAAACCGCTTCATGCATGTGCAGGAACTGGCCCGTCTCGGCGCCAAGATTTCGCTCTCCGGTCAGATGGCTCGCATCGAAGGCGTTTCCCGCCTGAAGGGTGCACCGGTCATGGCGACCGATCTGCGCGCCTCGGTGTCGCTGGTCATCGCCGGCCTCGTGGCAGAAGGCGAGACCATGGTTTCGCGCGTCTATCACCTCGACCGCGGTTTCGAACGTCTCGAAGAAAAGCTTACCCGTTGCGGCGCGCTGGTCGAACGCGTCAGCGATTGATACCTTCATTGCCGCTCTTCGATTTTCCACCCGTTGCACAGCGGGCCGCGACTGCTTATTTCCAGTACAAGAAATAGACATTGCGGCCCGTGTCCGCGGAAAAGGAAGAAATGATGAGCGGCCTGAAATTGCTGGCGCTGGATACCGAAGATCTCTCGATCATCTCGACACACATGCAGGACAGCGTCTTCAAGCTCAAGGATGTTGCCTTCGAACCGAGGCAGGGGCAGTTTACCCTTTCCGCCAACCGTTTCGTTTGGGAAAGCGCCAACAAAAAGAATTTGCCCCCCGAGCGCTGCCGCAGCGTGATTTTCCTGAAGCGTGTGTCTGCCGTCCGTTCGCAGTCCATCAACTTGGCCGACAGGGAGCAGGTGCTTTCGCTTCTGGCGATACGCTTTACCCCTGATGGTGAAGGGCCGGATGGTGTCGTTGAACTGGCGCTTTCGGGCGGTGGTACCATCGCGCTTGACGTCGAATGCATCGAAGCGCAGCTGACCGATGTGAGCGGCGCCTGGGAAACCGCCGCCAAACCGCATCATCCCGACAGCGAATAAACGTTGCGTGCCCTCGCAACGGTTGCCTTTCCTTGCCGTTTCGATTTATGCCACATACCAGAGCCGCGATTATTGCGCGGCAAGTTCGTATACCTCGCGGGATCGCCCGCGGGGGCAATGAAAGGGTAATGGCGTGGCAATCTGGCTGGAGCGGACATCGGCTGATTTCGAACAGAAATTCGCTGCCTTCCTGACAACCAAGAGAGAAGTTTCCGAAGACGTCAACGCGACGGTTCGCGACATCATCAACGATGTCCGCCATCGCGGCGATGCGGCCCTTGCCCATTATTCCCAGAAATTCGACGGCATTGATTTTACCAGGGTTTCGATGCGCGTGACGGCGGATGAAATTGACGCCGCGTTTTCGGCAGTCGACAGGGCCGTCATCGAGGCGCTTGAACTCGCAGCCCGGCGTATCGAAAAACACCATGCGCGGCAGATGCCGAAGGATGACATCTACGAGGACGATATCGGCGTGGGCCTCGGCTCGCGCTGGACCGCCATCGAGGCCGTGGGGCTTTATGTACCCGGCGGCACGGCGAGCTACCCGAGCTCGGTGCTGATGAATGCCGTACCGGCAAAGGTCGCCGGCGTGGAGCGTATCGTCATGGTCGTGCCGGCCAATGGCGGTGCGGTCAATCCCGCGGTACTCGCTGCGGCACGTATTGCAGGCGTCGAGGAAATCTACCGTATTGGTGGCGCACAGGCTGTCGCCGCACTTGCCTACGGCACGGAGACCATTGCACCGGTCGCCAAGATCGTCGGCCCCGGCAATGCCTATGTGGCGGCCGCCAAGCGGCAGGTCTTCGGCACTGTCGGTATCGATATGATCGCTGGACCTTCCGAAGTGCTTGTTATTGCCGACAAGGACAATGATCCCGACTGGCTGGCCGCCGATCTTCTGGCGCAGGCGGAGCATGATCGCGGTGCCCAATCCATTCTCATCACCGATAATGCCGACCTCGGCAAGGCGGTGGAGGCAGCCGTCGAGCGGCAGCTGAAGCTTCTTTCGCGTTCCGAGACGGCGGCGGCCAGCTGGGCCGATTTCGGCGCGATCATTCTGGTCGAAAAACTCACCGACGCCATTCCGCTCGCCAACCGCATTGCCGCCGAGCATCTGGAGCTTGCCGTCGATGACCCGGATGCCTTGATGGCCCACATCCGCAATGCCGGGGCGATTTTCGTCGGGCGTCATACCCCTGAGGTGATCGGCGATTATGTCGGCGGTTCCAACCACGTTCTGCCGACGGCACGCTCGGCTCGCTTCTCCTCCGGCCTTTCGGTGCTGGATTTCGTCAAGCGCACGTCGATCCTGCGGCTCGGGCCCGAGCAGTTGCGCCAGCTTGCGCCGGCGGCGATCACCCTTGCCCACTCGGAGGGGCTGGACGCGCATGCGCGCTCGGTCTCCATTCGCCTCAATCCGGAAAGTTAAGCGATGGCTTCAGGCGATTTCCGGCTCTGCGACGTGGTACTGGACGACAGCATCGGCCGGTCCACGCCTGATGTGGAGCATGAACGCGCCGTCGCCATTTTCGACCTGATCGAAGAAAACACCTTCGAGCCTGCCGGGCATGACGGCGGGCCGTACCGGCTGCACATATCGCTCGTCGATGCCAAGCTGGTCTTCGCGATCAAGACCGAGGACGACAAGGATGTCTCCACCCACATCCTCTCGCTGACGCCGTTCCGCCGCATCATCAAGGATTATTTCCTGATCTGCGAAAGCTATTACGAGGCAATCCGCTCCTCGACGCCAAGCCAGATCGAGGCGATCGACATGGGCCGGCGGGGTATCCACAATGATGGTTCGCAGACCCTGATGGACCGGCTATCGGGCAAGATCAAGGTGGATTTCGATACGGCGCGCCGCCTCTTCACCCTTGTCTGTGTGCTTTATTGGCGGGGTTAGAGATGAGCGATCCTGCCGTAGCGCCAAACGAGGGACGAGCACCGAAATCGGTCCTCTTCATGTGCGGTATGAATTCCATCCGCTCCCCCATGGCGGAGGTCATCGCCAAACGGCTGGTGGCACCAGGCATCTACATACAGTCGGCCGGCGTGCGGGCGGGCGAACGCGATCCCTTCGTGGATGCGGTGCTGGAAGAGCAGGGTTTTTCGCTCGGCAAACACAAACCGCGCACCCTCGATGAGATTGAGGATGATTTTTTCGATCTGATCATTACATTAACACCCGAAGCCCATCACGCCGCACTGGAGCTGACGCGCTCGAATTCTCTCGATGTGGTCTATTGGCCAACGATGGATCCGACGGTCATTACAGGTACGCGGGAGCAGATACTCGACGCCTATCGCGAGGTGCGGGATCATCTTGCAAAACTGATTGCCGAACGCCTGCCAAAGCGGCAGCAGCCGGTGGCGGATACGCTTTCAAAAGACTGAAAACTGCCCTTACATCGGGAAAATCGGTACTGATTTTTAAGCCGATGCTTTAGAGGTTCACAAATGTGCCGGGATTGTGTAGTTTCCGCGCAATTTTCCCGGACAGGACATGTCCGGCACTATCAACAGGAAGAAAACCCTTACATGACAAAAGAAGAAGTCCTTGAATTCCCGGGCATCGTAACCGAATTGCTGCCGAACGCAACGTTCCGCGTGAAGCTTGAGAACGAACACGAGATCATCGCCCACACGGCGGGCCGCATGCGCAAGAACCGTATCCGCGTTCTGGCGGGCGACAAGGTGCTGGTCGAAATGACGCCTTACGACCTGACCAAGGGCCGCATCACCTATCGCTTCAAGTAATCCACCTTTCGCATCGGACGCCCGGGCCGCGCAATGACCAATTCAAAACAAAAGCTCGTTCTGGCATCCGGTTCGCCGCGGCGTCTGGAGCTGTTGCATCAGATCGGTATCGAACCGGCACGTCTGATGCCGATGGATATTGACGAGACACCCGTAAAGCTCGAGCATCCACGCACGCTCTGCCGTCGTCTGTCGCAACAGAAGGCGGAAGCCGCGCAGGCGGCGCTGAAGAGCGAGCAGGCGTGGAAAGACGCCTATGTTCTGGGCTCCGATACGGTGGTCGCCGTTGGTCGCCGCATCGTCGGCAAGGCGGAATACACGGAAGAAGCCTCGGCGGCGCTGCACCTACTCTCGGGGCGCAGCCATTGGGTCTATACCGGCATCTGCCTGGTGACGCCTGACGGAAAAATCCGTCAGAAGGTGGCGGAGACCAAGGTGCGTTTCAAGCGCCTCTCCACGCGCGAGATCGACGCTTACATCGCTTCCGGCCAATGGCGCGGCAAGGCGGGAGCCTATGGCATTCAGGGTATTGCCGGCGCATTCGTGCAGAAACTGACCGGTTCCTACACCAATGTCGTGGGATTGCCGCTTTATGAGACCATGTCGCTTCTGTCCGGTGAAGGGTTTGAGGTGACGTCGGGCTGGCTCGAAGGATAGTCCCGTGGCAAAACCCTCCACAGAAGGCGCCGGAAAGGTCACCCCACTTCGCAAAACCCAGCCATGCCCGGAATGTCGCCGGCCGTCGACGCGGGAAAACTATCCCTTTTGTTCGGATCGCTGCCGCTCGCTCGATCTTGCCCGCTGGCTGAACGGCTCCTACGCCATTCCCGTTGCGGACGACGAAAGCAGCGCCGGTGGGCAGGACGGCGGCAAAAACAACTCCGAGTAAGAACCCGCATCGCCGGAAATTTCGGCGGTGAATTGCAAAAGATTTTTCAGAGCCTCCGCTCACACCTTATATTCACCGGGCTGCCCCCAGCCCGAAAAGCCATATCAGAATCGGCTGAGGTCTTTCTCCCAGCCCCCTTAAGGTCTTGCGATGGACGCAGGCTTGCAAAAGAGAGTGAGCTCTGGCGCACTGCTGTTTGCGGTGTTGGCCGTCTGTTTTGCCATAGGGGCGACGGTGCTGCTTGCCAATGACAAGAAGCATCTCAAGAGCCTGCTGACCTATCTCAATCTGGCGCCCGCCACACGCTTTGCCGAACCGCCACCAAAGATGAAGCACGCCAAGCGACAGAAGCTTGCAGCCAGAACGGTTTACCTGCCGCCGCACCTGCTGAAATTCGAACGGGCTGGCGATAGGCCATCTTTCGCCCGGGACTTCGTTATTTCCGGCAAAGACCTTTGCGACCGCTTCACCGCCGCCGGTTTTTCCAACCCGAAGGGATGGCAGGCCAGCCCGGTCAGCATCCGCAACTTCGAGTGCATGGCCGACCTTGCCGCGGTAAAGGCGGACCCGGCACAGCGCGCATCGCTTTTCATTGACATCAGGGGAGAGGCTTCCGGCGACATTCGCTCCATCAGAATAAAGGCGGTTGCCCCGGAGACGCCTGACGGCGCCGCCATTTTAACGAAGCTTGAGAAAACGCTCACTTTGGTCATCGCGCAAACCCACTGGACTGATCTTGCCAGCATGCTTGAACCGGCTCGCAGGATGCAGGCCTATCAAGCGCAGCACTTCGGTATCTCAGTTTCCATCAAACCGGAACCAACCGCACCGCACCGGCTGAACGTGATTTTACTGGCGAGCGAGGAACCGCCGGGGGTGAAGCTGACACGCGCATTTTTCGACCGGGACCGTTGGCTTCGCCCGGCCGCACTTTCGGATCGGCCGATACCGCATCCTTCCGTCACGAAAAGCCACGTCCCGTGACGTAAAGGCGGCTCAGCCTATCGCTGCGAGCTTGCGCCGCATCGGCGGTATTCTACCGCTTTGCTGGGCCTGACGCTTGGCTTCCCATTGAAGCGCGGTGCGAACGATGGTCGCCAGATCGTTGAAGCGAGGACGCCAGCCTAATTCCGACTGGATACGCGACGAATCCGCCACCATGGCCGCAATGTCGCCCGGACGGCGGGGACAATGGATGACCGCGAATTCACATGCGGATTCGCGCTGTACGGCCTGGAGGACGTCCAGAACCGAATAACCGACACCATAACCGCAGTTCAGGGTTCGTGTACCGCCGCCGGCGCGCAGATGCGCCATGGCCAGCATATGCGCATCAATCAGATCGCTGACATGAATATAGTCGCGAACGCCGGTTCCATCGGCGGTCGGGTAATCCGTCCCGTAAACCTCCACCCGGTCGCGGCGGCCGGTCGCGGCTTCGCATGCAACCTTGATAAGGTTTGCAACGCCCGTCGGCGAAGGCCCGGCGCGGCCCTGCGGGTCGGCTCCGGCAACGTTGAAATAACGCAGCGCCACATAGTTGAAATCATGCGCCTGCACGACATCGCGCAGCATGATTTCGGACGCGAGTTTCGACAGGCCGTAGGGATTTTCCGGGCTCAGGATCGCCGTTTCAGGAACGGGACCATCAAAGGGCTGGTTTCCATAGACGGCGGCTGTCGAGGAGAAGATGAAATTGCGGATGCCGTTGCGAACCGCCGCGGCAACAAGCGCGCGGGTCGTGCCGGTATTGTTTTCGTAATATTCCAAGGGCTGGCTGATCGACTCGGGAACGCTGACGGACCCGGCAAAGTGGAAGATGGTCTCGATGTGGTTTTCTTCAAAAACCTGATCGAGCAAGGCGCGGTCGGCCGCATCTCCAAGATAAAAACGCGCCGCTGGCGCGACTGCCCAGCGCGACCCCGTGGAAAGCCGGTCGACGACAACGACCTCTTCCCCGGCATCGAGCAAAGCCCACACCATGTGGCTTCCTATATAACCGGCCCCACCCGTGACCAGAACAGCCATGACATTACTTCCCTGTTTGCTTTTCTTGAGCCTATCAAAGCCAATAATTCTTCATCATTGATTACTTGCACAGCGAATACACAACCGAGCCCCCACCCCATTAAAAAGGTGGCTTACGATTGGTTAGCGCAATGAGTTTCTTTTTAGTGATTAGATGAAAATGTTCTCATATATGGAACAAGAAGCGCATATCACAGAAAATCCCCCACGTCGATGGTTACGCCGTGGGGTTGCAGTTTCAGGTCTCTACTGTGATTTTGTTGCCGATTTCCCTCCTTCGGCGCGATGCCCTGCCCGTCAGGGGAAACCCGTTGCAGGGACGATCAAGGCTTACCTGCCGAGAATGTAAGATGCCAGCCGATCGGCCGCATCTTCTATCTGCCTGGGGTTGCGCAGGAAGCAGGCGCGCAGGAACAGTTCTCCGCCTGGGCCGAAGGCCGTGCCGGGCGCGAGGCCGACGCCGGTCTTGTCGACGATATCGAGCGCGGTGGCGCGGCTGTCGGCGACGCCGTCGATCTTGAGGAAGGCATAAAGGGCGCCATCCGGTTTCAGGGTTTCCACACGGTTGGTGGCGATCAGCGCATCACAGAGAATGTCGCGGGAGGTCAAAGCGCGTTCGTAGTTCTCGCGAATGAAACCATCGCCTTGATCAAGGGCGGCGACGGCACCGCGCTGCATGAACTGCGCCACGCCTGACGTTGAATATTGAATGAGGTTTTCGATCACCTGACCGATGGCCGGCGGTGCAACAAGCCAGCCGACGCGCCAGCCGGTCATCGACCAGTTCTTCGAGAAGGAGTTGGCAAAGACGATCTTGTCGTCCGGCTCCATCACATCCAGGAAGGACGGCGCGCGGCTGCCGGCATAGTGATAAAGCGCATAGATTTCGTCCGCGACGATCCACAGATCGTGTTTGCGGGCGAGCGCCAGAACGTCACGAAGATTGTCGCGTGTTGCCGTCCATCCGGTGGGGTTGGAGGGCGTGTTGATGAAGAGCGCCTTCGTCTTGCCGGTAATCGCGCTTTCCAGCCTGTTGATATCGAGATCCCAGCGGCCATCGCGGAAATCGATGCCGACCGGAACCGCCTTTGCGCCGGCCACACCGATGGCTGCGACGATATTGGGCCATGTAGGCGAAAGATACACCATCTCGTCACCCGGCGAGGTCAGTGCCTGCACGGCAAGCACGATCGCCTGCATGCCGGAACCGGTGGCGTAAAAATGCTCCGGCGGTAGCGACGCCGCGAAATGCCGCTCGTAATAGTGGCTCAGCGCCTGCCGCAATTCCGGAATGCCGCGCTGCCAGGTATAGAAGGTTTCACCATTGTTCAGCCCATCGATGGCGGCCTGATTGATGAAGTCGGGGCTCGGCAGATCGCCTTCACCAACCCAGAGCGGCAGAAGATTGTCCCGCCCCCGGGCATAATTCACGACTTCGACAATACCGCTCTCGGGCGCTGCCAGAGAGCGCGCACTCAGACTGTTCAAAATGGACATTAAAGACACTCCGTTTGGTGCCTTCTTATCGCATCGAACCAGCCATGTGCATGATATTCCGTGAGGCGATCATGGATTTTCTTTATGGATCATCCCCGGCATGAACCCGCTAACCGCACAGGCAGGCAGATCAGGCCGGGGATTGGTCCGGGTCTTAGCGCGCCTTCAGCAGATCGCGGATTTCGGTGAGGAGCTTGACGTCTTCCGGCGGCGGAGCTGCGTCCGGCTTTTCTTCAATCTTCTTGCGGTCAACCGAATCGCGGAGCTTGTTGACGCCCTTGACCATCAGGAAAATGATCCAGGCCAGGATGAGGAAGTTGATGAGAACCGTCAGGAAGTTACCATAGGCGAAGACGGCGCCCTGTTCCCGGGCGGCAGCGAGCGAGGTGGCGTTGACGTTGGAACTCAGCGGCAGGAAGTAGTTCGAGAAGTCGAACCCGCCGAAGATTGCGCCGACGATCGGCATGATGAGATCGTTGACGACGGAATCGACGATCTTGCTGAAAGCCGCACCGATAATAACACCCACGGCCAGGTCCATGACATTGCCGCGGGCAATGAAGGTTTTAAATTCGTTAAGCATTCAGATTGTCCCTCTCTCATGCTTCGCGAGCTGAAGCTATGTGACTGTCCCTACGCCTTCAACCATACAGATTCCCTTACACATTTGGAATTCGTCAAGATTGCATTTATTAGCTTTTTTGCATGCTGGATGTTAGCTTTCAGGAGGCTGTTCATAGGCAATGGATCGAGGGTGCGTGGAGCTTACCCCCCTCTACCCTGCCGGGCATCTCCCCCTCAAGGGGGGAGATCGGCAAGCGGCGCTTCCACCACTTCATTCGCCGACGTTGAGATGGGCGAGACCTTGCTGCAGTTCGATCTCCCCCCTTGAGGGGGAGATGCCCGGCAGGGCAGAGGGGGGTAAGCTCCACGCACCCTCGACCCGTTGCATATGGACAACTTCCTTAAAGCCCACACCTATAGCACCTCCGTTGAAAGCGGAATCCGCGGACGTGCTCCGGCACTCCCTTTCTCCACATTCTCCGGGCATAAAACCGCTACCTACTTTTGACGAAAATGCTTTCATCTTCAACTTTATGATCAGACCGCGCTCATTCTCAACGGTGCGGAATTCGCCTATGCTCATTCAAGGGAATTCCTGCATGGGAGGATGCGTGCTTCCTGGGTGGATCATATTTGGCTCGGCCTTCGCTTATATCCTCTTGTTGTTTGCGGTCGCGAGCTACGGGGACAGGAAAAGCCGTGAAAGAAACGCGCCAAAAAAGGGGCGTCCGTTCGTTTATGCGCTCAGCCTGGCGATATATTGCACCTCCTGGACCTATTTCGGCGGCGTGGGGCTCGCAGCCGATAAAGGACTTGAATTCCTCGGCATCTATACCGGCCCTATCCTTGCCTTCACCCTTGGCATGCCGATCATCCGCCGCATCGTCGATCTCGCCAAGACGGAAAAGCTGACCTCGGTTGCGGATTTCATCGCCGCCCGTTACGGCAAGAACTCCACCGTGGCGATGATCGTCGCCATCATCGCGCTGGTCGGTGCCATTCCCTATATCGCGCTGCAGCTGAAAGCGGTGTCCAGCTCGGTGGCGACGATGGTCGATCCCGGCGATTATGGTATCGGCAGCGGCAATCTCTATTTCCTCGATCTGCCGCTTGTCGTCACCCTCGTCATGGCCGGATTTGCCGTCATGTTCGGCACCCGCCACACGGATGCCACCGAACATCAGGACGGGCTTATTCTGGCAATTTCGATGGAATCGCTGGTGAAGCTGGTCGCCATGTGCACGGTCGGCTTTTACGTGCTTTTCGTGCTTTTCGATGGCCCCGCACATCTGTGGCAGCTGGCGACTGATAATGAGCAGGCCATGCGAGCCATCTCCTATCACACGCCCATCAGCCGCTGGATCGTGATGACGCTGCTCTCCGGCTTTGCCATCATCCTGCTGCCGCGTCAGTTCCACGTTACCGTGGTCGAAAACCGCACGCCGGAAGAGCTGCGCATGGCGGGGTTCCTGCTGCCGCTCTATCTCATCGCCATCAACATCTTCGTGCTGCCGATCGCGCTCGCGGGTATCCTGACCCTGGGTGCCAATGGCGATGCCGATCTCTATGTGCTGCAACTGCCGCTCAATCATCAGATGCCTGTTGTCTCGCTGATCACCTTCATCGGCGGTTTTTCAGCCGCGACGGCAATGGTGATCGTCGCTTCGGTGGCGCTGTCGATCATGATTTCCAACGATATCGTCATGCCGATCTTCCTGCGGCAGAAGCTACTCAACCGCTCGCCGCACCGGGACGACTTCGCCAAGACGCTGCTCAATATCCGCAGGACGGCGATCTTTGCGGTGATGCTTTTGGGTTACGGTTATTACCGCGCCGCCGACAGCGCCACGGGCCTTGCCTCCATCGGCCTTCTGGCTTTCGCAGCCATCGCCCAGATGGCCCCTGCCCTGTTTGGCGGGCTGTTCTGGCGTCGCGCCAATGCCCGTGGCGCAATCGCGGGTCTCAGTTCGGGCTTCTTCGTCTGGGCCTATCTGCTGTTCCTGCCGAGCTTCGGCGGGCCGGACAATTCCGAAGTCGCGGCCAATATTCTCGGCTTCCTGTTTTCCGGCAGCACGGTGTTTAACGGTCCCGAAGCCGATCCTTTCGTGAATGCGGTCATCCTCAGCCTGCTCGTCAACAGCCTCGCATTCGTGCTGGGTTCGCTCTCGCGCAATCCGCGGCCGGTGGAGCGCATCCAGTCCGGTATCTTCGTCAAGCGCCATTCGAAATCGCAATTCGCCACGCGCGGCTGGAAAACCCGTGTCAGCGTCGGCGACCTCAAAAGCGCGATTGCCCGTTATCTTGGCGAAGAGCGCATGCTGCGCTCGCTTGCGACCTATGAGAAAACGGCGGGCAGGAAACTCAATGACGACCAGCCGGCGGATATGGCGCTGATCCATTTCTCTGAGCAATTGCTGGGCAGCGCCATCGGCTCCTCCTCCGCCCGCCTCGTGCTTTCGATCATTCTCCAGAAGGCGGAAGATACAAGCGCGGATACGGCCTGGCTGCTCGATCAGGCGAGCGAGGCGCTGCAGTATAATCAGGACATGTTGCAGACGGCGCTGGCGCAGATGGATCAGGGCATTGCCGTTTTCGACAGTTCGCAGCAGCTGACCATCTGGAACCGGCGGTTCCGCACCCTGCTGGACCTGCCGGAACAATTCGGCCAGGTGGGCGTGCCGCTGACCGAAATCGTGACCATGCTGCAGGAGCGCGGCGACATGCCGCCCGGCGATACGGATGAGCTAATCACCAGTTTCCTGACCATGGACCTGCCCTTCTCGCTGGTGCTGGCGGGCGGCGAGCGCATCATCGAGGTGCGCTCCAACACCATGCCGGACAAGGGCATCGTCGCCACCTTCACCGATATCACCCAGCGGGTGGCGAGCGACCAGGCACTGAAACAGGCGAATGAAACGCTGGAGCAGCGCGTGGAGGAACGCACCGTGGAGCTGACCCGCGTCAACCGCGCGCTGGCGGAGGCGAGAGCGTCGGCCGACGAAGCCAATATCGGCAAGACGCGGTTTTTCGCTGCCGCCGGTCACGATATTCTACAGCCGTTGAATGCCGCCCGCCTCTATTCCTCCTCGCTGGTTGAACGACTTGGCGCTTCTGGCGAAAGCGATCTCGTTCACAATATCGATTCGGCGCTGGAATCGGTGGAAACCATTCTCGGTGCGGTTCTCGATATTTCCCGCCTCGACACGGGCTCGATGAAGGCGCGGATGACATCGGTGCCACTCAATGAGCTATTGAAACGCATCGAGACCGATTTCGCGCCGATGGCGCAGGAGAAGAACCTCGATCTCGTTGTCATGCCAACGTCGCTCACGGTGCGCTCCGACCCCAATCTGCTGCGGCGGCTGATACAGAACCTGGTCTCCAACGCCATCAAATATACGCTTGAGGGCAAGGTGGTCGTCGGCGCGCGCCGTCGGGGCGGCGAAGTCGTCATTCAGGTGACGGATTCGGGTATCGGCATACCCGCCTCCAAATTTCGCACGGTTTTCAAGGAATTCGCCCGGCTGGACGAAGGGGCAAAAACGGCGTCTGGCCTTGGGCTCGGCCTTTCCATCGTCGATCGGCTATCACGCATGCTGCACCATCCGGTGCAGCTCATTTCCACCCCCGGCAAAGGCACGACCTTCCGCATCCATCTGCCGCGTGAGGCGGATCGTCTTGCTCCTGCCAAGACGGAGGGCGGGACAACCAGTCCCGCAGCAAGCGACCGTCTTCATGGCATTCGGGTGCTGTGCATCGACAACGAGCCGAAAATCCTCGAGGGCATGACGCTGCTTTTGACGGGATGGGGTTGCGATGTCTTGCCCGCAGGTTCCGTGGCGGCGCTGGAAGAACCCTTCCTCACTCTGGCCGCGGCCCCGGATGTCATCATCGCCGACTATCATCTAGATGATGGTGACGGTATCAGCGCCATCCGCCTCATCAGGACATTTTACGGCAAGACGATCCCTGCCCTGCTGGTAACGGCGGATCGCAGCCCGGAAGTGCGCAGCGATGCGGAGAAATACGGGATCTCCGTGCAGCACAAACCGGTTAAGCCTGCGGCGTTGCGTGCCTATATCAACCAGATATCCGGTACGGCGCGGGCAGCGGCCGAATAAAAACTCCCGGACCTTGCGATCCGGGAGCTGCATTGACTTTCAAAAATGGAGAGATCAGGCCGCCCGGTTCAATCGACCCGAACCGGCAGCAGACCCCTGCTCCATCTGGAACCGCTGTACCAGATCGAGCAGCGCCTCCACTTCGCCGGAAAGTACCCGGCTGGCCGCGCTCGACTGTTCGGCCAGCGCTGCATTCTGCTGCGTCATCTGGTCCATCTGGTTAACGGAGCCGTTGACGTTGTGAAGGGCTGAGGACTGGTCCTGCGTCGCCGTCGCGATGGTTTCGACATGCTGGCTGACAGTCACGATCTGCCGGCTGATGGCGGAGAGAACGGTGCCCGCCTCCTGCACCAGCTTCGAACCGGAGCTGACCTCATGGGTCGACTGGTTGATGAGCTGCTTGATTTCACGGGCTGCGTCGGCAGAGCGCTGGGCAAGTTCGCGCACTTCCTGCGCCACGACGGCAAAACCCTTGCCCGCCTCACCCGCGCGCGCCGCTTCAATGCCGGCATTGAGAGCGAGAAGATTGGTCTGGAAGGCGATGTCGTCGATGACCTCGATGATCTGCTCGATCTTGCGCGAGGCGCCTTCGATACGGCTCATGGCGTCGACGGCATTGCTGACAACCGAACCGGAACTGTCGGCGCTCTGCTTGGTGACGCGTACGGCCTCATTTGCCTCCCGTGCCCGCTCGGCCGACGATCTCACGGTAGCGGTGATCTCCTCCACGGCAGCGGCGGTCTCCTCCAGCGAGGCGGCCTGATTTTCCGTGCGTTTCGACAGATCGACCGAAGACTGTTCGATTTCGATGCCACTATTCTGAATGATGAGCGTGCGCTCACGGATCTGCCCCAGCGCATCGCGAAGGTTGAGCAGGGATTCGTTGAAATCCGTGCGCAGCCGGTCGAGGCGGCCTGCAAAGGGCGTCTCGATCGTGCGGCTCAGATCGCCACGCGAAAGCCTGCCGAGGCCGGAGGCGATCTCGCCCACTGCAAACTCGATCTGGCCGTCCAGTTCCTGCTTCTCGGCATCGTTGCGGTGTCGCTCGGACTCGGCCGCGGAGCGTTCCTGCGCACTTTTGCCCTCGATCGCCAGCTTCTCAATCGCATTCTCGCGGAAAATCACCAGAGCGCGGGCGATATTGCCGAATTCATTGGTGTTGGTGGCGTAGGGGATCGGCGTTTCGAGATCGCCGTCCGAAAGCGATTTCACGGCATCTGTCAGCTTGCTAAGCGGTTGAAGCGTGCGCTTTATGACGAAATAGGCGAGTAATCCAACGCCAAGCATGGCAAGCGCGCCGCAAACCAGCATCATATCACGCAGGCTGTATATCTGCGCATTGTAGAAATCCATGGGCACGCCCACGAACAGGATGCCGACGGTTGCGCCGGTCTTGTTCGTGACCGGCATATAACCGGTCATGTAGCTGGTGCCGAACAGCGTGGCAGTGCCGAAATAGGCCTCGCCCTTGGAGACTTTTTCGAAAGCCGGATGATCGGTGGCAAGCTTGGTGCCTGCCGCTCTCTCACCCTTTTCATTCTTCAGATTGGTGGTCAGTCGAATGAATTCGCCGGCCTTGGCTTCGAAAACCGTGGCGATACCGCCGTTGCCCGCAGCCGTGCGGTCTACGAGATCGTTGTCGCGCATCGTGCCGATGCTGGCACGGCCTACACTCTTCAGGTCACCATCCACCATTTCGAGGGCAACGCCGCCAACCTTCATCTCGTAAAGGATGGCCATGCCCCGCATCGCGCCGTGCGTATCACGCAGCGCGGTGGTGATGATGTTGTCCTTCAAGCGAATGTAGGTCGAAAAACCAACTGCCGCCACGCTGAGCGTGATCAGGCCGATCGTCAGCGCGACGACCTTGCCAGCAACGGACTTAAAGAGCCGGTTGTGCATGAAACAGTTCCCCAAAGCCAAACTTATAAAAAGTTCTAATTGGCAACTGTTAAAAAAACGCGAAGTGCCGATGGCGCCTTTTAGCGGAGTGCAAAAGCCCAGCCGGGCGTTTGACCGGCTTAAGGGGACGGGAGAACCCCGTCCGCCATCAATGGATGTAACCGAGCCTGATGGCCTTGGCGATCGCCTGGATGCGGTTGACGGAATCGAGCTTGATCGTTGCCGAACCGAGATAGGCATTGACGGTGTGCACGGAAAGGCCGAGCTTGACCGCAATCTCTTCGCTGATACGACCATCCCCCGCCAGCTGCAGGCAGGCAATTTCCCTCTCACTCAGGGCTTCCGAGGGGGCGACCTTGCGCTCGTCGAGCGCCAGCATGTCCACCATGATTTCGCAGCACTTGATATGCTGCTCGATCACGACCTCATTGTCGAGAATGAGATTGGTGCCGCAGAACACGATGTAGCCGTTGCCGATGGTGCCGAGCCGCACCGGCAGAGCCAGCCCCGCATAGGGCAATGTATCGTTCTCGATACGGCGCAGAAGCGCCGGCACATCGGGAAGATCGGCAAAGCCGCCGGCATTCTTGTTGCGCCAGATGACCGGCAAAAGCGACGTCTCGATATGGTCGAGAAGAATGTCGCCGACGGCGCGGATGAAATGCGCGCTCTGTTCTGCGGCATTCATGCCCCAGTTTTCCAGCTCGCAGGTCATCTTCTTCTTGTTGGGGAAGCCGGAAGCAGCAGCCTTCGTGACCACGAAGTTGCGCGCGCCGACCAGCTTCTGCATGGCGACAAGCTTCGGAAACAGATCCGACCGGCTCGTCACGACAGGGCTGCGGTAAAACATGCCCATTCGACCTGTACCCTCATTGTCTTTCGTCTGTACCATCCGTCCGACCATTATACGAGGTTGTTGCGCACGGCGTAGGCAATTGCCTCCGAGCGGGTTTTTGTCGCGGTTTTACGCATCACGCTTGTGATGTAATTATTGATCGTATTGCGTGAAATGCCAAGGATCATCGCAATTTCATCACTTGTCTTGCCTTCCGCGATCCAGAACAGGCACTCGAGCTCGCGCTCGGTGAGATCGATATCGCGCACGGTCTTTGCTTCGCTGGCGATGCCGAAGCTGACGCAATACCCCGTCAGCAGGGCGATTTCCCGCAGGCGCTCCGGTGACGGAACCGCTTCTTCCGGAAACAGCAGCAAAAGGGAAAGGCGGATGCGGCCCACACAAAAGGAGAGTGCCGAATATTGCCTGTCTATGCCATAGGGCACGGAAACATCGTCGGGAAGGAGAAGCAATCGCGGCTGAAGCAGCGAAAGGCACTTCTCCATTTCGCTCGACCGGTTCTGGCTGTTGGTGAGTTCAATGCCGAGCCTGCGGACCAGATCGAAAGGCCAGTCGGATGTGACGATGAATTTCAGCCCGGTTTCTTCGAGAAGATCATCTCGCGCCAGCAAATAATGCGAGGCGCCAGCATAGGTTACGAGCAGATCCAGTGCGCCTGCAACGTTACCGGCAGCAGCCGTGGCTGCGACGTTTTTAGCAAGCTGATCGCGCGGCAAGGGCTTACCCATGCCCTCCAGAGGCTTGGCAGACAGCCTGCGGATATCAACATCGACTTTCAATCGCCTACGCCCTCTTGCTCCCAGCGGGAGATTATACCTCGGGATGGAATCATTCCATTCAAGAAGCTTACCAAAACGGAATGGCGCGCCCCCGGAGACCGAATCACTTCATTTTATGGAACCGACCGGAGTTTGCCATTACCTGGCAACAGCCTTTCCACGTATTTCCCAGTTCGTCTATTGCTAAAAAAACATACTGAAAAGCTGTTCAATCCATAAACGGCATTCTCAGCCAATTCCCAGCAAACTGTATCGTTGCTGAATTTTTTGTAAACACTGTCCCGAAACGAGATTGCCACGATGTGCCCGCCAAGCATAGCAAAAACCCCAGAAACGGAAAAAAGGCCGGGTAAAACCGGCCTTTTTGTCATTATGCTGCTTTTTCCACCGCCCATTTGCGCAGGATCTTGGCGGCTCTCTCCTCGCTGATTTCCACCATGCGGGAGAGCCTGCGTTCGGGCCCTTCGCGAACCCGGCGGTTGAATGTGCCTTCGCCATCGCCGCCAGCCAGAAGATCGTCGGTGCTGTCGAAACCGAAATCCGCCCCGAAACCTTCCATGAGACCACCTGCACCCGCCTCCATGCCCGGAGAGAAGTCCGGCAATTCGAGACCGGCGGACTCCTGGCTGAGCTGAGCCGCAGCCGAACCGTTGGCAGTGACCGTGCGGACCAGAGGGCGTACACCGAGCCAGACTACGAGGAAGGCGACGGCGACGAAGGCGAGTGAGTTGATGATGCCGGCGGAATTTCGGCTCAGCACTTCCATGACACCCGGCCCACTGGCAGCCTCGTCAAGCAGCTGCGTTTCAAGGAAGTCCATCGCCGTCAGGGTGACAATGTCGCCACGATCGGAAGAAATGCCTGCGGCCGAGGTGACGATCTTCTGCATTTCCGCAAGATAGGCGTCGATCTTGGCCTGATCGGCCGGTTCGCCGACCATCTTGGCAATACGGCCCTTGTTGACGACCACGGCAACCGAAATCTTTTCGAGGGTATAGCCGTTCTTGACCGTGGCAACCGTCTTGGAATTGATCTCGTAGTTGGTCTGCTCTTCCTTCTTTGCCGACTGATCGGAAGACTGCGGGCCACCACCACCGCCCTGGGGCGCGGCCTGCGGCACGTTCTGCTCCACGGTCGCGGCCGTATCCGGCTGCGTTTCCTGGGATTTCTGGTCTTCCTTCACCGTGCGAACGGAGCGTTCCACGCGCGATTCCGGGTCGTAAACGGTCTCCTGGACCTGGCGGCTGTCGGTATTGATCTGCGCCGTCACACTCGAGCGGAAATTGTCTATGCCGAGGAAAGGCGCCAGCGCCTTGTCGATATTGGTCGTAATTTCCTGCTGAACATTTTGGGCCAGCGTCAGCGACCGGTTCATCGCGGCGTTGGTGACATCATCGCCTGAGGCCAGAAGCTGGCCGGTCGAATCGAGCAGTGTCACGTCATCGACTTCGAGACCGGGAACGGCCGAGGCGACGAGATGGCGAATGGAGGCGGAGGCCTTGCGGCCTGCGGATGCGCTCGCGCGGATCATCACCGATGCCGTGGGTTTCTGTTCGCCACGGCGGAAATTGCCGACGTCAGGCAGGACGATATGAACGCGGGCAGCGGAAACGCCATCGATCTGCTGGATGGAGCGGCCGATCTCGCCCTCAAGGGCACGAACGCGCGTCACTTCCTGCATGAAGGACGTCAGGCCGAGGGAGCCGACATTGTCAAAAAGCTCATAACCCGCATTGGCACTGTCGGGTAGGCCGCGTTCAGCCAGAAGCAGCCGTGCCTTGCTGGTGAGCCCGACCGGAACCTGAAGGCTGGAACCATCGGTCCCGACCTGAAAGTCCAGACCCGATTCGGCGAGTGCAATGCTGATCTTGTTGAGGTCACTTTTTTCAAGACCCACATAGAGGGTCTCGTAAGCAGGACGGTTCACATAAAGCGCTGCAGCCAGGATGATGGCCATGGACAATACGCCCACGCCGCCCAGCATCAGCAGCCGCGTCTGGCCCAGCGCCGCGACATTCTTCAAGACCTGAGGGATTTGATTTAACAGATTCATTCTGTTCCGCACCGTCATTCATAGAGTCCGAGACCTTTTGGCCCCGTCGTGACAATAGGGTGCGAAGCTTGCGCGAGCGTTGCCTTTCTCCGCATTCAGCGAAGGAAGGAACGGCCGGAATATTTTCTAGAAGAGGTCGAAGTCGCCGGAAGCCTTGTCGAGCGGCTGGGAATGGCCGTGGCGGAAGGCCGCGCCGAGCGCCTTTTGCATTTCGGCAAGCTTGACGAGGCTGAGTGCGGTGGAGACATCCACGAACCAGTCTGCGGGGATGGAGCCGGTGATGGTATCGATGAATTCGGCAAGGCCACGGGTTTTCTGGACGGCAAGGTCGATGCCCTGCAACAGCTTGACGCCTTCGGCGGACAATTGACCGCTGGTCACATCAAGCAATTGCGGCTCGATGCGCTCGATGAGATAGGCGACGTCGTGCAGTTCCGATACCACCCGCATCAGAACATCCGGCAGGGCTTCTTCGAACGGAGTGGTGGCGGTGTGCTCTGCAAGCTGCATTGGAAACTCCGTGACTAGAAAAATTCGATGTCGTTGGCGACGGGTTTGGGTGCCGGCACCGGACGTGTTTCCATGGCAACCGTCTTCTGGGTTTCCGCACCGCTGAGCGGATGCTGACGCGCGCGTCCAGAGACCGGCCAGAACTCGATCTTGCGGCCATGATCCCCGCCCGTGGAGGAGCTGATGACCGGAATGCCTTCGTCCTTCAGGAACTGCATGGCAAAGATGGCGTTCTGCTCGCCGACATTCGAGAAGCTGGCGATCGTCTTGGCGCCGCCGAAAACCTTGGCTTCCAGCCGGTCGCGGCGGGCGCCCTGCTTCAAGAGACCGTTGATCAGCAGCTCCATGAGATGCACGCCATAACGCGTCGCATCTCCGCCGGTCACATTGCCCGTTCCCGGCAGCAGGAAGTGGTTCATTCCTCCGAGGCCGGCAACGGGGTCTCTCAGACAGGCGGCCACGCACGAACCGAGTATCGTCGTCATCACCACGTCGGGATCGCTGACAACCTTATACTCGCCCTGAATGATATGTACGCGCTTGGCCGCAGCTTCCATCATTTCAGCGATCCGAAAACCGCTTCGATGGCCGCGCGCATCTTGTCGATGGTGAAGGGCTTGGCCAGCACGTTGTTGGCGCCGAGCTGGGCTGCCTTCTGCACCAGCGCGCGGTCACCCTGCGCGGTGAGAATGATGAAGGCGGCCTTCTTGGTGGTCGGGTTGGCCCGCACCGCGTGCAGGAAACCGAGGCCGTCCATCTTCGGCATGTTGAAGTCGGAGATGACGAGATGATGGGGCTGCTGCTCCATGATCTTCAATCCCTGCTCGCCGTCGCCAGCGGAGGTGATCTGCTTGAAGCCCAGCTGTGTCAGCGCATCGCTGAGGAGCAGCCGGCTGGTCACCTGATCGTCAACGATCAGAACTTTGATCTTTTCTGCGAGAGACATTAGTCAGCACCTTCTTTGCGGGCAGTGGTTAGTTTCAGGATTTCTTCGCCGATGGAGGCCAACGGCAATTGCTGTTCCACCGCGCCAAGCTCATAGGCCACGCGGGGCATGCCATAGACGACACATGTTTTTTCGTTCTGGCCGACGGTGCGCGCACCGGCATGGCGCATTTTCAAAAGCCCGGCCGCGCCATCGCGGCCCATGCCGGTCAAGATGACACCGACGGCGTTGCGTCCGGCAAGCTCGGCCACCGAATCGAACAGCACATCGACGGAGGGGCGATGGCCGTTGACGGGATCGCGGTCCAGAAGCCGGCAGCAGGGTGCGGACCGGTTGGCGATCTGTAAATGACGCTCACCGCCCGGCGCGAGGTAGATCTTGCCGGTCTGCAGGCGCGCGCCGTCCGTCGCCTCTTCCACCACGGGGGCGCAGATGCGGTTCAGCCTCTCCGCGAAACTCTTGGTGAAGGTCGGCGGCATGTGCTGGGTAATGACTGTCGGCGGGCAATTGGCCGGGAATTTCTGCAGCACGGCGATCAGCGCTTCGACGCCGCCGGTGGAGGAGCCGATGGCCACGACCTTACGGCCCGCCCGATATTCGCTCATCGGAACCGGCTGCGGCGCGGCAGCGGCTTCCGGCCGGGTGGCGCGGTAGGCGGCATGTTGCGAACGGGCGGCGGCCTTCACCTTGTCGGCCAGATCGCCGAAGGGGCGCGCGTCACCGGGAGCCGGCTTGCCGACACAGTCGAAAGCGCCGATTTCAAGCGCGGCAAGCGACGCATCCGCGCCGCGATGGGTCAGCGAGGAGACCATGATGACCGGCATGGGGCGCAGGCGCATGATCTTTTCGAGAAATTCGAGGCCATTCATCTCCGGCATCTCGATGTCGAGCGTCACGACATCGGGATTGAGCTGCTTGATGGCGGCACGTGCTTCCATGGCGTTGCCGGCTTGGCCGACCACTTCGACTTCCGGATCGGCCTTGAGGACGGCCGAAATCAGGCCGCGCATGGTGGGGGAGTCGTCAACGACGAGGACCCGTGCGAGTGCGCTCATGCCTTCCTCCCGGATGCGTGACCGATGAAGCGATAGGTGGTGATGCCGGTATTGTCGAACACGTTCTTGGCGTCACCGGACACACGTTCGGAATGGCCGATATAGAGGTGGCCACCTTCCGGCAGCAGGCCTGCGAAACGCGACCAGATGCGCACCTGCGTCGGCTCGTCGAAATAGATGACGACGTTACGGCAGAAGATGACGTCGAAATTGCCTTTGAAGGGCCATTGCGTCATCAGGTTCAGCTCGTTGAAGGTGATGAGACGCTTGACCTTGTCGTCGATACGGAACTTGCGGCGACCGCCGGCATCGACCTCGGTGAACCATTGCTTGCGCATGGCGGGCGACACGGTTTCAAGCGCGTTGTCGTCGTAAACGCCGGCACGGGCCTGCGCCAGAATCTTCGGATCAATGTCCGTCGCCAGGATCTTGAAATCATAATCGGCCGCATTCGGGAACATGGCCAGCGCGGTCAGCGCAATCGAATAGGGTTCCTGCCCGTCGGAGCAGGCGGCCGACCAGATGCGGACACGCCCGCCACTCTTGGCACGAGCGATGAGGCCCGGCAGGACCTCGTCGCGCAGATGCTCGAAATGATGGTTCTCGCGGAAGAAGCGGGTGAAATTCGTCGTCAGGTGCGACAGCATTTCGCGACGCGGCTGTGCGCCCTCGGGCGAGGACACCAGCGCGCAATATTCGCGGAAGCCGGAAAGACCGAGATTGCGGATATGTTTCGAGAGGCGGGAATAGACCAGCGACGCCTTGGTGTCGTTGAGATAGATGCCCGCATCGGCATAGATCATCGCAGCGATCTCCGACAAATCGCGCCTTGTCAGCGGATATTCGCCGCTGGCAAGAACGTCATCGGGAGACTGTCGCTGATCGCTGAGATTAAGTGCTGCCATTGGATATCCGCCTTCAACCCGTCGCCGCGAGTGACATTTCCTGTTTCAGTGGCTGTCCGCGCGAGGCGCTGACGATGGCATCGACATCCAGAATGAGCGCAACGCGTCCGTCACCGAGAATGGTGGCGGCGGCAATGCCCGGAACATGGGTATAGTTGGCTTCCAAAGATTTGATGACGACCTGGCGCTGGCCCTGGATCGCATCGACCATCAGAGCACGCTGGCCGCCGCCTTCCGATTCCACCAGAAGCGCCACACCTTCGACAGGATCGGCCTGGGTCGGACGGAAGTTCAGGACACGACCGACATCCACCAGCGGGCAGAAGGAGTTGCGGATGGAGATCAGCCGCTGATTGGAACCGAAGGAGTGAATATTCTTCGCCTCCGGCTGCAGGGTTTCGACGATTGCCGTCAAAGGAACGACGAGCGTCTGGCCAGCAACGGTCACCACCATGCCGTCGAGAACGGCAAGCGTCAGCGGCAGGCTCATGGTGAAGGTCGAACCGAGACCGGGACGCGACGAGATGCTGATGCGACCGCCGAGCGCCTGAATGGAACGCTTGACCACATCCATGCCCACACCGCGGCCGGAAATGTCGGAAATCTTGTCTGCCGTCGAGAAGCCAGGCGCGAAGATCAGATTGTCGATCTCCTCGTCGGTCAGGTTCGCATCGGCGGCAATGAGATCATTGTCGATGGCCTTCTGGCGAACGCGCTCGCGGTTGATGCCGGCGCCATCGTCCTGAAGCTCGATCAGGATACGGCCCGAGCGGTGCTTGGCGGAAAGCTTGATGGTGCCTTCGGGGTTCTTGCCCGCGGCTTCGCGCTTTTCCGGCGTCTCGATGCCGTGGTCGACGGCATTGCGGATCATGTGGGTCAGGGGCTCGGCCAGCTTGTCGATGACCGTCTTGTCGACTTCGGTGTTCTCACCTTCGGTGACGAGGCGGATCTGCTTGCCGATCATGTCGGCGACTTCGCGAACGATACGCGACATACGCTGGAAGACCGGCTTCACCGGCTGCGCGCGGATCGCCATGACGCTGTCCTGGATTTCGCGCGTCAGCTGTTGCAGCTCGTCGAGGCCCATATTAACGGCGGACGTACCGCTCGCATCGTTTTCGATGACGCTCTGCGACAGCATCGCCTGATTGATGACGAGCTCGCCGACAAGGTTGATCAGGCGGTCGACGCGATCGAGATCAACGCGGATGGTCTGGCCGGCGCTCGCATTGGCGGCGGCATTGGCATTCGCCTGCGCTGCGGCCGGCGCTGCCGCCGCTTCGCGCTTCTCGATGGCGGCATTGACGCTCTGGGCGATCTGCGTCGTCGCGACGGCAGCTTCGACGGTTGCGGCAACGTAAGTCTCTTCCACCGCGGGGGTCGCGACGGCAGGTTCGTCCTGTGCATCACCATCGAGAGCAGACAGATCGAACGGAACCGGGATCATCGGCAGTTCTTCTTCGTCCGCTGACGCGTCCGAAACAACTGCAGTGATTTCGAGATCGCAATCCCATTCGGCGAATTCGAATACGCTGCGGATTCCTTCCTCACCCTTTTCGGTGGTGATGGAAACCGTCCAGGAAAGATAGGAGGCTTCGGGATCGAGCTTGTCGAGCGCCGGCAGTTCGGACATGTCGCAATTGACGCTCATGTCGCCGATGCGCGAGAGATCACGCAGCAGGAGTGCCGCCTCATTGCCCTTGGAATAAAGCGAGGCGTGCGGCTTGAACGTGATCTGGAAGGTCGGCGCCTCCATCAGCGGCGTCGTCTCGTCGGCAAAATCGGAGAAAGAGAACGGGATCGGCTCGAAGCCGCTTTCATCCGTCGGCTTTGGTGCTGCGGGCGCCTTGACGGGTTCCGGCGCCTTTACAGCGACGGGAGCCGGCGCGGATGCCGGAACGGCTTCGCCATTGGCCAACGCTTCCAGTTCCTTGACGAGGCCACGGGTGCGGCTTTCATCGACGCTGCCACCGTCTCTTGCGGCATTGGTCAGATCCGCCAGCACATCGGCGGAGCGCAGCATGACTTTCAGAACGTCCTGCGTCGGTTCCAGCTTGTTGGAGCGAACGCAGTCGAGGGTCGTTTCAAAAACGTGGGCGAAGGCCACGAGATCATCCAGACCGAAGGCTCCGGCCCCGCCCTTGATGGAATGAACGGCACGGAAAACGGCGTTGACGGTTTCCGGATCACGGTCGCCGTCATTCAATTTAAGAAGCCCCGATTCCAGTTCAGCGAGCTGTTCCTCGCACTCTTGGAAAAAGATTTCCTTGATTTCGTTCATATCCATCGTGAAATGTCCCGTATCAGGCGGTTACGCGCTCAATGGCATCGATGAGTTTTGCGGGGTCGAACGGCTTGACGATCCAGCCGGTCGCACCGGCCTGGCGGGCGCGGTTCTTCTTTTCCGCATCGCTTTCGGTCGTCAGAACGAGGATCGGTATGGCGCGGTATTTTTCGTTGCGCCGCACGCCCTCGATGAAGCCGAAACCGTCGAGACGCGGCATGTTGATATCAGTCACGATGACATCCGGGTTGCTCTGTTCCAGCACTTCGAGACCCTCGATGCCGTCTTCGGCCTGAATGGTCTCGAAACCTGCATTGTTGAGTGTGACCAGGAGCATGTTCCTGATCGTTCTGGAATCATCCACGGTAAGAACTTTTTTCTTCACTTTTGCATCTCCTTAGGGAGCAAATGGTCGATATCGACGCCTATCAGTTTCATGGTCTTGTCGAATGCATCGGAAACCCTTGCGAAACCGAAGGGCTTGCCATCCTCTTCCCAGGATTTCGCGCCGGCCATGAGGACCTGGGCGCAAAGCGCGCCAATGCGCTCCACCTCGGATGCATCCACCGACAAAGATGCTCCTCTCAGCGTCATCAGCTTGCCGTGCAGAGCCGATGCTTCGTTGAGATCCAGCACCGGTGACAGTTTCAGCGTCGCCTCAGCTGCTTTTCTGGCTGCCATTACATGACTCCCTGACGTCTGAATTGTTGGTAATTCTGGCTGTTATCCGTGCGGTTATCCCCACGGGCCATAAATGACGAGTGCTGCCTTTCCGCACCGGCGGCGGCAGCGAAATGTTCCTGGCGGGCAATACGGAACGCGCGCACGGTGCGGCCGAGTTCCAGAATGACGGTGTGCAGCGCATCGGCCTCGGAGGCGCTGGCGCCCATGTCGGCGGCATTCCGCCCGGCCTGCCGTTGCTGTTCATCGATATCGCCGGCGACCGATTGCAATTCTCCGGCGTGGTCGGCGGTGTGCCGCGAAACCTCGGCGATCATGTCGTTGATGCCGGATACCTGCCGGACGACCCCGCCAATGGCCTCCTGCGTGCGGTTCACCATGCGCACGCCGCCCTCGACCTGCGTTTTGGTAGAGCCGACGAGGCTCTTGATCTCTCTTGCGGCATCGGCGGAGCGCTGGGCCAATGCCCGGACTTCCTGCGCAACGACGGCGAAACCGCGTCCGCTGTCGCCGGCACGCGCCGCCTCAATGCCGGCATTGAGAGCGAGAAGGTTGGTCTGAAAGGCGATCTCGTCGATGGTGCCGATGATCCGGCCGATCTGTTCGGCGGATTGTTCGATATCCGACATGGCGTCGATCGCCTCGCCGATCGCCCTGCCGCTTTCGACGGCCGCGTCGCGGGCGCTGGAAACCGCCTTTTCCGTCGCCGATATACGGGCGCCGTTTTCAGCCACATGTGTAATCATCGCCTGGAGTGCACGGGACGTCTCGGCAAGCGCTTCGGCCTGCTGGCGTGAACGCTCCGCAATCGAGCGGCCGATATCGGCAAAGCGTGCGCTCAGCGCCTCGGCCTCACCTACACCGTTCTGGGCGGCGATCAGCGACGCGCCGATCATCTCGAGCGCCGTGTTGAAGGTGGCTGCGACGTCCCTGTAAGCGTCGGGCACATCGTCCCCGATGCGGGCCTGCAAATTGCCCGCGGCAAAGGCGGTCAGGGCCGTGCCCAGCAAATTCGCCGCTTCCGAGCGGTCATTGTCGCGCTGTTCCTGGAGTTCGCGGCCATGGCGCAGGCGCAGTTCGTTGAAGCGCAGCGATACGGCAATCTCGGTATCGACCATCACCAGCCGGACGACGTTCTTCACGGCGTCCGCCAGTTCGCGGCTCTTTTTACGGTTGCCGGGCAGGATGGAGCGGGGCGTGTGTTCAGCCACCAGCCCGCCGAGCAGATGCTCCAGAACGACGGCGTGGCTGGCGATCTGCCAGCGCGGATCGAGACCCATGCGACCGGCATTATCGGAAAGAACCTTCACCCGCTCGGCATAAAGCGCATCGAAACGCGCATCCGTCAGCACGCTCCAGTGCGAGGATTGCAGATCATGAAGGCGATCGAGCTGGTTTTCGCTTTCGAAGGACGGCGAACAGTCCGGCATCGACTGGAAACGGGTCATCACGTCGCGCAGGCCGGCCTTGACGTAAGGCTCCAGCATGCCACGATAATTGCGCAGGAAATCGGATTGCGTCTCATCGAGGCCGGCAAAGCGCAACCGTCCCGCCAGGCTTCCGCCTGCCGATCTACGCGCTTGATCTGATGGCAAATCGTGCCCCAACCGACGTCCCCAACAACATGACGGCCGGTAAAACCCGGCCAAATTGGCCAAGGTTCAAAACGCCAGCACCCTCTAGGGATTTTTGAACGAACATACCCATCGCGGACGATGCGGCATCGACGCTTGCCTGACCTTCTTGAACCAAGAAACGAAAATACCGGATCGGGCCCGGTACGGCAGTGCGGCGTCATGCCTGGAAGGGGAGGAACCCCATTCCGCCGTGGAAATACCACCAATCTTTATGGTTAATTCCTTGCTTGAAAGTTAAGAAACATGAGTACCGGCGTCAAACGGTAAAATTTGTAAAAGCTTTTAGCCATTGTCGCCCTTACTTTGCCGCAAACGGGCAAAAACGAAAAGGAATCGGACGCTCCGTCCGGTTTTTCCGGCCTGTGCGCTGGACAAGCGCGTGCGGCTTCCCCTAAAACAAATCAACGGGATATTCACTCAGCGGTGATGCTTTAAAGAGACCTTTTCGACCAGGGAGATGCCAACTTGCCACGGATGGAGAAAGGCCGCAGTTCAAGGCGCCATCCGCAAGTGCTCATCGGTCTCGTGGTCGCGAGCCTGCTTGTCATGATCGGCTTTCAGGCGCCCTCCGGCGTCAAGGCGCTCTCCAAGGCCAGCCGCCTCGAGCGGTTGCAGACCGTCGATCTCAGCCGTTCGCTTTCCCTTCGCGATAAGGATTGCGATAGCGGCAATAATTACGATTGCCGGAGCGGCGACGCCGGCCGAGGGTTCCGGCACGAGGAGTTCCCCTCACCCGCGCTCAGCATTACCGAAAATACCAAGACCTCCCTCGTTGCTGTTGCCATCGTGCCACAAGCTTTCCGAGACTTTGCCAGCGTGGTTCCCCGCGCGCCTCCGCATATTATGTATTAGTCGTCCGGCGGTCGTCATCATCGGGTTCATTGTGAACCTTGAGGGATCGGAGTCGTCGGAAACCCGCCGCAGGCTCCCATTCCAGAAAGAAAACCGCCGCCGCATATGACACTTGCAACCCTTCTCCCATTTATTGTCGCATTGCCGTTCGTGGGCGCTTTGCTCACGGCCTTCATGCCACGCGATGGTGCGGCCGCCGGTCCCGCCTCCGTCGCAGGCGCCGTCGCCCTTTTCGGCCTGGTCAGCAGCATCTTTCTTTATTCATCCATCAGCGGCGGTGATGCGTTAAAATACGATGTGGAATGGCTGCCCCAGCTGGGCCTGAATTTTACCCTGAGACTGGACGGGTTTGCCTGGATCTTCGCAATGCTGATTACCGGCATTGGTCTGCTGGTGGTGCTCTATGCCCGCTACTATATGTCAGCGGAAGATCCGATACCGCGGTTTTTTGCCTTCTTTCTGGCCTTCATGGGCTCGATGCTCGGCGTTGTCCTGTCCGGCAACGTCATCCTGCTGTCGATCTTCTGGGAGATGACCAGCATCTTCTCCTTCCTGCTGATCGGCTACTGGCACCAGAATGCCGGCGCGCGTGACGGCGCCCGCATGGCGCTGACCGTGACCGGCATTGGCGGTTTCAGCCTTTTGGCCGGACTTCTGATCCTCGGCCACATGGCGGGAAGCTACGATCTCGACAAGATCATCGAGGCCGGCGCCGCTATCCGCGCCCATTCCCTCTACCTGCCCGCGCTCATCCTCATTCTCGGCGGCGCGCTGACGAAGAGCGCGCAGTTCCCGTTCCATTTCTGGCTGCCCAATGCCATGGCGGCACCGACGCCTGTTTCCGCCTATCTGCATTCCGCAACCATGGTGAAAGCCGGGGTTTTCCTGCTCGCACGGTTCTGGCCGGTGCTCGCAGGTACACCGGAATGGTTCTGGCTGGTGGGCGTGGCAGGTGTCATCACCCTGCTGCTCGGCGCCTATTTCGCCATGTTCCAGCAGGATCTGAAGGGGCTTCTGGCCTATTCAACAATCAGCCATCTCGGCCTCATCACCACGCTGCTCAGCCTCGGCAGCCCGCTGGCGGCGGTCGCGGCCATCTTCCACATGGTCAACCACGCCACCTTCAAGGCTTCGCTTTTCATGGCAGCGGGCATCATCGACCATGAAACCGGCACCCGCGACATGCGGCGATTAAGCGGGCTTTATACCTATATGCCCGCGACCGCGACGCTTGCCATGGCGGCGAGTGCAGCCATGGCCGGCGTGCCGCTGTTCAACGGCTTCCTGTCCAAGGAAATGTTCTTTGCCGAAGCGGTCGAGACCCACGCGGATTCGCTCCTGGACCGGACTTTGCCCTATGTCGCAACGCTGTCGGGCGCCTTTGCCGTCGCCTATTCGCTGCGCTTCATCCACACGGTTTTCTTCGGGCCCAAGCCCGTCGATCTGCCAAACCCAAATCCGCATGAGCCGCCGCGGTGGATGCGCTTCCCGATCGAGTTTCTGGTTTTCGCCTGCCTGATCGTCGGCATCGTTCCGAGCCTGTCGATCGGCCCGTTCCTGCATTCCGCCGTACTGTCCGTTCTCGGTGCGCAGACACCCGTCTACAGCCTGTCGATCTGGCACGGTTTCAACCTGCCGCTGATCATGAGTATCGCGGCGCTGATCGGCGGTGTGACAATCTATGCCCTGCTTGGCGGCTATTTCTCGCGCTGCGACGACGGCCCGCCGATCTTCCGGCATTTGCGGGGCCAGCGCATCTTCGAGCGCATTCTCGTCACCGTGTCCTGGAAATGGGCGCGGTGGCTGGAAAGCACGCTCGGCACGCGACGTCTGCAGCCGCAGCTGAGGCTTCTCATTCTCGTGGCGCTTCTCGCCGGTTTCTCGCCTCTGTTCCTTTCGGAATTTTCCCTGTCGCTGCCGCGCGTGACGACCTTCGATCCGATCTTCGCCATCCTGTGGCTGATCGGCATGATCGCGGCCATGGGCGCCGCCTGGCAGGCGAAATATCATCGCCTCGCCGCCCTCATCATGCTCGGCGTGTCCGGGCTTGTCACTTGCCTCACCTTCGTCTGGCTGTCCGCGCCGGATCTCGCCATCACCCAGCTTCTGGTGGAAATCGTCACCACGGTTCTCATCCTGCTCGGCCTCAGATGGCTGCCGAAACGCTTCGAAAAGGTCGATAGCAGCGACGAGCTGCCGGCGCAGCTTCGCCGCGCCCGGGACTTCCTGCTGGCCGCCGCCAGCGGTATCGGTATGTCCGTCATCGCCTATGCCGTGATGACGCTGCCGGTGCCGAATGCGATTGCCACCTATTTCCTGGAACGCGCCTATACGGAAGGCGGCGGCACCAATGTCGTCAACGTCATCCTGGTCGATTTCCGCGGCTTCGACACATTCGGTGAAATCGCGGTGCTGGCCATCGTCGCGCTCACCGTCTTCGCTCTTCTCCGCCGTTTCCGCCCAGCCCATGAAAGCATCGGGGTGCCGGAACAGCAGCAGATGCAGAACGCCTTCGATGCAGAACGGCCCGACCGCAGCAAGGGCGATACGGTGCGCGACTATCTCTACGTGCCATCCATCGTGATGCAGTGGATGTTCCCGGTCATCGTCACCTTCTCGATCTTCCTGTTCATACGCGGCCACGACATGCCCGGCGGCGGCTTTGCGGCCGGCATCACCATGGCGATTGCCTTCCTGCTGCAATATCTCGCCGGCGGCGCGCGCTGGGCAGAAGATCGTATCCGTATCCTGCCGCTGCGCTGGATGGGCTTCGGCCTGCTGATGGCGGCGGCGACGGGTATCGGTTCCTGGTACTTCGGCTATCCGTTCCTGACCACCTATTTCCAGTATACCGAGATACCCTATATCGGCAAAATGCCGACGGCATCCGCCCTGCTGTTCGACCTCGGCGTCTTCGCGACGGTCGTTGGCTCCACCGTTCTTATCCTGATAGCACTGGCACACCAATCGTTGCGTAACTACCGCGTTCGCACGCCTGAAGCCGCAAAAGCGGAGGACGTGTAATGGAACTCATTCTCGCCATCGGTATCGGCATCATGACCGGCTCCGGCGTCTGGCTCATCCTGCGCCCGCGCACCTATCAGGTCATTGTCGGGCTCTCTTTGCTGTCCTATGCCGTCAATCTCTTCATTTTCGGCGTCGGCGGCATCAAGACCAATGCGCCGCCGGTGCTGGTGAACGGCGTGGATAGCTCAACGCTCGCCGACCCCGTGCCGCAGGCGCTGGTGCTGACGGCAATCGTCATCGGTTTTGCGACGACAGCGCTTTTTCTCGTCGTGCTGCTGGCCGCCCGCGGGCTCACCGGTACTGACCATGTCGACGGGAGGGAATCGAAATGATGTCATTCCCCTTCCACATCGTTGTCGCCCCCATTCTGCTGCCGCTGATCACCGCCGCCTTGCTGCTGTTCTTCGACGAGCGTCAGCGCGTCGCAAAGGCCGCCATCAGCTTCACCTCCACCGTGCTGTTGCTGATCGTCGCGATCCTGCTGTTCCGCGAGGTGAATTCGACTGTTAACACCGAGATCGCAGCGGTTGTCTCGAGCGGCGTCTACCTGCTCGGCAACTGGCCGGCTCCTTTCGGCATCGTGCTCGTAGCAGACCGCCTGTCCGGCCTGATGGTGCTTCTGACCGCGCTGCTCGCCATTCCCTCGCTGATCTATTCAATGGCGAAATGGCACAAGTCCGGCGCGCATTTCCATTCGCTGTTCCAGATGATGCTGATGGGCGTCAATGGCGCCTTCCTGACCGGCGACCTCTTCAATCTCTTCGTTTTCTTCGAAGTGATGCTGGCGGCGTCCTATGGCCTGCTGCTGCATGGCTCCGGCCAGCAGCGCGTGAAAGCGGGACTGCATTACATCGCGATCAATCTGGTCGCCGCGCTGTTCTTCCTGATCGGTGTCAGCCTCATCTATGGCGTGACAGGCACGCTGAACATGGGCGATCTTGCCCACCGCATCGAGGGCCTCAACCCCGACCAGCGCATGCTGCTGGAAACCGGTGCGGCCATCCTCGGCATCGCTTTTCTAGTGAAGGCGGGCATGTGGCCGCTGAATTTCTGGCTGCCTTCGGCCTATGGCGCGGCTTCGGCCCCGGTGGGCGGCCTGTTCGCGATCATGAGCAAGGTGGGCATCTATGTCATTGCCCGTCTGTCCTTCCTGCTTTTCGGGCAGACGGCCGGCGAATCCGCGGGCTTCGGCCATGATGCCCTGCTGGTCGGCGGCATCGCCACCATCATCTTTGGGGCCATCGGGGTTCTGGCGTCGCAGGCGCTCGGGCGGCTCGCCGGTTTTTCGGTTCTGGTATCGTCGGGAACGCTTCTCGCCGCCATGGGCACCGGCAATCCGACGGTCGCGGCCGGTGCGCTCTATTACATGGTCAGCTCCACCCTCACCATCAGCGCCTTCTTCATGCTGATCGAGCTCGTCGAGCGCGGACAGGATGCGGGCGCAAACGTTCTGGCCGTCACCATGGAGGCCTATGGCGAGGGCGAGGAAGAAGACGAGGAGGAGGAGGTCGGCGTGACCATGCCCGCCACCATAGCGGTCCTCGGCGCCTGTTTTGCCGCCTGCGGCATTCTTCTGGCCGGCCTGCCGCCGCTCTCGGGCTTTATCGCCAAATTCTCGATGCTGACCGCCATTCTCAACCCTTCCGGTCTTGGCGCCAATGACAGCGTTTCAACGCTTTCCTGGTGGCTGGTTTTCCTGATCGTGTTCGCCGGTTTCGCCTCGCTGGTCTCGATGACCCGCGCCGGCATCCGCACTTTCTGGGCCTCGATTGAAGGAACGGTACCACGCGTTCTCGTCATCGAAATTGCGCCCATCATGCTGCTGCTCGGACTGACGCTTGTCATGACCATACAAGCGGGACCGGTGATGCGTTACATGCAGGAGACGGCGCGTATTCTCGACCTGCCCGCCAGCTATATTCAGGGCGTCATTTCCGCGCCGCGAGCGGGCAGCAATCCGGAGGCAGAGCCATGATGAGCCGTCTCCTCCCCTACCCGCTCCTGACGGTTTCGTTGATCTTCTTTTGGCTGACGATTAACAGCTTTTCGGCGGGGCACCTGCTGCTCGGCACCGGCGTCGCCCTCATTGCCTCCTGGGCGATGGCGTCGCTGAGGCCCGCCAAGCCGCGCATCCGCAACTGGCACAGGCTCGTGCAGCTGATCCTGATCGTGCTTTACGATATCGTCAGGTCCAATCTCTCGGTAGCGAAGATCATCCTGTTCCAGCGCGAAAGGGACCGCAAATCCGGCTTTCTCGCCGTGCCGCTCGAGATCCGCGACCCGATGGCGCTCGCCGTTCTGGCGACGATCCTCACCTCGACACCGGGCAGCGCCTGGCTCGAATATAATTCCAGCCAGGGCACGCTTCTCCTCCATGTCCTAGACGATGTGGATGAGGCAGCGTGGATAAGCCTCATCAAGAACCGTTATGAAAAACTGCTGATGGAGATATTCGAATGAGTTCGATTATCCTTTTCTGGTCCTTTTCGCTGGCGCAGCTGATGCTGGCCATCGCCATGACGATATCAGTCTATCGCATCGCCATCGGCCCGCGCGCCCAGGACCGCGTGCTTGGTATGGACACGCTTTATGTCAACGCCATGCTGCTTTTGCTGACCTTTGGCCTGCGTACCGGCAACGACATCTATTTCGAGGCGTCGCTGCTGATCGCCATCCTCGGCTTCGTCTCCACCGTTGCCCTTTCCAAATTCATGATGCGCGGCGAGGTGATCGAATGAACAATGCTGCAGAATTTCCGCTCTGGGCCGCCATTCTCGTGGCCTTCTTTGTGCTGCTGGGCGCTTCGCTGACGCTGATCGGCACCATCGGCTTTGCCAAGCTCAACAGCTTCTATGAGCGCCTGCATGCGCCCACACTCGGCACCAGCTGGGGCACTGGCGGCATCGTCATGGCCTCGATCATCTATTTCTCCGTCTCCGGCGACCGCTTCGCCTTCCACGAAATCTTCATCGGCATCTTCATGACGGTGACGACGCCGGTCTCCCTGATGCTGCTGGGACGGGCAGCACTTTATCGGGACCGGGCGGAGCAGAATTCGGATAATCGGGAGCATTTATGATTGCCCTGATCAGGGCCGTTTCAAAGCCAGGACCTTGCGGACCGTGAGGGAAATCCTTCTGCTTCGGGCGGTCTTTACCCCGTTAACAATATCTGATTTGCGAGCCGGGATTTCATGAGTCCAATCGTAGCGGCTGGAGCCGCTGAGCAGTACGCCTGAACGAGGATGAAGCAGAACGCTGCGTATGCCCGGTCCGCGCAAATCGCGGAAAACCATCTCGCATGCGGATAAAAGGCTTATCGATACGATCGTATCGTCAAAACAGGGGACACAATCGACATGCGCGCTGATCCCCTGCCCCGGAAGATACTCGTTCGCAATAACTTGATCCGGCGCTGTCCGGCAGTAGCCATCCGCCACTAATCGTTCGGCGAACAAGCCCAGCCAGGGCAGCAAAGGCCCGAGATAGGCATCTGGCGTAACAGCGCGCACTTTATAGTCATAACGATAACCGAAATGCTGCACACGACGCTTCAGCTCCGTGCTCCACTCGCCAGCATCCAATCTGTCCGCAACGAAGGCCTCGTCCTCTGAAGAGAGAAAGCCATCAAAATACATGATGTCGTGCGGTAGAAGAGTTGGATTAGCGACGCAATCCAATTCCGGCTTGTTCTCCTCAGATAAGGCAAACAGGCTTAGCATATCGTCACCGTCAAAAGCATATGGAAGAGACGGCGGCTGATCAGAATTTGCGCACCGCTAATAGCGGCACAGAAACCAAGCGACGAATTCATCAAGAAGATAACTTGAAAGAAATGGTGCCCGGAGGCGGATTTGAACCACCGACACGCGGATTTTCAATCCGCTGCTCTACCAACTGAGCTATCCGGGCACTTCAGGTCCTTGAAGAACCTCCGCTTTTGGCGGTCAGGGCTGTTTTGGTGCCCCGAAAGTGAGCGGGGTTATAACATCTTGTTCGGACATGGCAAGCGCCATCGCGAAGTTTTTTGACAGTTTTTTCACGGCGCCTGTGGATGGCTGAAATGCGCGCCCGGCGAAAGCCGGATTGCAAGGGACTCCACCCTCGGGCATCAGCCAGAGCTGACACATCCGTTCGCCGCAGGGATCCCGCAAGGCCGCTCCGATTGAACGGAGGCTGCCGTCGCCGGCGGCGGCTATGACCCTTCGCTGCGCCGTGCAGCGAGGCCAAGCGCGAACGGCACCACGGCCACCAGCGCCGCCATGACGGGCGAAGACGCAAAGATGCGGCTGGCGAGCGAGGTGACGGCGACGGAGCGCACCACCGTCATCAGGCGGGAATTCTCGCGGTCACGCTCATGGTGCGGCTGTGCGGGCCTGTGGCGGGGATGCTGGGCGGCCTCCAGTCGTTTGACGTCGCGGCTGATCTTGTCGAGCTGTTTGCGAAGCTCCTCCAGTTCGGCGCGCAGCGACGGATCGATGGCATGGGAAACACGCGTCCTCTTGGCCGCGGTTTTTTCCGTCTTTGCTTCCGCAGCTATCGCATCAGCCTCTTCGTCCAGTTCGGCCAGATGGTCATCGAGGTCCGAGGGCTTGTCGAAACCGTGGGATCGCAGTGGTGCTTTCATCGCTGTCTCCTGAGGCGTGCTGATTGTGTGGCGGCGGGCGTTTTGCCCGGTCACGCTTTTCAACGCCTCAGCCCGGCAAAGGATGCACGAAAAGCGATGGCATCCACATAATAAAACAGGCCCCGAAGGGCCTGTTCGATGATCTGGCTTGGTGCCTTATGCCGCCTTCGCGGCGCTGGCATAGGGGTCGAAGCGACCGTAGAAGGTCTCGCCCTTGGCCGCCATGTCCTTCAGGAGCGGCGTCGGCTGGAAGCGCGGGCCATAGGCTTCGCTGAGCTTCTCGGCCAGAGCGACGAAATTCTTCACGCCCATGCCGTCAATGTAGGACAGCGCACCGCCGGTATAGGGCGCAAAGCCGAAACCGAGGATGGAGCCGACATCCGCCTCACGCGGATCGGTGACGATGCCTTCTTCCACCGCGCGGGCGGCTTCCAGCGCCACGGTGACGAGGAAGCGCTGTTTCAGCACTTCCATATCCACGTCTTCAGGCTTCTGCTGCGGATAGAGGTCCTTCAGGCCGGGCCAGAGGGATTTTTTGGCGGGCTTTGGCGGGTAGTCGTAAAAGCCCTTGGCGTTCTTGCGGCCAAAGCGGCCTTCGCCTTCCACCAGCTTCTTCACCAGTTCCATATGGCGCGGATCGACGGCCTTTTCACCGAGATCGGCAACGGTGGCTTTCAAGATCTTGTAGGAAAGATCGATCGCCACCTCGTCATTCAGCGCCAGTGGGCCGACCGGCATGCCGGCAAATTTCGCGGCGTTTTCAATCATCGTGGCGGGCACGCCTTCGATCAGCATGTCGTAGCTTTCCGCCATATAGCGCAGCACGCAGCGATTGACGAAGAAGCCGCGCGTATCGTTGACGACGATCGGCGTCTTCTTGATCTTCGCCACATAATCCAGCGCGACGGCCAGCGCCTTGTCGCCGGTTTCCTTGCCGAGGATCACTTCCGTCAGCATCATCTTCTCGACCGGCGAGAAGAAATGGATGCCGATGAAATCGCTCGGGCGCATGGAGTTCTTTGCAAGGCCCGTGATTGGCAGAGTGGAGGTGTTGGAGGCAAAGATCGCACCTTCGGGCAACACGGCTTCCACGGCCTCGATGACGGCCTTCTTTACGTCACGGTCTTCGAAGACGGCTTCGATGACGAGGTCGGCATCGGCGAGTGTGGCGTAATCGGATGTCGGGGTAACGAGGTCGAGCAGGGCCTTACCCTCTTCCTGCGTCAGCCTGCCCTTGCCGATGGCGGCCTTCACACTCTCCTCGCAATGGCCCTTGCCCTTGTCGGCCGCTTCCTGATCGCGATCCACCAGCGTCACTGGAATGCCGGCTGCGGCGGTGACGTAAGCCACGGCAGCGCCCATGAAGCCCGCGCCGACGACGCCGACCTTTTTGAACTCCGTCTTCGGCTGGCCGGCCGGGCGGCGCGCACCCTTGTTCAGTTCCTGCATGGAAATGAACAGCGAGCGGATCATGCCGAAGGCTTCCTTCGAGCGAAGGATTTCGGTGAAGTAACGCTGCTCCACCTTCAGCGCCGTGTCGAAGGGCAATTGCAGGCCTTCATAAACGCATTTCAGGATGGCAAGTGCAGCCGGGTAGTTGCCGGCGCTTTCGCGGCGCAGGATGGCGGGAGCGGCAGGCCAGAGCTGGGCTGCGGCCGGCGTCCAGATGCCGCCGCCGGGGGCCTTGAAGCCCTTTTCATCCCAGGGCGCCACCGGCTTCAGGCCGTCCTTGATCATCTGCTTTGCGGTTGCGACCAGCTGATCCGGCTCCACCACCTGATGCACCAGCCCCATGGCCTTGGCGCGCGCGCCGGTCAGCGACTGGCCGGTCGTCATCATCTGCAACGCGGATTGTGCATCGGTCAGGCGAGAGACGCGCTGGGTGCCGCCGGCACCGGGGAAGATGCCGACCTTGACTTCCGGCAGTGCGATCTTGAGGCTCTTGGCACTGGAGGCCACGCGGCCATGGCAGGCAAGCGAAAGCTCAAATGCGCCACCCATGCAGGTGCCGTTGATGGCCGAGACCCACGGCTTGCCATTGGTCTCGATCTTGCGGAACAGGCCCGTCATGCGACCGACGAGTTCGAACAGCTTCGCCGCGGCAGCGTCGGGGCTTTTCGCCTTTTCGTCATTATAAAGGGCGAACATGGACTTCAGCATCGACAGATCGGCACCGCCGGAAAAGCTGCTTTTGCCCGAAGTGAAGACGACACCCTTAACCGCGCCATCGGCAACGGTGGCATCGACAATGGCGTTCAGTTCCTCAAGAACCTCTGCCGTGAAGACGTTCATGGATTTTTCCGGCATGTCCCAGGTGACGAGGGCAATGCCGTCTGCGTCCGTCTCGATGGTGAAATTGGTATAAGTGCTCATTTGGGATTCCTCTTCCCTGAATTTCGTTTCGTCGGGCTTCCCGATCCCTCATTCCTGTGCTCGTCACAGGAATCCAGTCAGCCCAAGTCTTTGGGCTAGAAGACTCTTTCGCGCCGCAGACGCGACGCTGCTGGATCCCTGTGACAAGCACAGGGATGAGGAGGTTGGGTTGCCCTCCGCAAATTCAAACGCGCTCGATAACCGTCGCCGTGCCCATGCCCGCGCCGATGCAGAGCGTGACGAGCGCGGTGTTCAGATCGCGCCGCTCCAGCTCATCCAGCACCGTGCCGAGGATCATCGCCCCGGTGGCACCCAGCGGATGGCCCATGGCGATGGCGCCGCCATTGACGTTCATCCGGTCGTGGCTGATGTCGAAAGCCTGCATGTAACGCAGGACCACGGCGGCGAAGGCTTCGTTGAGTTCGAAAAGATCGATATCGGCAATCGACATGCCGGTCTTTTTCAGAAGCTTCTCGGTCACATCCACCGGGCCGGTCAGCATCAGCGCCGGGTCGGAGCCGATATTGGCGAAAGCCTTGATGCGGGCACGCGGTTTCACGCCCATCGCCTCGCCGCCCGCCTTGGAGCCGACCAGCACGGCGGCAGCGCCATCGACGATGCCGGACGAGTTGCCCGCATGGTGCACGTAGTTGATACGCTCCACTTCCGGATGCGCCATGATGCCAACGGCTTCGAAACCGCCCATTTCGCCCGGCATCTGGAAGGAAGGGTTGAGCGAAGCCAACGCCTGCATGTCCGTGCCGGGGCGCATATGCTCGTCGCGGTCGAGGATCGTCAGCCCGTTCTGGTCCTTCACCGGAATCACGGACTTGTTGAAATAGCCGTTTTCCCAGGCATGCGCCGCACGCTTCTGGCTTTCGACAGCATAGGCGTCGACGTCGTCACGCGAGAAACCATATTTGGTGGCGATGAGATCAGCCGAAACGCCCTGCGGCATGAAGAAGGCGGGGAAGTTCACCGAGGGATCCATGTACCAAGCGCCGCCCGACATGCCCATGCCGACGCGCGACATGCTTTCCACGCCACCGGCAATGACGATATCGTCCGAGCCCGCCTTGACCTTGCCGGCCGCGAAATTGATGGCGTCGAGACCCGAGGCGCAGAAGCGCGAGATCTGCATGCCCGGGGCCCTGTTGGAGTAACCGGCCTCGAAGGCGGCAGCCTTCGGGATCACCGCACCGGCATCCATGACGGGATCGACGCAGCCCATGATGATGTCATCGACAGCAGAGGTGTCGAGCCCGTTACGATCGCGGATGGCTTCCAGCGTTTTGGCGGCCAGGCGAACGGAAGGCACCTCATGCAGGCTGCCATCCTTCTTGCCGCGTCCGCGCGGGGTGCGGACATGGTCGTAAATGTAAACGTCGGTCATAAACTCTCTCCCTGTGGCGCTCGTAAGCGCCAGATGTCTCAGAACGCTTCCGCAGCCAGTTCCATCATGGTGTCCGCGCCGGTTTCGATGCGGGCCTTGCGCAGCGCCGTTTCCGGCATGATGCGCTCCATGTAAAACTTCGCCGTGACAAGCTTGGTCTTGAGGAAATCCTCATCCGAAGTGCTGCCTGCCGCAAGGGCTTCGCTCGCAGCTTTCGCCATGAGCGCCTGCATGTAACCCAGCACCACGATGCCGAAGAGATGCATGTAGTCGGTCGAACCGGCACCGGCATTGTCGGGCTTGGCCATGGCATTCTGCATGAACCACATGGTTGCGGCCTGCAGGTCGTTCAAGCCCTTCTTCAGGCCCTTTGTGTAAAGGCTGAGCTTTTCATCAGCGCGGTTTTCCTCGCAGAAATCGCCGATTTCCTTGAACAGCGCCATGACAGCGCGGCCGCCATTCATGCCGAGCTTGCGGCCGACGAGATCGAGCGCCTGAATGCCGTTCGCGCCTTCATAGATCATGGTGATACGCGCATCGCGGACATATTGGCTCATACCGTGTTCTTCGATGTAGCCATGGCCGCCGAAGACCTGCTGCGCCATCACGGCGTGGTCGAAGCCCTTGTCGGTCAACACGCCTTTCAGGATCGGCGTGACGAGGCCGAGCAGATCATCCGCCGCCTGGCGCTGTTTCTCGTCAGCCGCGCGGTGGGCGATATCGGATTGCAGAGCGGTCCACAGCAGGAAGGCGCGGCCAGCCTCGTTATAGGCCTTGATGGTCATCAGCGTGCGGCGGATGTCGGGGTGCACGATAATCGGATCGGCCTTCTTGTCGGGGAATTTGGCACCGGACAGCGAGCGGCCCTGAATGCGCTCACGGGCGTATTCGACGGCGTTCTGATAAGCGATCTCACCCACGGAAAGACCTTGCAGGCCAACGCCGAGGCGGGCCTCGTTCATCATCACGAACATGGCCGACAGGCCCTTGTTCTCCGCACCCAGGAGATAACCCGTCGCATCGTCATAGTTCATAACGCAGGTGGCGTTGCCGTGAATGCCCATCTTGTGCTCAATCGCGCCACAGGTAACACCGTTGCGTTCGCCGAGCGTACCGTCTTCCTTCACGAGGAACTTCGGCACGATGAACAGCGAAATGCCTTTGGTGCCCTCCGGCGCGCCTTCGATGCGGGCGATCACCAGATGGACGATATTATCAGTCATGGAATGTTCGCCGGCGGAGATGAAGATCTTCTGGCCGGAAATCTTGTAAGTGCCATCGCCCTGCGGCACCGCCTTGGTCCGCAGCAGGCCGAGATCGGTGCCGCAATGGGGTTCAGTCAGGTTCATGGTGCCGGACCATGTGCCTTCCACCATCTTCGGCAGATAGGTTTCCTTCTGTTCCTGTGTGCCATGCACGAGAACGGCAGCAATCGCGCCCTGCGTCAGGCCGGGATACATCATCAGCGACAGGTTGGCGGACGACATATATTCGCCGATCGCCGCATGCAGCGTATAGGGCAGGCCCTGCCCGCCAAATTCCTGGGGAACGGCAAGGCCGATCCAGCCGCCTTCGCAATAAGCGTCATAAGCGGCCTTGAAACCGTCAGGCACGGAAACCGAACCGTCATCGGCACGCTTGCAGCCCTGCTGATCGCCGGAAAGGTTGAGCGGGAAAAGCCGCTCTTCGGCAAGCTTCGCCGCCTCGCCCGTGATTGCCTCGATCATGTCGGGGGTTGCATCTTCAAAGCCTGGCAGGTTGTTATACCGCTCGAGGCCGAGAACGTCGTTCAGGATAAAAAGCGTGTCTTTAACTGGGGCCTTGTAAACAGGCATTACCGATGTTCCTCCGCATCGTGGGCGCCGGAGCCAATCCGGCTGATTGGCATGACAATATTTGACGTGCGCGTAAACGTCAAACAAATTTCCGCTGAATATCGCCCTCCCTTTTGGCCCCCACTGACACCTTGCCCGACGTAAGCGCGCCCTCAGCCGTAAAAGTTAAAAAATTCCAACCATAGTTAACCACTTCTTTACCACGTTTCGTGAATTCTCCGACAAGAGGTAACTGCTTCGTTCATCGGCGCATTTTCCTCCACGGGGGCAAATACCGGCTCTGGAATTGCGACATGTTGCGGCGACAGCCTGTCGAGACAGGCAATGTGGCGACAGATAACCGGGCACGGCGGGCGGAAGCGAAGCGAAGCGAGCGAAAAGATGAACGGATTGCGATCGAAAACCCAACAGCCAAGCGACAGATCGTCTCTTGATGCGCTCAATCGCACCATTGAAGGCCTTGAAGCCCGTATTGAAGGGCTGATGAGCCAGAAGTTTCCGCGTGAGCCGCGCGCTGCGAGCACCCCGCCGGAGCAGAAGAGCGAAGCCTATGCCGCGCCGCGCGAGCCCCGCGCCGCCGTCACGCCGCCGCAGCTCGATCCCGTCAACGAAATCCGCCAGCGCCAGCGTCTTCTCGAAGCGAGCTTCCAGCGTCCGCAGGAGCCCGTTGCCCGCCCGGAACGGACGATTACCCGGCCGCTCGCACCGGAATATGGTTCAAGGGACGCGCAGCAAACGGCCGCTCCCGCGCCGCGTGCCCGCGCCATTCCGCCCTATCAGGAACAGCAGCGCAATGATGCAGCCCTGCAGGAGATCGCGCAGGCGCTGGTCAACCTTCGCCATGAGCTGAAACACGATATTGCCGAGGGCGTTGCCCGCGAAGCGCAGGGGCTGCGTGCCGAAATCCGCAATATTCGCGCGGTGGCGGAAGACCAGCAATTCATCGGCGATCTGCGCGACGACATCGCACGTCTTGCCGGCAGCATCGACCAGCTCGGCAATCTGGCATCTCCTGACGCCTATGGGCTGCGTAACGAATTCGAAGACCTGCGCCTGACGATCGACCAGCTTGCGCGCGAAGACAGCGTGCACCGGATCGAAAGCCGCTGGAACAATGTGGAAGACACGCTGCGCGGTTTCGATGCGGCCTCGCTGCAGGATGAGATCGTTTCGCTCGCCTATCGTCTCGATGACATCAAGACGCAACTTGGCGGCATGAGCAACAATCCCGCCGTGCGCGTGCTTGAGGAAAAGCTCATCACCATTGCCAGCGCCGTGGAGCAGCTTGGCAAGCACATGCAGCCCAACGAGGCCGCCTTTACCGAACAGTTTTCCGGTCTCGACCAGCGGCTGGACGAAATCAGCCGCGCCATTGCCGCAACCGGCACCCGCGCCAACGCTCAGGCCACGGACAACGCGCTGGCGCAGCGGCTGGAAACCCGGCTGAACGGCCTTGCCGAACAGCTCGGCGACATCAACCGCCTCGCCGCCGCCAAGCCGGAACCGGCGCCCGACCTTACCGCCCGCCTCGAAGCGCTCTCCGGCAAGATCGATGAGCTGAGTACCGCGCGTGACGCCGCCCAACTGCATGACCGGCTGGACCAGCTGTCGTTGCTGCTGGAACGGTCGCAGCGCCCGACGCAGCAGGCGGAACTGACATCTTTCCTCAGCGATATCTCCCGCAAGATCGATGCGCTGGATCATGGCGCTATCAATGACGGCCTCGCCGAACGGCTCGACCTGCTCTCCCGGCGGATCGAGGACCTCGATTATCGCTACAGCCAGCCGCAACCGGCTTCGGGTCTCAGCGAAAGCGCTTTTTCCCGTCTGGAAGAACGGCTCGGCACGATCGCCGCCCGCCTGGATGAGACCGCCCATGCAGCTCCTGCCGATAGCCGCGCGCTGGCCAGCCTCGAAAACCAGATCGCCCATCTCTCAACGCTGATCAGCCAGCCGGTGCAGGTGCAGGCGGCCGGCATATCCCCTGAACTCGACGTCCGTATGGCGGCGATCGAAGACTATATGGCGTCGAACGACGAATATATCATCGAAGCGGCACGGCAGGCAGCCGAGGCCGTTCTCGACGCCTATACACGCAACAATCTCTCGGCCGGCGCAAACCTCGCCGACATGACGATGCTGACCGATCTCGCCACCGATCTGCGCAGTCTCGAAGCCTTGAGCCGCAACACCGAAGAGCGCACGCACCGCACCTTCGAGGCGCTGCACGAGACGCTGGTGCAGATTGCCGGCCGTCTGGACAATCTCGACAGCGCGCCCGCCTATCGCCAAGACGCTCCCCGTAACGTCGCGCAGCACATGGTTGCCGCCAGCCGCGAAGACGCGGCCATGCCGGCCGCCGTTTTCCCGGCAGACGGCTATATCGCCGAAGAGCAGGCCATTCTCGATGATGTCAGCGAAAACGATGCGACCGCGATCGTACCGCCGGCTGCCGCCAAGCCCGCAAAAGCGGAACGGAAGAGCCTGCTCGCCGGCCTGACGAAGCGTTTCAAGACAAGCACGGCGAAGCCCGCAAAGGCCAAGGAAGAACCCGTATCGGCCTCCTCCGCCCGCACGCAGGTTGAGCCCGCCCCGTCGCTCGATCCGATCGACGTTCTGCCTGCTGGCCAGGAGAATGAACTTCTGGAACCGGGCTCGGGTGCGCCCGATATCAAGAAAATCCTCGAACGTGTGCGTGCCAGCCAGGTCGCAGGCGCCGGCAAGGCCGCGGATGCGGAAGGACGGACGGATTTCATCGCCGCCGCCCGCCGCGCCGCCCAGGCCGCCGCCATGGAGACATCGCCGGAGAAGCTGGATACCGGCAAGAAGAGCCGCAAGGCCGACACGTCGGCACTTTCGCGTTATCGTCGGCCGCTGCTGCTCGGCATCGGCGCCATTCTTCTGGCGATGATGGCCATGCCGCTCGTCAAGACGCTGATCGGCGGCGCGGAAGCTCCGGCACCGGTCATAGAGCAGAAGACGGACCAGGGCCCGGTTTCCGCGCTTCCCGAAACCGGCGACAAGGCTGTGACCATTCCCTCCGGTCTTGCCATCGATCCGGAACAGGCTGCCTCGGCAGACAGCATCGAAAACGCCGCACCGGCGCAGAACATCATTGACAATCGCACCATCGGCGGCGCGCCGTTGCCGGACGAGCCGCCGGTTGCCGATGTTCCCGCCGTGGACCCCGCAAAGGCCGACACCGTCGCGCAGAACGAAGGACCGAAACCGACTGAGGTCGCCACCACGACTATTCCTGCGCAGGACACCATTGTGGTTCCGGCCGGCATCGAGCCCGCATCGCTTGCCGAAGCGGCCGCCAAGGGCGACACGCAGGCGCTGTTCGAGATTGCGGCACGCTACACCGACGGCCGCGGCGTAACCGCCGACCGTGCGGAAGCAGCAAAGTGGTACAAGATGGCGGCCGATCGTGGCCTTGCCCCCGCGCAATATCGTCTCGCCAATCTTTACGAAAAGGCGAATGGCGTCGAGCGGAATCTTGTCGAAGCGAAGCGCTATTACACGCTGGCTGCCGAACAGGGTAATGCCGGCGCCATGCACAACCTCGCAGTCCTGCTCGCCTCAGACGCGGCCGGCCAGCCGGATTTCGCCACCTCTGCACAATGGTTCATCAAGGCGTCCGAACTCGGCGTTCGTGACAGCCAGTTCAACCTCGCCATTCTCTACGCCCGCGGCAGCGGCGTGAAGCAGGATATCGAGGAATCCTACAAGTGGTTCGCCATTGCCGCCAAGGATGGCGATGCTGATGCCGCCCAGAAGCGCGACGAGGTTGCAGGCGCGATGAGCCCGCAGCAGCTGCAGAGCGCCAAGGCCAAGGTGGACGCCTGGAAGGTGAAGCCGCTTTCGGACGACGCCAACAGCGTCAACCCGCCTGAGGAATGGGCCGGCAAGGAGGGCGTGAAGACTGCCTCCGTGGACATGGAAAAGGCGATCCGCAACATTCAGGCGATCCTGAACAAGAACGGTTTCGATGCCGGCCAGCCGGATGGCAAGCTTGGCAAGAACACGGTGACGGCCATCAGGGACTTCCAGAAATCCGTGGGCCAGACACCGGACGGGCGCATTACCAACGAACTGGTGACCGCACTGCTCGCCCGCAACAAATAAGCCTTGAAGAACCGCTGAAGCGGCCGCCTTGGCCGCTTTCGCCGCACCCGGCGCGGTAATGTGGCCCCTTGCCGACACACAGCCGCTATCTTTCCTAATTATCAACGTATTTACCGTTGAATGTTGACAGGTCAGGCCCTCGCGGGCATGACGGATGAAGGCCGGGCATGCCCGGTCTTTTCAGTCAGAAAGTGTAAATCGCGGCACGGCCCCCTCACCCGGACAGGCCCTGTCGCCCGGAACCATTTGCCCGAGGTCCGAGCCGTGACTGTCTATCTGCCGATCGCAGAACTGTCGGTGAATATTTTCATCATTCTCGGCATGGGCGCGGCCGTCGGTTTTCTGTCCGGCATGTTCGGCGTGGGCGGCGGCTTTCTGATCACCCCGCTGCTGATCTTCTACAATATTCCGCCCGTGGTCGCCGTCGCGACCGGCGCAAACCAGGTGGTTGCCTCCTCCGTCTCAGGCTCGATCACGCATTTCCGGCGTGGAACGCTTGATATCAAGCTCGGCACCGTGCTGCTCGTGGGCGGTCTCGTGGGCGCCACGGTCGGCGTGTGGATATTCTCCTTCCTGCGCAGCATCGGCCAGCTCGATCTCATCGTTTCGCTGCTTTACGTCATCCTGCTCGGCACCGTCGGCACGCTGATGCTGAAGGAAAGCATTTCGGCGCTTCGCCGCGCCGCTCGCAATGAAACCGTGACGCTGCGTCGGCCGGGCCATCACAACTGGGTTCATCGCCTGCCGCTGAAAATGCGGTTCAAGAAATCCAAGATCTATCTCAGCATCATTCCCATCGTTGCGCTTGGCTTCGGTATCGGCATCCTTACCTCGATCATGGGTGTGGGCGGCGGCTTCATCATGGTGCCGGCGATGATCTATCTGCTACGCATCCCCACCAGCGTGGTTGTCGGCACCTCGCTGTTCCAGATCATCTTCGTGACCGCCTATACGACCGTCGTTCAGGCCGCGACCAATTATTCCGTCGATGTGGTGCTTGCCTTCATCCTGATGGTGGCTGGCGTCATCGGCGCGCAATATGGCGTGCGCGTGGGCCAGAAACTGCGCGGTGAACAGCTGCGCGCGCTGCTTGCCCTTCTCGTCCTTGCCGTCGCGCTTCGCCTTGCCGTCTCGCTGGTGGTGCGGCCGGAAGACCTGTTTTCGGTGGCCGTGGGGGGGCTCGGCTATTGACCTTCCGCCCGCTGCTTGCCGCTCTTCTTCTGTTGCCCTTCCTTGCCTTTGGCGAAACGGCCTCGGCGCAGACGCCGCCGCTTGCCCTGCCGCCCGGCCCGCAACAGCGGCCGTTGCAGGAAAATATCGAAATCGGTGCATCGACGACCGAAATACCCATCGCATCCGATTTTCGCGGCGCGGATTTCACCCTCTTCGGCGCGCTCAACAATACCGACCAGCTCCTGCTGGCCATCGGGCAGTATGATATCGTCGTGACGCTGGAAGGGCCGAGCGACTATATGACCGTGCGCAAGAAGCAGCGTGTGGCTGGCATCTGGATCAATACCAGCGCCATTACCTTCACGCCGCTGCCGGAATCCTATTCCATGGCCAGCACGCGCAATATCAACGACGTCGCCTCGCCCGGAACGTTGCGCGCCATGGGGCTCGGCGTCGATCATCTGTCACTCAAAAGTGCCGTTTTCTCCGGCGTGCCCGACAATGTCTTCGATTTCCAGGAGGCCTATCGTCGGCTCAAGCTTTCGAGCGGCATCTATCGCAACGATACGACCGGGGTGCGGCTGGAACGCACCGGCCTGTTCTGGGCGACGCTGCGCCTGCCCGCCAACGTGCCGAACGGTGTGCACACCGCGCGCGCCTATCTTTTCAAGAGCGGCAAATTCATCGCCCAGCGCGAATTGAAGCTGCGTGTAGTCAAGACCGGCATGGAACAGGCGATCACCGATGCGGCGCATCAGACGCCGCTTGCCTATGGCGCATTCTGCGTTCTCCTGGCCGTCGTAACGGGCTGGGGCGCCAGCATCATCTTCCGCAAGGACTGATCAGTTCCTCTCGCAAAATCGGGCGCACGCCGCCCTTTCCGCCAAAGATAGCATTCGCTTCCGTCATCGGTTTGCGGTAAAATTCAAGACGTTACAACCGCGCGCGCCGATCATGGCAATGAGCGCGGTTGTGACCGGGATGAAAAGGAGAAATGTCATGTTCAAGCACATTCTCATTCCCACCGATGGCTCGCCGCTGGCGCAGATCGCAATCGACCAAGGGTTCGCTCTCGCCAGAGAGGCAGGCGCAAAGGTGACCGTCGTGACGGTATCGGAACCCTTTCATGTAATTGCGAGCGACGTCGAAGACATTGCCGCCATTGCCGAAGAAGAATTCCACCGCTGCGAAGAGGCGGAGCATCTGCTGCGCGATACGCAGGCGCATGCCGCCGCCATGGGGCTGGATTGCGAGGCCCTGCTGGCACGGGCGGGACGGCCGGATGAGGCGATCATCGAAATCGCCGACAGGACCGGCTGCGACCTCATCGCCATGGCCTCGCATCGGCGCAGGAGTTTCATCGAGATGCTGCTTGGCAGCGTTACGGCAAAGGTGCTGAAGAACTCGAAGGTACCGGTGCTGGTCTATCGCCAATAGGCGGTGGCTGGACGAGATATGCTCAGCCGAGCAGATTTGAAAACCGCACCGAATAGATGCGGTCTCTCCCCATCAGATGCGCGACGAGTGCCGTGTGATCGAAGAGACCACGCATGGCCTTGTGCCGCAGATCCAGCCCGCCGCTCATGACGCCGAAAGCGGGCATCAAAAGCCGTGAACCGTCGGTGGCGAAACAGGGCCGCCGCACCGTCTTCTCACGACGGCGAACCGTGGCGGAGGGATGCAGGTGACCTGCAATTTCGCCGGCTGCCTCTCCCACTTTCGGCTCGTGGCGGAAGACGAGATTACCGTAAAACATCTCATCCGCCGACGAGCCCGGCAAGTCGACCGTACCATCGGGATCGTGATTGCCGTTGATCCATATCCATTCGCGGCTGCGGGCCATCTCGCGAATGAGTTCACGCAGCGGCAGCGGCAGATGCTGCGAGCCAACGCGATCGTGGAAATTATCGCCGAGGCTGACGACGATCTTCGGATCGTAGCGGCTGACGAGCGAGGACAGGATTTTAAGCGTGGCAATGGTGTCGTAGGGCGGCAGCATGCGGCCGCGCCGGGCGAAAGCAGCCCCCTTCTCCAGATGCAGGTCGGAGACGACGAGCAGTGACAGGTCCGGCAGGTAGAGCCCGCCCAAAGGATCGCACCAGGCGGCGACGCCATGGATGGCGGTTTCGCTGCCGAGGCATTCGAAGCCATTTGAAAACCTGTCGCTCAATGTCAGCCGGCTCAGCACTTTTATGGTCGTTCCTTCATTCCAATTTCATCGTTCAGGACATGGCTTCCGCGATCAACTCGTCGGCAGCTTCGGCCAGCACATCGTCCATCGCCTCGCCCGCCACCGTCTCGCGGCCGATTTCCAGCATCACCGGAACGGCAAGTGGCGAGACATGCTCCAGCGCGCGATGGGTGGTGTGGCCCTTGATTCGCTTCAGCATATCGCCAAGACGGCCAATGTCCAAAAGTCCCGCCGCCGCATCCCGTCGCGTGGCTTCCAGCAGGATATGATCCGGCTCATGGCTGCGAAGAACGTCATAAATAAGATCGGCGGAGACCGTGACCTGCCGGCCGGTCTTTTCCTTGCCCGGATGACGGCGCTCGATGAGGCCGGAGATGACTGCGCAATTGCGAAACGTGCGCTTCAGCATGAAGGACTCGTCCAGCCACGCCTCCAGATCGTCGCCTAGCATGTCCTCATCGAGAAGCTCCGCCAGCGACAGCCGGTTGGAATTCAACCGCATGCCGATATCCTGCATGGCCCAGATGGCGAGCGAATAATCGGTGGCGACGAAACCCATGGGTTTGGCGCCCGCGCGCTCCAGCCGCCGCGTCAGCAGCATGCCGAGCGTCTGGTGCGCCAGCCGTCCCTCGAAGGGATACATGACCATGAAGAAGCGTTTGCGGAAGGGAAAGGTCTCGACCAGCAATTCGTCGCGCTTGGGAATGATCGACTTTTCCTTCTGGATTTCCAGCCAGTCGCGGACCTGATCCGGCAGCGCCTGCCAGCGGGCAGGATCGGCAAGCATGGAGCGCACCTGATCCGCCAAATAGGTGGAAAGCGGAAACTTGCCGCCAGCATAGGAGGGTATTTTCGGGTCCATGGAAAAGGCTTGCGACACCAGGCATTCATTCTCGCGGATGCCTTCGAAGCGCAGAACCTTGCCGGCGAACAGGAATGTATCGCCCTGCACCAGTTGCTCCAAGAAATATTCCTCGACCTTGCCGAGCGACATGCCGCCGCGTCCGACCGTGCCCTTGGCATTGCGCTTGACCATGCGGACATTGAGTTCCGCCGCCTCGACGATGGTGCCGAGGTTCAGGCGATATTGCTGGGCGACAGCCGGATTGGAAACGCGCCAGCGGCCATCCTTCATCTGGCGGATGCGGGCATAACGCTCATAGGTGCGTAGCGCGTAACCGCCTGTCGCGGTGAAATCCACCACCCGGTCGAAGGTAGCGCGCGGCAGGTTGGCATAGGGCGAGGCGCTGGTGACTTCGCGATAAAGTTCATCCGCATCGAAGGGTTCGGCGCAGGCCATGCCGAGCACATGCTGGGCGAGAACATCTAGCGCGCCTTCGGCGATAGGCGGGGTATCCTGCGCGCCGATGTAATTGGCATCCAGCGCTGCCCGGCACTCCATCACCTCGAAACGGTTGGCGGGAACGAGGATCGCCTTTGACGGCTCGTCCATGCGGTGATTGGAACGGCCGATGCGCTGGGCAAGGCGGCTAGCCCCTTTAGGCGCGCCGACATGCACGACGAGGTCGACATCGCCCCAGTCTATGCCGAGATCAAGCGTCGAGGTGGCGACGACGGCGCGCAACTTGTTCTCCGCCATGGCCGCCTCCACCCTGCGGCGCTGGCCGGCATCCAGCGAGCCGTGATGCAGCGCAATCGGCAGATTGTCGTCATTGACGGTCCACAGTTCCTGGAAGACCCGTTCGGCCTGTGAGCGCGTGTTGACGAAAACCAGTGTCGTCTGATGCTGCTTCAACGCCTCGTATAAATCCTTGCCGGCATAACGCGCGGAATGGCCGGACCACGGGATGCGTTCCTCCGTCTGCAAAATGGAAATATCAGGCTTTGCACCGCCTTCGACCGTGATGAGACCGGCAGGTGGCTCGCCTTGCCCCTGTGGCGCAAGATAACGGCGCAAATCCATCGGTTCCGCCACCGTGGCCGAAAGGCCGATGAAGCGCACGTCAGGAGCGTGCCGACGCACCCGTGCGAGCGCCAGCGACAGCAGGTGGCCGCGTTTGGAAGTGACGAGGGAATGCAGTTCGTCAAGAACCACATATTTCAGATCGCGGAAAAACCGCTCGGCTTCCTTGTTGGCCAAGAGCAGCGAGACCTGCTCCGGTGTCGTCAGCAGAATATCGGGTGGCTTCACCTTCTGGCGCTGGCGTTTGGCCTGCGGCGTATCGCCCGTGCGGGTTTCGATCACAATCGGCAGGCCCATTTCGGAAACGGGCCTGGTGAGATTGCGCTCTATATCCACTGCAAGCGCCTTAAGCGGCGAGATATAGAGCGTGTGCACGCCGACAAAACCGGAGCCGGGCGGCACCTTGCCGCGCTCCGCCAGATCGGTAAGCGACGCCATGAAACCGCCGAGCGTCTTGCCGGCTCCCGTTGGCGCGATCAGCAGCATGTTTTCACCGCCCCGCGCCCGCGCCATCAATTCCAGCTGATGGGCGCGCGGAGACCATCCCTTTTCTGCAAACCATTTCTGGAATGGAAGGGGCAAGGTGCCGACATGCGTGCCGGACGTGGGGGGCTCGATATGGTTCACCGCTTCAAGGTAGTGAAAAACGAGCGAAAAAGAAGAGCGCAATGCTTCCGCTTGACAGGAAAACAAAATCATGGATAAATAATATCCACGATACTGAAGCAACGGACATGGGAAAGACCGATGAAACTCGGAGACGGCGTTGAACAGGCCATTCACAGTGTGGGCATGCTGGCGGGACTTTCCGAAGGCGGCGTGCTGTCGGCAGCGGCGCTCGCGGAATTCCACGGCGTTTCCACAAGCTATCTGCTGAAACACCTGCAATCGCTGTCCAATGCCGGCATCGTGGCCACCGTGCCGGGCCCGAAGGGCGGTTACCGTCTGGCCCGGGCAACCGACAAGATCACCCTGCTTGATATCGTGCTGGCTGTGGAAGGGCCGCAGCCTGCCTTCCGCTGCGCGGAAATTCGCCAGCGCGGTCCGAACCCCTTGCCGGGGCGTTATTTCACCAAGCCCTGCGGCATCAATGCCGCGATGCTGAAGGCAGAGAAGGTATACCGCGCCGAACTTGCCAAAACCACAATCGCCGACATTCTGGGTGATCTTGCCGCCAATGACGATGGTGGAATTGCCGCGCGCGGCTGCGCCTTTCTTGACATGAACGAGCGCAAGACGACGACGCGCTGAACTCTAAACAGGACCCCGAACCACCAATCACGTTCCCGGACAGCCTTACCGCTTTCCGGACCGATGACGCATGACCTCAACCTATCCCAACCAATGGAGAGACGCATGAAAACCCGTGTCAACTATGCCAAGGCATCCCCCGAAGCCTTCAAGGCCGTCATGGCCCTGGAAAACTACGTCCAGAGCAGCGGCCTTGAGCGCCGTTTCGTTCACCTCATCAAGCTGCGCGCCTCGATCATCAACGGCTGCGCTTTCTGTGTGGACATGCATGTGAAGGAAAGCCGCCATGACGGGCTTTCCGAGCAATGGATCAACCTGATGAGCGTGTGGCGCGAATCCCCTGTTTACACCGAGCAGGAACGGGCGCTGCTCGGCTGGGTGGATGCGGTGACGAAGATTGCCGAAACCGGCGCGCCGGATGACGCCTTCGAGGCCCTGAAGGCGCATTTCTCCGAAGAGGAAATTGTGAAGATCACGGTTGCGATCGGCGCGATCAACACCTGGAACCGCATCGCCGTCGGTTTCCGCTCACAGCATCCGGTCGAAGCCGCCGCAAAGGCAGCCTGAACCACCCTGACCGCAACGGTCGACCGCTACATGGCGATGTAGCGGTCGTTCCTGTGATTGACGGCAAGTGTGAGGTTCATGACCAGCGCGCCAAGAATGGAGCAAAGGATGACAAAAGGTGTGGCGACGAAGAAGGAGCAGGCGAGCACCATGCCATCAAAAGCGAGCTGCACGAGGCCGGCGCGCCAGCCGAAACGATCCTGAAGATAAAGCGCCAATATGCCGAAACCGCCGAGGCTGGTGCGGTGGCGAAACAGCGCCAGCATACCGGCGGCGACCGTCAATCCGCCAAAGAGCGCAGCGGCAATCGGGTTGATGCTCTCAAAGGCGAAAAAGCCCGGCATATATTCCGACAGCAGCGCCGTCGTGGCGATGGCGCAGAAGGTCTTCACCGTGAAAGCGAGGCCGAGACGGCGGAAGGCCAGATAATAAAACGGCAGGTTGGCGAGAAAAAACACCGCACCGAAGCTGAAACCACTGGCGTAATGCGCCAGAAACGCAAGACCCACCACACCGCCGGTGAGAAGGCCTGCGGCGGAAAACAGCGTGACACCGAGTGAAATCAGCATGCTGCCCGCCAGAATGGCCTGTGCATCTTCCAGCAGCGAGTGACGATCGGGTGCGGAGGTCCAAAGGTTCAAACGCCTGCGCGCAGTGGTATCGTCCATGCATTTTCCCCTGACTTGCCCAATCTGGCCCGACCTTGACCAGCTATTGCGCCCAAGCTCGACAAATTTCAAGCGGTCAGGCTTAACGCACGACGATGTATCTGTCCGAGCGGTGGTTGATGGCGAGGAATATGTTGAGAACGAAAGCACCGATAATCGAATAGACAACGGTTGCGGGATCGATGACGAGAAACGCACAGAGCATGACAAAGGCATCGAAGGCCAGCTGAATGAGACCTGCGCGGATGCCGAAGCGGTCCTGAATATAGATGGCCAGAATGCCGATGCCGCCGAGGCTGGCGCGGTGACGATAAAGCGCCAGCAATCCGTACCCCAGAAGCAGGCCACCCAGCAACGCCGCCCAGAGCGGATTGATGCTGTCGATGACCATCCAGCGCGCCTCCACTTCCGTCAGCACTGACACGAGGCCGATGGCGATGAAGGTCTTCAATGAAAAGGCGAGACCGAGGCGGCGGAACGACAGATAATAGAAGGGCAGGTTGACGAGGAAGAACAGCAGGCCAAAGCTGATGCCGAAGGCATAATGAAGGAGAAAGGCAACACCAGCCGTGCCGCCGGTCAAAAGACCGACCTTGGCCAAGAGATAAAAGCCGAGCGCCGAGACGATGGCACCGGTGACGATGCCCTGCACGTCTTCCACCGGCGCATGTCTGGCCGGATCGGAACTCCACATCCCGTAAACGCTTCTCGTTGTGCTCACGCTTTTTCCCTCAGGTTTCCGGCACATTTTGCACTGCAAAAAACACCTGATCAAGATGGATACGTAAGCAAGCCTGACCTATCGTAAAAAAGGCAAGAAACGGAATGTTCAGGCTTTGGCACGGGCAAGAAAAAGAATGCCGGAAAGGGGTTTTCCGGCATCCTTGCGAATGGTGGTTTTGCGGATTTCCATGGGGGAAAAGCCCGACCGTTCAAGGAGATCGATCACGTAGCTCTTGGAATGCGCGTAACGAAGGGATTCCCGCAGGACGAAACCTTGCTCATCGCCCGCATCCTCCACCGAGAAGGCGAAAAAGCCTGATGGTTTGAGCAGGGCGGAAACGAGCGGCATGACGGTTTCAAGACTGCCGAGATACATCATCACATCGGCAGCGGCGACGAGATCGGCGCGGTGCTGCGTGAGTACCGGCGTAAAGAGCCCCGAAGCCTCCGCGTCGAGCGAAAGATCGGCTTGTCCGAGATGGTCGTAAAGACTCTTTTCATCGGCCTTGGCAAGCATGTTCTGGGAGATATCAAAACCCTCGAGCCGTTTTGCCAGAGAGCGGATTTCGATGCCAAGGAGACCGGTGCCGCAACCGATATCGACAATGGTGTCAAAGGCGTCGCCTGTCGCCGCTTTGCCGATCAGCTCCGCCAGTTTCTGCGGCACGCTGTAATCCAGCTTCTCGACAAGCGAGGTTTCAAAACGGTCGGCGTAGTCGTCGAACAACCCTTCCACGTAGCGGCTCGGCGGTTGTTCGGGTGTTTCCGCGGCGCCGAGAACCGCGAGTTTCAGTTCGGCTGCAAACAGACCTTCCGCATCCAGCTCGGCGACTTTCTCGTAAGCCGCCACCGCCTTTGCGGTCTCCCCCGCCTTTTCGTGATACTCCCCGAAGCGAAACCAGCCCGCCGTCCACCGTGGCGCCAGTTCAAGCGCCTGTTCCATAAGTTCGGCGGCGGCGGGATAATCACCGCTCTCCGCCAACATGCGGGCATAGTCCGCCCGGCGGTCGGCAATGACGTCACCGGAAGAAAACTGGTTTGGGGCCATCAATTATTTCCTGAGAAGATGCCGGCTGTCATTTATCAAGACATAAAAAAACTCAAGTCCTATTTCATGGCACCCGCGTGGAATTGGCTGATATGGCGCGATATAGTGCGTGAAAACTTGCATCGAAGCGGTGCGCCCCATATGTCAGGACAAAACAGGAGACTTGCTGATGGCCGGTGAGGTCAACAAAATGCTGGGTGATACGGTGGCCCGCACCGTGGTGAAGCTGCTCGTCGTTTCATTGCTCGTCGGCTTTCTGATGGCGATCTTCGGATTGACGCCATGGAACATTATCTACAGCGCGCGCGATTTCGTCGTCGATCTGTGGCGGAGCGGTTTCCATGCGCTGGGCGCGATCGGCGACTATCTGCTCCTCGGGGCCACGATCGTCATTCCCGTTTTCATCATCCTGCGCCTTCTGAGCTACCGCCGCTGACATGACCGATACATCACTTCAGACGCTCACCCGGCGCGGCTTTGTGCTTATTTCCGCCGGCTCCGTTCTTTCCGCCTGCGTTTCCATGCCGACCAACAAGGGTCTGCCTTCGGGCACCCGCGATGAGACGGCAGCGGCACTGCCGATGGTCAATGATCTGCGCCGTTCGAAGGGGCTTGCGCCACTCGCCATCAATGGGGCGGCCAGCGGTGCCGCCGCCTATCAGGCCGGCCGCATGGTCAAGGCGCAGAAGATGGCGCATCTGATCGGCCTGACAGACAGTTTCCTCATCCGCATGAAGGACGGCAAGGTGCCGCTTCCGGCAGCGGAAAACGTGGCAGCCGGACAGGACAGCGTGGAACGGGTGGTCAAGGCCTGGATCGGCTCGCAACACCATCTCGAAAACATGCTCGGGCCTTATAATGGTCTCGGCGTCGCGGTTGCCTATGATGCCGCCAGCCGCAACCGGCCCTATTGGGCGATGGTGCTTTGCGCCTGAATTCAGGGGCGGGAGATCACCCCGCTCCTTCGCTCTTCAGCCGAGCTTACGGTCAGCCCAGCGGTCGACCGCGCTGTCGCGCAGGTCACGGATGGTCTCCACGCCCTCGCGGGCGACGAGCTTCGACATGCCCTTGACGATGGCCGAGGGCAGGCCCGGACCTTCATAGACCATGCAGGAATAGAGCTGCACGAGATCGGCCCCTGCCCGCACCTTTTCCAAAGCCGTTTCCGCAGATGAAACACCACCAACGCCGATGATCGGCAGATTGGCGCCAACGCGACGGCGCATCTTGGCGAGAACCGTGGTGGAAAGCTCAAAGAGCGGCTTGCCCGAAAGCCCGCCGGCCTCGCCCCTGTGGGGACCAGGGCGCAGGCCTTCGCGTGAGAGCGTGGTGTTCGAGACGATCAGGCCATCGAGATCGTGGGCGAGCGCCTCTTCGGCAACATCGTCCAGTCCTTCCTCAGTCAGATCGGGCGCGATCTTGAGGAAGATCGGGATGCGTTTGCCGAGGCGCTCCGCTTCCGTCTTGCGGCGTTCCAGCACGGCCGTGAGAAGGGCCGCAAGGCTTTCACGCGCCTGCAGATCACGAAGGCCGGGTGTGTTGGGTGAAGAAATATTGACGGTGAAATAGGATGCGACCGCATAAAACGCCTCGATGCCCTGCACATAGTCGGCGATGCGGTCTTCGCTATCCTTGTTGGCGCCGATATTGACACCGACGATGCCGCGCAGACGCGCCTGTGTCAGACGCTCCAGCGCTGCGGCATGGCCTTCATTGTTGAAGCCGAGACGGTTGATGACGCCCTCATCCTCGACCAGGCGGAAAATGCGTGGCTTGGGATTGCCGGATTGTGCCCGCGGCGTGACGGTGCCGATTTCGGTGAAGCCGAAACCGAGCCTCAGAAGCGGTCCCGGTACTTCCGCATTCTTGTCGTAACCCGCCGCCATGCCGAGCGGATTGGGGAAGACAAGGCCCGCCACCGTCTGCTGCAGGCGCGGATCATGCGGCACCATGCAGGTGGGCAGGAAGCCGCTTTTCAGCGCCGCAACGGAGAGCCCGTGCGCCTTTTCCGGATCGATGAGAAACAGGCCCTTGCGGCCGACAGAGGAAAATAATCCGCTCATCACAAAATCTCCGGGAACTGGTGCTGGCCATCATGATCAAGCGAGAGCGGCGTTTCCCAAAGGACCGCGCTGAAGGGAAGCGGGGCGTAAAGATGCGGGAAAAGATCACCACCCCGGGACGGTTCATAGACCAGCTTGTCGCCAAGTGCTGCACCGTCGACCGCGATCAGAAGCAGATCCACCTGGCCGGAAAAATGCCGCGCGGCTGTCTCTGCCACCTGCTTTGCAGTCGAAAAATGAATGAAACCGTCGGTCAAGTCGATGGCCGCACCTTCGAACATGCCTTCTGCCCTGGCTGCAGTCCACAACGTCTCCGGCACGATTTTATAGATGATCGCGGGCGTTTCCTGCATAAGGCTCTCCAAGGCTTTCCAGCGCTTTCCTGTCCGGGCGGTTTGCCGCAAAGCAGGAAGATTGTCCACAGTTTCCACGGCATTTTTATTACGGAGGCCCTCAAAGACCGCCTGTCCACAAGCTTTTCCTTGTAATGCCGGAGTGATTGGAGCAACCTTTGGCGGAGGAGCCGGGCGTGTTTCGACCACCGGCAAAGGGAGTAAGCCAATAGCTGCGAAAGAACCGCATAACGCCCTTGGGAGGGGGCCAGAATGTCGGAACTTGTCATTATCATTGCAGATGACCACCCGCTTTTTCGCGGTGCCCTGAAACAGGCCGTAGCCGGTCTCGACGGGCAACAGACCATCATCGAGGCCGGGGATTTCGAGGCTGCCCGACATGCAGCCACAACGCGCAACGATGCCGATCTCATGCTTCTCGATCTCGCCATGCCGGGGGTCAGCGGATTTTCCGGCCTGATGGCGCTGAGAGCGGAATTTTCCAGCCTGCCGATCGTCATCGTTTCGGCAACGGATGATGCGACTACCGTTCGCCGGTCGATTGAACTCGGCGCTTCCGGTTTCATTTCCAAATCCTCTGGTATTGACGATATCAGGAACGGCATCCGTGCGGTTCTGGAAGGCGATGTCTGGATACCGTCGGGCCACCAGGGCGAGAAGGAGCAGGATCCTGACGTGGCCGATCTGATCGGCCGGCTCAGAACGCTGACGCCACAGCAAAGCCGGGTTCTGGGCATGCTGGCCGAAGGGCTGCTGAACAAGCAGATCGCCTATGAGCTCAATGTTTCCGAAGCCACCATCAAGGCGCATGTCTCGGCAATTCTGCTGAAGCTCAAGGTCGACAGCCGCACACAGGCAGTCATCCAACTCGCCAAGATAAACACATCGGCAATGGTGGCCTAGAGCAAGGATTTTATTCCTTTCCTTTCTTTACTCCTGACCGGATTTGGTCTAGATTCCGGTCAGTAAACGACAGGAGCTTTCCGCTATCGGCTCCACTTGCGGGCTTTCTATCATGCTGTCACACGAGACGATCTGGAGCGCCATCGATACGCTTGCCGAACGCCATCAGCTGACGCCTTCGGCATTGGCGAAGCGCGCCGGCCTCGATCCCACATCGTTCAATAAATCGAAACGCTTCGGACCGGATGGCCGCAAACGCTGGCCCTCGACCGAATCCGTCTCCAAGGTGCTGGAAGCGACGGGCGCAAGTGTCGACCAGTTTTTCGGTTATGCTTTCGGCAGGGCGCAGACAATGCAGCCTTCCGGTGCCGACAACGCCATTCCCCTGCTCGGTTTTGCGCAGGCCGGTTCCGGCGGTTTTTTCGATGATGGCGGTTTTCCGGCGGGTCAAGGCTGGGATGTGGTGGAGTTTCCCTCGTCTCCCGAGCGCAAACAGGGCGTCTACGCCCTGGAAGTGCAGGGCGAGAGCATGATGCCGCTTTACCGTGATGGCGACATCCTCATCGTGGAGCCGGGCGCGCAGGTGCGGCGCGGCGACCGCGTGGTGCTGAAAAGCCGCGATGGCGAAGTGATGGCCAAGGTGCTGGCGCGGCAAAGCCCTAAAAACATCGAGCTTCTTTCGCTCAACCCCGAACATCCCAATCGCAGCTTCGACATGGCGGATGTGGAGTGGATCGCCCGCATCATCTGGGCCAGCCAATAGGTTCGCAATTGCGGACAGAGGTTTCCGCAATATCGCCCGAGTACGCGCTGAGAATATTTCTTTACAGGCCGAGTGTCCCTGCCGCGGCATCGACCGTCATGATCTTCGCACCGCCGGACGCCGCCTTGCGGACGAGGCCCTGAAATCTGTCTTCCGGGCAGCCGTAAAAGCTTGGTGTCGGTGAAACATCATGGGTGAAGATGATGAGCCAGCCGCCTTTTTGCAAAACATCCTCAAGCCAGTGATCGGCCGCATCGAGGTAGCTCTGATCCGCACGCAACTCGACTGCGGCAAGATTATGCGGGTCGACACTGTCCCGGTTGATGCCGGGCATGATGCCGCGTGTCGTCCTGAACCGGCGCCGCAGCAGAGGCTGCATGACCGGCGAGGCCATGCCGAAAGGAACGGAGAAATTTCGGCTGTGCCGGTTTTCATCGAACGCACCCAAAACGCTGTCATTGCGCTCGAGATCTTCTTCAAGCGCCCGTCGTGAAAAGCTCGAGAGTTTGCGATGGGAAAAGGTGTGGCAGGCAAGCTCATGGCCGGCCGCTGCCAGTTCCGAACAGCCTTTGGCGGAAATCATCTCCTGCTGTCCGTCGTGCCTGTCGATAAAGGTGCCGGCGATGTAAAACGTTCCGCAAACGCCCTCGTTTTCCAGGATGCGCGCACCTTTTGTCCAGGCGGTGGCCGGTACATCGTCGAATGTGAAGGACACGATCGGTTCGGATTTTTCGATCCGCACCGCCGGCCCCGGAAAATACCGCACCAGCCGGTTATTGATCCGGTCTGCAAAAGTCCCGATTTTTTGCGTCATACAAAGCCCCCCGGCCTGTCTGCAAATTACTGCCCCTGTTCAAGTATGTCGTGCGCCTGATGCCTCAAACAATAGACCGCGATCAGCAGAGAAGACCAAATAGGCCCGGTTCCGGTAAAGAAATTACTCTCAAGACACGAAGAAAGCAGCGCATACACCCAAATTCGTGCAAAAAGTCGGGTCAGTCCCGGGTCCGTGCCCTTGTCCACCGCCGTGTGGAAATCATTTGCGGGTATGATGACCAGCCATATGACGGTGAGAATGAAAGCCGGCAAGCCGCCATTCAGCAGGCTTTCGACATAACCATTATGGGCATGAAAGGCCGTGACCGCCCAGGTGCCGGCAATATCGGCCTGCGACAGCAGACGGTCACTCGTCCAGAACGCCTGGAACCCCTGCCCGAAGATCGGCGATTGCGCAAAGGTGTCGAAGGACAGGCGCCATATGTCCGTCCGGCCGGTGAACGTGGAATCGATCCCCAGGCTTTCGACAAAATTCTGTATGCTCGGGAAATAGGTGGAGCCGACGGCGACGATGTTGAGAAAGGCCAGAAGACCGCCGATCATCAGCAAGGTGCGGTGCGCATGCCTTTCCATGATCCAGACCAGCGCCAGGGTGACGGGCAAAAGCATGGCCGCGGTTTTTCCATTGGTCTTCCAGAGAAAGAACCCGGCCAGCAGCGTAATCGCGATGCCGCCCAGCGTCGACCAGGCATTGCGCAGGTAAAGCCCGATCATGAAAAGAATGATCATGGCGGGGGCGGCGGCGTTCTTGTGATTGAAGATGCCGCGCCAGTCGCCCGCAAGCGCCTTTTCATCGAGGTCAAAGGGCTGATGGACCGAGCGGGACCGCAGGAAGATCACTCCCAGATAACAGAGCGCCAGCAGAATGAGGGCGAAGATAGCCATCATCCGGTCGAACTGCCGCCGATCCCGTGGCATGACGACGAGAACGCTGGTGATGAAACATAAAAGCGCAGTGAAAACCAGGCGCTGCAGCGAGGTACCGGGTTGGGTGCCTATCACGGAGCAGATCACCAGCCAGAAAAACAATAGCAGGATGGGCAGGCGCGGCCTCAGCAAAAGCCCCGTCAGCCGGTGGCGCAGTGCGAAAACAGCCAGGATCAGCGCAATCACAAGGCCGGTCAGCTGGTTTGCGGCGGCGCGCGGCACAGGCGGCGCTGCGAGATTTTCGAAGGGCGCCACGGAAATCCAGATATAAAGCATGGTGGCGACGAAAAAAAACGCGTCGCGCCGGCCGCCGGCAAGAGATATGGCGCTGTCTTGCGCAGCGATGGGCTGTGTGTCAGCCAAACGCGGCATGGTCGCGTGCACCGGAACTGGACAATCGGATCATGGGCCTGCCTTGTGACGAACAACGAAACCCTTCTGAAACAGGGCCATGTCCAAATAACCATAAACAGTCATTATCGTCATTATTATGCAATTGCTTTAACCCTCTCTTACCTCAAGAAGGATAAGACAGGATAAACTGCAATCCATTCGGGTTGCGGGCTTTCATAATATTGGCCGGTTGCGGCTTTTTCAGTTCGCGGATTTTTAGAAAAGAAGCGCAGTCGTTGTTGGATTTGTCCGGCAATGCCGGAAAAAATGGAGAATGAGGTGTCGTTCAACACGCCGCGGTTCGGCCATCTAGTCAGACTGGGATTGACCTATATGGCGTCCGGCGGGGCGCTGCTGATGTCCAGCGCTGCCCAGCTCCTGACCTTCGCGCTGCTTGCCCGCCATCTCGGCGTCGAACAATTCGCGCTTTACGCTTCGATCACGGCCGTCACCAATCTCGGCGTGCAGATCTGCGGCATCGGCTCGCAGGAATCGCTGATCCGCCGCGTCGCACAGGATCGTAGCATGTTCCCCGTCATGCTCGGCCATAGCTATCTCTTGAGTGCCGCGACGGGCGTGGTGCTGACAATCATCGGCATGGTGACGATCCCGGTGTTTTTCCCAACCTCGGAAACATTGCTGCACACGCTGATCACCACCTTCCTGATCCTGTTCACCAACCTCGTTCTCCTGAAGGTCATCTCGCTTTCCACGCAGAGTTTTATCGCCCATTCCAACTTCGCTTCGGCCAACAAGCTGGAAGTGATGTTCGCCGTCGCCCGCACCATTGCCGCGGTGGTGGCCTGCCTCATCTTTAAGGTGGAAACGGTTGAAGCCTGGGCGCTGTGGAACCTCGCCGCCCACACCGTTGCGGCCGTGATTTCCGTCAAGGCGATCGGCAGGCTCGGCCGCCCGGTTTTCCGGATCGTGCGCGAGGAAATCCGCATCGGCATCCTGTTTTCCACCCAGTTCCTGTTCAAGGCCGTGCGCGGTAATGCTGATATTCTCGTTCTCGGCGCCATTGCCAGCGCCGAGGTGCTGGGCAGCTATTCGATCGCCCGGCGCATTCTCGACAGTTCCTATCTTTCCGTCGAGGCGCTCAACCGGCTGATCTATCCGGGCTCCGCCTCCGCCGCCCTGCAGGGCATCACCAAGACCATAGGGCGCGCTTATAATGTGCTGAAGGCAGCACTTTTCATCGCAACCGGCAGCGCGTTGGTGATCTTCATCATCGCCCCCTTCCTGCCGCTGCTGTTCGGCGACGAATATGTCTCTCTGCCCATCATCACCCGCGTGCTTTGCTGGGTGGTTCTGCCGATGGCCGTTGCCGCCACCGCACTCGAGGCACTCGGCGCCTCCGGGAGGCAGGATATTCGCGCGAAGATATGGAACAGCGGCAATCTCCTCGGCTCCGTCATCGTTGCCTTCTTCACTTGGTCCTTCAGCATTTCGGGAACGATCGGCAGCTATTTCCTGGTGGAAACCGCCATCGCCGCCGCCGTATGGATCGCGCTCCTACGTTTGCGGCGCGATGAACAGGTTTTCGCGCCAGCCAAATAAGGACTGTCGCGACGGTCGATCAGGATTTCTAATAAAGCCCGTAAGGGAAATAACGCCGGTAAATCTCTTCCAGCCGGCCATTTCGCGAAAGGGCGGCCAGCGCCTGATCGAAAGCCGGCACCAGTATATTATCCGGATCGACCGCCATGATGGACAGGCCTTCGCCGAGAAACCGGTCGGACATATAAGGACCGCCGAAGAGCGCGCAGCAGCTTTCGGAAGCACCTCCAGAAACCCAGAAGGGCAGGCGCAGACCGTCGGCGAAGATGGCGTCCACCTTGCCTGTCTTCAACGCCTCATACATCGGCTCATAGCCATCGAACCCTTCGACCCTGGCTTTTGGAAAAAACGCTTTCAGCATCTGTTCGTGCCGCGAATTGCCAACCACACCCACCTTCTTTCCCGAAAGCGCATCCGCCCCGGAGCCGGTGAATTTCCCCGCCTTGTTCACCGCCAGCCGGGCGGGCAACAGCAGATAGGGCCGCGAGAAGGTGAAGCTCTTGCGCAGATCGGCCGTGGTGGCGAGACCGGAAATCACAGCTTCGCCCTCGCCCATTTCGAGCGCCGCTTCCAGCTCGTCGAAGGGTAGCGCCTGCACCTGGCATTTGCTTTCCACCTTCAGCTGGGCGCAGATTTCCCGCACCAGATCGACATGGAAGCCCGCAAGCCGGCCCTCCTGATCGGTGAAATTGAAGGGCGGGAAATCCACCGACATCAGAAACCTGATGCGGGGAACGGAGGAAAGATCGCCACCCGGAAACCGCTCCTGTGCGTCGAACAGCACCGGCATGCGGTTTCCATCCGCCAGACCTTCGGCCTGAGATTCACTAAAATAACCAACAAATTGTAAAGCGAAAACTAAAGTAAAATAGAGGCCTATATTCCGCGTTACATTCGCTATTCTCATCTATACTATCCGTAACAGGAAATGGGTGTTACCATGACGGCGGCGGCGATGCATGGATTGTTTCAGTCAATATACACGAGATTCGTTTCGCACGACCCCGGCAGAAGCAAAAATTGCATTTTCCCATACCGATGAAAATCCGCTTCGGGACTCTGCCGAACAAAGCCGGGCCGGACAGACCCGTTTTCTCCGTTCGCTGGGAGTGGACAAGTCGCATATTGCGGCATTCGAACAGCGGGCGCTGGAAAACGGCTCCACTGTAGACGAAGAATTGCTGATGAGCGGACTTGTCACGGCGGACGTGTATTTCAGCGCCTTCGCAGAATATCTACGATTGCCGTTTCTCCCGGAAATCGCGTCGGAACGGGTAGCGAATTTAGATAATCTCGATCTTCAGCTCACAGAGCCGAGGTTGCTGCGGCTGATCCCACAGGACGGCAAAATGGGGTTGCTGATCGTGCCGGAGCTGGCGCGGCTGGATCTGCTCACAAACATATTGGATGAGCTTCCGCATCTTTTTGACGAACTTGCCGTGACCACCCCGCAGGCCATGCGCGACGCGATCTGGAAAGCCGGCGAGGCCCGTCGCCTGGCGGAAACCCGGCAGCGGCTTTTCAACGCCGCGCCCCAGCATTCCGCCAAAATCACACTGCATGGCCAGCAGGGCTTTTATGGCGGCGTCCTCGCCACCCTGCTCATCCTTTCGCTGCTGACTTATTCTGAAATAGCCCTAGCCTGGCTTCACGCCACCCTGTCGATGCTCTACCTCAACACCCTGCTGTTCCGGCTCTTTGCCCTCATCCATATACCCCGGGAAACCGACGTGGAAACGGCCTTGTCTCGTCGGCACGAAAACGAACTGCCGGTTTATACAATTCTGGTGGCGCTTTACCGCGAAGAGGCTGTCATCGAGCAGCTCGTCAGTGCTTTGGAGCGTCTGGACTGGCCCCGCTCGCGGCTCGATATCAAGCTCGTCTGCGAGGCCGACGATGGCGCGACGATCGAAGCGATCCGGCGGATAAATCCCGGTCCGCACATGGAGATCGTCCAGGTACCACCTTCCGAGCCGCGCACCAAACCCAAAGCCCTCACCTACGCACTTTCCGGTGCGCGCGGTACATTCGTTGTCGTTTATGATGCCGAGGATCGGCCCCATCCGCAGCAATTGCGCGAAGCCTATGCCGCCTTCCGCAACCAGCCGGAGGATATGGCCTGCGTACAGGCGCCGCTTATCATCAGCAACGCCTCTTCTTCCTGGCTCAGCGCCTGTTTCGCACTGGAATACGCAGGCCTGTTCCGCTGCATGCTGCCCGCCCTCGCCACCCATGGGCTGCCGCTGCCGCTTGGCGGCACCTCCAATCATTTCCGGACTGCCGCGTTGCGGCGGGCCGGCGCCTGGGATCCCTACAATGTCACGGAAGATGCCGATCTTGGCCTCAGGCTGCATCGGCTCGGCTATCGCTGCGGCGTCATCCGGCGCCAGACTCTGGAGGATGCACCGACATCTCTGCCCGTGTGGCTGAACCAGCGAACACGCTGGTTCAAGGGCTGGCTGCAAAGTTGGCTGGTGATGACCCGTACACCCTTTGCAACCGCGCGTACCATGGGATGGTTTGCCTATATGACCTTTCAGCTGCTGATCGGCGGCATGCTTCTGTCGTCTCTCACGCATCCCTTGCTCTTCATTTCCCTGGTATTCATGGCCATAGCCATCCGGGAAAACGGTGTCGACCTGCTCTTCATATGGCAGGGGGTGCTGTTTTTTATCGATGCGCTGAATATCGTCGGAAGTTACACGATCTTCGTATTGATGGGCCGCAGCAGAATGATAGCTTATGAAAGGCGGCAGGTCGGAAGGCGATGGCTGGCGATGCCCTTATATTGGCTGATGCTATCCGTCGCGGCCTGGCGGGCTGTGGTGGAGCTTAAAACCAGACCTTTCGTCTGGAACAAGACGCCGCATGTGCCGGTCGCCAAAGACAAGACCTGACGCGCATTCGCGACAGCGGCCAAACGGCATAACGCATCTCTCGGTCAGCAAAAAAGGCATCCCGCCGTTTTAGCCGATGATAACCGAGCACGAAGCCCGTTCGAACTTCGCGCCGCCACTGCCATCAATGCGTGTAACATCAACCCACCTTGCCGAACGAAGCTCCTCCTCCGGCAAGGTCCGTCATTTTATCTGAAGGCGGCTCAATCGCCTATTTGGCCACAAGCTTGTTCTTGATCAGGCCGACGATGATCTGGACGATCAGACCGCCGACACCGCCGCCAACGAGCTGGCCGGCAAGAGCGCCGATATCCACGCCGCCAGCGGCCGCAGTGCCCGCAGTGCCGAGCAGCGATCCAAGTACGGTTCCGCCGCCGATCCCGCCAATGGCGCCGGCAATCAGATTACCGAGCGAGCCAAGATCGGAATCCTTCAGTATCTTTCCACCAGCCGTGCCGCCCACCGCACCGCCGACAATCTGGGCCAATATCGAAGTAAGATCCATGCCATCCTCCTCAGTCGTTTCCCCGACCATTCGGGGAAACAAAGCCTCTTATTCACGTCTTCGCGGGTTGAACCGAGCCGGCATGGCCAGCCTTTTCTTCCTCGCCGAAAATTTTCCAGACCACGGCGCCAATGGCACCGCCCAAAATTGGGGCAAGCCAGAACAACCAGAGCTGCTGCAACGCCCACCCGCCAACGAACAGGGCCTGCCCGGTCGAGCGGGCCGGATTGACGGATGTGTTGGTGACAGGAATGGAAATCAGATGAATAAGGGTGAGTGCAAGACCGATGGCGACAGGTGCGAAACCGACCGGCACCCTGCCATGCGTCGACCCCAGTATGACAACCAGGAAAAACGCCGTCAGGATGATCTCGATCAGCAGTGCCGACAGGAGAGAATATCCGCCCGGCGAATGCTCGCCATAACCATTGGCGGCAAAACCGCCGATTTCGGCACCCGCCTTGCCGGTGAGAATAACATAAAGCGCCGCAGCCGCGACGACCGCCCCCAGAACCTGCGCCACGATGTAAGGCACGAGGTTCGCCGCCGGGAATTTGCCGGCAACGGTGAGGCCGACGGAAACCGCCGGATTGAAGTGACCGCCGGAAATGCCGCCAACCGCATAGGCCATGGTCAGAACCGTCAAGCCAAAAGCGAAAGCAACACCAAGGAAGCCGATGCCGAGTTCAGGAAAAGCGGCGGCAAAAACCGCACTGCCGCAACCTCCGAACACGAGCCAAAAAGTACCCAAAAATTCCGAGATAAACTTGCGACTCATAACACTTCCCCATTCATGTTACGACTGCATCAACTATTACGTGCAATTTAATCGTAGTCAAGCTAAATTGCATATATACTCGGAGAGCGGCTTGATCACGAACCTGCCCACAGGGAGCGCGCTCCTCTTATGCCATTCAATATGCTGGCAAATAATGGCCTCAGCCTTCCAGCGAATCTGCCGATGTGATGCGACTGCGTGACGTCGATGTGTTGCCATTGGCGACTAAGCCAGGCCGCAATTCTCCATAACGACGTCACACCAGTTTTCAACGGGGCATTCGCGCCAGCCCCTTCGCCAGAATTGGCCCGGTCGGTCTGCCCGTCGGCGATCCACCTGCCTGCTCGAGGGTGATCTCATAAAGCTGGTCGTTTCGTGGCTTCGGCAGCGTCGGTCCTTCGAGACTGGCCGAACGCACGCCTTCAATCAAACCGAGCGAAACAGGCCCGACCTCTCTGGAGGGCAATGTCCACACCTGTATGGTCTTATCCTGCGGTACGGCAAAATCAGCCAGCATCCGCACTGTTGCCTTTTCGTTTCCGAAATCCTCGACGACCGCCTGCACCTCTCCAGCTTCATTGACGAGAACTGCGATCACCAGCGGCTCCGTTGTGCGTGTCAGGCTGAAGGTCAGCCCCGCGGCAAGAACGAGGGTTGCGGCAATGGCGGAAACGGCGATCGACCGCCATCCGTTTTTTCTATTGTCGTTTGCGGTGCGGGTAGACTTATTGGCCGTGAATTTCGCCTGCGGCGGCAACCGGCTTTCGATATTACTCCATAATGCACTGTTGACGGCTGCGGGCGCAACGCTGGTATCAAGCGGTAGAAAACGCTCGCGGCTTGCCGCGATTGCCGCCCGTAATTCGCCGTCCCGCTCCGTTGCCGTTTCGATAGCAGCAGCCTCCGACGCCTCGAGCAGCCCCAATACATAGTCATCGGCAATGGCGGGAATGTCTTTTCGATCATATGTCATGCCATGCACTCCCGAAGAGCGGAAAGCCCGCGCCTTATCCAGGATTTCGTCGTGCCAAGCGGAACGCGCAACCGGCCGGCGATTTCGCCATGGGAATATCCGGCGACATAAGCCATCAAAATACCCTGCCGTTTGGTCTCGTCGAGCGCGCCCAGACATTCATAAAGACGTGAATTCCTGTCGAGCTTCTGCCAGGCGGCGACCACTTCATCCGCCTGTTCGCTGTCACGCAGCGTTTCGACATCCTGCACGGTAAGTTCGCGGCTCCCGTCCCGCAGAAGATTAAGCGCCCGGTTCCTGACAATGGCGTAAATCCAGCCACGCGCCGAACCGTGGTCGGCCCTATATTGGGGCGCATGCGTCCAGATGCGCACGAAACTCTCCTGCACAACCTCTTCTGCCAGCTCCCTGCGTTTGACGATCCGCTCGGCCACCGCGATCAGTCGCCCTGCCTCGCGCTCGAAAATCACCCGCAATGCGTTTCGGTCGCCTCTGGCGCAGGCGGCGAGCGCCCTGTCAAGATCATCAGGCGCGGAGCCCATACGCATGCGAAACCTTTCAAGTTTGGACCGCAGGCACGGTCGGCTTTGATATAATACCCATCGCGGAACGAAATGGATGCATAAGCAGATATTTTTTTGCTGCCTGCATCCAAACCCACCTCCCCGCGTGTCTTCATTGATGGAAGCGTCAAAAACCAAGGGTTGGACGACTTCCAAACGGATCAACGCACGGGAGAAAGACATGACGACTATCCGACTCACTCTGATCGCCTCCGCCGCCTTCGTGGCGACCGCAAGCGCCGCCGTTTCAGCCCCTGTCCTCGGACTGACCGGAGACAAGACGCTGGTGATGTTCGACACCGAGAAGCCGGCCGTTACCAAGAGCATGGATGTGACCGGTGTCGACAAGCTTGTCGGCATCGATTTTCGCCCGGGTAACAAGACAGTCATCGGTGTAACGCCCGATCATCGCGTCGTCACCATCAACCTTGAAACCGGCGCGGCAACCGATGTGGCCAAAATGGACAAGATGCTGACCTTGACGGAAGCTCCCGTCGTGGTCGATTTCAACCCGATGGCGGATCGTCTGCGCTTCATGACCGGCACGACCAATCACCGCGTCCACCCCGATACCGGCGCCGTGACGGTTGATGGTGCACTCGCTTACGAAGACGCCGACATGCACAAGGGAGAAACGCCTGATATTGTTGCTGCCGCCTATACCAACTCCGTTGGCAAGCCCGAAAAAACCGCCATGTACAATATTGATGCCACCATCGGCGCACTTGTCCAGCAGACGAAGCCGAATGACGGCACGTTGAAAGCCATCGGCAAGCTCGGCCTGAAGGACAAGCCGGCGAGCTATGCATTCGATATCCACGGTGAGGATGGCGGCAAGAACACCGCCTATCTGGCAGCGGGCGCTACCCTCTACACCGTCAATCTCGAAACCGGTGCTGCAACCGAGGTCGGTCCGATCACCGGCGCAGACAATGGCCTTCGCGATATCACGGTGCTTCCCAAAATGTGACGCGATCTCGGGTTAAATCCCGGTGTCAGAAAATAAGGCTGGTCCCGTTCACGGGCCAGCCTTTTTATTGGACCAATCCTGAGGCCAATTACATCTTCGGTAGCAGAACCTTGTCGATGACGTGAATAACGCCATTCGACTGCTTGACGTCGGCAATCGTGACATGCGCCACGCCGCCCATTTCGTCCGTCAGCGTGATCTTGCCCATGCTTTCTTTGGCCTTGAGAATGCAGCCGCCGACAGTTTTGACATCATGGGTGCCCTTGTCGTCCTTGATCATCTTTTCGATGGTCTTGGACATAGCATCGGCTGCGACGACATGGCAGGTGAGAACCTTGGTAAGCTGGGCCTTGTTTTCCGGCTTTAGCAGGTTTTCGACCGTGCCTTTGGGCAACGCCGCAAAGGCTTCATTGGTGGGTGCAAAGACAGTAAAAGGGCCCTTCCCCTGCAGCGTTTCAACCAGACCAGCGGCCTTGACGGCGGCCACCAGTGTGGTGTGGTCTTTTGAGTTCATCGCATTTTCGACGATGTTCTTGTTTTCATACATGGCAGCACCGCCCACCTTTGGATTGGCGGCAAATGCGCTGGCGGAGATGGCGGACACGAGTGTTGCGAGCGCAAGCGTGCGTATAGCGGACTTGATCATCGTATATTCCTTTTCCTCGATTGCCCCGACGCTCGATTCGCGCCTCCTCGGGCTGGCGCTCCACGATCGGAGCAGAAGAAGATACGAGACGGTCACGAAAAGAGTTTCAGCAAATGTGAAACGCTAAAGCGGTGCAGGGCAAATAAGACCCGAGACTATCAACGACGCTTATAAATCAACGCTTATTGCAGGTCATTGATCTTGTTGGAAAGGTCGCTGGAGCGGGTGAAGGGAATCGAACCCTCGTATTCAGCTTGGGAAGCTGCTGCTCTACCATTGAGCTACACCCGCGCAGGCTAAGACATCGGACAGTTCGCGGCGGGTGTCAAGCGGCCCGCCGGGGTTCATTATTCAGCGCGGAAATGTTTGGAGAGCTTCAGCCCCTGCGCCTGATAGTTTGAGCCGAGGCCGGTGCCGTACAGGCCTTCCGGTTGTTCCAGCATGTGTTCGTAAACCAGCCGGCCGACGATCTGGCCGTGTTCCAGGATGAAGGGCACCTCGTGGCTGCGGACTTCAAGTACGGCGCGGCTGCCGGTGCCGCCGGCCTGCGCATGGCCGAAGCCAGGATCGAAGAAACCGGCGTAATGCACGCGGAATTCGCCCACCAACGGGTCGAAGGGCGTCATTTCGGCGGCATAAAGCGGTGGCACATGCACGGCTTCGCGTGAAACGAGGATATAGAATTCATCAGGATCGAGGATCAGTTCCGCGCGCCCGCGCGCGAAGAGCGGTTCCCAGAAATCGAGGACATCGTGCTGGGCCTTCTTGTCGACATCCACCACCGCCGTATGATGTTTGCCGCGGTAACCGATGAGCCCGTTCTCACCGAAACCCTTGAGGTCGATCGACAGCGCAATGCCGCCGCCCGTCACGTTCGGGTTTTCGCTCGCTACCAGCGTTTCCGTCTCGTGCAGCTTCAGCACTTCACTTTCATTGAGAAGTGCGTGGCCGATGCGGAAGCGGATCTGCGACAGGCGCGAGCCGCGGCGCACCACGATGGGGAAAGTGCGCGGGCTGATTTCCAGATAAAGCGGACCAGTATAGCCAGCCGGAATCTTGTCAAATTCCTGGGCATTGTCGGTCATCACGCGGGTGAATATATCAAGCCGGCCGGTCGAGCTTTTCGGATTGGCTGAGGCCGACATGTCCGCCGGCAGAGCAAGGCTTTCCATCAAGGGAACGATATAGACACAGCCGGTTTCCAGCACCGCACCCTGGCTGAGATCGACCTCGTGCAGGCTGAAGCGGTTGAGCTTGTCGATGACGCGGGTTCCGGGGCCAGGCATGAAGCTGGCGCGGACGCGGTAAGCTTTCGAGCCGAGCCGCAGATCGAGGCTGGCGGGCTGCACCTGGTCGACATCGAGATCGGCCTCGCTTTTCAGCTTGTCGCCCGCAAACAGCGCCCGGATTGCGCCATCCGCCAAAATGCCCGTGGTTCTCGTCCCCGTGGTTCTCGTCATGGTCATCATTCCTTTTTACGGCGACAAAACCAAAAGGAAAGCATTGACGCAAGCCGGTAACGGCAGTATGGCAAGCTTATCCCGTGGTGATTTGGCCGGTCGGCTTGCAGCCACGTTAAACAAGTGGCTAAAAAGACCGGGTGCTAGGAACCGGTCTGCTTTTGCGGCCGGTTTTTTTGTTTTGAAGGTGATCACATGAGCAATAAATGGCGCCCGGCAACCCAGCTCGTTCACGGCGGTACGCTACGCTCACCCTATGGTGAAACGTCGGAAGCGATCTATCTGACCCAGGGTTTCGTTTACGAAAACTCCGAAGCCGCCGAAGCGCGCTTCAAGGGCGAAACGGATGGCTTCATCTACGCCCGCTACGCCAGCCCGACCAATGACATGTTCGAAAAGCGCATGTGCCTGCTGGAAGGCGCGGAAGACGCACGCGCGCTTGCCTCCGGCATGGCTGCCGTCACCGCCGCCATCATGTGCCAGCTGCGCGCCGGCGATCACATCGTTGCCGCACGAGCCCTTTTCGGCTCCTGCCGCTGGGTGGTGGAAACGCTCGCACCGAAATACGGCATCGAATGCACGCTGATCGACGGACGTGATCTCGACAATTGGGAAAAGGCGATCCAGCCGAACACCAAGCTGTTCTTCCTTGAAAGCCCAACCAACCCGACGCTCGAAGTGGTTGATATTGCCGGTGTGGCAAAGCTCGCCAACCAGATCGGCGCGAAAGTGGTGGTCGATAACGTCTTTGCGACGCCGCTTTTCCAGAAGCCGCTCGAACTCGGCGCCCATATCGTGGTTTATTCGGCCACCAAACATATTGACGGCCAGGGCCGCTGCCTGGGTGGCGTGATCCTTTCCGACAAGAAGTGGATCGAAGAAGAGCTGCAGGATTATTTCCGCCATACGGGCCCGGCGATGTCGCCGTTCAACGCCTGGACGCTTCTGAAGGGCATCGAGACCCTGCCGCTTCGCGTCAAGCAGCAGACGGAGAATGCCGCGAAGATCGCCGATTTCCTCGCCGATAGCGGCAAGGTCGCCAAGGTCATCTATCCCGGCCGCGCCGATCATCCGCAGGCGGATATCATCGCACGGCAGATGTCCGGAGGCTCCACTTTGGTGGCCTTCGAACTGAAGGGCGGCAAGGACGCAGCCTTCAAGCTGCAGAACGCGCTTGAGATCGTGAAGATTTCCAACAATCTCGGCGATGCCAAGAGCCTCATCACCCATCCCGGCACGACGACGCACAAGAACCTCTCCGACGAGGCGCGTGCCGAACTCGGCATTTCCGGCGGCACCCTGCGCCTTTCCTGCGGCATCGAGGATACCGACGATCTGCTGGAAGATCTCGCAAAGGGCCTTGCGGCCGTTTCCGCCTGAAAATTCAATCGGCAAATTGCCATGGCCTGACCCACGTGTCGGGCCATGGTTTGCCTGATCGGCCGCGAAAGTCCGCAACAGGCAACCCATATTTACCTTTATTGTTATCCCTAACGCTGGAAAACAGCGCAACAGGAGATGCCTCCTGCCCGTCAAGTCATTCATTTTCTTGACGATAGCCAGAGCCTATAGTGTAGGATGTGGCGGCAGGCATAATATTGAGGTGTGGCGCGTATGTATCGTGCTCTGACAAGGGATATCGAGGTGACGGTCGATCCGTATTATCTCGAGGAACAATCCGACCCGGATGACGATCGTTACGTCTGGGGCTATAAAGTCGTGATCGCGAACAATTCCGATGTCCCCGTAAAACTCGTCAACCGTTATTGGCATATCACCGATCAGAACGGACAGGTGGACGAGGTCTACGGGCCGGGCGTCGTGGGTGAACAGCCGCAGCTCAAACCAGGCGACAGCTATGAATATTCCTCGGGCTGCCCGCTGGATACGCCTTCAGGCCTGATGTTCGGCCATTATGAGATGGAAACGGAAAATGGCGAGGTGTTCAATGTCACCATACCCGCCTTTTCGCTGGATTCACCCGGCCTGATGCGCGTCCTGAACTGACCACATCCGCCCGGCAAAGGAAAAGCCGCGCCTGTTAGAGCGCGACTTTCGATTCAGGCATTCTCAAAAGATTCAGGCATTCTCAAATTCGCTGACATCGTAGCGATAGGTGGTGGAGCAGAACTCGCAGGTTACGGCAATGGCGCCGTCTTCCTCGCTCGCCTTGATCTCCTCGGCGGTGAAGCCGGAGAGCACACCCTTGATCTTGTCTCGCGAGCAGCTGCAACGGTCGAAAATGGCCTGCGGATCATAGATGCGCACGCCGCTTTCGTGGAAAAGCCTGTAGAGCAGGCGTTCCACCGGCACCTGCGGATCGGTCAGCTCATCGGTATCGATCGTGTTCAGCAGCGTCACGGCTTCGGTCCAGGCATCGTCCTCCTGCACCTCGTGGCCACCTTCGTCACCATCGCCACCATGCAGATCGCGCATGCGCAACCGCTCGGGGGCCTGCGGCAGGAACTGCGCGATCAAGCCACCTGCACGCCAGCCGTGGCGCGGCTTGCCTTCACTGTCGCGGTCGAAGAACTCCGCGACGCCAAGGCGCACGCGGGTGGGAAGCTGTTCCGACTGGCGGAAATAGACCCCGGCAATGTCTTCCAGCGAGGAGCCATCGAGCGGCACAATGCCCTGATAGGGCTGCATGCCCATGCCCTGATCGATGGTGAAGGCGAGAATGCCATTGCCCAGCAATTGCTCCGGCGAGGTTTCACCGGCCGCAACCGCTTCCGCCAAGCGCTCCTCATCAAAACGGGCGTAAGCGCGCATGCTGTCCGGCGCGGAGAAATCCGCGACCAGCAGGTCAACCGGGCCGTCGCCCTTGGTCTGGACGGTCAGCTTGCCGGAAAACTTGAGCGAGGTGCCGATCAGCGCCGTGAGGACCGTCGCTTCCGCCAGCAAGCGGGCAACCACGGCGGGATAGTCATGCCGTTCGAGGATGGCGTTCAGCAGCGGCCCGACCTGCACGCCGCGGCCGCGTACATCCAGACCTTCGACCTGAAAAGGCACAACCTTGTCGTCGCCAGCAAAATTGAGATCGTCCAGTTCAACCGTTACATCTGCCATGTTGATACTCCTTGGCGCAGCCGTGGCGCCGCTACCGTCCAAAAGTCCGGCTTTCAAATGTGGTTTTTGCTTGTCGCACAGAGACCCGGGAAGCGAAACCGCCTCCGGAGAAAAACGTGCAATTGTGATGATGGCCCGCCAGCAAACCGACGCGTCTCTTCGAAGCCCCACAGATGGTAATCGATGCGTGTCAGTTCAAGCACCCGGCCCGAAGACGATCAGGACGGGTGAATTTCTCAGATCACGCCCATGCACCATGCGATGACGGATTTCTGCGCGTGGAGACGGTTCTCCGCCTCATCGAAGACCACCGATTGCGGGCCGTCGATCACGGCGTCCGTCACTTCTTCACCGCGATGCGCCGGCAGGCAGTGCATGAACAGCGCGTCCTTCTGCGCCTTGGCCATCAGGGCCTCATTGACCTGATAGGGCTGGAAGATGTTGTGGCCGCGCGCCTTGTGCTCCTGGTTCATGGACACCCAGGTATCGGTGACGACGCAATCCGCGCCCGCGACCGCCTTGTCCGCATCATGATACAGCGCAATCTCGCCACCATTGTTGCGGGCCCAGTTCATGAACTTGTCATGCGGTTCGGAACCCATCGGCACCGCCATCGTCATGCGGTAACCGAAACGTGCGGAGCCCTCGACGAAAGAGTGCAGCACGTTGTTGCCGTCGCCCGTCCAGGCAATGGTCTTGCCTTTGACCGGACCACGATGTTCCTCGAACGTCATGATGTCAGCCATGATCTGGCAGGGATGGGTATCATCGGTCAGGCCGTTGATAACAGGCACCGTCGCGTGTTCGGCAAGCTCGAGCAGGCGCGAATGATCCGTGGTGCGGATCATGATGGCATCCACATAACGCGACAGCACCTTGGCGGTATCGCCGATCGTTTCCGCACGACCGAGCTGCATTTCAGTGCCCGACAGGAAAAGGGTCTCGCCGCCGAGCTGGCGCATGCCCACATCGAAGGAAACGCGGGTGCGGGTGGACGGCTTTTCGAAGATCATGGCCAGCATCTTGCCGGCCAGCGGCTTTTCCGCCGTTCCCGCCTTCGTGGCGACCTTGCGCGCGCGCGCATCGTCAAGAATTGTCCGCAGGTCCTGCGGGCCAACGGCCGACAGGTCGAGAAAATGTTTAGGTGAAGCCATTTCAAACTATCCCATGCTCGCGAGCCTCCAGGAAGAGGCCCGCTTTTATTGTTTCCTCAGGCGATTTTTGCCTGCTTGGCGGTCAGGGATGCGGCTGCCGCTTCCACGCGTGCCAACCCTTCGCGAGCCTCTTCCGCCGTCGTAACGAGTGGCGGCAGAAGGCGGATGACGTTGTCGCCTGCCGGTACGCCGAGCAGATGTTCAGCACGCATGGCCTGCAGCAGCTCACCCGAGGGAACCCTGGCCTTGATGCCAAGCAGCAGGCCTTCGCCGCGAATTTCCTCGATGACATCGGGATAACGATCCTTCAGCGAGGCAAGCCCCTGGCGGAAAACCAGTGCGACGTCCCGGACCTTCTCCAGAAAACCGTCCGCGAGAACGACGTCGAGCACGGCATTGCCGACCGCCATGGCCAGCGGATTGCCGCCATAGGTTGTGCCGTGCACGCCGGCCGTCATGCCGGAAGCGGCATCCGCCGTTGCAAGGCACGCGCCGAGCGGGAAACCGCCGCCGATACCCTTGGCAACCGCCATGATGTCAGGCGCGACACCAGTCTGCTCATAGGCAAAAAATTTGCCCGTGCGGCCAACGCCGGTCTGGACCTCATCGAAAATCAGGAGCAGGTCGTGCTCATCACAAAGCGACCGCAGCAGCTGCAGGAATTCCTTGGCCGGCGCGCGGATGCCGCCCTCGCCCTGAATGGGCTCGATCAGAAGTGCGGCCGTCTCGGCCGTGATGGCAGCCTTCAGCGCATCGACATCACCGAACGGCACCTGGTCAAAACCTTCGACCTTGGGACCGAAACCTTCGAGATATTTCTGCTGGCCGCCGGCGGCGATCGTCGCCAGCGTGCGGCCATGGAAGGCGCCTTCAAATGTGATGATGCGGAACTTTTCCGGATGTCCCTTGGAATAATGGTAACGGCGCGCGGTCTTGATCGCGCATTCCAGCGCTTCCGCGCCGGAATTGGTGAAAAAGACCTTGTCCGCAAATGTCGCTTCCGTCAGTCGCTTTGCAAGCTTTTCCTGTCCGGGCACTTCATAGAGGTTGGAGACGTGCCAGACCTTCTCGGCCTGGGTCTTGATCGCTTCCACGAGGTGCGGGTGGGCGTGGCCCAGCGAGTTGACCGCAACGCCGGCCGCAAAATCCAGATATCGCTCGCCGCTTTCCGTGAAAAGCCAGACGCCCTCGCCTCGCTCAAAGCGCAGGGGGGCTCTTGCAAACGTATCGAACAATGGCGCGGCGGCTTCGGCCATGGCTGTATCACTCCTTGCGCGGACGCGCTGTCAGACGGTTGTCAATAGGCTCTGAGGGTTATCCCTCGCCTGAAAATCAAAAATGCCGCCTTGCGGCGGCACCGGCACTATTGTCAGTTCGCCTGCCGATGTCAACAAAAGTCCGCATTTGCCGGGCGTCTCAAGCAGTAGTAGATGGAAGCTTTCGAGGCCCAAGGTGTTGCCTTTCAGACTCAACTCACCAGCAAGTTGGGGAAAACCGGAAAATCGATTCCAGATGATTCCCCCGACTCTTGCCACGGAGTCGGGCTGGCACTAGGTTAATCGCTAATTACTAGACTGCATTGCGGCGGAACTAGTCACCGAAAATCTGGCGGAAACCACGCTTGCGGCACGCCCGCGGGGCGGAGAGGGATTCTGCCGACAATACACGCGAAAAGCGGAGAAGCGGCATGAACTGGACAGACGAGCGAGTCGAGAAACTCAAGAAATTGTGGGCCGAGGGACTTAGCGCCAGCCAGATAGCAGCGCAGCTGGGCGGTGTCAGCCGTAATGCCGTCATCGGCAAGGTCCACCGTCTCAATCTGCCGGGACGCGTCAAGGCCGGCGGTCCGGTCACTTCGGCGCGTTCCGCGCCCAAGCGCGCCGCCGCCCCTGCCCCGCGCGCGACGAATTTCGCCGGTCGTGTCGGCACGGCACCGGCCCGGATCCTGACGCGTTCCAACGCGGCAACGGCTCTTCAGGAAGAGATCGGCGTCGAGACTGCAGAAGTTCTCGATTACGTTCCTTCCAGAAACGTCGTCACCCCGATTTCCCGTCGCCTGACGCTGACGGAACTGACGGAGCGCACCTGCAAGTGGCCGGTCGGCGACCCCTTGAAAGATGATTTCCATTTCTGCGGTTGTGAAGCGCTGGAATCTTCGCCCTATTGCAAGTTCCATGCGAAGCTCGCCTACCAGCCGGTCAGCGAGCGCCGTAAGGCTTGAGTGTTGCGGCACGCATTTGACACTCAAAAACTACGGGCCTTTGGGCCCGTTTTTTTATGGAAAAACGTATCGCGCTTCCGGGTCAGCGACAGCGAAGCGTCAAGGCTTTCCTCATCGCCGTCGGGTTTCTCCCGGCAATCCAGATTTCTGCGAGCCATCGGCAACGTGTCAAAGGGATGATGCTGTGGTCTTTGCGAATGATTCCAATGAAAAGGCCCGACACCATTCCGGTTTCGGGCCTTTCGATTTTGGAGAATGTCGCGCTGAGGGTAGCACTCTGTTCGGTTCCGATCAGGCTTCCATCGAATATCCGGCACCACGCACGGTGCGGATGACATCCTGCATATGGGAGAAATTCAGCGCCTTGCGCAGACGTCCGACATGCACGTCAACAGTGCGCTCGTCGACATAGATATCGTGGCCCCAGACGCCATCCAGCAATTGCGAGCGGGAGAACACCCGGCCCGGCGAGGTCATCAGGAACTCCAGCAGGCGGAATTCCGTCGGGCCGAGGCGCACTTCGCGGCTTTTGCGGTGAACGCGATGGGTCTCGCGATCCAGTTCGATATCACCACATTTCAGCACCGAAGACAGAACCTCGGGACGCGCCCGGCGCAGCATGGCCTTGACGCGGGCCATGAGTTCCGGCGTCGAGAACGGCTTGACGACATAATCGTCGGCGCCGGTGGCAAGGCCACGAACGCGCTCGCTCTCTTCGCCACGCGCCGTCAGCATGATGATGGGCAGGCGTTCCGTTTCCGGCCGCATTCTGAGCCTCCGGCAAAGTTCGATGCCGGAGACGCCAGGCAGCATCCAGTCCAGGATGAGAAGATCCGGAATACGCTCCTGCAACCTGATTTCCGCCTCGTCGCCACGGGGTATCGTGTCGACGTCGTATCCCTCAGCCTCGAGATTGTAACGAAGCAGGACGCTCAGCGCTTCCTCGTCTTCCACAACTGCAATCTTCGGCACCATATGCTAACTCCGCACAAGCCTCTGCCTGTCTGTTACTCGGTCACCGAACCGAGCGTGTTGGAACTGTCGTCCTTCGGACGCTCGCCCTCCGGCTGGCTGCCGGTGGCCATGTAATAGATCGTCTCGGCGATATTGGTGGCGTGGTCGCCGATACGCTCGATGTTCTTGGCGCAGAACAGAAGATGCGTGCAGGTGGTGATATTGCGCGGATCTTCCATCATGTAGGTCAGAAGCTCACGGAAGAGCGACGTATACATGGCGTCGATTTCCTCGTCGCGCTCGCGGATGGCATTGGCCTTCTCGGCGGATCGGGTGGAATAGACGTCAAGCACTTCCTTGAGCTGCACCAGCGCCAGTTCCGACAGATGCTCGATGCCACGGGCGAGTTTGCGCGGCACGCCGGTTCCGGCAACCGCAATGACGCGCTTGGCGGTATTCTTCCCGAGATCACCGACGCGCTCCAGGTCAGCGGCAATACGCAGGGTGCCGATGATTTCGCGAAGGTCAGCCGCCATCGGCTGGCGTCTGGCGATGGTGACAATCGCCTTGTCGCCGATTTCGCGCTCAGCGTGGTCAAGAATGGTATCGTCCGAAATGACTTTCTGCGCGAGCGCAGCATCGGAATTCACGAGCGCACGCACGGCGTCGCCGCACATCTGCTCGGCAAGACCGCCCATTTCGGCGATACGACGCGTCAGAAACTTCAGTTCATCATCATAGGCAGACAGAATATGCGAATGGGTCGTTGTCTGTGTCATGGTCTAGTCCTCCGGCTTGGCCTGCATGCGCGTGCCCGGAAGCGGGCACGGCAGAGGCACCAGTCTTGTTCGGTTTCGAGAAAGCGCCGGCCAGGATCAGCCGAAGCGGCCCATGATGTAGTCCTGCGTGCGCTGGTCGTCCGGATTGGTGAACATCTTGTCGGTTTCGTTTTCTTCGACAAGGTGACCAAGGTGGAACATGGCCGTGCGCTGGGAAACACGCGCCGCCTGCTGCATGGAGTGCGTGACGATGACGATCGTGTAATTGGTGCGCAGTTCGTGGATCAGTTCCTCGACCTTGGCGGTCGCGATCGGGTCCAGCGCCGAGCACGGCTCGTCCATCAGGATCACTTCGGGGCTGACGGCAACTGCGCGGGCGATGCACAGACGCTGCTGCTGACCGCCGGAAAGGCCGGTGCCGGATTCATGCAGGCGATCCTTCACCTCGTTCCAGAGACCGGCGCGTTGCAGGCTCTGCTCGACGATCTGGTCCATATCCGCCTTGTTGCGGGCGAGACCGTGGATACGCGGACCGTAGGCGATGTTTTCGTAAATCGTCTTCGGGAAGGGGTTCGGCTTCTGGAACACCATGCCGACGCGGGCACGAAGTTCCACGACATCGATCTGCTGATCGTAGATATCGTCGGTGTCGAGCGTGATCTTGCCGGTTACCCGGCAACCGTCGATCGTGTCGTTCATGCGGTTCAAGGTGCGCAGGAAAGTGGATTTACCGCAACCGGACGGGCCGATAAGTGCAGTCACCGTGTTTTCGCGGACATTGAGGTTCACGTCGTAAAGCGCACGCTTTTCGCCGTAATAAACCGAAACGTCCTTGCCGATCATCTTGTATGAGACTTCATTCATTTTCTTGTCCAGCGCCTTTTCAACTGCTGCTTCCGACAACATGTTCATTGCTCAATCTCCCTCTACCAGCGCCGTTCGAAGCGGCGACGCAACAGGATTGCGCCAACATTCATGACGATGAGGAACAGAAGCAGGATGATGATAGCGCCAGATGTCCTTTCGACAAAGGCGCGCTCGGCTTCGTTCGCCCACATGTAAATCTGCACCGGCAGGGCCGTGGACGGATCCATCGGCGTTGTCGGATAATTCGCAACGAATGCCACCATGCCGATCAGCAGCAGCGGCGCCGTTTCACCCAGAGCGTGGGCGAGACCGATGATGGTGCCGGTCAGGATGCCGGGCATGGCGAGCGGCAGCACATGATGGAAGATCGTCTGCATCTTGGAAGCGCCAAGCCCGAGGGCTGCGGCACGGATCGACGGCGGCACGGCCTTGAGGGCAGCACGCGTCGCGATGATGATCGTCGGCAAGGTCATCAGCGTCAGGACGAGACCGCCGACCAGCGAGGCCGAGCGCGGAAAGCCCATGAAGTTGATGAAGACGGAAAGCCCGAGCAGACCGTAAACGATCGAGGGAACAGCCGCGAGATTGTTGATATTCACCTCGATGAGATCCGTCAGGCGGTTCTTCGGAGCGAATTCCTCAAGATAGATCGAGGCCGCGACACCGATAGGCAACGCCAGCACCAGCACGATCAGCATCATGTAGAAAGAACCGATCAGCGCCACGCCGACACCCGCCGCTTCCGGACGGCTCGAGGCGCCGTTGATGAAGATGCCGGTGTTGAAATGTTTGCCGAGCTGCCCGCTTTCGGCGAGCTGGTTCATCCAGCCGAGCTGCTGGTTCGAGATGCGGCGATTGGCTTCATCTGCCGTGAGATCGACCTGGCCCTTGAAGGCGCTGTCGACATCGCCCGACGCCAGAAGCGTAACGGTGCGGGTGGTGCCGATGACGGCCGGATCGGCGACGACGATGTCACGCAGCTGCGTGCGCACGCTGTCGGAGATCAGGAGGTTGACGGCACGAAGACCGGCACGGTCCGTCGGCGCAATGCCGAGAACCTTGGCGACCGCATCGCGGGCAACAACGGGATAATTGGCCGTCATCAGCTTCGCCGGGTTGGCGGCGCGCTCATTCTTCGGATCGATGATCTGTTCGGAGAACTCGACCGGAACAGTGATCATCGTCTGCTGGAAAGCGGTGTAACCCTTGGAAACAACCGAAAAAAGCAGCAGGAAGAGGAAGAGAAGGCCAAAGGAAATGGCTGCCATTCCGTAGGCACGGAAGCGACGTTCGGCGGCATAGCGGCGCTTGATGCCGATATCACGGCGCGTGGCTTTGTTCACGGCGCTACCGCCGGCTGCGGGAGAGACGATGTCGGTCATTCATATTGCTCCCGGTATTTGCGCACAATGTATAGCGCGTAGATATTCAGGCAAAGCGTGATGGCGAAAAGCGTGATGCCGAGCGCGAAGGCGACCAGCGTCTGGGGCGAGGTAAATTCAAGGTCACCGGTAAGCTGGCTGACGATCTTCACCGTCACCGTGGTCATGGGCTCGAAAGGATTGAGCTGAAGGCGGGCAGCAACGCCGGCCGCCAGAACCACGATCATGGTTTCGCCGATGGCGCGCGAGGCCGTCATCAGCACGGCGCCGACGATGCCGGGAAGAGCGGCGGGAACGATGACCTTCTTGATGGTTTCGGACCGTGTGGCGCCGAGACCCAGCGAACCGTCACGCAGCGAGCGCGGAACGGCGGTGATGATGTCATCCGACAGCGACGAGACATAGGGGATCAACATGATGCCCATGACGAAGCCGGCGGTGATGACGCTCTGCGCCTGGATGAAATTGGCGTAATTGCCCGTCGCCAGACCGTTGATCTGCGTGGAAATGTCTCTGAGAAAAGGACCGACCGTCGTCAGCGCGAAGAAGCCGTAAACGATGGTGGGGATGCCCGCGAGCACCTCGAGCAGCGGCTTTACCACCGAGCGAAGGCGTGGCGTTGCATATTCCGACATGTAGATCGCCGAAAACAGCCCGACCGGCACGGCGACCAGCATGGCGACGAAACCGATATAGAGCGTGCCGGCGAGTAGCGGGATCAGGCCGAACTGGCCGGAGGAGTCCGTTGCACCCGCCGCGGCAAAACGCGGATCCCACACCGTTCCGAAGAAGAACTGGTGCGCCGGAACCATGGTGAAGAACTGGATCGCTTCCGTGAGCATCGAAAGGACGATGCCGATGGTCGTGAGGATGGCGATGGACGACGCGACGACCAGAGCCGCGAGAATGACCCTCTCCACCCTGTTGCGCGCCCGAAAACGCGGCGCGATTGAACGCAGTGCGTAAGCGGAACCGGCGAATGCGACCAGCAGCACGGTGGCGATCATTCCCAGGCGGCTGGTAGAGGTCATCGCGTTCAGCGTTTGGGCAGCATCGACCATGAAACGCTGCGGTTCGCCGGCGATCGCGACACCTTTCGATGCCAGAAGCGGCCGGACCGCTGCCGTGTCGGCCTCAACCTGCGCGGTTTCTTCCGGCGCCAGCCGTTGGAGGCCGCGGGCAATGGAGGTCACCATGCCATAGGTGAGGCTCTGCTGCGCCTCGGATTGCGCCCGGACATCCTCCGGAAACGCACCGCGCACCGCGGAAGTGACGAGCAGCGGGCTGATGACCAGCCACGCACAGAGAATGAACGCCGCGGGCAAAATAGCCCAGACGACCGCGTAAGAGCCGTGATAACCGGCACGGGAATGCATGCTGGAGGGACGGCCACCAGACAGGACAACAGCGCGGCGGCTGCCGAGCAGATAACTGCCGATGCCGATGAGCGCCAGTATCAGCAAAAGGATCGATGTGTTCATTAGAGTTCCCTCGGCGTGCCTCAAGAGCACGGTGCGATATCGGGCAAATCAAAAAGTCATCAAAACGAGACCGCTGGACCATCCGGAGATGCTTGCCGCCTGACTGTAATAAAGTCTGGCAAGCGTCAAGGTTGATACATCCTATCCATCTGTAATCCATCAATAATCATGTGGATGGCGATGAATGGGAAATGTCAACCGGAGACAATCGGCACGGCAGAATGGCAACGAAGCGGAACGAGGGGCGCGGCGGGCCGCACCCCTCTTTCTTTATTACATCGAAGCGCCGGCAGCGAACTTGGAGCGGATTTCTTCGCGCTCTTTGTCCGGAGCGGCAACGAGGCCGTAGTTTGCGAGCGGGGAGTCAGGGCCGATCATTTCGTCAGAAACGAAGAACTCGACATATTCCTTGAGGCCCGGGATAACGCCCAGGTGAGCCTTCTTCACGTAGAAGAACAGCGGGCGGGAAACCGGGTACTTGCCGCTGGCAACGGTTTCGGTGGACGGAACGACGCCGGAAACAGTTGCAACCTTCAGGCGGTCAGCGTTGTTTTCATAGAAAGCGAGGCCGAAAACGCCGAGGCCGGTCTTGTTGGCATCGATACGAGCAAGCGTTTCGGTGTAGTCGCCGTCGATGTCGACTGCAGCGCCGTCCTTACGGACTGCAACGCACTTGGCAGCAGCCTGCTTGGCATCGGTGATCAGCGCCTTGATGGCGTCGGTCGCCTTGGCTTCCTTGCAGCCGTCAGCCATGATCTTCTCTTCGAATACTTCGCGTGTGCCGTGCTTGGAACCCGGGATGTAAGCAGCGATCGCGACGTCAGGCAGTTCCTTGTTGATTTCCGACCACTTCTTGTAGGGGTTGGCAACGAGCTTGCCGTCCTTGACGATTTCAGCGGCGAGCGCAAGGTACAGATCCTTCGGCTCGAGCTTGATGTCCTTGTTGGAAGAGTCCATTGCGAAGACGATACCGTCGTAACCGATCTTCACTTCCTGAACGTCGGCAACGCCAGCAGCCTTACAGGCGGCCAGTTCGTCGCTCTTGATCGGACGCGAAGCATTGGCGATGTCGATGGTGCCTTCGCCGACGCCGGAGCAGAATGCCTTCAGACCGCCGCCCGTACCGCCGGACTCAACAACCGGAGCCTTGAAGTTCGGGAAAGTCTCGGCAAAAGTCTCAGCAACGATCTTGGCGTAAGGCAGAACCGTGGACGAACCAGCAACCTGGATCTGGTCGCGAGCAGCGGCGGCGCCAGCAAAGGCGACAGAAGCCACCAAGGCTGCTGCGGAAAATTTAACGAAGTTCATTTGTCTCTCCCGTCGTGGGCTTGTTTGTGGACGCAGCCGATAGCGGCACTCGCTCTAAGCATGCGCTCGGCGACCTTTTCTTAACCACCGTAGCCACATCCTTTTATGTCACTTTGACGAAAGATTTGTGACAAACTAAATTATTGATTTAATTTATATATTTCTGCAATGTTTAAAAACGGCCAATCGTTCATGTCAAAATCTGACGGTGAAGTCCGTGCCGCTGCCCATTTCCGATTTAATAATGAGCCTGGCGCGGTGGCGGGTGAGGATGTGCTTAACGATGGCAAGCCCGAGACCCGTGCCCTTTTTCGAACGGCTGTCGGCCACGCTGACGCGATAAAAACGCTCGGTCAGCCGCGGCACATGTTCGGCGGGAATGCCCGGCCCCTTGTCGATGATGCTGACCTCCACCGGCTTGCCGGGTTCGGCGCGCAGCCAGACATCCACGACCTTGCCTTCCTGCCCATATTTGCAAGCGTTTTCAACGAGATTCTGGAATACCTGTACCAGCTCGTCGCGATCCCCCTGCACTTCCGCCGGCCGGTCGGGCAGATGCAGCGTGATGGTTACATCAAGCTCATCGGCAAGCGGCAACAAGGCATCACGCACATGGCCAATGACGGGCACGAGATCGACCTTCTGGTCCGGCGCGATATTTGCCCGCAGCTCCAGCCGTGAAAGGGACATGAGATCGTCCACCAGCCTGCTCATGCGGGTTGCCTGATCCAGCATGATGGCAAGAAAGCGCTCCTGCGCCTTAGGGTCATTGCGCGCCGGCCCCTGCATGGTTTCGATGAAACCGCGCAGTGAGGCGAGCGGCGTGCGCAACTCATGGCTCGCATTGGCGACGAAATCGCTGCGCATACGGTCGATGCGGCGAAGCTCCGAGACGTCGCGGAAGGACAGGATGTAGAATGGCGGGCTGGCGCCCTCGCCCACATCCGCACGGGCGATGCGGACGATGAAGACCCGTTCGGAAGGGAAGCGTTCGGAATGTTCGACCTGATTGGGCTGGCCGGTGGTGATGGTTTCGCGAATGACATCAAGCAAGCCGGGCGAGCGCAGCCTTGCGGAAATATGCGCACCGGCGGGAAGCTGGCCAAAGGCGCGCTCGGCTGCACCGTTCTGAAACAGCACGCTGGCATTCTTGTCGAGAATGAAAACGGGCGTATCCAGTACTGCAAGGCCCGCCCTTACGCCGGAAATGACGTTTTCACCCGGCACATCCGGCTCATCCACATCCGCGGCTGTCTCTTTATCCTTTTCGGGCGCCGCCGGTTTTTCCCGAACGGCAAGAATGGCGATGATCGCACAGAGCCAAAGAGCCGCGGGCATATAGGGCGTGTGCAGCTCGGTAACGGCCACCACGGCAAGCATGCTGACGATGAGAACGGGCAACCAGTTCCGGCCGAGCTTCTTCCCCAAAAGCCTCAATCCACTCTCGCCTTCCCTCACTGCCATTTCAGCCTGCTCTCCACTTTCATCTGACAGCACATCGAAATCTCATAGGCCAGCTTCATGACAGAGATTCATCATCGCGCATTTTCCACAACGTATATGCGCGAAATCTGCGCCGCAATCGTCAGCGCCGTCGCAGCCCGGCTCGCCGGCCCTGTTTCACTTGAATTCCGGCAATGGATGTGAACTCATTGGCGGCGAGTTGCCTTTACACAACAGCATCAGGAGGAAACCATGGTCGAAGAAAAAAAGAAGCGGACGGTCGAGATCACCATTGGCGGCAAGTTGCGCAGCTTCGACATTGATGACCCGGTTCTTCCCGATTGGGTGGAGGAAAAGAAACTCTCCGCAGGCGATTTCCCCTATGACAAGAAGATGAAGCGGGAGGATTACGACGCCACGCTGGAAGCACTGCAGGTGGAGCTGGTCAAGGTGCAGTTCTGGCTGCAGGCCACCGGTAAAAGGGTCATGGCGGTTTTTGAAGGCCGTGACGCGGCGGGCAAGGGCGGCGCGATCTTTGCGACGCACGCTTATCTGAACCCCCGTTATGCCCGCGTGGTGGCGCTGACCAAACCAACGGAAACCGAGCGCGGCCAATGGTATTTCCAGCGCTATATCTCCCATTTTCCGACCGCTGGCGAATTCGTTCTCTTCGACCGTTCCTGGTATAACCGCGCCGGCGTGGAACCGGTCATGGGTTTCTGCACCCCGGACGAACACAAACGCTTCCTCAAGGAAACGCCGCGTCTGGAAAAGATGCTCGTTCACGACGACATTCACCTTTTCAAATTCTGGCTCGACATCGGCCGCGAAACGCAGATCGAACGCTTCCATGACCGTCGCCAAAGCCCGCTGAAATGCTGGAAGCTTTCGGATATGGACATCGCCGCACTGACGAAATGGGACGATTACACGCAAAAGCGTGACGAGATGCTGGAAAAAACCCACACCGATGCAGCGCCCTGGACGGTGGTGCGCGCCAATGACAAGCGCCGCGCACGGGTGAACCTCATTCGCCATATTCTTCTTGCGCTCGATTATGAGGGCAAGGACAGACAGGCCATCGGCGAGATCGACGACAAGATATTGGGATCAGGACCAGATTTTCTGAAATAAGACCGGGAGACGAAAACAAGCGCCCCATCCGAGGCGCTTGTACTTTCCCTTATTGACCCGGCAGAATGCGCACCGAATAAAGATTGATCGGGCGGCCGCTGCCGTCGATATCGCTGTTGATGAAGATCTTGCCTGGCGCATTGGGAGCGAGAGACCGCTCGAATGTCGTGCTCAGCAGCATATCCGCACGCTCGGCCGTCGCGGTGAAGCGGTGGCGGGAGCAATCGCCCAGCGTGGCGAAATCGCAGGAGACGGACACCTGTGTCTGGCGATCGCTGGAGGATTGCAGCGTGATCGATATGGTCGAGGACTTGCCCGCCATGTCCCGCATCACCTCCACCGGAACCTCGACGCTGACGGCGCCATCCTGCGCCACACTTTTCGAGGTCACCCGTATCGCCTTGCCGGCGGGCGTGGCGACGTTTTCAACACTGGCGCGCGGTCCGGCCGAAACACCAGAACTGCCACGCTCCGCATTAAAGACCTCGACCCAGTCATCGGAAAAACCGCGGCCGGCCGAAAGGCTGGGCGCAGGCTCTGTGCCGTTGAAATCCTCCGCCTGCACCTGTGCGGGCGGATTGGGCACGCTGGTATCGCGCTGCTCCGGCGACAGCAGAAGTCCGGAAGAATAGACCCACCAGGCGCCGAAACCGATAAAGGCCAGAAGCGTCACATAGATGAAAAGCCGGGCAAACAGCCCGCGGCGCTTGCGGCGGCCAACCGCGCCCTCCGGGCGGAAAGCAAGTGACGCATCGGCCGCGCTGGAGCTCCGCTTCGATCGCTTTCCGTTGCGCCGCCCCGCGCTCGACGTCTCCGGAGCAATGGCAGCAGCACCCGGCCGCACATCGCGCGTTTCCCCACGCAGCTCCGGCTCGACTGCCATATGGTCGTGATGGGCTGGCTGCGAAACAGGATCAACCCCGTGATCATGTTCCACCGGACTTTCAGGCGCTGGCGGGCGCAATTGCTGCTCCACCCTGTCCAGGAGACGGTTACGCTCTTCATTTTCAATGAGATGAATGAGGCTCTCGAGCCGCTGACGCTGCTGGGCAACGACCTGCGGATCGTCTATGCCCTGCTTGCGAAGGCCAGCTTCCAAGGCCTGACGGGAAGATTGGTAAATCCGTGCACGAACTTCGGCGTTCGATCTGTCCGATTTTTCCAGAGCATTTCTGATTGCCGTTTCCAGTCCGCTCACGACCGATCCTTGTTCTATTGCGCTGTGCAAAAATATGCGGCGCTGCGCCATGTCTTCACGATTCGGTAACGGCTATGCCGCCCCTCCGCAAGCATCGTTTATGATAAAGACCGGATTGCCTTGAGGAAAATCGATCCATTGTGGCGTTACGAACGCAGGTTCGGCAGGTCAATGCCGCGCTGTTTTCGCTTTCAATCCGTGGCCGAACGCGTTATTGACTTACGTGCGCGTAAACGTAATCCGTGGGAGGAGACATGCTACCGTCCGTGCTGAAAGACAATCTGCGTCTTCCGGTCATAGCATCACCGCTATTCATCATTTCGCATCCGCAACTGACGCTGGCGCAATGCAAGGCCGGCGTCATCGGTGCTTTCCCGGCATTAAACGCACGACCTGAAAGCCAGCTCGACGAATGGCTGGCAATGATCACCGAAGAGCTTGCCGCGCATAACCGGGCCAATCCCGAGCGTCCGGCGGCACCCTTCGCGGTTAATCAGATCGTACATATGTCCAATCGCCGGTTGGAACATGATCTCGGCCTTTGCGTGAAATACAAGGTGCCGGTGGTGATTTCCTCGCTCGGCGCCGTGCCGGAGGTCAATGCCGCCGTGCATTCCTATGGCGGTATCGTGCTGCACGACGTCATCAACGATCGCCACGCCCGCTCAGCTATCCGCAAAGGCGCCGACGGGCTGATCGCGGTGGCGGCCGGTGCGGGCGGACACGCGGGCACGCTTTCGCCCTTCGCCCTCATTCAGGAAATCCGTGAATGGTTCGACGGTCCGCTGCTTCTGGCCGGCGCCATCGCCAATGGCGGCTCCATCCTCGCGGCACAGGCCATGGGCGCTGACATGGCCTATATCGGCTCGCCCTTCATCGCCACCGAAGAGGCGCGTGCTTCCGACGGTTATAAACAGGCGCTCGTCGACGCGCAGGCGAAGGACATCGTCTATTCGAATTATTTCACCGGCGTGCACGGCAACTATCTGAAAAGCTCGATCGTCGCCTCCGGCATGGATCCCGAAAACCTGCCCGAAGCCGACCCTTCAAAAATGGATTTTGAGACCGCTACCGGCGGTGCCAAGGCCTGGAAGGACATATGGGGTGCGGGCCAGGGCATCGGTGCTATCAAAGCGGTGGAACCGGTGGCCGCACTCGTCGATCGGCTGGCGGGCGAATATGAAGCAGCGAAAGGCCGGATTTGCGCCAAGGCCTGACGCCTTGTAAACAATGGACAGGCAAAGCTTTTTGCGGAAATTTCAAAACCAGCACATTCAAGGCTTGAAATCCGTCAGCATTGCCTGTATCAGCCCGCCAAGAAGCTGATCCGCAACAAGCGGGTCATAATCGGGCCGCTTTAGCTCAGTTGGTAGAGCACGTCATTCGTAATGACGGGGTCACGTGTTCGAGTCACGTAAGCGGCACCATTTCGTCTTCCCAAGTTGCAATCACTCCTCGATCAACACCTCCACGCGATTGATCTTCGCATTGCAACGACCTTGCCGGTCAAAGCGAGATTTGAAACCAAATTGTGGTTATACACGTTGACTGTCCAGTTATCGCAAACTGGAAAGCCAATCATCGTGGACGTCATTCGTATCCTCATCGCCATCATCCTCCCGCCCGTTGGCGTGTTTCTTCAGGTCGGCCTCGGGCTGCAGTTCTGGCTGAATATTCTTCTGACGCTGTGCGGTTATGTTCCCGGCATCATCCACGCCATCTGGGTCATCTTGCGCAGATAACGTCCGCCGATCACCTGCGATCAGGCGTCCGCAATATTTTAGTACGTGATTAAATTATCAACGGCTTCTGGAACCCGACCTTCTCCTTCACGTTATGGTGATGACATAGCCAAGGAGAAAATCATGAACCAGATCATCTATATTGTCGGCCTCGTCGTCATCGTTCTCGCGATCCTGTCGTTTTTCGGCTTTCGTTGATCCCCGTTGTCAATTCGATTGCTTGCGCATATCCTAAGCAACAGTGACACACGACTGCGTTCATGGGTTACTTCGCTGTCGGGTGTATTTCGGGATCGCGTTGCTCTGGGAGGTGCACGATGAAGAACGAGAGATGGATAGAACCTGTCGAGGTCAATCTTGAGGCGAAGGGCAAAAGTGTCGTCGCCGGCCCCTTTGAAGCGCTAACATTGTTGACCGAAGGCTGGCCTAGGATTGGCGGATTGAGCTTCGTGAAAGCCAGAAGCGCCTGCCGCGCCGCCCTTGACGGGCGAAAATCGCCGGAGGAAGCGCGCAAATGCTTCACCGATGCGGTTTCCGAGATGCAGAAAAATCCGCACTGACAGGTCCAAAAGAAAACGGCTCCCAAAAGGGAGCCGTTCTTTTTGGCTGGCGCTTGCGATGATAGAATGGCCGGAAGCGCCTTTTCAGACCCTTACATCCAATAGGGTGCAACGCCGTAGTAGTCGTAGACCTTGCGGTCCTTGGCGTAGAGAAGGTCGTCATCATCGAGATTGGTGAAGTGCGGCGCGTTCTCGATCTGCTCCTTGGTGAGATCGATACGGTAACCGTCGAGCTCTTCGTCATAGTGAAGCTTTTCCCAGGGCAGCGGGTAATAATCGTCGCCAATGCCGAGAAAGCCGCCGAAGCTCAATACCGCGTAAGCCACGCGACCGCCGCGTTTTTCCAGGATGATGCGTTGGATCGAACCGATATGCTTGCCGTCGGCACCATAAACGCGGGTACCTTCCACCTTATCGCTGGCGATGAGGCTCGGCGTGTCCTTGACATAGGGGTCCTGTCCGGCGCGGGGTTCCTGATGCAACATGATAGTTTCCTCCATCGATTTCTTCGTTGGTGTCACGCTTGGTAAACCCCGGCACCCGGCAAATCGTTCCGAAGGATTTCCGGCTCCGCGCCCGGATTTTTTTGAAGCAGGATGGAACGAAACCGCGCCTATTGGCGGATTTTTTGCCAGACGGAGGGGGAGACGCCGACCATCTTGCGGAAGACGCGGGAAAAATGCGCCTGATCCGAAAAACCGGCGGCAATGGCGATATCGGTCAGCGCCATGTCTGGCCGCATCATCAGTTCCTTGACGCGATCGATGCGTGCCTGCATCTGCCATTGGTGCGGCGGCACACCGGTTGACGCCTTGAAGGCGTGGCTGAAATGGGATTGCGACAGGTTAGTGAGTTCCGCCAGTTCCTCCAGCCGGATCGACCGCAGGCAATGTTCACGGATATAATCGGTCGCCACCCGCAATTGCCAGGCGGCAAGCTTGCTGCGTTTCCTGACCGGTTCCCGTTTCACCTTGAGGAAGTCCGTCAAGAGTGCCAGGACGAGGCTTTCGCCGTAGAGGTCATGCAGCGGATCGGGATTATCGCATTCCGCGGCGATCAGCCGCGCGAGCGCCAGCAGCCGTTCATCCTCGAACATCAGATGCGGATCGAGAAGCGCGTGCGGATCGAAGCCCTGCACCAGCCGCGCACCCAGCAACCCCGCATCGAAATGCAGATCCAGATGGCGCACGAAGGAGACATTGCTGAGTTCGGCATGTACGTCGATATCGGCGGGCACGAAGGAAATCCGGTTCGCCCTGGACGAGCCGCAAGTGTCGCGGCGGCAGCGGTTCATCATGAAACGGCCGTCATCCGTCCCCTCCATGTCCAGCAGGAAAACGAACCGTGGATCCTTGCCGACATAACGGCCGCCCGCCTTCGGCGCGCAACGCACATCCCAGAGATCGGCAACGATGCCGTTCCACACCCGTGAGCGCGGGCCGCCGATAACGGCGAAACCCTCGATCTCATTTTCCATCCGAACGCGGAAAGCCATGGCCTCTCGATCCCGCAAAGCGCCATGGCGCCACTATAAACATGATAAATCTATTCATGTTTATAGTGGCAAACTATATTTCCCGCAACTGCCGGCCATAGGCCCGGTGTCACCACTTCTTGGAAAGCTTGAGGGTGATGGTGCGACTACCGCCCCAGCCGCAGACGGAGACCCCGGCGCAGCTCTTGACATATTCCTTGTCGAAGACATTCGCGACGTTGACTGAGGCCGTCCAGTCGTTCTTCTCATAGCGGATCGCGGCATCGAAGACCGCAGCGTCTGAAACACGCAGCGTGTTTGCCGCATCCGCCCAGGACTTGCCCTGATAACGCACGCCGCCGCCAATGCTGAGGCCTTCAAACGTCTCATCGGTGAAGGCGTAGTCTACCCATAGCGACGCGGTGTGAGCGGGCACGATCCACGGCGATTTGCCAATCAGGTTGGGATTGGCATCCTTCGTGATATCGAGATCAGTATAGGAATAGGAGGCGAGCGCCTTCCAGTTCTCGTCGAGATTGGCCTTGGCTTCCAGCTCGAAGCCGGTGGATTCCACCTGCCCGAACTGACCACTCGTGGTCACGCCGCCCGCCGTATAGGAAACGATGGCATTGTCCTTGACCAGCTTGAAGACGGAAGCCGTGATGCTGCCGTCGAAGAAGCTCGGCTCGTATTTGATGCCCGCCTCGAACTGGTGTCCTTCCTCCGGGGAAGCCGGGGTGCCGTCGGCAAGCGTATCAATAAGCGGATTGAAGAAGGTGGCGGCCGAAACATAAGGGGTCAGGCCATTGTCGAACTCATAGGCCAGACCGGCGCGGCCGCTCAGCGCGTCATCATTAGAGCGACGAGAAACACCCGCCGGCAACCGGTTGTTCAGTTCGGTATCGACATAGTCATAACGGCCATTCAGCGTGACCAGCCAGCCATCACCAAACCGCAGCTGATCCTGGGCATAGATGCCGATCTGCTGCTGGGTGACGATATTGTCGGCATAAACGAAGTTCGTTCCCTGCGTCGAGCCATAGACCGGCTTCAGCGCGCCGATAGCATTCGATCCGCAGCAGGCCTGCACCTGATCCAGCCGGTAATATTTATAATCGAGGCCGAACAGCAGCGAATGGTTGACCGCGCCGGTATCGAACTGGCCTTCGATGCGGTTGTCGACGCCGAAGCTGTCCACCTTCGACAAACCGTCATAACCGAAGCGGGTCAGCATATAGTCGTTGGTGATCGGATCGAGGATCGGCTGGCCGTTGGCATCGGCATTGGCCCAGCCGCCCGGATAGGGCCCGGTCTCGTGCTTGTAGAGATGGCCGTAACGGGCATTCTGGCTGATCTTCCAGCCATTGTCGAATTCGTGGCTGACGTCGTAGCCCACCATCGACTGATAGACACGGCCATTATCAATGTCCGGTTCGCCATAAAAGGCCTTGCGATCAAGCTTGCCGAACGGTGCGTCGACCACGGTGCCGACATAGGGCAGGAAACCGTTGCCAACATGGACCTGATCGAGTGCCGAGAAATAACCGTAGAGCGTGGCGCTCGTCTGGGCATCGGGCTCGAAGGTGATCTGCGGCATGATGAAACCGCGCAGATCCTCGGAATAGTCAGTGTAATTATCGCCGCCCGAGACCTTGCCGGTGACGCGATATTTCCACACGCCCTCGGCGTCGACCTTGTCGCCGAGATCGAAACCGAAGAACGCATTGCCGAAATTGTTGATGCCGATTTCCGTTTCGCGGACCGGGGCGTCCTGCGGGCGCTTGCTGACCATCTGCACGATGCCACCGGGATTGGCCCCGCCATAGAGCACCGAGGCGGGGCCTTTGAGAACCTCCACCCGCTCCAGACCGTAGGCATCCATCTGGAAACCGCCGAAACCGTAGCTGAACAGGTTCAGCCCATCCAGGAACACGCCGGTCTGGGTGGCCTGGAAACCACGGATGTAAAACCAGTCCGTGTCAGGGTCTGTGCCGAAGGGTTCCGCCGTCACGCCGGGCGTATAACGCAACACCTCGTCGATTTTGGTCACCGCACCGCGGTCGTCCATTTCCTGACGGCCGACGACCGATACGGACTGGGGAATGGCTTTCGTTTCCGTCTCGGTTTTCGAACCCGTCGCGCTTTTCTTCGCGACATACCCCCGAACCGGTCCCGTCGCGTTTTCCGCGCCCTGTCCTTCAACGGTAATCTGCTTCAGGACGGTCGTTTCCTGTGCGTGGCCCATCACAGGCCCCATCAGAACAACGGCAGCCGTTCCCAAAGCCAGACGGCTCAAAAACATCCCATGCAAATTTTTCAAGATATGCCCCGAAACAGATAGCGGCTGATATTCATATCTGACAGGCCGCAGCACCTCAATTAAGATGAGTGTTTACATCAGGATTAAGACGGGATGCTTGTCGTTTTCGGGGCGGATTTGAAGCTTATTGGCTTCTCGCACAGTTTCAGACCCGTCATTTGTGGGGCGGAGGTGGATATCAGCCCTTGCGCCGGCCGATCCTCGCAAGCAACACCACGGGAAGCATGCCGATGACGACAATCGCCAGTGCTGCGATAGACGCCTCCTCATAGGTGCCGCGCGCCGCTTCGCCATAAAGATGGGTCGCGAAGGTTTCGAAATTGAGCGGGCGAAGGAGAAGCGTCGCAGGAAGTTCCTTGACGCAATCGACGAAGATCAACAATGCCGCCGCCGCCAGCGAGGCCTTGGAAAGCGGCAGGTGAATCTGGCGGAAGGTCTGGGTCGCGGATCGCCCAAGCGTGCGTGAGGCATGATCGAAGGAATGCGGGATGCGGCTGAGCCCCGCATCGACACCGCCTGCGGCTATGGTGAGGAAACGGGCGGAATAGGCATAGATGAGGGCCGCGCCACTGCCGATGAAGATGAGGCCGGTGGAAATGCCGAACCAGTCACGCATGGTCTGGTCGACGAAACGGTCGAAACCGCCAAGCGCCGTCAGCACGCCGATGGCGATGACCGTGCCGGGGGCCGCATAACCGACCGTCGAGAGGCGGTAAGACCAGAGCGACAGACGCCCCGGCGCAAGGCGCATGGCATAAGCGACCGCAAGGCCGAGGATCAGGGTGATCAGCGTCGCCAGCCCGGCAAAGACGATGGTGTTCACTGCCTCATCGGCAAAACGGGCCGACAGGCCACTGAAACGGAACCGCTTCCATGCCTCGATGACGAGATAACTCGCCGGCCCCACAAAGCCGATCAGGACCGGCAGGCTGCCGAGCGTAAAGGCGGCCCAGCCCTTGGGGCCAGTCAACCGCAGCGGCTCCAGCTCCCGGCTTTTCTGCGCGGAAACCGAATAACGCTGCTTGCGCCGCGCCCAACGCTCCAGCGCCACAAGCGCGACGACGATGAACAGCATCGAAAGCGCGATCTGCGCCGCCCCCGGCAGGTCCGACTTCGTGACCCAGGTCGTGTAGACCGAAACCGTGAGGGTGCGCACGCCCAAAAATTCCGAAGCGCCGATATCGTTCAGCGCCTCCATCAGCGCGAGACTGACACCGACGGCAATTGCCGGGCGCGCCAGCGGCACCGCCACCTTGAAAAAAGCCGCACGCCGGGAAACGCCGAGCGTGCGAGCCACTTCCAGCAGGTTCCCCGCCTGCGTCAGGAACATGGCGCGCACGGGAATATAGACGTAGGGAAACAGCACGAAGCCGAGAAGGACAATGCAGCCTACCGTCGACCTTATGTCCGGCAGCCGGAATTCGCGCGGGCTGGAATAACCGAGCAGCCACCGTATCGCGCCCTGTACCGGCCCGATCGGATGCAGAATATCGAGATAGGCGTAAGCGACAATGTAGGTCGGCATGGCCAGCGGCAGTAGCAGCGCCCATTCCAGCACTCTGCGCCCGGGAAAATCATAGGCGGTAACCAGCCAGGCGGCAGAGGTTCCGACCACGCCCGCCAGCAGCCCGACGCCGGCAAGAAGGATGGCCGTATCCGGCAGGGCAGTCCAGAGCACCATCGCGCCGAGATGATCCCACAGGCCTTCTGAGCCCTGCACCGCCTGCGAAACAAGCGCCAGAACCGGCACCATGGCGCCACAGACCGCCAGCAATGAAAGGCCCAGCCACCAGAAGGTGGAGGAAAACCTGGCTCTCGTCCGGGGGGGCAATGGCTGGATGGTGTCTGGATTCATGTGCTTCTGGAAAATACGCGGAAAGGCGTCCGCAGGTGCGAACGCCTTCCACCTTGTTATCGTCGACTGGACTTACTTGTCGAAACCGACCTTGTCGACCAGCTCGCTCGCTTGCTTGCGATGCGACACGATTTCCGTGAGCGGCTTGTTGTCGATCTTCAGTGTGCCGAAGGAAGCGACGATCTCGTTGAGAGCCGCACCCTGCTTGACCGGATATTCATAGTTGGCTTCGGCATAGATCTTCTGGGCTTCGTCAGAGACGAGATATTCCAGAAGTTTGACGGCTTCCGCCTTGTTCGGCGCGTTCTTGGCCACGGCCGCGCCGCTGATATTGACCTGCGTGCCGCCATTCTTGAAGGTCGGCAGAACCACCTTGATAGCATCGCCCCACTTCACCTGCTCTTCGCCGCCCTTGCCCGAGCGCATCAGGCCGACATAATAGGAGTTGGCAATACCGATATCGCAAATGCCGCCGAGAATATCCTTGGCAACGTCACGGTCGCCGCCGCCGGCCTTACGGGCCAGGTTTTCCTTGACGCCAGCAAGCCACTTTTCGGTGTCCGCCGCGCCGTAATGGGCGATGTAGTCGGCAAACAGCGCCGTGTTATAGGGATGCTGGCCGGCGCGAATGCAGACCTTGCCCTTCCACTTCGCATCCGCCAGATCTTCATAATTGAAGGAAGCGAGATCGAGATCCTTCGCCGCATAAAGGACGCGGGCGCGCATGGAGAGCGCGAACCAGTGACCCTTGGCATCGCGAAGCTCAGCGGGAACAGCCTTGGTCAGCGTCTCGGATTCAACCGCCTGGGTGACACCCTTTTCGGCGAGATCAACGAGATTACCGGCATCAACAGTCATCAGAACGTCGGCAGGAGAGCTGGCACCCTCGCTCAGAACACGCTCAGCAAGACCGTCCTTGAGGAATACGGTATTGACCTTGACGCCGCTCGAAGCGGTGAAGGATTCCAGCAGGGGCTGGATCAGGCCCGGCTCGCGGGTCGTGTAGATGTTGAGCTCAGCGGCGCTCACCGTTCCGGCGGCAAAGGCAACCGTGCTGGCAAGCAGGGCAAATCGAGTAAATTTCGTCATATAGTGTTCCCTCTCCGATAGCGGCAATAAGGGGAGCAAACATCATACATGACGGCGCAAATCAAGTTTTATTTCTCGGTTTTTTACGCGTCTTGGATCACCAAGAGTTGAAAACAGGGCGGGTAATAAAAACAACAATCCGCTAATTCAACTTCAGGTAAATATGAGGACCCCCTTGGGATCGATGCCAAAACGCACGGCCTTGGTTCTGGCGGGGGTGCGCCGCATCGTCCTGACGCGCAGATCGGAGGACAGTCCGGGCACGGCTATGCCAAGCTGCTCGATCTCGCCGAGGAAGACACGGCTCGATATTTCGCCGGCAATGCCTTCTCTGGCGGTGCCGTCCTCGATGATCGAAATCGCATTCGGACGAACATAGGCGATCGCGGCGAGGCCATCAGGCAGATCGGAAGCATCACCCAGCAGCCCAAGCGGCGTTTCGACACGGCCCTGTTTCACCCGGCCTTCGATCTTGTTGAAGGCGCAGAAAAAATCGGCGGCATAGCGGCTTTTGGGATTGTCGTGGATTTCGTAACCCGTACCACTTTGCACGATGCGCCCGCGCTGCATCAGCACTACACGGTCACCTGCCGATAGCGCCTCTTCCGGGTCATGGGTAACCATGATCGCCGTGGTGCCCAGTTGCCGCAGAAGGCCGAGTGTTTCCTCACGCACATTGTCGCGTAATCCGCGGTCCAGGTTGGAAAAGGGCTCATCCATCAGCAGCAGGCCGGGCTGCGGAGCGAGCGCGCGGGCGAGTGCAACACGCTGCTGCTCACCGCCCGAAAGTGTGTGCGGATAACGTTTAGCCAGATCCTGCAGATGAACATGTTCGATCATTTCCGCTGCACGGCGACGCGCCTCCGCCTTCGGCAGCGCCCGGAGGCCGAACATGACATTCTGCTCCACGGTCAGATGCGGGAACAAAGCGTAATCCTGAAAGACAAAACCGATATTGCGCTTTTCCGGCTCGACAAAGGCGGCGGGCCCGGCAACAACATTGCCATTGAGGGACACGCTGCCGCGATCCGGCGTCTCCACGCCGGCCACGATACGCAGCAAAGTCGATTTTCCACAGCCTGAACGTCCAACGAGGCAAATAATTTCGCCACGCTCAACGGAAAGATCGATATCGGACAGAACATCCGTATCGCCGAATCTTTTTCCCACCGATTTCAGTTCAAGCGCTGCGCTGCCTGCCATTTCCAATCCTGCCCTGCTTTGCGAATTATGTTGATCGCTCAAATCAGGATTAAAGTCAAAAGCTGCGCCGGATACGGTTTCCATTCACGACGTTGCGAGATGTGCGGCAGCAATATTGACGTTTACGTTAGAGTTAAATAGGCTTTGTCGATCTGATGGACGTCAAGGGATTAGGCGTCTATCATTCGTCACCGGGGAGCGAGAGGAGCGGTCGATCCGGTGACGCCACATGAAGGTACCTCAGCCCGGTCGGATATGCCGGTTGATGCGGAGCCTCGTGACCATTAGGCAGCACAAAGCGCCTCTTCGCGTTTCATGGAACGCGCGGCGCGACAAAGACTCTGGGAGGAGCAGCATGAGTGAATTGTCCCTGGGACATCCGGAAAATGTCAGCGTTGCCAAGCGCTGGCTGGCATCCTATCCGCCGGGCGTGCCCTCAGAGATTCCCATCTCGGCAAACGCCTCCCTCGTCGACCTTCTCGAAAAGAGCTGCAAGCAATTTGCCGACCGCAAGGCCTTTTCCAGCATGGGAAAGTCCCTGACCTACCGGGAGCTCGACGCTGACACCCGTGCGGTCGCCGCCTGGCTGCAATCCAGAGGACTGGAAAAAGGCGACCGGGTTGCGGTGATGATGCCGAACATCCTGCAAAATCCCGTCGCGGTTTATGGAATTCTGCGGGCGGGCATGATCGTGGTCAATGTCAACCCGCTCTATACCCCGCGCGAACTGGAGCACCAGCTCAAGGACTCCGGCGCGAAAGCCCTGTTCGTGCTGGAGAACTTCGCCCATGTGGCGCAGCAGGCTGCACCGAAAACCGCCGTCCGGCATGTGGTCGTCGCAGCAATGGGCGATCTTCTCGGCCTCAAGGGACATATCGTCAATCTTGTGGTGCGCAAGGTCAAGAAGCTGGTGCCTGCCTATGCCATTCCCGGCTCGATCAGCTTCAAGACCATGCTGAAGGAAGGCCAGGGAGCCTCCTTGAAGCCGGTCAGCCTGACGGCTCAGGACATCGCCTTCCTGCAATATACCGGTGGAACGACGGGCGTCTCCAAGGGCGCTGTTCTTACCCACGCCAATCTTCTTGCCAACAAGGCGCAGATCAGCCTGTGGCTGGACGCTGCCTTCAACGGCCTGAAGAACCGCCCGGATGTTCTGAACTTCATCTGCGCGCTGCCGCTATGCCACATCTTTGCGCTAACGGTGAATTCGCTGATGGGCATTGCGCTTGGCGGCCATAATCTGCTGATCGCCAATCCACGCGATATTCCCGGCTTCGTGAAGGAGCTGGCGCATTATCAGCCGCATGTTTTCCCCGGCATCAACACGCTTTTCAACGCGCTGATGAACAATGAGGATTTCCGCAAACTCGATCTGTCGTCGCTCATTCTGGTTCTCGGCGGCGGCATGGCCGTGCAAAGGCCCGTTGCGGAACGCTGGCTTTCCATCGTCGGCTGCCCCATCGCCGAGGGTTACGGCCTCTCCGAGACATCGCCGGTGGCAACCGTCAATCGCCTGGATTCGCCGGAGTTCAGCGGCACCATCGGCCTGCCGCTTTCATCAACCGACATCGACATTCGCGACGACGATGGCAACAGCCTGCCAACAGGCGAAGTCGGAGAAATTTGCATTCGTGGCCCGCAGGTCATGGCAGGTTACTGGCAGCGGCCCGATGAAACCGCAAAGGCGATGACGGCAGACGGCTTCTTCCGCTCTGGAGACATGGGGTTCATGGACGAGCGCGGTTACACCAAGATCGTTGATCGCAAGAAGGACATGATCCTCGTTTCCGGCTTCAACGTCTATCCGAACGAGGTGGAAGAGGTGGCCGCCAGCCATCCGGGCGTGCTGGAATGCGCCGCAATCGGCGTTCCGGACGAACATTCCGGCGAAACCGTCAAGCTTTTCGTCGTCAAGAAGGATCAGTCCCTGACGGAAGCGGAGCTCAAGGCGTTCTGCGCCAAGAACCTGACGAACTACAAACGGCCGAAGATCATCGAGTTCCGCACCGACCTGCCGAAATCGAATGTCGGCAAGATTTTGCGGCGCGAATTGCGCAATCTGAACTGAACCAATGGAGCCGGGCGACCGGCTCTTTTCTTTTCTCCCGGCCCTTTTCTTTTATCGAAGTCGCCTTGATTTGGCCGCCGGAAAAAGAATAGTTTCCTCATCCTTCCACGGAAGCCGAGGAGCATAAGATGCAGGCCACCATCGAAAAACTGAAAGCAACGGCAAGCAGCACAGCCGCAACCGATCTGCGCGCCGCTTTTGCGGCCGACGACCAGAGATTCAGCCGTTTCAGCGTCAAATTCGATGACCTGCTGATGGATTACTCCAAATGTGCCGTCAACGAAGAGATCGTCACGCTTCTCGAACAGCTCGCACGCGAAGGCGGTGTCGAGGCCAAGCGCGAGGAGATGTTCTCCGGCAAGGCCATCAACTTCACCGAAGACCGCGCCGTGCTGCATACCGCCCTGCGCAATCGCTCTAACACGCCCGTTCTCGTTGACGGCAAGGACGTGATGCCTGATGTGAACGGCGTTCTGGCAGCCATGGGCAAGTTTGCCGATGCGATCCGTTCCGGCTCCCTGAAAGGTGCGACCGGGAAAAAGATTACCGACGTCGTCAATATTGGTATTGGCGGTTCCGATCTCGGCCCTGTTATGGCGACGCTGGCGCTTGCGCCCTTCCATGACGGCCCGCGTGCGCATTTCGTTTCCAATATCGACGGCGCGCATATTGCCGATACGCTGAAGCTTCTCGATCCGGAAACCTCTTTCTTCATCATCGCGTCGAAGACCTTCACCACCATCGAGACGATGACGAATGCCGCCACCGCGCGCCGTTTCATCGCCGAAAAGCTGGGCGAAGGCGCCGTCAAGCATCACTTCGCCGCCGTTTCCACCGCGCTGGACAAGGTCGCCGCCTTCGGTATCGAAAGCGACCGCATCTTCGGTTTCTGGGACTGGGTGGGCGGACGTTATTCGATCTGGTCGGCGATCGGCCTGCCGCTGATGATCGCCATTGGACCGGACAATTTCGGCAAGTTCCTGGATGGCGCGCATGCCATGGATCGCCACTTCCGCGAGGCGCCGATCCGCGAAAACCTGCCGATGCTACTCGGCCTCATCGGCTTCTATAACCGTAACGTGCTGGACTATCCGACACGCGCGATCCTGCCCTATGACCAGCGCCTGTCGCGTTTCCCGGCCTATCTTCAGCAGCTCGACATGGAATCGAACGGCAAGGGTGTGACCATCGACGGCACGCCGGTCGAAGGCCAGTCCGGCCCGGTTGTCTGGGGCGAGCCCGGCACCAATGGCCAGCACGCCTTCTACCAGCTGATCCATCAGGGCACGAGCGTCATTCCGGCCGAATTCATGATCGCTGCCAATGGCTTCGAGCCCGAACTGCGCCATCAGCACCAGCTTCTTATCGCTAATTGCCTGGCGCAGTCGGAAGCGCTGATGAAGGGACGTACGCTTGCCGAAGCGAAGGCCCAGCTCACCTCCAAGGGCATGGAAGACAGCCAAGCCGATTTCATCGCGCCGCACCGTGTCTTCACCGGCAATCGCCCCTCCATCACCTTCGTTTACGACAAGCTGACGCCCTTTGCGCTCGGCCGGCTCATCGCGCTCTATGAACATCGCGTTTTCGTGGAAGGTGTGCTGTTCCGCATCAACTCCTTTGATCAGTGGGGCGTGGAGCTTGGCAAGGAACTGGCCACCGGCCTGCTTCCCGTCGTGGAAGGCAAGGAGAGCGCCGCCGGCCATGACAGCTCGACACAAGGGCTGGTGAAGGCGCTGGCGGGTCTCGCCGGCTGAGGCTATCCTTTAAAAAAAGCCGGAGCTGTCTCCGGCTTTTTTAATGCGCTTCGCTCAAATATAAAGTGCCGCCATCTTCCGCCACGCGCCGGCACGATGGGCACGCCCCTCCCAGACATGCATCTGATGGCCCACCTGCTTGTCTGAAAGCAGACGGCTCAGATGTTGGTTGTTGTCGAGAAACGGGTCGGCATCGCCGATGGTGAAGACCATGTCGATGCGGCGCAGCTGTTCCAGCCGGAAGGGGCAGGCAAGGCCGGGCAGAAAATGGCTCGGCATGTGGAAATAGACGTCGTCGTCATAATAGCCGTCGAACAGATCGCCGAAGGATTCCACCCTCATCGTCAGGTCGTAGCGGCCGGAAAAGGCGACAAGCTTGGTGAAGAGATGTGGGTGGCGGAAAACGAGGCTGGCGGCCTGAAAGGCACCGAGGCTGCAGCCCTGCACAATGGTGCTGCCATCGGGATTTTTCTCGGCCATCAGCGGCAGCACTTCGTTGAGAATATAGGCCTCAAGTGCGGCGTGACGGCGCACACGGTCGGCGGGGTGGTGATGGCCCGCGTAAAAACTTTCCCGTGCCAGACCCTCGATACAAAAAAGCTGGAGGTGGCCGGCCTCCAGCTTGTCGGAAAGGCTCGCGACGATGCCCAATTCCTCATATTCGAAGAAGCGTCCGTCGCGTGTCGGGAACATCAGCACCTTCGCACCGGCATGACCAAATATCAGGATCTCCATGTCGCGATGGAGCCTGTGACTGTACCAGCGGAGATATTCGCGTTTCATGGCACCTTGAAAAACCGTCTGACCTTGTCCTTATGGACCGCATCTTGCGATGCGCTGTCAGGGTATTCGAAATGGCCCGCGTCTAGGATGAAGATTTCATTAAATTTTGATTGCGGCACGGCATTGGCCACCGCGAACTGGCAGGGCGGCGCCACTGCCGGATCAAAAAGCGCGGGCGCGACGAGCATTGGCACCTTTATGCGGGCGGCGGCGCAGGCGGCATCGAACAGGCGCAGGGTTTCGAGCACATTGGCGTGGGTCTTCTGATAGGTCTGAACCGCATCCGCGCTGCCAACGGTGGGCAGCGTCAACCAGAACGGCCGGTGGCCGAAGGTCGGCACGACAAGATGACCGCGGTCGATGCGCGCGTCGAAGGGGATGGCCAGGGCGCCGATGCCGCCGCCGAAGCTGATGCCGCTATAGCCCACCTGCCCTTCCAGCCAGGGATAAAGGCTGACGAGCGTCGAGACGGCGACCCACAGATCATCGACGCAACCGCCGATGATGTAGTCATCCTTCCTGTCGATGTTATAGAGAACATGCAGGGCCGGATCGGACGAGATCGGCGGGCAGGCACTGAGTGAAAGCCCACGAAAACAGGGAAAAAGCACGGCTGTTTCTTCCACGGGAAAATCGAAATCGGGCTCTCCGCGTCCGCCATAACCATGGCCAACGACGAGACTGCGCCGCACCTGTCCCTCCCGCGGCAAAAGCAGCCACCCGCCGATACGGAAACCGTCGGTGGATGTATAGGTCACATCGAGGACCTGCCAGCGGGGGTGGGTTAACTTGCTCCGGCGCAGCACCGGTCGCGGATCTGTCGCAAGCGCACGGCGATAGCGTTTCTTCCAGAAATCATCAAAACCCGGCGGCGCTTCCGGCGGGGTAATGGCGAGCAGTTGCTCTCGCTGCATGCCATAAGTGGGGTCGAAATCGAAAGGATGGGTTTTGGGAATGCTCATGCGACGCTTGTTTCGTGAAAGAACAGCGGAGACAAGCTTGATAATCGCGAAATTACGGTTTTTTACGGCTCTAGCGCCGGGAAGAGTGTTGAACCACCTTTTCAAAACGGTTCAACCGTGCCCTTCACAAACCAATTTCATGCGCAAAAGGCGGATTTGCGCCAGCCCGCGAGACAGTGACCGCAGCGGCTTTCGCGCCAAGCGCCAAAGCTTTTCTGATCTGCTCTTCGCTCAGCGAAGCCACCTGCGCTTTGGTCAGCAGGCCCTGCATTTTCAGCGAAGCAAGAATGCCGGCATCGAACGTATCGCCGGCGCCGACCGTATCGACCACTTCGACGCGCTCGGAGGCCACTTCCACCTTGAGATTGGCGCTGTAGCCCACGGCACCCTTGGCGCCACGGGTGACAACGACGAGTTTTGCACCGTGGTGCAGCCAGTGGCGGGCAAGCGTGTCCTCATCGCCTTCCAGACCGAACCACGCCAGGTCCTCATCCGAGAACTTGACGATGTCAGACATGGCCGCCATGCGGCGGATGCGCGCCATATGCGACTGCTTGTTCTGGATGAAGCCGGGACGAATGTTCGGATCGAGCGAGATGACGCGGGTCTCATGCTCGCGCGTCATCAGCGCCTCATAGGTGCTGCCGCAGGGTTCGGGAATAAGGCTGATAGCGCCGAAATGCAGCGCTTCGCAATCCGCTCCCAGAGCCGGAAGTTCGGCCTCGGTGATCATCCGGCCGGCGGTGTTCTCGTCGTAAAAAGCGTAGGTCGCATGGCCGTCAACCAGCTTGACGAAGGCAATGGTGGTGGGGCGCGACAGGGTGGCGCAATAGCTGAAATCCACCTTGCTGGCACGCAGGGTCTCCCGCAGGATATCGCCCATCATGTCATCGGAAAGACCGGTAAAAAAGGCGGAAGGGACGCCGAGACGCCCCAGCGCAATTGCCGTGTTGAAGACCGCTCCGCCTGCGTAAGGGGCAAAGCCCGCCTCACCCAGCGTCGTTTGCCGGGGCAGCATGTCAATCAGGGCTTCACCACAACACAGGATCATTACGGTCCTCCTCAAAACAGCAAATCAAATGAACTTAAATCGATTTAGACGAAGATCGATCGGAAGGCCAGCCACAAGCTGGACTGGCCGCATCCGAAATCACGATTGCGGCAATTCGCTGACACCGCCGTGCTTCGCCGACCAGGGCAGCGGATTATCGAGGAAGGCTTCAACCCCCGACAGCGTCTTTTCATCGAACAGTTTTTCAGCCCGGGCGACAGCCAGAACATCGCGCCAGGTCGTCAGGTAATGTAGCTTGACATTGCCGTTGGCGAAACGCGCTTCGGCTTCTTCAAAGATGCCGTAATAGAAGAGCGCGATACCATGATCAACAATGCCGCCAGCCGCGCGGATGGCGTCGACGAAGGTGAACATCGAGCCGCCAGCCGTCGTCAGGTCCTCGATGACGAGAACGCGGGCACCATCAGGCATATGGCCTTCGATCTGGGCGTTGCGGCCGTGACCTTTTGGCTTCTTGCGGCAATAGATCATCGGCAGGCCAAGACGCTCGGCAAGGAAAGCAGCGAAGGGGATGCCCGCCGTCTCACCACCGGCCACACAGTCGAATTTCTCGAAACCGGCCTCCCGCATGACAGCCGCTGCCGCAAAATCCATGGCTGCGGAGCGGATGCGTGGGAAGGAGATGAGCTTGCGCATGTCGATATAAACGGGGCTCTTCATGCCCGAAGCGAAGGTGTAGGGGCTTTCGGAATTGAAATGGACCGCCTTGATTTCCCACAACATCTTCGCAACCAGTTCCGCGACGACGGTGCGGTCAGTGAATGTGAAATGGTTCATAGGCGTTCTCCTTTTTCGGCCTTGGTTTATCGCTCCGAAACCCGCATCGGTGTTCGGAAAGCACGACGTCTTTGTTTGGTATTTCGTACCCCCGCAGGCCAATGCCTGTGGATCATAACAAAACCGCCGGCAGTGCCGGCGGTCATAAAAATCAGTTTACATCCCAATGAAGCGGGAACATCGGATCGAATACGGTCACCGGCCCGGCGCCCGTTTCGATCTTTTCGGGAAACGCCACCGCTTCCTCGCGCTTGACCAGCGTGATCGTCTCGTCGTTCGGCGCAAGACCATACCAGGCCGGGCCGTTGAGCGAGGCGAAGGCCTCCAGCTTATCGAGGGCATTCTCATCCTCGAAGACATGGGCAAGGCAGCTCATGGTGTTGATGGAAGTATAGATGCCCGCGCAGCCGCAGGCGCATTCTTTCAGCGGGTCCACATGCGGGGCGGAATCCGTGCCGAGGAAGAAGCGGGCATCACCCGACGTCGCAGCAGCCCGCAGCGCCAGACGATGCTCCTCGCGCTTGGCGACGGGCAGGCAATAATAATGCGGCTTGATACCGCCGACCAGAATGGCGTTACGGTTGATGATGAGGTGGTGCGTGGTGATGGAGCCGGCAAGATTGGCCTTGGAAGACTTGATATAGTCGACACCATCGCGGGTGGTGATGTGTTCCATCGTTACCTTCAACTCTGGCAGGCGTTGGCGCAGCGGCTCCAGAACCGTCTCGATGAAGACCTTTTCGCGGTCGAAAATATCGACGTCCGGCGTCGTCACCTCGCCATGCACGCAGAGCGGCAGGCCGATCTTCGCCATGCGTTCCAGAACCGGCATCGCCCTGTTGAAATCGCGCACACCGCCGTGGGAATTGGTGGTGGCACCCGCTGGGTAAAGTTTGACGGCAGTGATGAGGCCGCTTTTCCTGCCCTCTTCCACGTCGTCGGCGTCCGTATCCTCTGTCAGATAGAGGGTCATCAGCGGCTCGAAACGATCGCCCGCCGGGATCGCCTTGACGATGCGGTCGCGATAGGCGCGGGCATCCGCCGTGGTGACGACCGGCGGCACCAGGTTCGGCATGATGATGGCGCGGGCGAAATGGCGGCTCGTATCCCCGATCACCCCTTCCAGCATGGCGCCATCACGAAGATGCAGGTGCCAGTCATCAGGGCGGCGCAGGGTGAGCGACTTCATCGGGATACCTCGGAGCATGATGGAATTGCGCCCGCTTAGCATCTTTTGTCGCGGGAAAACAGCCGCCAGAGACCATCCGGCAGCTGTAAATGTCATTTTTTTGAAGCGTGCTTCAGATGTTGCCCGCTTCCGGACCCCAGACATCGGTCATGGCGAAACCATCGCCCAGCGGGTCGAAGGGATCGAGGCCAACCTGATGCAGACCGAAGGTGAAGCCACGCCCGGCAATGGTGGGAATGACGGCCGGACGGCCCGCCACTTCGGTGACGGCGGAAAGGCCGACATCAAATTCCGAACCGATGATCGAGCGGGACTTATATTCGTCTCCCACCTTCACCTTGCCGCGCGCATAAAGCGTGGCGAGATTGGCGGAATTGCCGGTGCCGCAAGGGGAGCGATCCGCGCGGCCCGGCCACATGGTCGTGCAGGTGCGGATGGAGCCATCGGCATCCACATCCCGGAACATGACATAAGCGACGCCGGAAATGGCAGGGATTTCCGGATGAACGACCGTCATTTCACGGTTGACGAGGTCCTTCAGAGTCATACCGGCGGCAACGAGTTTCGCAGCATTGGCCTTCTCAATGGTGAGACCGATCTGACGGACATCGACGAGTGCGTAAAAAATGCCGCCATAGGAAATGTCCATCGTCACCCTGCCCCATTCGGGCGTATCGATGCTGACATCCAGCTCATGCACGAAGGACGGCACCATGGTCAGCTTGACCTTTTCGCAGCGTCCGTCCCGGCAGGTGGCCGTCGCTTTGACGAGGCCGGCGGCCGTTTCCAGAATGATAACGGTTTCCGGTTCCTGCATCTCGACCATGCCGCTTTCCAGAAGTGCGGTCGTCGCGCAAATGGAATTCGAACCGGAACTGGCATGCACCTGATCCGGCTGCAGAATGACGAAGGCGGCATGCGCATCCGGATGTTTCGGCGGCAGGAGGAGATTGACCGACCCCATGGGCGTGCCGCGCGGCTCCAGCGTCAGGAAGCGGCGCAAGGCTTCTCCTTGCGGATCGGTGTTCATCCAATGCAATTGCTCGGCCACCGTGTTGCCGGGAATCTTCGGTGCGCCGCCGGTGACGACACGGCCGATTTCGCCTTCGCAATGAACATCGAGAAGCTGGAGGGTGCGTTTCCAACGCATGGGGGTCTACTCCGGAAGTTGGGTTGTTAGCCCGACCATACAGATAAAAATACAAGCTGTATACAAATCTGCGGGAGTGCGGTGACAAAAACGCCTGACGTTTCCGCCACCCCCGGGCCGCAACGTGGCTTTAGCGACTACGGCACTCCGCCCGGTTCCGATTGGCGGCGGCATCGCAGTTGACCCTTGACGACTGAAGCGCCTGATCGTCCACCACGGAACCGGCCGTATCACCCACCGACCCGACAGTGTTTTCGACGGAACGCCCAAGCCGCTCCACCTGCCTGCCATAATTTTCCCGCGTGCGTGGATCGAACACCGCAATCGGCGCGCTGACCACCACGCTGGCCGCTGTTCCAACCGTTTGCGCCGCGCCGATGCTGACGGCACCCAGCGCTTCGCCCAGGCCCACATCGGAATCCGTCACCGTCTGGCCCGCGATGAGGCGGTCGCCGATCAGGCGGACGACCTCGGGGCTCTCGGCAAATTTACCGTGGTTCAGACGGTCACCGGATTGCAGCTTGGTGAGATCGAGAACCGTTATCCCGGCCTTTTCCAGCTGGCTGCGATAGGGCTCGACGGATGGGTCGATCTGGCCCAGCCGATCGACATTGCCGGAAATGCGGCGCGACAGGCTGAGCGCACGGTCATCCTGCGAGACGAAGAGCGTGAATTTAGGCGGCGTCTTGCCGAGGCTGGTGAACTGCCGGCTGAACACATCCACATCGAGATCAGGCGCAGCCAGAATGACATTACCGATCTTCGGATCAACGCGGCCGTTACGGATCGCCATCTGGCGCAACGCCTCAACCGCAAGCCAGGTGCCCATGGAATGCGCCATCACGGTGACCTCACCGATCGACTTGTCTCGTGCGAGGCGGGTCAACATTTCCTCAAGCGCATCGCGCGAGTAATTGGTGCTTTCCTTGTCGTAATTATAATCGAAAATACTGGCTCGCGACGGCCAGGTGAACACCACAGGTACGACATCCGAGCCGGAATCATAGACGATCTGCGCAAAGCGATAGACGGATTCCTCGTAACGATTATTAAAACCGTGTACGAAGACCAGTACGCGGCGATCTTTCTGAATATGCTTGCTGATCCAGCTTTTTGTCTCCGCTTCGGAACGAATGGGCTCTACGGCGACCGTCGTGAAATCTTTCAGCGGGTTGGGCGGTAGCTTCTTCGGCCATTGAACCTGACCGACCTTACGATTGGCCTTGGGCGGAATGGAGATCGTGACGGCATCGACCTTCAGGCCCGTTCCGCGTTCACCGCCGAAAAGCACGGCTGCATTTTCGGACGGCGCCCGCGTGGTGGCGACGAGAAGGTTGACCGGCGTCGTGCCCGCCACCGTCTGCCCCGTCGGCGTCATGACCCCGATGGGACGCCCGCCGCAGCCTGCAAGCAGGGCGACAATGGCGATTACGGCCACGAAACGAATGGGCATCACATCACTCTCCTACAACCCAGAGGCAGCCGGATGGCGGCCAGGGGGATAGGATTTTCTACCGGAGGCGGAACTGCCGCGCCAGCAACCAACTGGGATCAGCGACACTTTCCGCCCCGGTGTGTCCGAACGGACCCAATTGCCGGGCGACAGGCCGGAGGCTCGGCCGCCGGAAAACGCCCGCCTATCGCTGCGGCAGCATGGTGCCTCTTTCCCGAAGCGCATTGTGCCATGACAGCGCTTCTTCGATGAGATGCGGCGTGTGCCCACCCCGCGCCGCCGCCCGCTGGTAATAATCCGTCAGCGCATCGCGATAGCTGGGATGCACGCAGTTTGCGATGATGACCGTTGCGCGCTCGCGCGGGGCCAGACCGCGCAGATCGGCTAGGCCCGTTTCTGTGACGAGAATATCGACATCGTGTTCGGTATGGTCGACATGGCTGACCATGGGCACGACGCTGGAAATGGCGCCACCCTTGGCGATAGATTTCGTCACGAAGATGGACATGTAAGCGTTGCGGGCAAAATCACCCGAGCCGCCGATGCCGTTCATCATGTGGGTGCCACCGACATGAGTGGAATTGACGTTTCCGTAAATATCGAATTCCAGCGCGGTGTTGATGCCGATGATGCCGAGGCGGCGGATGACTTCCGGATGGTTGCTGACTTCCTGCGGGCGAAGGATCAGTCTGCTCTTATACTCGGCCAATCGTGGCATGACCTGCTCGTTCATGGCGGAGGAGAGCGTGATTGACGAACCGGAGGCGAAGGTCAGCTTGCCCGCATCGAACAGTTCGAAGGTCGAATCCTGCAGGACCTCCGAATACATTTTGAGATCGTGAAACGGCGTATCGATGAACCCGTGCATCACGGCATTGGCGATGGTGCCGATGCCTGCCTGCAACGGCTGGAGTTCATGCGTCATGCGGCCATGACGGACCTCATTCAGCAGGAATTCGGTGAGATGGCCGGCAATCGCCTTCGTCTCGTCATCCGGCGGCAGCACTGTCGAAAAACTGTCGCTCTTGTCGCTCAGCACGATGGCAGCGATCTTTTCCGGCGGCACCGGAATGAAAGGCAGGCCGACACGGCTATCCGTCGCCACGACGGGGATGGGCATACGGGTAGGGCGCTTGGCGGGAATGAAGATGTCGTGCAGCCCTTCCAGCACCTCGGGCTGCGACAGGTTGATCTCAACGATGACCTTATCGGCCAGAATGGCGAAACTTGCGGAATTACCAACCGAGGTGGTGGGCACGATGCCGCCTTCCGCCGTGATTGCCACCGCCTCGACAATGGCGACATCAACGCCATGGATCTGACCGCCGCGCAATTGCTCCACCGTTTCGGACAAATGCTGATCGATGAACATCACCCTGCCGTCATTGATCGCCTTGCGCAAAGCCGGATCGGACTGGAACGGCATGCGGCGCGCCAGCATGCCCGCCTCGACCATGGTCTTGTCGAGATCATTGCCGAGTGAAGCGCCGGTCATCAGGGTGATTTTCATGGGGTTCGTCTTGGCGCGCTCGGCCAGGGCCAGCGGCACGGCCTTGGCTTCACCGGCGCGCGTAAAACCGCTCATGCCAACCGTCATGCCATCCTGAATGAGACTGGCGGCCTCTTCGGCGCTGACGATCCTGTTCAAGAGGGACGCGTTGCGGATACGCTTTTCAAGCATGCACTTCTCCATGATCTGTCATCACGATGGCACGGCATTCGGTTGGCCACCTCTCGGGCGACTATGGCGTGCAGTTTGATCGATGAAACTGACATAGATCAAGGGTGTGAACGCAACCATGGCTTTCGCACATAAATCCCGTTCAACACATCGCAAGTGGCGCATCGGCGCGACAGGCTGAGAGGTCTTCAGACAATCGCAGCCTCCCGATCGGCGCAAGACTTCCGCCAAGTCTCTCCATCGCCGACAAGCGACAAGGCGGAGGCGTCTCATCGCTGCCCGTAAAATCGCGCTGCGTCAGGGGCCTTTGCAGACAGGTGCCTGGCCTAGAACGGCCTGCCCAACTTCCGCATCATAGGCGCGCAGACCGAATGCACCGAGGCTTATGACCCGGTAGCAGGGATTGCCGCCCGTCCACAGTGGATCGACAACATCGATATCGGTGATGAAACGATGCGCGCAGGCCTGACCGGAACTATAGGCAATGCCCTCCGCCGTCGTGCCTGCCATCGGCACATGGATATGGCCAAAAATAATATGGCGTATGCCGGCCGGGTGTGCTGCGAGGCGGCGCATGACAGCGCCGTCATCATGCATGCCGATATGTTCGAAATGCCGGATGCCGCAATCCATCGGCGGATGATGAACGAACACCGTTACCGGCAGATCGCCCGCACTTTCCAGCGCATTCTCCAGCCATGTCAGACGATCCGCGCCATAGATGCCGCCGATGACATCGGCTTCGTGGCTGTCGAGAAACAGCAGACGGCCGAAATCCGTATCGATGAAGGACTGGATATAGCCATTATCGTCGCGCGGTTGCTCCGGGAAAGCTGCGATGAATTCCGGGCGGCGGTCGTGATTGCCGAGCATCAAACGCGTGGGAATGGAGACGGGCGCAAGGATATCGCGCAGCAGCTCGTAGGCTTCCGGCTCGCCGTAATTGCAAAGATCGCCCGTCATGACAAGAAGATCGGCGTCGGCATGTTTTTCGACGATATCGGCGATTGCCGTGCGCAGCTGCTTTTCCGGGTCCACGCCGTTTATCGCGATGCCGGGCGGCAGAAGATGGGTGTCGGTGATCTGGATGATCTTCATTATCATTTTCCTACGCAAAATGGCTGCGGGAACGGATTTCCCCGCAGCCTCTTTTTTTGTTCTGCTTATTTCAGCAGGGCGTTGGTCTGCTCGACGATCTGCTTGAGACCGGCTTCCGGCGTCACTTCACCGCGCATGACAGTGCCGATGATGTCGCGCTGCGTGCGCCAGATGCGAACGGAATCGCCGCCCGGATAACCAGCCCAGGGCAGAGAACGATCGGCCTGAAGCGAAGCGGTCTTCACATTCGGGTTCTCGACATAATAAGGAGCGAGGAAGTCCGGGCCGGTTGCCAGCTTGTTGGTCGGCAGGTAGCCGGTGATGCGAACGATGGTGTTCTGCGCTTCTGGACCGGTGATCCACTTCAGGTATTTCCACGCAGCATCCTGCTTGGCTTTTTCCTGCGTCAGGATAACGGCAGAGTTGCCGCCGGTCGGCACGCCGCCCTTTTCCTTGTTATCGAGCGGGAAGGTTGCCGTTTTCAGCTTGAAGCGGTCGCCAACCAGACCCTGGATCGTCTGAACGTGAGCGGGCGTCGAGAAGATGAAGCCGGTGAGGCCTGCGCCGAACTGCTGGCGCGACTGGTCCCAGTCGAGCAGGTTCTGACCACCTTCGGTAACGAACTGGCGGGTCATCTTCAGGGCGTTGAGGCCGATCTCGTTGTCGAAGGCAACGGTCTTGGTCTTGTCGTCGACGAGCTTGCCGCCTTGTTCGACGACGAGCGCCTGCCACAACCAGTCATCCGGCCAGCCGTTGATATCGTAGCTCATGCCAGCGAATTTCGGGTTGAGAGCCTTGATCTTCTTGGCGAGAGCGATGAGCTCCGGGAAGGTCGTCGGCATCTTGTCCGGGTCGCCGCCAGCCTTGGTGACGAGGTCGGAGTTGATGTAGATGATCGGCGAGGAAGCATTGACCGGCAGGCCGTATTGCTTGCCATCGATCTGGCCGAGTGCGGCCATCTTGGGGCTGTAGTTCTTGTCGAGGAAGGCCTGACCGCCTTCAGCCTGAATGAACGGGCCGAGATCGGTGATCTGGTTGCGCGGTGCAAGCGTGTGGACCAGTTCCGCCGTCAGATTGTAGCCCGAGAAATAAACGTCCGGCAGATTGCCCGTGACAGCGGAGCGCAGAACCTGCTGCTGGCCTTCATTATAACCGGCGGCCGGAGCGAGGAAGTTGATCTTCACGTCAGGGTTCTTCTTCATGAATTCATCGGCCAGCGGCTGATGGAATTTCGTGAAGCCCGGCAGGTTGTAAAGAACGTTGAGCGTGATTTCGTTGGCCAGAACCGGCTGTGCGAGGCCAGCAAAAGCCATGCCAAGAGCCAGACCGCCCATCACAGCGCGTCGGTTGAGTTTCATGTCAGTCTCCAGAAAGGTTGGGAGGAGGAAGTCTGAACGGCATCACTTGACGCCGGTCATGGTAATACCGGCGATGAAGTGCCGCCGTGCGAGGAGGAAGCACAGCACCATCGGCGCGGTAATCAGTGTGGCGCCCGCCATCAGCGCACCGTAATTCGCGCCGGATTCGACATCGGCGAAAAGCATCATGCCAAGCGGCGGCGGGGCGAGATTGGTGTCGGAGATGACGATCATCGGCCAGTAGAGATCGTTCCAGTGGGCAACGAGCGAAAAGATCGAGAAAGCCGCAAGCGACGGCAAAGAGCCGCGAAGCACCAGCCCCCAGCAAATCTCCATTTCCGAGAAACCATCCATACGGGCAGCCTCGATGATTTCATCGGGGTAGCTGCGGAAGGACTGGTTGAACAGGAAGATGGCGAAGACCGAAAGAAAGAACGGCATCATCATCGCGAAATAAGTATTCAAAAGCTGCGTCTTGGCCAGACCGACGAAGAGCGGCAACGCCAGCGCCTGGATGGGCACGCAGAGCGCTGCGATGACGAGACCCAGCAGCAGCTTGCGTCCCGGGAAGCGGAGTTTTGCCAGAGCATAGGCCGCCGGAACCGATGTGAGGATTTGCACGACGAGAATGCCGACGCAGACGATGACGCCGTTCAGCATGAAGCGTGCCATCGGCACCTGACCTGCCGCCCGGGCGTAATTGTCGGCCGCGTCGAATTTCTGCGGAATGGGCCAGAGCGAGACGTCGAATATTTCCGCCGGCGAGCGGATAGACGTCAGCGCCATCCAATAGAACGGCAGGAGCATCACGAAAGCGCCCAGCGCAAGGACGAGATGCGGGAAATATTTGCGGAATACGGACATCAGTAATGCACCTTCCGGTCCATATGCAGCGTCTGGCCAATCGACAGGATCAGCACGATGACGAGGAAGATAATCGTCAGCGCGGCGGCATAACCGGTGTTGGAATATTCGAAACCTTCGAGATAAAGATCGAACAGCAGTGTTTCCGACCCGGAGCGGCCCTTGGTCAGCACGGCGACCGTCTCAAACACCTTGAAGGCAGAGATGGAGGTGGTGACGACCACGAACATGGTGGTCGGTCCGAGCATCGGCCATGTCACCGTCAGGAACCGGTCAACCGGGTTCTTTGCACCATCGAGCCGCGCCGCCTCGTGCAAATCCTTCGAGATGGCGGTGAGGCCGGCGAGGAAGAGCACCATGTTGAAGCCCAGAACCTGCCAGATGCCCATCAACGCCATGGTGGGAATGAGGAGAACGGGGTTGGAGAGGAAGGCGACGGGCTCGAAACCCAGCCATTTGATCGCCGCGTTCACCGGGCCGAGCGAAGGGTGCAGCAGGAACTGCCACACGGTCGCCATGGCAACGAGAGTTGCGGTGACGGGAAGGAAATAGGCCACCTCCCAGAAGGCGCGGCTGCGCTTGCGGTTATAGACCAGCAGGGCCACCCCGAGTGCGAGAAACACGCCGAAGGGAATGACGATGATCGCATAGAGGGCGGTGTTCGCCAGCGCGCGCAGGAAAACCGGATCCTGAAACGCTTTCACGAAATTGCCGAGGCCAATGAAGCGGGTGGAGAGTGCCCCAAGCCGGTAATCCGTGACGGAAAAACCGGCAAGAACGAACATCGGAACGATATAGATGGCCAGCAGCAGCAGGCCTGCGGGCGCTGCAAACATCAGGCCGCGCCACATCATCCGTCGGTCCGCCTTCGGCAGGCGCAAGCGAGACTTGGCACGCAGGGGCGTAGAGATATCGACAGCCGTCATGCCGGCACCCGCTGACGCACCGTCACCTTGCGGCGCAGGCCATCGGCCGCGAAAAGATGCGCGCGTTCCGGTGCAAAGCCCAGGTTCATCATGCCATCTGCATCGGCACCCAGCACCTCATCCGCGCCTTGACGCAGGGTCATGGATACGGTCTCGTCGCTCAGCAGGCGGCAGCTCACGAAACGGTCGGCACCGTGGGTTTCGCTGCGCACCACACGGACGGTGAAACCGTCTTCGCCCGGCCGCAGATCCTCGGCACGAAGGCCGAGCGTCGCCGGGCCGGCATCACGGCCCGCACCCTCGATGCCCAGATCGCGTCCGAAAGCCGTGATCCTGCCCTGCGCATCGATTTCGACCGGCAGCAGGTTGATCGATGGCGTGCCGATAAACCGTGCGACGGTCAGTGTCGCGGGTTTGCGGTAAAGCTCGTCGGGCGTACCGAGCTGTTCGATGCGCCCTTCCGACATCAGCGCGATGCGGTCAGACATGGTCATGGCTTCGATCTGGTCATGGGTAACATAGATGAAGGTCGCGCCGAGCCGGCGGTGCAGGCCCGCCAGTTCCTCGCGCATATGGGCGCGGAGCTTGGCGTCGAGGTTGGAAAGCGGCTCATCCATCAGGAAGGCTGCGGGCGAGCGTACCAGCGCCCGGGCAAGCGCCACACGCTGGCGCTGGCCACCGGAAAGCTGCGCCGGCTTGCGATCCAGCAGATGCGCGATCTGCAGCGTCTCGGCAGCCTGTTCGACAGCGGCATCAATCTGCTTCAACGTTTCCGCGGGCGCTGCAAACCGGCCGATCAGCGGCAGGCGGGCAGCGAAAGGCAGGCGCCGCATGCGCAGCGGCGTCGCAATGTTCTGGCGCACGCTCATATGCGGATAAAGCGCATAGGACTGGAACACCATCGCCAGATTGCGATCGCTCGGATCGATCTCCGTCACATCCTGCCCGCCGATCGAAACCGAACCGCGATCCGGCGATTCCAGGCCCGCAATGATGCGCAGCAGCGTGGACTTGCCGCAACCAGACATGCCGACGAGCGACAGGAATTCCCCTGGGCGAATGGAAAGATCGATCTCTTTCAGAACATCGTCAGCCCCGAAGCCCTTGCCGATTCCTGAAAGTTCAAGTGATTGTGGCGTCATTCTGCGCTCCTTTTCTGAAGCGCATATGCTTATATTGTATGACAATATGACGAAGGTTTGGGGAAAGTTCTATGACACTAGAAAGCCCGATAATCTCGGGCAATCGGAAAACGTTACGGTATAGACCTCCACCTAAAGCCACTAATATTTAGGGGGATATTCCGACGTGTTTTCAGCACGCTTCTATCGGCTGGAAAACCGGGTCGGTGGCTCCGAACTATACGGCGGCGAGAATCACATGAGCCTGAATCTTGGCTGCCACCTCGTCCTTACCATGCCGGGCTTCAATTGCGGCAGCGGCGCAATCCGTCGCTGCATTGAGCTTCCCCGGTGCCCTCGCCTCTATTTCCGTCCGCAGAACCGTTCCCTGACAATAGGCGACGGCCGGAATGCGCGGTGACGGGGCGCGGCTTTGCGCCGCCACCGTCTCGATGGTCACACGGGAAAAACCGGCATTCTCCAACTCGCGGCGTATCAACACCGTATCATGATAACCGTGTGGGGTGCGGGCCATGAAGCGCGGGGGATCATCGGGGAAAAGCCCGGCAAGGGCGTTCGTCACATCATCCGCGAAGTGATTTTCCTCGATGCGATCCCATACGTTGAATAAATAGTGCCCGCCGGGCTTCAACACCCGCTTTGCCTCACGATAGGCGGACAGGCGATCGTTAAAGAACATTGCACCGAACTGACAGAAAACCAGATCAAAAGCAGCATTTTCAAAAGGCAGAAGCTGAGCATCCGCCTGTCGCCATTTTATACGGCTGTCGGGTGCCTGTTGCGCTGCTGCAAAATCGAGCATCGGCTGATTAAGGTCGGTCACCACGTAATGTGCCGCTGGCAATAATCGGGGAATCATTTCCCGCGTGACGGCCCCGGTGCCCGCGGCGATTTCCAGAACGTCAATCGGCATCAAGGCTGCCGCGCGCCGCGCCAGATCAGCAGCGAATGGCGCAAAGATCAACGGCACCATATAGCGGTCGTAATTTTCCGGAATCGAACCCGCAAACACCTTGTCCGCTTCCAACATGGCTTTCACTCCGGGCCATCTGATGAGCGGAAGACTTTAACATATATTCGGGATGATCGGAATTCATTCGGCCGTGCGGGGCTTCGACGTCAACGCGGGCGGAGCAGCATTTGAAGATACCGGTTGGCGCTTACGACAACCAATCGCACATCTGGGAAACTGCTTTTAGGGAAAAAGAAATGGCGCACCCGAAGAGATTCGAACTCCTGACCCCCAGATTCGTAGTCTGGTGCTCTATCCAGCTGAGCTACGGGTGCGTGCCGTTCCGGTCATTTCCGGTGGCGTGGCGATCCTCTAAAACGTCCTCATTCCGAATGCAAGCGATTTCGTTTCGAAATTGTCATTTTTCCGCAGCAATTCGCGTATCACATTGATTATATTGTAAATTTCATCCAGGTCGTTTTTCGCGAGCCTGATGGGGGCCCGATTCCGCCGGAGATAATGGCTTTCCGAACCTGCAGCCGGGCGGGTTTTTCAGGCGGTTCTGGCTGCCTGTATGGAGGCGGCGCGGTCGGCGATTTCGATACGGAACTGCGTGCCGGGACCGGGCTTTTCGACAAGCGCGATCGTGCCGCCATGGGCGAGCACGAGTTCGCGTGCGATGACCAGCCCGAGGCCCGTGCCGCCGGAACGGGCCGATCCCCTGAAAGCGGAGAACAGGTTCTCCTTGGCCTTGCGCGGCATTCCCGGCCCATTGTCGTCTATGACGATGCTGACAACGCTGCCGGCCCTCTGGGCCGAGATGGAAAGATGCCTTGGTGCCGCATTCGCCACGTCGGATTGCAAGGCCTGGACAGCATTGCGACAGAGATTGTGGATCACCCGGAAAAGCTGTTCGGAATCCGCATCCACCGTCAGATCGGGGGGGACGCTGTCGTGAAACTCGATGCCGCTATCCGGATCGAGGGCCAGAATATCGCGCACATCCCGCACTAGCAGGCTCAATGGCACTATCTTGCGTTTTGGCGCCCCCTCCGTCGCCTGACCATAGGCCAGAACCTCACCCGTATAGGCCACGGCACGGTCGATGGTGCGCAGCAGTTTCGGCGCGAAGCTCCTGACCATCGGGTCCTTGGCGTCGACCAGACGGTCTGACATGAGCTGGGCGGAGGAGAGGATATTGCGCATGTCATGGTTGATCTTCGACACGGCAAGGCCGAGATCCACGAGGTTCTTCTGCTGCCGCAGCGTTTTCTGCAACTCCGTCTGCATGTCGGCGAGATGGCGGCCCGCAACCGACAGTTCGTCGGTTCCCTCCTCCGGCACGAAAATCCGCTCGGGATTGCCTGGATCTTCCGAAAAATTCTGCATGCCGAGCGTCAGCCGGCGTATCGGCCGGATCATGATGCGGTTGATGGAGATGAAGATCAGGCCCGCGGTGACCAGCGACAGCACGATGGAAATCAGGAAGACATTACGGGCATAGGCAAGCATCGCCGCCCGCAGCTTGTTTTCGCCCAGTACGAGCTCGATGATCGTGTCGCTGTCTCCCACCACATCGAAGACGCGGATGACGCGGTTGCCGCCGAACAGCAGGGTGGAAAAGGCGTCCCGCACCGCCGCCACCTGCGAAACATCGGAAAGATCATATTGCTCGTCGACGCCGGGCGGCGTTTCCGCTACGGCCAGCAGGCGCGACGTACCATCCTTGCGCAGGGCGATTAGCTTCGCTCCGGTTGCCATCAGCGTGTCGTTCTGCACGCTTCGCGGCAGTTCGGCCTGCAGGCCATCGATGACAGCACCGGCAGCGGCGGCCGTGTTTAGACGGTCACGCAGCCAGGAAAGACGCATATTGGCAACCGATGGCACGAAGATCAGCACCTCGGCGATCATCACGAAAATCACGGTCAGCAGCAGCAGCCGCCCGGAAAGGCCGGCGGTCAATCCCGGCATGCAATGCACCGGATCGTCTTGCGTGCGGTCCAAGCTGTCTACGCCTTTAGAAAACACCGGGCCATGATCCTGTATGCGCGCCGCTGCTTGCGTGGAACGGCTCGGTTTATATGCAGCAACGATAATAGGACCTAATGGATATTTTTCCAATGCGCTGCAAAACAAACGTTTTCAGTGCCGGAAAAACGAACGCCGCCCGAAAGGGGCGGCGCTTGGGATAAGTTGGTCTGAGGCGAAATGACAGGTCGTCTAGAATTCCTGCCAGTCGCCATGCGCCGGGGCTGCGGCGGGCTGGGCATTGAGCGCCCGGCCGACGCTGTTCATCAGCTTACGGGCCGGAGACGCCACGGCCGCCGTCCTGCCGGAGACGGCAACCGGCCCGGTGGATGCCGTCATCGGCCGCAAGGGCTGCTCGATACGGTGGTTTCGCTGCGCCGTCTCGGTGCCGACATTAAAGCGCGTCACCAGTGTCACGAGATGGTCCGCCTCGCTGCTCAGCTTATGGGTCGCGGCCGAGGTCTCCTCCACCATGGCGGCATTGCGCTGTGTCACCTGGTCCATCTGGTTGATGGCGGTATTAACCTCATGCAGACCGGTGGACTGCTCTCTGGCAGCCGTGGCGATCGAATGGATATGCTCGTTGATGGCGAGAACGCGGGTCTCGATCTCGCTCAACGCGCTGCCCGTTCTCTGCACCAGCGACACACCGCGGCCAACCTCCTCGCCGGATTTGGTAATCAGCGCCTTGATGTCCTTCGCCGCGGTTGCGGAACGCTGCGCCAGTTCGCGCACTTCCTGGGCGACGACGGCAAAGCCCTTCCCAGCCTCGCCCGCACGCGCCGCTTCCACACCGGCATTCAGCGCCAGCAGGTTGGTCTGGAAGGCGATCTCATCGATTACGTTGATGATCTGGCTGATCTCGCGCGAGGCGTGCTCGATGCGATCCATGGCGGAGACGGCATCGCGCACGACACTGGCGGATTCTTCCGTCTTCTGTTTGGTTTCGGCGACCATGGCGCTGGCTTCCTGCGCACGATCGGTGGAATTACGCACGACGGCGGTTATTTCATCCAGCGCGGCGGAGGTTTCCTCCAGTGCGGCTGCCTGCTGTTCCGTCCGCTTGGACAGGTCGTCGGCGGCCGAGCGCAGCTCGTTGGCGTTGCCGCTGATGCCTTCTGTGCTGCCGCGCACTTCACGCATCGTCTCGCGTAGCTTGGTCAGCGTCTGGTTGACGTTCTCCTTGAGTTCGGCGAAGACGCCGCGGAAGTCGCCGTCCATCTTTTCTGTCAGGTCACCACGCGCCAGACCTTCGATGACGCGGCTGGTCTCGGAGACGCCGTTGTCTACCCCGATGAGCAATGCATTGATCGTTGTTGCGAAACGGTTGAGGTTGTCGTCGCCATAATCCTTGTTGATACGGCGGCTGAAATCACCCCCTGCCGCAGCATCCACGACGACAGCCATGCCGGCCTGAAGATCGTCGCTCTTGGCGCGCATGGCGGTTTCCTGCGCGTTCATGCGGCGTACTTCGCGGCCGTTCTTTTTGAAGACTTCAACAGCCGCCGCCATTTCACCGATCTCGTCGTTCTGGCCGAGATAGGGCACATCCGCGTCCAGATTTCCGTCAGCCACGGCGTTCATCACTTCCGAAACCCTGCGGATCGGCGCACTCAATTGCCGTGCTCCAATATAAAGACCGAAGGCCGCGCCGGCCAATATGCCACTGCCGGTGACGGTGATGACCAGCCAGAATGTTGTCGTTACAAAACCGTCGATGCCGGCCTTGACGGCCTCAAGCTCGGCAATGTCGTTCTTCACGACGGCGTCGATTTCCGCCTGATAGGCTTTGCGGTTGGCCCGGTTCGCCTCGTTGTTGCCCTGCTGGTTGGCCGCCTGCGGGCCAGCTTCACGGGCAAGGCGCGCTGTCTCCAGACGGAAGGTCTTGAACTCCTTGAAGCGGCTGGAGAGATTATCGAAGGTTGCCTTCTGTTCCGCCGGAACGAGAGGGGTCCATGTGGCGATCAGCTTCTCCATGGCATCGAGGTTCTTGACGATGCCGTCCGCGAAGGGCCCCGCCTTTTCGATATCGGTAGCGGCATAGACCCCGCGCGCCTCCATCACGACCGCGGTGACCAGTCGGTTGAGCGCCTCGCCTTTATAGGCGCGCTCCGCCGCCTTTTCATATTCGACCGTGCGGACCCGGAATTCGCTGACCGCATAGATGGATAGTCCACCGATGGTACAGGCCACAAGGCTCATCAGCCCGACAAGTAGATTGATACGACCGCGAATTCTCAATTTCGTTCCCCCAACAAAAACCAGCGCCAAGATGAAAATGGGACGCTGGCATAACTTTTCGCGTCACAAGATTTATCAATGCCGCGTTAAGAAAGAATTTCGTATTTTATCGGTTACGCATAGAAATGCGCGCGCACGGCCCGCCGAGGAAGCGAACCTCATGCGCTTTTCCGCAAAAGGTGAAGTGCTAAAACCCCTCCGGCAATTGACTTTGCTCGGCCTATGCCCTTATAAGCCGCGCACGCTCGGCCATAGAAAGCTCGCCCAGGCGGGGTTAGCCGTGCAAAAAACGAAACGCTGTTGCAAATAATTGCAAATTCAAGAAGGGCCGCACACCGCGGTATTAAATAAATGTCTAAGCGTACTTTCCAACCGTCCAAGCTTGTTCGCAAGCGTCGTCATGGTTTCCGTGCCCGCATGGCTACTGCCGGCGGCCGCAAGGTTCTCGCAGCCCGCCGTGCGCGCGGCCGCGCACGTCTGTCGGCTTAATTGCCGAGCCTGTGGCCCGATGAAAGTCGCGGGCACATGAGCGAGACTAAAAAACAACCCGGCCGGCTTAAAAACCGGTCGGAGTTTCTTGCCGTTCAGGCGGGGGAAAAACGGCGGGGAAGCACCTTTCTTGTGGAAGTGCTTGACCGGAAAGCCCCGGAAACCGAGCCTCGCGTCGGTTTTACCGTAACAAAAAGACAAGGCAACGCGGTCGAGCGAAATCGCATGCGCCGCCGTCTCAAGGAAGCCGTCAGGCTTTCTGCCGGGGTCGCAATGAAGCCCGGTCATGACTATGTGATTGTCGCCCGCAGGGACGTACTCGATACCGCCTTCCCGAAACTTCAGTCTCTCCTTATCGAGCGCATTGAAGGAACGGCGAAACCGAAACGGTCCCAGGAGACCCGCTCCAGGAAAGAATGATGGAAAAGAACCGCAATTACTTCATCGCGATAGCCCTTTCGGTTGTCATCGTCCTCGCCTGGCAATTCCTTTACATGAATCCGCGCATCGAGCAGCAGCGCCGCGCCGAAGAGGCCCGCCAGGCGCAGCAGCAGACGACGCAGCAACAGCCGGCACCGGGTGCCGCACCCGGCGCGACCGTCGAAGGTGCACCGCCCGCCTCCTCCACGCAGGCCGCCGCCACGGCGACACGGGAAGAAGCGATCGCCAGGACCCAGCGCGTTGCTATCGACACCAACGCCATTGCCGGCTCGATCAACCTGACCGGCGCCCGTTTCGATGACATCCGGCTCAAGGGCTATCATGAGACCGTCGATGACTCGAGCCCGATCATCACGCTGTTTTCGCCTGCCGACACCAAGGACGGTTACTTCACCGAACTCGGTTACGTTGCAGCACAGGAAGTCGGCGGCGTTCCCGGTCCGACGACCGTCTGGACGCTTGCAAGCGGCGACAAGCTGACGGAAACCACCCCGGTCACCCTGACCTACACCAATTCCAAGGGTGTCGTTTTCTCGCGTACGGTTTCGATCGACGAGCATTACATGCTCTCGATCGCCGACAAGGTCGAGAACCCCGGTCAGGCGGCCATTTCCTTCGCCACCTACGGCCGCGTGACGCGCAACAACAAGCCGGCGATCCCGCCCGTTTTCGTCATCCATGAAGGTTTCCTCGGTGTCTCCGGCAAGGACGGCAGCCTGACGGAAAAGAAATACAAAGACGTCGAAGAGGAGCCGGTAACGGTTGCAAAGGCGACCGGCGGCTGGCTCGGCATCACCGATAAATATTGGGCCGCGGCCATTGTTCCCCCGCAGACGACGCCGTTCGAAACCCGCTATTCCCACATCACCGGCAATCAGCCGAGCTATCAGGCCGATTTCAAGAGCGACTCGATGACGGTCGAAGCCGGCCAGTCCATCGAACTGAAGAGCCTCGTCTTCGCCGGTGCCAAGGAAGTACCGCTGGTCGATCGTTACGAGACCGAATATTCCGTTCCGAAGTTCGACCTTCTGATCGACTGGGGCTGGTTCTACTTCATCACCAAGCCGATGTTCAAAATGATGGACTTCTTCTTCCGTTATTTTGGCAATTTCGGCGTGGCCATCCTGCTCACAACCATTGTCGTCAAGGCGCTCTTCTTCCCGCTCGCCAGCAAGCAATACGCATCCATGGCGAACATGAAGCGCATGCAGCCGAAGATGGAAGAGCTGAAGGCCAAACATGGCGATGACCGCATGGCCATGCAGCAGGCGATGATGCAGCTCTACAAGGAAGAGAAGATCAACCCGGTTGCCGGTTGCTGGCCGATGCTGCTGCAGATTCCGGTCTTCTTCGCGCTCTACAAGGTCATCTATGTCACCATCGAAATGCGGCATGCACCGTTCTTCGGCTGGATTCACGACCTTTCCGCGCCCGATCCGACCTCGCTGTTCAATCTGTTCGGCCTTCTGCCCTACGACGTGCCGCATTTCCTGATGATCGGCGTCTGGCCGCTCGTCATGGGCATCACGATGTTCCTGCAGATGCGCATGAACCCGACGCCGCCCGATCCGACACAGGCGATGATCTTCACCTGGATGCCGCTGATCTTCACCTTCATGCTGGCCTCCTTCCCGGCTGGTCTGGTCATCTACTGGGCGTGGAACAACACGCTCTCCATCAGCCAGCAGGCCCTCATCATGAAGCGTCACGGCGCCAAGATCGAACTGTTCGATAATATAAAAGGGCTGTTCAAACGAAAGCCGGTGCAATCGAAATGAGTGAGACCGGCACGGCAACCGAAAAGCCCCTGTTCGGGCGACCCTGGATTTTCATTCGCGGCGTTCCCGCGATGAAATTCCTGCCGCCTGAGGGCCCGCCGGAGATTGCATTTGCCGGTCGCTCGAATGTCGGCAAGTCCTCGCTCATCAACGCATTGGTGGGTCACAAGGGGCTTGCCCGCACCTCCAACACCCCCGGACGCACGCAGGAACTGAACTATTTCGTTCCTGAAGGTTATTCCGGCGAGCCAGGCGACCTGCCGCCGATGGCGCTGGTCGACATGCCGGGTTACGGTTATGCGCAGGCGCCCAAGGATCATGTCGATGCCTGGACGAAGCTCGTCTTCGACTATCTGCGTGGCCGCGCGACGCTGAAGCGCGTTTACGTGCTGATCGATTCCCGCCATGGCATCAAGAAAAACGACGAAGAGGTCCTGAGCCTGCTCGACAAGGCGGCCGTGTCCTATCAGGTCGTGCTGACGAAAACGGACAAGATCAAGGACGTTGGCGTTCCCCGGCTGATTGGCGAAACGCTGGAGAAAATCCGCAAGCGTCCCGCTGCCTATCCCGAAGTTCTTGCCACCTCGTCGGAAAAATCCTTCGGGCTGGACGATCTGCGGGCTGAGATCGTCAGAACGGTTTCGCTCTAAAGCGTTTTCGCCTCAGGCGATGGTGAAAAGCAGAACGGCGGTCCAGAGCATCGCCGTCAGCGCCAGAAGCCGCCAGAAGCGCACGGAATTCCAGACTTCCGCTACCATGACGCTGAAGATCGTGCCGGCACGGAACGGCTGGCTTCTGAATGGCAAGCCGCCACTCATCGGACTGCGATGAAGCAACGCGGCGACGGCTACTTTTTCCCGATGGTCTGTTTCAGCAAGATTTTCCCGCCACCTATTCACCATCGCCGCGAACTGCCGGTCACGTTTTACCCGTCTGGCAAGTTCCGCCATGTTTTCCGGCGGCAGGGCACCCAGCACGTATTTACCGGCAAGGACCTCGTCCTGTAAGCCGCTCTGCTTGTCTTTGTCGGGTGCCGTCATATCGGTTCAATCTCCTCGCGTTCCGGGCCGACATCGTGAACATGATGCGTAATGGCCCGAATTACCCCTCCCCTTCCATGCAAAGGCTGTTCCCATTGGCCCTTTATGTCAATCTCATAACAATGTCGAACCCAGCAAAAAAAGAAATTTGATCGCCGCTGACACAATAAGGCCCGGAGGTTATTTCATCCGTCGAAAACATGCTTTAGAGCGATGACAGGCTTCTTCCGGCCGCCACCATAGACCGAGGTTTTTCGATGACTTCTTCCGAAAGCGAAATTCAGGCACGGCTGCTCGCGCAGGCTTTGCCCTTCATGCAGAAATACGAGAACAAGACAATCGTGGTGAAATATGGCGGCCACGCCATGGGCGATTCCACGCTTGGCAAGGCTTTCGCGGAAGACATCGCCCTGTTGAAGCAGTCCGGCATCAACCCCATCGTTGTGCATGGCGGCGGCCCGCAGATCGGTGCGATGCTATCGAAGATGGGCATTGAGTCGAAGTTCGAAGGTGGCCTGCGCGTCACCGATGCCAAGACAGTCGAAATTGTTGAAATGGTTCTAGCCGGCTCGATCAACAAGGAGATCGTCGCCCTTATCAACCAGACGGGCGAATGGGCCATTGGGCTGTGTGGCAAGGACGGCAACATGGTCTTCGCGGAAAAGGCGAAAAAGACCGTTATCGATCCCGACAGCAATATAGAGCGCGTGCTCGATCTCGGTTTCGTCGGTGAAG
>Ga0308165_1000220_pt1 | contig 136675 bp, 132 predicted proteins | sample PhyWR2_FD_201032 | JGI IMG/M metagenome (GOLD analysis project Ga0308165, IMG submission 201032) | Phyllosphere microbial communities from UC Gill Tract Community Farm, Albany, California, United States - DLSLW.R2 | ecosystem: Host-associated > Plants > Phyllosphere > Unclassified | place... | reverse complement strand
TGCTGGGCGCTGGCGTATCCGGTCATGCTGTAAACTGACATTGGACTTTTGATGGTTGCTTGCAATCCGTTGATTATCCGGGTTCCGCCCCATTCACGAGGTTTACCCGTAAAAAATGTCTTCCAAGCTCAAGCCTGCTCCCCTTCCTCCCGATAGCGTGATAGGCGGATACCGCATTCTGCGGCGCCTGGCGGCAGGGGGATTTGGCGTGGTCTATCTGGCGCTGGACGCCGCAGGCCAGCAGGTCGCGATCAAGGAATATCTGCCGGCGTCGCTGGCCCTGCGCGAAGCCGGCGAGCGCCTGCCACAGGTCGTGCCCGAGAAGCTGTCGCTCTATCGCCTGGGGCTCAAGAGCTTTTTCGAGGAAGGCCGCTCGCTGGCCCAGCTGTCCCACCCTTCGGTGGTCAGCGTGCTCAATTTCTTTCGCGAGAACGAGACCGTGTACATGGTCATGAATTACCTGGAAGGCGCAAACCTGCAGGAATTCATTCTCACGGCGCGCGCCATCAAGTCCGACAAGGTGCTGCGCGAATCCTCCATACGCTCGCTGTTCGACGAAGTGCTGCGCGGGCTGCGCATCGTGCACCAGCACAAGATGCTGCACCTCGACATCAAGCCGGCGAACATCTTCATCACCGATGACGACCGCGCCGTGCTGATCGATTTCGGCGCGGCACGCGAAGTGCTCTCCAAGGAAGGCAGCTTCATCCGGCCGATGTATACGCCGGGCTTTGCCGCGCCCGAGATGTACCGACGCGGCGAGTCCATGGGGCCGTGGACCGACATCTATGCGATAGGCGCCTGCATCTATGCCTGCATGCAGGGCGTGCCGCCGCCGGCCGCGCCCCAGCGCCAGGAGAAGGACCGGCTGGGCCAGGCCCTGTCCAAGCTGCGCGGCGTCTATTCCGACAAGCTGATCGAGGTGGTCGAGTGGTGCATGGCGCCCGACCCGCTGTCGCGGCCGCAGTCGGTGTTCGCGCTGCAAAAGGAACTCAACCGCGAGGGCGAGCGCCGCCATACCCGGCTCAGCGTGGCCGAGAAAATGCGCCTGCAAATCGGCGCCCTGGTCAGCGACACGCGCAAGAGCGTGCAGAAGATCGGCGGCGCGCGCGGCACGCCGCCCGCGCCATGAAGTTCTCGGTATTCCAGCTCAGCCGCCGCGGCGGGCGCGAGAAGAACGAGGACCGCATGGGCTACTGCTATACGCGTGAAGCCTGCCTGCTGGTGCTGGCCGACGGCATGGGCGGGCACGCCGAAGGCGAAGTCGCCGCGCAGATTGCCATGCAGCAGTGCTTTGCGCTGTTCGAGGCGCGCGCCACGCCGTGCATTGCCGATGTGCCGGCCTTTCTTTCCGAAGCCCTGCTGCAGGCCCACCAGCGTATCCTGCGCCATGCACGGGAGCGCTGCATGGCCGATGCGCCGCGCACCACGCTGGTCGCGGCGCTGCTGCAGCAGGGGCAGGTGCATTGGATACACTGCGGCGATTCACGCCTGTACCTGGTGCATGGCGAGGTGCTGCGGGCGCGCACGCGCGACCATTCCTATCGCGAGATCGCCGAACGCTCCGATCCGCCGCGGGCCGGCAGTGTCAACCGCAACCTGCTGTTCACCTGCCTGGGCTCGCCCTCGCTGCCGCTTTATGACCAGGCCGGACCGAGCCGCTTGGCGCGCGGCGATCGCCTGCTGCTGTGCTCGGACGGCCTGTGGGACCCGCTGAGCGAGGCCGAGCTGCTCGCGGGTCTGGCGCGCGATGCAGTATCCCTGTGCGTGCCACGGCTGGTGGACGCGGCGCTGCAGCGTGCGGGCAGCAGCAGCGACAATGTCACCGCGATCGCGCTGGAGTGGGAAATGCCAGGCCCGCAGAGTCCGCCGGGAAGCATCTCCACGGAAACGCTGGACGACGAGATGTTCCAGTCGACGCTGCAGTCCGAAGCGCTGGAAGCGCCCGAAGACGAGCTCAGCGACGCCGCCATCGAACGCTCGATTGCCGAAATCAACGCCGCCCTTCGCCGCCCCGGCGCGCCGCGGCGCTGAAAACCTTTTTGTCATTGCAGGCGCGCCCGGCGCGGCCCTGCCATTCGATCCATGAAAATTGTCCTAGCCTCCAACAACCGCGGCAAGCTCGCCGAGCTGCAAGCCATGTTCGCCCCGCTGGGCGTGGAACTCGTCTGCCAGGGCGACCTGTTTGACGGCGAGGCGCCCGAGCCGCATTGCACCTTTGTCGAGAACGCGCTGAGCAAGGCGCGCTTTGCCGCCGAACGCACGGGCCTGCCGGCAATTGCCGACGATGCCGGCATGTGCATCGATCACTTCGGCGGACTGCCCGGAGTCGATACCGCCTACTACTGCACCCAGTTCGGCTACGAGAAAAGCGATGCCAACAATGTGCGCGCGCTGCTCGAGCAGCTGCAGGGGGTGGACAACCGCCGCGCGGCCATGGTCAGCACGCTGGTCGGCGTGCGTGGCGCGCGCGATCCCGAGCCGCTGATTGCGGTGGGCCGGGTGCAGGCGCTGATTGCCACCGTGCCGCGCGGCGTCAACGGCTTTGGCTTTGACCCGGTGCTGTTTCTGCCCGAACTGGGCTTGACCTTTGCCGAGATGGACCCGGCGCTCAAGCATGCGCACAGCCACCGCGGCCAGGCAACCAAGCAGATGCTGGCGCTGGTGCGCGAGCGCTGGATGTGATGATGATTCCCATCGAACCCGTGGCCTCGGGGCCTGCGGCCGACAGCGGACCGGCCGTGCAGCACGATATCCAGCACTACATGCGCCCGGGCACGCTGCAGCTGGGCAGCCTGCCGCCGCTGTCGCTGTACATCCATCTGCCCTGGTGTCTCAAGAAATGCCCGTACTGCGACTTCAACTCGCACGAATGGCGCAACGGCGATGCCCGCACGGGGCTGCCCGAAGAGCGCTATGTCGACGCGCTGATTGCCGATCTCGAGGCGGCGCTGCCGCTGATCTGGGGCCGCACGGTGCACAGCATTTTCATGGGCGGGGGCACGCCCAGCCTGTTTTCGCCTGCGGCCATAGACCGGCTGATCGCGGCGGTGCGCGCGCGCGTGCGCATGGAGCCCGATTGCGAAATCACGCTCGAGGCCAACCCCGGAACGTTCGAGAAGGACCGCTTTCGCGCCTACCGCGGCGCCGGCGTGACGCGGCTGTCGATAGGCGTGCAGAGCTTCGATGACCGTTTCCTGCATGCGCTCGGGCGCGTGCATGACGGCGACCAGGCGCGCGCGGCCGTGGCCGAGGCCGCCCAGGCCTTCGAGACGTTCAATCTCGACATCATGTATGCCTTGCCCGGCCAGACGCTGCAAGACCTGGACCGGGACCTGCAAACGGCCTTGTCATTCAAGCCGCCGCATATCTCTATCTACCACCTGACCATCGAGCCCAACACCTATTTCGCCAAGTTCCCGCCGGCCATTCCCGAGGACGACACCGCCTATGCGATGCTGGACCGCATCAGCGAGACGACGGCGCGCACGGGAATGCAGCGCTACGAGATTTCGGCCTATGCACAGCCGGGCCATGCGTGTTTTCACAACACCAACTACTGGCAGTTCGGCGACTATCTGGGCATTGGCGCGGGCGCGCACAGCAAGCTGAGCTTTGCGCACCGCGTGGTACGCCAGGTGCGCTTTCGCGACCCCGCGCGCTACATGGACCAGGCGCTGGCCGGCCATGCGCTGGCCCAGGACAACGAAGTGCGTCGCGCCGAGCTGCCGTTCGAGTACATGCTCAACGCGCTGCGCCTGCGCCAAGGCTTCACCCTGCAGCACTACATGGAACGCACCGGCCTGCCGCTGAGCTCCATTGCCAAGGGGCTGGAAACCGCCGAGCGCAAGGGCCTGATCACGCGCACCGCGGGGCGCGTGACGCCCACCGAGCTGGGATTTGATTTCCTCAGCGATCTGCAGGAACTGTTTCTGGCGGATTGAGGGAGCGCGCGCATTGGTCTCGGGGGGAGGCGCCCTTCGACAAGCTCTGGGCCAATGGCCAATGGCCAATGGCCATTCGCCGTTCGTGCTGAGCAGGTGAACGAGGATTGCTCTGAACGGCCTGCCCTCAAGCCAGGAAAACTTACCCGCAGCGCACGGCCAGAATGCGCCCCGTGGCATCGACTTCCAGATTCAGGCGTTCGGCGTTGAATTCCTTGGTCGTGATCTGCCCCGGATGCAGCACGCGGGCCATGCCGGCGCCGGCGCGCTGGCGCGCCTGTTCGAGGTTCTGCGAGGTATTGGTGCGGCCGACAAAGGCCTGGGCGGGCTGGGCATTGCAGATCTGCTTGGGTGCGGGCGTCGGCGCGCTGTCGGCGCGGCCTTTGCTCCAGGGCGCGTCCATGCTGCTGCAGCCGGCAAGCAAGGTCAGCGCGATGGCGGAAACGGAGAGAGCGGTGGTGCGCAGTGGCATGGGAATTCCTGACAAAGTGATACGTTGTGAGCACCTTAGCCTAAAGCCCAGGCAAGTAACGTCACAGACCGTAAACAGCATGTAGGCCTACATTGCGCGGCCTAGGCAAGCAGGTCCATTTCAATGTGCGCATATTCGCTGAGAAAGCTCAGCTGTGCCCAGTGAACGATCTGGCCCTTGCGGCCTTCGGCCCAGCGCAGCGTCTGCAGCAGCGGCGTGCCCAGCGGCACGCCCAGATAGGCCTGTATCAGCTCATCGGCCGGGGCAATGCTCAGGCGCTGGCGCGCCGCGCTCAAAGGCCGCGGGCCCCGGGTCAGCGCCTCCACGACAGACAGCTGTGGCAGCTGCGGCGCGATGCGTTCATAGAGGCCTTGCTCGACATACATCTGGCTCAGGCAAAACGGCTGGTCACCGCAGCAGTGCAGACCCAGCAGGCGCTGGTAGGCCCCCGCGAGCTCGCCTTTGACACTGGTCAGTCCCGCGGGAATCACGGGGCGGCAATGGGCTTCGCTGGCCAGCAGGCGGTAACCGGTGTTGCTGTGAAACACCACCAGGTCCTTCCAGGTCGAAGGCAGCAGAAACGAGGGCGGGCGCTGGGGCGTGGCCATGACCTGGGTGCCGCCGCGCTTGCGCGTCTTGAGCAGTCCTTCGCTGACCAGATTGCCCAGCGCCATGCGCACGGTGGTGCGCGAGGCGCTGTGCAGGGCCTCGAGTTGCTCCACGGTGGGAATCGAGCTGCCGACCGCCCATTGCCCGTTGACGATCTTGTTGCGAAACAAGCCGGCAAGCTGGAGGTAGCGCTTTTCCTGGCGCGCGCGGGATCCAGCAGGTATCGCGGAAGGCATGGTCGAGCGTCTTGTGTAAATATTGTGCTGATTCTGGTATTTAAATGACAAAGCAAACCTAGGGGAAACCCAGGTCTTGGCAACGGGCAAGCACAGAATTTGCTCTGCAGTCCGGCAATGCTGCCTGGAGATGGTGAATTTCCCGGCAATCCATCGATCATTTGTAGGACTTTTACACTGTGCGGACAGAGGCCGCGGCTGCGGCCGGTATCGCGCCTGGAACCGGGCACTGGAGGAAACGGGCGTGGCCCGCAAACAGGGAGTCGGATGCACAAGCACGCATGGCAGTTTTTCCGTGCCGGGGGGGTGGACCAAGTGGCCATTCGTACCGGCGAAGATATCGCTCACATCGGCGAGCTGGACCAGACGCTGTGGGTGGCGCTGGCCTGCCCGACCCGCGGCATAGAGTTCGACAGTGCCACGCTGGACCTGATAGATCACGACAAGGACGGCCGCATACGTGCCCCCGAACTGGTCGCGGCCTGCGAATGGGCGGTGGCGCAGCTCAAGGACCCCGAAGTGCTGACCAGCGGCAGCGATGTGCTGCAGCTGCAGAGCCTGCGCACCGACACGCCCGAAGGCGCGGCGCTGCACGCCGAAGCCGAACGCATCCTGGGCTGGGCCGAGCGCGAAGGCGAAGACGGGCTCACGCTGGCCGAAGTGCAAAAGCGCCTGGCCGCGCTCAATGCCATGCCTTTCAACGGCGACGGACTGCTCAATCCCAAGACCTTGTCGCAGGCGCCCGAGGTGACGGAACTGGTGGAGCGCATCATGGCGCTGTATGGCAGCGCCGAGGGCGCGGACGGCCAGCCGGGCATGGCGCGCGCCGCGCTCGATGCCTTCTTTGCCGACGTGCGCGCGATCCAGGCCTGGCACGATCAGGCGCTGGACCATGCCTGTGTGCTGACGCAGCGCGCGCAGGCGATGGCCGCGGCCCAGGCGCTCAATGCGGTCGAGGCGAAAATCGAGGATTTCTTTGCGCGCACGCGGCTGGCGGCCTTTGATGCCACGGCGCTGGTGCCGCTGAGCCCCAGCGCCGACGGCTATGCCGCGCTGGGGCAGGACCTGCTGAGCAGCGGCAGCGAATCGATTGCCGCGCTGCCGCTGGCGCCGATTGTCGCGGGCGGCGAGTTGCCGCTGGTGCACAACCTCAACCCGGCGTGGAGCGATGCGATGCAGGCTTTTCGCCTGCATGTGGTCCAGCCCTTGCTGGGGGCGCAGCGGCAGTCGCTGAGCGCGGCCCAATGGCAGGCGCTGCAGGCCCAGCTCGCGCCTTGCCAGGCCTGGCTGGCCGCCTATCCCGACTCGGTGCTGGGCGACATGCCGCCGGCCGAGGCGAAGGCGCTGCTTGCCGGGGGCATGGAAGCGCGGCTGCAGCAGCTGATTGCGCGCGATGAAGAGGAAAGAGCGCACAACCAGCATGCGGTGCAGCTGGAAAAGCTGATCCGCTTCCAGCGCGACCTGCTCAAGCTGCTGAACAATTTCGTCAATTTCGCCGACTTCTACCGCCGCGAAGGCGCGGCCTTCCAGGCGGGCACGCTGTACCTTGACGGGCGCAGCTGCGAGCTCACGGTGGATGTGGCCGATGCCGCGGCCCACGCCAAGCTGGCCGGCCTGGCCAAGGTCTATCTGGCCTACTGCGATTGCCGGCGCGATGGTGTCAAGCGCAGCATTGTCGCGGCCTTCACCGCGGGCGACGTCGATTTCCTGCTGGTCGGGCGCAACGGGCTGTTCTACGACCGCGACGGCAATGACTGGGACGCGACCATCAGCCGCATCATCGAGAACCCGACCAGCATTGGCCAGGCGTTTTCGGCGCCCTACAAGAAGTTCCTGCGCATGATCGAGGAGCAGGTGGCCAAGCGCGCCGCGGCCCAGGAGTCGGGCGTCACGGCCGGACTGGCAAGCCAGGCACAGACGCTGGTCAACACCCCGACGGCGCCGCCGGCGCTGGCGCCCGGACTGCGCAAGACCGATGTCGGCACCGTCGCGGCCATAGGCGTGGCGCTGGGCAGCCTGAGCGCCGTGGCGGTGGGCATCTTCGGCAAGTTCATCGAGCTGGGTCCGTGGATTCCCATCGCGCTGCTGGGCATGGTGGTGGCGATTTCCGGGCCCAGCATGCTGATTGCCTGGCTCAAGCTGCGCCAGCGCAGCCTGGGGCCGATTCTCGACGCCAGCGGCTGGGCCATCAACGGCCGCATGAAGATCAACCTGCGGCTGGGCCGCTCGCTGTCGCAGACCGGCAAGGTGCCGGTGCAGGCGTCACGGCTGATGCATGACCCCTATGCCGATTCCCACTCGTGGATCTGGTGGGGCGTGACCGGGCTGCTGGCGCTGGCCATCTGCGTGCTGGCCTGGCGCATGCAATGGATACAGCCTTTGTTGCCTGCGGCTTGGAGCCCGGCGCCCGCGGTCACGGCACCGGCTGTCGCGGCGCCCGTGCCGGCCGCGCCTGAGCCGGCCGCGCCTGAGCCGGCCGCGCCTATCCCTTGAAGCGCAGCGCTTTTTCGATCTTGTTGCGCGGCACGGTGGTCTTGGGCACCTTGAACGGGAACCAGCTGCGCACGTCCTCCTCGACGCCTATGCCGTGCATGTAGTTGTAGATGGCTTTCTTGAGCACCGCGCCCAGCGCGTCATGGTCCACGCCGCTGGGGTCGTGAAAGCCGATGTCGTTCTTGGCGAACTGTACCGCGGGCATGGGCGTCAGCGTGATGCCGTATTCCTCGGGGTTCAGGCCCACCGGCGAGTGCACGGTGCAGCTGAAGCGGTGAAAGAAGCCGCTCTGTATGCAGCCATGTTCGAACAGCTGGCGCACATATTCAAGCGCGTCTACGGTGTCCTGCACGGTCTGCGTGGGAAAGCCGTACATCAGGTAGGCGTGGACCAGGATGCCGGCGTCGGAAAAAGCCTTGGTGACGCGCGCCACCTGGTCTACCGACACGCCTTTCTTCATCAGCGCCAGCAGCCGGTCGGAGGCGACTTCAAGCCCGCCTGAAACGGCAATGCAGCCGCTGTCGGCCAGCAGGTTGCACAGCTCGGGGCTGAAGGTCTTCTCGAAACGGATATTGCCCCACCAGCTGATGTCGGCGCCGCGGTCAAGCAGCTCCTGCGCCAGCGTCTTGAGCGCCTTGGGCGGCGCGGCCTCGTCGACAAAGTGAAAGCCGGTCTGGCCGGTCTCGGCAACAATGGCCTCGATGCGGTCGGCAAGCACGCTGGCGCTCGCGCCTTCGTAGCGGCCGATGTAGTCGAGGCTCACGTCGCAGAAGCTGCACTTCTTCCAGTAGCAGCCGTGGGCGACCGTGAGCTTGTTCCAGCGCCCGTCGCTCCACAGGCGGTGCATGGGGTTGAGCATGTCGAGCAGCGACAGGTAGTGGTGCAGCGGCAGGCCGTCCCAGGTGGGCGTGCCGACTTCGGCAAACGCCACATCGGCTTCCATCATGTTGGTGTAGCGCACCACGCCGTCGGCGTCGCGCTGGTAGGTGCGCACCAGGCGCGAGGCGCCGCGCTGCCCCTGCAGGTGCTCGAGCAGCGCCAGCAACGGGCGCTCGCCGGCGTCCAGCGTGACGAAGTCGAAGTAGTCGAACACGCGCGGCTCGGTGAGTTCGCGCAACTCGGTGTTGACGAAGCCCCCGCCAAGCACCAGTTTGGTCTGCGGCGCCTGGGACTTGATGGTCTGGGCAATGCGAAAGGCTGCGTAGACCGAACCCGGGAACGGTACTGACAGCAGCACCACTTCTGGCTGGTGGCGTTCGAGCATCTCCAGCGTGAGCTGGTGCAGCGCTTCGTCGACCAGGGTCATGGGCGCGGCCAGCGCCCGTGCCAGCGGCTCGAAGCTTGCCTGGCTGCCGGCCAGCGATTCGGCGTAGCGCACGAATTCAAAGCGCTCGTCGGCGGCGTCGCGCAGCACGTCGGCAACATCGTTGAGATACAGCGTTGCCAGGTGCTTGGCGCGGTCCTGCTGGCCCAGCGCGCCAAACGCCCAGCCCAGCGGATCGCCGCTGCCGTCGTCTATATAGCCTTCAAGCGCGTCAAAGCGCGGGCCCTCGGGCAGGTACTGGCGGCTTACGATGCGGTGCGACAGCGTGCTGTCGCGGCCCTGCAGGAAAGTGATCACGCGCGCAATGGTGGCGAGATAGCGTTCGCGCTGGCCCATGAAGGACTGCACGGCCGGGCTGAACGGCCGCTTCGGGTTTTCCGCGTGCTGGGCTTCGATCAGATCGATGACCTGCTGCAGGCCCGACGGCGACAGCAGACGCAGCACCAGGGCCAGCGCCAGATCTTCCTGCACCGCCGGCATGCCGCGCGAGCGCAGAAAGCCCGTGAGATAGGCCGTCGACGGGTAGGGCGTGTTGAGCTGCGTCATCGGCGGGATGACGGAGAGGATGCGCAGCGGTGCGGGCGTTTCAGTGGTCATGTGAGGCGGTCGGGCGGAGCAGGGCGCGGGAATGGGACGCGGAAACGGGACACGGAGACGGGACACATGGGGCGCATGGGGCGCAGGGCGTGCCAAGGTCCCGGAGCCTGATCGTCCGGTGCGCGCGCGACAAGGCCGGTCTCAGGCAAAGCCCCCCAGTATAAAAAATTGGCCAAGCCAGCGCTGGCTGAAGGTCGCTGCACCAGCGGCGGTTCAGCCGGGCTGGGCGTTCGCGCCTTCGGAAATCCAGACCTTGCTGGCGCTGCCACTGCGCGAGACCTGCATGCGGTACTGGTAGCGCTCGGGCGCGTAATAGCCCAGCAGATACTGGATGGGGCGCTTGTGCGCGTCGTAGACCACGCGCCGCACCCGCAGCAGCGGCGAGCCCGCGGGAATCTTCAGCGCCAGCGCCACATGCGCCGGGGCGATGGTTGCGCTGAGCTCCTGCTCGCCATGATCGAACGGGAAGCCGGCCTTTTCCATCAACGTCAGCAGCGGAACATCTTCCAGCAGATGCTGCTCTATGGCGGCGCCGACGAAGTCGGGCAGCACCACTTCGGAGTACATCACGGGAGCGCCGCCCGACTTGCGCACGCGCTGCAGGCACAGCACGCTGGCCGCGGGCGGCAGCTGCAGCTGGCGCGCGATATCGGCGTCGCAGGGCTGGCGCCGGCACGACAGCACCTGGATGCGCGAGCGCAGGCCCAGGCTCACGATGTTGTCGAGCAGGCCGTTGTGCAGCTTGGGGTGTTGCGTCGCCATGGCCTGGCCTATGGGCAGCGTGCCCTGGCCGCGCAGCCGGGTCACCAGGCCTTCTTCCTGCAGCCGCGCGAGCGCCGAGCGCACGGTGACGCGGGCCACGCCAAAGGCTTCGGCCAGCGCGCGTTCTCCGGGCAGCGGAATGCCCACGGGGTAGGTGCCGTCGTGCAGCCTTTCCCGGATGGCATCCGCGACCTGGCGGAAAAGAGGGGGCGTGGGAGTGCGGGGCATGGGCAATCGGTCAAGCCGCCAGCGGACTGGCAAGTGACAAATTATGCGCATGCCGCGCGCGCTGCGTCTCAGGCGTAGGTTTCGCCCAGGGCCAGCAGTTCGGGCGTGCCTATGATGGCGTTGAGGCCGTCAAAGCCCAGCATGCGGTCCTGCCAGGGCGCGGTCGTGCCATGGCTGCGCAAGCTCGCGAAGTAGGCTTGCAGCGTGTGGGCAAGGGCGCGCACCGTGCCGCCGGGGAAAATCACCAGGCTGAAGCCCAGGGCCTCGAGTTCGTCGGCCGGCGTGATCGGCGTCACGCCGCCTTCGACCATGTTGGCCATCAGCGGGCACAGGTGGCCGAGCTCGCGCTGGACGATGGACATCTGTTCGCGGGTGCGCACGGCTTCGACAAACAGCAGGTCGGCGCCGGCTTCGGCGTAGCGCGCGGCGCGCTCCACGGCTGCATCCAGGCCTTCGCTGGCGACGGCGTCGGTGCGCGCGATGATCACGGTCTCCTGATTGCGGCGCGCGTCGACGGCGGCGCGGATCTTGCCGCACATCTCCTGCGTACCGATCACCGCCTTGCCTTGCAGGTGGCCGCAGCGCTTGGGGCTGGCCTGGTCTTCGAGCTGTATGGCCGACGCGCCCGCGCGCTCCAGATGCTGGACCGTGCGGCGCACATTGAGCGCATTGCCGAAACCGGTGTCGGCGTCGACGATCAGCGGCAGGTCCACGCGTTCGCGGATATGCGCGGTCACGCTGACCACGTCGTCCAGGCTCAGAAAGCCAATGTCGGGGCGGCCAAAGCGCGTGTAGGCGATGCTCGCGCCCGACAGATAGCAGGCCTCCATGCCGGCCTGCTCGACCAGCAGCGCGGTCAGCGGGTCATAGACCCCCGGGGCGACAACGATCTTGGCTTGCTGCAGGCGTTGCTTGAAGTTCATGGGGTTTCCTTGGAAATGGGGCGGGGGCGGCTGGCCAGGCGCTTGCGCAGATGGGGCACCAGGCCGCCGTCGTTGACCAGCGTCAGCAGGTGTTCGGGGATGGGGCCGCAGCGCAGCTCCAGCGCTTGCTGCGGCACATGCAGCGTGGCCCGGGCCAGATCCAGCCTTGCCTGTGCCTGGCCGGCTATGCCCCAGGCGGGGGCGCAGGGCGATTTCGGGCCGATCAGAAGCGGCAGGCCCAGGTTGAAGCCGTTGCGGTAGAACAGTCCGGCAAACGACTGCGCGATCACGCAGCGCACGCCCAGGTGGCGCAGCACTTCGACGGCCTGCTCGCGCGACGAGCCGGTGCCGAAGTTCTTGCCGCCGATGATGAAATCGCCCGGTCGCACGCGGCGCGCGAAATCGGGGGCGATGTCTTCGAGGCAGTGCTTGGCAATGGTCTCTATGCCGAACTTCATGTATTTGCCGGGCGCGAGAAAGTCGGTGTTGATGTCGTCGCCAAAGACCCAGCAGGTGCCCGAGGCGGGGTTGAGTGCGTTCATGCCAGCATCTCCCGCGGGTCGGTGATGCGGCCGGCGACCGCCGAGGCCGCCACCGTATAGGGGGAGCCAAGGTAGACGCGCGACGAGGCCGCGCCCATGCGGCCCTTGAAGTTGCGCGCCGTGGTGCTGATGGCCGTCGTGTCTTCGCCAAAGGTGTTGGCGCCGTAGCCCGCGCAGGCGCCGCAGCTGCTGGGCAGCAGGCGCGCACCGGCGTCAAGCAGGATCTGCAGCGTGCCCTCGGCCTGCGCGGCCTGACTGTCCTGGTGGCTTGCAGGCGCGACCATCAGGTCGACGCCCTGGGCGATGCGTCGGCCCCTGAGCACCTGGGCGGCCATGCGCAGGTCGTCTATTTTTGCGCCGGTGCAGGCGCCGATATAGGCAATGTCGAGCTTCTCGTCGCCGCAGTCCTGCGCGGCCTGGGCAAGCGCGGGCGAGCCCGGCAGCGACACCTGGGGCGCGAGGCTGTCGGCGGCCATGCGGTGGCGGGCCAGCAGCGGCGCCTGGGCATCGGTCTGCCAGTGGCTGAAGTCTTCGAGCTCCGGCGGCGGCACGCCGCAGGCCAGCAGCCAGTCACGCGTGACCGCGTCGGGCGCGATCAGCCCGGCCTGGCCGCCGAGCTCGGCCGTCATGTTGCAAAGCGTCATGCGCTCGTTCATCGACAGCGCGCGCACCGCCTCGCCGCAGTATTCGACCGCCTCGTACTGGCCGCCGTCCATGCCGAAGCGCGTGCACATGTACAGCATCATGTCCTTGGCGCAGACGCCGGCGCCGAGCCGGCCTCTCCACTCCATGGCAATGGTGTAGGGCACGCGCAGCCAGATTTCGCCCGTGACCACCACGCCCAGCATCTCGGTTGCGCCTATGCCGAACATGTAGCTGCCGAATGCGCCGCCGGTGCACGAATGGCTGTCGCCGCCGACGGCAAACATGCCCGGGCGGATATGGCCGTGCTGGGGCGTGACCACATGGCAGATGCCCTGCTCGTCGTAGAAATTGCGTATGCCCTGCTCGCGCACCCAGTCGCGCGCAATGCGCACGATCTGCGCGCTGTCGGCGTCGGCCGCAGGCACATAGTGGTCGGTGACGACGACGATTCTTGTCGGGTCCCAGACCTTGACGCCAAGCGCGTCGAGGTGGGGCTTGATCCGGCGCGGGCCGCCCGAGTCATGCATCATCGCCAGGTCGACGCCGCAGGTCACAAGTTCCTCGGGCGCGACATGGCTGCGCCCGCAGGCCCGGGCCACGAGTTTCTGGGCAAGGGTCTGCGGCGTCATTCGACCGTCGCTCCCGACTTCCTGACGATGTCGCCCCAGAAGTCCACGTCCTTCCGGATGAAGTCGGCGAACTGCGCGGGCGTCATCGTCGGCACGGTCGCGGCTTCGCTGTCCATGCGCTTGCGAAAATCGGGCGAGGCAATTGCCACCTTCACGGCGGCGTAGAGCTTGTCGACCACGTCCTTGGGCATCTGGGCCGGGCCGAACAGGCCGAACCAGGCCTGCGACTGGTAGCCCGGCACGGTCTGGGCAATTGCCGGCAGACCGTCGAACTGCGCCAGCGGCCTGGGGCTGCTCACGCCCAGGAACTTGAGCGTGGCGCTCCTGTAGTGCGGCAGCACGTTGATGGTGCTGGCAAACATCAGGTCGACGGTGCTTGCCGACAGCAGGTCGGTGAGCGCCGGTCCCGTGCCCTTGTACGGGATGTTGACGATCTCGGTCTGCGTGGCAAGCTTGAACTGTTCGGCTGCGAGGTGCAGCGACGAGCCCTGGCCGCCGATGGCAAACGTCAGCTTGCCCGGATTCTTCCTGGCGTAGTCGATCAGCCCCGCGACGTCGTTGAACGGCGCATTCCTGCGCGCCACCAGCACGCTGGGCACCTGGGCCACCATGGTGATGGGCGTGAAGTCGGCGACGGGATCAAAGGGCAGCTTTTTGAACAGCGTGGCGTTGATGGTGTGGCTGGTGAAGCTCATCAGCAGCGTGTTGCCGCTGGGGTCGCTCTTGGCGACCTGCTGGGCGGCGATGTTGCCGCCCGCGCCGGGCTTGTTTTCCACAATGACCGTGCGGCCCAGCGTGCTGCCCATTGACTGGGCGATGACGCGCGCCAGCGTGTCGGTGGAGCCGCCGGGCGTCGCGCCGACAACGATGGTCAGCGGGCGGGGGCTTTGCGCCGCCGCGCTCTGCACCAGGGCCATGGCCGCGAGCGCGGCTATCGTCAAGCATGTCCGGCGTCGGTGGGATTGCATCGTGTCTCCTGTCGTTATGGGGCTGAGCGGCTATGGTCCGCCGGCCGCGCCGCGGTCTCAACAGAACCTGGTGGTCCCATCGGGTTAACACGTGGCTTGCAACCGCGCTCCCGCACGCCGACCGCGGTGCGGTTTTACACCTACCGCTTCCGGTCCACGCCGGGTAAAGTGCTTGCAAGCCGCGCGAGCGCGCGTTGCGCTTCACCTACCATTGCCTGCAAGGATTTGTGCCGTGACTTCCATTTTCGATAGCGACCTTCCCCGCAACGCCGCGAATACCGCGCCGCTCACGCCGTTGGCCTTCATTGCACGCACGGCCGAGGTCTACCCCGAGCGCCTGGCCATCGTTCACGGCACATTGCGCCAGACCTGGGGCCAGACCTATGCGCGCTGTCGCCAACTGGCATCGGCGCTGCAGCGCAACGGCATTGGCAAGAACGACACCGTGGCCGTGCTGCTGCCCAATACGCCGCCCATGGTCGAAGCGCATTTCGGCGTGCCCATGTCGGGCGCGGTGCTCAATGCGCTCAACACCCGACTCGACCCGGAGGCGATTGCCTTCATGCTGGACCATGGCGAAGCGCGCGCGGTGATCGTCGACCCCGAGTTCGCCGGTGTGCTGGCCAGGGCGCTGAAGCTGCGCCAGTCAAGCAAGGATCTGCTGGTCATCGAAGTGCAGGACGCGCTGTATGGCGCCAGCAGCCAGCCGCTGGGCGGCCTGGACTATGAGGATTTCCTGGCCAGTGGCGACGCGCATTTTGCCTGGACGCTTCCGGCCGACGAATGGGATGCGATTGCGCTGAACTACACCAGCGGCACCACGGGCAATCCCAAGGGCGTGGTCTACCACCACCGCGGCGCGGCAACCAACGCCATCAGCAATGTGCTTGAGTGGGACATGCCCAAGCATGCGGTCTATCTCTGGACGCTGCCGATGTTCCACTGCAACGGCTGGTGCTTTCCCTGGACGCTGGCGCTGCGCGCGGCCGTCAACGTCTGCCTGCGGCGCGTGGACCCGCAGGCGATCTTCGATGCGATACGCGAGCACGGCGTGACGCATTACTGCGGCGCGCCCATCGTGCACGGCATGCTGGTCAATGCGCCTGAAGCGATGAAGCAGGGGCTGCCCGCAGGCGTGAAAGCCATGGTTGCGGGTGCCGCACCGCCGGCGTCAATGATAGAAGGCATGGAGCGCATGGGCTTCGATCTGACCCATGTCTACGGCCTGACCGAAACCTATGGGCCGGCGGCCGTCTGCGCCCAGCATGGCGACTGGGGCCAGCTTGACATCGGCGAGCGCGCGCGCCTGAACGCGCGCCAGGGAGTGCGTTTTCACCTGCAGGGCGATGTGCGCGTGCTCGACCCCGAAACCATGCAGCCCGTGCCCCAGGACGGCGAGACCATGGGCGAGATCATGTTCAAGGGCAACATCGCGATGAAGGGCTATCTCAAGAACGCCAAGGCCACGCAGGAAGCCTTCGCGGGAGGCTGGTTCCACAGCGGCGATCTGGCCGTGCAGTACCCCGACGGCTACATCAAGATCAAGGACCGCAGCAAGGACATCATCATTTCGGGTGGCGAGAACATCTCGTCCATCGAAGTCGAGGATGTGCTTTACCGCCACCCCGACGTGCTGGCCGCGGCCGTGGTTGCCAAGCCCGATGCCAAGTGGGGCGAGACGCCTTGCGCCTTCATCGAGCTCAAGGCCGGGGCCACGACCACGCCCGAAGACATCGTCGCGCATTGCCGCAAGTATCTTGCGGGCTTCAAGCTGCCGCGCGCCGTGGTGTTTGGCGAGCTGCCCAAGACCAGCACCGGCAAGATCCAGAAGTTCGAGCTGCGCAAGAAGGCGGGGTCGGCCGCGGCCATCGATATGTAGGGTGCAGACGCAAACTGCTTTTTGGTGGCTGTGGTATGGTCGGCGCGCGAAAAACGACACCCGGAGGCTTGCGCGGCAGGCCCTGGAACACCGAGACAGCGCCATGAAATCGACTACCGAGTTCCAGCAGTTCAAGCGCGAGCAGCGCAAGATCGTGATGGTCACCGCCTATGACTATCCGGGCGCACGCTATGCCGAAGCCGCGGGCGCAGACACCATTCTGGTCGGCGATTCGCTGGGCATGGTGGTGCTGGGCTATGACTCCACGGTGCCGGTGACCGTGGACGACATGGTGCACCACGCCAAGGCCGCGCGCCGCGGCGCGCCCGCGACCTGCATCGTCGTCGACATGCCTTTCGGCAGCTACCACGCGGGGCTTGAAAGCACGACGCGCTGCGCGGTCGACATGATGCAGCGCAGCGGCGCCGACGCACTCAAGGTGGAGGGCGCGGGCGAAGTGATCGATGTGATCCGCCGCCTGACCCATGTCGGCATTCCCGTGGTCGCCCATCTGGGCCTGACGCCGCAGTCGGCCGCCGTGCTTGGCGGCTACAAGGTGCAGGGCCGCGATACCGCGGCCGCGCAGCAGATCATGAACGATGCTCTGGCCTGCGAGGCCGCAGGCGCCTGTGCGCTGGTGCTCGAGTGCGTGCCCCAGCAACTGGCCAATCGCATCAGCGCGCAGCTGGCGATTCCAACGATTGGCATAGGCGCGGGCCCGGGCACCGACGGCCAGGTGCTGGTGTTCCACGACCTGCTGGGCTACGGCAGCCACCGCGTGCCCAAGTTCGTGCAGCAGTTTGCCGACGTCGGCACCCCGGTGCAGGCCGGCCTGGCGGCCTACGCCGATGCGGTGCGCAGCGGCGCGTTTCCGGCCGAAGCCCACAGCTACAACATCGACGATTCCGTGCTTGAACGGATCTACGGCGGCATCGTGCCCGCCAGCTCCTGAACCTCGCCCTTGAAGATTGGCTGCCATGCAACGCCTGACCCGAATCGCCGACCTGCGCCAGTGGCTTGCCCATGCGCGCAGCCAAGGCAAGACCATTGCCCTGGTGCCGACCATGGGCGCGCTGCACAGCGGCCACATGGCCCTGGTCGAGAGCGCGCGCCGGCAATGCGACCTGGTGGTGATGAGCGTCTTCGTGAATCCGCGCCAGTTCGGTGCCAACGAGGATTTCGACGCCTACCCGCGTGACCTTGATGCCGACTGCGCACTGGCCCAGGCGCATGGCGTGGATGCGGTGTTCGCGCCCTCGACCGAAGAGATGTACCCGCATGCTGCGGGCCCGCTGATCATCGCCGGGCGCCAGGCAAACATGCTGTGCGGCGCCTCGCGCCCCGGGCATTTCGACGGCGTGCTGCAGGTGGTCTGCAAGCTGTTCAACCTGGTCCAGCCCGAGCGCGCGTTCTTCGGCCAGAAGGATGCGCAGCAGGTGGCGATCATCCAGACCTTTGTGCGCGACTACAACCTGCCGCTGGAGATCTGCGTGATTCCCGTGGTCCGCGAAGCCGACGGTCTGGCGAAATCGTCGCGCAACATTTACTTGAGCGCCGAGGAGCGCGCGCAGGCGCCCGCGATCCATGCGGCGCTGCAACTGTGCCGCCAAAAGCTGCAGGCCGGCTTCGGGCCCGAGGCCGCGCTGCAGGCCGCGCGCGCCCATGTCGCCACCATTGCGGACAGCCGCATCGACTATCTTGAGCTGCTGGCCTGGCCCGACCTGCTGCCGCTGGGCGACAACGAGACCCGTTGCATTGCGCTGGCCGCGGTCTACGTGGGCCGCACCCGACTGATAGACAACATCACTTTCCAGAGGTAAGCCCATGTTCCGCATGCTGATGAACAGCAAGATCCATCGTGCCCAGGTCACCCAGGCCGATCTCAACTATGTAGGCTCGATCACCATAGACCAGGACCTGATGGACGCCGTGGGCATTGTTGCCAACGAGAAGGTGCATGTGGTCAACAACAACAATGGCGCGCGTTTCGAAACCTATGTGATTGCCGGCGAGCGCGCCAGCGGCGTGATCTGCGTCAACGGCGCGGCCGCGCGCCTGGTGCAAAAGGGCGACATCGTGATCATCATTGCCTATGCCTATGTCGATGCCAAGGAGCTTGCGGCCCATGTGCCGCGCGTGGCCATCATGGGGGACGAGAACCGCATCAGCCAGCTGATCTTTGAAGAGCCGGCGTTGACCGTTCTCTGAGTCGCACGCCAGGTTTTGCGTTCTGCGCCCCGGCAGCCTTTGCGCTGCCGGGGCGTTGTTGTTTCTACGGACTTTGGTTCTGCGGCGCTGCGACGCGGGTGGCGGTTGCTTGGTAACGCCGCCCCTTCGTCGTGCATCTCCCGAGGGTTGGTTGCGCGAGGGACCGTGTTTTACCCGCAGATGCGTGTTCAATGGCGTGCAAAGCGGGAACACGCCGCGAACAGCCCGCAACTGACCGCTATGTTCGGTCTTTTTTGGCGGAACATGCGGTGCCTTCAAAGGCCCAGGATATTTGCGAGAAGTTGGTGCAAGAACGCATGTCTTTAGTGGCAAGATGAGCGAAATTTGGTTTTCGGCGCCGGCTGCGGTTGCTGACCATGAACTCTTTCAATTGATTGCCCTATGCCTGTTTCCTGCGCTGAGACCTCTTGCGGTCTGAGCAAGCTTTCTCCGCCGTGTATCGAACTCGCCAGCGTCCGGCTGGTGCGCGGCCATACCCAGGTGATCGAGAACCTCAGCCTGGTCTGGGACCAGCCGCGCATTGGCCTGATCGGCAACAATGGCGCGGGCAAGACCAGCTTGTTCCGGCTGCTGTGCGGGCTGGAGGCGCCGGCTGCGGGCGAGGTGCTGTTTGACGGCCGGAACCTGCATGCGGCCGGGCGGGAACGCACGCGCTGGGTGGGCATGATGTTCCAGAACCCCGACGACCAGATCATCTTTCCGACCGTCGAGGAAGAGTTGGCGCTGGGCCTACAGGCGCGCGGCCTGGCCAAGCGCGAGGCCAAGGCCCAGGCGCGCGAATTCCTTGCGCAGCGCGGCCTCGCGGCCTGGGCCGAGCGCGCCATCAGCAGTCTGAGCCAGGGTCAGCGGCAGATGGTCTGCTGGCTGGCGCTGCTGATTGCCGCGCCGCGCACCGTGCTGCTCGACGAACCCTATGCAAGCCTGGACCTGCCGGGCCAGGCCCAGCTCGCCGACGACATCGCGGCGGCGTCCCAGCAGGTGATCGTCTCCACCCATGTGCTGGCCCATGTGCGCGACTATGCGCGAGTGGTCTGGCTGGACCAGGGCCGGGTGCGCGGCGACGGCCCGGGCAAGCAGGTGTGTGCGGCCTATGAAGCTGCCGTCGCGACCGATGTCGCGGCGCGGCGGGCCACGCCGTCCCCGGGACACTGACGCCATGGGCAGCCTCTACAGCGATCTCCCCACCTGGCTGCACCGCCATGGCGCAGGCTTCAAGCTGGCGTGCATGGCCTTGTTCGGCACGCTGCTGTTCCTGATCACCAATCCCTGGGTGCTGGCCGTGTGCGCGCTTGCAGCCGCGCTGCTGTGGTGGAGCCTGGGCGAGGCCACGCGCGTCGCGCGCCGATTGATTCTGTCGGTGCTGCTGGGCGCGCTGCTGGTCGCCTTGTTCCATCTGTGGATGGGCCGGCCGGCGCTGGCGGCGGTCAGTGCGCTGCGCTTGGCCAGCGCCTGCGTGCTGGGCGTGGCGCTCACCGTGACCACACGTCCCATGGACCTGCTCGAGGTGCTGGACCGCTGGCTTGCGCCGCTGGCGCGCCTAGGGCTGCAGCCCGAACGCATTTCCCTGCAGCTGGGATTGATGCTGCGCTTCACCGAGCATTTTTTCGTGCAATGGAAAAAACTCGACGATGCCTACCGTCTGCGCACCGGTCAGGCCGGGGGGCTGCGCCTGATTGCGCCGCTCACGGTGCAGATGCTGCAGGCCGCGCGGCGCGTGGCCGACGCGCTCTATGCCCGCCTGGGCGGATGATGAACCGATTTCCTTTTTTCCGATTGATTCAAACCGAGTGCTACCGATGAAAACCGCCATTTCCCGCCGTCAGTCCGAATCCATGGCCCTGGTGGGCCTGTTTGCCGCGTTGATCGCGGTCATGGGCCTGATCCCGAAAATCGATCTGCCCATAGGCGTGCCGATCACGCTGCAGACGCTGGGCGTGATGATGGCCGGCTGCCTGCTGGGCCCGTGGCGCGGGCTGCAGGCCATCTTGCTGTTCCTGGTGGCCGTGGCCGCGGGCCTGCCGCTGCTGGCCGGTGGCCGCGGCGGCCTGGGCGTTTTCATGTCGCCGACCGCGGGCTATCTGGTCGGCTTTGCCGCCGCGGCCTTTGCCACCGGATTGGTGATGGCCATGCTGCCCAAGGCCACGCCGCTGCGCGCGGCCTGGAGCGCGCTGATCGCGTCGGTGGTCGGCGGCGTGCTGGTACTGCACGGCTTCGGCATTGCGGGCCTGGTGCTGGTTGCCAAGATTCCACTGGCCCAGGCGTTCTGGGGCGACCTGATGTTCGTTCCCGGCGATCTGATCAAGTGCGTGCTGTGCGCGCTGATCGTGCACACCGTGGCCAAGGCCCTGCCTGACTGGCGCTTTGGCGGCCGCAGCGCCTGAGCCGGTCAAGCATGCAGATTCCGCCCGCGCTGTCGCTGGTCTTGCCCGATCCGGGGGCGCCCTTGCCGCCGGCATTTGAACTGGTGCACGGCCCGCTCGCCCATTGGAGCGAGCTGCAGCCCGATGCCGTGGCGCTGTCCAACGGTCTGGAGCAGCTGGGTTTTGCGCAGCTGCAGGCGCGCGTCGCCTTGCAGGCGCAGGCTCTGCAAGCGCGCCGCGCGCCGGCCACGGTGCTGCTCGACGGCAGCGCCTGCGGACTGGAGCGGATAGTCGATTTTCTCGCGGTGATTGCCAGCGGCCGTTGCGCGGCGGTTGCCGATCCCGAATGGCCTGCGGCCGTGCAGGCGCGCATTGCCGCGCAGTTCGCCCAGCTGGCGCCGGCCGATATGCCCGAACCCGGGCCCCAGACACCGTTTTATATCGGTTTCACTTCGGGCAGCAGCGGCCTGCCCAAGGGCTTTCGCCGCCACCACAGATCCTGGAGCGAAAGCTTTCGCGTCTCGGCCCAGGACCTGGGCGTGGCCGCGGCGCAGCGCGTCTACGCACCCGGGCGGCTGTCGCATTCGCTGTTTCTGTTTGCCGCGCTGTGGGGGCTGTGGAGCGGCGCGGGCGTGGAAATCCAGGAGCGCTTTTCGGCCGGCCGCGCGCTCGCGCGCCTGCAATCGGCCGCGTTCCCGGTGCTGGTTGCCGTGCCCAGCCAGCTGCAGCTGATGCTGGAATGGGCGCAGCGCCGCCGGGCGGCGCCGGTCGACGGCGTGGCGCTGCTGCTGATCAGTGGCGCGCGCTGGATGCGCGAGCGCACGCCGGCGCTGCAGGCGCTGTTTCCGGGGGCGCGCATTGTCGAGTTCTACGGCGCGTCCGAAGCCAGCTATATCGCCTGGATGGACGCCGACCCGCAGGCTCCAGCCCAGGCAGTGGGCCGGCCTTTCAGCAATGTGCGCCTGCATATCGGCGCCGATCCGCTGGCCGGGGGCGCGCACGACAACGGCGGCGAACCCGGGCTGATCTGGGTGCGCAGCCCGATGCTGTTCATCGACTATGTGGGGCATTCCGACGGCTCGGCCGCGCTGCGGCGCGGCGACTGGCTGTCGGTACGCGACATGGGGCATATCGATGCCCAGGGCTGGCTGCATCTGCGCGGGCGCGAAAGCCGCATGATCGTGACCCAGGGCAAGAACCTGTTTCCCGAGGAAGTCGAGGCGCGGCTGCAGGCCCATCCGCAGCTGGGCCAGGTCTCGCTGCACGGCGTGGCCGACGGCCTGCGCGGCCATGCGGTGCACGCTGTGCTGCAGTCACCGGTCGATGACGTCTGCCCCATGCCCGACGCGCTGGCGCTGGCGCAGTGGTGCCGCGAGGCGCTCGAAGCCTTCAAGGCACCGCGCCACTGGTGGCTCTGGCAGGGGCCGTGGCCGCTGACTGCCAGTGGCAAGACCGATCATGGCGCGATTGCGGGCGCGCTGCTGCGCGAAGGGGCGGACCGGGACGCGAGCGCGCCGCGGTATCTGCGGGCCTGGTCATGAACGCCGCCGCCATTCCCGTGATTGCCTGGGTGCGCAGCCCCGTCGCTCCCGTGGGCGGGGCGCTGGCGCAGCTGCAGCCCCATGAACTTGCGGCGCCGCTGCTGCAGTCGCTGCTGGCGCGCGCCGGCCTGCGCGCCGACGCGGTCGACGCCGTGGTGCTGGGCAATGCCCTGGGCGCGGGCGGCAATCCCGCGCGCATGCTGGCGCTGGCCGCGGGCCTGCGCGAGAGCAGTGCCGCCTATACCGTCGACACGCAATGCTGCGCCGGGCTGGACGCCATCACGCTGGCCTGCAGCCTGCTGGCATCGGGCCAGGCGCGCATCGTGATTGCCGGCGGCGCCGAAGCCTGGAGCCGCGCGCCGATGCGACAGCACCGGCCGCTGCATCCGCAGGAGCAGGCCATCGCCTACGAGCGGCCGGCGTTTGCCCCCTGGCCCGAGCGCGACCCCGACATGCTGCAGGCCGCGGCCGACCATGCGCAGCGCATTCAATGCGCGCGCGTCGCGCAGGACGCCTATGCGCTGCAAAGCCATGCGCTTGCCGTGGCGGCACGCGCCGATCTGGCCGCGGAAATGCTGGCCCTCCAGGGTCTGGAGCATGACGCCTACCCGCGCCTGCTGCGCGCCGAGCGCGTGGCGCGCATGCCGGTGGCCGCGGGCTCCGCCATGGCACAGGGCGCAGTCGATTGCGCCGTCAGCACGGTAGCGATTTCGCCCAAGGCCGATGGCGCAGCGCTGCTGCTGCTGGCCACGCCCGACGCCTGCCTTGAATGGGGCCTGCAGCCCGCAGCGCTGTGGCGCGGCGCGGTCAGTGTCGGCGGCCCGCCCGAAACGCCCATGCTGTGCGCGGCCACTGCGGCGCGCCGGTTGCTCGCCCGCCTGGCGCTGGACGTGCAGGACATCCACCGCTGGGAATTGCACGATGCGTTTGCCGTGCAAGGCCTGGCATTCCGTGCCGAACTGGGAATGGACCCCAAACGCATCAATGCCCAGGGCGGCGGTCTGGCGCGCGGCCACCCGATTGGCGCTTCGGGCGCCATTGCGGCGGTGCGCGTGCTCGCGCAATTGCACGCCCGGGGCAGCGCAGCGCAGCGCGGTCTGGCCTGCATTGCGGGCGCGGGCGGCCTGGGCGCGGCGGCGATCTTTGAAAGCCTGCGCGCCTGAGCGCGCAGCAACTGCCATGCATTTAACTTCTTTCGATTCCATGACTTCCACCAGCTGCCCGGATTACACCGAGCTGGCGCGCAGCCGGCGTTCGGTGCGCGGCTTCCTGCCCGAGCCCGTGCCGCAGGCGCTGCTTGAAAGCCTTCTGGCAACCGCGCGCCAGGCACCCAGCGGCGCCAATCTGCAGCCCGGGCGTTTCTGGGCCCTGCAGGGCCGGGCGCGCGCGCGCCTGAGCGCCGCGCTGTGCGAGGCGGTGCGCACGCAGCAGCCGGCGCGCGAGGAGTACGACTACTTTCCCCAGCCCATGCCCATGCAGTTGCGCAAGCGCCAGGTGGCCTCGGCCCAGGCGCTGTACCGCAGCCTGGGCATTGCGCGCGGCGATGCGGCCGCACGCCAGCAGCAGTTCGAGCGCAACTACCGTTTCTTTGACGCGCCCGTGGCCCTGCTGGTGACCCTGGACCGCGATTTCGGCCATGGCGGCTTCATGGATCTGGGCATGTGCCTGCATGGCCTGCTGATGGCTGCCCATGCCAAAGGCCTGGGGGCCTGCGCCATAGGCGCGCTGGCGTCCTATCCCGAGATCGTGCGCCGCGAGCTGGGCCTGCCGCAGCGCGAAGTCGTGGTCTGCGGCGTGGCCCTGGGCTGGGCCGATCCCCAGGCGCCCGACAACCAGGCGCAGACCGAGCGCGAACCGCTGGAACAGTACTTCCAGGTGCTTTCCTAGGACCTTGTGCGCCCCTGGATGGTTGCATGGCGCGCAGTCGCAATGCGAGGAGTTCGCAGGAGGACCTATCCGGCGTAGCGGTATCGAGAATCCGCTGTAATGGAGGATTGCGCAATCGGAGCTTTGAATGACCAACAAGACGTCGCTGGACAAGTCGAAAATCAAGTTTTTGCTGCTGGAGGGTATCCATCCCGGCGCCCTGCAGCTGCTGCAAAACGCGGGCTACACCAACGTGGAATCGCTCGCCGGCGCGCTGCCGCCCGAAGAGCTCGAGCGCAAGATCGCCGACGTGCACTTTGTCGGCATCCGTTCGCGCACCCAGCTGACCGAAGCCGTGTTCCAGGCCGCGCACAAGCTCGTGGCCGTGGGGTGCTTTTGCATAGGCACCAACCAGGTCGACCTGAATGCCGCACGCCAGCGCGGCATCGCGGTGTTCAACGCGCCTTACTCCAACACCCGCTCGGTCGCCGAACTGGTGCTGGGCGAAGCCATCTTGCTGCTGCGGGGCATTCCCGCCAAGAACGCCGCCTCGCACCGCGGCGGCTGGCTCAAGACGGCCGACAACTCCTATGAAATCCGCGGCAAGACGCTGGGCATCGTCGGCTACGGCTCCATCGGCACCCAGCTGTCGGTGCTGGCCGAGGCCCTGGGCATGCAGGTCGTGTTCCATGACATCACCACCAAGCTGCCGCTGGGCAATGCGCGCCAGGCCGCCTCGCTGCAGGAGCTGCTGGCCGTCAGCGACATCGTGAGCCTGCATGTGCCCGAGCTGCCGTCGACGCAATGGATGATTGGCGCCGCCGAGATCGCCGCCATGAAGCCCAGCGCCATCTTGATCAATGCCTCGCGCGGCACCGTGGTCGAGATCGATGCGCTGGCCAGCGCCATGCGCGCGGGCCGCCTGCTGGGCGCCGCGCTGGACGTGTTCCCGGTCGAGCCGCGCACCAACAAGGACGAGTTCGAGTCGCCGCTGCGCGGCCTGGACAACGTCATCCTGACGCCACACATCGGCGGCTCCACCGCCGAGGCGCAGGCCAACATCGGTCTGGAAGTCGCCGAGAAGCTGATCAAGTACAGCGACAACGGCACGACCACCTCGGCCGTGAACTTTCCCGAAGTGGCGCTGCCGTCCCATCCCGGACACAAGCGCATCCTGCATGTGCACCACAACGTGCCGGGCGTGCTGTCGGCCGTCAACCAGGTGTTTGCGCAGCACGGCATCAACATTGCCGGCCAGTACCTGCGCACCGATGAAAAGCTCGGCTACATGGTGATGGACATCGGTGCCGAGACGGTCGAGTTGCCCATGGCGCAGCTCGGGGACATTCCCGGCACCATCCGCTGCCGCGTGCTGTTCTAGGCAGCCGGCGCCGCTGACACCGAGCCCGGGCCAAAGCGCAGAATGAAGCGCGTTTCCTCGGGCTGGCTGTCGACCAGCACCTGTCCTTTGTGCATGTGCATGATGGACTGGGCAATTGCCAGCCCCAGCCCGCCCGAATCGCCGGGCTGGGCGCGCGAAGGATCGCAGCGGTAGAAGCGGTCGAACAGCCGCGGCAGGTGCTCCGCGGCAATGGGCTCGCCCTGGTTCGAGACCTCGATGTCCAGGCCCAGCGCGTGCACCTGGCTGCTGATCGTCACCATGCTGCCGGCCGCGCCGTAGCGCAAGGCATTTGACACCAGATTGGCCATGGCACGCGCCAGCAGCGCTGAATCGGCAATCAGCCAGCCTTGCGCCAGGTTGCGCATCTGCATGTCGCGCTCTTCGGCCATGCCTTCGAAATAGTCGCATACCCGGCCTGCCAGATGGGACAGGTCCAAGGCCTTGAGCTGCAGCATGGCCTCGGGCTTTTCGGCCCGCGCCAGGAACAGCATGTTGTCTATCATGCGCGCCAGGCGCTCGTACTCCTCCTGCTTGGAAACCAGCAGGTTCTCGTAGTCCTCGACGCTGCGCGGCTGGTTGAGCGCCTGCTGGTTTTGGCCCATCAGGTTGTTGAGCGGGGTGCGCATCTCGTGGGCCAGGTCTTCGGAAAAGCGCGACAGCCGCGAATAGCCTTCTTCGAGCCGCGACAGCATCAGGTTGAGCGCGCAGGTCAGGCCCTGCAGTTCCTGGGGCTGGCGCTGGGCGTCCAGGCGCAGGCCCAGCTGCTGCGGGTGGATGGCGGCGGCCTGCAGGCTCAGGCGGCGCAGCGGCAGCAGGCCGCGGCGCACCACTTCCCAGCCCATGGCAAATGCCAGCAGCACGCCCACCAGCCAGGCCAGCGCGAGGTTGGTGCGGTAGGCGGCAAGCATCTGGATGCGCGCGGACAGCAGCGTGCCGGTGATCACATGCAGGGTGCCGGGCGGGCATTCGACATGCGCGAAGGCCAGGCGCGCGGGCTCGGGGCCAGGGTTGTCAAACAGCATGGGGGCGTCGGCCGGCGGAAAGGCCGGACGCTGCATCCCGCTGGGGTTGATTTCCACCAGCAGCTCGCCGCGGTCATTGGTGATCCACAGAATGTTCTCCTTGTTGCCCAGGGTATGGGCATAGAGATGGGGGTGCTGGCGCAAGGTTTCCACATATTCGGGGTCGCCCGCGAGGATGTGCATGCGCTCGATGCGCGCGATCAGGGCCTGGTCGTCACGCTGCTTGACTTCATTCTTGAGCACGTCGTAGACGTATATTCCCATCGCGCCAAACAAAATCGCGCTCACCGCGGCAAACATCAGGGCCAGCCGCAGTCGCAGGCTGATCTGCTCGAATTTCTTCATTCCGTCTGCGCCTCGATGCGGTAACCCATGCCGCGCACGGTCTGGATCAGCTTGGTGTCATAGCCGTCGTCGATCTTGGCGCGCAGCCGGCGTATCGCGACATCCACGACGTTGGTGTCGCTGTCGAAGTTCATGTCCCAGACCTGGGACGCAATGCGTGTGCGCGACATCACTTCGCCCTGGTGCTGGAGCAGCAGCTGCAGCAGCGCGAACTCCTTGTTTGTGAGCTCTATGCGCTGGCCCTGGCGCGTGACGCGCCGGCGCAGCAGGTCCATTTCCAGGTCGGCGAGGCGAAAGACATCGGGTTCGCGCAGCGGTGTGCGGCGCAGCAGAGTGCGCACGCGCGCCAGCAGTTCGGCATAGGAAAAAGGCTTGACCAGATAATCGTCGGCGCCGAGTTCCAGCCCCCTGACACGGTCTTCTATCGCATCGCGCGCCGTCAGAAACAATACCGGGGTCTGGTGGGTTTCTCGAAATTTTCGAATGAAACTCCAGCCATCCATTCCGGGCAGCATGACATCAAGAATCAACAGGTCAAAATCGGAATTTCGCGATAAATGCAGTCCGTCCACGCCGTTATATGCGACTTCGACCTGATAGCCGGACTCCGTCAAACCCTTTTGCAGATAATCCGCGGATTTGATTTCGTCTTCAATGATCAATATGCGCATGGGGTGCTTTTGCCTGTCCGGGGGGAGGCAGTAATGGTAGTGGCTAATGCGATCGCGCACATGACAAAAACGTAATGTCCGCGCAATCTTCGCGTCAGTGCTCCTGTCACAGAATTGACTTCATACCGCTGGGTTGCGGCTCCTGGGACCGCTGCCTTCCTTGAACACCGTATGAAAGAGACCATGACCTCCATTCGCAAAACCGCTTCCATCCTGATCCTGTCCCTCACCGCTGCCGTTGCCGGCCAGGCCATGGCTGCCGAGCCCGCCGCCGGCCTGACCCGCGCCCAAGTGCTGGCCGAGCTGGCCGAAGCCCAGCGCACCGGCGCCATCATGGAAGGCGAAACCGGCATGCCGCTGAATGCGCTCTACCCGCAGCAATACCCCGCGAAGCAGCAGGCCCCGGGCAAGACCCGCGCCCAGGTGATTGCCGAACTCGAACAGGCACGCGCCAACGGCCAACTGGCCCAGTACTTTGAAACCGACTATCCCGTCAATGCCGCCCAGGGCCAGCCGCTCTCGCGCGCCCAGGTGGTCTCCGACTTGCAGCACGCACGTGCCGCCGGCGAACTGACTTTCGGCGAAGGCAGCTGAGCGACAGTGCCTCTCGAACGCAAAAAAGCCCCGCAGCCGCGGGGCTTTTTTTCGTGGCGCGCCGACGGCTTCAGTCCATTGTCAGCTTCTGCTTGACGACGACGTCCTTGTAGACCGCGAGTTCTTCCTTCATCTGCTGGGCAAAACGCTCTGGCGTGCCGGCCTGGATGATGGAGCCGGTTTCCTCGATGCGCTTGCGGATCGCAGGGTCCTGCAGCACCTTGCGGGTTGCGGCATTGATCTTGTCGACGATCTCCTTGGGCAGGTTCTTGGGACCGACGATGCCGTAGTAGGCCATGCGGTTCACGGGCTCGAGGCCGACTTCCTTGAAGGTCGGCACGTCGGGCATCGCGGGCACGCGCTCGGGCGCGGCAACCACCAGCGCCACCAGGCGCTTTTCCTTGATGAAGGGCAGGGCCGACGGCAGGTTGTCGAAAATCAGCGGCACCTGGCCGGCAACCGCGTCATTGAGCGCCGGGCCCGAACCGCGGTAGGGCACGTGCATCATGTCGGTGCCGGTCGACAGCTTGTACATCTCCATCATCAGATGGGTGATGGAGCCCGTGCCCGGCGAGGCGTAGGAATACTTGGCCGGGTTCTTCTTGATTTCCTCGAGGAACTGCTTGTAGTTCTTGCCCGCGAACTGGGGATTGGCCGCGATCACGTTGGGCGTGGCCGCAATGTTGATCACGGGAGTGAAGTCGGTCGCGACGTTGTAGGGAATCTTGGGGTTGATGGCCGGGTTGGTCGCGGTGGTCGACACGGTGGCAATGCCCAGATGGTAGCCGTCGGGCGTGGCGCGCGCGGTTTCCGCCGCGCCTATGCTGCCGCCGCCACCGCCGCGGTTCTCGACGATCACCGGCTGGCCTAGCTCACGGCCCAGCGGATCGGCAATGACGCGCGCAATCAGGTCGGTGGTGCCGCCCGCGGCAAAAGGCACGAGCAGCTTGATGGGCTTGCTGGGATAGGCGGATTGCGCGAAGGCGCTGCCGAAAAGGGAAAGAATGCCCAAGGCCAAAATGCTTTTGCGAACCATTGAATTGTCTCCAGGGAATATTTTGTTCAACCTGGCAATATGCTAGTTGATTGTTGGTGGCGCAAGTATTCGGTGACAGTTAAATGCTTCAGTATTTTCCCTGGGTGGTATTTATGTTTGCAGGCGCGGTTTGACCTGCATCAAATCCTTGGGGATTTTCCGCATATTCAAGGCACGGCTCGGACGCGGATATTGTCCGGGGCGCGCGGCGCAGCGCTGGCGCCCGGGCAGGGCGGCGCCGCTGCGGCTTCAGATGGCGCCGCAGTTGCGCAGCGCGTCTATGCGCTGTGCATCCAGGCCCATCTGCTGCAGCACCTCATCGGTGTGCTGGCCCAGTGCGGGCGGCGCGCGGTGGTAGACCACGGGCGTGCCCGACAGGCGCATGGGATTGGCGACGCCGGCCACGGTCTGCATGCCGGCTGGGGTGTCGCGCGGCAGCTCGATGCGCAGGCCCCGGGATTGGACCTGGGGATCGTCAAAGGCCTGGGCCACGGTGTTGATCGGCCCGCAGGGCACGGCCTTGTCCTCGAACAGCGAAATCCACGCAGCCGTGCTGCGCTGGCGCAGCACGGGCTCCATCAGCGCCAGCAGCGCCGCGCGGTGCTGCACGCGCGCGGTGTTGCTCGCAAAGCGCGCGTCCTGCGCCCATTCGGCTTGGCCGATGGCGGCGCAAAAGCGTGCGAACTGGCCGTCGTTGCCAATGGCCAGCATCACGTTGCCATCCGCGGTCACGAAGTCCTGGTAGGGCGCGAGGCTGGGATGCACATTGCCCGCGCGGCCCGGGGCCTGGCCGGTCGCCAGATAGCCCGCGGCCTGGTTGGCCAGCACCGCCATGCCGACGTCAAGCAGCGCCATGTCGATGTACTGGCCCTGACCGCTGGCGTGGCGCGCGTTGATGGCTGCAAGAATGGCATTGCTGGCGTAGAGGCCGGTGAACACGTCGATCACCGCGACGCCGGCCTTGAGCGGGCCGCCGCCGGGCGTGCCGTCGGCGTGGCCAGTAATGCTCATCAGCCCGCACATGGCCTGCACCATCAGGTCATAGCCCGCGCGCTCGGCATAGGGCCCGTCCTGGCCGAAGCCGGTGATCGAGCAATAGATCAGGCGCGGGTTGCGCGCCTTGAGGCTGTCGTAGTCGAGGCCGTACTGGCGCAGTCCGCCGACCTTGAAGTTCTCGACCACGACATCGGCTTCGCAGGCCATGCGCTGCAGCAGCGCCTGGCCTTCGGGGTGGGCCATGTCAATGGTGATCGAACGCTTGTTGCGATTGCAGGCCGTGAAATAGCTGGCCTCGCGCGTGTCGTTGCCGTTGTCATCGCGCAGGAAGGGCGGGCCCCAGTGGCGCGTATCGTCGCCCGCGACCGGGCGCTCGACCTTGACGACGTCAGCGCCCAGGTCGGCAAGCATCTGTGTGCACCAGGGGCCGGCAAGCACGCGCGACAGGTCAAGGACCTTGATGCCGGCGAGGGCGGTGGGGGTGGGTGTGGTCATACAGGCACAGCGCCTGGAACTGGCGCGCTCCAGCAAGGGGCAGCGAGGAAGGGCCGCCCCGCACCGAGGCTGCCGTCCCCCTCCACCGAAGGTTGAGAGGGGGAAGCCGCGTCAGCGGCTCAGGGGGTGCTTCATTTCAGTTGGCGAAAGCCGCAATGCCGGTCTGCGCGCGGCCGAGAATCAGCGCGTGCACATCGTGCGTGCCTTCGTAGGTGTTGACCACCTCGAGGTTCACCAGATGGCGGGCGACGCCGAATTCGTCGCTGATGCCGTTGCCGCCAAGCATGTCGCGCGCCAGGCGGGCGATGTCCAGCGCCTTGCCGCAGTTGTTGCGCTTGATCAGCGAGGTGATTTCCACCACGTTCTGGTGTTCGTCCTTCATGCGGCCGACGCGCAGCGCGGCTTGCAGGCCCAGCGTGATTTCGGTCTGCATGTCGGCAAGCTTCTTTTGCACCAGCTGGTTGGCTGCCAGGGGGCGGCCGAACTGCTTGCGGTCCAGCGTGTACTGGCGCGCGGTGTGCCAGCAGGCTTCGGCCGCGCCCATCGCGCCCCAGGCAATGCCGAAGCGGGCGCTGTTGAGGCAGGTGAACGGGCCCTTGAGACCGCGCACTTCGGGAAAGGCGTTTTCCTCGGGAACAAACACGTCGTCCATGACGATTTCACCGGTGATCGAGGCACGCAGGCCGACCTTGCCGTGGATGGCGGGAGCCGTCAGGCCCTTCCAGCCCTTTTCCAGGATGAAGCCGCGGATCTGGCCGACGGCGCCAGTCTCGGAGACTTCCTTGGCCCAGACGACAAACACATCAGCCACGGGGCTGTTGGTGATCCACATCTTGCTGCCCTTGAGCTTGTAGCCGCCGTCGACCTTGTGGGCGCGCGTGGCCATCGAGCCCGGATCGGAGCCGTGGTCGGGTTCGGTCAGGCCGAAGCAGCCGATGAAGTGGCCGCTGGCCAGCTTGGGCAGGTACTTGTGCTTTTGTTCTTCGGTGCCGAATTCGTTGATGGGCACCATCACCAGCGAGCTTTGCACGCTGGCCATGGAGCGGTAGCCCGAGTCGATGCGTTCGATCTCGCGTGCCACCAGGCCGTAGCTCACGTAGTTCAGGCCGGCGCCGCCGTACTCGGTGCCAATGGTCGGGCCCAACAGGCCCAGCTCGCCCATCTCGCGGAAGATGGTGATGTCGGACTTTTCATGGCGGAACATTTCCAGCACGCGCGGAGCCAGCTGGCCCTGGCAGTAGTCACGCGCGGCATCGCGCACCATGCGCTCGTCTTCGCTCAGCTGCTGGTCGAGTTGGAAGGGATCGTCCCATTGGAAGTTGCCGGCCATGATGTGTCTCCTCGGATGCGGTAAATAGCAGGGGGCTGCAGCCACCTTTGCGGAATGTGCATGGCGTGCAGGAACTGGATGCGATCGTAGGCTCTTGCGCCGGCCCGGGCAAACGATTTGTTTTCATCCAGATATGAGATTCACGCATGAATGGGCGGGGCGGGCGGCGTGCTCCATTGCTGCTGCACGCTCTCGATGAGCAGGCCGGCAAACGCCTGCGCGGCCGCGCTGCGCGAGGTGCGCGCATTCCACAGCAAGCTGGCAGTGCGCAGCAGCGGCGGCTGCAGCCCAAGCGTGCAAAGCCCCTGGCCGTGCAGCTGCGCGGCGCGCTGCGGAACGATGCAGGCGAGCTGCGGCCCGCAGTGGCAGGCGGCTATCAGCGCGTGCACCGATTCCATCTCGACCATGACCTTGGGCTGCACGCCCGCGGCGCGCAAATGCTCCTCGAGCAGCCGCCGCGTTGCAAAGCGCCGAGACAGCAGCGCCAGTGGCACGTCCTGCAGCTGCTGCAGCTGCAAGGCCTGCTGGCCGGCAAGCGGGTGTGAGGCATGGGCGACAAACTGCATGTGCTCCTCGAACAGCGGCTCGGAGTCGATACCGTCGACGCCCGCGGGATGAAACGCCATGCCCAGGTCCAGGTCGCCGCTGAGCAGCAGGGCCTCGATCTCGGGCGCGAGCAGCTCGCGCAGCACCACGTGGATCTTGGGGTAGCGCGCATTGAAGGCCGCCACGGCCGACGGCACCAGCGTGTGCAGCGACGTGGGAATCACCCCCACGGTCAGCAGGCCGGCCTGCAGGCTCGCCAGGTCTGCCAGCGCCATGCGCCCGGCTTCGAGCTCCTGCAGCGCGCGCGCCGCATAGTCCCTGAACACCCGGCCGGCCTGCGACAGCTTCAGGCCCCGGCCCACGCGCTCGAACAGCGGCACGCCCAGCTCCTCCTCGATCTGGCGCAGGCCGTGCGACAGCGTTGACTGGGTGACAAACAGCTGCTTGGCCGAGGTCGTCAGGTGCTCGGTGCGGGCAATCTCAAGGAAGTAGCGCAGCTGTCGGATTTCCATGCAAGCAGTCCAGGCAAAAGGTAAACGTTCGAAATTATCGAATGAATCAACAGAAATAAATCATTGGATTGAATAAATAACCGATATTAAGCTGTACTCCAGCGGCATTTTTTTCCTGCCCAGCCGCAGCAAAGAGAGCCGCATGAGCAAAGAATTCACCATCGAGCGCATCCAGGTGCGCATTCTGGACATCCCCACGATTCGCCCGCACAAGCTGTCGTTTGGTGCCATCCAGCGCCAGAGCCCGGTCATCGTTCAGCTGTGGTTGCGCAACGGCGCCTGCGGTTTCGGCGAAGCCGCAACCATTGGCGGCCCCTCGTGGAACGAGGAGTCGCCCGAGAGCATTGCCCACGCGATCGAGAACTATCTCGCGCCGGCCGTGCTGGGCCAGCAGGCCGGCGGCATCGAACAGGTGCTGGCGCGCATGGACCTGGCCTGCAAGGGCAATGCATTTGCCAAATCGGCCGTTGAGATGGCGCTGATCGACGCGCTGGCACGCACGCTGGACATCCCCGCCTGGCAGCTGCTGGGCGGCAAGCTGCACCAGAGCCTGCCCCTGGCATGGACGCTGGCCAGCGGCGACGTGGAGCGCGACCTGCAGGAAGCCCAGCTGCGCCTGGAGCAGGGCCGCCACCGGATCTTCAAGATGAAGATAGGCGCGCGCGCGCCGCAGGACGACGTGGCCCATGTGAGCCGCATTGCGCGCGGCCTGCCCGATAGCGCCACGCTCACCGTGGACGTCAACCAGGCCTGGGACGGCAATACCGCGCGCCGCTATCTGCCCCAGCTGATAGAAGCCGGCGTGACGCTGATCGAACAGCCCGTGGCCCGGTGGAACGTTCCCGCGCTGCGCCAGCTGGCGCAGGAACTCAGGGGCGCGCTGATCATGGCCGACGAGACCGTCTGCACGCCGCAGGATGCCATGCTGCTGGCGCGCGAGCAGGCCGCGCATGTGTTCTCGCTCAAGGTCGCCAAGCACGGCGGCCTGCTGCGCACGCGCAAGGTCGCGGCCGTGGCCGAGGCCGCCGACATTGGCTGGTATGGCGGCACCATGCTGGAAACCTCGATAGGCAGCGCGGCTTCGGCCCATGTCTTTTCAACGCTGCCCGGCGCCCACCATGGCTGCGAGCTGTTCGGCCCGCAGTTGCTGGTCGACGACATCGTCGAGCAGCAGATGGCGATTCGCGACTTCGAGCTGCAGCTGCCCGACGGCCCGGGCTACGGCGTCACGGTGTCGCTCAGCCAGCTCGACCGCTTCGATCGCGCGCTGGCCGGCCAGCAGCCGCTGCACGTGGACCTGGGCGCGGCCCGGGCCTGATTTTTCCGGCCGCGCGCCTGGCGCGCGTGGTCCCACCCACAGAGGAGACACCAATGCTATTTCTTGTCCGCATGGATGTGCGCATTCCCCATGACCTGCCCGCAGAGCAGGTCAATGAAATCAAGCTGCGCGAAAAAGCCTATTCGCAGGAACTGCAGCGCGACGGCCGCTGGCAGTCGATCTGGCGTGTGGTTGGCGAGTACGCCAACTACAGCGTCTTCAATGTCGCGTCAAACGACGAATTGCACGATCTGCTGCAGGGTCTGCCCCTGTTCCCCTACATGGACATAGCTGTGACGCCGCTGGCGCGCCACCCTTCGGCCATCGCCTGAGCGCCGCTGTCCAGCCCCCAGAACCTCTGAAGGAGACAAAAAATGAAAACCCGCTTTCTGCAAAAAACCCTGCTGGGCGCCGCATTGGCTGCCTGCGCCATTTCCAGCTTTGCCCAGGGCGCCGTCGGCAACTGGCCCGACAAGCCCGTGAAGTGGATCGTGCCGTTCCCGCCGGGCGGCGCCATGGATGCGATTGCGCGCACGCTGGGTGAAGTCGCGGGCCGCAAGCTGGGCCAGCCGTTCGTCATCGAGAACAAGCCCGGCGCGGGCGGCAACATCGGCGCGGACGCGGTTGCCAAGGCGCCGGCCGACGGCTACACGCTGATGATCACTTCGATCGGCATGGCAACCAATGGCGCGCTCTACAACAAGCTCAGCTACGACCCGATCAAGGACTTCGCGCCCGTGAGCCTGCTGGCCGTGGTGCCCAACATCCTGGTTGCGGGCAGCAAGCAGTCCGATGTGAAAAGCGTCAAGGACCTGATTGCCAAGGCCAAGCAAAAACCCGATGCACTGACCTATGCCTCGGCCGGCAATGGCACCTCCATTCACCTTGCGGGCGCGAGCTTCACTTCGCTGACCGGCGTGAAGATGCTGCATGTGCCTTACCGCGGCAGCGGCCCGGCCGTGACCGATCTGCTGGGCGGCCAGGTGGATTTCATGTTTGACAGCATTACCTCGGCGCGCCCCCACATCGAGGCCGGCAAGCTGCGGGCAATTGCCATCACCACCAAGACGCGCTCGCCTTCGCTGCCCGACGTGCCCACCGTGGCCGAAGCCGGCGTTCCCGGCTATGAAGTCTCGCCCTGGTTCGCGACCTTCATGCCCGCGGGCACGCCCGCGCCCATCGTTGAAAAGCTTGGCAAGACGCTCAACGAAGCGATGAACGATCCCGAGGTCAAGAAGCGCCTGAGCGCCATCGGCGCCGAACCCATAGGCAGCACGCCGCAGGCGCTTGCCGTCCACCTGAAGACCGAGACGGAACGCTGGACCAAGCTGATCAAAGAGTCGAACATCAAAGTCGATTGACCTTATCCTTACCGGGCCTGCTTGCAGGCCCTTTTTCATTCGTCATCATTTCTTCTGTTGCCATGCCCGAATTGCATTCCATCGTCCAGGGACAAGGTCCCGTCATCGTTCTAAGCCACGCGCTGGGCTGCGACCTGCACATGTGGGACGAAGTCACCGCATTGCTGCAGGACCGCTATACCGTCGTGCGCTACGACCACCGCGGCCATGGCCGCTCGCCGGCCAGTGAAACCGACTTCGGCATCCAGGACCTGGCCCAGGATGCGGCCCAGCTCATTGCCCGGCTCGGGCGCGGCCCGGTGCATTTCGCCGGTGTGTCCATGGGCGGCATGACGGCCCAGGCACTGGCTGCGCTCCACCCTGACTCTGTGCAGAGCATCACCATTGCCAACTCGGCCGCGCAATACGACGCCGCCGCGCTCCAAGGCTGGAGCACGCGCATCGACACCGTGGCCGCGCAAGGCGTGGCGGCCATTGCCGACGGCGCGCTGCAGCGCTGGCTGTCGCCCGATTTCCTGGCACGCAATCCGGCGCGCGTGGCGCAGATGCGCGAAACACTGGTGCGCATTCCCGCAAAACCCTACGCTCAGGCCTGCGCCGCGGTGGCGGGCATTGCATTGCACCAGACCAATCCGTCAATACGCTGCCCGGCGCTGGTGATTGGCGGCACGCTGGACGCGGCCACGCCAATGGCGCTGTCCGAGGAAATCGCCGCCGGCATTGCCGGCGCCGAACTGGCGCGCATCGAAGCCGCGCATATCAGCTGCGTCGAGCAGCCCGAGGTGTTTGCGCAGTTGCTGGACGGGTTTCTCCAGCGCGTCTGAGGGCCGGCTCAGGCCGCCGCGGGAAACTCTGCCTGGAGCAATTCCCGCAGCGTATTGGCCACGCCATGGCGGCCTTCGCGCCGCCAGGCCAGGTGCATTTCCACATCCAGCCCGGTCACATTGGCGATAGCCTTGAAGCAGACGTTGGCGTAGCGAAGATTCATGCCCGAACGCGGCACCAGCGCAATGCCGACGTTGGCATCGACCAGCGCCAGGATCGAATGCGTATGGCTCAGCGTCTGCACGGTCTCAGGCGCCACGCCATGCGAGCGCAGCTGACCGGCAACAATCTCGTACAGATAGCGTGACTCCGAAGGGCAGAATTCGATGAAGGCCTGGCCTTGCAGCGCCGCCAGCGGCACTTCGTCCTGCGCCGCCAGCGGATGGTCCAGCGGCATGGCCAGCATGAACGGCTCGCGCAACAGGGGCGCGCAGGCGCTGAAGCTGCGCGGCGCGAACGGCCGCACGATGCCGATATCGATGCGGTTGGCGCCTATGGCCTCGATCTGATCGATCGACTGCATCTCGCGCAGCACCAGGTGCACGTCGGGCAGGCGCGCGCGAACGAAGGCCAGCAGCTGTGGCAGTATGGTGAAGCTGGCCGCGGGAATGAAGCCCAGCGTCACGCTGCCGGCTTCGGCCTGCATGGCGCGGCGCGCGGCAATCGTTGCCGCCTGGCTGCGGCGCAGGATGTCCTCGGCTTCGCGCAGAAAGATCCTGCCGGCCACCGTCAGACGCACGGCGCCGCCGGCGCGCTCGAGCAGCTGCACGCCGACTTCATGCTCGAGCAGCTGGATCTGCCGCGTCAGCGGCGGCTGGGTCATGTTCAGCAGCGCCGCGGCGCGACCGAAATGCAGCTCGGAGGCGACGGCGACAAAGCAGCGAAGTTGGGACAGTTGGAACATGATTCATTTATTGAATTGCGGCATCCGATGTCTGGATTGGACGCCGCCTGGATGCGCTTCTAGAGTCACTGTCTTCGAACAACAGTCTTCTGGGAGCCCATATGACTTCATTTACCGGCCCGGCCCTGCGCGCGGCGCTCAACGGCATTTCCGGCATTCTCGTCACGCCTTTCGATGCGCAGGACGCCATCTGCAGCGCCCCGCTGCAGCCGGTGGTCGACCGTGCGGTCGATGCCGGCGTGCATGTGCTGGTGGCAAACGGCAACACCAGTGAATTCTATGGGCTGCAGGCGCAGGAAGCCGAACGCATGGTGCATGTGGCGGCCGAGTGCGTTGCCGGGCGCGTTCCGCTGCTCGGCGGCGTGGGCCGCAGCGTGCACGAGGCGCGCGCTCTGGCCAAGGCTTCGGTGCGCGCCGGCGCCGACGCGCTGATGGTGCACCAGCCGCCAGACCCGTTTGTCGCGCCGCGCGGCGTCGTGACCTATGTACAGCAGATTGCCGAGGTCGCCGAAGGCCTGCCGCTGGTGCTTTATCTGCGCAATGAAAACATCGGCCTGGCGACGATTGAAGCGCTGTGCCGCATTCCCGAAGTCATTGGCGTCAAGTGGGCCTCGCCCACGCCGCTGCTGCTGGCCGAAATCATTCGCCGCACCGCCGACCGCAATCTCGCCTGGGTCGGCGGCCTGGCCGAAGTCTGGGCGCCGCCGCTGTACGCGGTCGGCGCGCGCGGCTTCACTTCGGGGCTGATCAACGTGTTTCCCGAGCGCTCGGTCGCGATCTACAACGCGCTCGAGCAAGCCGACTATCCGCTGGCGATGCGCCTGATCGGCGAAATGCTGCCGTTCGAGGAGCTGCGCGCCCAGGAGAACAACGGCGCCAACGTCACCGTCGTCAAGGCCGCGCTGCAGTGGATGGGCAACGACTGCGGCGCCACGCGCGCGCCTTCGGCCTGGCCGCTGAGCGCCGCGCAGCAGCAGCAGCTCGAAGCGCTGCTCAACGGCTGGAAGGCCTGAGCGCCTTCTGCGCCTTGCGCACCGCGGCGGCGGGCGGTCCCGCCGTCGCGCGCCTCTTCCCCCTGAGCGACCCATAACTATTAAGGACAAACCATGCCTGCACGCCGCACTCTTCTTGCCCTCGCCCTGCTGTCCCCGCTGGCCTCCGTTGCCTTTGCCCAGAACTTTCCCGCACGTCCGATCACCATCGTCATTGGCTCGACCCCGGGCAGCGCCACCGACGGCCTGGCGCGCGCCGTGGCCGCCGAAGTGGGCAAGGAAACCGGGCAGTCGGTGATTGTCGAGAACCGCGCGGGTGCCTTTGGCAGCATTGCGGCCCAGCAGGTGGCGCGCGCCCAGCCCGACGGCTACACGGTGTTCATGACGACCAACACCACGCAGTCCGCCAACCCGCACCTGCTCAAGAAGCTGGCCTACGACCCGCTCAAGGATTTCGCGCCTGTCGCGCTGCTGGCCAAGGGCCCTCTGCTGCTGGTGGTCAATCCCAAGCTGGGAGTCAACAGCATTGCCGAGCTTGTCGCCCTGGCCAAGCGCCAGCCGGGCAAGCTCAACTACGGCTCTGGCAGCTCTTCGGCCCAGGTCGCGACCGAGCTGTTCCAGCAGATGACGGGCACCAAGTTCAACTATGTGCCGTACAAGGCCAACCCGCCCGCGGTCATCGACCTGATTGCCGGCCAGACCGATCTGATGATCGTCGATCTGGCCACCACCGTGCCCCAGGTCAAGGCCGGCAAGCTCAAGGCGCTGGGTCTGAGCAGTCCCGGTCGGCTGTCACTGATGCCCGGCGTGCCGGCCATCAGCGAGTCGCTGCCGGGCTATGAGTTCGGTTACTGGAATGCGCTGTACGCGCCCGCGGGCACGCCCGCGCCGGTGGTGCAAAAGCTCAATGCGCTGATGCGCAACGCCATGCAGACCGCGGCGGTGCGCAACGTTGCCGAACAGTCAGGCATGGAAGTCGCGCTGTCTTCTCCCGATGAAATGAACCGCTTCCAGATTGGCGAGTACGAGCGCTGGGGACGGATCATCAAGGCCGCGGGCATTCAGCCGGAGTGAGCGGCGGATACCCACTGAATTTTGGGCGCCTTCAGCGGCGCCTTTCCAATTGAAGGACTTCAATGCTGCAATCCACCGATGCCCGCAGCGGCGCCTTGCTGGGCGCTGCCTGGGATGAATCCACGCCGGCACAGATAGACGCGGCCGTTGCCGCGGCTGCCGCCGCCGCCAATGCCTTTGCGGCCACGTCGAACGCGCAGCGCGCGGCATTCCTGCGCGCCCTGGCCCAGGCGCTGGGCGACAACGCCGCTGCCTTGCTGCCGGTTGCCGACCGCGAAACAGCGCTGGGCCTGGCGCGCCTCGAAGGCGAACTGGCGCGCACCGCCTTTCAGCTGCGCGGCTTTGCCGACGCGCTGGAGCAGGGCGCGGCCCAGGCATTTCTCGACGAACCGGCGATTGCCGGCGCACCGCCCGCGGGCCGACCGCGGCTGACGCGCATCCAGGCTCCGCTGGGCCCGGTTGCGGTATTTGCCGCAAGCAACTTTCCCTTTGCGTTCTCGGTGCTTGGCGGCGACAGCGCCAGCGCCTTTGCCGCGGGCTGCCCCGTGGTGCTCAAGGCCCATCCCGGCCACCCGCAGCTCTCGCGCGATGTCGCGGCCATCGCCTGCGCGGTGGTCGCGCAATGCGGACTGCCCGCGGGCGTGTTCCAGCTGATCGAAGGCGCGGCCATCGAAGTGGGCGTGCAGCTGGTGCAGGCGCCGGCCATCGCGGCCGTGGCGTTCACCGGCTCCTACCATGGCGGCACGGCGCTGGCACGGCTGGCGGCCGAGCGCCCGCGCCCGATTCCCTTCTACGGCGAACTCGGTTCGGTCAACCCGCTGGTGGTGCTGCCCGCCGCGCTGAGGGACGGCGCAGGCGGCGCCGACGCGCTGGCCCAGACCCTGGCCGATTCGATCTGTCTGGGCGCTGGGCAGTTCTGCACCAGCCCCGGGGTGATCGTGGTGTTCAAGGATGGTTCCGGCGAGGCCTTTGTGCAGCAGCTGCGCAAGCGCCTGGCGGCGGGAACGCCGCATGCCATGCTCAATGCGGGCATACGCGCGGCGTTCGAGCGCGGCGTCGATCGATGGCGCCAGCACGCCAAGCTGCAGCTGCTGGTCGACAGCGCGCCGCGCGAAGGCGGTCCCCAGCCATTTCTGGCCCAGGTCGATGGCGCGGATTTTGTCGCCGCGCATGCCTTGCACGAAGAAGTGTTTGGCGCGGCCGCGCTGGTCGTGCGGGTCGACGACAGCGCGCAGGCGATGGCAGTGCTGAACGCCATTGGCGGCACGCTCACCACGACGCTGTGGGGTGTGCCGACGGACGAGGCGCTGCCCGACGCGGCGCTGCAGGCGCTGGTGCGCACGGCGCTGCAGGTGTCCGGGCGCGTGCTTTTTTCCGGCGTGCCCACCGGCGTGGCGGTCACCGCCGCCCAGCACCATGGCGGGCCGTTTCCGGCCTCCACCGCGCCCTTCACCACGTCGGTGGGCTATGCGGCCATGGCGCGTTTCCTGCGGCCGCTGGCGCTGCAGGATGCGCCCCAATGGCTGCTGGCCAAGGAAGGCGCGTTCTTCTGAGGAGGAGCCGCGCGCTGCGCGGCTTTGCCTGGTTTTCCACGGCGGTCGGGGAGAATCGGCACCCCGCCCATGCCGGCCATTCAGACATCTTCCGCGCCCTGTACCGACCACCGTGGCGGGTTGCAGGCATGGCTGCGCAAGAAAGTGGGCAATGCGTTTGACGCGGCCGATCTGGCGCAAAGCCCAGGGCAAGCGCCTCTACAGCTTCGCTGAGCCAGCCCGGCAGATGCTCCGGTTGTCGACCGGCTGCCGCCTGCGTGCTGGCCTGGGCCTGTTTGAAACCGGCTTCCATGGCGAGCCGCGCCGTGCTTCGATGACGGTGCGCTATCAGTTCTGAGAGCGGCAGGCGCGCCTCAGCCGGGCTGCGTGAATTCCGCCAGCGCCGCCATGTGCGCTGCCAAGCCGCCGGCATCGCTGGCGGCGTTCACATGATCGAAGTAGCCATACCAGCCACTGGCCTGGATGCCGGCGAGCAGCGCGTCGCGCGCCTGCGTATCGCCAAACCGCCAGATGCCCAGAAATTGGTGGGCGCTGGCCTGGGCAATGCCAGCCTGGGTCGCGGCCAGGGCCAGCATTTCCACGCCCATGCCCGACAGCCCCACCATGGCGTCCTGAATTGCGCCGAGGAACTGGCGGCGTTGCGCGATAGGCAGGCGCTGCCAGGCGGCGTTGGGGGTATAGAGTTCGACCAGATAGTGTTGCATGGGATGCTCATGGAATTTGGTTAATTGGCTTATTGCAAGGTACCGTACTAAGTAATCGCAAACATTTCCACTGGTCACGCCTGACCACCCTGACCACGCCTGGCCGCATCTGCCGCTGGCCTGACCTGGACCGTTCCATTTTTGCGACAGGCTGTCCAGGTCCGCAGCCCAAGACTTAGAATCGCCGGCAATCTTGAGATTGAGATGCATTCTCATGTCGGCGCCAGGCGGCGACGGCCTTTTTGCGCGTCTCCATGGTCATGGAGGGGAGGGCTTGTCGGCCGCCCCCTGCCCGTTGTGCTCCCGCGCGGCAATCCCTGCGATTTCTTTTCTCTTTCGTTTTCTGCATGAACCATTTATCCACCGCTTACCCGGGCCTGCGCCTGTTGTCCCGTGTGGGCGCCGCGGTGCTGGGCGGCTATCTGCTGGCCAGTGCCTTGGGGGTGTTCAGCGGCGCGCTTTTTCCCGGCGACGCCGAAGCCGTTCTTGCGGGCGTGCAGCTGGGCTTCGCGGTGCATGTGGCGGCTGTGATCTGGGCGTTCTCGCCCGTGGCGCTCGGTCGCGTCTGGGCCGGGCTGCTGCTGCCCGCGGCCGCACTTGCCGCACTGGCGGTGCTGCTGCCACGCTGGGGGGCTTGAAATGGCCAAGGCACAAGCAACTTCCGGCGCCGGGCAGGGCGGTTTTCGCCAGGCCCAGGCCTGGCTGCACACCTGGTGCGGCCTGTGGTTCTCCTGGCTGCTGTTCGCGGTGTTTCTCACGGGCACGCTGGCCGTGTTCGAGGAGCCCATCACCCACTGGATGACGCCCGAACACCACGCCGAGGAGGAAGCCGCGCTCGCGGCCTCGACCCGCCCAACGGCCTCGCTGGGCCAGCGCCTGGACTGGGGCGTGGCCTATATGCAAAAGCACCACGCCGGCGCCGGCATGTGGGAGCTGTGGCCGGCCGATGCCAAGGGCGCGGGTGAGCTGCGGGTCTTCTGGTTCGACAGCCAGCGGCAATATGTTTCGGCCGAACTCGACACGGCCAGCGGCGCGCCGCTGCCCGCCGCCAGCCAGCCGCCCGCGCGCCTGACGCTGGGCGGCCAGCATTTCGTTGATTTCCATTACGAACTGCATGCCGGCAAGGTGGGGCTGTGGATCGTCGGCATTGCCGCGCTGGCCATGCTGGTGGCGCTGGTCAGCGGTGTGATCACGCACCGGCGCATCTTCAAGGACTTCTTCACGTTCCGCCCGCGCAAGGGCCAGCGCAGCTGGCTTGATGCGCACAACGCGGTGGCGGTATTGACGCTGCCGTTCCAGTTCATGATTGCCTATACCGGCATCGTGATTTCTGGCTTGACGTTCATGCCCGTGGGCGTGGTCACGCAGTTCGGCGCGGGCATGCCAGGCGCATGGGCTTTCCAGGCCGCGCTCAACGAACCCGGCAAGCCCCGGCCTTCGGGCCGACCTATGGCGCTGCCGGCACTTGAGTCATTTGCCCTGCGCGGCCAGCAGCTGATGGGGCAGCCGGTGCGCGCCGTGGTCATTGATCACCCGGGCGACGCGGCGGCGCGCATCGGCGTGTATGGCTGGAACGAGGACGCGGGCGCGCAGCGTCGCCTGAGCGCCACCAGCGGCCTGGCGATGTTTTCCGCGGCCACGGGCGAAGTGCTGCAGCTGCGCCTGCCCGGCGGCGTGGACGGCGGCAAGGCGTCGCTCACGCAGTCGGTGATGGCCGGGCTGCACATGGTCGCGTTTGGCGGCCTGGCGCTCAAGTGGCTTTACTTCCTTTGCGGCCTCGCGGGCAGCGCGATGATGGCCACGGGCGCCATCCTGTTCATCGTCAAGCGCCGACCCCGGCATCTGGGCGAGTTCGGCGGCGCGACAGCACGGGTCTACCGGCTGATCGAAGCCGCGAATGTCGCCGCCATTGCCGGCCTGGGCGTGGCCTGTATAGGCTTTCTCTGGGCCAACCGCCTGGTGCCGCCGGGCCTGGCGCAGCGCGACGACTGGGAACTCGCGATGTTCTTTGGCGTCTGGGCGCTGGCGCTGGTGCATGCGCTGGCGCGCCCGGCGGCGGCTGCCTGGAAAGAGCAACTGGGCCTGCTGGCGGCGCTGTGCCTGCTGCTGCCGCTGCTCAATGCGCTCACGGTGGGCGACCACCTGGGCGCGCAGTTGCTGCGCGGCGATTGGGAAAGCGCGGGCGTCGAGCTGTTTGTGCTTGCCACCGGGCTGGCGGCCGGCTGGAGCCGGCGCTGGATGGCGCGCGGCAAGTCCATTGCCGGCAGCGCGCCTCGCCCCGCTGCAAGCCTTGAATCAGAGGTGCAGGCGTGAGCGAGTGGCTTGCGGGTCTGTTGTCGCTGGCGCTGGCATTTGCCGGCATGGCCGCGCTGGCGTTTGCCATGGAGCGCCACTACGAGCAGCTCACGGGCGGGCGCAACCGGCCGCCCGCGCGGGCGCTGCGCTGCCTGGGCGCGGCGCTGCTGCTGGCGGCGCTGTTGCCCTGTGTCTGGGGCTGGGGCGCGACGGTCGGCTGCGTTGCCTGGCTGGGCTTTGTGTCGGCCGGCGCCATCGGCTGCGTGGCCGGCATCAACGCCGCGCCGCGCTGGGCAGCGCGCGCGGCCTGGGCATTCGGGCCGGGCGCGCTGCTGGCGCTGGCCTGGGTTTGCATCGCGCCGTGAGGGCCGCAGGTCTTGCGCCTGCTGCACCGGCGCCCGGCAGGCCTTACTTCTCCTGCATGTTCGCGGCCTTGACGATTTCACCCAGGCGCTTGCGTTCGGCATCGACAAACTTCACGAACTCGGGGCGCGTGCCGCCTATCGGCTCTATGCCCAGGCCCTTGAGCTTCTCCACGGTCGCGGGCTCCTTCATGGCCTTGTCCACGGCCGCTGCCAGCTTGTCGAGCAGGGCGGGCGGCGTGCCCCTGGGCGCATGGATGCCGGCCCAGTGCGCGATCTGCAGATCGGCAAATCCCTGCTCCACGGCGGTGGACAGCTGGGGGTAGGCCGAGATGCGCTGTGTCCAGGTGGTGGCCAGTGCCTTGAACTTGCCTTCATGCAGGATGTGGGGCAGGGCAATGATGCTGGCCTCCGACGTGCCCTCGACCTGGCCGCCCAGCACGGCAGTCGTGCTTTCCGAGCCGCTCTTGTAGGGCACGGGCTGCAGCTGTGCGCCGTACTTGACGTTGAGCATTTCAGCGACGAAGTGCGGCGTGCTGCCGGTGCCGGCGGTGGCGAAGTTGAAGCCCTGGCCCTTCTTGGAGGCTTCGACGAAATCGCGCAGGTTGTTGTAGGGCGCATTCTTGGGCACGACGATCACCGACGGAGCCAGGCCAATCATCACCACGGGCTGCAGCGCGTCATCCTTGAAAGGCATGCTCTTCTTGATCATGCTGTTGGAAATGACTCCGGCGGCACTGACCAGCAGCGTATGGCCGTCGGCCGCGGCCTTGGCCACGATGTCGGCGCCGACGGTGCCTCCGGCGCCTGGGCGGTTGTCGATCACCACGGGCTGGCCCAGCACCTTGGACGCGCCTTCGGCGGCCGCGCGCGCCATCAGGTCATTGGCGCCACCGGCGGCAAACGGCACGACCAGGCGAATCGGGCGTGTCGGCCAGTTGTCGGCCGGGTCGGCGGCATGGGCCAGCGGGGACATCACGCTCAGCGCAACAGCATGGGCCATCAGATGGCGGCGGTTCAAGAACATCGGGATCTCCTGGATTCATGGTTGTTGCAGTGAAACCGCAAGCTGTGTGCCAGGCCCCATAGGGGTAAACCATGAATGCCCCAAGTCATTGAATTGACAGGGTTTTTCCTTTGTCGCGGGCCCCGGATGGCAGCCGGTGATGGCCCGGCGTTGCGTTGCTGAAATAATCGATTGCACGAATGAAACACGCCGTCCGGCAACGCCCACGCCGTACCGCAGCGTGCCAGCACAGGCCGGAGCTCGCCGCTGACTGCGCGTGGCTTGCTGTGAGGTCAACCCCACCAGGTCGGCATCAGCCGCCGCACTTCGTCGCGCGCAAAGCGGTCGTCCATGAGGAACAGCTCGCCGGTGTCGCTTTCCGAGCGGATGACGCGGCCCGCGGCCTGTACCACCTTGCGCAGACCGGGGAAAAGATAGGTGTAGTCGTAGCCGGTGCGCATGCCGAAGCGCTGCTGCATGCAGCGCTTCATGCTTTCGTTGACAGGGTTGAGCTGGGGCAGACCCAGCGTGGCGATGAAGGCCCCGATCAGCCGGTCGCCGGGCAGGTCTATGCCTTCGCCAAACGCGCCGCCGAGCACCGCAAAGCCAATGCCCTGGCCGCCGGCCTGGAAGCGGGCAATGAACGCCTGGCGGCTGGCGTCGGTCATGGCGCGCACCTGGCGCCAGACCGGGGGCGCATGGTCGCGCGCGCACAGCGCGTCGGCCACGCGCTCCAGATAGTCAAAGCTGCTGAAAAAGCACAGGTAGTTGCCCGGGCGCTTGCGGAACTGCGCGCAGATCAGCGCCACGATGCGCTCCACAGAGGCCTCGCGGTCCTGATAGCGGGTGGAGACATCGCGCACGATGTGCACCGCCAACTGCGCGGCCTTGAACGGCGCGGGCACGTCGATCCACGGGGTGTCGGCGGGCAGGCCCAGCGTGTCGCGGTAAAAGGCCGCGGGACTGAGCGTGCCCGAGAACAGCACGGTCGCATGCGCTGCCGCATGGCGCGCAAGCAGGTGCGGCGCGGGAATCACGTTGCGTATGCACAGCGTGGACGCGCGCTTGCGCCCGCGCGGCGGCGCCAGCAAGCTGACGTCAAACAGCGCGTTCTCATCGAGCTTTTCCTCGAGGACGGCAAACTGCAGGGCTTCAAGATAAAAGCCCAGCACCGGGTCGCCGGGCAGCATGGGCTGGTCGGCATTGGCCTCGGCAATCAGCGAGATGACTTTGTGCAGCGCGGCCATGAAGTCCAGCGGCACCTTGGAATGGCATTCGTAGGTCGGCTGCTGCTCGCTGTGCAGTGCATTCCAAGCGCGGTTGAGCGCGTCCAGCGCGCTGCGAATGCGGCCCCTGGCATTCTTGCGCGCCGCCGCCAGCGACAGCGGCGACAGCTCGGCGGTGTACATGCTGCGCGCACGGTCGAGCAGGTTGTGGGCTTCGTCGACCAGCACGCCGACTTTCCAGTGATTGGCCTGCGTCAACGCGTGCAGCATGGCCGCGCCGTCGTAGAAGTAGTTGTAGTCGCCGATCACGACATCGCTCCAGCGCGCCATTTCCTGCGTGAGATAGTAGGGGCAGACTTCGTGCGCCAGCGCCACTTCGCGCAGGCGCGCGCTGTCCCAGACGGCATGCACGTCAAGCACCGCGGCGCGCGCCGACGGCAGGCGGTCGTAAAAGCCCTTGGCCAGCGGGCAGGAGTCACCGTGGCAGGCCTTGTCGGGGTGCTCGCAGCTTTTCTCGCGCGAGTGCAGTGTGAGCGCGCGCAGCGGCGCGTCGCCCGTGGCCTGCAGCTGCGCGTTGACCTGGGCCAGGGCCTGGGTGGCCAGACCATGGCCCGTGCCCTTGGCGGTCAGGAAGAAGATCTTGTCCAGGCCTTGGTCGGGACAGGCCTTGAGCATGGGGAACAGCGTGCCTATGGTCTTGCCTATGCCTGTCGGCGCCTGGGCCAGGAGGCAGCTGCCGCCTTCGGGCGCACGCGCGCTGCGGTAGACGGCGACCGACAGCGCGCGCTGGCCGGCGCGAAAACTGCCCCAGGGAAAAGCCAGCGCGCCCAGCGCCTGGTCGCGCGCGCTGCGGTGCGCGTCCTCGGCCTGCGCCCATTGCAAAAAGCGTGCGCATTGCGTCTGGAAGAAGGCCTGCAGTTCGGCGGCTTCCAGGACTTCAACGATGGCATGCTCTTTCTGGGTGCCGATGTTGAAGTAGATCAGCGCCACCTTGAGCCGCTGCAGCGCGCGTTCGCTGCACAGCAGATGGCCGTAGATCTTCGCCTGCGCCCAGTGCAGCGCGCGGTGGTTGGCGCGGATCGCGTCGAGGTTGCCGCGGTAGGTCTTGATTTCCTCGAGCTGGCCGGCCGTGGCGTCGTAGCCGTCGGCGCGACCGCGCACGCGCAGCGTCTCGTACTCGCCTTGAAGCGCGACTTCGGCTTCGTAGTCGACGCCGCGCCGCGACTGCGCCAGCTGGTGGCCTTCCATGCCCTGCAGCGCCGTGGGCGCGGGCGTGAAGCGCAGGTCGAGATCGCCCTGCTTGGCGGTGAATTCGCACAGCGTGCGCACCGACACGGTGTAGCTCATGCGGCGTCCCCGGCCGCGGGCAGGCGCCATTGCACATGGCAGACGCTCACGGGAATGCCGTGGTCGCTGCAGTACTGCAGCCAGCGGATCTGGTTGTCCTGCAGCTTGTCGCCCGGCCCCTTGACTTCGACGAGTTCGTAACGCCTTTCGCCGGGCCAGAAGCGCACCAGGTCGGGAAAGCCGCTGCGGTTGGTCTTAACATCGGCCATCAGCCGCACAAACAGCAGCTTCAGGTGGTTGGCACTGATGCATTCCAGCGCCAGGCGCAGCAGCGGCTCGGTCAGCACGCCCCAGAACACGAACGGCGACTGCACGCCCTGCTTTTCGGCATAGCGCGCGAGTATGGTTTGCGCGTAATCGGCGGCGTCAAGCTGGGCCAGGCACAGCGCGAACTCCTCGGCGCGGCGTGCGGCAAAGTCGGGCGCGCTCAGATCGGCCGGACCGCTTTGAAACGGGTGGAAGAACGCGCCCTGCACGGGGGCGAAGATCGCCGGCCAGCACAGCAGGCCGAACAGCGAGTTGATGAGCGCGTTCTCCACATAGAACACCGGGCTGGCGTCGCTGTGCCAATGCGCGCGCAACGCGTATTCCACCGGCAGCGGCGCCAGCGGCGCATCAAGCACGATGTCCGCGCGCATGCGCACCAGGGCCGGGCTGGCGCCGGCGCGCTGGCGCGCCGTGGCCTGGCCCGTGTTGCGCAGCAGGCGCGGCAGCATGCGCCGCAGCTTCTGCAGTTCTTCATCGCCTTCGGGCGCCTGCTGCGCCTGCACGGCCTGCTGCAGGGCTTCCTCATGGCGCTCCAGCCGCTCGAGCACGCGTATGCGCCGGTGGCGCGCGCCGGGGTAGCTGCACTGCGCATAGGTTTGCAGCGCCTCGTCAAAGCGTCCCGCGCGCTCGCAGGCATTGCCCAGGCGCAGCAGCAGCTTGGCGCGGCGCTTTTCCAGCCAGGGGTTGGGGCTGGCGCAGGCGGCCAGGGACTGCAGCACGGCAGCGGGGTCGGCGCCATCCTCCAGCGCCTGGCGGCAGGCCTGCAGCGCGAGGTAGGCGTCAATGTCTTCGCGGGTCTGGAAGGCGCGCGAGGCGGCGTCGAAGGCCACGCTTTCATACTTGAACACACCCAGGTCGGCAAGCACGAACTCGGTCCAGTTCTGGTGCAGATTGCCAAAGAACATCAGCCGCAGGCGCTCGCTGAGCTCGCCTATCATCACGCGCCAGACCGGCTCGTGCGCGCTTGGGTGCCACTCGGCGTAGCGCCTGGCAGCCGGATGCACGCCGGCCAGCGCCTGCAGCCAGTCCGACTTGCGCGTGCCGCTGCCGCGCTCGGCGCCGGCAAACACGCCACTGAGTTCACTGCGGGTGTGCAGATCGAACAGTTCCTCGAGCAGCATGGGCGCCTGGGTGTCGAGCCAGCCCAGGGCCAGCAGCGGTTCGGCGGCGGCCTCTATGCCGGGAATTTCCTCGTAGACCAGTTTCGATGCGCGAAACCAGGGGCCGCGGCGCATCAGCATGCGCACCATCAAGGCCTGGGACAGAGGCGACAGCGCGGCAAAGCGGGCCAGGAAGTCGCGTTCGCCGGCGTCCAGCAGATCGCTGTAGCGCTGCGCTATCCAGTCGAGCGCGCGCTGGAAGTTGTGCAGGTAATAGTAGCGGTGCGGTGGCACCGGGCCAAGGTTTGCCATGGCTCAGATCGCTGTCGGTCCGACCTTCATGCCATCTGCCCAAGCGCAGGTGAGGACAGGGCGCAGCGCCAAAGGTCGAAGGATATGAACATGGCTCAACTGTACATAAATACATGTGTTTGCCGCGTGCGCAAATCCATGGATACCGCTTTGCTACTTTGTCTGTAGCGGTGAAGGACGCCAATGCGTGCGCTGCGGGCTGGAGTCCATGCGTTGTGTAAGTGCCGCGCCGCGGCGGCCCGGGACTGCATTTGTCTGTCGGGCGCAGGCCATCCGCAGGCACAATCGCTGCATTCCGCATCCTGGCGGCTGGATCGCAATTTCAAAATACGAGGGTCACAATGTCTGCTGTTTCTGCTTCGCGGTTTCTCAAGGGTGTTGCCACGCTGGCCGTGGGTTCGGTGTCGGTGTGGGCCCAGGCCCAGGCGCCCGCCCCGATCAAGGTGGGCGTGGCCCTTGATATTTCCGGTCCGTTTGCGGCGCCGGGCGCCGAGATCCGCGACGGCCTGAACCTGGCCGTGAAGCTGCTGGGCAGCAAGCTCGGTGGCGTGCCTGCCGAGTTCATCCAGGCCGACATGGCGGGCAACCCCGAGCAGGCGCGCCAGCTGGTCGACCGCTTCATCCAGCGCGAGAAGATCGACCTGTTCACCGGCCCCGTGGCTTCGAACGTGGCGCTGGCCGTGGGTCCCACGCTGTTTGCCGCCAAGGTGCCTTATCTGTCTGCCAACGCCGGCCCCAGTCAGCTCGCGGGCGCGCAGTGCAATGCCTATTTCTTCGGCACCAGCTACCAGAACGATTCCATGCACGAGGCCGCGGGCCAGTACGCGGCCAACAAGGGCTACAACAAGGTCGTGATCATGGCGCCCAACTATCCCGCGGGCAAAGATGCGCTCAACGGTTTCAAGCGCCTGTACAAGAAGCCGCTGGCCGACGAGATCTACACCAAGGTCGGTCAGCTGGACTTCGCCGCCGAGCTGGCCCAGCTGCGCGCGGCCAAGCCCGAGGCGGTCTACATCTTCCAGGCCGGCGGCATGGGCATCAATTTCATCAAGCAGTTCATGGCCGCGGGGCTGAACAAGGACATCACGCTGATCTCCTCGCCGTTCACCGCCGACGAGGACATCATCCCGGCCGTGGGCGCCTCCATGGTCGGCCTGTTCAATGCCTCCTCATACGCGCATGACCTGCCGGTGGCTGCCAACCAGAAGTTCGTTGCCGAGTTCCGCAAGGCCTACAACGGCCGCTACCCGTCGCTGTACGCGGCGTTTGCCTATGACGTGGTGATGAACATGGACGCTGCCGTCAAGCAGCTCGGCGGCAAGGTGGGCGACAAGCCGGCGCTGGCCAAGGCGCTCAAGACCGCGTCGTTCGACTCGGTGCGCGGCCCGGTCAAGTACGGCAACAACCAGTTCCTGATCCAGGACTACTACTTGCGCAAGATCGTGCAGGGCGCCGATGGCCGCGTGACCAACCAGCTGCAGCCGGGCAAGGTGCTGACGGCGCATCAGGATGCGTTTGCGGCGCAATGCGCGCTGAAATAAGCCGCTGCGATCAATTCCTGTCGGTTGGGGCGTTCATGCTTCTATCCTTCGACAGGCTCGGGACTCAGCACGAACGGAATGACCCGTTCGCCCTGAGCCTGTGGAAGGGCCTTTTCAAACCGGCGATTGCCAACGCCGTGCCTGGCGCGGAATGACGAATGGACCTGACTTTCTTTCTCGAGCAGATCTTCAACGGCCTGGGCTATGGCTTCATGCTGTTTTTGCTGGCGGCCGGGCTGACGCTGGTGTTCGGCATCATGGACACGTTGAACCTGGCCCACGGCTCGCTGTTCATGGTGGGCGGCTATGTGGCGGCAACGGTGCATGCGCAGTCGGGTTCGTTCATCGTTGCCGTGCTGGCGGCGGTGGCGGTGACGGTGCTGCTGGCCGTGCTGCTCGAAGCGCTGCTGGTGCGCAAGCTGTATGGCCGCGACCACCTGTCCCAGGTGCTGGCGACGTTCGGCATCGTGCTGGTGGCCGATGACCTGGTCAAGTTCTTCTGGGGCCCATCGCCTATCATGGCGCCCACGCCCGCGCTGCTGTCGGGGCCGGTGGAGCTGCTGGGCCTGCCGTATCCGTCGTACCGGCTGCTGATCCTCACGGCAGGCCTGGCCATGGCCGCGGGGCTTTATCTGCTGGTCAACCACAGCAAGCTGGGCATGCTGGTGCGCGCCGGTGCGTCGAACCGGGCGATGGCCGAGTTCATGGGCGTGCGTGTCTCCCGGGTGTTCAGCATTGTGTTCGCGCTGGGCGCGGCGCTTGCGGCGCTGGCCGGCGCCTTGATGGGGCCGATCAGCGCCGTACAGATCGGCATGGGTGAATCAATCCTGATTCCCGCGCTGGTGGTGATCGTGATCGGCGGCATTGGCTCGGTGCGCGGCGCGTTTGTCGCCAGCTTGCTGGTGGGCCTGGTCGACACCGCGGGCCGCGCCTTCCTGCCGTCGCTGCTGCGCGAAGTGCTGACGCCGGCGCTGGCCGCCGATGTCGGTCCGGCCATTTCCAGCATTGCCATGTACATGCTGATGGCGGGCGTGCTGGTCTTCAAGCCTTCGGGACTGTTTCCCGCCCGCGTATGAGTGAGTTGTCCATGTCTTCCAATGCTTCGCCCTGGGGGCAGCGCGCCGGCATTGCCGCGCTGGTGCTAGCCCTGGCGCTGTTTCCGCTGCTCGCGCCGCTGTTCGATCTCGACTACTACACCGGCTTTGTGCGCCGGCTGATGATTGTCGCGCTGGCCGCGGCAAGCCTGAACTTCCTGATGGGGCGCGTGGGCCTGGTGGCGCTGGGCCATGCGGGCTTTGTCGGCGTGGGCGCGTACGCGGTCGCGGTGCTGGCCGAAGCCGGCTGGACCTCGGCCTGGCTGGTCTGGGGCCTGGCAAGCGTGGCGGGCGTGGTCGTTGCCGGCCTCATCGGCTCGGTGGCGCTGCGCACCCGGGGCGTGTACTTCATCATGATCACGCTGGCGTTTGCGCAGATGCTGTTCTATCTCGCGGTGTCGCTGCGCAAGTACGGCGGCGACGACGGCTATACGCTGTACGCGCCGCTGAATCTGATCGGCGGCGGGAGCGGGGTCAGCGCGATCACCGCGAGCGGTGCGCCGCTGTACTGGGTGGTGCTGGCCCTCGTGGCGCTGGTGCTGCTGGCGCTGTGGCGTGTCGAAGCCTCGCATTTCGGCCGCGCGCTTGAAGGCATTCGCGACAACGAGACGCGCATGCAGGCCATGGGCTATCCCACCTATTTTCTGAAGCTGTGCGCGTTTGCCGCAGCCGGCGGCGTGGCCAGCCTGTCGGGCGCGCTGCTGGCAACGCAAAACGGCTTTGTCAGCCCCTCGCTAATGCACTGGACGCAATCGGCGCTGTTCATCGTGATGGTGGTCATTGGCGGCGTCGGGCGGCGCTGGGGCGCGCCGCTGGGCGTGGCCGTGTGGCTGGTGTTCGAGGAAGTGCTCAAGCAGTTCACCGAGTACTGGCATGCGCCCATGGGGCTGCTGCTGATTGCCGTGGTGTTTCTTGCGCCCAGGGGCCTGTCTGCACTTTCTGCACGAAAGGCCGCGCCATGACGCTGCTGGTCGCCCATCAACTCGTCAAGCGCTTTGGCGCGCTGCTGGCCACGGACCATGTGAGCTTTGCGGTGAACGCCGGCGAAATCCATGCCTTGATCGGCCCCAACGGCGCGGGCAAGTCGACGCTGGTCAATTTGATCTCCGGGCTGCTGCCGGCCGACGGCGGCAGATTGACGCTCGATGGAGTCGATCTCACGCGCCTGGCGCCACACCGGCGCGTGGCCGCGGGGCTGTCGCGCTGCTTCCAGGTGACCAGCATCTTCCCGCGCCAGACCGTGGGCGAGAACCTGTTGCTTGCCGTGCAGGCGCATGCGGGCTCGAGCTTTCGCTGCGTCAAGCCGCGCGAGACCGACGGCGCGCTGCTGGCGGCCGCGCAGGCGCTGGCCGAGCGCGTGACGCTGGCCGATGAATGGGACCGCATTGCCGGCACCTTGCCGCATGGCGCGCAGCGCAAGCTCGATGTCGCGCTGGCCATTGCCGCGAGTCCCAAGCTGCTGCTGCTCGACGAGCCCATGGCCGGCATGGGCCCCGTGGAGTCGGCCGAAATGGTGGCTCTGATACAGCGCCTGCGCCAGGACATGGCGATTTTGCTGATCGAGCACGACATGGACGCGGTGTTCCAGTTGGCCGACCGCATTTCGGTGCTGGTCTACGGCAAGGTGCTGACCAGCGGCACCGCGGCCGAGATCCAGGCTGATCGCCAGGTGCAGGCGGTGTACCTCGGCACCGAGACCGATCTGGCCGAAGGAGCGCCCGCATGAACGCCACTCCGCTGCTGACCTGCGAAGGCCTGGAGGCCGGCTATGGCGCAAGCCAGGTGCTGTTCGGCATCGATTTCCACATCCTGCAGGGCGAGGTGGTGACGCTGCTGGGGCGCAACGGCATGGGCAAGAGCACGACCATCAAGACCATCATTGGCGCGCTCAAGCCCAGCAAGGGCGATGTGCGCATTGCAGGCGAGTCGGTGAAAACGAAGTCGCCCGACGCGATTGCGCGGCTGGGCGTGGCCATTGTTCCCGAAGGGCGCCACTGCTTTCCGAATCTCACGGTGCGCGAGCACCTGATTGCCTTTGCCGCGCAGCGCAATGCCCAGCGCGATGCCTGGACCATGGAGCGCATCTACGCCGTGTTTCCACGGCTCAGGGAGCGCGAGCACCACATGGGCAACCAGCTGTCGGGCGGCGAGCAGCAGATGCTGGCCATAGGGCGCGCGCTGTCGACGAATCCGCGACTGCTGATTCTCGATGAAGCCACCGAAGGCCTGGCGCCCGTGATACGCGAGGAAATCTGGCGCTGCCTGGCAACGCTCAAGAGCGTCGGCCAGACGATCCTGGTGGTCGACAAATACGTGCATCGGCTTGTCGGCCTGGCCGACCGCCATGTGATCCTGGAGCGCGGCAATGCGGTCTGGCAGGGCACGTCCGCCGAACTCAATGCCCACCGCGAACTGTGGCATGCGCATCTGGGAATTTGAGCGCGACAGCGCTTGCGTGGGCCAGGGACCAAGGGAGCGTGCCATGTTTGAAACCCGCGCATTTGCCGTCCGATGAACGGTGGTTGCCAAGCGACAGGATGTAATTCAATTTGTGTCTTTTGTTGTTAATATGCATCCGACTTTGGCCCTTTACTCTCCCTTAGCTATGCATGCAAAAACGATCGGTAGACGTGCCCGTGGCTTCACCGTCATCGAGCTCATGATCGTGGTGGCCATGCTGGGAATTCTCACGGCCATGGCACTGCCCAGCTTCAAACTGTTGATCGACCGCTGGCGCGTGCAGCAGACGGTCGACAATCTTCGCTCCACCATGTTCTATGCCCGTTCCGAAGCCATTCGCCGCGGCGGCGATGTCTTTGTTGAAAAGCTGCCCGAAACCACGCCGGGATGCACGCTTGCCAAGAATGCCACCGACTGGGATTGCGGCTGGGTGGTATTCATCGATGCCAACAACGACAAGCGCTGGAATGCGGGCGAGGAGATACAGCGTTTTTCCGCTGCTGCCAGTCTGACCGTGACCCGTTCCAGCGCCTCCGCCTCGATCGCGATTGACCGCTGGGGAATGATTGACGGCGGCGACTCGGTGGGTTTCACGATTGCACCCTATCCTGCGCCGGCCTCGTCCGTGGTTTCCAAGGATGTGTGCATTGCGGCCAGCGGACGCATGAAGGTCGAGCCGCACCCCATGAGCAACTGCTCCACATGATGGCCCGCAAGCGACGCGGCATGCGCCGCCAGCAAGGCATCTCGCTGATCGAGTCCCTGATTGCCATGGTGGTCATGGCCCTGGGCATTCTGGGCATTGTGGGCGTGCAGATGCGCACGCTTACCGATACGCAGGCCGGCGTGCGCCGCGCCCAGGCCATTCGGCTGATTGACGATCTGGGCGAACGCCTGCAGAACAACCCCGATGCGCTCAACCATCTGGCCACCTACACCACCAGACCGGGCGCGGCCACGGATTGTGCGGCCACGGCTTGCACGCCCGCCCAGCTCGCGGCTTTCGATATCCGCCAATGGCGTCTCAATGTGACCGCTGCACTGCCCGCAGGCAGCGCCACCGTGTTCATCCCCAAGGGCGGGGCGCGGCAGCTGGGCGTGATGGTCGGCTGGAATGAGGGCCGCTTCAACGCCAACGGAACCGCCGGCACGACGGCGCAGGCGACGGCACTCAACGAGCCGCTCAAGGTCACCGGCACGAATGCCGCGGGTGAACTGAACTGCCCTGACGGTCAGAGCTGCCATATCCAGTATCTGCAGCCTACCCAGCGCTGCGCGCCCTCGGTCGTGGGCGGAGCCGTCCTGTACTGTGCCAACTGAAATCACCATGCCCATTTCCTGTCATCAGCGCCGTCCAGCGGGGCGGCGTTCGCTTGTACCTAGCCGTGGTGTCTCCCTGGTGGATCTGCTGGTCGGCATTGCGCTTGGGCTGGTCGTGGTTGCGGTGGCCATGGGCGCGCTCATGACGTCACGCGGCATCACCGGCACCGTGACCGAAGCCACGGCAATGCAGCAGCAGGCGGCCTATGCGTTTCGGGTCATAGGCCAGCAATTGCGCCAGGCGGGCAGCCTCGAGTTGAATCTCACCCCCTCGATCGTTCCGGGAGCCGATCCCAACTCGGTGATGACTCCGGTGGCGTTCGACCCGCCCGATCCTGCGGGAACCAGGCCGCAGTTCGATCGCGCCACCAGCACGGTCGCGGGAACGGGCACCAGCGCCCCGACCTTCACCGTCGGCTACCAGAACTATGTGGAATCTGTGACCTCCGCGGATGATCCGGTCACCGCCTCCCTGCTGCGTGACTGCCTTGGCAAGAACGGCGTGACTTCGGGCGTTCCCGATGCCGCCGTGCTGGTCAGCACGTTTACGCGCAATGCGGACACCAACGAGCTGGTCTGCGCCGGCACCGCCAGCGACACCCGCCGCGCCATCATTTCCAATGTGACGGACATGCGCGTGCGCTATGTCGTGCAAAGCCCTCTGACCACGAACCTGCAATACATTGCCAATCCTGCCAGTGTCAGTAACTGGCGCAATGTGTATGCGCTCGAGGTCTGTCTCGAACTCAGTGGCACCGAAACGGTTTCCACGCCGGGCGCGCAGTACACCAATTGCAGTGGCACGCTGACCGCCTACGCGGATCGCCTGCGCATGGTGTTTCGCAATGTCTACCAGATTCGCAGCCAGGGCCAGCTCTAGCCGCGAGCCCACCACACCCATGCCACGCTCGCCTTCCTCATTCTCCTTGCGCCGCAGCCGCCGCTCCCAGCGCGGCGTGGCGCTGTATGTCGTGATCGTATTCGTAATGCTGTCCATGCTGCTGGCGTCCTGGGCCGCGCGCGGCAGCCTGTTCAACGAGATCGTGGTCGGCAACGATGCCGACTATCGCCGCGCGTTCGAGGCCGCGCAGGCGATGCTGCAGGACGCGGAGTTCGATATCCGGGGTGTACAGCCCAGCGGCCAAGCCTGCGTGCCCGGCAGCCCCACAACGGATGTATGCCGGGCCGCCACCACGGTGTACTTCGATATTGAAACCAAGGACCTGGAAAGCATGCTGGCCGTCGTCAAGGCCAACGGCCCGAACACCGGCTGCTACAAGGGCATCTGCGAAAAGCGCATAGGCGCGCAGGATTTCTGGAACGACAAGACGGTGCTCACGGCCATGATGGCCGAGAACGTCGGTGCACGCTATGGACAGTTCACGGGTGCCGATGCCGCTGGCACAGCCAACCCGTTGCTGGCCGTGCGCACCGAGGACCGTGGCGCTTGGTACTGGGTTGAGATCCTGCCTTATATCGATCCCAATGTGTCGTTGTTGTCGCACATGCCCCCGGGGTCCAATGTCGACCGGTTTTCGCCCTCACGCAAGAAATTGATGGTCTACCGCATCACGGCCATAGCGCGTGGCAACAAGCCCAGCACCGAAGTCGTATTGCAGTCGGTTTTGTCCGTCCAGTCCTTCGAGTGATGACGGCCTCTTCATTTTCTCTCTATCTGCCAGCAGCCGTGCCCTGCACACCGGAAGTCTGATCATGCGAGCTCCTGCCCATCTGCCCCGTGCCACCCTTGCCCTTTTGATTGCCACCATCGGCGCCCCGGCCTGGGCCGCCCAGATGAACTTCGTGCAATACCCGGCCGGAACCGCCTACAAGGCGCCGATTCCCAATGTGATCCTGTCGGTCGATACTTCCGGGAGCATGGCCTTTTGCGATGTCAGTGGAACCTGCTCCACGTCAAAGCAGCGCCTCACCTATGTGAAGCAAGGCTTGCAGGCCACGCTGATCGACAGCACCAAGTATGACGAGCAGTTCCGCCTGTCCTGGCAGTCATTTGCTTGCGATGACATTCCGTCGAGCGATGGCAATTGCGGCGGAAAGAACGCCATTGCCAAGTTTTCCGGCACGCACAAGACCAATTTCAAGTCCTGGGTGTCGAATCTGAGCGCAACGGGGTCCACCCCGTCCCATAACCTGGTCTACAACGCGGGCGAATACCTCAAGACCACGGGAAAGGACAGCCCGTGGAATGCCGTTCCGGGCACGGCCGACAGCGCTCCGCTGGCCTGCCGGCGTGCCTACCACATCTTCCTGACCGATGGCGGCTGGAACTTCAACTACGGCAGCATAGACGGGGCGTTCAAAGAAGCGATGAAGTTACCGAACTCCTCGGTGACCCCTTTGCGGAATGCCGACGGGAAGGCAACGACATTTCCCGATGGGAAAGCCTATTCTTCAACCAGTAGCCAGACCTTGATTTACCGGGATGGCTTCGGTGAGGGCACTAAAACGGTAAGCAGGGTTGACTATGCCTATCCGACGCTTGCAGATCTGGCGTTCAATTACTGGTCAACGGATCTGCAGCCGGGCATCAACAATGAATTGAAAGCCAAGATTCGCAAGACCGGGCAGGAGACATTTACCACCGGGTCCAGGTCGGTCATGTTTGATGAATACTGGAATCCCAGAAACGATCCCGCCAACTGGCAGCATCTGGTGCAATACACCATTGGCTACGGCAGTGCGGCAGGCAACTTGGTTGACAACTCCAACAAGGGCACCTCGCCACAGTTCACTGGCGGTGTGTTTGGCATGTATGACAGCGGCTTCGCTTCGCTGGCGACAGGTGTGACCAAGTGGGACAATGTGGTCTCTACCACGGCGGACAGTAACTATGACGACTACCGCCCGCAGGAAATGTGGCATATGGCCATCAACAGCCGGGGCAAGTTCTACCCGGTTTCTGGCGGTGATCTGTCCGGGGTGTTTGCCGATATCTTTGACGACATCATTGTCGATACCACCGCGCCCGTGAGCGGCACGACATCGGTGTCGCGCTCGGTAAGCCGCGTCGGCACGCAGTCCTACCAGACCAACTACATTGCTGCCGACGACGCCAATTCGCTTGACAACCGCTGGTATGGGTATGTCACGTCCGACGCCATCGCGACCGATGGCACGACCAAGCCGAATCCAGACTGGGGCGTGGTCGACACGCGCGCTGTCAGCAGCGCGGACAAGCTTGATGTGCGCAATGACATCGCGCAACGCCTGGTCGTTTCCTACGACATACAGAAGGCCGGAAACAAGGGGATTTCATTCAAGTGGGCCAACCTGAGCACGCCGGCCACCAATCCGACCCCCACAGCGGCGTCAGTGAAGATGTGGCTGCAAAAAGGCACGATAGGCAGCGCCACCACCGTCAACGGCGACGGCCGGGGCGAGGACCGCCTCAATTACATCCGCGGCGATCGCACCAAGGAGCAGAAAACCGGAAACACCGGCGCGACGTTCCGCAACCGCAAGAGCCGCCAGGGCGATATCGTCAACTCGGCCATCTGGTATGCGGGCGCGCCGATGAATGGCCATGCGGCAACCAGCTACCGGACTTTTGCGGCCAACTACCGCACACGCCTGCCCATGGTGTATGTCGGTGGCAACGATGGCATGCTGCATGGCTTCTCGGCCGAAGACGGCAGCGAAAAGATCGCCTATGTACCGCATGGCGTGCTGCAGAACCTGGCCAAGCTGACCGATCGCATCGACCCGGTGTACAACCACCAGTACTACGTCGATGGCTCGCCCTTTACCGGCGATGTGGATATCGGCACGACCAGCCCCCAGTGGCGTACCTATCTTGCCGGCACCCTGGGCGCGGGCGGACGCGGCTATTTCGTGCTGGATGTGACCAAGCCTGGCCCGGCCAAGGACACGTCCACGGTCGGCAACGACTTCACCGAAGCAAATGCGGCCAATCTGGTGGTGCTCGACAAGACCGCGGCCGCGGTCAACGACGCCGCGCCGCCGGCGCGGCCCGCCGATCCCAATGCCCATGCGGATATCGGCCATATCATAGGCACGCCCGTGGTGTCCGAAAGCAACCAGCAGCGCGCCTTGCAGATCACACGCACCAACAACAATCGCTGGGCGCTGATCCTGGGCAATGGCTACAACAGCCTCAATGAGCGTCCCGTGCTGCTGATTCAGTATCTGGACGGCAGCAAGGAACTCAAGACCATTCCTGCCGTGGCGACCAGTACAGCCGAGGCCGTGGGCAATGGCCTGTCCACACCCCAGTTTCTCGATGTCAATGGCGATGGCGCACCCGATTATGTCTATGCGGGCGATCTGCGCGGCAACCTGTGGAAGTTCGATATTTCCAGCGCTGATGCCACGCGCTGGGGCGTGGCGTTTGATGGCAATCCGCTGTTCACCGCCAACTACACATCCTCCGCAGGCAATTCCAGCCGCCAGCCGATCACCATTCCACCCGTGCTGCGTCCCAACCGTATTGCCGGAGGCCTGATGGTAGCGTTCGGCACGGGCCAAAGCCTGACCGAGGAGGACCGTACCGAAAGAGGCGTGCAGTCGATTTATTCGGTACTTGACAATACCCGTTATGCGATCGTTGCCACGGGCACGGACAAAGGCAAGGTCACGATAGACGCGTCCAATCCCGTGCCCAGCGCCGTGGATGGGCGTACCTCGCTGGTTTCGCAGGGCGTGGATGCAACCAGCAGGACGGCAGGCAGCGGCATCAGCTCTAGCCGCACATTCTGGAAGCTCGCAAGCAACGAAGTCAGCTATGCATGCGCGGCCGCTGCCACGAATTGCACGGTCAAGAAAGGCTGGTACATGGATTTGCCGGTCTCGGGCGAACGTGTGACCGCGAACATCGACTTCTACGATGGCAGCAATCTCCTGGAAATCATCAGCGAAGTTCCGGCTTCGGGCAGCGCCACTGCCGCCGGCGAGGAAATCTGCGCGCCTACGCCGCAGGCTGCCCAGCCGTTTCGCACGCTGATCCACATTGCCACTGGCAAGGCACCCTCGGTCCCCGTCATGAACCCGGGAGATGGCTATAGAGCGGAGTTTGCGCGCATGACGGCTTCGGGCAAGGAGCTGCGTGTCAACACCAAGACCGAGCAGCTTCGCATCGGCAATGACCGCAAGAAAGACCCACTTGCGCGTCTGCCCGACGTGCTGATCCGCCCCAACTGGCGCCAACTCAAATGATGAAGACTTCCGCAATGCAAGCCGTATCCCGCAGCCCGTACAAGAGCCCGCAGCAGGGCTTCACGCTGATCGAGATGATGATCGTCGTCGCCCTGGTCGGCATTCTTGCCGCCGTCGCCTATCCCAGCTACACCGAATATGTGCGCCGTGGCCACCGCGCAGAGGCGCGCGCGGGCCTGCTGCAGGCGGCCCAGTGGATGGAGCGGGCCTCGACCGCGACCGGCTCCTATCCCACCCCTGCAGCCTTTCGCGCCACCACATTGGCCACGGTGCCTTCGGGCACTTATTCCATTACTATCAATGACGACAGCACGGGTTCGGCCTATGTCCTGACCGCGACGGCGCAGAATTCCCAGACCGGCGACCGCTGCGGTGCGTTTACGTTGCGGCAAGACGGGCTGCGCGGAGCAAAGGGCAAGAAAGCCAATGAAGCTGGCTATGAAACCAGCTGCTGGTCGCAGTGACGTTGTTTGAATCCGTCCCAGGCTAACTCAGGAGGTGTGTATGGATGAACCTGTCAAACAGGAATCGGATGTCGCCCCCAGGATGACCTTCTCGGCCCCGGTGGTCGTGCCCTCGCTGATTGTGCTGGGCGCGCTGCTGGTGCTGTGCGGCGCGTTTCCGCAGCTGGCCGACCGCGTGTTCTCCGGGGCCCAGGCCTGGGTGATCAGCCACTTCGACTGGTTCTACACCATTGTCGTGTCGCTGTTTCCGGTGTTTCTGGTGATGCTGGCTTTCAGCCGCTATGGCGATATCCGGCTCGGGCCCGACGACGCCAAGCCCGAGTTCAGTTTCATTTCCTGGAGCGCGATGCTGTTTGCCGCGGGCATGGGCATAGGGCTGATGTACTTTGGCGTGGGCGAGCCGCTGCAGCATTATCTGAACCCGCCCACGCAGGTCGCGGGCACACCCGCCGCGGCGCGCGAAGCGCTGACTTCGACCTTCTTTCACTGGGGCATCCATGCCTGGTCGGTCTACGGCGTGATGGGCCTGGTGCTCGCGTATTTCGGCTTTCGCTACAACCTGCCGCTGACCATGCGCTCCGGCCTGTACCCGCTGCTGCAGCAGCGCATCAACGGGCCCATAGGCCATGGCGTCGATGCATTTGCGCTGGTGGGCACGATTGCCGGCCTGGCAACGACGCTGGGCTATGGCGCGCTGCAGCTGGCCGCCGGCCTGCACATCGTCACCGGCTGGGACACCGGCACCGCCGCCTTTCGCGTCGGCCTGATCGTGGTGGTCGTCGGCCTGGCCGGGCTGTCGGCGGCCTCGGGCCTCGACAAGGGCGTGCGCCGGCTGTCGGAAATCAACCTGACGCTGACTTTCATCCTGCTGGGTTTCGTGCTGATCTTCGGGCCCACTGTCTATCTGTTCCAGGCGTTCAGCGAGAACATCGGCAACTACCTGTCCAACCTGGTGAGCCTGTCGCTGCGTACCTTTGCCTACGAGCCCGCGCAGGACCCGGCCTGGTTTGGCGGCTGGACGATTCTCTACTGGGCCTGGTGGATCTCCTGGTCGCCCTTTGTGGGCATGTTCATCGCGCGCATTTCGCGCGGCCGCACGGTGCGTGAGTTCATTGTCGGCGTGCTGCTGATTCCCACGGCCTTCAACCTGCTGTGGATGACGGCGTTCGGCAACGGCGCGATCTGGATAGACACCCATGTGGCCCAGGGTGCGCTGGCGCAGACCGCGGGCAACGTCGACGCGCTGCTGTTCCGCTTCTTTGAATACCTGCCGCTGGCCAAGGCCGTGTCCTGGCTGGCGATCTTGCTGATCACGATGTTCTTCGTGACTTCGGCGGATTCGGGCGCCTATGTGGTGGATGCCATTGCGTCGCGCGGCCACCCGCGCTCGCCCGTGTGGCAGCGGCTGTTCTGGGCGGGCTTGCTGGGCGTCACCGCGATTGCCTTGCTGCTGGCCGGCGGCCTGAAAGCCCTGCAGGCGCTGACCCTGATTGCGGCCTTGCCCGTGGCCGCGATCATGGCGGTGCTGTGCGTGGGCCTGTGGCGCGGCATGAAGGCCGATCTGCGCAACGCCACCCAGGACTGGGCACCGGCAACCAGTTTTTGGAACGGCCAGCACTGGCGCAAGCGCCTGGAGCTGATCGTGCGCCAGCCGACTTCCGTCGATGTGCAGAGCTTTCTGCAGAAAACCGTGCTGCCCGCGATGCGCGAAGTGGCTGCGGAAATGGAGCGCCAGGGCGTGCATGCGGTCGTGCACGACAACAGCGCGGCCACGCAGGGCGAGGATGCGGGCGCGGTGCGCCTGGTCATTCCAATTGCCGAGCTGCGCGATTTTGTCTATGGCGTGCGCCCGGTCAAGCGCAAGCTGCCCGGCTTCATACTGACCGAGGTCACCGACGAAGACGCCAATGTGCGCCGCCATGTGGTCGAGCCCATGACCTTCTTTGCCGATGGCCGTGAAGGCTATGACATCCAGTATCTGCGCCAGGAGGAACTGATCGCCGACATTCTGCGCAACTACGAGCGCTACCTGTCGCTCAGCGCCGACCAGCGCAATCTGCTGCTCAACCGCGCACCCGGTCATGTGGGTGAAGGCGCGGCCTGAGCGCAGCCCCGCTTCAGGCTGGCGCGGATTTCCTGGACGCGGACCGGCGCTTGCCTGCTTTCGGCGCCCCGAGGCCCACGAGTCTGAGCGGCCACATGCTCACGATCAATACGCCCTCGGGGGGCGGCGCTTTGCGGCGGGAGCCCTTGGCCAGGCGCGAAGGCTTGCTTGAAACCGGGGTGTGCGTTGTTTGCATGGCCATCGCTTACTTTCTGGCGTACATCGGCGAGCGCGGTCCATGCAGCACCTCGGGCGTGCTGGCACAGCCGGTGAGCCAGAGGCAGGCCCGCAGCCTGGCGCAGCGCTGCAGCGCCCTGGAAATCAAAGGTGTTTGCATGTCAGTTCCTGTTTTTCTTCAGCTTGCCGATGAGGTAGTCGATGAAGTGGGTGGACTCCGGAAACAAGGCCTTTTCCCGCTTCCAGGCTTGAAGTGCCTCGCTGCTGCGGTCCGCGTGCAGGGGAAGCAGCCCCAGAGGGGCCTGGTAGCCGGGGGGCAGCGCGTCAGGACTGCCCACGCTTTGCGCCATGGATTTTTCCAGCGCCTGGATCTGTTCCTCGCGAGAGGCGGTGTTGTTCCTGAGGTAGCTGTACACCTGTGTTGGATAGCTGTTCCAGTGGTGAAGCGGCGCTGGCGCGGCGCAGCCGAGCAGCAGCCCCGCCAGGCTGATGGCCGCTGCGCGCAGCATCATGGTGGTTGGTTTCATGGGCGGGGCTTTCAGCGCGGCGCCAGTGCGGGCAGCAGGCCCGCATCGACGGCTTCGCGCATTGCCAGGTCAAGCTTGTCAAACGCGCCGACGACAAGCGGGCTGCGCGTGGCGGCCAGGGCCTGGGAAGTCTCGGCCGCGCAGCCCCCCAGGATCAGGGGGGCGCAGAGCGCAGCGCAGGCTGCAAGCAGTGAAAATGGGTGCATGGAAAAAGTGTTTATTGTTTGTTAAATAAATCATAGTTACTTGTTTGATAGTTTTCAACTATTAAATTCCAAACCTCCTGATGGCCTACAGATGGACTGCGGCGCGAGGTACCCCCTTGGCTGGCTGGCTGGCTGGCTGGCTTGGGCTTTGGGCTTTGGGCTGCTGCGGCCATGAACTCCCATGACCATGTCCTGATCGTTGGCGCCGGCCCGATCGGCCAGGTGCCTGCGCTGTGGTTCATGGCCCTGCACCGCGTCATGGACTGCTACCGCCAGGGCCCCGGGCCTTTCTCGTCGGCGACGCCGCGCCTGTCCACGCACCGGCCGGCGTCCAGGCGATGAACACCGGCATGGGCCGCGCGATCAGCCTTGCCTGGAAAACGGCGCCGGCGTCAGGGCACGCCCGGCGCGGCGCTCTTCGCTATGCTGGTCGGCTTCTGCCCACTTGCTTTCGCCATGCACTATCTCAACCATGCCGCCTGCGGCCCGCTGGCCGACGCCGCACTCCACGCCATGCACCGCCACGCGCAGTGCGAACAGCAGCTCGGCGGCTATGGCGCCGCGCGCGCCGCCCAGGCCGAGCTGGCCCAGGTCTACGCCGGCATTGCCGCGGCCATTCATGCGTCGCCGCAGGACATTGCCCTGACCCAGGGCAACAGCGACGGCTGGGGCCGCGTGGTGGAGGCAATGGACTGGCGCGGCGGCGGGCGCATCCTGGCGCCGCGCGGCGAGTGGGGCGGCAACCTGGGCCTGCTGATGGCGCTGGCGGCGCGCCACGGCGTGCAGGTGGAGCAGATTCCCAGCGACGAACAGGGCGCCGTGGACCTGGACGCGCTGCAGGCGCTGCTGCGCACCCCGGCCAGCCTGGTGGTGCTGACCTGGATGCCCGCGAACGGCCCGCTGGTCCAGCCCGCCCAGGCCGTGGGCAGCCTGTGCGCGCGCGCCGGCGTGCCCTTGCTGATCGATGCCGCGCAGGCGGTGGGGCAGTGGCCGGTCGACGTGCGCAGCCTGCAATGCGCGGCGCTGACGGCGCCGGGGCGCAAATGGCTGCGCGGCCCGCGCGGCACGGGGTTTGTCTATGTGCACCCGGACTTCCTGCCGCGGCTGCGCCCGCTGGGCGCCGACCATTTCGCGCGCCCCTGGCAGGGGGGCGACACCTGGGACTATCGCGATGATGCGCGCCGGCTCGAGCCGTCCGAAGCGTCGCTGGCGCTGCGGCTGGGACTGGGCGCGGCGGTTGCCGAGTGGACCGCCGTGGGCATGGACCACATCCAGGCGCAGATCCAGCAACGCGCCGACTGGCTGCGCGAGCGGCTCGATGCACTGCCCGGCGTCCAGGCGCTGCGCGCGGGCGCGCAGGGCGCGTCGGGCATCGTTAGCTTCAACTGCGCCGGCCATGGCGCGGCCGCGCTGCACCAGGGCTTGCTGCAGCGCGGCGTCGAAGCCGCCATCAGCCCGATGGCATTCACGCCCTGGGACATGCAAGCGCGCGGCTTCGAGGCGCTGCTGCGGTTTTCGCCGGGCCACGACACGCCCTGGGAAAGCCTGGAGTACGCCGTCGATGCGCTGCAGGAGCTGGTGCGCGCGCAGTGAGCGCGCCGGTGAGTTGGCCGATGGGTGGCCTCAGGGAATCCTCAGCCCCGCAATGGCCGCCAGGCAGAACTGCGTCATAGTCTCCACCTGGTGGTCCAGCGTGCGCGAGCGGCTGGCCTTCATGGGGGCGGGGCGGCGGTGCACGCGCAAGATGGCCAGCCCGTGTATCGAGGACCAGAGCATCTGCAGCGCGTCCGCATGAGGCATTGCGCATTGGTCGGGCGGCGGCAGCAGGGGCTGGGCGATCTCGCAGAACAGCAGGTACGAGGCCCGGCCTTGCTCGACCAGTTCGGGGTACTTCTCGCGGTTGCCCAGGCCAGGGCCCAGCATCAGTTCAAACAGGGAGCCATTGGACTGGGCGAATTCCACATAGCCGCGCACCAGCGCGTGCATGCGGCCCTGCTGGTCGTCGGCCGGCAGCTTGGCCAGATAGCTGCGGCGCAGCGCGATCAGCTCCCGAAAGCCCTGCGCGGCCATGGCCGCAAGCAGGCCGTCCTTGTCGCCGAAATGGTGCGAGGGCGCGCCCACCGAGACGCCTGCCGACTTGGCGATCTGGCGCAGGCTCAGCTGATCGAGGCTGACTTCACGCAGCAACGCAACGCCCCATTGCACCAGGGATTCGCGCAGATTGCCGTGGTGCCACTGCCCCTGGGGTTTGACGGCGGGTGCGCTGGAGCTATCGATCTTCATTCCATCCTCTTCACACTCTGGTGTCAGCCGAGTCTAGTCATGTCGGGGACATCGGCTGTCTTCTTTGCAGCGAAACCAAGGGTAGTCCCTAGCATTCCAAGCCTGGGCGCAGCGCATCCTATCGGTTAAATTGAACACTGTTCAGTTTGCGCATCGTGGCGAGTTCGGAAAGAAAATGGTCCCTTCCCTGGTCTTTGGAAATCAGCACTGGAGCAAAGCGGCGCTTGCGCTTTTGGCCGACCGTGTGTCGCGCAGCCTGCAGGCGCTGGGCGTGAAGGAGGGCGGCACCGTGGCGGTGATGCTCAAGAACAGCCCCAGCTACGTGGCCACCGTCATTGCCTGCAAGCGCGCAGGCGTCTACCTGGTGTCGCTCAACTGGCACTTCAAGGCCGGCGAAGTCGAGTTCCTGCTCAAGGACAGCGGCGCCCAGGCGCTGGTGGTGCACGAAGATCTGGTCGACACGATTCGCGCCGGCGTGCCCGAAGGCGTGGCGCTGCTGGTGGCTCCGCTGCACGAAGATGCCGACCACGTCGCCAGCCAGCCCTGGCCGGCGCTGGGCCAGCAGGGCGAGATGCTGGCCGAGAGCAAGCGCTTTCCCTTCAACGCCGTGGTCTATACCTCGGGCACCACGGGCAAGCCCAAGGGCGTGCGCCGCCTGCCGGTCGCGCCCGAAGTGCGTGCTCAGGTCGACGCCGAAGCGACCAAGGTGGCGCAGGCGGTCTACGGCACCACGCCCGAATCGGTAGCGCTGCTGAGCGCGCCCATGTACCACAGCGCGACCATGTCGTTTGTTTCGCATGCCTGCGCCATGGGTGCGACGCTGGTGCTCGAGCCCAGCTTCAAGCCCGAGCGCACGCTGCAGCTGATGGACGATCACCGCGTCACCCATGCCTACCTCGTGCCCACCATGTACCAGCGGCTGCTGGCGCTGCCTGCCGAAGTGCGCGCGGCCTACGATCTGTCTTCGCTGCAGCAGGTGTCGTCGACGGGTTCGCCGTGCGCGCGCGAACTCAAGCTGCGCATGATCGACTGGTTCGGCCCGACCATCACCGAAGCCTATGGCTCGAGCGAGGCCGGCTACACCACCTTCATCACCGCCCAGGAGTGGCTGGCCAAGCCCGGCTCCGCGGGCCGCGCACTGGGCAGCGCGCAGCTGTCCATCGTCGGCGACGACGGCCAGGAGCTGCCGCGCGGCGAGATCGGCCTGATCTATGTGCGCCAGCCCGCCATGCCCGACTTCACCTATATCGGCCGCGAGGACGACCGCCAGAGCATCAGTCGCGACGGCCTGGTGACGCTGGGCGACATGGGTTTCATCGATGACGACGGCTACCTGTTCATCTGCGACCGCAAGTCGGACATGGTGATTTCGGGCGGCGTGAACATCTATCCCGCCGAGGTCGAGGCCAGCATTCTGACCATGCCTGAAGTCAGCGACGTGGCGGTATTCGGCATTCCCGACGCCGAGTTCGGCGAGTCCATGGCCGCCGCGGTGCAGCTCAGGGAGGGCAGCACGCTGGCGGCGGAGACGATACGCCAGCGCCTGCGCGAGAAGATTGCGAACTACAAGATCCCGCAGACCATCACCTTTCACGACAGCCTGCCGCGCGAGGACACCGGCAAGATCTTCAAGCGACTGCTGCGCGCGCCCTATTGGGCCGGCGTCGACCGCCGCATCTGAAACCGAATTCACCAGGACTTCCCATGGCCTTGCCTTCCACCCTCAAAGACAAGCTGCGCCTGCCGCTGATTGCCGCGCCGCTGTTCATCATCTCCACCCCCGATCTGGTCATTGCGCAGTGCAAGGCCGGCATCGTGGGCTCGTTTCCGGCGCTCAATGCGCGGCCCGCGGACCAGCTTGAAGTCTGGCTAGCACGCATCACCTCGGAGCTGGCCGAGTACGACCGCCTGCATCCCGACCAGCCTTCGGCGCCGTTTGCGGTCAACCAGATCGTGCACAAGAGCAATGACCGGCTGGACCACGACATGCAAGTCTGCGCGCGCTTCAAGGTGCCCATCGTCATCTCGTCGCTGGGCGCGCGCAAGGAAATCAACGAGGCCGTGCACGCCTGGGGCGGCATCGTGCTGCATGACGTGATCGACAACAAGTTCGCGAAGAAAGCCATTGAAAAAGGCGCCGACGGCCTGATTGCGGTGGCGGCCGGCGCGGGCGGCCACGCGGGCGCGCAGTCGCCGTTTGCGCTGCTGCAGGAAATCCGCCAGTGGTTTGACGGCCCGCTGGCGCTGTCGGGCTCGATTTCCAGCGGCCGCGCCATTCTCACGGCCCAGGTCATGGGCGCGGACTTGGCCTATATGGGCTCGGCCTTCATTGCGACCCAGGAAGCCAATGCCGTTGACGGCCACAAGCAGATGATCGTCGACAGCGCGGCCAATGACGTGGTCTACACCAACCTGATCACCGGCGTGCACGGCAACTATCTCAAGCCATCGATGGCGCGCGCCGGCCTCGATCCCGACAACCTGCCCGTGGGCGACGTGAGCCAGATGAACTGGGCCGCGGGCAAGCCCAAGGCCTGGAAGGACATCTGGGGCTGCGGCCACGGCATTGGCGTGCTCAGCGAGATCCAGCCCGCGGGCGTTTTCATTGCCGGCCTGGCGCAGCAGTACCGCGAGGCCTGCCTGTCCACCCAGCAACTCATTGCCGCGCGCGCCTAGCCAAGGGCAGGGCGCGCGATTGCGGCATTTACCTATTACAAGCAGGAGACAAGACATGAATTCCAAGCGCAATGTTCTGAAGATGGTGGCGGCCGCCGGCATGGTGGCGGTGTCCGGACTGTCGCTGGCCCAATCGGCCAAGCCGGTGCGCATGCTGCTGCCGCTGGCGCCCGGCGGCGGCTCCGACACCATCGGCCGCGCCGTCGCCAATGAAATGAGCAAGACCTTGAATGTCACCATCGTTGCCGAGAACAAGCCCGGCGCCTCGGGCACGCTGGCGCTGGGCGAAGTGATTCGCGCACCGGCCAGCAATCCGACGTTCGGCCTCGTGCTGGGATCCACGCTGGCCGTGGTGCCGCACCTGATGAAGGTGCCCTACGACAGCGTCAACGGCATCAAGCCGGTGGTGCAGCTGGGCGTCACGCCTTTCGTGCTGCTGGTCAACAAGAACCACCCCGCCAAGACGCTGGCCGAATTCGTCGCGCTCTCCAAGCGCAATCCGCAGACCTTCGGCTCCTACGGTGCGGGCACGTCCAGCCACGTCGCGGGTGAAGCCTTCAACAACGCCGCCGGCCTCAAGCAGGTGCATGTGCCCTACAAGGGCACGGCGCCCGCGATCAACGACCTGCTGGGCAGCCAGGTGGACTCGGTGGTCGCCGACTTCGGCGTCGCCGGCCAGCACCTGGGCAAGGACGGCAAGCTGCGCGCGCTGGCCGTGACCGGACCCAGCCGTTCCGAAGGCTTCCCCGATGTGCCCACGTTTGGCGAGCAGGGCTATCCGGCAATGAACGAGCTGGTCGGCTGGATCGCCTTCGTGACCTCGGTCAACACTTCCGACGAACAGGTCGCGACCTGGGGCAAGGCCGCGGCCGCCGCGCTGCGCGTTCCCGAAGTGCGCCAGCGTCTGATCGGCCTGGGCTATGTTCCCGCGGGCACGCATGGCAAGGAGTTCGACAAGATCGTCGCCGACGAGCCCGTGCGCTGGGGCTCGCTGATCAAGGCTTTCAAGATCACGCTCGAGAACTGAGGGCCAGAGGGCCTCAGCGCTGCCAGCCTGCGGCGCGCAGCGCGCGCCTGGCGACAGCTTTTGCCGGCAAGTGATCTGCTGCGCCACGCCGCAGGCGCCGTGGGCCCGGGGTTGGGCAGCTTATCGCTGCGGCGCCGTGGCCGCGATGCATGCTGGCGCCGCCAGGACAGGCCTGTGCCAGCCAGAGCGCTTCAGGTGACCCGCGCCAGGGTACAGAACCAATGCAGGTGTTTCTTCATTGCAGTCCTTCCAGCAAGACAAGGGTTTCGCGACAAGGGCGGTGAGGGCGCTGATATTCGCAGGAGCATGGAGGCTTGCCGCGTTTTCTCTGCACGTCACACTGGAAGAATGCCTTGGCGAAGGTGCCGGCCCTGTCGAAAGGCATTCTTCATTGGGGACAATGTTAGCTTCATCCACGGCCGAATCCAAAGAACAAGATCGACTTTGGTAGCTCCAGATCGGCATATGCGGCCTCTTCCTACAGTCGGCGGCGCGCGCGCCAGGCGCCCGGCGCGGTCTGTGGCCGGCCCCGCGAAGCAGCGGCATGAAAGCCGCGGCGCCATCGCAAACGAGAATTATTTAGCCTGGGGATTTTCGCCGCGATGATCTTTTGCGCTTGCGCGTTCACCGGATCGCAGGTTCAAATGCGCTTGAATGCGCCTTCCACGGTGATTCGGAAAATGCTTTGCCTGGAGTTGATGCATATCAAACCATGCTGGATGCTGCGGCCTTAGCATTCCGACATGTCGCAATAACCGCTGCGCAAAGGTCAAGCAAACGTCGAGCTGGTACGGCCACTCGGTGGGGGGCCGCGATGCAGCGCTACAGGGGCCCGTCGAGGTCCCGGAAACGGTGAACCCATGATTGATAGAGCCAAAGAGGAGTTGCGCAGCTTTGCGTTTCTCACCATCGTGGTGGCGCCGGTATTGGCCGGGGCGTTGATCGTGATCTACGGTTTCCTGGTCTGGTTCTATCAGATGTTTGCCGGGCCCCCGCATGTCTGAGCCCGTGCGCGTCATGCCCGATGAGCTGCATATCGCGAGTCTCGTGGTGCATGTGATGCCGCAGGCCCTGTCCCATGTCGCGCAAGCCCTGCTGCAGGTCGATGACGCGCAGGTGCATGGCAGCCACCCCGACGGCAAGCTGGTGGTGACTCTCGAAGGGCCGAATGCCGGCGCCATCATGGACAAGGTGGCGCAGATCCAGCAGATCAGCGGCGTGCTCAACGTCTCTCTCGTCTATCAACACGCCGAGTCCCGGCATTTTCTGAACCAGGAGGTCGGCCATGACCAGTACCCGGCGTGATTTCGTTCGTCAATCGGCAGCCGCCGCCGCAGGGGCCGTGGCCGGCATTCCCATCCAGGCCGTGTCGCAGGACGCGGCCGGCAGCGCCAATGCGCAGCTGACCTGGTCCAAGGCGCCTTGCCGTTTCTGCGGCACCGGCTGCGGCGTGATGGTTGCCGTCAAGGACAACCGGGTGGTGGCCACGCAGGGCGATCCGCAGGCCGAGGTGAACCGTGGGCTGAACTGCGTCAAGGGCTACTTCCTGTCGAAGATCATGTATGGCGCCGACCGCCTGACCCAGCCCATGCTGCGCATGAAGAACGGCCAGTACGCCAAGGACGGCGAGTTCCAGCATGTGTCCTGGGACACTGCCTTTGACGTGATGGCCGAGAAGTTCAAGAAGGCGCTCAAGGACAAGGGCCCGACCTCCGTGGGCATGTTCGGCTCGGGCCAGTGGACGGTCTGGGAAGGCTATGCGGCGTCCAAGCTGTTCAAGGCCGGCTTTCGCTCGAACAACATCGACCCCAACGCGCGCCACTGCATGGCCTCGGCGGTTGCCGGCTTCATGCGCACCTTCGGCATGGACGAGCCCATGGGCTGCTATGACGACATCGAGGCCACCGACACCTTCGTGCTCTGGGGCTCGAACATGGCCGAGATGCACCCCGTGCTCTGGACACGCGTGACCGACCGGCGCCTGAGCGCGCAAGGCGTCAAGGTGGCGGTGCTGTCGACCTTCGAGCACCGTTCGTACGAGCTCGCCGACATCGAGCTGACGTTCAAGCCGCAGACCGACCTGGCCATCCTGAACTACATTGCCAACCACATCATCCGCACGGGCCGCGTGAACCAGGAGTTCGTCTCCAAGCATTGCAACTTCAAGATCGGCAACCCCGACATCGGCTACGGCCTGCGCCCCGAGCATCCGCTGCAAAAGGCCGCCAAGAATGCCGGCGATGCCAACGGCTCCAGGCCCGCGAGCTTCGAGGAATACGCCAAGTTCGTCTCGACCTATACGCTTGAATACACGGCCGATCTCACGGGCGTGCCCGCCAACCGTCTCGAGGCACTGGCCGAGCTGTATGCCGACCCCAAGCGCAAGGTGGTGTCGTTCTGGACCATGGGTTTCAACCAGCACACGCGCGGTGTCTGGGCCAACAACATGATCTACAACATCCACCTGCTGGTGGGCAAGATCGCCACGCCGGGCAACAGCCCGTTCTCGCTGACCGGCCAGCCTTCGGCCTGCGGCACGGCGCGCGAAGTCGGCACGTTCTCGCACCGCCTGCCCGCCGACATGGTGGTCACCAATCCCGCCCACCGCAAGACCGCCGAGAAGCTGTGGAAGCTGCCCGAAGGCACGATTCCCGGCAAGCCCGGCTACCATGCGGTCGAGCAAAACCGCATGCTCAAGGACGGCAAGCTCAATGCCTATTGGGTGATGGTCAACAACAACATCCAGGCCGGCGCGAACCTCGCGAAGGAAGGCTATCCCGGCTATCGCAACCCCGACAACTTCATTGTCGTGTCCGATGCCTACCCCACGGTCACGGCCGTGGCCGCCGACCTGATACTGCCCACCGCCATGTGGGTGGAAAAGGAGGGCGCCTACGGCAATGCCGAGCGGCGCACGCATTTCTGGCACCAGCTGGTCAAGGCGCCCGGCGAGGCGCGCTCCGACCTGTGGCAGCTGATGGAGTTTTCCAAGCGCTTCAAGATCGAGGAAGTCTGGCCCGAGGAGCTGCTGGCCAAGAGCCCCGAGTTCCGCGGCAAGACGCTGTACGACGTGCTGTACCGCAACGGCCAGGTCGACAAGTTCCCCGCGGCGCAGATGGAGGCCGGCTACGAGAACGACGAAGCCAAGCACTTCGGCTTCTATGTACAAAAAGGCCTGTTCGAGGAATATGCGGCGTTCGGCCGCGGCCATGGCCACGACCTCGCGCCGTTTGACGAGTACCACAAGGTGCGCGGACTGCGCTGGCCCGTGGTCAACGGCAAGGAAACGCGCTGGCGCTACCGCGAAGGCTCGGACCCCTATGTGAAGGCCGGCAGCGGCTACCAGTTCTATGGCAACAGCGACGGCAAGGCAATTGTCTATGCGCTGCCCTACGAGCCCGCGGCCGAGTCGCCCGACAAGGAGTTTCCGTTCTGGCTGTCCACGGGCCGCGTGCTCGAGCACTGGCACTCGGGCTCGATGACGCGCCGCGTTCCCGAGCTGCACCGCGCCGTGCCCAATGCGCTGTGCTACATGCACCCCGAAGACGCCAAGGCCCTGGGCCTGCGCCGCGGCAGCGAAGTGGAGATTGCCTCGCGGCGCGGCGCCATGCGCTCGCGCGTCGAGACCCGCGGGCGCAACAAGCCGCCGCGCGGCCTGGTCTATGTTCCCTGGTTCGATGCCAGCCAGCTGATCAACAAGGTCACGCTGGACGCCACCGACCCGATTTCCTTCCAGACGGACTTCAAGAAGTGCGCAGTGAAACTGACCAAGGTCTAGCCATAGGAGTGTGGATCATGCAATTCATTCGTACTTTGGGCCTGCTGCTGATGCTCGGCATGGGCGCGGCCTGGGCCCAGCCCGTGGGCCAGACTTTCCATGACAACGCGCGCGGACCCACGCCTATCATGGAAACCACCAAGCCACCGGTGCTGGGCAACGCCGTCAACGACGACGTGCGCCGCACGCGCAACTATGCGATGCAGCCGCCCATCATTCCGCACCGGGTCGACGGCTACCAGATCGACAAGAACTTCAACAAGTGCCTTGACTGCCATTCGCGCACCAAGGCCGAGATGTTCCAGGCCGTGCCGGTGTCGGTCACGCACTACATGGACCGTGACGGCAACATGCTGGGCCAGGTGTCGACGCGGCGCTATTTCTGCATGCAGTGCCATGTGGCCCAGGACGCGGTGCGTCCGCTGGTCGACAACCGGTTCGTTGATGTCGACAGCTTGCTGCTGCAGTCGCTGCGCAACCAGGGGGCCAAGACCCCGAAGAAGCACTGACGCGGCGCGCGGAAAAAGGTTTCAACCATGATGAACTTGATCAAGCGCTACTGGGCGGTGATGCGCCGTCCCAGCGTGCACTTCAGCCTGGGTTTTCTGACCATAGGCGGCTTCATTGGCGGCATTCTGTTCTGGGGCGCGTTCAATACCGCGATGGAGCTGACCAACACCGAGAAGTTCTGCACGGGCTGCCACGAGATGCGCGACAACGTGTTTGCCGAGCTCAAGAGCACCATCCACTACACCAATCGCTCGGGCGTGCGTGCCGTGTGTTCGGACTGCCATGTGCCGCACAACTGGACCGACAAGATGGCGCGCAAGATGCAGGCCTCCAAGGAGGTCTGGGGCAAGATCTTCGGCACCATCGATACGCCCGAGAAGTTCGCCGAAAAGCGCCTCGAACTTGCGCAGCACGAGTGGGCGCGGCTCAAGGCCAACGATTCGCTTGAATGCCGCAATTGCCACAACTACGACTCCATGGACATGACGCGCCAGAGCCAGCGTGCGCAGAACATGCATTCGACCTATCTCGCGAACAAGGAAAAGACCTGCATCGACTGCCACAAGGGCATTGCCCACAAGCTGCCGCATATTCCGCCGGGCCAGGCGCCCACCGACAGCCCGGGCCAGGCCGTGCCCACGCCCGTGGCGGCGGTGACCGTCAAGCCGTAACGCATGGAGCGTACGGCCTGGACTGACTTGTCTCTCGCGGTGTCCGGCTGGGGCTGCGTTCGCAATGGCCGCGTGCTGCTGCGCGAGCTGTCGTTCGAGCTGGGCCCGGGCCAGCTGCTGGTGCTCAAGGGGCGCAACGGCGCGGGCAAGAGTACGCTGCTGCGCAGCCTGGCGGGCCTGATGCCATGGCGCGCGGGCCGGCTGTCCTGGGCGGGCCAGACCCTGCAGCCCAACGCCGCGCCATACCAGCAGCAGCTTGCCTATCTGAGCCACCAGGCCGGCATGAACGATGCGCTGACGGCGCTGGAAAACCTGCGCTTTGCGCTGGCGTTGCACGGGCAGGCCTGGAATGCCGTGCATGTCGCCCAGACCCTGGCCACGCTGGGCTTGCAGGACCTGGCGTCGCGTCCGTTCGGGCGGCTGTCCCAAGGCCAGCGCCGGCGCCTGGGCCTGGCCCGCGTGGTGCTGGGCAATCGTCCGCTGTGGCTGCTCGATGAACCCGACAATGCACTGGACGACGAGGGCAGTGCCTGCCTGGCCGCAATTCTCGCGGCGCATTGCGCGGTCGGCGGGCTGGCGATTGTGGCGACCCACCGCGGCCTGGCGTTGCCCGATGACGGCATGCGCACGCTGGATCTGTCGCGCCCGGCGCGCGCCGGCGCCGCGCAGGAGGCCGCATGCTGAGCGCGGTGTTCGTGCGTGAAATGCGCCTGGCCGTGCGCCGGCCGGCGCAGGCATTGAGCGGCCTGCTGTTCTTCGTGCTGGTCGGCAGCCTGTTTCCGCTGGCGCTGGGGCCGGACACCGCCTTGCTGCGGCAGATCGCGCCGGGCGTGGTGTGGGTCGCGGCCCTGCTGGCGCTGCTGCTGGGCCAGCACCGGCTGTTTGAAGCCGATCTGGCAGATGGCGCGCTGGAGCAGTGGGCGCTGGCGGCCACGCCGCTGTGGCTGCTGGTCGGCATGAAGGTCGCGGCCCAATGGCTGCTTGCCGCCGTGCCCTTGCTGCTGGCAGCGCCGCTGCTGGGCTGGCAGTACGGCATGGGCGCCGAGGCCATGGCGGTGCTGCTGGCTGCGCTGGCCCTGGGAACGCCCAGTTTGAGCCTGCTCGCGGCCCTGGGCGCGGCGCTGACGCTGGGCCTGCGCGGGCAGCTGCTGCTGGCGCTGGTGGTGCTGCCGCTGAGCATTCCGGTGCTGATTTTTGGCAGCCATGCGGTGACCCAGGCCAGCCTGGGCCTGAGCGCCGCGCCCGCGCTGAACCTGCTGGGCGCCTGCCTGTGCCTGGCGTTGCTGGCCACGCCCTGGGCCATTGCGCAGGCCTTGCGCCTGGCGCTGGAGTGATATGAACAAGCCCTTGGACGCGCTTTCTCCCCTGCCGCACGCGGCCGGCTTTCGCTGGCGCCAGCTGGCCTCGCCGCCGGTGTTCTTTGCCTGGGCGGGCCGCGCCTGGCCCTGGTTCGCGGGCCTGGCGCTGCTGCTGGCCGGCGCCGGGCTGTGGGTGGGCCTGGTGCTGGCCCCGACCGATCACCAGCAAGGCGAGGTCTACCGCATCATCTTCCTGCATGTGCCGGCCGCGTGGATGTCGATGTTCCTCTATCTGATGGCAGCGCTGCATGCGGGCCTGGGCCTGGTCTACCGCACGCGGCTGTCGCCGCTGCTGGCGCGCGCGCTCGCGCCCACGGGCGCGCTGTTCACGGTGATCGCGCTGTGGACCGGCGCGGCCTGGGGCAAGCCGACCTGGGGCGCGTGGTGGGTCTGGGATGCGCGGCTGACCTCGGAGCTGATCCTGCTGTTCCTGTACCTGGGCTACCTGGGCGTGGTCTCGGCCATCGAGGACACGCGGCGCGCGGACAGCGCGGGCGCCATCGTGCTGCTTGCCGGCGTGGTGAACATTCCCATCATTTATTTCTCGGTGCAGTGGTGGAGCACGCTGCACCAGGGCGCGACCATCCGCTGGGACGCCGCGCCCAGCATGAACCAGACCATGCTTGCGGGCATGCTGCTGATGGCGCTGGCCTGCTGGGCCTATGCCCTGGCCGTGGCGCTGGTGCGCGTGCGCTGCCTGATTCTCGAGCGCGCCCAGGAGGAGCAGCTGTGATGCACAACCATGCCTTTTATCTGACCCTGGCCTATGGCCTGGGCGCGGCCGCGCTGGCGCTGGAAGCGTTGCTGCTGTGGCGGCGCAGCCGGCGCGCGCGCGCCGCAGCGCGGGCAGGAGAGCTGCCGTGATCAAACCGCGCCAACGGCGTTTGCTCTGGGTGCTTGCGGGCGTGGTGCTGGTAGCCACGGCCGTGACGCTGGTGCTGCGCGCGCTCGATGCCAATGTGATGTTCTTCTACAGCCCCAGCCAGGTGCATGCGGGCGAGGCGCCGCAGGGCGCGGCGTTTCGCCTGGGGGGTCTGGTCGAGGACGGCTCGGTGCGGCGCGCTGGCACTGCAGGCGGCGGCGTGCAGGTGCAGTTCGTCGTGACCGACCAGGTGCAGCGCGTTGCCGTGCAATACCAGGGCCTGCTGCCCGACCTGTTTCGCGAGGGCAAGGGCGTGGTGGTTGCGGGAACGCTGCTGCCCGCGGGCATTTTCCGTGCCACCGAAGTGCTGGCCAAGCACGACGAGAACTACATGCCGCCCGAAGCCGCAAAGGCGCTGAAAGACGCGCAAAAAGACGTGCAAAGAGACGTGCAAAGAGACGTGCAAAGAGACGCGCCCATGGATGCAGGGACCCGGCCATGATCGCGGAGCTGGGCGTTTTCTCCATGGTGCTGTCGCTGATTGTCGCGTTCGTGCTGGCCTGCCTGCCGCTGGCCGGCGCGCAGCTGGGCATTCGCAGCTGGGTGGCGCTGGCGCGGCCGGCCGCGGCGCTGCATTGCCTGCTGTCGCTGCTGTCGATCGCCATCCTGACCTGGTGTTTCCGGGCCGGCGATTTCTCGGTGCTGTATGTGGCGGCAAACTCGCACAGCGAGTTGCCCATGATGTACAAGCTCACGGCCGTCTGGGGCGGACATGAAGGCTCGATGCTGTTGTGGCAGGTGATGCTGGCTTGCTGGACGCTGGCGGTTGCCTGGCGCAGCCGCGCGCTGCCGCCGGCCTTTGTCGCGCGCGTGCTCGCGGTGCTGGGCTGGATCAGCGTGGGCCTGCTGCTGTTCCTGCTGTTCCTGTCAAACCCGTTCACGCGCCTGGTGCCGGCGGCGCTCGAAGGCAAGGACTTGAACCCGCTGCTGCAGGACCCGGGCATGGTGTTTCACCCGCCGCTGCTCTACATGGGCTATGTGGGCTTTGCCGTGCCGTTTGCCTTTGCGCTCGCGGCGCTGATTTCGGGCGAGCTGGGCGCGGCCTGGGCGCGCTGGTCGCGCTCGTGGACGCTGGCCGCCTGGGGCTTTCTGACGCTGGGCATCTTGCTGGGCAGCGCCTGGGCCTATTACGTGCTGGGCTGGGGCGGCTGGTGGTTCTGGGACCCGGTGGAGAACGCCTCGTTCATGCCCTGGCTGCTGGGCACGGCGCTGCTGCATTCGCTGATCGTCACCGACCAGCGCGGCGCGTTTCGCAGCTGGTCGGCGCTGCTGGCCATCTGCGCGTTCTCGCTGTGCCTGCTGGGAACCTTCCTGGTGCGCTCGGGCGTGCTGACTTCGGTGCACGCGTTTGCGGTCGATCCCGGGCGCGGGCTGTTCATCCTGTGTTTCATCGTGGCCGTGGTCGGCACCTCGCTGTGGCTGTTTGCCTGGCGCGCGGCGGCGCTGGGCCAGGGCGGGGGGCAGTTCGGCATGCTGTCGCGCGAGACGCTGCTGCTGGTCAACAACGTGCTGTTCAGCGCGGCCGCGCTGGCGGTGCTGCTTGGCACGCTGTACCCGCTGGCGCTCGATGTGCTGAGCGACGAGAAGATTTCGGTCGGGCCGCCGTATTTCCAGGCGGTGTTCCTGCCGCTGGTGCTGCCGGCCGTGGCGCTGATGGGCGTGGGCGCGGTCGCGCGCTGGAAGCTCGGCACCTGGGCCGAGATCTGGCGCCGGCTGCGCGCCGCGCTGGCCTGGAGCGCGGTCTGCGCCGTGGTGCTGGTGCTGTCCAACGGCCGGCTGGGGCCGCGCATTTCGCCTGCAACGCTGCTGGGCGTGACGCTGGGCCTGTGGTGCGTGCTCAGCACCCTGGCCCATGCCTGGCAGCGCCTGGCACCGGCCTGGCGCGAGGGTCAGGGCTGGCAGCGGCTTGCACGCCAGCCCTGGGGCTGGTGGGGCATGCTGATGGCGCATGCGGGCGTGGGCATCTTCGTGCTGGCGGTGAGCCTGGCCGACGGGCTGGAAAGCAAGCGCGAGACCAGCGTCGCCCAGGGCGAAACCGTGGAGCTGGCGGGCTACCGCTTCCGCTTCGACAGCCTGGCGCCCGCTGCCGGTCCGAACTACGACGCCCAGCGCGCGCAGTTCAGCGTGCGCCACGGCAACGAGCAATGGCTGATGTATCCCGAAAAGCGCGTCTTTCGCGCGCAGACCATGGGGCTGAGCCAGGCGGCGATCGACAGCGGCTGGACGCGCGATGTGTTTGTCGCGCTTGGCGAGCCGCTCGATGAGGCCGGCAGCCGCTGGACCGTGCGCCTGCAGATCAAGCCGTTCATGGACTGGATCTGGCTGGGTACCCTGATGATGGCGCTGGGCGCGGGACTGAGCCTGATGGACACGCGCTTTCGCGTCGCGCGCCAGCGTCTGCCCCAGCGCGCCCCGAAGGCGCTGCAGGAAAGGCTGTCCTGATGCGTTTTGCCCTGCCTCTGGCAATCTTTCTCGCGCTGGCCGTGATGCTGGGCCTGGGCCTGCAGCGCGACCCGCGTGCGCTGCAGACCGCGCTGCTGAACCAGCCCGCGCCGGCCATCGCGCGCCCCTTGCTGGAAGACCCACGCCAGCAGTTCGATCAGGCCTCGCTGCGCGGCCAGGTCTGGCTGCTCAATGTCTGGGCCTCGTGGTGCGCGCCCTGCCGCCAGGAGCTGCCGCTGCTGGTCGAGTTCTCGCGTCGCGACCAGGTGCCGGTCTACGGCCTGAACTACAAGGACCAGCCCGACAAGGCCAGGGCCTTGCTGCGCGTCGCGGGCAATCCCTATGTTGCTTCGGCGGTGGACGCCGACGGCCGCACGGGAATGGACTTCGGCATACAGGGCGTGCCCGAGACCTTTGTGATTGACGGCCAGGGCCGGGTGCGCTATCGCCATCTGGGGCCGGTGACGGCCGAAGTCTGGCAGCAGAAACTGCTGCCTGTCGTGAAGGCCGTGCAATGAGGATACGTCACACCATGATGCTGATGGCCTGGGCTGCGCTGGCGCTGCCCGCCAGGGCGGACGCAGGCCTGGAGCAGCGCGAAGCGGAACTGGCCGCAAAGCTGCGCTGCGTGGTCTGCCAGAACCAGACCGTCGCCGAATCGCAGGCGCCGATTGCCAAGGACATGCGCCAGGAGATCAGGGCGCAGCTGGCGCAGGGTCGCAGCGACGCCGATGTGGTCGCATTCTTCGAGCAGCGCTACGGCAGCTTCGTGCGCTACACGCCGCCCTGGCGGCCCACCACCTGGCTGCTGTGGTGCGGGCCTTTTGTAGCCGTGTTCGCGGGCCTGGCGCTGCTGCGCAGAACCCTGAAGCAGCGCCAGACCGGCGCCGCGCCACTGACAACTGCCGAGCGCGAGCGCGCCGATGACTGGCTGCGCCAGCCCGATGAGGAAAGCCGCCCATGACCGCCATGCATTGGCTCTGGCTGGGCGCGCTGGCGCTGATCGTGCTGAGCCTGGCCGTGTTGCTGGCGCCGCTGCTCGGGGAGCATGCGCCGGCGGCTGACGAAAACCGCAATGACGCCGTGCTGCGCCGCCTCTACCAGTCGCAATGGGAAGAGCTGGAACGCGAGCAGCGCGCCGGCCACCTGAGCGAGGCGGAGCATGCCCAGGCCAGGGATGAACTCCAGCGCCGGCTGCTGGCCGAAATCGAAAACCGGCCCGCGCCAGCGCGCTGGCGCCACTGGCCTTGGCTGCCGCGCGCCAGTGCGCTGGCCCTGGCCGTGCTGCTGCCCGTGGCCGCGTTTGCGCTCTATCTGCAGGTGGGCGACCCGCAGGCCGCGGCGCGGCTGGCGCAGGCCGATGAAGTCGGCCACGGCGGCGCCGATGCCCAGGTCGAGGCCATGGTCGAAGGCCTGGCACGGCGGCTGCGCGCCGAGCCGCGCAATGTGCCCGGCTGGGTGATGCTGGCGCGCTCGTACGAGACGCTGGAGCGCTACGACGCCGCGGCCCAGGCGTATTCCCAGGCGCTGGCCGGCGCGCGCCTGGGCGGAAGCGACAAGGAGCTCGAGGCCCGCCTGCTCGCCGACATGGCCGATGCGCTGGGCTCGGCCCGGGGCGGTGATCTGCAGGGCCAGGCCGGCGTGGCGATAGAAGAAGCCTTGCGCCTGGACCCGGGCCAGCACAAGGCGCTGGCACTGGCCGGCAGCGCGGCCGTGCGCCAGGGCGATTTCGCGCGGGCCGCGACCCATTGGCGCGCGCTGCTGGCGCAGCTGGAGCCGGGCTCCGACATCGCGCTGCGCGTGCAGGACGACCTGCTGCAGCTAGCGACGCTGGACAGGTCGGCGCCGCCCACCGAGGCGTCCGTGCCGGCGGCGGCGCGCGCGGACGCAAACCGCCTGTCGGGTGAAATCCACTGGCCTGACTCGGCCCGGGCAATGGCCTTGCCGCCCGAAGCCAAGCTGTTTGTCATCGTGCGCGCCGCCGCCCAGCCCCAGCCCGTCGCGGTGCTGCGCCTGCCGGCCAGTCCGCTGCCCACGCGCTTTGCGCTGGATGCCGCGCAACTGCTGAACCCGGCCGTGGCGATGGCGGACTTCAGCGCACTGCAGGTGTCGGCGCGGCTGTCGCCCAGCGGCGCTGCCTTGCCCGCGGCCGATGACCTGCGCAGCGAACCGCTGACGGCCAAGCCCGGCGACAGCGCGCTGCGGCTCGAGATGCCGGGGCCCTGAGCCGTTCAGGCGCGCGCCGGCTCCGGCGCGCCCGACTGGTGCAGACGCGCCTTGAGGTTCTCGAACACCTGGCGCGTGATCGGATTGACGACATGGCTGCGGATGTAGAGCCGATACACCAGATCGGGCAGGGCAGGCATGCCGTCGCCCTTGCCCAGTACCCGCAGGCCCGGATCCAGCTGCTCCACACCGCGCGCCGTCACGCCCAGGCCGGCGCGCAGCGAGGCGCGTATGCCGACGAGACTGGTGCACATGTGGCGTTTGCTCCAGGCAATGCCGGCCGCATCGAGCGCCTCGCAGCCCACGCGGCTGAAGATGCTGGGGCCGTCGGCCAGCACCAGTGGTATCGGCTTGGCGGGGTCGTGCGCATAGTTGGCGCCGCAGAGCCAGACCGTGGGGCTGGAGCGCAGCACAAAGCCTTCGTAGCCAGCATCCTCGCGGTTTGAAATCGCCAGGTCGAGCTCGCCCTGCTTGAGTGATTCCATGAGAAAGGGGCTGCGCCCGACATGGACGGCCACCTGCATGCCGGGAAAGTTCAGCACGATCTCCTGCAGCACGGGCGGCAGCATGTTGTCGGCCGCGTCGTGCGGCGCGCCTATGCGCACCAGGCCTTGCACCTGGCGCTGCTGCAGGTTGCGCAGGGCCTCGTCGTGGATGGCCAGCATGTGGCGCGCATAGCCCAGCAGCCGCTGGCCTTTGTCGGTCAGCTGCTTGTGGCGGCCCTGCTTCTCGAACAGCGGGTGGCCTATGCGTTCTTCCAGCCGCTGCATCTGCAAGGTGATGGCGGACTGCGTGCGCCCCAGTTGCACGGCGGCCGCGGCAAAGCTTTTCTGCCCGGCAATGGTCACCAGGGTGCGCAGCAGGTCAAGATCAAGTGTCTCCATACTTTAATTTTATTGAAGTGTTCATTGGGCAGACATGGATTGTTTCCTTGGCGGGGCATGACTACAGTGGGCCTGTACCGATTTGAAGAGGCATTCCATGAACACGATGACAGAAAAGCGCCAGCAGGCCGTGACCCAGGCCATTGACACCATGAAGAGCGCGATCGGCGCCGCGCCCGTGAACCGCCAGAGCCTGGAGACGGTGTTGCAGGCGCTCAACGGGCTTGCCGGCCAGACCGCGCTGTGGCAGCAGGCCGACTACCCGGCGCCCGAAGCGGGCGAGCACCAGGCCCGCTACCTGATTGCCGAGGACGCCGACCAGAGCTATGCGCTGTATCTCAATGTCATGCGCCCCGGCAAGCGCATCGTGCCGCACAACCACACGACCTGGGCCTGCATTGCCGCCGTCGAGGGCACGGAACACAACCGCGTCTACGAGCGCACCGATGACGGCAGCGTCCCGGGCAAGGGCACGCTGCGCGAGACCGATCTGGTGGTGGTCGCTCCCGGCCAAGGCATTGCGCTGATGCCCGAGGACATCCACGCGGTGGAGATCCGGGGCGATCAGGTGATACGCCATCTGCACATGTACGGGCGGGCGCTGGAGACGCTCACTGCGCGCACCAGCTACGACCTCGAGGCCGGCACCTGCCAGACCATGGGAATCGGCGTGCAGACGCGCCGCTGAGCCTGCGCTTCCTTCGCTCCATCTTCCGCATTTCCAGCGGTGCGCCTTGAAGGCGCATGGGGGCGGTGTTGTCCAAATTTTCCAAAATCCGCAATGACCGAATACGTCACCGCTCCCCTTCTGAAGTCCTGGCTGCATGACGGCCGGGAGATCGCGCTGCTTGATGTGCGCGAACACGGCCAGTATGGCGAGGCCCATCTTTTCTACGCCACGCCCCTGCCGTTGAGCCGGCTCGAAGTCGATGTGCCGCGCCTGGTGCCACGCCTGGGTGTGCGCACCGTGGTCTACGACGGCGGCGAAGACGACGGGGTGGCCGAGCGTGCCGCGGCGCGTCTGGCGGCGCTGGGCTACCGCCAGGTGGCCGTGCTCAAGGGGGGAACGCGCGCCTGGACCGCTGCCGGCCACCGCTTGTTTGCGGGTGTCAATCTGCCGTCGAAGACTTTCGGTGAGCTGGTCGAGCATGCCTACGGCACGCCGCGCATCACGGCGCAGCAACTCGCGGCCCGGCAGGCGGCGGGCGAGCCGCTGGTGGTGCTTGACGGCCGGCCCGTGACCGAGTTCCACAAGATGAACATTCCCGGCGCGCTGTGCTGCCCGAATGGCGAACTTGCCTACCGCGTGCGCAGCCTGGTGCCCGATGCGCACACGCCCATCGTCATCAACTGCGCGGGCCGCACGCGCTCCATCATGGGCGCGCAGACACTGATCAATCTGGGCCTGCCCAACCCGGTGTTTGCGCTGGAAAACGGCACCCAGGGCTGGTTCCTCGCGGATTACGCGCTCGAGCATGGCGGCGCGCGGCGCTATGGCGCCGATTCCGGCGACACGGCGCTGCTGGCCTCGGCCCGGCAATTGGCCCAACGCTTCGAAGTGCCCCAGGTGGATGCCGCCACGGTGCAGGCCTGGGCCGCCGATGGCGAGCGCAGCCTGTTCCTGTGCGACGTGCGCACGCCCGAGGAGTTCGATGCCGGCTCGCTGCCCGGCGCGCAGCACACGCCCGGCGGCCAGCTGATGCAGGCGGGCGACCAATACGTGGGCGTGCGCGGCGCGCGGCTGGTGCTGTTCGACAGCGACGGCGTGCGCGCGCCCGTGGTGGCCAGCTGGCTGCGGCAGATGGGGCATGACGCCAGTGTTCTGCAGGACGGACTGCGCAGCGGGCTGGCGCTGGCGCCGCGCGCCGCGCCCCGGCCGTCCGCGCTGGCCGAGATCAACGCCCGGGAACTCGCGCAGCGCCTGGAGCACGGCGAAGTCGCCCTCGTCGATCTGCGCCCCAGCATGGCCTTTCGCGCCGGCCATGTGCCCGGCGCGCAATGGTCCATACGCCCGCATCTGGCGCGCGATCTGCGCGCCGAGACCCGTCCCGTGGTGCTGATCGCCGACGAGCCCGCGCTGGCCCAATGGGCGGCGCTGGAACTGCCGCGCGCGCCGGCGCTGCTGCAAGGCGGCATGACCGCCTGGAAGCAGGCCGGACTGCCGGTGCACAGCACGCCCGAGCAGCCCATGGATGCGCAGTGCATCGACTATCTGTTTTTCGTGCACGACCGGCACGACGGCAACAAGGAAGCTGCGCGGCAGTACCTGGCCTGGGAAACCGGCCTGCTGGCGCAGCTCGACGCGCTCGAGCGCTCCGCCTTCAAGCTGCCCCAGACAGCGGCGGAGCACGCTTAATCCCAACCATCACCAGGAGACAAGACCATGACCCCCACCGCATCCTTGAAGAGAGTGCTGGCTTCCACCTTCGTGGGGCTGGCTGCGCTGGCCGCGCTGTCGCCGGCCGCGGCCGAGCCGCTGGCCAAGCGCAACGGCTTTCCCGACCAGCCCATACGCTTCATTTCGCCTTTTCCTCCGGGCGGCGGCAATGATGCCAGCACGCGCTGGGTGACCGCGCGCCTGACCGACGCCACGGGCCAGCCGTCGGTGGTGGAGAACCGGGGCGGGGCCGGCGGCAACATCGGCGCGCGCGCGGTGGCGGAGGCCAAGCCCGATGGCTATACCCTGCTCACGGGCCAGGTGTCGCTGCTGGCGGTCAATCCCTCGCTGTACAAGTCGCCGGGCTTCGATCCTCTCAAGAGCTTTGTGCCGGTCACGCAGATCAATGCGGCGCCAATTGCCATCGTGGTCGCGGCGGCGTCGCCGATCAAGAGCTTTGCGGACCTGGCCGCGCGTACCAAGAGCGATCCGGGCAAGATCACTTTTGCCACGCCCGGCAACGGAACGCTGTCGCATCTGGTGGGCGTGGTGCTGGCCAAGGAAAACGGCGTCTCCATGACCCATGTGCCCTACAAGGGCGCGGGTCCGGCGCTCAATGATCTGCTGGGCCAGCAGGTTGATGTGATGATCACCTCCACTTCCTCGGTGGGCAGCATGATCCAGGCGGGGCAGATCCGCGCGCTGGCCGTGACCAGCCCACGGCGCATAGGCGTCTTCGCCAAGGTGCCGACGCTGGAGGAAATGGGTTACCGCGACACCCATTTCGAGGACTGGTATGGATTCTTCGCGCCGGCCGGCACTTCGCCCGAACGCGTGGCCTACTTGAATGAAAGCATCGTGCGCACGCTGCGCACACCCGAAGTCACGCGCATGGTCGTGGAAGGTGGCAGCGAAGTGGTGGCCAGTACGCCCGAAGCGTTTGCGGCGCAGCTGCGCCAGGATGTGGAGCGCTGGAGCAAGCTCGTCAAATTGTCCGGTGCCAAAGTGGATTGAAGTGGATGGACCTGCAACGCGGCCGCCCGGCCGGCGCGAGGCGCGCACCGGGCGCAGCTGCACTTTTTCACGCTTACCATGACGACCGACAGCAACTCTTTTCCGGATGCAGGACTGCGTACCCGGCTGCTCAGAGCCGGCAGAAACCCGGCCTACACGGGCGGCAGCGCGGTCAATCCGCCGCTGGTCCGGGCCAGCACCGTGACCTTCGACAACACGCAGCATCAGCGCGAAATGCGTGCGGCGCGCGGGCATGACCGGGTCTTCAGCTATGGCGCGCGCGGCACACCCACCACGTTCGCGCTGGAAGACGCGGTCAGCGAGCTCGAAGGCGCCTACCGCACGCGGCTGCTGCCCACCGGGCTGGCGGCCATAGGCATGACGCTGCTGAGCTACCTCCAGCCCGGCGATCATGTGCTGCTGACCGACAGCGCCTATCAGCCCGTACGCCATCTGACGCAGCAGTTCCTGCAGCCCTATGGCATCGAGTACAGCTTCTTTGCCGCGGACGGCAGCGATCTGCAGGCCAAACTGCGGCCCAATACCCGCATGGTGTATGCCGAGTGCCCGGGCTCGCTGGTCTATGAAATGTGCGATCTGCCGGCGCTGGCCGCCATTGCCCATGCGCATGGCGCGCTGGTCGTGGCGGACAACACCTGGGGATCGGGTTGCCAGTACCGGCCGTTGACGCTGGGCGCCGATGTGTCGGTCATGGCCGCGACCAAATACCTCTCGGGCCATTCCGATGTGATGATGGGCACGGTGGCGACGACGCGCGCGGCCTGGGGAGCGCTGGCCGAGCGCTGCGATGCATTTGGCATGACGGTCAGCCCGGACGACGCCTGGCTGGTGCTGCGCGGCATGCGCTCGCTGGCCGCGCGCCTGAAGATGCATGAGGAGCATGCGCTGCAGGTCGCGCACTGGCTGCAGTCCCATCCCGCCATCCATACGGTGTTCTGCCCGGCGCTGCCCTCGCATCCCGGACATGCGCTGTGGCAGCGCGATTGCCGGGGAACGAATGGCCTGCTGTCGATGGAGCTTGCGCCCGGCACGTCCAGCGACGCCGTGGACCAATTCATCGATGGCCTGCAGCTGTTCGGATTGGGCGCGTCCTGGGGCGGCTATGAAAGCCTGGTGACCGCGGCCCACATGGACCAGGCGCGCAGTGTCACGGACTGGAGCGTGCGCGGTCCGGTGGTGCGCCTGCATATTGGCCTGGAAGACCCGCGCGACCTGATTGCCGACCTCGCCCGGGCGCTGGAAAATCTGCCGCCGGGCGGGCGTTGACGGCCGCGGCGACCTAGGCGCTGGCCGCAGACCAGCCCGCATGCGCCTGCTCGGCCAGCCAGCCGGCAAACCTGTCGCGCGCGGCAAAGTCCGGCGTGTCGCGCTTGGCGCAGACAAAGTAGCCGCGGCCGCACGAGACATCGATGTCAAAGGGCATCACCAGCTCGCCTTGCAGCAGCTCGCGCTCGACCAGGCAGCCGGGCACCACGGCCACGCCCATGCCGGCCTTGGCGGCAACAATCAGGTGCATGGTGAGATCGAAGCCCGGCCCGAGCGCGGGCGTGCAGGGCGCGCCGGCCTGGGTGAACCAGCGCTCCCAGTTGTCGGGAAAGTTGGTGTGGTGCAGCAGCGTGGCGCCCAGCAGGTCCCGGGGCGCGCGAAACTGCCGGCTCCAGCGCGGCGTGCATACGGGAATCAGTTCGCGCCCGAGCAGATAGCGCGTCTGGATATGGTCGGGCCAGCGCCGGCGCGGGCGCTTGACTTCTATCCACAGGTCGACGTCGTCGCGCGTGAAGTCCTCATCGTGCTTGAACTGGCGCAACTCGACGTTCACTTCGGGGTGGCGTTCGTTGAACAGCGGCAGGCGCGGCATCAGCCATTGAATGGCCAGCGTGGGAATCACGCTCAGGCGCACGCGCTGGGGCTGGGCCAGGCGGCCCATGGTCTGGGCCGCCGATTCAAGCGCCAGCACATGGCGTTCGGTCAGCTTGCGCAGCTGCACGCCGCGCGGTGTCAATGCCACGCCCGCGGGCAGGCGCTCGAACAGCCGCCCGCCTGCGAGGTGCTCCTCCAGGCGCTGCACGGCGCGGCTCACGGCCGCCTGGGTCACGCACAGATCCTCGGCGGCGCGGCGAAAGCTGCCCTGGCGGCAGACCGCCAGAAAGGCATGCAGTTCGACCAGGGAAGGGGAGCGGATCTTCATGATGAGGGTGATTACATTATGTCATCGCGTCGGATGAAATTGTCGTTTGTCGGCGCCGCCGGGCATTTGTAATATCGCGCCTTCTTCATCGAGGCAAACATGCACTTCAACAGACGCGAATTCGTAAGCCTGGCCGCGGCCGCAACCCTGGCGCCGCTGGCTGCGAAGGCCCAGGCCGCATACCCTTCCAAGCCAATCACGCTGGTCGTGCCGTTCACGCCGGGCGGCTCGGTGGACAATTCGGGCCGGCTGATGGCCGATAGGCTGAGCCGCGAGCTGGGCGTTCCGGTGCTGGTCGACAACAAGGGCGGCGCGGGCGGCGCCATGGGCTCGGTGCATGTCGCCAAGGCCAAGCCCGACGGCTATACGCTGATCGTCACCTCGCAGAGCACGCATGTGGTCAACCCTGCCGTGAACCCCCATCTGCCATACGACGCAGTCAAGGATTTCGCGCCCATCACGCTGATCGACCGCCTGGCCAATGTGCTGCTGGTCAACGCCGATCTGCCGGTGCGCACGTTTGCCGAACTCGTCAAGTACGCCCAGGCCAATCCGGCCAAGCTGAACTACGCGAGCGCGGGCACGGGTTCGGTCTCGCACCTGAGCATGGAGCTGATGAAGAACCAGGCCAAGCTGCCGATGACGCATATTCCCTACCGCGGCTCGGGCGTGGCGCTCAGCGATCTGCTTGCCGGCCAGGTGCAGCTCACCTGGAACAATCTGTCGTCCAACCTGGCCAACATCCGCAACGGCAAGCTGCGCGCGCTGGCCGTGGCCGCGCCGCAACGGGTCCCGCAGCTGCCGGACGTGCCGACCTTCGCGGAACTCAAGCTGCCCGATCTGAACCTGACCTCGTGGACCGGCCTGGCCGCGCCCGCCAACACGCCCGCGCCCATCATCGAGCGTCTGTACCAGGCCACGCGCAAGGTGCTGCAGGACCCGGCGACGCGTGCCACCTGGGTGGAAAAGGGCATGATGGTGCCCGAGGACGTGTCGCCCAAGGCCTACCAGGCTGAAATCGTCGAACGCATCAAGTTCTACCAGCGCATCGCCAAGGCCAACCACATCGTTCTCGAATGACCGCCGCCTTTGAACGCCAAGGCGCGTACACGCGCGTGCACGAGTTCCTGCCCTACGAACAGGAGCTGGTGGCCATACGCCGCCACCTGCACCGCCACCCCGAGCTGGCGTTTGCCGAGCACGGCACTTCGGACTTCATCGCCGCCAGGCTGCAGGAATGGGGCTTTGAAGTCACGCGCGGTCTGGGCGGCACCGGCCTGGTCGGCACGCTGCGCCTGGGCGAGGGCACGCGCCGCCTGGGAATTCGCGCCGACATGGACGCTCTGCCCATCCAGGAGGCCACGGGCGCCGAACATGCGAGCTGCGTGCCCGGGCGCATGCATGCCTGCGGCCATGACGGCCACATGACCATGCTGCTGGGCGCGGCCAGGTACCTCGCGCGCCATCGGCGCTTCAGCGGCAGCTTGCACCTGATCTTCCAGCCCGCGGAGGAGCGCGGCTTCGACAGCGGCGGCAAGGCCATGGTCGACGAAGGCCTGTTCGAGCGCTTTGCCTGCGACGCGGTCTATGCGATGCACAACCACCCGGGCATGCCCCAGGGGCACTTTCTGCTGCGCAGCGGGCCCTTCATGGCCGCGGGCGACCGGGTGTTCGTGAAGGTCGTCGGCGTCGGCGGCCATGCGGCGCGGCCGCATCTGGCGGTCGATCCGCTGGTCGCGGCCTCGGCCATCGTCATGAGCCTGCAGACCGTGGTGGCGCGCAATGTCGATCCGGCCGAATCGGCCGTGGTGACCGTGGGCCGGCTGCGCGCCGGCGATGCGCTCAACGTGATTCCCGACCACGCCGAAATCGGCATCAGCGTGCGCTCGTTCTCGCCCGAAACGCGCGCGCTGCTCAAGGAGCGCATCTGCGCGCTGATCACGGGTGTGGCCGATGCCCATGGCTGCCGCGCCGAGATCGACTATGTCGAAGGCTATCCGGTGGTGGTCAACGACGCCGATGCGGTGGCGCTTGCGGCCGAGGTCGCGACCGACCTGGTGGGCGCCGACGCCGTGGACCGCGACTTTCCGCGCCTCATGGGCAGTGAGGATTTCGCCTATATGCTGCAGCGCTGCCCGGGCGCGCTGGTGCGCATAGGCAACGGCCCGGCCGAAGGCGGGCGCGGTCTGCACAACCCGAAGTACGACTTCAACGATGTCAATCTGCCTTATGGCGCGGCGTTCTGGAGCCAGCTGGTCGAGCGCTTTTTGCGCTGAGCGCAATGCACCGGCTTGTCGCCGGGACGATTGCGCGCTGGCCGGGGTGCATGGCCACATAGCGTAAGATTCGCCCCGATCACAGGTGTTTCATGGCGCGTTGCGCGCCCGGAAATGAAACGGGAAGCAGGTGCGTGGACCCTCCACAAACCCTGCACTGCACCCGCAACGGTAATCAGAGTATCTGGACACAGGCCATCGCCCACGCCGATGGCGGCCACTGCGCAAGCGGGAAGGCGTGCCCGGGCTTCAGTTCGCTGGACTGAACTCTGTGAGTCCGGAGACCGGCCTGTTGTGAACAAGGCCGCAGCGGGAGTGCATGGGGCTTGGCGCAAGGCTGCCTGTGCAGCCGCGCCTTGCATTTTTCACCCCCCTGCACAATTCATTCATCCGGCCCGGGACGCGGCCAGACTGACGATTGATTCTGCATGCAGCAAGCATCTGGCGATCTGCCCGCAAGGGCGGGGTGGTGCCCGAGAGGCTCCGTGGCCGCGCCGCTGCATGGCTTTCTTGCGGCGCCCGCGCCCTGGCACCGATGATGGCGGCTATCAAGGTCCAGGGCTGGTGCCCGACCGCCTGGCAACCGATGCGCGCCCAGGACGGCTGGATGGTGCGCGTGCGCCCGCACTGCGCCGCGCTCAGCGCCGCGCAGTGGGGCGTGCTGGCCGAGCTGGCGCTGGCCCATGCCCATCCGCAGATCGAGTTGACGCGGCTGGGCAATGTGCAGCTGCGCGGCGTGGGCGAATCCGCGCTGGAGACAGTGCGCGCCCGGCTGATTGCCGCGCGCCTGGTGCCCGAAGACGCCGATGCCGATCTCGCGCCGGCCGTGCATTGCACGCCGCTGTACGGCCGGGGCGACCCGACCCATGCGCTGGCGCAGTTGCTGGCGCGCGCGGCCGTGCAGCGCCTGACCCCGCAGGCCCTGGCGCGTCGGGGCCTGGCGGCCCTGCCCAGCAAGTTCGGCCTGCTGGTCGACGACCCGGCACGGCGCATGCAGGCGACGGGAGCGGACCTGCAGCTGTGGGTGGCCCAAGGCCAGGGCCATGGGCTGGCACTCGCGCACTCCAGCGACTGGTTTTGCTTTGCGTGCGCGCAGGACGCCGTGGACGCGGCCGTAGAGATTGCCCTGTGGTTTGCCGCCGAGCGCGTGGCGCTGGCGCCCGCGCCGACACGGCTGCGCGCGGTCTTGCGCCAGGGAATGCCGCCGTTGCCCGCCTTGCGCAAGGCGCAAAGGCCGGTGGCGGGCCCCGCCCACGCCCGGGCGCTTGAGCCCGGCCCGCATGCCGGGCATGGTTGGCTGGTGGGCGCGCCGCTGGGACGTGTCGATGCCGCAGCAATGCTGGCGCTGTCAAGGCAGCTGCCCGCGGATGCCGAGATCCGCATCACGCCCTGGCGTTCGCTGCTGCTGCCTGCCGATGCCATGGTGGCCCCTGTCGACCGGCTCGATGCCGCGCAATGGATCACCCAGCCTGCCGACACGCGCCTGAAGGTGTCGGCCTGCACCGGCGCGCCGCGCTGCGCCCAGGGCCATGTGCCGGCGCAGCCGCTGGCGTTGGCGCTGGCAGCGCAACTGCCGCCGCACACCCATCTGCACGTGAGCGGCTGCGCCAAGTTCTGTGCGCTCGGCCCCGATGCGAGCGCCGTGCTCTTTGCCAGCATGGGGGCCGGCGGCGAAGCGCGACTCAACCTGTGCCGGGCCGAACAGCGCAGCGCCGGGCCCAGCCCGATTTCCTGGCCGGCGGCGAGCGATGCGCCGGCAAACATAAAAAAACTATTACATGACCTATACCTATGAGATGCGCGGTGAGGAGATCTACCGCCAGTCGTTCAGCATCATCCGCAGCGAGGCCGATCTGGCGCGCTTCACGCCGCTCGAGGAGCGCGTTGCCTGCCGCATGATCCATGCCGCGGGCATGGTGGAGCTGGCCGCGCATATCCATTTCTCGCCCGATTTCGCCCAGGCCGCGGAAGCCGCCTTGCAGCGTGGCGCGCCCGTTCTGTGCGACGCGCGCATGGTCAGCGAAGGCATCACGCGCAAGCGCCTGCCGGCCGACAACGCCATCATCTGCACCTTGCCCGACCCGCGCGTCGTGGGGCTGGCGGCCGAAATGGGCAATACCCGCAGCGCCGCGGCGCTGGAACTGTGGCGCGAGCACCTCGAAGGCGCGGTGGTCGCGATCGGCAATGCGCCCACGGCCCTGTTCCATCTGCTCAACATGCTCGAAGACCCGGCCTGTCCGCGGCCCGCGGCCATCATTGGCTGCCCAGTGGGCTTTGTGGGCGCGGCCGAGTCCAAGGACGCGCTGCGCGCCTGGGGTCAGATTCCGTTTGCCATCGTGCAGGGGCGGCTGGGCGGCTCGGCCATCACCGTTGCCGCCGTGAACGCGTTGGCCACGCCGCTCGAATGAAAGGGCAGCCATGAATCGCGGAAAAATCGTTTGCGTCGGGCTGGGCCCGGGCGACCCTGAAATGATGAGCGTCAAGGCCGACCGCCTGCTGCGCAATGCCCGCCATGTGGCCTACTTCCGCAAGCGCGGCCATCCGGGCAAGGCGCGCCAGCTGGTGGACGGCATGCTGCATGCCGAAGTCACCGAGTACCCGATGGAGTACCCGCTGACCACCGAGATTGCGCACAGCGACCCGCGCTATATCGCCCAGCTGTCGGACTTCTATCTCGACTGGCAGTCGCGACTGACCGAGATGACGCGCAGCGACGACGTCATCGTGCTGTGCGAGGGCGACCCGTTTCTCTACGGCTCGTTCATGCACCTGTACGTGCGGCTGCGCCAGGCGGGCCAGGTGCCGGTCGAAGTGCTGGCCGGCATTCCGGGAATGGTCGGTTGCTGGCATGCGACGGGCATTCCCATCACCTGGGGCGACGATGTGCTCAGCGTGCTGCCCGGCACCTTGCCCGATGCGCCGCTGCGCGAGCACATGGCGCGCTCGGATGCGCTGGTGATCATGAAGGTCGGCCGACATCTGGGCCGCATACGCGCGCTGCTGACCGAGCTGGGCAAGCTCGACCAGGCCTGGCTGGTGATCAACGGCACCATGGCCGACCAGCAGGTCATGCGCCTTGCCCAAGCACCCGAGCGCTGCCCCTATTTCTCCATCGTGATCGTGCATGGCCAGGGCCGACGCCCGGCCAACGACATGTGAGGCACGGCACATGAGCATTTCCACCGCAGCGCGCGCCAGCCTGCGCATCGTGGGCCTGGGCCCGGGCGACGACGCGCTCATGACGGACCAGGTGCGCGCCAGCATTGCCGCGGCCACCGATGCGTTTGGCTATTTTCCGTATATCGCCCGATTGGAAGGACTGGGCCATCTGCAGCTGCATGCCAGCGACAACCGCGAGGAGCTGGAGCGCGCGCGCGCGGCGCTTGATCTCGCGGCCCAGGGCCGCCAGGTGCTGATGCTGTCTTCGGGCGACCCCGGCGTGTTTGCCATGGCCAGCGCCGTATTTGAGGTGCTCGAGGGGGCAACGCCAGAGCAGCAGCGGCGCTGGGCCGCGGTCGAGGTCGAAGTCCAGCCCGGCATCACCGCCATGCTGGCCGCGGCCGCGCGCCTGGGCGCGCCGCTGGGCCATGATTTCTGCTGCATCAACCTGTCCGACAACCTCAAGCCCGCGGCGGTGATAGAGCGGCGCATTCGGCTGGCCGCGCAGGCGGATTTCGCGATGGCGTTCTACAACCCCTGTTCCAAGTCACGGCCCGAGGGTTTCAGCCGCGCGCTGCAGGTGCTGCAGCAGGAATGCGAGCCCGAACGCCTGATCTGCCTGGCGCGCAATGTCAGCCGGCCCGACGAGACGCTGCAGGTGGTGGCGCTGGCGGCAGTCACGCCCGAGATGGCCGATATGCGCAGCGTGGTGATTGTCGGCAACAGCCTGACGCGCCGCGTGGGCCGCCATGTCTATACGCCGCGCAGCTACGGCCTGCCCGCCCATGAATGAGTCAGTGGCGCTGGCTTTCCAGCCATTGCATGGCCTGCTGCGGGGTCTCGCAGCGCGTGCGTGCGGGAAGCTGCGGGCGATCGACCATGACGACCGGAATCCGCAGTTCGCGCGCGGCGGCTATCTTGGCGTAGGTGTCGGCGCCGCCGGCGTTCTTGCTGACGATGCAGTCGATTGCATGGCGCTGCAGCAGCGCGCGCTCGTCTTCAAGTGCAAACGGCCCGCGCGCGATCAGCAGCTCGTAGCTGGATGCGGGCAGCGGCAGGGCTTCATCGGTCTGGTCGATGACGCGCAGCACGAAGTGGTGCTGCGTGGCCCGGGGCGCAAACGCCGCCAGCTGCTTGCGGCCTATGGCGAGAAAGACGCGTTGCATCGGCGATGTGAGCGCCCGGGCCGCGGCGTCCATGTCGGCCACATGCAACCACTGGTCGCCGGGGCTGGCCTGCCAGGGGGGGCGTTCCATGGCGAGCAGGGGAATGCCCAGCGCGGCGCAGGCGCTGATCGCGTGGCGGCTCATTTGCGCGGCAAACGGGTGGGTGGCGTCAATCACCTGGGTGATGCGCTGCGCCTGCAGATAGCGCACCAGGCCGTCGATGCCGCCGAAGCCGCCGACGCGCGTGGGCAGGGCCGGCGTGCGACGCGTGCGCGTCACGCCCGCATACGAGTAGACGGCAGGCACACCCGCGGCCTGCAGCTGCACAGACAGAAGATGGGCATCCAATGTGCCGCCTAAGAGGAGAACCTGTGTCATGGCCAATCCCTGGCTTTCGATAATCGGTATTCATCCGTCGGGTCTGGACGCCTTGAGCGCCGCCGCGCGACGGGATCTGCAGGAGGCCAGCGTGGTGTTCGGCAGCCCGCGCCATCTGGAACTTGCCCAGGTCGGCGCGCGCGGCCAATTGTGGCCTGTGCCGTTCAGCGTCGAGCCCGTGCTGGGGCTGCGCGCGCAAACGCGCGTTGCCGTGCTGGTATCCGGCGACCCGTTTCATTTCGGCGCGGGCGCATCGCTGGCCCGGCACCTGCAGGTGGGCGAGTGGCGCAACCATCCGCAGCCGTCGACATTTTCCTGGATTGCGGGAGAGCTTGGCTGGTCGCAGGAACAGATTCATTGCCTGGGTCTGCATGCGCGCAGCTTCGAGCAGCTGACGCCGCTGCTGGCCGAAGGCCAGCGCTTCATCTGCCTGCTGCGCGATGGCCAGGCCGCGCAGGCCATTGCGGCCTGGCTGCAGCAGCACGGCTGGGGGGCAAGCCGCATGTGGATGGTGTCGCAGGCCGGCAGCGACGCCCAGCAGATTCGCCCAGGCACGGCCGAGGAACTCGCGCTGGGCCTGAGCGAGGCGCCGGTTGCGGCGCCCGTGGCCGCGGCTTTCGAGGCATGCGGCGGCAATGGTTTCGTGCAGGTGCCGGGCCGAAGCATCGATGCTTTCCTGCACGACGGCCAGATCACCAAGGGCCCGGTGCGCGCGGTCACGCTGGCCGCGCTGGCGCCGCGCAGCGGCGAGCGCCTGTGGGATCTGGGCGCGGGCTCGGGCTCGGTGGCCGTGGAGTGGTGCCTCGCCGGCGGCAAGGCGGTCTGCGTGGAGCAGCACGCCGAGCGCGCGGCCCGTATAGAGCGCAACGCCGCGCGCTATGCCGTGGATCTGCAGGTGGTGCAGGGTGATTCGCTGGCGCTGCTGGACACCCTGGGCCCTGCGCCGCAGGCGGTGTTTGTCGGCGGCGGCTTTGACCGCGCGCTGTTCGATGCCTTGCGCACGCGGCTGAGCGCGCCCTGGCGCCTGGTGGTCAATGCGGTCGCGCTGGAAACGCAGGCGCTGCTGATGGACTTGCAGCGCGCGCACGGCGGCCAGCTGCTGCAGCTGCAGTGGAGCGAGGCCCAGCCGCTGGGTCGCATGCAAGCGTGGAATGCCGCTCGGCCGGTGGTGCAGTGGGCATGGAACCAATGACGTCGTGGTTTGCGGGCTGGGGCTTCAGGGCCTGGGCGCAGCAGGCGTCTTTTGCCGATTGCTGGGCCCAGGCCCGCACCCTGCTGGAGCCTGGCGAATGCAGCTTTGCGCTGCTCCACTCCAAGCGGCAGACGCCGGCCTGGGCCGCGCTGCATGCCTGGGCCGGCCAAGCCGTGCCCGGTGCCGTTATGCAGGTCTGGCCCGAAAGCGCGCTTGCGCGGATCGAAACGCCGTCGGTATCGCCGCGCCTCGTGGAGCGCTTTGCCACCGGAAGCGTGAGCGAAGCGCTGGCGCTGCATGCGGCGCGCACGCAGGCCCAGGCCCAGGCCCAGGCACAGGCCCAGGCCCGGTCGCTGGCGCCGCAGATCACGCTGGTGCTGCGGCGTGTCGTGTCCGCCGACCGGCAGGCGACGCTGGCCATTGCACAGCTTGCCTGGCCTTCTCGAATTTTGGCAACAGGAGTTCCTTTGTGACCGTTCATTTCATAGGCGCCGGCCCGGGCGCCGCCGACCTCATCACCGTGCGCGGACGCGATCTGCTGGCCGCCAGCCCGGTCTGCCTGTACGCGGGCTCGCTGGTGCCCACCGAGCTGCTGGCGCATTGCCCATCGGGCGCGCGCCTGGTCAACACCGCGCCGCTGTCGCTCGAGGACATCGTTGCCGAAATGCGCGCCGCCCATGACGGGGGCCAGGACGTGGCGCGCCTGCATTCGGGCGATCTGAGCATCTGGTCGGCCATGGGCGAGCAGCTGCGCTGCCTGCGCGAGCACGCCATTCCCTATACGGTCACGCCCGGCGTACCCGCGTTCAGCGCGGCGGCCGCGGCGCTGGAGGCCGAACTGACGCTGCCGGGATCGTGCCAGACAGTAGTGCTCACGCGCACTTCTGGCCGTGCATCGAGCATGCCCAGCGGCGAGACGCTGGCGGCCTTTGCGGCCACCGGGGCGGTGCTTGCCATCCACCTGTCGGTGCATATGGCCGAGCAAGTGCAGTGCGAGCTGCTCGCGCACTACGGCGCCGACTGCCCGGCGGCCATTGTCTGGCGCGCATCGTGGCCCGACGAGCTGGTGGTGCGCACCTGCGTGGGCGAGATCGCCGCAGCCGCGCAGGCCAATGCCTTGCAGCGCAGCGCCCTGATCCTGGTCGGGCAGACGCTGAGCCAGCAAGGCTTCGGTCTGAGCCGGCTTTACGCCAACGACTACGACCGGCGCTACCGACCGCGCGGCGACGAGCCGCGCTTTCCCGCCGGACAAGAGGGCGGCTGATGCTGGAGCTGTTTCTGGTCGGCATAGGCACCGGCAACCCCGATCACCTCACGCGCGAAGCCGAAAACGCCATTTGCGGCGCCGATCTGGTGCTGCTGCCGCACAAGGAAGACAACAAGGCCGAGCTGGCGCAGGTGCGGCTGGCGCTGCTGCAGCAGCTGGGCGTAGGCGTCGACAGGATTGCGCATTTCGACATGCCCCAACGGCGCCAAAGCGGCGATGACTACGACAACCAGGTCGATGAATGGCACGAGGCCATTGCACGGCGCTGGCAGGCCAGCCTGGACAGCCGCCTGCCTTCGGGCCAGGGCCGTGTGGCCCTGCTGGTCTGGGGCGATCCGGCGCTGTATGACAGCAGCCTGCGCATCGCCTCGCGCCTGGGCCTGGCGCCCGAACAGGTGCGTGTCGTGCCGGGAATCACCTCGATGCAGGTGCTGTGCAGCGCGCACGGCATTGCGCTCAACGAGATTGGCGCGGCGTTTGTGGTGACCACGGGGCGCCAGCTGCGCGACCATGGCTGGCCGGCTGGCATGGACACCCTGGTGGTCATGCTGGACGGTCTGCGCTCCTATGAGCAGGTCAGCGAGCCCGACGCCGAGATCTACTGGGGCGCGTATCTGGGAATGCCGCAGCAGATCCTGCTGCGCGGCAAGCTCGCGCATGTCGCGGCCAGCATCAGCGCGCGGCGTTCGCAGGCCCGCCTGGAAAATGGCTGGATCATGGACATCTATCTGCTGCGCCGGCCCGGCAGGAGGCATTGAGCGCGACTGGCCGTCGGGCGGCGGCCATCCATGGATAATTGCTTTTCCAGCGCGCCGATGGCTTTCATCGGCATTGCCACCTCCTATCTGTCACGCCCCCGAGGAGACTTCATGTCTGAACGCCAGCGCGCCACCGAGCGCGACTTCGAAGTCATCACGCGGTTTTACGAGGTTGCAAGCTTTTGCGCACGCCAGACCACGAACCGGCCCGAGTGCCTCAAGCGCCTGCTGGAGGCCGCAAGCGAACTGGTGGACGCCCATGCGGCGGCCTTGTACGTCTTCAGCCCGCCGGCGGAAGATCCCGAGTTCATGGCTTTGAATCTTGCTGCGCCCGCCGCCGCGCTGCTGAAAACGCCGCAGGCCGCGCAATGGGCCCACGAGCTGGTGGCGCCGCTGCACGATACGCATTTCCTGGCGCGCAAGCGCGATGGCTCTGCGTCGCAACAAGGCGATGACCAGGGCGCGCAACTGCCCTGGCTGGGGCTGTCGCGCCAGGCCGGCTGGCAGACCGTGGTGGCATTGCCGCTGCGCGATCGCGCCGGTGCGCTGCTGGGCATGCTGGCAATGTCCTACCCGTGCGAGCAGCCGCCCGGCGAAGTTGAATTCCGCCTGCTGAAGCTGCTTGCCCACCAGATGGGCGACTATCTGGAGCGGCATGCGATCCAGAAAGCCGTGGTCCAGAGCGAGGAACGCTTTCGCCGTTTTCTTGGTGCGACCTCGGATGTGGTCTACCGCATGGGGCCCGACTGGACCGAGATGCGCCATCTCAAAGGCCAGGAGTTCCTGCGCGATACCGAGGCGCCGACGGACCGCTGGCTCGACCTGTACATCCCCCGCGAGGACCAGCCCATGGTCTCGCTGGCGGTGGGCGACGCGGTGCGGCGCAAGAGCGTGTTCGAGCTCGAGCACCGTGTGATCCGCGTGGACGGCAGCATTGGCTGGACCCATTCCCGGGCGGTTCCCGTGCTGGACGACAACGGCGACGTGATCGAATGGTTTGGCGCCGCCAGCGACATCAGCTCGCGCAAGTGCGCCGAGCAGGCGCTGCGCATCAGCCAGCAGCGCTATCACACGCTGTTCGATTCGATCGACGAGGGCTACTGCGTCATCCGCATGGCGTTTGACGCCGACGGCAACGGCAGCGACTACACCTTCCTGGAAGTCAACCAGGCGTTCGAGCGCCACACCGGCCTGAGCGACGCGGTCGGGCGTTCCATGCGCTCCATCGCCCCCGAGCATGAGGCCTGGTGGTTCGAGATCTATGGCCATATCGCCAAGACCGGCGAGTCACGGCGCTTCGAGCATCCTGCGCAGTCGCTGCAGCGCTTTTTCGATGTCTATGCGTTTCGCATTGGCGCGCCCGAGGACTGCCAGGTGGCCGTGCTGTTCAACGACGTCTCCGAGCGCAAGCGCCAGGAAGCCGCATTGCGCGACGCCGACCGGCGCAAGGACGAGTTCCTGGCCATTTTGGCGCATGAGCTGCGCAACCCGCTGGCGCCGGTGCGCAGTGGCCTGCATGTGCTGCAGATGTCCCAGGGAGATCCCGAAACCACGGCTTACCTGCTGCCCCTGCTGCAGCGGCAGGTGGATCACATGGTCCGGCTGGTCGATGACCTGCTTGAAGTCTCGCGCATTTCGGGCGGCAAGGTCGAGCTGCGCCCCGAACCGGTCAACGTGGCCGCGGCCCTGCACGGCGTGCTCGAGACCTGCAAGCCCCTGCTGGATGCGGCCGAGCATCAGTTGCTGTTCGAGGTGGCCGACCAGAGCTTGACGGTGCATGCGGACCCGGTGCGCCTGTCGCAGATCATCTCCAACTTGCTGAGCAATGCCGCCAAATACACCGACCGCGGCGGGCGAATTGGCCTGCGGGCGCAGCGCGACGGCAGCGACGTGCTGATCACCGTCACGGACAACGGTCACGGCATGTCGCCCGACATCTTGCCGCGCATCTTCGACCTGTTTACCCAGGCCCCGCAGACTTCGAGCATGGCCCAGGGCGGCATGGGCGTGGGCCTGACCCTGGTGCGCAGTCTGCTTGAAATGCAGGGCGGCCAGGTGGACGCCCACAGCGACGGTCTGGGAAAGGGCAGCGTGTTCACGGTGCGTCTGCCGCTGCTGGAAACCCCTGCGGCCCCGCGGCCGCCTGCGGCTCCCGAAACCGATACGCTGCTGGCGCGCAGGCGCGTGCTGGTGGTGGACGACAACGTCGATGCGGCCGAAGGCCTGCGCATGCTGCTGGAGTTGATGGGCATGGAAACGCGCGCCGCCTATGGCGGCGCAGCCGGCCTGAGCGCCGCGGCGGAATTCGCCCCCGACCTGGTCTTCCTGGACATAGGCATGCCGGAAATGGACGGCTTTGAATTCGCGCGCCGCCTGCGCGCCGAAAACACCTCTTGCCCGACCCTCGTGGCCGTCAGCGGCTGGGGCCGGCAGGACGACCGCAAGCGCTCGCGCGAAGCCGGCATAGACGCGCATCTGGTCAAGCCCGTGGGGCTGGAGGAATTGCAGCAAGTGTTGAGAAAGACCTAGCGCCGTCAGCCACGCCTCAGCGCTGCTCGAACGCGAATCTCAGCACATCGTTGACCGATTGCGCGGGCACGCTGGCATGCACTTCATCGGCATAGCGGCGCAGACGCACGCGCAGGCCCCAGCCCGACAGCCGCTCGAGCCGGTCCGTCAGCAGCCGCACCGATTCGGGATCGCCCGCGGTGTCGCGGTCGCCGGCAATCAGCAGCAGGCGGCTGGTGTTGCCGATCCTGCCGGCTGCCATCCTGGCGGTGAAAGCACGTTCGTCGTCAAGGATGCTTTGCGCATTCCATTCCATCGAAGGGCTGGCCGCGACGATAGCCTCGAAGGCCTGCGGGCGCTCGTAGAGCGCGTACAGCGCGAACAATCCGCCGAACGAATGGCCGAACAGCGATTGCCGCTCGAGGTTCACCGGGTAGCGCTGCGCGATCTCGGCGCGCAGCTTGCCCGTCATGAAGTCCAGAAACTGCTGGCGCGCGCCGCTGCGGTACTTTGCATAGGCCCGCGTTTCGGGCGGCGGCGGCTCGCGCAGCTGCGCCGTGTAGTCGTTCATGCGGCGCACGTCCCAGGCCTTGTCGCCGGGGTAGCCCACGCCGACGACGATGGCCTTGCCGACCGGCAGATATTCCTGCACCCAGCGCGCCTGGGCAAAGGAGCCGAAATAGGCATTGCCGTCCAGCACGTAAAGCACCGGATAGCCGCCGCGCGGCGGCTCGCCGCCGGCCGGGGCCGAGACGAAGATGCGGTAGATTTCGCCGCTCGCTGAGGCCAGGTCCCAGACCTGGGTCGAGGGCATCACATAGGGGGCCGCAGGCGCAGGCGCGGTTGCGGGCGCGGGCGCGGGCGCGGGCTGGGCCCCGGCGCTCGCGGCAAGCAGCAGCGCCGCGATCGCGGCCCCCAGGCGCGATGCGCTCATGCGCTGTGCTTCAGAAGTCATGGCGCAGGTTCGCCGTGAACTTGCGCGGCTCGCCGAACGGTGCGTACTCGCGGCCGTAGAGATGGCGGTAGCTGCGGTCCGTGAGATTGCTCACGGCAAGGCTCAGCTGGGTGCTGGGCGTGATGCGGTACTTGGCGTGCAGTCCCAGCAGCACCAGCGTGCCCTGGTGAATGCTCCAGGCCGTGGCACCGGCGCCGCCTGGCTTGTAGGCCTTGCCGCTGGCCGCGACATTGCCGCCTATCGCCCACTGCGTGCCGGGCAACTGGTAGTTGGCCGCAAGGCGCAGGCTGTGGCGCGGCTGCTCGGTCAGAAAGCGCACATCTTTCTGCGGGCCGTCGACATGGTGCGCGCTGGAATAGGTGTAACCGGCCGCGATGTTGAGCTGGCGCGTGATCTGGCCGTTGGCGCCCAGGTCCAGGCCCCGGCTCACGACCTTGCCGCTCGCGGTGTAGCAGCGTCCGCCGCAGGCATTGCTGGGGTTGTTGGGCACCGAGTCGTCGACAATCGCCCGGTTCTGCTGCGCCAGGTGGAACACGGCCGCGGAAACATTCAGGCGCCGGTTCAGCAGTTCGCCCTTGATGCCGACTTCGTAGTTCTTGCCGGTGACCGGGTCCAGCACCTTGCCGTCCTGGCTGCGGTTGGTCTGCGGGCTGAAGATGTCCGAATAGCTCGCGTAGGCCGAGTACTGCGAATTGATGTCATAGATCAGGCCTGCATACGGCGTGACCATGCCTGTCTCCCGGGGCGCGACGGCGCCGGTGACGACGTTCGTGCGCTCGTAGTCGCTCACGCGCAGGCCGGTGATCAGCTTGAGCGTGTCGGTCAGGCTCCAGCGTGCCACGCCGTAGGCGCCAAGGTTACTGATCTTGGTGTGGGCCGACGAGGGCGCTCCGCCCGCGGGCACGGGTCCCAGCGCTGCAGGATCGAAGGTGTTGACGTTGATCGGCGTGGCCGAAGAGTAACCGGTGCCGGCGTTCTCGTCGCGCGCGCTGGAGCCGTTGATGCCCAGCGTCAATTCGTGCTTGCGGCCCAGCAGCTCGAACGGGCCCGAAGCATAGATGTCGACGATATTGCTGTGCATCACGGACACATAGTCGCGCTGGCGGCTGCCTATCGACAGGCCGCTGCCGGTGACCGGGTTCAGGCCGCCCGAGAGGCTGCTGAAATTGCGGATGTCGTTGTTTGTCTTCTGCCATGAATACTTGGCATGGAGGCTCCATTCGCCCGCAAGCTGCTGCGTCAGGCCCAGGGTGTAGATCGTGTAGTCGCGCATCGAGCGGTGATCGGCATCGCCCCAGAACGAGTTGCGCGCCAGGCCCGCATCGCTGCCATTGGCCGCGAGCGGCACGCCGAAATGGCCGCGGCTTTCGTCCTTTTGCGTCAGCACGCTGGCGCTGAGCACCGTGCCGGGCGTCAGATCGGCCTCGACAATGCCATAGGCCGCCTGCCGGTCGCGATAGACATAGTCGGTAAACGAATCGCTGGTGTCCGAAAGCGCCACCACGCGCCCGCGTATGCGGCCCGATTCCACCAGCGGCGCGGACACATCGCCGACCACGCGGCGTTCGTTCCACGATCCCAATTGCACTTCGGCCTGCGCCTGGAAGCTGCTGGTCGGGCGTTTGAGCAGCATGTTGACGGTGCCGCCCGGATTGCCGGCGCCGGCCAGCAGCCCGGCCGCGCCCTGCAGCACTTCCACGCGGTCCACGAAGGCGGTGTCATACAAGGGCGAGCGGTTGCCGCTGTCTATGCCCGCGGGGGTGGTCATGCCGTCGACCTGGGCCTGCAGCGCGAATCCGCGGCTGTAGAAATAGCTGCCGACGCTGCCGCCGTCCATGGCGAAAATCCCGCTCACGGCGCGCAGCGCGTCGTCCACCGAGGTCATGCCGGCGTCATCCATCTGCTCGCGCGTGATGACGGTCACGGTCTGCGGCGTTTCGCGCTGCGACAGGTTCAGCTTGGTGCTGGTGTTGGAGCTTGCGGCGGCATAGCTGCCGCTGCCTTCGGTGGTGCCTGCGGGCATTGCCGCCGCCGTGACGGTGATCGCATCGAGCGTCGTGCCCGATTGCGCCGGCGCAGCAGACTTGCGCAGCACATAGGTGGCCCGGCCCTGGCTCACCACCTCGTAGCCGCTGCCGCGCAGCAGCTGGGCAAAGCCTTCGCTTTCGGTGTAGCGGCCCTGCAGCCCGGGGCTGCGCAGACCGGCCAGCGTGGATTGCTCATAGACCAGCTGCACGCCGGTGGCGGCCGCGTATTGCGCCAGCGCATCGGACAGCGGGCCGGGGGCAATGGCATGCGCCTTGGCGCCGGCGGCGGGCTCGGCGGCGGGCTTGGCGGCGATGGCCAGCGGCGCGGCCAGGGTCAGGCCGAGGGCGCCGCTGCCAAGGGCCGCGCGCATCGCGCCGCTGAGCAGGGCAAGCGCAAACCGTTGGTTGGCGCTGCGTTGGTGTTGGGGTCGCATTCGGTTCTCGTCCTTGTCATTCGGGCTGTCGGCCTTTGCATCTCAAAGCGCCATTGCCCTGTACACCGAACGAGAGGCAAAAAGTGATCACCCCGGGCGAAATTTCTTTCGCGGCAACAGCGGTGCCTAGCGCGGCACCACGCTCGCGCCGCCGCTTGCCTGGTGCGCGATGCGCACCGGCAGCGACTGCGCAAGCAGCTCCAGGCTGGCATCGACATCCTTGAGCGACACCGCGCCCGAGACCCGCAGTTCAGCCACGGCCGGCGCGCATTGCAGCGCGCCGTTGCGGTACCGTGCCAGCTCGGCCACCACGTCGGCCAGGCGCATGTTGCTGGCCAGCAGCATGCCGCGCTCCCACAGCGCGGCGCCGCCTTGCACCTTGGCGGTGGCGCCGATGTCGGCGGCGCCGAAGTCCGCGCCATCGCCTGCGCGCAGCAGCCGGCTTGCACCTTGCGCCGTCTGGATGCGCACCGCATGCTCGAACACCGCGACGCGCGTGGTGGCCTCGTCGAGCCGGCGCACACTGAAGCGCGTGCCCAGGGCCTGCACCGTGCCTGCGCGCGTCTGCACCAGAAAAGGCCGGTAGCTGGGCGAAGGATCGGGCTGCGTGGTGATCAGTATCTCCCCGGCCAGCAGGCGCACCCGGCGCTCGGCGCCGGTGAATCGGATGGCGACCGCGCTGGCGGTGTTCAGGGTGAGCCGCGATCCGTCGGGCAGCACCAAGGAGCGCTGCTCGCCGGTGGCGGTGATTTCATCGGCCGCCCATTCGCGCCAGGAAAGCTCGCGCCATGCGAGCCAACTGGCCGGAGCCGCAATCAGCAGGCTGCCCAACGCGGCCAGGCTGCGGCGCCGGTCCGGACGGCGTGCGCTGGCCAGCGTCTGCTTGCAGACTTCGGGCGGCACCTGCGCAAAGGCCCCGAGCATGGACTCGGCACGCGTCCACGCCGCGCCATGCGCAGCGCTTTGCGCGCGCCAGCGATCGAAAGCCGCCAGGTCCGCGGCCGAGGGCGTCTGATAGTGCAGGGCGATCAGCCAGTCGGCGGCCTCGCCCAGCAGTATCGGGTCGGTCGCGGCGCCGGCCATCACAACGCGCCCATGCAGGTCACCAGGGCCTTGTGGATATGGCGGCGCACGGTGATCACCGGCATAGCCATCCGTTCGGAGATCTGCTGCAGCGTCAGGCCATCGAGCTGGGCCAGCACAAAGACCTGGCGCGTGCCGGGCGCAAGCGCCGCGAGCAGCTTGTCGATCTGCAGCAAGGCTTCGATCACCAGCATCTGTGTCTCAGGGGAGGGTGCATGCGCTTCTGGCAGCTGGGCCAGCACGTCCAGATAGGCTCGCTCGAGCTCGCGCCGGCGCCACAGATCGATCACCAGGCCCTTGGCCACATGGGTCAGGAACGCGCGCGGCTCCTCGAGCGCGGCGGCGTCGCGCGAGGACAGCATCAGGCGCACGAAGGTGTCATGGGCCAGATCGGCGGCATCGCCGGCATTGCCGAGACGGCGCCGCAGCCACGACAGCAGCCACGGGTGGTGATCGATGTACAGCGCTTCGATCGGTGAAGCGGGTCCGAAGAAGGCCATGCAGTCGTGCCCCGCCACGCGGCAAGGGGTGATAATTGAGAATCAATCGCAATTATAGAGAATGTTGGCGCAAAGCAATACGCCGTGCCTGGCAATGCCTGAGTTTGTCGGCGATGCCTGCCCGCCCCGGCGCGTGCCGCCAACTGGCATACTCCTCGCAAGGCATAAAAGAGTCGCAAGCTCCATCTCTCTTTGAACAAGATATTCGTCAAGGTACTGGCCGTTGTGTCGACGCTGGTCGCACTGTATGCAGTGGCGGCGATCGTCGCCACTTTCACGCAGCTGGCCGCCGCCGCCGACCGCCTCCACCTCGGCGCGGGCCAGCCCGTGTTCTGGTCGCTGCTGGCGTTTTTCGGCGCCTTGGTGCTGTATCCGCTGATTCTGCTGTTGCGCCTGCCCAAGGCGATGCAGCCACCGCAGGCCGATTCGCCGCAGGACCAGGCGGCCTACCGGGATTGGCTGCAGCGCCACCTTGCCCGCCATCCCGATGCCGCGGTGGCAAGCCTGGCTGGCGGCGGCGATGTTGCCGCGGCCTTGGCTGTGTTGAGCACGCAGGCCGATGGCCTGATCCGCGGCACCGCCGGCAATGTGTTTGTCAGTACCGCGCTGCTGCAAAACGGGCGCCTGGACGGGCTGGTGGTGCTGGGCACCCAACTGCGCCTGATATGGCAGATTGGCGCGCTCTACCAGCTGCGGCCCTCGCCGCGCCAGCTCTGGTATCTGTACTCCAATGTGGGCGGCGCCATGCTGGTGGCCGCGCACCTCGAAGAACTTGACTTCGCCGAGCTGTCCGGCCCGCTCGTGAACTCGGTCGTGCCTTCGCTGGCGTCCGCGCTGCCCGGCCTGCAGGGCGTGGGAAACCTGCTGGCCAACAGCCTTGCCAACGGCTCGGCCAATGCCTTCCTGACCTTGCGCGTGGGCTTGATCGCCAAGAGTTACTGCGCTCCGCAGGCCAGGCCTGAACGCCGCGCCGTGCGCCGCGGCGCGTCCGTGGCCGCGCTGGCCATGCTGGGCTCGATCACTCAGGAAAAGGGCGGCCAGATCGTGAAGTCGGTCTGGGCCGGTGCGGGCAGTGCGGTGGGCAAGGCGGCCGGCTCGGTCGTCGACGGGGCGAAAAGGGCGACTTCGGCGACGGGCGCGATGGTCACGGGTGCGGGGCGCAGCATTTCCCACGCCACGTCGGACGTCATCGATTCGACAGCGGGGCTGTTCCAGCGCAAGCCCAGGGTGGAGGAGGAGCCCGGCAAGAAGCTGCCACGCTAAGTGCCGTCCGGGGCAGCGGGAACGGGCGCCGGCTGCCGCGTGAGCCTCACTGCCGACGCAGTGCGCGCCGTGCCTGCTTGTCCGCATACATGCACTTTTCGGCGGCCTTGAGTACCGTTTGCGGCGAATTGCTGGCGGGATCCACGCTGACAATGCCAAAACTGGCGCCGGCATAGTCGAAACAGCATTCTGCAAAGGCGTAGGTGCCTGTCAGCAGCGGCGCCAGTCTGGCGCGCATGGATTCGACGGTTTCCTCCTTGCCTGGCGCCGCTGGGGCCGCTGGCGGCGCTGCCAGGCCAATCACCACGAATTCATCGCCACCCAGGCGCCCCAGCATGTCGCTGCTGCGCAGACCTGTGGACAGGCGTCGGCCGACCTCGATCAGGAACTTGTCTCCGACTTCGTGCCCGTAATTGTCATTGATTGCCTTGAAGCCGTCCAGGTCAATGAAGGACACCACCACCCACTGCTGCGTGCGCTTGGCCAGCGCGAACAGCCGCTCCAGCTGGGCCAGCACATGGCGCCGATTCGGCAGGTTGGTCAGTGCGTCGTGGTTAGCCGCATGCTGCTCGTCCTGGCGCCTGATCGACATCTGTGCCACCACGAAGCTGGACAGCAGAATGAAAAGCAGGCCTACGGTTGCAACCAGACCCGCGATCCACAGATGTTGCGTGCGCATGGGCATCAGGTGGTCCAAATGCGCGAGCGTCAGCAACCGGTACTGGGTATTGGACAGGGGTTCGCTGCGCAGCAGATAGGGCTTGCCGTCAATCCACCAGCGGCCGGCTTGCTCGGCGCCAGCCATCGGCCGCACCTCCAGCGGCTTGCCCGGATCTTCCTCATGGTCAGGGGAGGGGGTCGCGCTTGCAGACAGGGCCCTATCCGGCGCCAGCAGTGCGGCCGCGTTGCGCAGCATGAAGGGCGCAGCCGATGCCGTGGTCACGCGCCCCTGGCGATCGACGATCAGCGCGATGTGGCGCCCGGTGAGATAGAGGGCCACCTCGGAGGCATCGAACTCCACCGTGACCACACCCTGCGCAACGTCGTCTTCGTCTTCGATGCGGCTGGCGACAAAATAGGAGGGCGTCTTGTTCAGCTTGGCGATGCCGAACGAATGGCCCGTGCCGTCGCGCAGCGCATCCATGAGATAGGGCCGGCCCGCGTAGATCATGCCCACGATGCTGTCGGATTCGGCCCAGTTGCTGGCCGTCACCGTATCGTCCGACATATTGTTCAGGTAGATGCGGGCGTAGCGCAGATCGCTGGACAGCGCATGCATGAAGTCGCCGACCCTGCGCACCAGCGGATCCTGTGTGAACTGCTGCGCGCGTTGCTGCCGCGTGAGCCCGGCAGCACCGGCAGGGTCGGTACGATAGCGCGCGGCCAGCTGAATCACCGATCCTTGGCGCGCCACCATATTTGCCACGCTGACCATTTCGGTGAACAGCCGGTCCATGATGCGTGCGGTCGTCCTGGCTTCATATTCGGCGCTGGCCGCCAGGGTGTCGAGTTCGGTTGCCACGATGCGTTGGGACATCCACCAGCCGAGGCTGGCCACCGACGCCAACCACGCAAGGGCCAGTCCCAGTGCCGCCATGCCCGCTACCGAGCGCACCGGGCGTGGGCACTGAGCTTGCTGCGGCAATGCGTGGTTCACGTAGCGCTCCAAACACTTTTGAATGCATGGTAACCACTGCGCCTGCAGTTCAAAAGTCAGCAAGTGTCATTGAGGCAGCGCTTGTCCTTGCCTTTGGCAGGCCCGCAGGGCTGGCGCATGCAACCGCCATGGACGCGGCGCGCCATGCAGCCCCAGGCGAAAACCCAAGCGAGATATCCGCGCAACACAGACAAATAAAAAAGCCAGCTGCAGGATTCTGCAGCTGGCTTGCTTGTTTCACTGGCAATCTGGCGGAGGCTGTGAGATTCGAACTCACGGACAGTTACCCGTCGGCAGTTTTCAAGACTGCTGGTTTAAACCACTCACCCAAACCTCCGAAGCCTGTGATTTTACACACAGATTGCGCGGCTCAGGACTTGAGCAGGCCCTGGGTTTCTATGAAAGCCACCACCTGGGCCAGGCCTTGCTGGGTCTTGAGGTTGGTCATGACGAAAGGCTTGAGGCCCTTGGGCGAGGCGCGCATGCGTTCGGTGTCGGCGCGCATCACCTCGAGGTTGGCGCCCACATGCGGCGCCAGATCGGTCTTGTTGATGATGAACAGGTCGCTCTTGGTGATGCCCGGGCCGCCCTTGCGCGGAATCTTCTCGCCGGCGGCGACGTCGATCACGTAGATCGTCAGGTCGGACAGCTCGGGGCTGAACGTGGCCGCGAGGTTGTCGCCGCCCGACTCGATGAAGACGATGTCGGCATCGGGAAACTGGCCCAGCATGCGATCGATGGCTTCGAGATTGATAGACGCGTCTTCACGGATCGCGGTGTGCGGGCAGCCGCCGGTTTCCACGCCCATGATGCGCTCGGCGGGCAACGCGCCGCTCACCGTCAGCAGGCGCTGGTCTTCCTTGGTGTAGATGTCGTTGGTGATCGCGACCAGGTCGTACTGTTCGCGCATCGCCTTGCAGAGCATTTCCAGCAAGGTGGTCTTGCCCGAGCCCACGGGGCCACCTATACCCACGCGCAACGGGGGCAGCTTCTTGCTGCGATTCGGAATGTGGTGAAGTGGCGAGGTCATGAGCGAAACAGTCGTGAGTATTGGTTTTCATGCTGGGCCGAGAGAATGGCCAGCATGGGCGAAAAGGCCTGGCGCTGCGCGTCGGGCAGGGCCAGCGCCTGGTCTACGGCGGCGGGAATTTGTTCGGCAAGCTGCGCCAGGATGCGCTGGCCAGCGCTCTGGCCCAGGGGCACGGCCTTGATCGCGGCCTGGACCATGTTTTCGGCCCAGCCGAAAGCGTAGGCCAGCAGAGCGGGGCGCGCCGAGGCGCCGCTGAAATGCGCGGCCAGCGCAAACGCCAGCGGGTAGCTCGCGTCCTGCGCGCCCAGCCAGGCTATGGCGTCCAGGCGCGCGGCATCGCCGGCATGCTGGTTGCGCAGCCAGGCAATCAGCGAGCGCCCCATTTGTTCGGTCTGCAGGCGCAGCTCGCTGCTTTCGCGCGTCTGGCGCACCCAGGCGTTGAGCGCGGCCAGGCGCGCGCGGTCATCGGCGGCCCAGGCGGGCAGGGCCTGGGCAATGGCCGCCATGTCGCCGCGCGTCTGCGTGAGCTGCAGCTGCTGCACGATCCAGCGCGCGGCATCGGCCTCGCCTTCGACCCAGCCGCTGCTGATCGCGGCCTCCAGCCCTTCCGAATAGGAGAAGCCGCCAATCGGCAGCGCGGGCGAGGCCAGCCACATCAGCTGCAGCAGGCTGTGCGGCGCGACAGCGGGCGCGGCCTGGGCGGCAGCGGCCGCGGCCTGGCGCCGGCGCCAGGCCGTGGTGGCATGCGGAAGGGGACGAGAAGCCATGGGAGGTCAGTGCGCGTGCTTGCAGCCCGGGCCGTGGACATGGCCGGAGTCATGGCCGGAGTCATGGCCATGAGCGTCGTGTCCATGGTCATGCGCGCGCGGCGCGGGCGCGTGGTGGCTGTGGCCGTCGTTGGTCACATGGCCGCCGTAGGCACCGCCTTCGGGCTCGAACGTCATTTCGGCCTCGACCACGGTCAGGTGCATGCTGCGCAGCATGTCGGCCAGCACATGGTCGGGTTCTATCTTCAGGTGGTCGGGCTGCAGCTCGATCGGCACATGGCGGTTGCCCAGGTGGTAGGCGGCGCGCATCAGATCGAACGGCGTGCCATGCGTGGGGCAGGAGGTGATGTGCAACACCTTTTGCGGCGCGGCAATCACGCGCACCATCGAGCCGTCTTCGGCAATCAGCACATCGCCGCCACGCACCGCCTGGCCGCGCGGCAGGAAGATGGCCAGCGCGCGGCCTTGCGAGTCGGTGGCGGCGAAACGGCTTTTCTGGCGTACGTCCCAGTCGAGTTCTATGGTCGTGGCGCGCTGCAGCAGCACGCGGGCCAGGCCTTTGCCTTGGGAAATGAGTTTCTGGATGGAGAGCATTTGGATTCAGTGAACTGGGGAGGGGGCAGGGGCGCACCTGAATGGGGGCGTTTCAAGGGCATGCCGATAAAAAGTTTTAGCATGTGTCTCATGACCGATCCTACCCCCCATATCCCCTGCGGCTGCTCCCAGGTCGCCGTCTACGGCACCCTGCGCCGCGGCGGCAGCAACGATATACGGCGCTGGCAGGCCGACGTGCGCTGGCTCGGGCATTGCCGGCTGCCGGGGCAGCTGCATGACCTGGGACCGTACCCCGGCCTGGTGCTTGACGGCAGCTACAAGGTGTTGGCCGAGGTCTATGCCCTCAACCCCACGCTGGAGCGCGAGCTTGACCGGGTCGAGGAAATCTGGCCGGTCGATATCGGCGAATATGCCAAGCACATTGTCGATGTGGAACTGTTGCCTCTGGACGGCGGCCCGCCCCAGCCCATGCCGGTGCTGATCTATGTTGCCCAGCCCGCGGGCGTGCAGGGGCGGGCGGTGATAGATGCCGACGACTGGCTGGCCTGGTGGACGCAGCGCCAAGGCGAGTCTCCTCAGAACAGGAAGTAGCGCTGCGCCATCGGCAGCGATACCGCGGGCTCGCAGCTCAGCAGCTGGCCGTCGGCGCGCACGCTGTAGGTTTGCGGGTCGACTTCCATGGCCGGCGCGTAGTCGTTGAGCAGCATGTGGCGCTTGCCTATGCCGCGGATGTTCTTTACCGCCGACAGCGTCTTGGCGAGCTTGAAACGCTCGCCTATGCCGTTGGCAAGACCTGCCTGCGAGACAAAGCTCAGCGACGACCTGGCCAGCGCGCCGCCAAAGGAGGCAAACATCGGCCGGTAGTGCACGGGCTGGGGCGTGGGAATCGAGGCATTGGGGTCGCCCATCGCCGCCATGGCAATGCTGCCACCCTTGAGAATCAGCGCCGGCTTGACGCCGAAGAACGCGGGTTTCCAGATCACGATGTCGGCCCATTTGCCGACTTCCAGGCTGCCGACTTCGTGGCTGATGCCGTGGGCAATTGCCGGGTTGATGGTGTACTTGGCGATGTAGCGCTTGATGCGGAAGTTGTCGTGGCGCGCGCTGTCGCCGGGCAGGGCGCCGCGCTGCTGCTTCATCTTGTGCGCGGTCTGCCAGGTGCGCAGTATCACTTCGCCGACGCGGCCCATGGCCTGGCTGTCGGAGCTGAACATGCTGATCGCGCCCAGGTCGTGCAGTATGTCCTCGGCGGCAATGGTTTCCTTGCGGATGCGGCTTTCGGCAAACGCCAGGTCCTCGGCAATCGATGGATCGAGGTGGTGGCAGACCATCAGCATGTCGACATGCTCGTCCAGCGTGTTGATGGTGTAGGGCCGGGTCGGGTTGGTCGAGCTGGGCAGCACGTTTTGCAGGCCCACCACTTTGAGGATGTCGGGCGCATGGCCGCCGCCTGCGCCTTCGGTGTGGAAGGTGTGGATGGTGCGGCCCTTGAAGGCGGCGACGGTGTCCTCGACAAAGCCGCTTTCATTGAGCGTGTCGGTGTGGATCGCGACCTGCGTGTCGGTGGCTTCGGCCACATTCAAGCAATTGTCAATGGCCGCGGGCGTGCTGCCCCAGTCCTCGTGGAGTTTGAGGCCGATTGCTCCGGCATCGATTTGCTCGTGCAGGCCCGCGGGCAGGCTGGTATTGCCCTTGCCGAGAAAACCCAGGTTCATGGGGAAGGCATCGGCGGCCTGCAGCATGCGTTCCATATGCCAGGGGCCGGGCGTGCAGGTGGTGGCAAAGGTGCCGGTCGCCGGGCCCGTGCCGCCGCCAATCATGGTGGTGATGCCGCTGGTCAGTGCTTCCTCGATCTGCTGGGGCGCGATGAAGTGGATATGCGTGTCGACACCGCCGGCCGTCACGATGCTGCCTTCGCAACTGATGATTTCCGTGCCCGGGCCGATGATGATGTCCACGCCGGGCTGGGTGTCGGGATTGCCGGCCTTGCCGATGGCGACAATGCGCCCGCCCTTGAGGCCTATGTCGGCCTTGACGATGCCCCAGTGGTCGACGATCAGCGCATTGGTCAGCACCGTGTCCATCGCGCCTTCGGCGCGGCTTTTCTGGCTTTGCGCCATGCCGTCGCGAATCGTCTTGCCGCCGCCGAATTTGACTTCCTCGCCGTAGCTACCCGCGGCCAGCGTGTAGTCGCGCTCGACTTCGAGCAGCAGGTCGGTGTCGGCCAGGCGCACGCGGTCGCCCGTCGTGGGCCCAAAGGTTTCCGCATAGGCGCGGCGTTCCATCGTGGCCATGTTCAAAGGTCTCCAGGCTGTTTGTCAAGCGCGCCCTGGACCAGGCCGCGAAAGCCGTAGACCAGGCGCTCGCCCGCGAAATCGACAAGTTCCACCGTGCGCTGCTGGCCCGGCTCGAAGCGCACGGCCATGCCGCTGGCGATGTTCAGCCGCATGCCATGGGCCGCGGCGCGATCGAACTCCAGGCCGGCGTTGGTTTCGGCAAAGTGGTAGTGCGAGCCAACCTGTATGGGCCGGTCGCTGGCGTTGCGCACCAGCAGCGTGGTGCAGCGCCGGCCTGTGTTGAGGGCGTGTTCGCCCGCGTCGAGAATCAGTTCACCGGGCACCATGGCTTTTCTCCTCAGGCCAGGCGGGTCAGCATGAACAAACCAAGCGCCGCCGTGGCCGCGCCGCCCAGCGCCGTGAGCAGGCGGTGGCGCTGCAGCACCATGCGGCCCAGCAGCATGCCGGCGATATGCAGCACGCCCGAGCCCAGCGCGATGCCGGCCAGCGCCGCAACGGCCGTGAGGCCGGTGTCGCCCGCAAGTTCATAGCCATGGGCCGCGCCGTGGAAAAACGCAAACACGCCGGCCAGCGTGGCCGCCGCGCCCCAGGGCATCTTCCTTTGCAGCGCCAGCAGCAGACCCAGCACCAGCACCGAGGCCGCGATCATGGGCTCGACTCCGGGCAGCTGCAGGCCGGCAAAACCGGCGAATGCGCCAGCGACCAGCAGCGCGACAAACGCCGCCGGAGCGCGCCACGCCGGGCTTGTGGTCAGCGCGCTCCAGGCACCGACGGCGACCATGGCCGCGAGGTGATCGGCGCCGGTGAACGGGTGGGCAAAGGCGTGGGCGGCGGTGTCGATCAGGCCGTGGCCGTGGGCGCCGCCCGCGGCCGGGTGGGCCAGGGCGGCGAGAGGCAGCGCGGCGAGCGCAGCGCCGGCTGCGGCAATCAGGGGTTTGGCTTGCATGGCAAAGGCTTGAAAAGGGGGTTAGACAATGGGGTCGTGCACCGTGACCAGCTTGGTGCCGTCGGGAAACGTGGCTTCGACCTGGATGTCGGGAATCATCTCGGCAATGCCGTCCATGACATCGGCGCGCGTGAGCACCGTGCGGCCTTCGCTCATCAGCTGGGCCACGGTCTTGCCGTCGCGCGCGCCTTCCATCACGGCGGCGCTGATCAAGGCCATGGCTTCGGGGTAGTTGAGCTTGAGCCCGCGTGCCTTGCGGCGCTCGGCCACCAGGGCCGCGGTGAACAAAAGCAGCTTGTCTTTTTCGCGAGGAGTCAGTTCCATGGCGTCGTGGCGGGCGCGAGCCCGCAAGGCGATGCAGATGGCTGGTTTGCAGCAAGGTGCGTGCCATGCTGCAACATGGCACAGAAGCTGCACGCAGTCCTGTTGCCATGATTCAAGCCACTTCTGAACCACATTGCATGCCATCCGATGCCGCGGGCGTGCCCGCGCAGCAGCGCGTGGTCAAGGTGAGGCGCGACTACAACCGCTGGGTGGCGACCGAGACGCTAGAGGACTATGCGCTGCGCTATACGCCGCAGCGCGGGCGCCGCTGGTCGGAGTGGGGGGTGGCGCATACCGCGTTTGGCGCGGCCTCGTTCCTGGTGCTCGAAGCCGTGGGCGCGACGCTGCTGGTGCAGTACGGCTTCATCAACGCGTTCTGGGCCATTGTCTGCACCGGGTTGATCATCTTTGCCGCGGGCCTGCCGATCAGCGTCTACGCGGCGCGCCACGGTGTCGACATGGATCTGCTGACGCGCGGCGCGGGCTTTGGCTATATCGGCTCGAGCATCACCTCGCTGATCTACGCGAGCTTCACTTTCATCTTTTTCGCGCTCGAGGCGGCCGTGATGGCCTATGCGCTGGAACTTGCGCTCGACATCCCGCCGCGCTGGGGCTATCTGATCTGCGCGCTGGTGGTGATTCCGCTGGTCACGCATGGCGTGTCGGCGATCAGCCGGCTGCAGGTCTGGACCCAGCCGCTGTGGCTGCTGATGCTGATCGTGCCGTTTGTCTTTGTGCTGATGCACCAGCCTGGGGTGTTTTCCGAAGTGCTGCACTATCCGGGTGCGGGCCAGCTGCGCGAAGGCCAGTCGGCAGGCTTTAGTCTGCCTCTTTTTGGTGCGGGCCTGACGGTGGGCATTGCGCTGATCACGCAGATGGGCGAGCAGGCCGACTATCTGCGCTTCATGCCGGTGCGCACTGCCACCAACCGCTGGCGCTGGTGGGGCGCGGTGATGCTCGGTGGGCCGGGTTGGGTGCTGCTGGGTGTAGCCAAGATGCTGGGCGGCGCGCTGCTGGCCTACCTCGCCATTTCCCAGGCCGTTCCGCCCGATCACGCCGTCGATCCGAACCAGATGTACCTTGCGGCCTACAACTATGTCTTTCCCGACTACGGCTGGGCGGTGGCGGCAACGGCGCTGTTTGTCGTGCTGTCGCAGCTCAAGATCAACGTGACCAATGCCTATGCCGGCTCGCTGGCCTGGAGCAATTTCTTCTCGCGCGTCACGCACAGCCACCCCGGGCGCGTGGTGTGGGTGGTGTTCAACACGCTGATTGCCTTCATGTTGATGGAGATGAACGTGTTCCGCGCGCTGGGCGAGGTGCTGGGCCTGTACTCGAACCTGGCCATTGCCTGGATCATGGCCGTGGTGGCCGATCTGGTGATCAACAAGCCCCTGGGCTGGTCGCCGCGCGGCATTGAGTTCAAGCGCGCGCGGCTCTACGACATCAACCCCGTGGGCGTGGGCGCAATGGCCTTGTCGTCGCTGCTGTCGGTGGCCGCGCACCTGGGCGCGTTCGGGCCGCTGGCGCAGGCGTTCTCGGCGGTGATTGCCATGCTGGTGGCGCTTATCGCTTCGCCGCTGATTGCCTGGTGGACGCGCGGGCGCTACTACCTGGTGCCTAACGTGGCGCCGGCCATGGAGGCCCCGGCCTGCGCCGGCCCGCCGCGGCTGCAGCGCTGCGTGGTCTGCGAGCGCGAATACGAGGCGCCCGACATGGTGCATTGCCCGGCCTACCAGGGCGGCATCTGCTCGCTGTGCTGCACGCTGGACGCGCGCTGCGGCGATCTGTGCCGGCCCCAGGCGCATCTGGCGGTGCAGTGGCGCGCGGCCGCGCGCCGCCTGCTGCCGGCAAGCATGTGGCGGCTGCTCGACAAGGGCCTGCTGCACTTCGTGCTGCTGATGCTGCTGATAGCTCCCACGCTGGCGGCGGTGATCGGGCTGCTGTATCTGCTGGAGCTGCAGACGCTCACGCGCAGCCTGCCGGGGCAAGGGCAGGCATTGGCCCTGGCCGGCGCCCAAGCCGTGCTGCAGACCGTGCTGCTCAAGGTGGGCGTGGGCCTGCTGCTGATCTCGGGCGTCGTTGCCTGGTGGCTCGTGCTGGCCCAGCACAGCCGCAAGGTCGCGCAGCAGGAATCGAATCGCCAGACCGGGCTGCTGGTGCGCGAGATCGCGCTGCACCGCGCGACCGACGGCCAGCTGCAGCAGGCGCGGCGCGCCGCCGAAGATGCGCGCACCGTGGCCGAGGACGCGCGCCGCGCGGCCGATCTTGCCAACCAGGCCAAGAGCCGCTACATCAGCGCCATCAGCCACGAGCTGCGCACGCCGCTCAACAGCATTCTGGGCTATGCCCAGCTCATGGGCGAAGACGCTGATGTGCCGCCGCACCGGCGCCAGGCCGTGGCCGTGATACGCCGTGGCGGCGAGCACCTGCTGTCGCTGATCGAAGGCACGCTGGACATCGCGCGCATCGAGTCGGGCAAGCTCGCGCTGCAGGTCCAGCCCATGCAGTTTGCCGCGGGACTGCGGGAAATGGCCGGCATGTTCGAACTGCAGGCCGCGGCCAAGGGGCTGGCCTTCCACTACGAGCCCGAAGGCACGCTGCCCGAATGGGTGCGCACCGATGAGAAGCGGTTGCGCCAGATCCTGTTCAACCTGCTGGGCAATGCGATCAAGTTCACGGCGCGCGGCGCGGTCACCCTGCGCGTGCGCCACAGCCGGCAGATGGCCTATGTGTCGGTGATTGATACCGGACCGGGCCTGAGCGAAGCCGAGCAGGCCCAGGTCTTCGAGCCGTTTGCGCGCGGCTCGGGCGCGCAGTCCAGCGCCGGCGCGGGCCTGGGCCTGACCATGGCCAAGATGCTGACCGCGCTGATGGGCGGGGCGCTCAGCGTCAGCAGTCAGCCGGGCCAGGGCGCGGCCTTTCATATCCGCCTTTTTCTGCCGTCGCTCGAACGCGGCCCGGCCCCGCTGCCCGCCGTGCCCCGGCCCGTGGGCTATGTGGGCGAGACGCGCCGGCTGCTGGTCGTGGACAACGAGGAGGCCGACCGCGAACTGCTGGCGCAGCTGCTGGTGCCGCTGGGCTTTGCAGTGCAGCACGCGGCCAACGGCCAGGAGGCGCTGGCGCTGCTGGCCGCGGGCTACCGGCCGCAGGCCATCTTCATGGACCTGGCCATGCCGGGAATGGACGGCTGGGAATGCCTGCGCCAGTTGCGCCAGCTGCCGCTGGGCGAAGTCGCCTGCGCGATTGTCTCGGCCAATGCCTTCGACCGTGAAATGCCCAATGACGTGGGCATCACGCCGCAGGATTTCTTGGTCAAGCCGGTGCGTCACAGCGAGCTGCTGCAGTGGCTCGAAGACCGGCTTGAACTCGTGTGGCGCAGCGCGCCACCCGCGGCGCCTGCTGCGCCTGCGGCGCGCGTGGAGCAGGCCGATGCCGGCCTTGAAGGGGTGCCCGAGGCCGCGCTCACGGCCTTGCGCCAGGCGCTGGAGTGGGGCTATATGCGCGGCGTCGAACAGGCGCTGGCCCAGCTCGCGCAGGACCATCCACAGGCCGCTGCGCTGTGGCAACGGCTGCGTGCGCAGGCGCAGCAGTTCCAGTTCGAGACCATGGCCGCGCAATTGAATCACAAGGTTTGATGATGGATCTTTCCCCTTCGCTCACCCGCGACGCCAACCTGGTGCTGATCGTCGACGATGTGCCCGACAACCTGGCGATGCTGCACGACGCGCTCGATGCCGCGGGCTATATCGTGCTGGTCGCGACCAGCGGCGAAGCCGCTCTGGCGCGCGCCGCCCAGGCCCTGCCCGACATCGTGCTGCTCGACGCGATGATGCCCGGCATGGACGGCTTCGAAGTCGCGCGCCGCCTCAAGGCCGATGCACGCACGGCGCCCATTCCCATTGTCTTCATGACGGGCCTGACCGAGACCGAGCACCTGATTGCCGCGCTTGCGGCCGGTGGCGTCGACTATGTGACCAAGCCGATCAAGCCCGCCGAGGTGCTGGCGCGCATGGGCGTGCACCTGGGCACGGCGCGGCGCGCGCGCGCCCAGCAGCAGCAGGCCGTTCAGGCGCGCAGCGCGCTGGATGCCTTCGGCTATGCCAGCCTCACCGTGCGCATTGCCGACGGCCGCGTGCTGTGGCAGACGCCGCTGGCGCGCGAACTGCTGCGCCGCCATCTGGGAATCGACGGTCTGCGCGCCGTGCTGCCCGACGACATCACGTCATGGATCCAACGCCAGCAACCCACGCTGGCGCTGCAGCGCGAGCCGCCGCGCTGGACTTTCGATCACGGCCACGGCCCCGTGGTGCTGCGCCTGCACCCGCCTTCGGCCGAAGCCGATGAATCCGCCCCCAGCGAGCTGCTGCTGGTGATGCGCGAGGAGTCGGACCTTGCGGCGCGCGAGACACTGCGCCAGGGCTTTGGCATCACCGCCAAGGAAGCCGAAGTGCTCTATTGGCTGGCCCAGGGCAAGATCAACCGCGACATCGCCGATATCGTCGGCTGCAGTCCGGCGACGGTGAAGAAGCACCTTGAACGCATCTTTGCCAAGCTGGGCGTGGAGACGCGCACCGCGGCCGCGGCCATGGCGATGGCGCGCCTGCCGGCGTGATGAAGATTGGCAATCTCCGCCATCCAGATTTACAACCGCCGCGGCGCTGCAGGCCTGTCTACACTGCAACCCATGACGCTTGAAACTTCCACGACCCCGGCGCCCCAGGGCCTTGATGACGCAACCCTGGCCTTTGCCGACAAGGTGTTTGATGCCGCGCGCGGCGGCGATGACCACGGCCTCGCGCAATGGCTGGCCGCGGGCCTGCCGCCCGATCTGCGCAACGCCAAGGGCGACAGCCTGCTGATGCTGGCAAGCTACCACGGCCATGCGGCTGCGGCCGCCTTGCTGCTGCGCCATGGAGCCGATGCCGCGCTCGCCAATCTGCGCGGCCAGACGCCGCTGGCCGGCGTGGCATTCAAGGGCGACCTGGCGATGGCCGAACTGCTGCTCGATCACGGCGCCGGGGTCGACAGCCCTTCGCCCGATGGCCGCACGCCGCTGATGTTTGCGGCGATGTTCAACCGCCTGGACATCATGCAATTGCTGATTGCCCGCGGCGCGCGCGTCGACGCCACCGATGCCCAGGGAACGACCCCGCTGGGCTGCGCGCAGGCAATGGGCGCGCAGGATGCTGCGGCGATGCTGCGCGGGCTGGGTGGATAGGACATGTCTCACCCGTCGTTCGTCCTGAGCCGGTCAAAGCATGAACGGTCTGCGCTCGGATGCTGCCCGGGCCGCAGATGCCTCACCTCGATCACGACCAGGCGCCGCGACGCCTCGTCCAGCAATTGGTCGACCTTCCGACGGTTGCTTTCATCCAGATTGGCATCCCACTCGTCGAGCATCAGCAGCGCAGGCGAAGTCGACAGCACATTCTCGATTTCCTTGATCCTGCGCTGACCCGTCGACAGCTCGCTGCCGGACTCGAGAAAATGGGTCTCGGGTGTGAACAATATCGCATCGGCAGCCCTTTCCTTGATGACCTTCAGCAAGCTCGATTTGCCCGAGCCATTGGCTCCCGTAACGAGATAGCGGCCATTCCTTGTGCGATGCACCTGCTGGAGCAGGTCGCCGGGAGGAATCTGCTTTTGCGTATAGGTGTCCAACACGAAAACGGACGGCATGGGCGTTTCATGCATCTGTGGGTATTTTCCAGTCTGGCACAAAAGCCATCGAGATTGCGCAGCTTGGCCCTCACCAGGAAAAACTGGCTCAGATAGATGCTTAACGAATGCACATTGCCAAAAACCTGAAGGCTGCGTGGAAGCAGAGCGACCAGCGCGCCGGCGATGGACGCGGTGAACAGGTCCGTGAACTGAAAAATCCCAATCAATGCCAAGGTGGAAATGATGATGGGTCCGCAGGCGACCAGTTGTTCCAGTAGCGCATACTTGTTGATCTCACGGAAGTAACGGTGCGTTTTCTCATTGAGAATGCGAAGCCCGTCAGCCCGCATCCTCCGGCTGCCGAACATGGAGCAGGTCCAGGCCGGCTCGATGCTCAGCATCGCGGCCAGGCGCCGTTGTTGCATGGCTGCGGCAGACCGTTCAATCCTTTGACGCTGCACCAGCACCAGCGCCAAGGACGCTACCAGAGACGCCGCGATCGCAGACGCAATTTGCCAGCCCACGGCCAGATAGAACACCGCCAGCGTGAAGAGAACATTCAAGCCTGCCGATAGCATCTCGCGATGGAAATCGCAGGCCTGCGCGATGGTCAAAGGCGCCTCGCCGCCCAGCCATTGAGCGATCGATTGGCGGTTTTTGTCCGATGCATATTGCAGACTTAGCGTCGCGTCGCGCACGGTGGTGTGGGTGTAGTTGTGCCAGATCCGGTTGGCTGCACGCTTGGTCAGCAAGCATGCGGCAGAACTGCTGACATAGGCCAGCAGCGCAAAGATGAAGAACAACGAGATGTCGTGCAGCACCGGATCGATGGTGCCAACGGCCAGCGCTGACCCAGCCTGGGCAATGAAGTAGGTGGAGAAGGAGAGCAGCAGTTGCTGGGCCAGCGTCAGGCCCAGGGCGCAAACAAGGTGCGGGTCACGAAAAAGCATGGTTGCACCAACCAACAAGAGCTTTTGGGAACCTCGATAGTGCGCCGATGCTGCCGCACGGTGATGCCGGAAGAAGCCGCTTCTTGTCCGCAGGCGTCATGCGTGCGCCCCATACGCCATCCGGCGTATATCCCGAAAGCGGCTGCCTGCCTAGCATGGGTCCCATGGTGCTGAACAAAGCCGATGGCGTTTGCGGCACCTGTCCCACCACCTCAGGAGCCGCTGATCATGCAACGTCGTTTCACCCTTCAATCCCTTGCTGCCGCCGCAGCCGTTGCCGGCCTGGGTTTCGGTGCCATGCCGGCCTGGGCCGCGGACACCATCAAGGTCGGCGTGCTGCACAGCCTGTCGGGCACGATGGCGATTTCGGAGACCGTGCTCAAGGACACGGTGCTGATGGCCATCGATGAGATCAACGCTTCGGGCGGTGTGCTCGGCAAGAAGCTCGAGCCCGTGGTTGTCGACCCGGCATCGAACTGGCCGCTGTTTGCCGAGAAGGCCAAGCAGCTGCTGGGCCAGGACAAGGTCGCCGTGATCTTCGGCGGCTGGACCAGCGTGAGCCGCAAGTCGGTGCTGCCCGTGGTCGAGGAAATGAACGGCCTGCTGTTCTACCCCGTGCAGTACGAAGGCGAGGAGCTGTCGAAAAACGTGTTCTACACGGGCGCGGCGCCCAACCAGCAGGCCATTCCTGCGGTCGACTATCTGATGAGCAAGGACGGCGGCGGCGCCAAGCGCTGGGTGCTGCTGGGCACCGATTACGTCTACCCGCGCACCACCAACAAGATCCTGCGCGCCTACCTCAAGACCAAGGGCGTGAAAGACAGCGATATCGACGAGAAGTACACGCCGTTCGGCCACAGCGACTACCAGACCATCGTTGCCGACATCAAGAAGTTCAGCCAGGGCGGCAAGACCGCCGTGGTGTCGACCATCAATGGCGACTCCAACGTGCCGTTCTACAAGGAACTGGGCAATGCCGGCCTCAAGGCCACCGATGTGCCCGTCGTCGCCTTCTCCGTGGGTGAGGAGGAGCTGCGCGGCGTGGACACCAAGCCGCTGGTCGGCCACCTGGCCGCCTGGAACTACTTCATGTCGATCAAGAACCCCGAGAACACGGCGTTCATCAAGAAGTGGAGCGACTACGCCAAGGCGAAGAACATCGCCGGCCACAAGGACCGGCCGCTGACCAACGACCCGATGGAAGCCACCTACATCGGCATCCACATGTGGAAGCAGGCCGTCGAGAAAGCCAAGTCCACCGACGTCAACAAGGTCATCGCCGCCATGGCCGGCCAGACCTTCAAGGCGCCCAGCGGCATTGTCAGCAAGATGGACGAGAAGAACCACCATCTGCACAAGAACGTGTTCATCGGCGAGATCAAGGCCGACGGACAGTTCAATGTGGTCTGGAAGACGCCTGCGCCTGTCAAGGCCAAGCCATGGAGCCCGTACATCCCAGGCAACGACAAGAAGAAGGACGAGCCCGAAAAGAAGTGATCGGCTGAACTCCTGCAGCAGCCTGCCCTCGCGGCCCTGCTGCTCTCCCGTGCATTGCCTGGCGCGGCCTGTGACGCAGGTCGCGCGCTTATTTCGGAATCGGCAACACCATGCTTGGAAATCTACTGACCACCGTCCTGCGCCCGAGCCTGGCAGCCCTGCTGCGCCGGGCGGCGCTGGCCTGTGCGCTGCTGGGCGCGACGGCGGCCCAGGCGCTCACGCCCGCGCAGGCGCTGGCGATGGCGCAGGGCGACTCGGACGCGCGCATCGGCGCCATCCAGGCGGCGCTGCAGCAACCCGACGCCACCCTGGCCCCTTACCTGCGCGCGCTTGCCGATAACGCCGTGGTCGTCGCCGACGGCCGCGCGCTCGTGGTGCGCAACGGCCAGGCCAGCGACCCGGCCACGGGCGCCGTCACCGCGCTGCCCGAAGGCGCGCAAGACGTCATGAACAACAACCGGCTGCGCGGCGAGATCTCTGCCGCGCTGGCCGCGCTCAATCTGTTTGCGCCCGACACCGCGCTGCGCCGCGACGCCGCGCAGGCGATGCTCAAGCAGGCCTCGCCCGCGGCGATTCCTCTGCTGGAACGTGCGCTGGCCGAGGAAAAGGACAGCGCCGTGCGCCAGTCGCTGGAGCTTGCGCGCTCGGCCGCGCTGCTGGGCAGCGACAACATCGACCAGCGCCGCGAAGCGGCCGGGTCGCTGGGCGAAAGCGGCTCGCCGCAGGCCCGCCTGCTGCTGCAGATGCGGCTGTCCGAAGAGAGCGACGCGAAGGTGCAAGCCCAGCTGCGGCGCTCGCTGGCCCAGGTGGACGACCGCCTGGCCTGGGGCGAACGCCTGGGCGTGGTGTTCACGGGCATCAGCCTGGGCTCCATCCTGCTGCTGGTCGCGCTGGGCCTGGCGATCACCTACGGCCTGATGGGCGTGATCAACATGGCGCATGGCGAGCTGATGATGATCGGCGCCTATGCGACCTACATGGTGCAGAACCTGTTCCAGACCTGGTTTCCGGGCGCGTTCGACTGGTACCTGCTCGCTGCCGTGCCGCTGTCTTTCCTGGCCGCGGCCGCCGTGGGGGCGCTGATGGAGCGCTCGGTGCTGCGCTTTCTCTATGGCCGCCCGCTGGAAACACTGCTTGCCACCTGGGGCATCAGCCTGGTGCTGATGCAGACCGTGCGCAGCTTGTTTGGCGCGCAGAACGTGGGGGTCGAGAACCCGGTCTGGATGAGCGGCGGCTGGCAGCTGCTGCCCAACCTGACGCTGCCGCTCAACCGGTTGGTGATCATTGTCTTCGCGGCCGCGGTGCTGCTGGCCATGGCCTGGACCATCAGCCGCACGCGCCTGGGACTGTTCGTGCGCGGCGTGACGCAAAACCGCGCCATGGCCGCCTGCATGGGCGTGAACACGGCGCGCGTCGACACCATGGCCTTTGCGCTGGGGTCTGGCGTTGCCGGCCTTGCGGGCTGCGCGCTGAGCCAGGTGGGCAACGTGGGGCCCGATCTGGGCCAGAGCTACATCGTCGATGCCTTCATGGTCGTGGTGCTGGGCGGCGTGGGCCAGTTGCTGGGCACGGTCTATGCGGCGCTGGGCCTGGGCATCCTGGGCAAATTCCTCGAGGGCTGGACCGGAGCGGTGCTGGCCAAGATCGCGGTGCTGGTCTTCATCATCATCTTCATCCAGAAGCGCCCCCAAGGCATCTTCGCGATGAAGGGCCGCAGCGCGGAGGCATGACATGCAGCTGAATTCTTCTTTTCCCCCTCTGGAACTGCCGGGCCGGCGCCCGCTGCTCACGCGCACCGGCTGGTCGGTGTTTCTCGCCGCGCTGGTGGTCATCTGCGCCGTCGCGCCGCTGCTCAATCTGTGGGTGCCCGCGGGCAGCGCCTTCCATATGTCCGACTACGCGGTCTCGCTGATCGGCAAGATCATGTGCTATGCGATCTGCGCGCTGGCCATGGACCTGATCTGGGGCTACGCGGGCATTCTGAGCCTGGGCCATGGCCTGTTCTTCGCGCTCGGCGGCTATGTGATGGGCATGTACCTGATGCGCCAGATCGGCGCCGACGGCAACTCGGGCAGCGCCTTGCCCGACTTCATGGTCTTCCTCGACTGGAAGGAACTGCCCTGGCACTGGCAGTTCAGCGACAGCTTTGTCGCCACGCTGTTGCTGATCGTGGCCGTGCCCGGCTTCGTGGCCTTCGTGTTCGGCTACTTTGCCTTCCGTTCGCGCATCAAGGGCGTCTACTTCTCCATCATCACCCAGGCGCTGACCTATGCGGCAATGCTGCTGTTCTTCCGCAACGAAACGGGCCTGGGCGGCAACAACGGCTTCACCGACTTCAAGCGCATCCTGGGCGTGGCGATCGCGACGCCTGAAATGCGCATGTTCCTGTTCGTCCTCACGGGCTGCGTGCTGCTGGGCTGCTACCTGTTTGCGCGCTGGCTGGTGCAAAGCAAGTTCGGCCGCGTGCTGCAGGCAATTCGCGACGCCGAGACGCGCGTGATGTTCTCGGGCTATTCGCCGCTGCCCTACAAGCTCACGATCTGGTGCATCAGCGCCATGATGTGCGGCATCGCGGGCGCGCTCTATGTGCCGCAGGTGGGCATCATCAACCCCGGCGAGATGAGCGCCGCCAACTCCATCGAGATGGCGGTATGGGCGGCTGTCGGCGGACGCGCAAGCCTGGTCGGGCCCATTGTCGGTGCGTTCATCGTCAACGGCGCCAAGAGCTGGCTCACCGTCAGCGCGCCCGAGTTCTGGCTGTATTTCCTGGGCGCGCTGTTCATTGCCGTGACGCTGTTCCTGCCCCAGGGCGTGGTGGGCCTGGTGCGCCAGATGCGCGGCTGGCGCAAGGCCAAACCCCAAGGAGAAACGCCATGACCCCCGACCAAATGGAAGCCGGCGCCGAGCGCCTCGAAGCCCTGGCGCAACGCCGCGCGGCGCAGGAGCCGGGCGACTCGGGCGGGCGCAACGCGAGCTATGCGCGCGCGGCCGTGCCCGGCGAAGTCGACGTGACGCACGGGCGCATTCTTTACCTCGAAGATGTGCATGTGAGCTTTGACGGCTTCAAGGCCATCAACGGCCTGAGCCTGGACATCGCTCCCGGCGAGCTGCGCTGCATCATCGGCCCCAACGGCGCGGGCAAGACGACAATGATGGACATCATCACCGGCAAGACCCGGCCCGACCGCGGCACGGTGTTCTTCGGCTCGACCATCGATCTGCTGCGCCACAACGAACCCGAGATCGCGCAGCTGGGAATAGGCCGCAAGTTCCAGAAGCCCACGGTATTCGAGAACCTCACGGTGTTCGAGAACCTTGAACTCGCGCTCAAGACGCACAAGGGCGTGCGCCACGCCATGTTCTTTCGCCTCGACAGCGCGCAAAAGGACAGGCTGGCGCAAGTGCTGCACACCATCCATCTGGCCGATGCGGTGCGGCGCCTGGCCGGCGTGCTCAGCCATGGGCAAAAGCAGTGGCTGGAGATCGGCATGCTGCTGATGCAGGAGCCCAGGCTGCTGCTGCTCGACGAGCCCGTCGCCGGCATGACCGACGAGGAAACCGTGCGCACCGCCGAGCTGTTCCTGCGTCTGAAGGGCCAGCACTCGCTGATGGTGGTCGAGCACGACATGTCTTTCATTGCCGCGATCTCCGAGAAAGTCACGGTGCTGTGCGATGGCGCGGTGCTGGCCGAGGGCCCGCTGGCCCAGGTCCAGGCCGACGAGCGCGTGGTCGAGGTCTATCTGGGGCGCTGAGTCGCCTGCACACATCATGCTTAAAGTCCAGAACCTTCACCAGTACTACGGCGGCTCGCACATCCTGCGCGACGTGAGCCTGCGCGCCGAGCCCGGCCAGGTCACCGTGCTGCTGGGGCGCAACGGCGTGGGCAAGACCACGCTGCTCAAGAGCCTGATGGGCCGCGTGCCGATTCGCAGCGGCTCCATCGAATGGCAGGGCCGGCAGATCGCCGGCCTCACGCCCTACGAGCGCGCGCGCGCCGGCATAGGCTTCGTGCCCCAGGGCCGCGAGATCTTCGGGCGCCTCACGGTGCAGGACAACCTGCGCATGGGCCTGGCCTACTGCAGCGCGTCCACGCCCATCCCGGCCGATCTGTTCGAGCTGTTCCCGGTGCTGGCGCAGATGCTGCAGCGCCGCGGCGGCGATCTTTCAGGCGGCCAGCAGCAGCAGCTGGCGATTGCGCGCGCCCTTGCGCCCGGCCCGAAACTGCTGATTCTCGACGAGCCGACCGAAGGCATTCAGCCAAGCATCATCAAGGACATAGGCCGCGTGATCCGCATGCTGGCACGCGAGCGCGGCATGGCCGTGCTGCTGTGCGAGCAGTACTATGACTTTGCCGAAGAGCTCGCCGACCAGTACCTGGTGATGCAGCGCGGCGCGGTGATTGCCCAGGGGCCGGGCAGCGAGATGCAGAAGAAAGGCATTCGCCAATTGGTCGCAATTTGAACTGCGACGTTTAAAACTGGCGCGGCTCAGCAAGGGGCAGCGAGCAAGGGCCGCCCCGCAGCGAGGCAGCCGTCCCCCGTAAGCTAAGGATGAGAGGGGGAAGCGCGGGGTGGCCCGGCCACGTAAGTCGCTCAGGGGGTGCCTAACGATATCCCGATGTCCCGCGCCATCACCAGCAGGCTGTGATCGAGCGCGATGGTGCGCTGAACGTTGGCCACTTCGGAGATTTCCACGCTGGTGATTTCACCGCCTTGCAGCGTGACCATGCGGCCGAACTGCCCGCGTATCACCAGCTGCGCCGCGTGGTGGCCAAAGCGCGTGGCGAGCACGCGGTCGAACGGCGTGGGGTCGCCGCCGCGCTGCACATGGCCCAGCACCGTGGTGCGCACTTCGCTCTTGAGATGCGGCTGCAGCCGCTCGCGCAGCACATGGCCGACGCCGCCCAGGCGCACCGGGTCGGGGCTGTGCGCCACGCGTTCGCGCACGGTCTGGCTGGCGCCGCTTTCCTTGGCGCCTTCGCCTATGCAGATGATGGTGTAGCGCTGGCGTTCCTCGCGCGCGCGGCACACATCGATCACCGCCTGCAGGTCGTAGTCGATTTCAGGCAGCAGGATGACGTCGGCCGCGCCGGCTATGCCCGACTCGAGCGCCAGCCAGCCCGCGTGCCGTCCCATGGTCTCGACAATCATCACGCGGTGGTGGCTCATGGCCGTGCTCTCTATGCGCCGCAGCCCTTCGGTCACCGTCGCCACGGCGGTGTCAAAGCCAAAGCTGCGCTCGCAGTTGGCAATGTCGTTGTCAATGGTCTTGGGCACGCCCACGCAGCGCAGGCCGACTTTCTCCAGCCCGTGGGCCAGGCTCATCGTGCCGTCGCCGCCAATGGCCACGACCACGTCCAGGCCCAGCGCCTGGATGTTCCTGCCGGTCTGCTCCAGCGTCGCGGCGTCGCGCAGCGGATTGGCGCTGTTGCTGGTGCCGAGAATGGTGCCGCCCTGGTGCAGGATGCCCGAGACCTCGTCCCAGGCCAGCGGCTTGACGCGCGGGTTCTCGCCCATCAGACCTTCGAAGCCATCGGCAATGCCCAGCACTTCGGCGTTGCCGTGGTGGATCAGCGATTTGGTGACCGCACGGATGACGGCATTGAGGCCGGGGCAGTCGCCGCCTCCGGTGAGTAGGGCTACGCGCATGGCAAAAGAGCTTTTCTGTTCATTGGAGGGCGGCCATCTGGGGCCCAGGTGAGCAATGCATTTTGCCCCAGACCACGGCCTGCGGTGTCGGTATCAGACGAGGGAACTTGCGCGGGCGTGGCGTGACTCACGGATATGGCGTTCCTGCGCCATGCGACGACCGCTCTTGAGGAAGCACCATGCACGAACATATCAATCGTTTGCTGGCCGATTTTGGCAATGCGCTGGGGCTGGACGGCCTGGCGCTGGATGACAAGGGCTACTGCTGCCTGAGTTTCGATGAACTGCTGGTGAATATCGAGGCGGTGGGCGACAGCACGCTGGTGCTGCTCTACAGCAGCGTGGGCGTGCTGCCCGACGATGCGGCGCCGGCAATCTACCGCAGCCTGCTGGATGCCAACTATTTCTTCCAGGGCACAGCGGGCGCCACGGTCGGTCTGGACCTGGCCGCCGGCACCGTCGTACTGACCCGCGTGGTGGATGCCGCGACCCTGCAGGTGCTGGACTGGGAGGGAGTGATCCAGGGGTTTGTCGAATCCGCGGAAAGCTGCGCGCGCCGGCTGCAGGGGGCCGCCAGCGCCGCGCCGCAAGACCAGGCATGGCCGCAGGCTGCACCGCAAGGCCGGCCATGACGTCAATCCAGAATTCCGCGCAGCTGTTCGGCAACTTCCTCGACGCCGCAAGCCAGAACAAGGAAGTGGTTCTGGAGAAGACCGAGTGCCAGGCCGCGCCTGCCAAGACAGGTTTCCTGTCCCGGCTGGTCAACTGGCTATCGGGCGGGGAGTCGACCAGAAAGATCCATGTCGACACCCGTCAGGCGTTCATGGCAGCGATTCAAAACGCGTTTGGGGCGGAGGTGGCACAGATGTGCCTCAAGGAGTTGAAGTTCCAGCCGGCCAGCAAGGCGCCCTTGTCCAGCCGCGAGATCCGCGATGTGGCCGCGCTGGTGGCCAGCGACAAGGCGCAGGTGGCCACGCACAAGGCGCTGGACAAGGTGGTCCGGAATTTCGCGCGCAAGGACGAGTTGTTCCGTTCGGGCCGCGATGCCTTTGCCAAGGTCCGTTATACCAATTCCCGGCAACAGGAACGGTTCCAGCGCGACATCAACGCCTGGGTGAAACTCAAGGACAAGAACTACGACGATGTCGCGGCAATGAATCTGCAGATGGAAAACATGAGAAAGCTGCGCGAGGGCCTCTAGGCATGTAAGCCCTTATGATCGGGCGCGCCGCAGCGCTGGCTACATCGCCCAGATCCGGGGCGCCACGGCAGGCAACTCCCAGAAATGGCCGCGCCACAGCCGCCATACCTGCTGCCACAACTGCATCACCGGCTCGACCATGGGCGCGATGGCGCGCAGCACGATCACCTGGTCATGCGGGCTGGTGACGCCGCAGCGCGGCGCAAGCGCATGGCCCTCCATCAGCGCGCGCGTCAATTCCAGTGCGGCTTCGCGGCGCTCGCGCGCAATTGCGCTGCCGGCGACAAAAAACAGCGAAGCCAGGCAACGCTGGCCGGCCAGGCCCAGGTCGCCGTCCATCAGCAGCGCATCGCCCGCGGCCAGCGTGCCATGCTCGAGCCATTGACCGGGCAGCTCCAGATGCTGCGCATAGCGCCCGGCGACAAAGGGCAGGCCGGCATGGGGCAGACCCAGCGCCGTGATGTCCCAGCCTATCAGTTCGGCGCCCGGCGCCAGCTGCAGCTGCAACCGGTTGCGCGCGTCGCAGCCGCTGTAGGCAATGGTTTCCAGCGGCAACCACTCCATGCGTGCACCGCAGTCCAGCGTCAGGCGCGCGTCCTGCAGCGCGGGCGCACCGTTGGCGCGGTAAAAGCGAGTCGCGCCCGGCGTGGTCACCAGGGCGTGGGCACCGGTCTGCACGCGCGCGCGGATATCCAGCGTGTCGCCTCCCACCAGGCCACCGGGCGGATGCACCAGCACGCTGTGGCAGACTGCGTCGCCTTCGGGGTAAAGGCTGCGCAGCACGCGCAGCGGCCCGTCGTGGCGGTGATGCACCACGCTGCGGCCGTGCGACACGCAGTAGTCCAGTTCAAGTTGCGCAAGCCAGGGCATGGGGAAAATCCAAACAGATCCAGATAGCTCCGGACAAGCAAGAACCGCGCCGGATGCACTGTCATGGTGCCCGCACCTCGGACTCAACTGCCCCAATAGCCGGCGTGCGGCTCCAGGGCTTCCTCGGTCAGCAGCGGGCCAATGCAGTCAATCGGCTGGGGCGCGAGCGCGAGCAGTTCGGCCGCGGCCATGCTGCTGCGAAAGCTGTCGATGCGCTGGCCGCACAGCTGGCGCAGATGGTCGTTGGCCAGGCCGAAGACCACGCGGCGTATGCCGCTGCACAGGATCGCCCCGGCGCACATCATGCAGGGCTCGGCGGACGCATAGAGCGTGGCCTGCGGCAGGCTTTCAAGCTGGCCCGGCGTGCGCAGCTGGCGCAGCGCGTTGATTTCGGCATGGCCCGTGCAGTCGCCGCTTTCGCTGATGTTGCAGTAGGCTTCGGCCAGCAACTGGCCTTCGGCCGAGACAATGATCGCGCCAAACGGCCGGTTGCCGCGCGCGCGCGCGGTTGCCGCCCATTGGAACGCCAGCCGCAGCCAGGCCTGGTCCCTGTCGTGCTGAGCCGGAAGCGAAAGCTGCATCAGGGTCATGGCATGCCTGCGGTGCGATGCTCAGTGGTTGTTCGAGCCGCGGTGGGCCCAGCCGGTGGTGCGCTTCTCAACCCAGCTGAACAGCTCGTACATCGCCATGGCCATGGCACCGACCACCAGCAGGCCGGCAAAGGCCAGGCCCATCTGCATCGACGAGCCGGCCGAGATCAGCAGATAGCCAATGCCTTCGTTGGCGGCCGTCATTTCCGAGACCGTGGTGCCGACAAAGGCCAGCGTGATCGCGACCTTGAGCGAGCCGTAGAAGTAGGGCAGCGAACGCGGCAGGCCGACCTTGGTCAGCACGTCCCAGCGCTTGGCGCCCAGCACGCGCAGCACGTCCTCGAGTTCGGGCTCCAGCGTGGCCAGTCCGGTGGCGATGTTGACCATGATGGGGAAAAAGCTGATCAGGAACGCCGTGAGAATGGCCGGGCCGGCGCCAATGCCGAACCAGACCACCAGAATCGGCACGAATGCGGCCTTGGGCAGGGCGTTGAAGGCCGTCATCAGCGGATACAGCGCAGCATAGGCCAGGCGCGAGCTGCCGATCAGAAAGCCCAGCAGCACGCCGACCACGATGGCCAGGCCGAAGCCGGCCATGGTCACCCAGTAGGTGCGCCAGGCATGCATGGCGATCACGCCGCTGAACTCGATGAACTGCGTGAAGATCAGCCAGGGGCTGGGGAAGATGAACTCGGAAACCTGGAAGGCCGAGCAGATGACTTGCCACAGGATGACGATGGCCGCCATCAGCAGCCAGGGAGACCAGCGTTCGACGCGTGGAGGGATTTTCATATAACAACTTTCTTCATTGGCTTCTCAGCTCTCCATTGCGCGCGCACCATTGCGCCGCCTTTGAAACTGGCGTGACCCGCGTGGGGGCAGCGAGGAAGGGCCGCCCCGCACCGAGGCTGCCGTCCCCCTCCACCGGAGGATGAGAGGGGGAAGCCGCGCCAGCGGCTCAGGGGGTGTTTCATCTTCTAGCGCCGATGTGGCCGCGCAGCTCGTGCACGATGTCGCTGAATTCCTTGGTGTAGGTCAGCTCGAGCTCGCGCGGACGCGGCAGCTCGATCTCGCGCTTGACCACAAAGCGCCCCGGGCTCTTGCTCATCACATAGACCGTGTCGGCCAGGAACACCGATTCGCGCAGGTCGTGCGTCACCAGGATCACGTTGAATTTCTGCTCGGTCCAGAGGTCGCGCAGAATGCACCACAGCTCCTCGCGCGTGAACGCATCGAGCGCACCAAACGGCTCGTCAAGCAGCAGCAGCTTGGGCTCGTGGATCAGCGCGCGGCAAATGCTGGCGCGCTGCTGCATGCCGCCCGACAGCTGCCAGGGAAACTTGTCCTCGTAGCCGGCAAGACCGACTTTCTGCAGCAGGCGGCGCGCGCGCTCCTCGTACTCGGCGCGCCTGGCCTTGAACTGGCTGCGGTGGGGCTCGACGATTTCCAGCGGCAGCAGCACGTTCTCCACGGTGGTGCGCCAGGGCAGCAGCGACGGCGCCTGGAAGGCCATGCCCGAGATCTTCAGCGGCCCGGTCACGGGCTGGCCGTCAATCAGGATGCGGCCGATCGACGGCATGCGCAGGCCCGTGGCCAGCTTCATGAAGGTGGACTTGCCGCAGCCCGAAGGCCCGACGATGGCAACGAATTCGCCTTGCTGCAGTTGCAGGTCGATGGCTTCGACAGCGAAGTGGTTCTGCGCGCGCAGCTCTTCGTTATAGGCCAGCCAGACATTGCGGAAGTCGACAAAAGGAGGAGCGGTGTCCGTCATTCAAGTCATTTCATTTCATTGATCCAGGGTGTTCGCATGGTTCACAGCCGATGCAACTGGCGTGTTCCAGCGGGGGGCACCGAGGAAGGGCTGTCTTGTCCACTGCGCACCGAGGGGGTGGCCCTCTTGCGTCCCTTGTTAGGGGGAAGCGCCGAAGGCGCTCAGGGGGTGCTTAAAATCATTTCTTCGGCAGCACGTCAAGCGCGGCCGCGGGGGGCAGGAAGCTGCCGTTCCAGACGGCGTTGGCCGGTACCGGGTTCTTGGTGCCATAGGCCTTGGCCACCTGCTCGGCCATCAGCTGCAGGCGCGGCAGACGCAGCTGGCCGAAGCCTTCCTCGCGCGCGCCGGGGCCGTCGATCGCGGTGTCTATGGTCAGCTGCAGGCGCTTGATTTCCACCTCGGTGTTGACCAGGCCGTCCTTGGCCTTGAGCGAGGCAATGGCCGCTGCGGGCTGGGCAATGACTTCCTTGGCACCCTTGGCAAACGCTGCCAGGAAGGCCTTGAGCGCTTCGGGCTTTTCGGCAATCAGCTTGGGGCTGGCGATGATCACGTTGCCGTAGAGCTTCACGCCGTGGCTGGCATAGGGCAGCACGACGATGTCCTCGCGCTTGACGCCGCGCGCCTCGAGATTGAGCAGGCTGGTGAAGGTGTAGCCGGTGACGGCATCGACATCGCCGCGCACCAGCATGGTCTCGCGCAGCGGCGGGTCCATGGTGGTCCACTGCACTTCGCCGACATTGTTGGCCTGGGCGAAGAGAGGGAAAGTGCGGCGGCCCGCGTCAAAGATGGGCGCGCCCAGCTTCTTGCCCGTGAGGTCGGCGGCGGTCCTGATGCCGCTTTTCTTCAGCGCCATCACCGAGGCCGGCGTGGTGTTGTAGATCACCATCACGGCGACGGGCTTGATTGGCGCGTCAGGGTTGTTGGCGTGAAACTCCATCAGCGCCGACAGGTCGGCAAAGCCCAGATCGTGCGTGCCCGAGGCCACGCGCTGGATCGCGCCCGCGCCGCTGGCCGCCTCCACCGTCACGTCCAGGCCGTTGTCCTTGTAGTAGCCCTTGGCGCCGGGATGCACGAAGAATGCCGCCGGGCCCTCGAAACGCCAGTCAAGCTGGAACTTGAGCGGCGTGGGCGCCGCGGCAATGCTCCAGGCGGAGGCGGTCAGCGAGGCAACGGCAATGGCGGCCTGGAGGAAGGAGCGTTTGTTCACGGGAGTTTCCTGGTGGGTTGGGGCGGCGTGCTGCAGTTACTTGCGCGGCAGGATGTCGAGTGCGGCAGCGCTGGGCAGTAAGCTGCCGTTCCAGACCGTGGCCGTGGGCACGCGCTGCTTGGTCGCGTAGACGTCCGAGACCTGGGACGCCATCAGCGCCAGGCGCGCGGCGTTGATCTGGCCAAAGCCTTCGGCGCGCGCGTCGGCACTGTTGACAACGGTGTCTATGGCCAGCTGCAGGCGGCGCGTTTCCAGCGGCACGTTGACGATGCCGTCACGCGCCTTGACGGCGGCAATGGCCTCGGCGGGCTTGGCGATGACTTCCTTTGCGCCCTTGGTGAACCCGCGCAGGAACTTGCGCACCGCTTCGGGGTTCTCCTGGATCAGCTTGCTGCTGGCAATGATCACGTTGCCGTACATCTTCACGCCGTGGTCGGCGTACTGCATGACCACCACATCCTGGGCCTTGACGCCGCGCGCCTCGAGGTTGAGCAGCGAGGTGAAGGTGAAGCCGGCAATGGCATCGATGTCACCGCGCACCAGCATGGTTTCGCGCAGCGGCGGGTCCATCGTCGTCCAGGCCACGTTGCTGACCTTGTTGGCCGCGGCAAACAGCGGGAAGGCCTTGCGCCCGGCATCGAACACCGGCGCACCGAGCTTCTTGCCCGAGAGATCGGCGGCCGTCTTGATGCCGCTTTTCTTCAGCGCCATGATGGACGACGGCGTGTTGTTGTAGACCACCATCACGGCCACGGGCTTGTTGGGCGCATCGGGGTTGTTGGCATGGAACTCCATCACCGCGGCCAGATCGGCAAAGCCCATGTCGTAGGTGCCCGAAGCCACGCGCTGCACCGCTCCGCCCGAGCCGCTGCCGGCATCGACCTGCACGTCCAGGCCTTCGGCCTTGAAGTAGCCCTTGGCCACCGGCTGCAGGAAGAACGCCGCCGGACCTTCGAAGCGCCAGTCGAGCTGGAACTTGATGGGCGTGTCGGCCGCATGGGCGGCAAGGCACGACAGGGCGAGGGCGGCCGCGCCGGCCTGCAGGAAGAAACGCTTGTGCATGGTGGTCCTTGAAACGAATAAGGCAAGTGACCATGACAGCGCAAAAACAATGCCAGCTTGCGCAGGCCGGCACGCGCCGCTGCAGCGGCCCGCCTGCACCGATGCGGTGCGATAGAAGTTGCATACAGTGCTTGCATACATTTACTGTGGCGTCGTCGTGCGCCGAGTTGGTGCGTATTTGCTGGGCGGTTGTCTTGCCGCCGGGCCGCCCCAAGGCAAGGCGGCCCCCCTGGGGGGCAGCGCAGCTACGCGCAGCGAGCCAGCGTGGGGGCGGTTGTCTTGCCGCCGGGCCGCCCCAAGGCAAGACGGCCCCCCTGGGGGGCAGCGCAGCTACGCGCAGCGAGCCAGCGTGGGGGCGGTTGTCTTGC
>Ga0308165_1000218_pt1 | contig 137187 bp, 116 predicted proteins | sample PhyWR2_FD_201032 | JGI IMG/M metagenome (GOLD analysis project Ga0308165, IMG submission 201032) | Phyllosphere microbial communities from UC Gill Tract Community Farm, Albany, California, United States - DLSLW.R2 | ecosystem: Host-associated > Plants > Phyllosphere > Unclassified | place... | reverse complement strand
TTTGGGTCAAACGAGGTACAGTTCTGTTTATGTGTGGCATTTTCAGTAAAGAAGTCCTGAGTAAACACGTTGTCGTTGAATACCGCTTCTCTGCCGAACCTTATATTAGTGCCTCATGCAGTAATGTCTCAGTTTTATCTCAGTCAAGCCTGCGGGCTAAGAAAACACTCTAAGGAATTTTGCAAATGGCAAAGATTAAAGGTCAAGTTAAGTGGTTCAACGAGTCTAAAGGTTTTGGTTTCATTACTCCTGCTGACGGCAGCAAAGACGTGTTCGTACACTTCTCTGCAATCCAGGGTAACGGCTTCAAAACTCTGGCTGAAGGCCAGAACGTTGAGTTCGAAATTCAGGACGGCCAGAAAGGCCCAGCTGCAGTTAACGTAACTGCTATCTGATCGAACCACTGCTGACTGAAGTGCTTTGCACTTCGATCTCAGATATAAAGCCTCGCACATGCGGGGCTTTTTTATTCTCTTATCTTTCAAATTATTACTAATCATCCTCTTGTTAGTAACTTGTTGCAAAGCTACGAGGTTATTAGCATTGTTTTTCCACCAGACTGTCAGCTTTTCCCGTTAAATCAGGGCGTTGTTTAATTGTCCTGGGGTTCAGGTGAAAAAGAAAACGATAATGACCACCGGAAACTTTACTCCGGCACGTTTTGCTCTGCTGTGTCTTGCCATCTTTTGTAGTCTCGCTTTCCTGCTTGGTCGCGTCGCCTGGCTGCAAATCATCAAGCCCGACAATCTGGTTAAGCAGGAGGATATGCGCTCCCTGCGGGAAGTGGCTATTGATGCCCCGCGCGGCATGATTATTGACAGGCAGGGCAGGCCGCTTGCCGTCAGCGTCCCCGTTCGTGCCGTCTGGGCCGATCCCAAAACGGTACTGGCGAAAGGCGGAGTAGGTTATGACGACCGCTGGCAGGCGCTGGCGAATGCGCTGCATATTTCCCTCGGCACGCTTGCGTCGCGAATTAACGGTAATCCTCAGGGACGCTTCATCTATCTGGCGCGCCAGGTGGACCCCGCCCAGGCGCAGTGGATCGACAAACTCAATTTGCCAGGTATAAACCTTCGCGATGAGTCCAGGCGCTTTTATCCGGCCGGGCACGTAGCCGCAAACCTTATTGGCTTTACCAACATTGACGGTCAGGGCATAGAGGGCGTTGAGAAAAGCTTCAATAGCCAGCTGACGGGCAAGGCAGGGGTAAGGCAGGTGCGTGAGGACCGTTATGGGCGCGTGGTCGAGAATCTGACCGAAGTGGCACCGGTGCCTGCGCATAACGTTCAGCTCAGCATTGACGAGCGCCTGCAGACCATCACCGAAGATGCGCTGGATAACGCGGTGGCCTGGAACAAAGCCGAGTCGGGTGCGTCTGTGCTGATTAATATCCAAACGGGCGAAATTCTGGCGATGGCGAATTTCCCTGACTTCAACCCCAACAACCGGGAAGGGGCAACGCTGAATGATTTTCGCAATCGCGCCATTAGCGACACCTTTGAGCCAGGGTCTACCGTCAAACCCCTGGTACTGATGACCGCCCTTCAGCAGGGGCTGGTTCAGCCGGACAGCGTCATTGACACCCATCCCTACATGTTGGACGGGCACCGGATCCGCGACGTAGGCTACTACCCGGAGCTCACCATGACCGGGATCCTGCAAAAATCAAGCGATACGGGCGTGTCCCGCCTGTCGCTGGCAATGCCCATACAGCGCCTGCTGGATACCTATAAGAACTTCGGCTTTGGGACCAGCACCGGGCTTGGACTAACGGGCGAAAGCGCCGGGCTACTGCCACAGCGTAAATTCTGGAGCCAGCTCGACCGCGCGACCTTTGCCTTCGGATACGGCCTGATGGTGACGCCATTACAGCTGGCGCATGTCTACGCCACCATAGGCAGCTACGGGCTGGAGCGTCCTCTGTCGATCACGCGCATTGATCCCCCGGTCATTGGCAGGCGCGTCATGCCAGAGGAGATTGCCCACGAGGTGGAGCACATGATGGAGAGCGTGGCGTTACCTGGCGGCGGGGGCGTTAAGGCCGCCGTGCGTGATTATCGCGTGGCGGTAAAAACCGGAACGGCTAAAAAGATCGATGATAAGGGGCAATACGTCGACAAATATGTCGCCTATACCGCAGGTGTCGCACCCGCCAGCGATCCGCGTTTTGCGCTGGTGGTGGTCATCAACGAGCCGCAAAACGGCGCGTATTACGGCGGCGCTGTCTCTGCCCCCGTATTTAGCGAAATTATGGGTAACGTTCTGCGGCTTGAAAACGTGAAGCCTGACGGCCTGGCGGCAGATTCTGACCACCTGATCGTGATGCGGTAAGCCAGGCGTTTATAACCCGTGCGAATAGCGTTACACTTCGCACTTTGGTTTATGCCCCGGAGTCGCCATGTCCTTCAGCTGTCCTCTTTGCCACGCGCGTTTAACGCGCTCTGATAAAAGCTTTATCTGTCCGCAGGGACATCAGTTTGATATGGCGAAAGAAGGGTATGTGAATCTGCTCCCCGTGCAGCACAAGCGCTCCCGCGATCCGGGGGACAGCGCAGAAATGATGCAGGCACGCCGCGCGTTTCTGGATGCCGGGCATTATCAGCCCTTAAGAGAGACCGTCGCGGCGGTTCTGGGTGAAAAACTCACGGACAACGCTACGGGTATGCTTGATATCGGCTGCGGAGAAGGTTACTACACCGCAACCTTTGCCGAAGTTGCCCGCGAGAAGGGGGTAGAAACCTTTGGCCTGGATGTGTCGAAAGTGGCGATACGCGCGGCGGCAAAACGCTATTGCGCGGTTACGTTCTGCGTGGCGTCCAGCCACAGGCTACCGTTTGACGATGGCAGCATGGATGCCGTGGTGCGCATTTATGCGCCCTGCAAGGCCGACGAGCTGGCTCGGGTGGTGAAAGCGGGGGGATGGGTCATCACCGTCACGCCAGGTCCGCGTCATCTGATGGAGCTAAAAGGGCTTATCTACGACGAAGTGCGTCTGCATGCGCCACACTCGGAGCAGCTGGCGGGTTTTACGCTGAAGCAGGAACAATCGGTGGCGTATGAGATGACGCTTAAAGGGGATGAAGCCGTGGCGCTGCTGCAGATGACGCCGTTTGCATGGCGGGCAAAACCAGAGGTGTGGGAAACGCTAGCGGCGCAGTCAGAATTTCGCTGCCAGACGGATTTTAGTATCCACTGCTGGCAGCGCGAAGATTAACCGGCGAAGTGTGCCCAGAGGATTTGGGCACCAATGCCGATTAGCACAATACCGCCCAGGATTTCGGCTCGCTTACCCAACAGCGGGCCGATAAACCGACCGACCATCATTCCCAGCGTTGACATAATCAGCGTTGCGCAGCCAATCGCCAGCGCGGTGGCAATGATATTGACCTGCAAAAATGCCAGACCGACCCCGACCGCCATTGCGTCAAGGCTGGTGGCAATCGCCGTAGTGACCAGCAGCCAGAAACCGTGACGGTGCAACGGCGGTTCGTCTTCATCGCTGTTACCGCGAAAACCTTCTATCACCATTCGCCCGCCGAGGAACACCAGCAGTACGAACGCAATCCAGTGGTTCCATTCAAGAACAAACTGGCTGGCAAGCATGCCAAGACCCCAACCGAGAAGCGGCGTCAGCGTTTCGATAGCGCCAAAAATGAGGCCAGTGCGGAGTGCTTCAGAAAATTTAGGTTTGTGGAGCGTGGCGCCTTTTCCGATGGAGGCAGCAAATGCGTCCATGGACATGCCAAAAGCGAGAAGGATCGTAGCGGAGATATTCATAACAGCGTCCAGACCGGGGATATCCATATGACACATCACTGCCCCCAGTAAACAGCAGTTGATGTATCTATGGTCTCGCCTGATCACGATGCACACTGAATGTGCTGAAAGCGATCCGTACGTGCCACGTTTTTCAACGAGTATGTTGACACGTACATTTCCTGAAAACAGGAAATCGGCTACTCCCCAACGACGGGCGCAACCTTAACATATTTTGAGAATATAAAACAACAACAGGGGCGTATTAATTTATTAACTTGTTTGATAACGATTTTCATTTAGGTTTAAGCGTAAAGATATCGTTAATAAATATAAGTGAAATATTAAAGCGGATATAGCTTTGGCTATATTGTTTTCATGACAATATTACACAATATAGCCAGTGCTATATATCTAACTTACTGAACTTTAACGATTAGTTTGTATATGCTTTCCAGGTCTTCAATATTCTTGACCCGGATGAGAAGGCGGCGCTGTTCTAATTGCATCACCAGGACGCCATCTTCCGATAAATTCATCTCTTTAATGCGGTTATATTCTATCCATACATTGGCGAAGAAAAACCCACGCTGTTTAAAGATGATTTTCGGGGTACGGATCCAGAACAGGTAAATGGCCATTAATGCCAGCGCACATAATAACCATGTGGTTAATATTGCACCGTGGCTGGTCACGTTGTTGTAAATAAGGATGACGATAAGGCCCGCAAAGATAAACGCATCAACGCGTCCTCGGCGCAGGAGGGGAAGGGAGAGTAGCGTCTCGCCGTGGCGGCGGGGCATGATGAACTCGTCATAGATCGCGTAAGCCAGAAGGGCAACAACAAATAAAATTAATACGATGTCCGTGACAGTCATTCATCCTCCAGATAAAAAAAACCGGGGGCAAGCCCCCGGTACAGTACTGATTTATTACAGGCCCAGCAGGCCGATAGCGTAGCCAACGATACCGATGACGAAGAAGCCAACGATGATCCACAGCGCGTTCACTTTCTTACGCAGCAGCCACATGCAGGCGAAGGTCAGCAGCAGCGGCACCAGGCCAGGCATCAGCTGGTCCAGGATGGTCTGCACGGTGGTCACGCGCGTTTGTCCATCCTGGCCGGTGATGGTTGACACCACCAGCGGGATGTTCACGTGCGTCCACTTGTTCACCAGCGCCCCCATGACAAACAGGCCGAGAATTGACGCCCCCTCGGTCAGTTTCTGCAGGAAGCCGCCGCCCATATCCTGAACGATATCAACACCTTTTTTGTACCCGTACGCTACGCCGTAATAACGGGTCAGCAGACGCACCGCATTGAACAGGATGAAGAACAGCAGAGGGCCGAGCAGGCTGCCGCTCATGGCGATACCCGCGCCCAGCGCTGCGAAGACCGGACGCACGGTACCCCAGAAGATCGGGTCACCAACGCCCGCCAGCGGCCCCATCAGACCGACTTTGATACCGTTGATGGCACCATCGTCGATCTCTGCGCCGTTAGCGCGCTGCTCTTCCATCGCCAGCGTAACGCCCAGAACCGGAGCGGCTACGTAAGGATGGGTGTTAAAGAATTCCAGGTGACGCTTAATCGCCTGACGACGCGCTTCGTTGTTTTCCGGATACAGGCGTTTGATCGCCGGTACCATGGAGAAGCAGAAGCCCAGCGCCTGCATACGTTCAAAGTTCCATGAACCCTGGAACAGGTTAGAACGAATGAACACGCCACGAATATCACCCGGAGTGAGTTTCTTCTCAGTGGTAGTTTTTGTCATATCAACCATTTCGCTCACCTGCTAGTCCAGTTCGTTATCGAGATCGTTTTTACCAGCAGCCTGCGCTGTGGCACCCGCGACGCGGTTATATTTCGGGCTCAGCTGGATGTAGAGAACTGCCATCACCGCGCCAATCACACCCAGCGCAACCAGGTTGAACTCGGTGAAGGCTGCGGTAACGAAGCCGAGGTAGAAGAACGGCATCAGGTAGCCTGCACGCATCATGTTGATGACCATTGCATAACCTACCACCACGATCATACCGCCCGCGATGTTCAGACCGCCGGTAACCACTTCTGGAATGGCGTTCAGCATGCTCTGTACTTCACTGGTACCGACAGAGATAGCAACGATAACCGCCGGGATTGCGATACGCATCGCCTGAAGGAACAGGGACGATACGTGTATCCACGACAGGGCCGTGAGGTTGCCGTTTTCGGCCGCCTTATCTGCCGCGTGCTGGAAGGCAACGGTGATGGTACGGACGATGATGGTCAGTACCTGGCCTGCGGCTGCCAGTGGAATGGCAAGGGCAATACCGGCGCCGATGCTTTGGTGACCCGCAATAACCAGAACGGTCGAAATAATGGACGCCAGCGCGGCATCAGGCGCAACGGCCGCACCGATGTTCATCCAGCCAAGGGCGATCATTTCCAAAGTACCACCGATGATGATACCGGTTTTCATATCACCGAGAACGGCACCGATCAACGTACAGGCCACCAGCGGGCGGTGGAACTGAAATTCATCAAGTACGGATTCCATACCCGCAATACATGCGACGACGAACACCAGCACAATCTGAAGAGTGGTAATCTCCATTGTACTTCTCCTATTACATAAGCTTTATGTGAAAAACCGGCGCGGACTTATTTCCCCACTTTGCCGATCAAATCCATCATTTTCAGTCTCTGATCCGTGGAAACCTTACGGGCTTCCAGCTCAATACCGCGCGCATTCAGCTTGTTGAACGCCTCGATATCTTTCGCATCAACTGAAATCGCATTGTTGACCTGCGTCTTGCCCTGACGGAAAGCCATCCCGCCGATGTTAACGGAGGTGATTTTCACGCCGCCCTCAACAATGCGCTCGACGTCTGTCGGGTTGGTGAACAGGAGCATCACGCGCTCGCCCGCATATTTCGGGTTGTTATAAACGCGGATCATCTTGGCGACGTCCACCACGTGCGCGGTCACGCCCGGCGGTGCCACCTGAGTCAGAAGGGTACTGCGCACCTTGTCAGCGGCGACGTCGTCGCTGACCACAATAATGCGCTTAACGTTGGTCTCTTTGGTCCAGCGTGTTGCCACCTGGCCGTGGATCAGACGGTCATCGATACGCGCGAGGCCAATAACCATGTAATCATTTGGCCCCATTGGTTTCGCTGGCGCGGCGGCTTTTGGCGCGGCAGCGGCCGGTGCAGGTTTTTCAACCGGCTGTGCTTTCAGCGCTTTCACGCCTTCGCGACCGGTTTCGACCGCCAGCGCGACCAGCTCATCGAAACCTGGGTTGTCGTCGCGCGCCATGAAGGTTTCCACCAGCATTGGGATATTTACCCCTGCGACAACTTCGTAATGCTCTTTATCGATGACAATGCGGCTGGCAGCATTGAACGGACTGCCACCCCACGTATCAACGAGAAACAGCACGCCTTTGCTGGTATCCAGCTTCTCAAGCTGAGCGTTGTATTTTTCTATCAGCGTCTCGGCATTTTCACCGGGAACGAAATCGATCCAGCCGACGTTTTCCTGCTCGCCCAACAGCATCTCTGCCGTTTTGAGTAACTGCTCTGCAGCCCAACCATGTGTGCCTATGACAATAGCAATGGTCACTTGCTACCTCCTTTTATTATCATTTATACGCCTGCCAGGCAGTCGTACTGAGAATCGTATTGGCGTACCGAATCGATTCAGATAAGGGTTAGAGTTCAATAAACTAAGACTTCCGCGATTTATTTTAGATAGTGAAAAAATAATTTATGTGATGAAGATCCGTAATTTAGCTACGCATTGCAGAATTTTCTGTAATGTAAAACACATGTGTTACAGAAGTTTGCAAAGGAACGTAAATCTTTGCTAAAAACCTGTTGTCTCTGATATGTTTAGCCTCCGTTTAATCGATCAGGAGTATAGGGCTACAGCCCACTATATGGACCGTCACCGACGTCAGTCATCTACAAGGCCATTTCGCGCCACTTTCACCGGCTATCCACGCCACGCATCGACTCTGTCATCCTTTGATTTGCCCAATTTGCTTGCGGCACCGTTTCGTCATTCCTTTAGCAGGAGCTTGTCATGGAATTCTTAATGGACCCGTCAATCTGGGTAGGATTGCTCACGCTGGTCGTACTTGAGATCGTTCTCGGTATTGATAACCTGGTGTTTATCGCCATCCTTGCGGATAAGCTGCCGCCAAAACAGCGTGATAAAGCACGTCTGATTGGCCTCTCGCTGGCGCTGATTATGCGACTCGGGCTGCTCTCCGTTATTTCGTGGATGGTCACGCTGACCAAGCCGCTGTTCTCCGTCATGGATTACACTTTCTCCGGGCGTGATTTAATCATGCTTATCGGGGGTATATTCCTGCTCTTCAAAGCGACAACGGAGCTACACGAACGGCTTGAGAACCGTCAGCACGATGATGGTCACGGTAAGGGCTACGCCAGCTTCTGGGTTGTTGTCCTGCAGATTGTGGTGCTTGATGCGGTCTTCTCGCTGGATGCGGTCATTACTGCTGTCGGTATGGTGAACCACCTGCCGGTGATGATGGCGGCGGTTGTCATTGCTATGGCGGTCATGCTGCTGGCCTCGAAACCGCTGACGCGTTTCGTGAACCAACATCCGACGGTCGTTGTACTGTGTCTGAGCTTCCTGTTGATGATTGGTCTGAGCCTGGTTGCAGAAGGCTTTGGCTTCCATATTCCGAAAGGCTACCTGTACGCCGCGATTGGCTTCTCGATTCTGATCGAGCTGTTCAACCAGATTGCGCGTCGTAACTTTATCAAGCAGCAGTCGAATCAGCCGCTGCGCGCCCGTACCGCAGATGCGATTTTGCGTCTGATGGGCGGCCGCCGTCAGGTTAACGTGCAGTCGGATAGCGAAAACCGTAACCCGGTTCCGGTGCCTGAAGGCGCGTTCGTTGAAGAAGAGCGCTACATGATTAACGGCGTGCTCTCGCTGGCCTCCCGCTCCCTGCGCGGCATTATGACCCCGCGCGGTGAAATCAGCTGGGTGGATGCCAACCTGAGCGTCGATGAAATTCGTCAGCAGCTGCTCTCTTCGCCGCACAGCCTGTTCCCGGTATGTCGCGGCGAGCTGGATGAGATCATCGGCGTGGTGCGCGCGAAAGAGATGCTGGTGGCGCTGGAAGAGGGCGTCAATGTTGAAGCCATCGCCGCCGCTTCGCCTGCTATCGTGGTGCCGGAAACGCTGGATGCCATCAACCTGCTTGGCGTGTTGCGCCGCGCGCGCGGAAGCTTCGTTATCGTCACCAACGAGTTTGGCGTGGTGCAGGGCCTTGTGACGCCGCTGGACGTGCTGGAAGCGATCGCCGGTGAGTTCCCGGATGCGGATGAAACCCCGGAAATCGTTGCCGACGGTGACGGATGGCTGGTGAAGGGTGCGACCGATTTGCATGCGCTTTCGCATACGCTGGGGCTGGAAAACGTCATTAACGATGAAGAAGACATTGCCACCGTTGCCGGTCTGGTGATTTCAGTCAACGGTCAAATCCCGCGCGTCGGGGACGTTATCGAACTGCCTCCGCTGCACATTACGATCGTTGAAGCCAACGACTATCGCGTGGACATGGTGCGTATTGTTAAAGAGCAATCTGCGCACGACGAAGATGAGTAAATCGTCTTAACGCAGCGGCATTAAGGGCACAATGTGTCCGTTGTGATGCGCTGGCGGGGGGGAACTCCCCGCCAGCCATACTGGAAAGTCCCGCAGCGGCATTGGCCGCGCAAAGAAAAACCCCTGCAGGATGGACACGCCGTGTCGACGCAAATACTGTGACTGCTCCTCTGTTTCAACCCCTTCCGCAACCAGTTCGATATTCAGCCGCTGACCCAGCGCGATAATGATATCCGTCACCGTTGAGTTAACCGCATCCGTACCAATGGCGGTGGTGAAGGATTTATCGATTTTCAGCACGTCCGGGTGGAGCTTCTCGAGCCATGAAAGCGAGCTGTTTCCGGTGCCAAAGTCATCAATGGCGAGCTTAACCCCTTTGCGGTGCAGCTCACGAACAACCCGATAATCCACGTCCAGCAGGGCATCACGCTCTGTCAGTTCAACGATCAGCTGCTGTACAGGGCTGGCGCTAAACCACGCGCGATTAAGATCCTGTATCAGTGTGGCGCGTCGGAAGTGGCTGGCGGCAACGTTGATACCGATGTGAAAGCTGGAGGTCGCGGGGAAATAGCCTATCTGACGTACGGTTTCGCTGATGACGTGGCGGGTGAGCGGAACGATCAGGTTATGTTCCTCCGCCAGCGGAATAAACACGTCTGGCGAAATCCAGCCCTGGCGAGGATTATTCCAGCGCAGCAGGATCTCGACGCCGACACAGTCCTGGGTGCGGGCGTTCACTAGCGGCTGACAGAATAGCTCAAACTCACCTGCCGCGAGCCCCATGTTGATTTCCCACGTAAAGCTCATTCGCCGGGCGGTCGCAAGCCAGGCAATATAGCCCAGCAGTAAGCTCAGCATCAGTGCCAGCGGCAGCTGCGTGGGTAAATTCTTTAACGCCATCCTGCCGGGGCCGGGCCCGCTCACCGTAATGCTGAACGGGTAATGCGTTGAGGCCTGGTGAAGACGTGAATCGCCCTCATCGAAGGCCAGGGTATCCGTCACCTGTTGGCCGTATCGCAGGAAATTATCCCCCACGGTAAGTACGACATCGGCGATCAGCGGCCGCTGCGGCTCGAGGATCATTTTGGTGATGAGGTCGATATTGACGATCTCCATCACCCCATCGTTCCCATCCCCAGAGGCCGGGTACCACTGAATCAGAATGGGGCTGCCCTTCAGCAGCCACTGGTCAGTGGATAAAATTAGCTTTGGCTCGGCGGAGGGTAAAATGGGCTGGAATTCGCTGACAGGCACGTTCCGCGAACCGAAGATACTTGAACAGTAGAGGATTCCGTCTTTAATCAGCGCAATGGATCTTACGGTTTGCAGAATGGCCGCCTGTTTCCGCAATACCAGATGGGCCTGCGGGCAGGATCCACCGACCAGCGCCAGCAGCACCTCACGCCGGTTTTCCAGCGAAAGCAGGACCTTATCAAGGGAGCGAACCGTGTGCTGAGCGAAATCCTGGATACGTTCCTGATTTAAATTACGTTGTGAAATAAAGCGAATACCCAACGTCAGGACGAGCGTGACGAGCGCAACCGTCACACAGACGATAACGCGTTTTCGGCGATAGTCTTTGATGATCGTTTGTGCATTTTGCATGAACGGTCGCTCGGTAAGCCACCGGCCCCAAAAGCCGGACGCAACAGAGAAAGTGTAGTGGGGAATGCGTAATGAGACGAGACGTGAGGGGAAAATCGCCCATCCGTTGCAGATGGGCGAGACGAAGTATTAGTCGCACTGCACCTTGATGGCCAGGCCACCGCGCGAGGTTTCACGGTACTTCGCGTTCATGTCCTTGCCGGTTTCGTACATGGTCTCGATAACCTTATCCAGCGAGACGCGAGGTTCGCTGGTACGGCGCATGGCCATACGAGAGGCGTTGATCGCCTTCACGGAGGCAATCGCGTTACGCTCAATGCACGGCACCTGCACCTGGCCTGCTACCGGGTCGCAGGTAAGGCCGAGGTTATGCTCCATGCCAATTTCCGCGGCCACACACACCTGCTCAGGGCTTGCACCCAGCAGTTCCGCCAGGCCAGCCGCCGCCATCGAACAGGCCACGCCCACTTCACCCTGACAGCCCACTTCTGCACCGGAGATGGACGCGTTCATTTTGTAAAGCGCACCGATCGCACCCGCGGCCAGGAAGTAGCGAATATAAATATCCGGCGTCACAGGCTCGATAAAGTGGTCATAATAGGCCAGAACGGCAGGAACAATCCCGCATGCGCCGTTGGTTGGCGCCGTAACGACGCGTCCACCGGCTGCGTTTTCTTCATTCACGGCCAGCGCGAACATGTTCACCCAGTCGACCACGTTCATCGGGTCGTTGGAGTACTTATCCGTTGTCACCAGCATACGGCGCAGCGCGGAGGCACGACGCGGTACGCGCAGTGGGCCAGGCAGCACGCCTTCAGTGTTAATTCCGCGATCGATACAGGCCTGCATGGTTTGCCATACGTTCGCAAAATAGTCTTCAATCTCTTTTTTGCTGTGCAGCGCCAGTTCGTTCTGCATCACCATGCCGGACAGCGACAGGCCGGTCTCCTTGCAGTAACCCAGCATCTCGGAGGCGAACTTGAAGGGATACGGCACGGTGACATCACCGGCGCTCTCTTTGCCAAAATGCTCTTCGTCAACGATAAAACCGCCGCCGATGGAGTAGTAGGTTTTGCTGTAAATCTCTTTATCGCCGTTCCAGGCGTGGATGGTCATACCGTTTTCATGCAGCGGCAGGTTGTCACTGCGAAAACGCATGCCGTCATCCTGCGGAAAATCCACTTCGCGCTGGCCGTTAGCCAGCAGCAGGCGACCGCGCGTTTCCACGTCACGGATGAATGCCGGAATGGCATCAATATCTACAGTGTCCGGCATGTTTCCTGCCAGACCCATAATTATGGCGATATCGGTGTGGTGGCCTTTACCCGTTAATGACAGCGAGCCGTAGACGTCCACGGCAACACGGGTAACGCTTTCCAGTAATCCTTTTTCGACCAGATCATCGACGAACTGTTTACCGGCCTTCATCGGCCCTACAGTGTGGGAAGAAGAAGGACCAATCCCCACTTTGAACATGTCGAATATACTAATCACTTTTACACTCCTGACAGGGTTACCGGGGTTCCAGTAACGATGTTATAACTGCGCATAGTGTAAGAGGGAACACCCACCGCGGCTTAACTATTCACATGAATTAAACTAATGGTTAACGATGGTTTTGCTAATAGCGCGACAGCGATCGCAAACCTGATTAAAAAGCGCGGAATGTAAAGTATAGTCAAGGTTTCAGGCCGATTTGCAGCGCCAGCTCACGAATGATGCCAGCGGTCATGCCCCAGACAAAATAATGCTGATACCACGACAGCCAGACCCGATGATCGTGTCCGCGGCGGTGAATATCCAGCGGGTGATAACGGCTCAGGCGCAGCGCCTCTTCCAACGGCATTTCAAACACCGCAGAGACTTCATCGACGCTGGCGTGATAATGAAGGTTTGGCGGAATGATCCCCACCACCGGCGTCACCTGAAATCCGGTAACGCTGTCGACCGGAGGGAGTACCCCAACGATCTCAACGGACTCAGGCGGAATGGCGACCTCTTCATGCGCTTCGCGCAGTGCGGCTGCAATCAGCGAGGCATCGGTACTGTCCACCGCGCCGCCCGGAAAGGCGACCTGACCGGCATGTTTACGCATATGCGGCGAGCGCTGCGTGAGCAGCAGGCCCGGCTGTTCGCGACGCACCACCGGGATCAGCACTGCCGCCTGGCGCTGATTCAACGCCTCACGGTTGACCTGGGGACGCAATAGCTGAAAGCGTGACAGAAAATTATCCAGCGTCAGGTTCTCTTTCTCCACCCGTTATGTCTCCAGCTGTTGAAGGATACGGTTTACTTTATCAAACGTTTCCTGATATTCCGCGTCAACCTGACTGTCGGCAACAATGCCGCCGCCTGCGGAGCAGTACAGGCTGCCGTTACAGGCCGTCAGGGTGCGGATGGTGATGCTGGTATCCATGGTACCGCACAGGCTCACGTAGCCGATGCTCCCGCACCAGGCGTTACGGCGGTGCGGCTCCAGCTCATCGATGATCGCCATCGCCCGTACTTTTGGCGCGCCCGTAATGGACCCGCCCGGGAACGCGGCGCGCAGCAGATCGCAGGCGGTGCGCGATGCCGGAAGGCGTGCGGTAATGGTGCTTACCAGATGGTGAACGGCCGGGAAGGGTTCCACCACGAACAGTTCGGGAACGCGCACGCTTCCTGGCTCAGCAACGCGGCCAATATCATTACGCATCAAATCGACTATCATCAGGTTCTCGGCGCGATCTTTTGGTGATGCAGCCAGCTTTTCGGCCTGCTGACGGTCAGCAAGCGGATCGGCCAGGCGCGGCAGCGTGCCTTTTATGGGGCGTGTCTGGATGATGCGGTCAGCAAGATGGATAAAACGCTCCGGTGACAGGCTCAGGATGGCACCCTGCTGCAGGCGCAAAAACGCGCTAAACGGGGCACGGTTGCTGGCGTTGAGGCGGGTGAATGCCTGCCATTCGTCTCCCTGATAGGTTGCCTGGAAACGCTGGGCGAGATTGACCTGGTAACAATCGCCGCTTTGCAGGTACGCCTGAACGCGGGAGAACTTTTCGGCATACGCCTGCGCCGTCATGTTTGAGCGCCAGCCGGAGGTCAGGTTGAAATCTTTCGCTGTTACGGGCTGCTGCGCGTGGAGCCAGGCCAGACGCGCCTGCGCGTCCCCATGGCTAAGCAGGGAAACGACCTGCTTGTGGTGGTCAACGATGATGGCCCAGTCGTATAGCCCCACCGCCATGTCGGGCAGCGGGATATCCGCTTTCGCGACGGTCGGCAGGGTTTCGAAACGGCGACCGAGATCATAACCAAACAGGCCCAGCGCGCCACCCTGAAAAGGCAGATCCGGATCCGGCGTCGCCGTTAAGCCCAGCGCGTCAATCGCTTGCTGAAGCAACATCAGCGGATCGTCCGTTAAGGCCAGGCCGTCAGTCGTCAGGGTTTGTACCGGATCGGCCACCAGAATATCAAAGCGGCTGTAGGGATGGTCAGCGTGGCCCGAGTGCAGAAGCATCGCAAAAGGCAGGTGGCTCAGGCGAGCAAACCAGAACTCCGCGGCGTCAGTACGCCAGGGCAAGGTAATAACAGTGGGGAAGCGCATGTTCATGTGTGGCATACTACCGGGAGCGTGAAATAATTAGCGCGAATAATTTAGCAGGAGTTGACGATGTTTGCAGGTTTACCTTCTCTTAGCCACGAGCAGCAGCAAAAAGCGGTAGAGCGGATCCAGGAGCTGATGAGCCAGGGGATGAGCAGCGGAGAAGCGATCACCGTTGTCGCTCAGGAAATTCGCGCCAGCCATACCGGCGAGCGGATTGTGGCGCGATTTGAGGACGAAGATGAAGAGGAATAATCGGGCTTAGACCGCCGCGATAATCTTAATCTCGACCTTGTATTCCGGTTTCATCAGCGTGGCCTGTACGGTACAGCGTACAGGCGCGTGTCCCGCCACGACCCACGCATCCCAGGCTTTGTTCATCGCCGCGAAATCTTCTTTATTGGCCAGGAAAATGGTCGCATCCAGAATGCGGGATTTATCGCTACCTTGCTTGACGAGTACCGCGTCAATCTGCGCCAGGGTATTTGCGGTTTGCTCGAAAGCATCTGCGTCCAGATTTTCCGGCACGCCGGTGTAGTAGAGCGTCTGGTTGTGGATCACTACGTCAGACCAGCGGGCTTCGGCATCAATGCGCACAATTGTCATAAACCTTTCCTCGTTATTTTTTTCTCTCAGGCGGCAAGACTGCCATATTGTGCTGCCGTCGTCACTATTTGGGGTGGCACAGGACGTGATGGACTGACATAATCCCTGTGCAAAAATACAGTGAGAGAGCACCGTGGCAGACGATTTTTCCCCTGAAGGTCAATTAGCAAAGGCGATCCCCGGCTTTAAGCCGCGCGAGCCTCAGCGACAGATGGCGCACGCCGTTGCCCGCGCCATCGATAAGGCTCAGCCGCTGGTGGTTGAGGCCGGAACCGGCACGGGTAAAACCTATGCTTACCTGGCCCCGGCGCTGCGCGCAAAGAAGAAAGTGATCATCTCGACCGGGTCGAAAGCGCTGCAGGACCAGCTCTACAGCCGTGATTTACCCACGGTGGCGAAGGCGCTGAAATACAAGGGCCGTCTGGCGCTGCTGAAAGGGCGCTCTAACTATCTCTGCCTCGAGCGTCTTGAGCAGCAGGCGCTGGCGGGCGGCGACCTGCCGGTGCAAACCCTGAGCGACGTCATTATCCTTCGGTCATGGGCGAACCAGACCGAAGAGGGTGATATCAGTACCTGTGCGAGCGTGGCGGAAGACTCGCCCGCCTGGCCGCTGGTCACCAGCACCAACGACAACTGCCTCGGCAGCGACTGCCCGCTGTATAAAGACTGTTTTGTGGTGAAAGCGCGTAAAACCGCCATGGATGCGGACGTGGTGGTAGTGAACCACCATCTTTTCCTCGCCGACATGGTGGTCAAGGACAGCGGCTTTGGTGAACTCATTCCCGAAGCTGACGTGATGATCTTCGATGAAGCGCACCAGCTCCCGGATATTGCCAGCCAGTATTTCGGCCAGTCGCTCTCCAGCCGCCAGCTGCAGGATCTGGCGAAAGATTTCACCATTGCCTATCGCACCGAACTCAAAGATACCCAGCAGCTGCAGAAGTGCGCTGACCGTCTGGCGCAAAGTGCGCAGGATTTTCGCCTACAGCTCGGCGAGCCGGGCTATCGCGGCAACCTGCGCGAGCTGCTGGCGGACAAAAATATCCAGCGCGCGCTGCTGCTTCTCGATGATGCGCTCGAGCTTTGCTACGACGTGGCAAAGCTGTCGCTCGGACGCTCCGCGCTGCTGGATGCCGCCTTCGAGCGCGCCACGCTCTATCGCGGGCGCCTCAAACGGCTGAAAGAAATTAACCAGCCGGGCTTCAGCTACTGGTATGAATGCACCTCGCGCCACTTCACGCTGGCCCTGACGCCGCTGACGGTGGCGGATAAATTTAAAGAGGTGATGGCGCAAAAGCCGGGCAGCTGGGTGTTCACCTCCGCCACGCTGTCGGTCAATGACGATCTACACCACTTTACCGAACGTCTGGGCATAGAGCAGGCGGAGTCGCTGCTTCTGCCAAGCCCGTTTGATTATGAAAAGCAGGCGCTGCTCTGCGTTCCGCGCAACCTGCCGTTGCCGAATCAGCCCGGCGCGGCCCGCCATCTGGCGGCGATGCTAAAACCGATGATCGAGGCCAACAATGGCCGCTGCTTTATGCTCTGCACCTCGCACGCCATGATGCGCGACCTGGCCGAACAGTTCCGCGCCACGATGACGCTGCCGGTGCTGCTGCAGGGCGAAACCAGCAAGGGCCAGCTGCTACAGCAGTTTGTCACCGCCGGAAATGCCCTGCTAGTCGCAACCAGCAGCTTCTGGGAAGGCGTAGACGTGCGGGGGGATGCGCTCTCCCTGGTGATCATCGATAAACTGCCGTTCACCTCGCCTGAAGATCCGCTGCTGAAGGCGCGGATGGAAGACTGCCGCCTGCGCGGCGGCGATCCGTTCGACGAGGTCCAGCTGCCGGATGCGGTCATCACCCTTAAGCAAGGGGTAGGGCGCTTGATCCGTGACGTCACCGATCGCGGCGTGCTGGTGATCTGCGACAACAGGCTGGTCATGCGCCCCTACGGCGCCACCTTCCTGGCAAGCCTGCCGCCCGCCCCGCGCACGCGGGATATTAAACGCGCGGTGCGTTTCCTGGCGAACCCAACGGCGGAGTAATTTGCCCCGAAGTGTGCTAAGATGCGCGCCATTTTGTGACTGACCATTGCGAGAGCGCGACGACTGATGCGAATTCTGGCTATTGATACCGCTACAGAGGCCTGTTCCGTAGCCCTGTGGAACGACGGTGCTATCTCTGCTCATTTCGAAGAGTGCCCACGGGAACACACCCAGCGTATTCTGCCCCTGGTGAAATCTATCCTGACCGAGGGCAATACCGCCTTAACCGACCTTGATGCGCTGGCCTATGGCCGCGGTCCCGGCAGCTTTACCGGCGTCCGTATCGGGATCGGTATTGCGCAGGGGCTGGCCCTCGGCGCAGCGCTACCGATGATCGGCGTCTCTACGCTGGCGACCATGGCGCAGGGTGCCTGGCGCATGACCGGGGCAACCCGCGTGCTGGCGGCTATCGATGCGCGCATGGGTGAAGTTTACTGGGCGGAATATACCCGTGATGAAAACGGCGTCTGGCACGGCGAAGAGACCGAAGCCGTGCTGAAGCCCGAAGCGGTCACCGAACGCCTGAAGCAGCTTTCGGGCGAGTGGGCGACGGTAGGCACAGGCTGGCCCGCGTGGCCGGATATGGCGAACGACACGGGCGTCACGCTGATGGACGGCAACATGCTTTTGCCCGCTGCGGAAGATATGCTCCCGATAGCGTGTCAGCTGCTCGCGGCGGGAAAAACCGTGGCAGTTGAACAGGCTGAGCCAGTTTATTTGCGAAACACGGTTGCCTGGAAGAAACTTCCGGGCCGCGAGTGAATCTCAGTAACAGGAACTGAGAAAAAGGAGTCGCATCATGGCGGTTCAGACTAAAGTTGTACGCCTTTTATTGGCAGGCGCTGTTGCCATAGCACTGAGCGGGTGCGTTACCGTTCCTGATGCGATAAAGGGCAGCAGCCCTACGCCACAGCAGGATCTGGTGCGCGTAATGAATGCCCCTGAGCTGTACGTGGGTCAGGAAGCGCGCTTTGGCGGTAAAGTAATCGATGTACAAAACCAGCAGGGGAAAACCCGCCTCGAGATTGCGACTGTGCCGCTGGACAGCGGCGCGCGTCCGGTCCTGGGTGAAGCCTCCCGTGGGCGCATTTATGCGGACGTGAGCGGTTTCCTTGACCCGGTCGATTTCCGCGGGCAGCTGGTGACCGTCGTCGGCCCCATTACCGGAACGGTGCCGGGCAAAATTGGTAATACGCCGTATAAATTTATGACCATGCAGGTGAACGGCTACAAGCGCTGGCGTATAGCACAGCAGATTGTGATGCCACCGCAGCCGATCGATCCGTGGATGTGGGGGCCTCATCCCTATCGTTACGGCTATCCCGGCTGGGGCTGGTATAACCCAGGGCCTGCACAGGTTCAAACAATCGTAACTGAGTAACTTACTGTTATTGTTAGGAAAGAGACAGCGGCTCAGCCGCTGTCTCTGTTTTTTTACGGATAAAACGAAAAAAAAGAGTGACGCGCTTCGCAACCTGTAATCTGAACAATTAATAAACTGGTACGCTGAGTTAATATAATGTTAACAAACTGTTTATTATCGGGGCTGTGATGACGACGAACACTCATTTCAGAGGTGATGCATTGAAGAAGGTTTGGCTCAACCGTTATCCCGCAGATGTGCCTGCGGAGATCAATCCTGACCGTTATCAATCCCTGGTTGAATTATTTGAACACTCGGTTCGGCGCTATGCTGACCAGCCCGCATTCGTGAACATGGGTGAGGTCATGACCTTCCGTAAGCTGGAAGAGCGCAGCCGGGCGTTTGCTGCTTATCTGCAGGAAGGGCTGGGGCTGCAAAAAGGGGACCGCGTCGCGCTGATGATGCCGAACCTGCTGCAATACCCGGTCGCGCTGTTTGGCATCCTGCGAGCGGGCATGATCGTTGTCAACGTTAACCCGCTGTATACGCCGCGTGAGCTTGAGCACCAGCTTAACGACAGCGGGGCGGCCGCCATTGTCATCGTCTCGAACTTTGCCCACACGCTGGAAAAAGTCGTCGACAAAACTCAGGTTAAGCACGTTATCCTGACGCGTATGGGCGACCAGCTCTCCACGGCAAAAGGCACGCTGGTGAACTTCGTCGTGAAATACGTAAAGCGTCTGGTGCCGAAGTATCACCTGCCGGATGCCATTTCCTTCCGCCGCGCGCTGCATGCGGGATACCGTATGCAGTATGTCAAACCGGAAGTGGTATCAGAGGATCTGGCGTTCCTGCAGTACACCGGCGGGACGACGGGCGTCGCCAAAGGCGCGATGCTTACCCACCGCAACATGCTCGCCAACCTTGAGCAGGTGAACGCGACGTACGGCCCGCTGCTGCATCCGGGAAAAGAGGTGGTGATCACCGCGCTTCCGCTGTATCACATTTTCGCGCTGACCATGAACTGCCTGCTGTTTATCGAGCTTGGCGGCCAGAACATCCTGATCACCAACCCGCGTGATATCCCGGGTCTGGTCAAAGAGCTGGCAAAATACCCGTTCACTGCCATGACGGGGGTGAATACCCTGTTTAATGCGCTGCTCAACAATAAAGAGTTCCAGCAGCTTGATTTCTCGTCGCTGCATCTCTCCGCGGGCGGCGGCATGCCGGTTCAGCAGGCGGTTGCCGAGCGTTGGGTTAAGCTGACAGGCCAGTATCTGCTGGAGGGCTACGGCCTGACGGAGTGCGCACCGCTGGTTAGCGTTAACCCGCATGACATCGACTACCACAGCGGCAGCATCGGCCTTCCGGTGCCGTCAACAGAAGCGAAGCTGGTCGATGATGACGATAACGAGGTCGCGCCGGGTGAGCCTGGCGAGCTGTGCGTCAAAGGGCCGCAGGTGATGCTCGGCTACTGGCAGCGTCCGGATGCAACCGACGAGATTATCAAAGACGGCTGGCTGCACACCGGTGATATCGCCGTGATGGATGACGAAGGCTTCCTGCGCATCGTTGACCGCAAGAAGGACATGATTCTGGTGTCCGGCTTTAACGTCTATCCGAATGAAATCGAAGACGTGGTCATGCAGCACAGCGGCGTGCTCGAAGTCGCGGCGGTGGGCGTGCCGTCCGGCAGCAGCGGTGAAGCGGTGAAGATATTTGTGGTCAAGAAAGATCCTTCGCTGAACGAGGAAGAGCTGATAACCTTCTGTCGCCGTCAACTGACGGGCTATAAGGTGCCGAAGCTGGTGGAATTCCGCGATGAACTGCCAAAATCCAACGTCGGAAAGATATTACGACGAGAATTACGTGACGAAGCCCGTGCCAAAGTAGACAATAAGGCCTGAGCTTCACGTTAATCGCCCAGACGCCGGTTAAGCCGGCGTTTTTTATGGGCGCAAACAAAAGAGAATATGATTTGAATTACCAGATGATCACTACCAACGACGAGCTGGCTTCGCTGTGCGAGGTGACGCGTGAGTATCCCGCCATCGCCCTGGATACGGAATTTGTCCGTACCCGGACGTACTATCCGCAGCTGGGTCTGATTCAGATGTATGACGGCAAACATGTCTCGCTGATCGATCCCCTCGGCATCACCGACTGGTCTCCGATGCGCGACCTGCTGCTGGATACTGCCGTAACGAAATACCTGCACGCGGGCAGTGAAGATCTGGAAGTGTTCCTCAATACCTTTGGCATTATGCCGCAGCCGCTGATTGATACCCAGATCCTCGCCGCGTTTAGCGGACGCCCGCTCTCCTGGGGCTTTGCCGCCATGGTGGAGGAGTACACGGGCCTGGCGCTGGATAAAAGCGAATCTCGCACCGACTGGCTAGCCCGTCCGCTGACCGAGCGTCAGCTCGACTATGCGGCCGCCGACGTCTTCTATCTGCTGCCGATTGCCGGACAGCTGATGAAAGAGGCGGAAGCGTCCGGCTGGCTGTCCGCCGCGCTGGACGAGTGCCGTATGACGCAGCAGCGCCGTCAGGAAGTGGTCGATCCGAAAGACGCCTGGCGCGATATCACCAATGCCTGGCAGCTGCGCACCCGCCAGCTGGCCTGCCTGCAGCTGCTGGCCGACTGGCGGCTGCGTAAAGCCCGCGAGCGCGACCTGGCGGTGAATTTTGTGGTGCGAGAAGAACATCTGTGGGCCGTCGCGCGTTACATGCCGGGCAGCATGGGCGAACTGGACAGCATTGGCCTCTCAGGTAGCGAAATCCGCTTCCACGGCAAAACGCTGCTCGCACTGGTGGCAAAAGCGCAGCAAACGGCCGAAGAAGACCTGCCGGAACCGCTGCTGAACCTGATGGATATGCCGGGCTATCGCAAGGCATTCAAGGACATCAAAGCGCTGGTGCAGGAAGTGGCGGCTGAAAGCAAGCTGAGCGCGGAGCTCCTGGCGTCACGTCGTCAGATTAATCAGCTGCTGAACTGGCACTGGAAACTGAAGCCACAGAGTGGTTTACCGGAGATGGTGGCAGGGTGGCGCGGTGAACTGATGACTGAACGTCTGAATCAATTACTCGAATCCTACCCGCGTTAAGAAACTGTAGCCCCGGTAAGCGCAGCGCCACCGGGGGATTGCCGGGCGGCGCGATGCTTGCCCGGCCTACAAAATCACAAACGATTAACGCGACTCTTCCGCCTCTGGCAGCGTGACGTTCAGCTCCAGAATTGAAATATCCCCGTCTTTTTGCTCCAGCTGTACTGTGACCATTTCCGGGTCAATCTGCACGTACTTACAGATCACTTCCAGAATGTCCTTGCGCAGCTGCGGCAGATAGTGCGGCTCGGCGTCGCTACGACGACGCTCCGCAACAATAATTTGCAGACGTTCTTTTGCGATGTTGGCGGTGCTTTTTTTCCGCGAGAGAAAAAAGTCCAGTAATGCCATAACTTATCCTCCGAACAGGCGTTTGAGGAAACCTTTCTTCTCTTCTTCAATGAAGCGGAAAGGACGTTCTTCTCCCAGCAGACGGTCAACGGTATCGGCGTAAGCTTTACCTGCATCTGCCATCGTATCCAGAATAACCGGCTCACCCTGGTTAGAGGCGCGTAACACGGACTGATCTTCCGGGATAACGCCAACCAGTTTGATGCGCAGGATCTCCAGCACGTCTTCCATGCTCAGCATGTCACCTTTGTTCACGCGGCCCGGGTTATAGCGGGTCAGCAGCAGGTGCTCTTTAATCGGTTCCTGACCATTTTCCGCACGGCGGGATTTGGACGCCAGGATACCCAGAATGCGGTCCGAGTCACGAACGGATGAGACTTCAGGGTTGGTGGTGATGATGGCTTCATCAGCGAAGTAGAGCGCCATCAGTGCCCCGGTTTCGATCCCGGCAGGGGAGTCGCAGACGACGAAGTCGAACTCCATCTTTTTCAGATCGTCGAGGACCTTTTCCACGCCTTCACGGGTCAGGGCATCTTTATCACGGGTCTGAGAGGCCGGGAGAATAAAGAGATTCTCGGTGCGCTTGTCTTTAATCAGCGCCTGATTCAGCGTGGCATCGCCCTGAATGACGTTCACGAAGTCATACACAACGCGACGTTCACAACCCATAATCAGGTCCAGGTTACGCAGGCCGATATCGAAATCAATAACGACGGTTTTCTTTCCCTTCTGGGCCAAACCAGTAGCGATGGCCGCGCTGGAGGTGGTCTTGCCAACGCCTCCTTTACCCGAAGTCACAACAATAATGCGTGCCATAGAAATTCCTTGTTAAAAAGGGATCAATTCAACGGTTGAACAGTCAAAGCGTCGTCTGCCAGTCGCAGGCGTGCCGCTTTGCCATAAAATTCGGCTGGGATCTTGTCGCTCAGCCAATATTCCCCTGCGATGGACACCAGTTCCGCCGTCAGGTGAGAACAAAAAATTTGTGCATCCCTGTCGCCGCTTGCCCCTGCAAGCGCGCGCCCACGCATCATACCGTAGACGTGAATATTACCGTCCGCAATCAGTTCCGCACCCGCGCTGACGTGATTTGTAACAATTAGATCACAGTTTGGCGCATAAATACGCTGACCGGAACGAACCGGCACATCAATCAATCGCGTTTTTGTGACAGGTATAACGTTTTGCACCGGAGGCGGGGGCGTTTGAGCGGCAGCAGGCGCCTGACGCGGGGCTTTTTCTTTGCCCTCAGTCAGAATCGGCAGGCCTGCCCGGTCAATTTCCGCTTTCAATTCAGCATCTTTACAGCCGCTGATCCCCACAATGCGCAGCCCGGTAGAGGAGACGGCTTTCTGAAGAAGTTTCCAGTTTACCGGTGCTTCCAGGCCGCTGACGTTGACGACAACGGGGGCATGTTTCAGAAAGGCGGGTGCCTGCGCGATTTTGTCTTCTAACGCCTGACGAATAACCTCGGGTTTTGCATCATGCAAATGAACCACTGATAAGGTGAAGCTACTGCCTTTAAGCTCGATGGGCGTGTTTGACATCCTGGCCTTACTCAATTTGCTATTAACCGCAACAAGTCGATGCGATATTCCGAAGAGTATCAGGCATGTTATAGTCAGGAGTATATTGAGGCAAGCAACCACCCATTAATTCAGAGTAAAAACATGTTTTGTGTGATCTACAGAAGTACAAGCCGTGACCAGACCTATCTTTATGTCGAAAAGAAAGACGATTTTTCCCGCGTACCCGAAGAATTAATGAAAAGCTTTGGTCGTCCTCAGCTGGCGATGCTGCTGCCGCTGGACGGGCGTAAAAAACTGGTGGGTGCCAATCTGGAAAAAGTGAAAAAGGCATTAACCGATCAGGGCTATTATTTACAGCTTCCACCACCACCCGAGAATTTATTAAAACAGCATCTTGAGGTGAACGGAAAGAAATAAACCCGGACACGTCCGGGAACAACACATCAACCGTTTAGGGGTCGACCATGTATCAACATCATAACTGGCAAGGTGCATTACTGGATTATCCCGTCAGCAAAGTGGTCTGCGTAGGCAGCAACTATGCAAAACACATTCAGGAAATGGGCAGCGCGACGCCAGAAGAGCCGGTGCTGTTCATTAAGCCGGAAACCGCGCTTTGTGATATTCGCCAGCCCCTGGCGCTGCCGCAAGGGCTGGGCTCGGTGCACCATGAAGTGGAGCTTGCGGTGCTGATCGGTGCGACGCTGCGCCAGGCCACCGAAGAGCACGTACAGAAAGCGATTGCAGGTTACGGTGTTGCACTCGACCTGACCCTGCGTGATGTTCAGGGCAAAATGAAGAAAGCGGGGCAGCCGTGGGAAAAAGCCAAGGGCTTTGACAATTCATGCCCGATTTCCGGTTTCGTTCCTGTCGCCGAATTTACCGACGATCCGCAGAACACGCCGCTTAGCCTCACGGTAAACGGCGAGATCCGCCAGCAGGGAACGACCGCTGATATGATCCACAAAATCGTTCCGCTGATTGCCTACATGAGCCGCTTCTTTACCCTGAAACCGGGCGATGTGATCCTCACCGGTACGCCAAAAGGCGTTGGCCCGCTCAGTGGCGGAGATGAACTGGACGTCAGTTTTAACGGCCTGTCGCTGAAAACCCGCGTGCTGTAAAATCATTTTGCCGCCCCTAATGGGCGGCAAAACTTGCATCATCGTGCCAGACTCGTTATAAGGTGCGCTTTCTTTTGACGTGTGGACATCCTGATGAACGACATCCCTTTCTGGCAAAGCAAAACGCTCGACGAAATGACCGACGTGGAGTGGGAGTCGCTGTGCGACGGCTGCGGACAGTGCTGTCTGCACAAGCTGATGGATGAAGATTCCGACGAGATCTATTTCACCAACGTCGCCTGCAAGCAGCTGAACATCAAAACCTGCCAGTGCCGCAACTACGAACGCCGCTTCGAGTATGAGCCGGACTGCATCAAACTCACCCGCGAAAATCTGCCTACGTTTGAATGGCTGCCGCACACCTGCGCGTATCGCCTGCTGGCAGAAGGGAAGGATTTGCCGAAATGGCACCCGCTGTTGACCGGTTCAAAAGCCGCGATGCACGGCGAGCGGATTTCCGTGCGCCATATTGCGGTGAAAGAGTCAGAGGTGCGGGACTGGGAAGATCATATTATGAATCACCCTAATCGGTGATAATAAAAAAAACCGCCGAGGCGGTTTTTTTATGTTTGTGCGGCCTGATGCCCTCACCCCAACCCTCTCCCACGGGAGAGGGCGCAAACACTAAAAACGGCAACCGAGTTGCCGTTTTGCTTTTACCTTCCGAACAAATCGCGTTTCTTCGGCTTAAACGGCTGGGCAATCAGCACCAGCAGCGCGACAGCGAAGTAGGCCACAAAAATACCGACCAGCCACTGCGGCATCTCCAGCGACAGGAATTCCCACTGGCGAACGGAGCAGTCGCCGGAGGCGACAAACACCTGCGGCAGCCATTTGTCCAGCGGCAGCCAGCTCGGGAAGCGGGCGGCGAAATCGCAGGTCATAAACGGTGACGGATGCAGCTGCATCATGGTGTGCTGCCAGGACAACTCAATCCCTTTCCACGCGCTGTACAGCCAGATGGCGATCCCCACGTAGCGAAGCGGCGACTTAGGGGCAATCGCACCGACCAGGCCGGCGCCCATAATGCCGAACAGCGCGCAACGTTCATAGATACACAGTACGCAGGGTTTCAGCCCCATCACGTGCTGGAACCACAGCGCGACCATTTCCAGCGCGAAGGCGGTCAGGGCCATTAACAACCACGCTCCGCGACCGCGGGAGCACTGGTTCAAAAATCTCAACATAATCATTTCCCTGGAACATGCTTAGAAAGCGCAGTGTAAACGAATTCGTTTTATGCGCCACCGGAACCTGACGAAATAAAACGTAATCGGATGTTTATCACGCGAAAAGGCAAACGGGCAGCGAACTGCCCGAGAGACCTGTTTTATTGCGCCGCAAGTATACCTGCTTGTATTAACCATTGCGTATAAGGAATGAGGGTAAATTTGACGCACAGCAAGCCCACGATCGTCAGCACCAGCGTATAGGGCAGCGCCATCCACACCATTTTTCCATAAGAAAGCCGTATGAGCGGCGCGAGGGCAGAAGTGAGCAGAAACAGGAAGGCGGCCTGACCGTTTGGCGTTGCCACCGAAGGCAGGTTGGTCCCGGTGTTGATCGCGACCGCCAGCAGCTCAAACTGGCCTGCGCTTACGGCACCGTGCTCCATGGCCGCTTTAGCCTCATTGATATACACCGTACCGACAAAAACGTTATCTGAAATAGACGACAGCAGGCCGTTAAACAGATAAAAGAGCGTCAGCTGCGCGTCGGCGTCTGCCTGCAGCACGAAGGCAATAATCGGCGAGAACAGCTGCTGGTCGATGATGACCGCCACAACTGCGAAAAACACCGCCAGCAGGGCAGTAAACGGCAGGGCCTCGGTAAAGGCTTTGCCGATAGCATGTTCATCCGTCACGCCGGTAAAGCTGGTAGCCAGAATAATCACGGAGAGGCCAATCAAACCCACTTCAGCAAGATGGAACGCCAGCGCAGCGATAAGCCAGACGCCAATAATTCCCTGTGCGATAAGACGCAGCGTATCCTGCCGGGTGCGCTGGCTTCGGCTCTGCTGGTCGAACTTATGCAGCTCCTGACGCACGGGCTCGGGCAGCAGTGCGCCATAGCCAAATACCCTGAATTTCTCTACCAGTAGACAGGTGATTAATCCGCAAACCAGCACCGGCACGCTGACCGGCGCCATGCGCAGAAAGAACTCGCCGAAGTGCCAGTCCGCGGCTTTGGCGATGATCAGGTTTTGCGGTTCACCTACCATGGTCATGACGCCGCCGAGCGCCGTACCTACGCCTGCATGCATCATCAGGCTTCGCAGAAACGCGCGGAACTGCTCCAGAACCTCACGGTTATGCGCATCTACGTGGCTGTCGTCCTGCAGGTCCTCCCCCGGACGCGAAGAGGCCACGCGGTGATAAATACCGTAGAACCCGACGGCAACGCTGATCACGACCGCAACAACCGTCAGCGCATCCAGGAATGCAGACAGGAATGCGGCTGCAACACAAAAAGCTAGCGACAGGATCGTTTTCGAGGGAATGCTCAGCAGCAGGCGGGTGAAGATAAACAGCAGGAGCTGTTTCATAAAGTAGATACCCGCCACCATGAACATCAGCAGCAAAAGCACCTCGAGGTTTGAGGCCAGCTCTTCTTTGACATGTTCGGCGCTGGTCATGCCGATAGCCACCGCTTCAAATGCCAGCAGCCCTCCGGGCAGCAGCGGGTAGCATTTCAGCGCCATCGCCAGGGTGAAGATAAACTCAGCGACTAGCATCCACCCGGCAATAAACGGGTTCACGTAAAACAGGATGGGGTTAACGACCAGGAATACCAGAAGTGTCAGTTTGTACCAGTCAGGCGACTGGCCTAAAAAATTGCGCCACAGCGCGCGGCCAAATGAAATTTCCACGACAGACGTCCTTCCCCGTCAGATGAATCAAAACATCAGTATACGCAAAAAAGCCGCTCGAGAGGGGCACAACGCCATTTTGTAAATTTCATGAAAATGAAACGGCGATCCCTCTTTTCTCTCTTTGCTGCGCTACCTGCGTCTGCGAGCCTCTGGTATGATGAGTGCAATTTGCTAAAGCTGTGTAATGGAAATCTCACTATGGTCATTAAGGCGCAGAGCCCGGCGGGTTTCGCGGAAGAGTACATCATTGAAAGCATCTGGAATAATCGTTTCCCTGCAGGATCCATTCTTCCGGCTGAACGCGAACTCTCTGAACTGATTGGCGTCACCCGCACGACGTTACGCGAAGTGTTACAGCGTCTGGCTCGCGATGGCTGGTTGACGATTCAGCACGGCAAACCCACTAAAGTGAACAACTTCTGGGAAACGTCCGGTCTGAATATTCTTGAAACGCTCGCACGTCTCGACCACGAAAGCGTGCCGCAGCTGATCGATAACCTGCTCTCCGTGCGCACCAACATCTCCACGATCTTTATCCGTACCGCGTTCCGTCAGCATCCTGAAGACGCGCTTGCGGTTCTGGCCAGCGCGAACGAGATCGAGGACCACGCCGATGCGTTTGCCACCCTCGATTACAACATCTTCCGCGGCCTGGCGTTTGCCTCCGGCAACCCGATTTATGGCCTGATCCTGAACGGCATGAAAGGGCTGTACACCCGCATTGGTCGTCACTACTTCGCTAACCCGGAAGCCCGCAGCCTGGCGCTGGGCTTCTACCACAAGCTGAGCAGGCTCTGCACCGAAGGCCTGCACGACCAGGTGTATGAAACCGTGCGTCGCTACGGCCATGACTCCGGCGAAATCTGGCACCGCATGCAGAAAAATCTGCCGGGCGATTTAGCCATTCAGGGCCGCTAAAAGAAAAAACCTCTCGTACGAGAGGTTTTTTTCGCCCGGTGGCGCTTCGCTTACCGGGCCTACAAAACCCGTAGCCGCCACCCGGCAAAAAACTACAGCGTATTCATTCGCGGCGGGGTGCGTTCCAGCAGCTCAACGCTGCCATCCTCGTTCTGCTGCTCCAGCAATACGTCAAACCCCCACAGGCGATGCACATGCTTCAGCACTTCCTTGCGCCCCTTGTCCAGCGGCGCGCGGTTATGCGGAACGTAGCGCAAGGTCAGGGAGCGGTCGCCGCGTAAGTCGACGTTCCAGACCTGAATATTGGGCTCAAGGTTGCTCAGGTTGTACTGAGAAGAGAGGCGGGAGCGGATCTCGCGGTACCCCTCTTCGTTGTGGATGGCGGATATCTCCAGGAAATTATTCCGGTCATCGTCCAGCACGGTGAAGAAGCGAAAATCTCGCATGATTTTCGGCGACATAAACTGGCTGATAAAACTCTCGTCCTTAAAGTCGCGCATCGCAAAATGCAGCGTTTCCAGCCAGTCAGATCCGGCAATATCCGGGAACCAGTATTTGTCCTCTTCCGTTGGCGACTGGCAGATGCGCTTAATGTCCTGGAACATGGCGAAGCCAAGGGCGTACGGGTTGATGCCGCTATACCACGGGCTGTTATACGCCGGCTGGAATACCACGTTGGTATGACTGTGCAAAAACTCCATCATAAACCGCTCGGTGACTTTTCCTTCGTCATACAGGTGGTTAAGAATGGTGTAGTGCCAGAACGTGGCCCAGCCTTCGTTCATCACCTGCGTCTGTTTTTGCGGGTAGAAATACTGGCTTACCTTGCGCACGATGCGCAGGATCTCGCGCTGCCACGGCTCAAGCAGCGGCGCGTTCTTCTCCATAAAGTAGAGCAGGTTTTCCTGCGGCTCGGAGGGATAGCGACGCGCTTCGGCAACCGTTTTCTCCTCCTCGCGCTTCGGCAGGGTGCGCCACAGCATATTCACCTGGCTTTGCAGATACTCTTCGCGGCTTTTCTGACGGGCTTTCTCCTCCTGCAGGGAGATTTTCTGCGGGCGTTTGTAGCGGTCAACGCCGTAGTTCATCAGCGCGTGGCAGGAATCGAGCAGCTTCTCCACTTCATCCACGCCGTAGCGCTCTTCGCAGTCGGTGATGTATTTGCGGGCAAAAATCAGGTAATCGACGATCGAGCTGGCATCGGTCCAGCTGCGGAACAAATAGTTGTTTTTGAAGAACGAGTTGTGGCCGTAGCAGGCGTGCGCCATCACCAGGGCCTGCATGGTAATGGTGTTCTCTTCCATCAGATAAGCAATACACGGGTTGGAGTTAATGACGATTTCATACGCCAGGCCTTGCTGTCCGTGCTTGTACAGACGTTCCGTCTCGATGAATTTTTTACCGAACGACCAGTGCGGATAATTAATGGGCATCCCGACGCTGGAGTAGGCGTCCATCATCTGTTCGGAAGTAATGACTTCAATCTGATGGGGATAGGTGTCCAGGCGATACAGTTTTGCTACCCGGTCGATCTCGGCCAGGTAGACATCCAGCAGCTCGAAGGTCCAGTCGGGTCCATCGCTCAGACGTGTGTTGTCCTTGGATATGGAATCAATTGTAGCCATTAGCGCGCCCTCGTTGTGGGTGCTCTCTCTGTCTGGAGAGCCTCCTTTCAAGCATAGATCAACGCGTTAAAAAGCGTGCTGAAGCAGAAATTTTTTCTTTGCGATTTCCCGTTTTTGAAACGGCAAAAAAAGCGGGCATCGCAGAATTTTATACTGGCTAAAAATAACGCGCAGCAGGAGATCCCAAATTCATGCCATCCCCTGATACGGGGGGATATGTGAGGTGAGTCACCATAAAAAAGTCGTATGTTGAATAATATTTTCAACTAGGTTATCAATCTGTAATTAGAAGATTGTTCTTTTGCACATAATGGAGTGGCTATGCGTGTTGTCATACTGGGAAGTGGTGTGGTTGGCGTAACCAGCGCCTGGTATTTAAGCCAGGCAGGACATGAGGTTACCGTCATCGATCGTGAACCCGGCCCTGCGCTAGAAACCAGTGCGGCGAACGCCGGACAAATCTCGCCGGGTTATGCCGCGCCGTGGGCAGCCCCCGGTGTTCCCCTGAAAGCCATCAAGTGGATGTTCCAGCGCCACGCGCCGCTGGCCATCAGTCTTGACGGCACGCCGTCCCAGCTTAAATGGATGTGGCAGATGCTGCGCAACTGCGATACCCGCCATTACATGGAAAACAAGGGGCGCATGGTGCGTCTGGCGGAATACAGCCGTGACTGCCTTAAGGCGCTGCGCGCCTCGACCGGCATTGAGTACGAAGGCCGCCAGGGCGGGACGCTGCAGCTTTTCCGCACCGAACAGCAGTATGAAAATGCGACCCGCGACATTGCCGTGCTTGAAGATGCGGGCGTGCCGTACCAGCTGCTGGAGTCAAGCCAGCTGGGGCAGGTCGAGCCCGCGCTGGCCGACGTGGCGCACAAGCTGACGGGCGGCCTGCGTCTGCCGAACGATGAAACCGGTGACTGCCAGCTCTTCACCCAGCGTCTGGCGCAGATGTGCGAGCAGGCCGGGGTGATGTTCCGCTTTAATACTCCGGTCGACAAGCTGCTGTCAGAAGGCGAAAAAATTTACGGCGTTAAGTGCGGGGAAGAGGTGATCAAAGCCGATGCGTACGTGATGGCGTTTGGGTCTTACTCCACCGCGATGCTGAAAGGCATTCTGGATATCCCGGTGTACCCGCTGAAGGGATATTCCCTGACCATCCCGGTGAAAGAAGAGAGCGGCGCACCGGTATCGACCATTCTTGATGAAACCTACAAAATCGCTATCACCCGCTTCGATAACCGCATTCGCGTCGGCGGCATGGCGGAGATCGTTGGCTTTAATACCGAACTGCTGCAGCCGCGTCGCGAAACGCTGGAAATGGTGGTTGGCGATCTCTTCCCGCGCGGGGGAGTCATTGAACAGGCGACCTTCTGGACGGGGCTGCGCCCGATGACCCCAGACGGCACGCCGATTGTGGGGCGCACGCCGTTTAAAAACCTGTGGACCAATACCGGGCACGGCACGCTCGGCTGGACAATGGCCTGCGGATCGGGTCAGCTGTTGAGCGACCTGCTGTCCGGGCGAACCCCGGCAATTCCGTTTGACGATTTAAGCGCCGCCCGCTATCAATCAGGGTTCACCCCATCGCGCCCGCAGCACCTGCACGGCGCGCATAATTAAGGAGTCGTCATGTCCCGTCCTATTCTGGCTCAGCTGGATCTGCAGGCCCTGAAGGATAACCTGCAGATTGTTCGCCGTGCTGCGCCAGGTTCACGCGTCTGGTCGGTGGTCAAAGCCAACGCCTACGGCCATGGTATCGATCGCATCTGGAGTGCCCTTAGCGGTACAGACGGTTTTGCGCTGCTGAATCTGGAAGAGGCTATTTTGCTGCGCGAGCGCGGCTGGAAAGGGCCTGTTTTGCTGCTGGAAGGGTTTTTCCACGCTGACGACCTGCCTCTGCTCGATAAATATCGTCTGACCACCAGCATTCACAGCAACTGGCAAATTAAAGCCCTGCAGGATGCGAAGCTTCACGCCCCGCTGGATATTTACCTCAAGGTGAACAGCGGCATGAACCGCCTGGGCTTCCAGCCTGAGCGCGTGCATACGGTCTGGCAGCAGCTTCGCGCCCTGAAAAACGTCGGGGAAATGACGCTGATGGCGCACTTCGCCGACGCCGAAAGGCCTGACGGCATCGCCGATGCGATGGTGCGGGTCGGGCAGGCGGCGGAAGGGCTGGACTGTCCGCGTTCACTGTCGAACTCGGCGGCCACGCTGTGGCATCCGGAAGCCCATTACAGCTGGGTGCGCCCCGGGATTATCCTCTACGGCGCATCGCCTTCCGGACAGTGGCAGGATATTGCCAACAGCGGTCTGAAGCCGGTGATGACGTTACGCAGCGAGATTATTGGCGTGCAGACGTTAAAAGCCGGTGACACCGTGGGCTACGGCAGCCGCTATCGGGCCTCGGGCGAACAGCGCATCGGGATTGTCGCAGGAGGGTATGCCGATGGTTATCCGCGCATCGCCCCGACCGGCACGCCTGTGTGGGTGGATGGCGTTCGCACGGGGACCGTCGGCACGATATCGATGGATATGATGGCGATTGATTTAACCCCGTGCCCGCAGGCCGGCATCGGCTCACCGGTTGAGCTGTGGGGCAACGAAGTCAAAATCGACGACGTGGCGGCCGCGGCGGGGACGGTGGGGTATGAATTGATGTGCGCGCTGGCTCCGAGAGTGCCGGTTGTGACGGTGTAACCTTTGTTCGCCGGGTGGCGCTAACGCTTACCCGGCCTACGTTCGATGGTTTTGTAGGCCGGGTAAGGCGAAGCCGCCACCCGGCAAAAAACACCTACTCCACGTCCTCTTCCATCGGCCTGACGCCGACCTTACGCACCGCGTTATCCTCTTTCTCGGCCACCGTCCAGATCATCCCGGCGAACTCAACCTGGTCACCGACTACCGGCGCAGCGCCCAGCAGCTGCTGAATAATTTCGCCCAGCGTTTGCTGCTTATCGCGATATTCCATACCTTCGTCCAGACCGTAAATCAACGCTACGTCAGCAAACTTCGCGCTGGCTTCCAGAATAAAATCGCCGAAGAAACGCTGGTCCAGCGCAACGGGCGGAGACTGGCTGAACAGCTTGCCGAGCGCGGGCAGATCGCGCTCGCGGCCAATCACGCAGAGAATATCGCCTTCCCGCAGGCGGGTGCTGCCGGTAGGGTGCAGAAGGGCGTTATCGCGGAACAGGGCGGCAATGCGCGTTTCGGTGGGCATGTGCAGATCGCGCAGCGAGGCGCCCACGCACCACTTATCGGCGCTCAGCTGATAGACAAACTGCTCCCACGGATTCTCCGGATGAATATCCAGCCCCACGCGCGAAACCGGCCAGCCGACGGGCGGCACCACCACTTTGGCTTTTTTGGCCGCCCACCCCAGCGACGTTCCCTGGAACAGGAGTGATATCAGCACCACGAAGAACGCCACGTTGAAGAACAGGCGGGCGTTATCCAGACCGGCCATCATCGGGAAGACGGCGAGGATGATCGGCACCGCGCCGCGTAGCCCCACCCAGCTGATAAAGATGCGCTCGCGCAGGTTGAAGCCGCGAAACGGCAGCAGACCCGCAAACACCGACAGCGGACGCGCAAAGAAAATCATCCAGGCCGACAGCAGCAGCGCCGGAACGGCGATCGGCAGGAGATCGGAAGGGGTGACCAGCAGGCCGAGCACAAGGAACATGCCGATCTGCGCCAGCCAGGCCAGGCCGTCGAAGTTCTGCAAAATGGCGTGGCGGTTGCGAATCGGGCGGTTACCCAGCAGGAAGCCACACAGGTAAACGGCAAGAATGCCGCTGCCGTCCAGCGCCGTGGTCACGGCAAATATCAAAATGCCGCCGCTCAGGGCCAGCAGGGGGTATAGCCCGGCAGGCAGAGAAATACGGTTGATCATCTGCTGCAGCAGATAGCCGCCGGAAAGGCCGATGATAATCCCCAGGCCAAACTGCTGAAGGATATGCCAGGCAAACATCCAGCTTAATCCGGTTTCGTGCTGCTGGATCATCTCAATCAGCGTAATGGTGAGGAACACCGCCATCGGGTCGTTGCTGCCGGATTCAATTTCAAGCGTGGATCCCACGCGTTCGTTCAACCCTTTGCCGCCGAGCAACGAGAAGACCGCCGCGGCGTCGGTTGAGCCGACAATGGCGCCAATCAGCAGGCCTTCCATCATATCCAGCTTAAACAGCCACGCGGCCATCATGCCGGTCAATCCGGAGGTGATAAGCACCCCGACGGTCGCCAGCGAGAGCGCCGGGCCTAGGGCAACGCGAAACGAACTCGCCTGGGTGCGCATCCCGCCGTCCAGCAGGATCACCGCCAGCGCGAGGTTACTCACCATGTAAGCGAAAGGGTAGTTATCGAAGGGGATACCGCCGATACCATCAATGCCGGCCAGCATGCCGATGGCAAGAAAAATGACAAGAATAGGTATGCCGAGACGCGATGAAAATGAACTTAATAAAATACTACAGGTTACAAGCACAGAACCCAGAATGAAAAGACTGATAATCGCTGCGGCATCCAATGTTGTCTTACTCCCACCTCAATGTTAATGCTGTTATTAAAACCCTAACATATTAACGACAGAAACAGCGTTTTATTGAGGCGGAAAGACGGCTTTTTTATGCCTTTAAGACCGGATGGCCGCTGATTGTGAGCCTACTGCCAGTATCGTCGTGTGTCAGGGTCGCCCGAGCGCCCAGCGGCAGGGTAACGGTTTGCTGCTCATGGCCAAAATCCAGCCCGGTGATGACGGGAATATCCAGCCGGGAGCGGATGAAATCCACCATCGTCTCAAGAGAATATCCGGCATCGTAGTCATTGGGCTGTGCGCCGCTAAAACTGCCCAGCACGATGGCGGACTGACGCGCAAGAATGCCCGCGTGGTAAAGCTGCAGCAGCATGCGCTCGACGCGGAACGGGTGCTCGTTAATATCCTCCAGCACCAGAATGCCGTCTTCAATCTGCGGTAGCCACGGCGTGCCTATCAGCGACACCAGCATTGCCAGGTTGCCGCCCCACAGCTGGCCGTCACACTCCCAGTGCGGCCCGTTACCCTGCCACTCCACGCTGAAGGTTGGGTTTTGCAGGGCGCGCCAGAAATGTTCTTGGGTAAATGCATCAAGCTCCGGCGCACCGAAGTTACCGGCCAGCATCGGGCCGCTGAAGGTGATGACGTTATGCAGGGCCAGAAGCCCAAGCTGAACGGCGGTGAAGTCGCTGTGTCCGCATATCAGCAGCGGATCCTGCTGCTGGCGCGCCGCCAGACCCTGCCAGTCGATGCTCTCCAGCAGCCGGCTCGCCCCGTAGCCGCCGCGAACGGCGAGCACGACGGTGTTCTCACCCTTCAGGTTTACCAGGTCGTTGATATCACTCAGCCTCTGCGCCTCGGTACCGGCAAAACGCTGCTGGCGGCGGGGTATAATGGTCTGATTTTCTACCCGATGCCCGGATTCAAGCAAACGCTGAACGCCCCGCTGCGCCGCGTCCTGGTTGATGCAGTAGCCCGACGGTGCGATGAGATGAAACTGAGACATGGCAATTCCTTGCTGAATGAGAATCTAATTGTCTATATCATGCCGCGTATATGCTGCCTGCTTCAAGGGGAGCGTACCGCGATGACCGGCTATAAGGATAGATGACGTGAAATTGAGATGGTTTGCTTTTTTGATTGTGTTGCTTGCAGGCTGTAGTTCAAAACAGAACTATCAAAATCCGCCCTGGAACCCTGAAGTGCCTGTGAAACGGGCCATGCAGTGGATGCCAATCAGCGAACAAGCCGGCAAGGCCTGGGGCGTCAGCCCGCGGCTGGTGACGGCGATCATTGCGGTGGAATCTGGCGGCAATCCAACGCTTGTGAGTAAATCAAACGCGGTGGGACTGATGCAGCTTAAGGCCTCAACGGCCGGGAAAGAAGTGTATCGCTATATGGGCTGGAGCGGGCAACCGTCGACCAGCGAGCTGAAAAACCCGGAGCGCAATATCTCAATGGGAACCGCGTATCTGAGTATTCTGGAGCACGGTATTCTGAAGGGCATTGAGGATCCTGAGGTGATGCAATATGCGCTGGTGGTGTCGTACGTTAACGGCGCCGGAGCGCTGCTCAGAACCTTCTCTTCGGATCGCAAAGAGGCGATTGAAGAGATCAACGACATGGACAAAGATGAGTTCTTTGAGCACGTGGTGAAGAACCATCCGTCACCGCAGGCACCCCGTTATATCTGGAAAGTTCAGAAAGCGATGGATGCCATGTAATGCCGCTGTCGGGCGGCGGCACGCTGCCCGACGCTCTTCACAACACCTTATTCGCGCGCTCCCGCGCTTCTCGTTCCAGCGAAAAGATGATGCGCTGCAGCTCGCGTTCAGCACCCGGCCCCACGTTCAGGAAGCGGAAGCTCAGGCGTGGCGTGGAAATGGTTTCGTTTTTGCTGTCCACGACCTTACGCTCGCTGATGGCAATCAGCTGCGCGTCGAAGTAAAACCGCCCCCAGCCCCCCATATCCAGTTCAATCTGCGAGAAGCGCATTCCCTCGACCAGCCCGTCGGGTTTTGGCGTGTCCATCAGAGCGCCCATCCCACCGAGTGAGAGATCGAATAGGCGGAAGCGAAACTCTTTTTTGTCCGGCATTTTGGCTTTGCAAAAATAGGCCGGCTGGAGCGGGGCGCTGATGCGAAAATATTCGCGGCGCTGTACAAACCAGAGGTTCGTGGGAAGCGGTGTCACAAACGCGGGTAGCCCCTCATACTCGCTCAGCGTCAGCTGCGGCAGAACGAACTCCACTTTTGCGCCCTGGGTTTCAGCCATCACCGAGATTTTTTCCGCCCGCAGCACGGCGCGGTTCTCATATTCCTGGCTACCCAGGTCGATGACAAGGCGATCCGACGAGGCGTCCAGGATCCTGCTGATGAACTGATTGGTTGTCCAGCTCATGCGCAGCGGCACTTCACCTTTTTTCAGATCGCGCAATACCCCTAATACAGCCAGCGGATTTTGTTTCAGGAATTGCTCACTGTAATTACTCACGCCAGATGGCTCCTCGATGTGTGACAGACTGTCTGAGAATTATCGGCAGCCTGAAATGAAACTTAATACAAACCGGTGAGTTTTTTTTATTACAGCGCTATTTTAAGTCGGTGAGACGAAAATGATTTTCTGCCGATCGCCTATACTTAAGTCACTTGCGCAGAAGGTTTTCTGCGTATGCGTTAAACCTGTAAGAGGGCATCGCTATGGGTATCATCGCCTGGATTATCTTTGGTCTTATCGCCGGCGCCATCGCTAAACTTATCATGCCGGGGAATGACGGTGGCGGCTTCATTTTGACCTGCGTTCTTGGGGTTGTTGGTGCGGTTGTTGGCGGATGGCTGGCGACCATGTTTGGAATGGGAGGCAGCATCAGCGGGTTCGATCTGCACAGTTTCCTGGTGGCCGTGGTGGGCGCAATTGTCGTTCTCGGCATATTCAGGCTCCTCAGACGAGCATAAGATCAGTCAAGGCGGCCCTCACGGAGGGCCGTTTTTTTTGGTGCACATATTGATTTGCTAATCGAAATGATAATAATTGTCGTTCCCAGTTTGTTCTTATAACAAGATGACAATATGAACACCTCACGTTTTGCGTTATGTGCGTTGGCAGGAGCCGTGGCGCTGGCATTGCAGGCACAGGCTTTCGCCGAAGAATCTACCATCGTGGTCTCAGGAGCAGAGCAGGGAAGTGAGCTTCCTGCCTGGACGAACAGCGCGACCAAGTCTGCTGTTGCGGAAAGTAAAACACCGCAGGTCATTAACACCCTCTCTGCTCAGGAGATCGCGCAGCGCCACGCGAACTCCGTGAATGAAATTCTGCGCTATGCGCCTGGGGTTTCAACGGAAGTGCGCGGTAACACCTCATACATGAGTGAATATAAAATCCGCGGCTTCACCGTCGACCAGGAGTTTTATAACGGGCTTCAGTTACCCTATAACGTCACCGGGAACACCAAAGCGCGTATCGATCCGCTTTTGATTGAGAGCGTGGATATTCTGAAAGGGCCATCGTCAGTGCTGTACGGTGGCGGGTCGCCGGGCGGGCTGGTCAACATCCAGAGTAAAAAGCCGCAAAAAGAGGCCAAAACCGAGCTGGGCTTCACCACCGGGACGCGCAATCTCAAAGAGGGCTATCTCGACTCAACCGGACAAATTACAGACAGCGACTGGAATTACCGCCTGCTGGGGAAAGCAACGGAAGGCGACGATCAGCCCCACACCACGCGATACGAAAACTATCTGGTTGCCCCCTCTGTTACCTGGCAACCGGACAGCAAAACGCGCCTCACTCTCGATGCGCTGGCGCAAAACACCCCGAGCCTGTCACCGTCTAACCCGCTGCCGCTCGCATACCTGCGCTCGAAATACGCCGATCGCCGCGACTACGCCGGCGACGAGTGGAGCGGCTTTAAGCAGCGCCAGTGGATGCTGGGCTACAGCTTTGAGCATGAATTTGATAGCGGCTGGGGCTTTACGCAAAAAGCGCGTTACTTTGACGTGGACACGCATCAGCGCAGCGTCTATTCAACGGGGCCTGGCGCAGAGGTTTATCAGCTGAACCGTTTTGCCTACACCACGGATGAAGACCTGCAAAGTTTTAATATTGACAACCAGGTGACCAAAACGGTCGCGCTGGGGGAATGGAAACACCATCTGCTGGCCGGGTTTGACTACCAGAAGCTGAACTCCCACTTCCACTATCGCTACGCCTCGGCAACCCCGGGCATCGATATGCGTCATCCTGACTACTCGCAGATTGATAACGGGGCGCTGGGGCTTTATACGGCGCAGAAAAACCGCCTGAGCTATCAGCAGAACGGCTATTACCTGCAGGATCAGGTGGAGTTTGGCGGGTTAAATCTCCTGGGGAGCCTGCGCTATGATGACTACCGCTCCGTCACCACCGACTATCTGCAAAGCGGCGATAAGGCCTGGGTATCCCAGGATCGCGTGACCAAACGTCTCGGGGCGCTCTACGCCTTCGAGAAAGGGATCTCGCCGTTTATCAGCTATTCAGAAGGTTTCGCGCCGGTGTCGCCTCAGGGGACGCTGACGGCAAAAGACGTCAAGCCAACGACCAGCAGGCAGGTTGAAGGCGGGGTGAAATACCTTCTTGAAGAGTACGCCACGACCTTTACCGCGTCGGTGTTTAACATCCGCCAGAAAAACGTGGTCACGAGCGACCCGGGCTTCCTGAACTATCGCCAGACCGGGGAGGTGGAGTCCAAAGGTGCTGAACTCTCCGCTGTCAGCCGTCCGACGGATAATCTGACGCTGATTGCCAATTATGCCTACACGCATGCCATCAATACGGAAGATGACAAGTACCAGGGCAAGCGCCCGACGCAGGTGCCTGAAAATGCCTTTAATCTGTGGGGAGACTACACCTTCGAGGGCACGCCGTTTAAAGGGCTGACGCTGGGCGCGGGGGCACGCTACACCGGCCCGATGGAAATCTCGCAGAGCAACGACGCGGGTAAACTGGGCGGCACAACCCAGTACGATCTGGCGGCCTCTTATCGCATGGGTGAAATCGTACCGTCGCTGGCAGGGTTAACGCTCAAGGCGAGCGCGCAGAACATCACTAACAAAGAGACGCTGACCTGCTACGATGCAACCAACTGCTGGATTGGGCGTGACAGGACGTATCAGCTAGGGGCGAGTTACAGTTTCTAAGTAACTCCCTGTGAGTTCAAAATGTAGGCCGGGTAAGGCGTAGCCGCCACCCGGCAATACTTCCTTACTGCGCCGCAGCTTTCACCGGCGCAGCCTCGTCATTCGCCGCAGGCTGATTTTCCGGCACCGTGTCACACGGTTTCTCTTTCGGACACACCAGATCCAGCATCTTCAGCGTCACGCCGTTGCTCCAGCCAAAACCGTCCTGCAGCGGATACTCGCCGCCGCCGCCGCCCGTACCGGTGGTCGAGACGTCATATTTCTCCACCAGCTTCTGCTCGCGGTCGTAAGTATGCTGAACGTTTTTCAGGAAGCGCCAGGTCACGTCCATCGCCACCTTTTTCTGCCCGTAGTTCTGCAGCCCTTCCGCTGCGACCCACTGCAGCGGTGCCCAGCCGTTTGGCGCATCCCACTGCTGGCCGCTGTTAATGGTGGTGGTGGAAATGCCGCCCGGCTTCAGCAGCCGTGAGGCGGTCGCCGCTGCCACTTTATCCGCGCGGTCCTGCGAGGCGGCTTTCACGTAAAGCGGGAAAAGGGCGGCCGCGGTCAGCTGATTACGCACCTTTTTGCTTTTCAGATCGTAATCCGCGTACCAGCCCTCTTTGGCATTCCACAGGTTGTCTTCAATCCCCTTCTGGCGCGCGGCTGCCAGCGCCTCGTACCTGCTGGCGGCTGCGGCATCGCCATCCTCCTGGCCTGCGCGAGCCAGCAGTTTTTCCATCTTAAACATCAGGGCGTTGAGATCCACGGGCACAATGCTGGTGGTGCGGATCGTGCCGAGTTTCTGCGGGTCGTCCATCCAGCGGGAGCTGAAGTCCCAGCCGGAGGCGGCGGCCGAACGCAGATCGCGGTAGATCTCCGTTGCCGGACGGTTCGGGTTATTTTTGGCCGTCGTGACGTCATCCAGCCAGGATTCCGGACGCGGCGTATCGCGATCGTCCCAGTAGCGGTTAAGGATTGCCCCGTCGTCCAGCTTCACGACGCGTTTATTGGCCTGGCCCGGCTGCAGGGCATCGGCACCCTCCATCCAGTAGGCATACTCTTTTTCCATTTGCGGACGGTATTTTTTCAGCGCGTCGCTGTCGTGCGTGGCCAGTAGCTCGACCATCAGGGAGAAGAACGGCGGCTGCGAGCGGCTCAGATAGTAGCTGCGGTTGCCGTTAGGAATGTGGCCAAAAGTGTCCAGCTCGTAGGCGAAGTTGTCCACCATATCGCTGATTTTGTCCCAGTGGCCGCTCTCGGCTAGGCCCAGCATGGTGAAATAGCTGTCCCAGTAGTAGACCTCGCGGAAACGGCCGCCGGGTACAACGTACGGCTTCGGCAAGGGAAGGAGCGAGTCCCATTTGGCGGCTTTGTCCGTAGTGCGCGTCAGCACTGGCCAAAGATCGTCGATGTGCGCGCGTAACGTTTGGCCAGCGGGCGGGACATATTTTTCACCTTCCGCGGGCAGGGTAAAGTTCATTTCAACGAAGTGACGCAGGTCGAAGCCGGACTGGGTGTGCTGCATCCGGTAATCCGCCAGGATCATCAGCGGATCGCTTTTGGGTACCGCATCGGCAAAGGTTTTTTGATCGGGGAAAAGCTTTGCGCTCTGAACGTCGTTAAAAAGGGGGCCGAGCAAAATGTCAGGGGGAGTTTTCTGGCTCGCTGGCTGTTCTTCAGCATAACTCAGTGCGGCAACACCGAGCAGCGCGCCGCCTAACGCAAGGGGCAGAAAGGCGGGGCGTAGTGTACGAGGTCTTATCATCGGTTCGTCTCCTGTCTTCACTGAGCAGCGTGACCGCTGTGGTCAATTACCTGAAAACCTTAGACGAATTTCCTTCACTTCGCGTGTCGAATATCCCATTTTTCGCAGAACCAGACAATTCGCCCGCGCGTGGGATATCTGTTCGCTTCTGGAAAAGGGTCAGATCGCTTCCGGGGTCTGGCTGGCTTCCCGCAGCGTTCCAGGCGCATGCCCGACGATACGCTTAAATGCCCGGCTAAATGCCGCCAGCGAACCGTATCCCAGGCGGAGCGCCACCGTTTCGATGGGCTGGTTTTCGTAGCGAATGTACTGAATCGCCAGGCGCATCCTCAGCTCGCTGAGATATTTCGCCGGTGTGGTGCCGGTGGCCGATAAAAACCGTTCGGCAAAGACGGAGCGTGATGTTCCGGCCTCTTTCGCCAGGTCCGCCACGCTCCAGTTAACGCCCGGCTGCTGGTGCATTGCGTAAATCGCCCGGCTGAGTCGCGGATCGCGCAGCACCTGCACCCAGCCGGTCGCTTTCCCACATCCCGCTTCGACCCAGCCGCGCACGATCAACGCGGCAACCACGTCCGCGAGGCGAGCGAGGATCCCGGCGAACCCGACCTGACGCGTCATTGACTCCCGTTCCATCGCCGCCAGCAGCGGGTGGATTTCCGGCCAGGTCGACATCAGCCGGCTTACCATCATCACTTCCGGCATCGCTTTGATCAGGGGCTGCATTCCACCCAGCTCAAAATCCATGCATCCGCTGAAGATAACGGTGTGTTCCTTCTCCGGACACGGCTCACAGGTGATGGCACAAACAGAACTGCAGATTGGCTCGCTCGGGAAGGCGCTGACCGGGGTGATGTCAGCGTGTTCGTCCGAGAGCAGGGCATGGGCGTTGCCGTTTGGGATAAACAGCGCGTCGCCGCCGTTCAGTTCGAACGTCGCGCCGCTCTCCATGCGCAGCAGGGCAGTACCGTGGCTGACAAAGTGGAATTGTGCCTTGCCCGGGGCCTGATGAAAGGCCACGCCAAACGGGGCGCTGGCTTCAATCCGCCGGTATTTCACGCCGGACAGGCGCATGCCGCGCAAAAGTTCGCTGATTAAATCGGGTGACTGAACGGTCATGGCGCAACTCCGGACGAATAATCAATAAGTGGAGATTATATGTCATAGATCGTCCAGGGTGAACACACTATGCTTCTGCGACATTAGTCACATTTTTATAACGGGAGTACAACAGATGAATGCATGTGTCGCGGCGAGAGAGGCAGTCGCCCCTGCAAAACCCGCCTGGCGAGCGGTCTATTCACTGGGGCTGGGCGTTTTTGGCTTAATCACGGCGGAGTTCCTGCCCGCCAGTTTGCTCACCCCTATGGCCGCGAGTCTTGGCGTAACGGAGGGAATGGCCGGGCAAGCGGTGACCGCAACGGCTCTGGTGGCGCTGGTTACCGGGCTGCTGATTACCTCTGCCACGAAAAGTATCGACCGCCGCTGGGTGCTGATGTTTTTCTCGGTGCTGCAAATCATCTCCAGCCTGCTGGTGGCCTTCGCGCCCACGCTCCACGTTCTGCTGATGGGGCGTTTGCTGTTGGGCATTGCTATCGGCGGTTTCTGGGCGATGTCGACCGCCACGGCGATGCGTCTGGTCCCCGCGGACAAAGTGCCAAAAGCGCTGGCAGTGATCTTCTCCAGCGTGTCTATTGCGACGGTAGTGGCCGCGCCGCTGGGGAGCTATCTCGGCAGTTTGATCGGCTGGCGTAACGTCTTTATTCTCTGCATCCTGCCGAGCGTGCTGGCGCTGCTGTGGCAGCTGTGGGTACTGCCGTCGATGAAGCCGGAAGGCAACGGCAGCCTCGGCACCCTGTTCCGCGTGCTCCGTCGCCCGGGGATGATCGGCGGGATGCTGGCGACTATCCTGATCTTCAGCGGCCATTTTGCCTTCTTTACCTATCTGCGCCCGTTCCTTGAAACGGTGGGACAGGCGAGCGTTGAGAGTATTTCGCTCATCCTGCTCGGTTTTGGCCTGGCTAACTTTGTCGGCACCTCTATTGCCGGAGACCTGCTGGCCCGCAACCTGCGCATGACGCTGGCGCTGGTGCCGTTCGTGATGGGCGTGCTGGCGCTGACCATGGTCGCGTTTGGTCATCTGGCGATGCTCGACGGACTGCTGGTCGCACTGTGGGGCTTTGCCTTTGGACTGGTGCCGGTGGGCTGGTCAACGTGGCTTGCCACCACCGTTCCGGATGAAGCGGAAAGCGCAGGCGGTCTGCTGGTGGCATCAATTCAGTTCGCCATCGGTGCGGGTGCGGCAGGTGGCGGGGCGGTGTTTGACCTTAACGGTGCGAGCGGCGTCTTTGCCGGAAGCGGTTTACTGCTGGTGAGCGCGATGGTGATTGTGCTGATGGGCGTGAAGGTGAAGGCGGAGTGATGGCTGTCCCTTCGTCATTGGTAGGCCGGGTAAGCGCAAGCGCCACCCGGCTCCGGTTTACAATCCTTTATTCTCCATTAGCACCGCCAGATCGACCAGGCGGTTCGAGAATGCCCACTCGTTGTCATACCAGGCCAGGATTTTAACCATGTTGCCGCCGATCACCAGCGTGGAGAGCCCGTCGATAATCGAGGAGCGAGGGTCGCCCTGGTAATCGCTCGAGACCAGCGGTTCATCGCTGTAGCCCAGGATACCTTTCAACGGGCCGCTGGACGCGGCCTGGCGGAAAGCGTTATTGACCTCGTCGGCGGTCACCTCCCGGCTCAGCGTCACGGTCAAATCCACAATCGACACCACGGGAACCGGCACGCGTAAAGAGTACCCGGTCAGCTTACCGTCTAACGACGGGATCACTTTCCCCAGCGCCTTCGCCGCGCCGCTGGAGTAAGGCACAATCGACAGGGCAGCAGCGCGGGCTCCGCGCAAATCTTTCTCCGGCTGGTCGTGCAGCGCCTGGCTGTTGGTATAGGCGTGCGTGGTGTTCATCAGCCCGTGTTCAATACCGAACTGCTGATGCAGCACCTGCGCCGCCGGGGCCAGCCCGTTAGTGGTACAACTCCCGTTACTGACCACATAGTGCTGCGCAGGGTCGTATAGCTCGTGATTCACGCCCATCACTACCGTCAGGTCGTCGTTCTTACCCGGCGCGGAGATGATGACGCGTCTGGCGCCGCCGCTCGTAATATGCACCGCCGCTTTTTCCCGTTCGGTGAAGAAACCGGTCGCTTCAATCACAACATCAACACCCGCATCGCGCCACGGAATGTTCGCCGGATCACGTTCGCTAAACACGGTGATGCGTTGGCCGTCCACCTGCAGCGCGCCGTCTGCCGCTTCAACGGGCGCGGGCAGCGTGCCGAGGAGAGAGTCATATTTGAGGAGATGGGCGAGGGTTTTGCTGTCCGTCAGATCGTTAATGGCCACAATCTGAAGCTCCGGGTTGCCCAGCGCCGCGCGCAGAACGTTACGTCCAATACGGCCGAAACCGTTAATACCGACCTTAACCATGATGCACTCCTTATCTGTGTTGTCTGGAGTCACTCTAGGCTTCAGGTCAAATGGCGTAAACGACAAAAAAGGATCATATTACGCCATCTTGCGGCAGTGAAAGCGCTGGCGGTACTCGCCCGGCGTAAGGTGTAGCTGTTTCTCAAACACGCGACGCAGGTTGATGCTGGTGCCAAATCCGCTTTTTTCAGCAACCGTCTCAAGCGAATCCCGGGTCTGCTCCAGAAGCTGTCGGGCGGCAGCGAGGCGAGCCTCAGATACGTAGCGGGCCGGAGAGGCACCGGTATCGCGGGTAAAGACGCGGGTGAAATTGCGCGGGCTCATGGCGGCTTTTTCTGCCAGCTTCTCTACGCACAGGTCGGCGGTCAGGTTTTGCAGGATCCAGCCCTGCAGCTCGCTGATGGGGCCGCTTGCGCCGGACGGCTGCAGGCTATAGCGGCTGAACTGCAGCTGGCCACCGGGGCGGCGCAGATACATCACCATATCCTGCGCCACGTCGCGGGCGAGGGAAAAACCGTAGTCGTCTTCCACCAGCGCCAGCGTCAGGTCAAACCCGGAGCTTACGCCCCCGGAAGTCCAGACGGGGCCGTCCTGAATATAGAGCGGGCCGCTTTCAACCTTGATGTTTGGATACGTGGACTGCATCGTCTCAAGCAGCCGCCAGTGGGTGGTGGCACGCCGCCCGTCGAGCAGCCCGGTCTGCGCCAGCAGCATTGCGCCGCCGCAGATGGAGGCGATCCGCCGGGCATGCGGCGCGGCCAGATGCAGCCAGTCGACCACGGCGGTGCTCTCCAGCGCGTTCATGCCGCGCCCGGTAATAATGATGGTATCCAGAGGTTCACGCGGATCCAGCTCCGGCAGGCGATAGTCCGCGAGCAGGTTTAAGCCGGACTGGCCGTGGATAACCTGATGGGGCTGCGTGGTGGCGATAATAATGCGGTAGCAGGGCTGAGCGAGGCCTTCCGGGTGCAGCCGGTTGGCCTGCATCAGAATGTCTGCGATACCGGCGGCTTCAAACAGCATGCCGCCGTCGGGAACGATAATCAGGATTTTCTTCATGTCCTGAAAAGTACCTTCATCGCAAAATAAGTCAAGCGGCCGGTGAAGGGGCGGCCTCCGGCGATCTGACCTTTTTCATTGGGATTACCGCGATGCCCTTGACGATCCAACCCGCGGCGGCGGACAGCCGCTGCCCGCTTTTCTGGCAAAGCAAAGCGATTTAAGTTCTTTGTTATTTCAGGCGTTATCCCGGATCGTCAGTGCATATTATCACTGACGGAAACGGCGTCTGAAGGCATGGGTAAACGGCACTCCCTCTATTTACACGAGCAGCAGCGAAACCATATTCGCCGCCTTGCCGCGAGTTTTCTGTGGCGAAGCGAGCTTCCCACCTGGCTTTTAATCATCACGATTTATGGCGGCTGGTTTACCACCCTGGCGCTCTGGCATACCCTCGGCCTGCTGCCCGCCACGCTGTTGCTTATCTGGTTTACCGCCTGGTATATGTCGCTCCAGCATGAGCTGATCCACGGGCATCCAACCCGCTTCGCCTGGTTTAACCAGCTTTTCGGCATCCTGCCGCTGGCGGTCTGGTATCCGTATGGCCTGTACCGTGATTCGCATCTGGCGCATCATCGCCACCACCATCTGACCGTACCGGTAGATGACCCGGAATCCTACTATTTTACCCACGAGAGCTGGGCACGCTTTAGCCCGTGGCAGAAGCGCATCATTCATCTGCGCAATACCTTCGTTGGGCGGCTGTTGCTGGCTCCGCTTCTGGATATTGTGCAGACGCTGGGTAGCGCCGTCGCGGCCATTTGTGACCTGAACGTGCGGGCAATGGTGATGTGGCTGATCCACGGTTTACTGCTGGCGGGGTTATTTGCGTGGATGGTGCGCATCGGTTTCTCGCCCGTCTGGTTTGTGCTGGCCGTAAGCTATCCTGCGCTGGCGCTCACGAAAGTACGCTCGTTCCTGGAACACCGCGCGGCGGACGACCCGCTGGCGCGCTCGGTGATTAATGAGGCCGGGCCGTTCTGGCGGGTGCTGTTTTTGAATCTCAACTACCATTCAGTGCATCATGATTTGCCGGGCGTGCCCTGGTACGGGCTGAAGGCGGTCTACCTGCAAAACAGGGAAGCGTATCAGCAGCGCAACCACGGATTTCTGGTGAAAGGCTACGGGGAATGGCTGCGCCAGTTCTGGCGTAAGGCGGTAGACGTCACCGTACATCCGCAGGGTAAACAGGGGGAGGGGCATGAGTAATACGCTGGCGTTTCCAATGTACGCCGTCAATCGCGCCGATAACGAGGCGCTCTGGCAGGCGGTCCAGAGCCTGCTGCTGGCGCGCGGCGTGTCCGCAGGCCCCTCGTCAGAGCCTGACCTGCTGGCGCACTGGCAAGAACCCGATGTGATCCTCAGCCAGACCTGCGGCTACCCGCTGGTGACGGTGCTGCCGAACGTGCAGGTGGTCGGCTGTTTTCACTACACCGCGCCGGGGTGTGAAGGGATCCATTACCGCAGCTTTCTGGTGGCGCGCGAGGAGGATAAACACCGGACGCTGGCTGATTTCCGCGGGCGGCGGGCGGTGTGCAATTCGCTGGACTCTCAGTCCGGCTACAACGTGCTGCGAAAAATGGTGACGCCGCTTGCGGTTAACGGCCATTTTTTTGCCCATGCGCACGTGAGCGGCAGCCACCGGCAGTCGCTGATTGACGTCAGGCGCGGCGTGGGGGATATCGCAGCGATTGACTGCGTAACCTACGCCCTGCTGCTTCGCCATGAGCCGCAGCTGCTCGACGGGCTGGCGGTGATAGACCGCAGCCCGCTGGCGCCGGGGTTGCCGCTGATAACCTCCCCGGGAACTACGCCAGACACCCTCCGCGCCCTACGCGAGGCGCTCAACGCGCTGGTCACTGCGCCAGAATACCGTGCGGTCTGTGCCGCAACGCTGATCGGCGGGTTTAGCGAGACATCGCGCCAGACGTACAGCCTGTTGCTCGACTGGCGCGACGAAGCCGAAAGGTCAGGACTGCTGGGGCTCTGACGGCCCGGAGAAGCGATTTCTCGCTGCCGGCAGCCCCAGCTTCTCGCGCAGCGTACCCGGCGCATATTCGCTTTTCATCACCCCTTTGGCCTTCAGCAGCGGGACGACCCGTTCAGCAAAACGGTCAAATTCGCCCGGCAGCAGCGGGAACATCAGGTTAAACCCGTCCGCTGCGCCAGAAAGATAGATATCGGCCAGCGTGTCGGCGACCTCCTGAGCCGTGCCGATGACCAGCCAGCTGTCCGAACTTTGCAGCAGCAGCCGCCCCAGCTCAAGAATGCTCAGGGACGGATCGTAGTCCCGAATTAGCGACAGCGTTGTGCGGATGCCGTCAAACGTAGCTTCATCAGGCAGCGGCGGCAGCGGCCTGTCGCTCGGGTAGGGGCTGAGATCCAGTTTAAGGTAGGCCGCGAGCAGATCGACTGCCATCTGGTCACTCATCAGCCGTTCGTTCAGCCGCTGACGTTCCGCTTTTTCCGCGTCTGAATCCACCACCACGGGGAGCACCCCGGCAATGATTTTGAAGTGCTCCGGACGGCGGCCCAGTGCCGCAAGCCGCTGGTCGATCTCCTGGCGATACGCCAGCCCCTGTTCGACAGATTTGATAAATACGAAATGCATATCTGCCCAGGCTGTCGCCAGCCGTTTTCCCGCCTCGGACGAACCCGCCTGAACCAGAACGGGATGGCCTTGCGGTGGACGCGGCACGTTTAAGGGACCGCGAACCCGGAAGAAATCACCCCGGTGCGCCAGATGATGTACGCGATTTTTGTCCGCAAACAGGCCAGCGCGTTTATCAAAGCGCAGGGCGTCATCGTCCCACGAGTCCCACAGCCGGGTCACGACGTCGATAAACTCCCCGGCACGCTGATAGCGAGCGTCGTGCCGGGGGATCTGCTCCAGCCCGTAGTTCGCCGCTTCTTCTTCCAGCCAGGAGGTCACAATGTTCCAGCTGGCGCGCCCGCTGCTGAGAAAGTCGAGCGAGGCGAAGTAGCGAGCCAGATTATACGGCTCGGTATACGAGGTGGACGCCGTCGCCATCAGGCCGATGTTTTCCGTGACGGCAGCGAGGGCTGAGAGCAGCGTCAGGGGTTCAAGGCGCGCGTTGGCATAATGGGATAAACCGCTGTCCCAGATGCCCGTATGGTCGGCGACAAAGATGGCGTCAAGGGTGGCGGCCTCGGCCTTACGGGCGAGGTCGGCATAGTATTTCAGGGTAAAAACTTCACGTTCTGGCGCATCGGGATGGCGCCAGGAGAACCGGTAATCGCCCTGGGGATTGAAGAAGAACAGATTCAGGATCATGGTGTTGTGCGACATGTTGGGCCCGCTTCAGGTTACGGCCGCTCCCTGGCCTTCTCATCTTATTGTGTTGTCAGGTTGCTGTTGACCCAGATCTCCGCCACGGCGGCGGGATCTTTGTGCTGAAGGTCAACCTGCTTGTTGAGCTCGACCAGCGCCGTGTTGTCCAGCTTGCGGGACACGTCGTTAAGCACGGCGTCGATCTTCGGCGTGAGCGCGGCTTTGCGCACCAGCGGGACAACGTTCTGGCTTGGCTGCTCGTGTTTGTCATCCTGCAGAACCACCCAGTCTTCTTTCGCCAGGGAACCCTGGGTTGACACCACGGTCGCGACGTCGATTTTTCCCGCGTTCAGCGCCAGACGAGAGAGTGGTCCGCCCATATCCAGCGACTTCACCTCTTTAAACTCCAGGCCGTACACGCGCTTCAGCCCCGGCAGGCCCAGCGCGCGCACCGGCAGCTCCGGTGGACCGCCGATGACCAGCTCATGGGCAATGGGGGTAAGATCGGAAAGTTTACTCAACCCGTATTTTTTCGCCGTCTCGGCACGCACTGCCCAGGCCGTCACGGAGCTGGCTGAGGAAGGGGTGAGCAGGGTAAAGTCGCCGGGTAAGACCTTAGAGAGTTCAGCGCTCACGTCGCTCTGGGTCGTCGCCAGGGTTTTGCCGTCATAGTAGTTAAGCAGCGCGCCGATATACTCCGGGACAATATCAATCTCGCCGCTCTGCAATGCCGGAATAATAATTTCGCGGTTGCCTAGGTTAAGACGGGTTTTAACATCAATATTATTTTTCTTCAGGGCGCTGGCATAAATATTGGCGAGAATAGAGCTTTCGGTAAAATTCGCGCCGCCGACAGTAACCGTTTCCGCTAAGGTTGAAAAACTTATGCTGAATAATCCCGCCGCCAGAAGGGAGAGCTTAAATCCACGGCGGTGAAATGCGTGCCAGACTGTTTGCTTCATATTGCCTCTTATTATTGCAGGTGGTGTTTATTGGCGTTAATTCATCGCAGGCACGGCCTGAGGTTGAAATAACCGTTTATTGATAAGGGAAAATAACAGCTCACAGGCGATGGCCAGCAGCGTCACGACGAGAGAGCCCGCAATGACCTGTGGCATATCGCGCTGGCCGAGGCCGTCTATCAGAAAGCGTCCGAGCCCGCCCAGTCCGGCGTAGGCCGCAACAACCGCGGTGGCGATAAGTTGAAGCAGTGCGGTACGAATCCCGGCAAAAATCAACGGGATCGCCAGCGGGATGCGCACTTGCCACAGGCCCTGTAACGGCGTCATACCCAGCGCCGTGGCGGCATCGCACAGGGTCCGGTCGGCATGATAAATCCCGACCCAGGTGTTCGTCAGAATCGGGGGGATCGACAGGGCGACCAGGGCAAGGAAAACGGGGATATCGTTGAACCCAAAAAGAATGATGCAGAGTAAAATCAGGCCCAGAGACGGGATCGCCCGGCCAATATTGAACAGGTTGATGACGATGAATGCCCCCTTGCGCCAGTAGCCCAGCGCCACGCCCAGCGGCAGCGCGATGAGTGCGGCTATTGCCATGCTGACGAGGACATACCACAGGTGTTCGCGCAGCCGTATAAGTATGCCGGCTGTGCCGAACCAGTGCTCCGGCAGCATGAACCAGCTAAAGGTAGCCGTTATGATCTCCATCATCGTGTCCAGGGGGTGATCCAATAGCCGAGGCGCGCTATCAGAGAGTCAAAAATAAACGACAGCACCAGGCTCAGCGCCACGCTGACGACAATGGGCGTCAGAAAATCCTGGTTAAAGCCCGAGAGCAGCAGCTGCCCCAGACCGCCCTGGCCAATCAGCGCTGTGACGGTGACCAGCCCTACCAGCGTGACCGACGCAATGCGCAGCCCGGCAAACAGGGACGGCGCAATCAAATGCAGCTCCACGTCAACAAAGCGATGCCAGCGCGTGTAGCCCAGCGCCCGGGCCGATTCCAGAACGTCGACGGGCAGTTTTTCAATCCCAGCTACAACATTGCGCAGCAGGATCAGCAGGGAGTAGAGCGTCAAGCCGATGACCGAGGTGGTCAGCGACAGCCCCGTGAAGGGGATCAGCAGGATAAACAGCGCCAGCGAGGGGATCGTAAATAACATGCCGCACAGGTAGAGCAGCGGCGGGGCCGCAGCGGGCCAGCGCAGCGTAATACCGATGAGCGCGCCGGTCAGGAGGGTGCCAAAGAACAGCGACATCACCACCAGCTGCGTATGTTGCCAGAGCAGAGCGGCAATCGGCATCTGGTTATCCACGATCCATTGCCAGTCAATCATAGCGGTGAATGTCCACGTGCCCGTCCAGCACGCGCTGGAGCAACGTATGAGAGACGCTGCCCTGGTACTGTCCGTCGCCATCGACGCGGACCAGCACGCCTCCCGGAGCATCAAGCAGCGCGCTGTAGGCAAAACGCAGGGTGTGCAGCGCCTTCAGCGTCAGGGACACCGGGAGCGTTACGCGGCGCTCGGGATCGAGCCAGTATAACGGGCGCTGCTGTTTATCGAGCACCAGCCGTAGCGGGCTGGCCACCGTCGGATGTTCGCTGGAAATCGGCGTGAGCGCCTCATCGACGAGGCTCACATCGTGACGCGGAAGTTGGCCAACCTGCAGCCTGCCGAGGCGCTTCAGGTTTGGCTCTGGCCCGATGAAGCGCGCCACAAAATCGTTGGCCGGATGCGCCAGGATACGATCGGGCGTATCGAACTGGACCAGCACGCCGCCTTCCTGGAAAATCGCGATTTTATCGCCAAGACGAATGGCCTCATTGATGTCGTGCGTCACCAGGACGATGGTTTTGTGCAGGCGCTGCTGCAGCGTCAGCAGCTCGTCCTGCAGCTTTTCGCGAACGACCGGGTCGATCGCCGCAAAAGGCTCGTCCATCAGCAAGATCGGGGGATCGGCAGCCAGGGCTCTGGCAATCGCCACGCGCCCCTGCTGTCCGCCGGACAGCTGATGAGGAAAACGCGAAAGCAAGCTCGGGTCAAGGGACATCACCTCAACCAGTTCTTCTATACGCTGCTGAATATGCTTTTTATTCCAGCCCAGCAAACGCGGCACGGTGGAAATATTTTGCGCAACGCTACGGTGCGGAAATAAGGCCGCACTTTGCATCACAAAACCTATTTTTCGGCGCACCTGAATAATATCAGCCTCGGCGATTTTAATTCCCTGCACGTAAACCGAGCCCGCATCGGGAATATCCAGCTGGTTGATCATCCGTAGCAGCGTCGTTTTTCCACAGCCGCTTGGCCCAACGAAAGTGCAAAACTCGCCGTCGCTGATGTCGATATTTAAATTACGAATAGCGGCATGCGTACTGCCAGGGTACGTTTTGTTTATGTTTTCAAGTTTGATCATGGGAAACAATTGCGCCCTGGGATTATTGCAGTGACATTAAGCACAAATTACAGAGGCGAAGGGAGGGGAGCAAATATGATATTTGCATTTATATTGCCGCTTATTGTCTTTGCCGGAGGCGCAGGGTAGGCCCCTCTCACCGGCGGAGAGAGGGAAATAGCTACATCAGGAAATAGCTCAGGCCGGAAAAGGCCACCATGCCCGCAAGGACGGTTGCGAAGAGGCTGCGGGACACGATGCCCGCGAAAGCCGCGATTGCGGCGGCCAGAAGCGAAATACTTATTCCGGAGGGCGTCAGCGCCGGTTTACCCAGCAGCTCTGCGGTGACGATTGCCGCCATGATGGCCGCCGGAATAAAGCTCAGCCATTGCTGTACAACCGGAGCCAGCCGGAAGCGCGACAGCAGCAGAATGGGTACCGTACGCATCAGCGCGGTGATCAGGGCTGAAATGAATATCGCGAGCAGAATATTACGCTCCATCCTGTTTGCCTCCTTTCGGGAAGAAACGTAGCCCCAGCGTAGCCAGCGTGGCCGAAACGGAGGCGGCAACGATCACCACCACGCTGGTATCCAGATGGGGGGTGCTCAGCACGGTAATTACCACCGCGGCGGCAATACTGAACGATTCAAGGGCTTTTTTCCGGCTGGCAAACCAGATAGACAGCACCAGGCCGATAAACATGGAGACCAGGCTGAAGCTCAACCCCTCCATCAATGACGCTGGAAGAGCGGAAGCCAGCACCGCGCCCACGACGCAGGCGAGGATCCAGTTCAGCCATGCCGCAAGGTTCAGCCCAAGCATCCAGGCGTAGGGAACGTGACCGTGCTGGCTGCCTCGCTGCACGGCAACGCCAAAGGTTTCATCGGTGAGCAGCAGGCCACTGATGAGTTTTTGCGCGGTGCTCTGTTCGCGGAAGAAGACGCTCATGGCCGAGCTCATCAGCAGGTAGCGTAAATTGACCAGGAAGACGCTGAACACCACCGAGGCTACTTCAGCCCCGGCAGCCCAGAGTGAGTAAAAAAGAAACTGCGCCGACCCGGTATAAAGCACGCTTGCCAGCAGCGCGGTTTGTACCGTCGTAAAGCCGGAAAGGGTGCCGATCGCACCGGCGGCAAAGCCGATGCTCCAGTATCCGGGGATGGTGGGCAGGCAGGCGGCAATTCCTGCCCTGAATTCTGCTCTGGCCTCCGTCTTATGGGAGGCTCCGGTTTTCATTAACATCCATGCTCCAGGGTTACAGCTGTCGAATTTCTTTTGAACGCAACCTGATGTTCACCGGCACCGACTTATAGGAGGGTGTACCACTCTCTTTATCATGATAATCAAGCGGTACCAGTACGTTCGCCTCAGGATAGTAAGCTCCGACGGTGCCGGAAGCAATGTTATACGCCACCAGCGTTATGTCGTTCAGGCGCTGATGCTTACCCGGCAGCGCGGTTTCAATGTCCACGCGGTCGCCGTGCTCCAGCCCCAGCTGTGCCATATCCCCTTCGTTCATAAACAGCACATCCCGGCGGCCAAAGACGCCGCGGTAGCGGTCATCGAGAGCATAGATGGTGGTGTTGTACTGATCGTGGCTGCGCAGCGTAATCAGACGCAGGACGTTATCGCCTTCACCGCCGGCGTTTTCGTCCACGCCATCAAACACGGAGAACATCGCCTTGCCCGTCGCCGTCGGCCAGACGCGCTGCGTGGGCGGCAGCGGCATACGAAAACCGCCGGGGATACGGATACGGTCGTTATAGCGATCGAAGCCCGGGATCGTCTGCTCGATCAGGTTTCGGATGCGATCGTAATCCGCCACCAGCTCGAACCAGTCCACGCGGGTATTTTTGAGGGTGGCTTTCGCCATGCCGGCCACGATGGCCGGTTCGGCGCGCAGCAGCGGGGAGGCTGGCTTCAGCTTGCCGGACGAGGCATGCACCATCGACATGGAGTCTTCTACGGTAATCGACTGACGTCCGGTCGCCTGCACGTCCAGTTCGGTGCGGCCCAGACACGGCAAAATATAGGTCTCTTTGCCGACCAGCAGGTGCGTACGGTTCAGCTTGGTGCCAACGTGGACGCTCAGATCCAGCGTATTCATTGCCGGAAAACCCCTCTCGTGATCGGGCATTGCTACCGCGAAATTGCCGCCGAGGCAGAGCAGCGCTTTCGAGCGCCCGTCGATCATCGCCTGCGTTGCGGCGACCGCATCATGGCCGTGGTGAGCAGGAGGTTCAAAGCCAAATACGTCCTTAAGGCGGCCCAGAAATTGCGCGCTGGGCTTCTCGGTGATCCCAACGGTACGGTTGCCCTGCACGTTAGAGTGGCCGCGCAGGGGACAAATCCCCGCGCCGGGCTTACCGATATTGCCGCGCATCAGCAGCACGTCGGCAATCAGACGCACGTTCGCGGTCCCCTTGTTGTGCTGCGTGATGCCCATTCCGTAGGTGATGATGGTGGCGTTCGATTTGGCATACGCTTCGGCGACGCTTTTCAACGCCGACCGCGCCAGCCCGGACTCGCGTTCTATATCTTCCCACGCTGTCCGGGTGATATCTGCCGCAAAATCATCAAAACCGTGGGTGTGTTCAGCAATGAACGCGCGATCGAGAACGTCGCCGCGCTCGGCTTCCCTCTGCAGAAGATGTTTGGCAATGCCTTTTAGGGCCGCCGCGTCGCCCCCTGCTTTAACCTGAAAATAGGTTGAGGCGATATCCGTCGACCCGTAGGTCGCCATCTCGATAACACTTTGCGGATCGGCAAAGCGTTCTAGCGCGCGCTCGCGTAAAGGGTTAAAGACGATAATGGGCACGCCGCGGCGGGCGAGTTCGTGCAGGGTCCCCATCATACGCGGGTGGTTTGTACCGGGATTATGACCAATTGAGATCACCAGCTCCGTTTTATCAAAATCATCCAGCGATACCGTTCCTTTGCCGATGCCAATTGAGCGCGGCAAGCCGACGCTGGTGGCTTCGTGGCACATGTTGGAACAGTCCGGGAAGTTATTGGTCCCGTACTCGCGGGCGAAGAGCTGGAACAGATACGCCGCTTCGTTAGAGGCGCGGCCGGATGTATAGAATTCAACGCTATCCGGCTCAAGACCGCGCAGGACTTCACCGATGCGCTCAAAGGCGTCATCCCACTCCACGGGCTGGAACGTGTCGCTGGCGCGGTCATAGCGCAGCGGACGCGTGAGTCGACCGTAGCCTTCCAGTTCAAAGTCTGATTTTGCCAGCAGCGAGGTAACGGTGTTTTTTGCCAGAAATTCCGGCGTCACGCGTTTGCTGGTGGCCTCCCAGGTGACGGCCTTCGCGCCGTTCTCGCAGAACTGGAACGTGGATTTATGTTCTTTATCGGGCCACGCGCAGCCCGGGCAGTCGAAGCCGTCGGGCTGGTTGGTGCGCAGCAGGGTGGCCGGAGCGTCAAGGGTATCCATTTGCGTACGCACGGCGATGGCCGTGGCTTTCAGCGCACCCCAGCCGCCAGCAGGGCCGTCGTAGTGCCTGATTCCGGGGACGGCGCGTTTTTTGGTATTCATCTGGACTCCTGCTGGATAGGTTATCAGATGAATTCTACACCGCTTTATTTAACAAAGTGACAACAAAAAAGGAACGATCTCACAAGGGAACGAAGCGCGGTTGGACAAATAAAAAGGCCTCGATAAAGATCGAGGCCTTTTTACAACACGAAGGGATTAGACGTTGAACCGTAATTTTATTGTTATATTATTGATATTTAACGTTTTTATTTTTATTAACCAATCTTGTACTCATATTCGCACTCACTTTAGCTGATGCTACCAGCTGAGGCCAGTTATCACAGCTACAGCCAATTCTTGTTCACCCGGATTGTGTGGTACGACTTTTCTTTATCAATGAATTGTTTTGATGGGATTGTCGAGTATTCAATAAGTGGAAGTGTAGTTGTAAGCACTTTCACAGGAATATATCTTCTTTGACAGAGAGATTTTTGCTGGTAACGGGCATTTCGAACGCGATTGATACGTCAATCGATGGAGAGCCCGGCCAGAGTCCTTTCAATGACCAGCAGGCAAAGATTTCTGATAATTTTAGCCAAAGAAGGGTAATGTGATGTCAGATATTAATCCACAGAATGCTGCACATATTTTCCCCCAAGATCGGGAAGCGCTGTATCACTTGGTCTGGCGTGAGCCTGCGGAGCGTATAGCTGCCCTGTATGGCATTAGTACGGATTTACTGGCGAAACAATGCAGTGAAATGCGTATACCCAGGCCGCTTGCGGGTTACTGGAAAGCGCTGGCGAAAGGGGTTGCACCTGCAATCCCCGAGCTACCAGCTCTGAAAAAGGATAAGGTGGTGAAGGCGCTTGAGAATAGCAACCCACCAGTGCAACCTTCCACCACTGCGTTACCAAAACCAGTACTTTCCGTAACCCGAAAGCAAGCTCCTGTTACAGGGAATGGCTATGGGTTAATAAATGATCTTAAAACATATCTGCCGGCCTCCTCGGTTACAGAAGATGGCTATTACAAGCCTACGAAAAAGAAATTATTGGATCTCAACGTTTCTGATACGGGATTTGATAGTGCGATAGAGTTCCTGAGTAGATTCTTTGATGCCCTGGGAAATAAGGGATACCGGGTTACGTTGGATGCAACGGGAGAAAGGCTACATCGTGCGGATATTGATATTAAGGAAGATTCGAAAGAGGGTGGGTATCGCAGGGGCAATCTATGGCGGCCTTATACGCCAAGTATTATTTGTATTGAGGATATGTACTTTGCGTTTAGTCTTGCTGAGATGACGGAGTATGTTCCAGCGAAAAAAGTCAAGAATCGCTATGTACGTGACGAACAGATGGGGAGATGGATACGGGGAAGAAATAGTGAACCTTTTCTTCACGTATCGAAACATACCTTGCCTACTGGGCGATTTCTGTTGCAGCTTTACTCACCTTATACTTCCGCAAAATGGTTACTTCAGTTCCGGCAGACAAAACAATGTGGATTAATTAGTCAGATCCCTAAGATGATTTCGGCAATGCAACAGGCTGTTCCGTTAATTTCAAAGCAACTAGAACAGGCCAGAATTGAAGCTGAGGAGTGGCGCATTCAGCGTGAGCGGGAACAAGCCATATACTTGGAAAAGAAGCGGATAGAGCAGGCGGAGGAAGCGCGTAATGCCAGTCGTACTGAGCTGAAATCCATTATTGCCCAGTGGGCAGAAGACAAACGGCTGGAGCAGTTTTTTTACGAAGCAGAGATGGATGCAGCAATGCTTGATAACCAGCAGAAGATACAGGTCATGGAACGCCTGCAACTTGCCCGTCAGTTCCTGTCTGACGATACGGCAATTGAGCGGTTGTTGAAGTGGAAAACACCAGGAGAGTGGTTAAACAAAGGATGAGTCTATTTCCTCGTCACGGTGTTAAATTAATGTGGATTGAACCTGATAATCCAAAGCCGACATTTGGCCCGGATCGGCCAACTTAGCTCTGAGATACTTCGAATATTCTACAGAACTTTTTCTTACTAGAAATCAACTTGGGTCAAATCCGAGTTCGTGGGCAAGTTTATTTGAGTCAGTTATGAAGGCAAATACTGGCCAAGCCTTAGGATTTTCATTAACAGCAAGATTGTATTCAGCTTCACTTGCAGGAATGCGATTGTCGATCAGAAAATAACCGATTAGCGGTTTGCGAAGCGCGAACCGTTTGGTGATTCCATCCTGACCCAACTCATAATCGATCACGATTAATGCCTGCTGATCTTGGCTGAGGTGTGGATTAGGCCTCAGCTCAAGTTCGATCATCTGCTCCCACTCAGTATCAGGATTAGGTGGGACACCTCTACAACGTTCAAAGGCAGGTGCATTATCGCCCCAGTTCTGCGTGTTTTTCGAGGGTTTAACTACTTTTGGGGTGTTTTTGAAACGACCAATCAGAAAATCGCGATACGCCATATTATCCCAACAAAAAGCGCGTACGTGGTAACGGTTATTAACGAACGCGATAGCCGTGGGTGTTAGCCGTCGGCTACGTCCTTTAGGTGAATTCATTGTTGCTACTACAGCTTCAATAGACTGCTGATGCTCAATGGCCGAGAGTAATCGGGCCAGAACACGCAAATTATGATGGCGTAACAGCATGGGCATTTCAGTGGTGTGTGCAGTTATGGGCGGCGCGAACTCTTCAATGGCCTGCCACTGCAAATCTGCCTTGGATAATAACACCGGCTCAAACCCGTCAGTAGGTTGATAGTAGGGAATACCCAACTGATATGGCTTTAGCGCCTTAGGCGAGAGTTGCTGGTAAAGCTTTATATCTTTCTGAGCCTGAGGGCGTGAGATACCAAAGGTTTCCATCAGCATGGTCGTTGTTAGCCGACGCTCCCAGAGCAACTGACGCTCAATGTAACACAAACGCAGCCACTGAGGGTGCGAGTATGCCCCAGTCTCTAGCCGCTTACTGGCTAAATCCGTTACGGAGACTGTTTGCGTGTCTGATGCGATCGCGGGTTTCATGTACTGTGAGTACTGCATATAGTGGCCCTTCTAATATCTTAAATGTGCAGACATCCGAAAGTATAAGTTGGCACTGTATAAATATCTACTACCATTACTTAATAATGGGGTGTATAAAATATACATATAGCTAGGTTATACTTTCAGGTGAACTCAAAAAGTAACGAAAGAGCGTAGGACGATTCCGTGAGCTTTAACACACTCAATACCAATCTGTTTAAACCGATCTCGGGCGAGAATGGACGATCGATGCTTGCGTTATTAGTCGATCTCGATACTTTCTTGGATCCGACACAACTGGTAGATGAACCTACGCCGCAACAGGTACGGGTCTTTCTACGAGACTATATCGCCAATAAGAATTTGAGCCTTGAGATAGCGTCGGTTGAGTCAACGATAGGAAATCCCGCTCTGGAACATTATGTCTATAACCGGTTGCGAGATACGGGGTGGATTCGAGAAGAGCAGGAGAGCGGGTATCGATACGTCGTCTGGATGGCGCAAGATGCTCGTAGGCTGTTGAACTTCCTTGGCAATATGAGTGCTGAGCATCCCTCGTTAGGTGTGGTGTGTCTGGCGGTACGCTCGAACCTTTCTGAAGTGGTTAAAGACCCAACCAACGGATCGTTAGTGCGCAAAGCGGCTGATGACATGGAGGATTTCTTAAATCGACTCAGAGCTCTCGTGGGCAATATCCGCGAAATCCACCATGCAATTAGCGGTGGTTCCGTCCAAGGTAGTGGCCATTTCACTTTTTACTTTGAAGAATACTTGGCCGAACTCTTTCTACCCAATATTGAGAAACTCTCCCTGAAAGGAAACCCCAACCTTCATGCCAGTAAAATTCGTAAGCTAGTTAGCGATATCCGTTTCAGCTCAGAGCGCCTGGAAGCATGCGCTAGAGCCTATAAGCGTGATGATATTTCTAATCCTTCGGTTCAGCTTGTGGAAGCAGATCTAGATCGATTGAGCAAAGCGTTTGACGGAATTGCTCCACTGTTCAAGAAAACGCAGGACTATGCTCGTCGTATAACCCGGCAGATGTATGAGAAGATCAAGTATACCGTGCATACCCCAAGTAATATGGGGCAACAGATTCAGGCGCTGCTTGAGCGCATCGGGAGTGAAGCCTTGTTAGGCTCATTACCTAGCCCGTTGATAGGTGAAGAACTCCTTGCTGATTGCCGGTTGGCCACACCCAAGGCAAAGTCAATACTGCCTGTTCCGACGGTGCGCAGACAGCCAAAACCGTTGTGGGAAAAACGGGCATACAACCAGCTCAAGCAAGAACATATCAGTTTCCAGAAATGCGACCCTACACGTGTTGCCAACTTCATTGAATCGAATCTTGGAGAGCGAGTACAGATGACCACGGATGATCTTAGGATCGATACCGCTGATGACATGATGGCAGCGCTTCATTTGCGCCTTTTGGCACAAGGCATATCGAAAACTCATCCACTTTTTTCTCTGCAGTCCATGTACTGCGTTGAGTTCGATGAAGGGGAGTGGACGGACCTTAAACAGATGGCCGGTCGTCGCATCATAATTCGTCGGATCGTCACTATGGAGAAACGCACACATGACCAGTGAAATTGTGCTCAGAGAGTTGAAAGATATCGAGGCCAAGACATCTGCTGACTATGCCGATAGCTTACGTAACACGGCAGCATACCTACTGCAGAAGCAATGGGTATGGAAGGGAAAACGCGGCCAAAAAGAGCACTTCAAGTTGTGTGAGGATAATCTGGCTTATTTTAACAAGCTTTTTGATGGGTTGGATATGGGGTGGTACTACGATCGTAACTTCGGTTATGCGGGGATTTTACCGCGTGGTTCTGGTAAGCAACTGGATATCACCTCTACGCTGTTCCTGCTCATTCTACGGAAAATGTATGACGCTGAAGCGTCGATGGGACGTACGGAGCTTGGGTGTGTAACACCGCCAACGGTCGAGCTTCTTAATCAGTACGAACATGTCAGGGGGGAGATGCCCCCCATAACAGAAACCAATAATGCCCTGGAGAACCTAAGGAAGAAGGGAATTATTGAACTCGGAATTAAAGACCCCGATACCAAACTCCACGAGTTGACCGTTCTCCCTAATATTACCCGTGTGGTCGATCAAACCTACGTGGGCATGCTTAACCGCTTTATGGATAGTTACACACCTGAATCTGCGTCTGGCGAAGCGGTTTTCGAAGGAACTGATGATCTTGAGACACTGGAGGTCTACGATGACAGTGCAGAATAACCCCATACAAGCACATATTCTTCATAATGTGGTGTTGGCGCAGTGGTATCTGTTTGAACTGGAGACGATCCATCTCAATGCTCCAGCCACGCTAGTATCAGGCGAAAACGGAGCGGGAAAAACAACGATTTTTGATGCGATCCAGTTTGTTCTGATGGGGGGGGATCAACGTAAAACCCGCTACAACTCTGCCTCTGAAACCAAAACCTCTGGGCGTTCTGCGCGTAGTTATGCGCTGGGCGAGTTCAAAGAAAACGATGCAAAGAGTTGCCAACGTGAGAATGCCAATACTTACATTTTCTTAAACTGGTACGATAATCATCAATGTCCTTACGCTTTTGGACTGTCTGTTTATGCCAACAGTCAGTCACCAAACATTGAGACCCGCGGGCATATCATTAAAGGCCGCCACATTACTGAAGTTGATTTACTGTCCGGGGATGACGCCTTTCTACCATGGCGTGACTTTGTTGACCGCATGAAACAGGATGCCAAAGAGCGTCATGGTGCGATGAGCTATGAGTTGCTTGACAGTGCGCGGACGATACGTGAAAAAATGGCTGAGGCGATGTCGGTTAATCAGACGCGCAGCGCCAAAATTGAACCTGATTTATTGGTTAAGACATTATCAAATGCGTTACAACTGAAAATGGACAGCCCGATTGATCCATTTATCAGGGACTTCATTCTTCCTCCCGACCTCATTGAAACCTATCAATTGCGCGAAGATCTTCTTGAGCACCAGCGTATTGAGGCGGAAATCGCACGTGCCGAGAGCCACAAAAATGCGCGCGAGTTACTGATTGCCGAAGCGAAGAAGCTTACCCGGCATTACGCCAATGCCCACCATGCTCTTTGGGTTTCGCAAGAGGCCGATACTGTTCGGCTCAATGAAGAACTTGGCCGCACAGAAGATGCTCAAATAGCTGCGCAAGAGCGCCAGACAGCAGCTAAACGCACCATTGACAGAGAAGAGCCACGACTGCCGGAGCTGAAACAATGTCGTGATGATGCCCTGATCGCGTGGCAAAATTCTGATGCTGCAAGTCTGAGTAGAGCCGTTGATGCTGCAAAAAGCGCCGTTTCTAAATCCACAAACAGTCTTACCAACCGAATATTTTCACTGCAAAATGCTGTGCGTGAAGTTATCCGTCAACGATTTCCTGACACGCTGGGTATCCAGAGTTTCGAGCTATTAGCCCGGCACTGGGCGACATCCGTGGACATTCTCAATCGGGCAGGCATTGAGAGCCTCTCAGCATCGGAACATGAGAATACGCTTAAGGTAACCGATAAACTTAAAAGCGCAAAAAAATTACTGGACGAGATAGCTGAACGTATAGAAGTGGCTGATAAAAATGTGAGCCACGACTTAACACAAACCATGCATGAATGTAAGGCCTTGCAGGTGCGTATTGAACGGCTGAGAAAGGGACTTTCGGACATCAATCCGGCGACGGCTAAGGTCATCGAATTACTCAAACAAGAGAGAATAGAATCCATGCCCGTCTGTGACCTCTGTGAGATCGCTGATAGAGACTGGCAAGAAGCAGTGGAGTCGTACTTGGGTCCGAATCGCGAAGCACTGGTGGTGAGTGTACGTGATTTTGACCATGCATTGGAAGTGTACGAAGTTGCACAGAAGCGAGAGCCGCAACTCAAACGAGTACGCATGATTAACCCTGATCATGCTTTAGCCGCCAACAAAGCGCCCACTGAAAGAATGGTTTCAAAGCTGATCGAAACCAGCGATCCGATCGCTCGTGGTTTTATGAACATCATTCTGGATAGAACTAAGATGGCGGCAACGCGCGATGAACTACGAAGAGAGCGCAAAGCGCTAATGGCATCAGGCCTTGCGACCGGTAGTGGAACGGTGGGCGGTACCGCTCATATTCGCGGGTTATTGATGGGGAAACAGGCTAAAGCTGAGCAGCTTAAGCTCCTGGAGCATGAACGGGATGTGCTCGCACAACGGCTCTCTGGCGTCGAGAGATCAGCACAAACGCTGAGCAGGCTTAACCGCAACTGGGCTGGGCTATCTACATCTATTGTGGAGGGCTCATCGTCCGTACGGGAAAATAGTATCCGCCTGATGCAAGATAAAAAAGCATTGTCTGCCGCTCAGGAACAGTTGAAACCGCTGACATCGAAAGATGAACAGCTCAAAGCCGCAAAGGCGCAGGCTGACGACAATTATGAAGCATGTAATACGGCGATCATCAATGCCACGGCCGAACAAAAGAACGCTATTGCAACGTTAAGTAGCTTGAACACCGAGATTGAAAGCCTCTCAAAAAATAGGGACGAGGCAGAACGAATCCGCAGTGAAACAGAAAAATCTCCTATACACAATACTGCCAAAGCAGATGAACGCTGGCAAACTTATGAGCAGAAGTTTGGGGGCGAAGAAGGATGCTATTCCCTGATTCGAAACAAAGCCCAGAATGAGGCTCAGGTTGAACGGGAGAAGGCGCTCAATACACGTGGAAATCTGTATTACAAGGTCGTTAGATTCACGACTGACTTTGCAGAGGATATTGCGAATCGTCAGGCGCTTCTTGAAGCCGCAAAAACTGATAACGTGAATACAGAGGCGTACCACTTTATTGAGGCAGATTGTACGGAATGGGTTGAACGTATCCTTGCAGCACAGCTTTTAGTGCATCGCCAGGCGGCCCGGGAAGCTGCTGAACAGATGGAAAAAAACTTTCGAGGCATCATAGTAGGGGAGCTTCAAAGCCGCTTTGAGCAGATGAGATATACCTTCAATCAACTCAATAACTTGCTCAAGAAAGTCCCGTTTCACGACCACATCTACAGCTTCCACTTCAAGGTTCGCGAGATAGAGAGCTTGCGCACCGTCTACGAGTACATTACGACTGCAGATAGAGAAGAGACCGAGTTAGTTGGGACAATGTTTGAAACAGCATCAGAACATCCTGCTATAGACCTGTTGAAAGAGGCATTGCTCAGTGGTGACGATCTAATTAATGAGATCAGTGATTATCGCAGTTTCTTCACCTATGACATGAAGATGCGTAACCCTGACACCGGGACTGAGCGCAGCGTGGCAGATATGCAAAGCACAGGTTCAGGCGGAGAGCAACAAACACCAGCGTATATTGCGCTGGCTGCGAGTTTTATGAACGTTTACAAGATTAGTGGTCATTCAGATCGAGGGGCGTCTTTGGTACTCCTTGATGAAGCGTTCAATAACATGGATGGTGGCAATGCGAGCGCAGCAGTGGCCTTTCTCAAAGAAATCGGGTTGCAATTACTGATTGCTGCCCCGCCAGAAGTGACCCTGAAAATTGGTAAAGAGATGGATCAAATTTATACCATTTGCCGTGAGGACAGAGATGTGGTGATTGACCACACGCAGATTTTCGAGGCAGGGCAGGAGCTTATAGACCAACGTAATCCAGTTTACCATCCAGAGCTTGTGGCTGAACGCGCTGCTGAATTGAAAGCTAAAGCCGAGATGGTTGAATGATATGAACTCTTATGTTGAGAAGTTCATCAATCAATTGATCAAGAAGATAGATAAACCAGAAGGTGTGGAACTTGAGTGCAGGATACGTATCACAGATCACGCCTATCGTTGGTACTTCGCCCTCAATAATAGTACCAAAACGGCGCTGCATCAGACGTTGGAATCCATTGCATACTTGAATATCCACTATCAGCGTAAAGTCGCGCTGGGAGCGTTTAAACATATAGAGTATATCCAGATCGTTGATGGCTACAGATTATTGGATAGTCAGGGAGTTATACCACAGGCTGATGAAATCAAAGTTTCATTTCGGCATTTAGAGACAACGGTGTTCAATGTACCTTGGTGGGATAATACGAAGCTGGAGATTGCCAAGGAATGGTCGAGCAACAAGACGTTTTGTGGTGTGAATCGCAACCAGGCAGACCGACTTTTTGATGCAATGAAAGTTATTGAGTGGATCGGTCAACTGCCTGTCTCTGAGAATGTTCCCGATATTCGGACCCTCAGTGCCATGTTGTATGGCAACTCCAAGAAGTTAGAATGTAAGAGCTTTTCCGGTCTTATTCGAAAGTTGATGTTGCCGCATATTGACGATGATGTTGTGGATTTGCTTGACGATGGGGTTAAGCTGCTGGAGTATTTTGGGATTAGTAAATACCCAATACCAATGCGTTTCAAAGCCAATGGGTTGTTGCATTGCAGGGGGATTATCGATTTATCTGCACTCCACTACGGAATCGGTGTTTCCCCGGATGAAGTCAAAGGCATTGTGTGGGGACAACGGCCACCCTATGTGCTTTTCATTGAAAATCGTGCTAGTTTCGAGCGGTATGTGCGCGAAATTGATGATTTGGGTGTGATTATTTACACCGCTGGCTTCCCGCCGCGCTCTTGGGTACATGTAATAGAGATCATTATCGCTGAACTGCGTATGGAGATACCGATTTACCATTGGGGTGATCGAGATGCCGGTGGCTATCGTATTCTTGCATTTTTGGCGAAGCGACTTGATATTGATATTCAGCCATATCTGATGGGGGTGGAGGCTGAAGCATTGACTCAGGCTGATGATGAGCTCGTTGATAAACCTGTAGTCGAATTAATGCAGGCGCTGGAGTCAGCAAAGCACTATCCAGCTATTTTAGCGCTCTATAGAGATCTAGCAAAACTCCAAATCAAGAATCTACCATGGATCGAGCAGGAGCAGATAGCCCCTGTTAGCCCTCAGAAATATTGAAAGTTCTCCCTATTTGCCGATATTTCATGTCCTTATGTCGGGATCTCAAAAGTGCATAGAACTAAAAGGGGTGTGCTTACATTCACTTTTGTTGATGTTGTTATCTGAGGCGAGTTACAACCGCTATTCATTTGATTTCCTATGACTCTGGTAGCAGTACATCGATCCCATGTATTTTCGCAAATCTACCAAATAGTGGGACAGTACCAACAACATGCTGAGCTGACCCGCCCCGCCAGACGTTCCTGCCCTATAGTTTGAACATAAGAGGAGAGTCTGGGCCGTGTAATCGTTCATGGAATAACTGGGTCAGGGGACGTCAACCTTGATGGTAACTGTCACGAAAACGCTTTTGCAGAAAGTTTTTGCCTGCTACTGAGACGGAAGAAGAAGCCTGCTGCGGTTCATTTTTTTATGATATCCCCTTCAAATCGCGAATAATTTTGTCATTAAAATTACAAATGAGCTCCACATACCCCCTTAACACGTGCAATAATCTCTCATAGAACGATAAGAAGAAATTGGGGAATATTGTTCATGTCACTAATCGTGAGTGTGTTGCGCGCGAGTCATGGGGATTCAATTCTTATCCGCGCTGACGCCAATTCAACCAAGCCATTTCTGATTCTGGTTGACGGAGGACCGTCTGATTGCTTCCAGAAAAAGCAGGGGCCCAAAATTATCCCCGGTCCATTGCAGGAATACCTTGGCAGCCTTGCAGAGAACAATATCGTACTCGATCTTGTCGTGATGACTCATGTGGATGACGATCACATAGGCGGACTGCTCAGGGCCATTCAAGCAGAACCGTATCAACATATCTTAGGCTCCAATGTATGGTTCAACTCTGGTCGGCTAATTGCTAGTGAACTGGCAGAAAATATACCTGAAGGTACTGATATTCAGGTCATGACTACCGGTGGACTGCAGACAAGTATCGCGCAAGGAATAGCATTTGATGACCAATTGTGTCGAATGGGTGTTTCAGATCGGAGCTTGAAAATTGCTTGCGAAAAAATTGTCTTCAGTTGGGGGGAGATAACTATTCTTTCGCCTCAAGAAGAGCAGCTTCGCTCGCTTGCAAAAAAATGGGAGCATGAAGAATCAAATTTGCTTACATCAGGTCCTTCTAACGATTACGGATATTCTCTCGACGAGTTGCTTGAAAGCGATGTCTTCGAGGAAGACAAGTCAGTTCATAATGGCAGTTCTATTGCTTTTTTGATTGAGTCGGGTGACGCTAAGGCACTTTTTCTTGGTGACGCCCATGCACCTACTATTTGTACGAGCCTTCGCAATCTTGGTTATTCAGAGGAAGAACCACTAACTGTAGGATTATGCAAGTTGTCCCATCATGGAAGTAAGGCGAACACCAGTATGGAATTACTTTCGCTTATAAAAAGCGAGGTGTTCATTGTCTCAACGAATGGTTTAAGACATGGCCTTCCAAATAAAAGGACGATTGCTCGTATTAAGGCCGTCTCGCCCAACAGTTCTGTATTGTTCAACTATCCAGGGCTGAAGGAGAGGATGTTCAATACTGAAGAGTTAAATGATCTCGGGCCATTCGTTCAAGATATCCAAGGGGACATTTCGCTGTGATGTTGGAGCAACAAAAACTAAGCACCGTTATTGTCAACAACGGTAGCGGGGTAGCAGTGCCAGCCATGACTGCTCAGTATTCCTATGTGCTCACCGCTCGTCACAACCTCCAAGCCGATCCCAAGAAGCGCGAAACTTTACTGCGACCTGAAGAAATTAGAATTACTTATCCAGATGGTCAAATAATTAAACCAAAAGAGATCTTCTCATCTCCTACGGAAGATGCAGCAATACTTCTTATTGAGGGCGTTCAGATTGAACCAATCGCTTACTCTAACGACCTTGTCGAAGATCAAGCAAGAATAGCGATACTCGGATACCCTGCGACTCGTCGAACCGGGACGGAAAACAGTCTGAAGACTTTCCGAGGTGAGATTCAAGATTTCGAATTTAAACGGATAGATGTCTCAACAAGCTCATTTGCAACTCAAGATGAAATCATGGGGCTTTCTGGGGGAGGCGTTTTCTCCAAACGACAAAATGAATGGGTACTAATTGGTATCGAATACAGTATGGAGGGGCCGGAGAATGAGAGCCAGAACTGGCTTAGCTGCGTAAGGATCGGCATCTTCGAAAAAATAATTGCAGATAGCTCTTTTCAGGAGTTAAGCCTCGCCCCAATTCTGCCGCCATATCTCTTAGACTTTTTGCGGCTAGTGGAAGATTCATTTCCGTTAGAGGGGTTCGAATGCGAACGAACACAAACGCTGCTTCGCCAGATGTTGTGGGATGTTGCGAAAGAAAATCTAACCGGGAAATGTCCGTCACCTCACTCAATTATGCAGAAGTTTGGCGAACAGCTTTTAGTTGCTGGCGACCCTCATTACAGGCTTGCAGACAGGAAGCTATGGCTTTCATGGGTAGAGTTTCTAGTAATGTGTGTGCTTCTGGATAGCCCTCGAGAAATAGACCATGATTATATTGAAAAGTTACGGAAAAGACGCCGTCTTTTTTACAGTGGCTCTGATAAAGAATGGACTTCTTACTTAGAAGCTATCGCAAAGTCGAATTTCAATGGACTCGAATCCGATGGTGTAGTTTTAATTACAACTAACCGCCCCCCCATCAAAACACGGCCAGCAGTATCATTGTCGAAACTTGTTACGGATATTTGTCGTCCAAATGGCGCGAATTTTGATATTGGCGCATCTGCTCAGGTTCCTAAAGACCTCAAACTGATGCACATTGATGGGTTGAATAGAGATTGTTTAGTCCTGAACGAACATCAATATCCTCATGGTGATGCATTCGATCGCGACGCTGCAATAACACTTATCACAGAGGCCTATCGTGCAGCTAAAGCTCAGTGAAATTGAAAAAACATACCTAGATCAGAAATTCCCGGATATCCATTTTTCTTTCTACCAATCGACCGACATAGAGCATTTTATTAGTTGTTTCGTCGCACGTGTCCCTAATCATCAAAGCTGTAAAGATAACTGGCTCAACATAACTACTGAAATCGCCATTAACTTTCAAGCTGCTTTAACAAGTGAATTGGCATCGTGGAACATCTATCTTGTGTTCATTTGCCCAGAGCAGATCGATAAGCATTTAAAGTATCAAATCGAAAATAATAGATTTGCCTTGAGAAAGATTGTTCTCGCTTCGAAAATAGATGAAACAATGTGGGAGCAACAAATAAGAGACATGCTAGGAAGAACGATCCTAGGGGATGATCTTGAACTAGATTCTGTTTTAGATCGAGCATGCACTGACCCATTAATAACTACAGACGAAAATTTTATACGCCGGGCGCTTACAAATGCTCCTAAAATTCCTCTGGATGGGAAAGAAAAATCCATTCAAATCAGAAGAAAACAAATCGAAGAATTATTGGTGCAGGTGACAAAAATATGAAAATTAAAAAAGTCATTGTCGAAGGATTTCGTGCTTACCAAACTAAAGAAGATGGAACTTTTGACTTCTCAATGTCTACTGGTGAATGTGCAAACTTCATATCCCTATATGCTCCGAATGGTTTCGGTAAGACCTCGTTTTATGATGCTGTTGAATGGGCATTGACTAACAATATAGGACGATTTGTAAGAGATTATACCAGAATTGAAAATGACAACCTTTCCAAGTCGCAAAATCAACCGAGCAAAAAACAGTACATCCTGCGGAACCGTTTTATTAAGGACACAGATCCTTCTCGTGTCACAGTTATGTGCGATAAAGGCGAGCCGAGAGTAAAAAAAGTACCGAAAGCCAAAAGTGGGAGCCGAGATTATCTTTTCAAAAGAGAGGAGTCGGAGAAAGGATTAGAAGCCCTCTCCGATGTTTTCCTTTCTCAAGAGGCAATCGACGCATTTATAAGAGAAGAAAAACCTGAGGCTCGTTATGCTCGGTTCATGTCAACGTTCGGCGATGAGGACGAAACCTATCGTGCGAACTTAACCGCACTCAAAAGAGAGCTATCGATAATTCTAAGGGCTTCTGAAGACGAAATTGTACAATTGAAGAGGATTGCTGCCGTACCCATAAGGGAAACAATCTTTAAAGACATTAATGAAACGATTGATGCGCTAAATATATCAAATGAGAATGTTTCACAAATTGATAAAACATTTGATGATGATCGAGAAAGAGAAATCACCGGTCTTATTACAAAGAGAACTCACGATCTCCAAGCGAAAGTACATGACGCCAGAAATGCTATTGAAGAACTTTTAATCACTGCAAGTAAGAGCGAAGAAATTTTCACTGCAAAGCAGAAAAAAGAGTCTAATAAAGTACTCCTTGATCAAGTGGGCTCGCGTCGGATTTCAGTAGTTAAACGCGAAGAGCTTGTCGCATCAGTCTTATCTCTAAAAGGCATCCTTCAGACGGAATCGAGCCGGGAAAGCAAATTAATCGAAGTTGCAAGTAAATTACCTGATTTTCGATTAATTAATGAAAAAATAACAATTGCACGTAAGAATTTACTGCTTATACAGCAGAATTTGTACAAAATCCAAGGGGAAGCTCAGAGCTTCACTCAAAGAAGAGATGAGTCCCAACGCTTACTGGCCGAACTTGATGTGGCAACAAACAGTTTGCTCGAACTACAAAAGGCTTCAACTTCAGTCTTTCCTCAAATTGCAGAACTTACTAATTCAGTTCCTATTCGCGAAGCAGAGAGGTCGGCCAAGAAACTTCGTCAGCAAGCACTTGCAACGAAGATATCTTACGAGCGCGGAGAGCTCATTAGAGTAGAAGCTATCGAAATTAACGAAGAGCGAATTGATAGCACAGACTTAGGCGCACTCTTGAGCGAGAAGTTCTCAACTTTGCCGCTGAAAGCCGCAATCTTGAAGCGAAATGCAAGGGCAGAGAAGTTTACTGAAGCATCAAAAAACCTTGATCAGATTCGAACGCACGCCAGCCAAGTTACCAACCTGATTGAGCTAGGGGCTAGCCTGTTATCTGAGTCTCATTCCAAAGAATGCCCTCTATGCGCACATCAGCACCCCTCACATCAGTCTCTAATGGACGCTTTAGTTAATAATAAAGTGTTGTCTGACATCGAGTCTGCCGCATTGAAAGCAAAGGAGCAATGCAGAGCTGCATTGGAAGAAGCATCTGAAAATGTTACTAGTCATATTTTAGAATGGGCTGCTGCAAAAAAACGGGTTAGCCTAAATTTGAGGAGTTCAATTGAGAAGGATGAGAGCGAATTCCGAGCGTTAACACTTGAGATCGATAAAACAGAACAGTTGCTATCAGAAATAAATCTACAACTCGCCGCGCTAAAATCTCGAGTGAATAATCTCCCGGAGAAACAACTCAATTCAAGCATTGCTGATCAGCTACATGAACTAACTAAGCGTCGAACTACAGAGCTTAAGGATCTTGAAGATAGTTCCTCAAAAATCAGCCAATTACAAAGAATGATCAAAGAAGAACAACAAAAATATGAGCAAATTAGTGCAGAGGTCACTTTAGCCGAAAATAGCGAACTTATGAATGAAATAAGTGAGTATTGCATAAACAATGCAATTCAACCGGAACAAATTCAGCTTTCAATAGAGCAAGGACGAGCAGAGATTCAAAAACGGATCGCAGCGACTCTTACCCGTATTGATTTGGTGCAAGGAGAGGTCATCGCCCTAGACCTCAATGATCCTACTTTAGCGTCAACGACGATCGAAGAACTCAATAAAAATGAGCTCGATTTACGTAGCGACATTCTCAATTCAGACATGGTTATCGTACCATTCGTAGCGACTATCAAGCGATATTTTCCATCTTATGAAGATTCCTGGAACGCCAAGATTTTGCATGAGCACCTGTCAACTGCTGTATTGCAACGAAAGAAAGAAGAAGAACAAACTATTCACACCCTTCGCCAATATTCTCTATTAGGAGAACAGTTGACCGGAATCAAACCGTACATTGAGTCCTTAGCCGCAAGGGGAAAACTGGAAAAGGCGCTTCTTGAAATTCAGAAAAAAAAGGCTTTGAATGCATCCTTAGAAACAGAATACTCTCTAACTATCAATCGGTTGAGAAATAGAATCAACGGCTTTTTTTACACTGATCTAATCAATGCGATCTATCGTAAGATTGACCCTCATCCAGATTTCAAAGAAGTGCAATTTGACTGTGATTTCCCCGAGGAAGCAATACCAAAACTGAACATTCTTGTCTCCGATTCACAGGGAGATGTTATTGCGCCAAATCTTTATTTCAGTGCCGCGCAACTCAACATCCTTAGTTTGAGTATTTTTCTGGCCCGAGCACTTCATGTGAAAACAGCTGATGGTACCGACGTAAGATGTATTTTTATTGATGATCCTATTCATTCGATGGACTCCATTAATGTCCTTTCTACCATCGATATGTTGCGAACAATTTCAAAGAAATTCGATAGGCAAATCATTCTTTCAACGCATGATAGAAACTTCTTCGACCTGCTGCAGAAGAAAGTCCCTCAGAAAGAGTATCTTTCTAAATTCATTGAGTTGGAAACATTTGGAAAGGTTATGTCTACAAACGTACGTTCTGAAGATGATCTAGATTTGGTTGATTAAGGCATGAGTATTGGATTATCGATTTTGAGCAAAAAAGTTTAGGTAATGGACGGCGGCTGATTGATATTGACGGCAACCATGATGTCTATAATGTCGTGCGTATCCAAGGAAATAATACTCAGCGAGATAACAAAGGTACTGATATCCAATGTGAAATGATTGATGTGGTTTGCATTGGTGTAGTCAGAAGGACGATATCAATAATTAAAAATATAAATTTAATATTAGGAGGTGAATTTACATGAACTACTTCTGGGTTACACAAAAACCTCAGTCGCATAAAAAAGAATTAGAAAATGGTTGGATAAAGGCAAGACCAGCAAAAATCTATAATCACTATAGGGAAACGGTAAAATCGGTCAAAAAAGGTGATTTGATTTTTTTCTGTAGTCGGGGGGTTATAAGTCATATAGGGGTTGCCCTAAGTTCAGTTATAAATGAAACTGATGAAGAAGGCGAATTTTGGAGGGTTGAAATTAAGTCTCATCTGTTAGAGAAGCCTATTGATATTGCCAATCATAGTGAATATCTTTTAGATAATAGATCTGAAAAATACTCACCAATTACTTCTTCAGGAACAGCCCATCAAGGCTACTGCTCAGAAATTAGTGAAGTGATTGCATGGTATCTACTTTCTAGAGCCGGTGTATATTTTAAAAATGACGAGATTGTTGAGCTCGAAAAATCTGTAGCTTATCGGTCTGATAAATCAGCAAGTTATAGAATTTCCAATTTAAATACGTTGATGTCCACGCTTGAAAAGAAAGATGTTTTAAAAATAATAAAAGATATTGGTACGTTGAGATATTCTGATTATAAATATCAAAATTCAACGACCTACGACATTGAACATGATGGGGTTAGATATCCACCTAAAGTCGTATTTGGCATTTCTGCTGCTGCTGTGGTAAATCGAGTATTATTTGCTGACGAATTTAGTGGGGGGGTGAATTCTCCATGTTTTAATATATTGAATAATCTTGGTTTTAATTTCATTGAAAAGAACGATATTAGTAATAGCCATGAAGATGAACAAATTGACACACTAATCGATGATATTGAAACGATAAAAAATGATAACTCACTTTCGGCAACAGAACGAAAACAGCTTATAGCCGCTCGTAAAGGTCAAGGAAAATTCAGAAAATCGCTAATTGAAATGTATGGGCGGTGCCTCGTCACAGGAATTAACTTCAAAGTTATGCTCCGCGCTAGCCATATAAAACCGTGGAGAGTTTCAAGTAATAATGAGAGGCTTGATCCTTATAATGGATTATTACTTTCTGCAAATATTGATATATTATTCGATAAAGGCTTACTAAGCTTCGAAAATAATGGTGCGCTATTGGTGTCTGAAACGTTGAGGAACAAAAAAATTCTTGAACACATTGGTGTAGATAAATCTTTGCGTGTAAACATTTTGCCAGAGAGTTATCCATATCTTGAGTGGCATAGAAAAAGATATTTTTCAGGTGCTGAATAATTAAAAAAACAATCAGGTGATTATTACTAATGTTAGCGAGAAGAATGTGCATTACCCGCTAACTAATAACATATATAATGGAATATTTTACATGAAATGTATTTCTACTTTTCCTTTTTACAATTTTTGGCAAAAGAAGCATTGTCTTTGAGAAAGTCAATACTAGTTAAAACGAGTTTACACTTTAAATTCCCTTCAGCATATTCAATGGATTTGCCTAATTCAAGTTTGTAAGGTTTCTCTCCAAATTGAATGTCAACATAATCTGAACCGACTGCTTGCATTGAAATATATAAATTATTAGCAGTCAGTTCATGGCTGTTTCTAAGTGCTAAGATAAAATTATCTTTTTTCGATACAATAGATTCAATATAATCATTTGCCAACTTTAACTCATTTTCTTTTATTGATAATTCAGATGTTAATTTTCTGTTGTCGTCGTTCAATTTAAGATGTTCTGCTTCAAGAAAATTCAATCTTTCTCTTTCACTAATTTTTAAATTTAGTTTTTCAGAAGACAGGTTGATTTTTAACAAGATGTCAGGAAGTTTCCATTTGTCAGATTTTTCATATATATCAACTTTGCTTTTTAAATCAGCTATCTCAGAGTCTCGCATGTATACACTTAATGTCCAAGCACCTGTCACTATAAGTGTTAAAACTGTAATTATTAGCCCAAGAATACTTAATAAAGTTCCTGTGGAAAGTGAGATGCTGTTATTTTTATCTGCCATTGCTAATTACTTTTGAAGAGTGTTATTTATAACATAACATTTTTGCTATATGTAGATCAACATCGCAAACGATTTGCGCCATTCACATCCTATGAAATGAGGATGTTTTCTAACACACCCAGAATGAGACAATACTTAAAACCTACAGTCGTGTAATAGACACTGCGTAGATAATTATTTTGTATCTAATTGATTTTTAAGGGTTAATATAGCTATCGACTCCTTTTCACTTTCCCTTGAGGCTCATCCGCTATTAAAAGAACCGACTATGCCTATTACAATAGTTAGGGGGAAACTGCTGTGTTGCTGACAAGATTATCGACGCGCTATACTCGAGTAAAGTTTCAGTGTGAGGCGGAGCTGTTGCGCTGATTGTTCGAAATAGCAGCATTTAGTCTTCATATGCCTGTGGGCTTAATCGACCGTTAGAGCCCGGTCCACTTTGCACTACTAATGGTTTGAAACTGATGAAAATGTTCGCTCCCTGGTCTGTCGGTAAAGTAAACATCATGCTCAGTAACTGGAAGTGATTGCAGTCGGAATGCTGATTTTGCACGCTACGACGGGTATATTCTGTTTGGTAACTGTAGACGTTGTCATTGTACTTACGATACATGTGCTTGGCAGGTTAGACTTAATAGTAAATGGCACATAAGCTATGAAGTCTTTTTCTTTTTTAGTTGTGCTGTTTGTAACTAACCAACTAAATACGATAATAGCTGCAATGATAAATGTGATGATCTTATTCATAAGGATTCCTTTTGGGATAAAACATGAATTATTTTACCCAAAAGAAATCCTAATATTTGCTAAGGTTATTATAAACCTGATACGTTTATATAGAACTGACCTTTATCTTCATCAGTTTTCTGAATCCGGTAGGTGATTGGCAGAGAATTTTGCAGATCAGGTTTTGTGAACGTTAAATCAGCCGCGCACTGATAAACGTCAAGGCCTGATTCATAGCTTATTGTTCTGACATTTTCAACTGAAATCCGCACATCCTTATCCAATGTCATCCCTTTCTCGATTGTCTTTCTGGCAATATCCACGACCAGATTTTTAGCGTCATCACTACTGCATTTTGGCGTTTTCTCGTCGCAGCCAGCCAGCAAACCAGCCGCTATTAATACCAGAAGCATTGTTCTTTTCATCTATGATTCCTTCATTATTTAAGATACAAATTACTTTTTATTAAACAGACCATCCATTGCACCTGTTGCAGGGGCCCCGCAGTAACCTTCGCAACCACGAGTTATAACACTGGCCTTGCCGTTATGCAGTTCACTGATTACTGCGACACACTGGCTGGTATTGTCATTCCATGTCCATCGATGCTTCTGGCTTTCTCCGGCAGCTATTTGCTGCGCTGTCCCCTCCATATTGCATATGCCGGAGCCATCCCCCGTTGAAGCATTAATGTTGAATTCAGCATTACCTTTTCCCGGATTCAGGGTTAGAACCGCTCCGGGTTTTACGTACTGCGCTGCTGCGACAGGTAGCGTTATGGCTGCCATCAATAAGGCCAACAGTTTTCTGTTCATTAATTAATTCCCTGTTAAGTGATACGGATGTTTTTGGTGATTTTCCCCAGTGCCAGCGGTCTGCGTTTTTCCACAAAGAAATAAACGACGTTGAATGCGAACTTGCGATGATTCCCTCGACCGAGAGAAGGCCAGTTGCGGAAAGATTCGTTCTGTTCTTCTGAGTAGGGCGTGTCAGAGAAGTCAAACAGCACAAGCAAGGCTTTGCCATCGTGCTTCATCAACTTCTTAACTTCAGTGCTATTTACAGTTGCGGAGACATTGGAACGTGCCGCAGTTGGTTTACGTACTGCAAACTCAACGGCTACATCATCAATGACAAAATCAATATAACCGTGCCCGGATACAGTTCCTGGCAGCTTGCTTTTTACTTCCGGTGAGACATTATCTGCAAACCAACCCAGCAAATAGCAACGTACCAGAGGCAGTAATTCCCGCTCGCTACATTCGTTCAGACGCAGGTTTTTGACGAACTCCCTGCGATAAAGAGAACTGAAAAAATACTCAAAGCATTCCGTTATTTCAGTGATGGTGGTTGCCATGGCTGCATCCTTTACCTGCTATTATGTCCATTTTTAAGGGCATACCTTTCCGGCCATAATGTTTCCGGTGTCGTATCCAGAGCCCCGGCAATAATGCGCTCAGCTCTGGGATAATGACGCTCTAAGGCGTTATTTAATGTCCGTGGCGCAAGGCCGTGACTGCGTGACAGTGACGCCAGCGTTAACCCTCGCTTGTGAAGTGCTGCCACAATATCGGCACGATGCCAGTTCCCTGAACTTCCTTTGCTTTGCTTTTTCTGCGATGCTGTTGAGTTACGCACAGTATTAACTCCATGGAATCAGTACATGGATATTAAATGCGAATAAAAGATACCTTTCAAGTTCTTTTGGTATCTATTTATGGGTTTTCATATTAACGCATTGATATCTGGTGAAATTTATATGAGCAGCAAGAAAGCAGTATCGGCTATACCGACCCATCCTGAAGCCTCTGTTGAAGAGGCTAAAGACTGGCTGACAGCAGAGGAATTCACTCATATTGAGGGGATGCCGGGCACTGCGCGTGGCGCTAGGATGCGCCTGGAAAAGCTGGCATCTCTGCACCCGGAAATACGTCGTAAAAGGACTGCCGGGAAAGGCGTGGTTTACCATATCAGCGCAGCCACAATGTCGCTTGATGATGAGAGAAACAGGGCTAAGGGTGAAGCGTTTACTCTCACCGACAGCGATCGCCAGCTTAGCCTCTGGATACAGTTGTATCGCAATATGTCGCCAGCTTCGCGGGCGCAACTGATGGAGCAGGCCCTCAGGCTGGTAAAGGACGATCTGATGTCTCAGGGGCCTAATGTTTCTGAACTGGCGGTACAAATCATGAAGCTGCCCGAAGATGAGCGTAAGCGCCTCTTTGATAAGCTGAACGGGAAGGTGTGATAGCGTCAGTTTTCCGCCATGCCAGACAGAAGGAACCACCCCGGAATCCTGACCTGTCTGACATGGCAGAATGGAAAGTATGCCATCACTTAATAATGAATAAAAACCTATTGTCAGTTATTTCATTTCTGAACTACATATTAGTTTCTTGGTGTTACTATTTGCATTGAAAGTATATTTTTGATATAATAATATTGCTGGTGAACTATATTTTCACCCAGTCAGTACGTTGTCATGCACTTACCATTTATTAGGTGATTAACCCCACCTGTGCTGGTGCAAACATAACGTCTTATCAGAATATGTTGAAAAGGAAAATCACTGATGAATATTGTCCATCAGAAAGGGCTAGCTATGCCCGTCGATCAGGAATTAATAAATATCATATTAAATGAAGCGGGAAATCCACCCCCGCATAAAGCCAAAATTACAGCCGTCAGTCTGTTATTTAAAGACCTGAGTTACAGCGCTGAAAATGGCGGTTACCATCCTGTCGAAATACGGCTTATTTCTCGCAATGACGAATGGTATTTTGATTACATTACCGACTTCAGTTATATGGGAGTGGTATACCCCGAACTGGAAAAGGAAATTGATATCAGCTGGAGTCAGCAATATGTCTTTCTTGCTTATGTTGGTGACCTGCCTGTTAACGCCGGAAGGGAGCTGTTTGAACTCTGGCAATCCAACTTTATTCAGTATCACGCCATGAACGTCTACACCATTACCGTCCTGTGGGAAAGTTAATCCCTCTGCACTAACTATCACTACTTTATGGGGAATTATCTGTGAGAACTGACAGAGGGATACGTGCGTCTCAACAGGGCGAACTGGACTGTCTTTGCGGTGCTTATTGCGTGGTTAACATGCTGAGCTGGCTGTATGACGGCAGGGTTAAACGACGCCCGTTAATGAATCGGCTTATTCAGGCTTATCAGCAGCGCTGGCCTTTGCATGAATGGCTGACTGAAGGGATTGAAGAAGACCGTTTAGACTGGCTGATAGCTCAGGTATTGCAGAAAGGGTATTACAGCCGCCAGTTCCCGGTTCAAATTACCAGACCCTTTGCAGGGAAGCGAGGGTTATCGGACGGGCGACTTTTCAGGGAAATGCAGCGGTTTCTTGACGTCACTGACCACTCCCGCCTGATTATGCTCAGCGACCAGTTTCACTGGTCCCTTCTGGTCAAAATAGATGAAGAAACGCTCTGCTTCTTTGACAGCAACGGGCGAACCACCATGCCCCGCAAAACATTCTCCCTGCGTACTGGCGTAACCCGCCGCCAGCTGTTTCCTGACGCCATTTACTTCATTGAACGGGAGTTCTGAAATGACCCTATTTACCCAGCGTGAAACCCGTATCCTTGACCAGGCGCGTGACATTATCAGCCGGTATTACCAGCGTGGGGTTCAGCTCTGTTCCCCTGATGACGTTCGACGGTGCGTAATGGTTGAGCTGGCACCGCTTGAACATGAAGAGTTTGGCATCATCCTGCTCGATAATCAGAATCAGCTGCTGCACAAGGAAATCATGTTCAGGGGTACGTTAAACTCGGTCAGCGTTCACCCCCGTGAAGTTATTAAGCGTGTGCTGAAACATAACGCCGCCGCAGTCATCCTTGTCCACAACCACCCCAGCGGCGAGCCTGAACCCAGCCGTTGTGACATCCAGTTGACCAAAAAGCTTCAGGAGCTGCTGGAAATGCTGGATGTGCGGTTACTTGATCACTTTATCGTGGCAGGAACTGAAACGGTGTCGATGGCTGAGCGAGGACTAGTGTGATGCTGAAAGTTACCTGGTTTAATGTACGTTATTGCGGGTTACGCGCATGAGCCGGGCTGCGTTGCGTCAGGTCGTGCCGGTGGTGCAAACCACCGTGTTTGATGCGTATATTGGCGGTCTTGCACCATCGGGACGGCGGGGCATCACCAGCCTGTTAAACCGTAGTGCCGGCATACTTAAACGCGGTACGGATGCAAACAATTATCCTTGGGAGCAACTTAACTACGCCGCCGTAGCCAAAGTGCGCGCGGCACTGCTGGATGACGGTTACGCCGTGTCATCGGTCAACATGGCGCTGTCAGCGCTCCGGGGTATGGCGCAGACGGCCTTTAACCTCAATTATATGGATGCCGAAACGCTGGCCCGTATCAGGTCTGTTAAGCGCGTGAGTGGCGATATCCAGCGTAAGGGAAGGGCATTAGACAGGCAGGAAATCCGGGCGCTGATTCAGGCCGTTAAACAGCATCCGCAGCATGTACGGCGCTACCGTGATGTCGCTATAGTGCTGACACTTTGCGGAACAGGCCTGCGGGCCGGGGAACTGGTTAAACTTGAGCGCCGGGACTATGACAATGGTGTTCTTACGGTCAGACAGGGAAAGGGGCGTAAATACCGTGAAATTCACGTGGCGGATGCAGTGGATAAGGCTATCCGCGCATGGCTGAAAGTTGGCGCAGACGAGGCTCACAGCGCACTGTTCAGCCGAATTCAGCGCAACGGTAAGGTCGCAAGCCAGCCGCTGACTACGACCGGGTTAACGGGTATCCTGGCTGATTTACAGCAGACGTCAGGTATTGCACGTTTCACCCCACATGACATGCGGCGCACCTTCATCACCCGTTTACTGGAGCAGGGCGTGGATATCAACACCGTCCGCCAACTGGCAGGCCACAGCGACATATCCACGACAACCCGCTATGACTGTCGTGGTGAGAGCATGAAAGTCAGCGCCAGCAAACGCATCAGGTGTTTTTAGCTTTTGAGCCGTTTCCAGACGCGGCTTTAGTTTTATCTTCAGCACTCAACCGCGCGTACTTTTGATTCTGGACGTTAATCAGTGCATTGATATTTTCAGGCTGAAGTACCCACGCAACATCCTCACGCGCCCATTCATTACCGTCAGAGAGTCGTTTTAACCGGGGTTTCCATATTCCATACTCATTAAGTTTTTCTGCTACCGAAGCATATTTCTCACGATCTGACTCCCCCGTATGAAGCTTGTCAAAACGACCTTTTACAAGCTGGTAAACAGTGTAGATTTCCAGTGCCTTAGGGGACCTGGCCGGGACTATCATGGGGTGTTCCTCCGACCTATAAATCCCGTTTAGCTCTCCCTCATTGAGCAGGTCATTAAACATGTGGTTCACGCAGGCACTCAGCACATCCGCCGCTTTCTCTGCAGCGAATTTATCCGGGCTAAAACCCGCTCCCGTCAGTTTCCGGGAAATCAGTGCCAGCTTTTGCCGGGTATCCCGCCCCAGATAGAGCTTCTTCTCCAGAAATTCAAAGACCTCGTTACTGTTTTTCCGTTCCCGGTGGCATCTGGCGTCAGCCTTGTTGCTTTGGTTACCAATCATAGTCACCTCCATGAGAGCATTCTGTACAAAATATCACCATTGAGCCTCAGTGAAAATTGCTTCTTTATATGACCGTTTTGGAGACAGAAATAGATGATCTCGAATGACATCCACATTAAAGATGCCCTTAAAGTGCTCAACGAAGGCATCGTTGAGTGAATCCTTGCGTTTTTTGGTGGTTGTAAATAACCCCGCTCCTGAAACAGCTCAAAGGAGCACAAGCATGAACACCAACCGTATTTTGCGTAAAAAAGAGGTTCTTCATCTGACGGGGATCTCGTCAGCGACGTTGTACCGACTCATCTCGAAAGGAGTCTTTCCTTTGTCAAAGAAGCTAACGGGCGACAGTGGCCGGGCGGTGGGTTGGCTGGAGAGTGATATCAATAACTGGGTTAACAGTCGTATGCAGGCGGGAGAATAAAATGAAAGAGATAATAGCTAAAACAAGTTCTGCGAAAGAAATAGCAGTCCCCTGGTTTGAAACCATGGGGAAACAGGTTGGGTTATCGAAACGTACTACCGCTGCCATATTAAGGGAACAACAGTTGCGGATACGTAAGCTTAACCGGGTATCTGCACGGATTTTGTCTGATGCCATCAAAAGAGGGGAGCACTGGTGGGAGGATGAGTGCAACATATACGGTAAAATAGCGTGTATTCTTGACAGGTGTAAATACATTCCATGTGGAAGTGGAGCCTGTGCGCAATGTAACGCTGCTAAACAATTACATTACCAGGGCGTTTCGGTGGGGAATAGTTTACCGGGTCATACGACGTTAAATTTAGATTATTTAAGGCCGACTGATGATGAATATTCATCTGGCTGGACTGCAAATGACTTAGTTGAACGGCATCAGGGTATTTTTTAATACTTAACAGGATATAGCAATTTTGCCTGAATAAAAACCGGACACATTACCCTGTTGCTTTACTCAGGTGGCAGGGTAATGAATACAACCAGGAATATTAAATGAACGAATCTTATTACTTCAGAACATCAGACCCGGATTACATTCGCCACGCACCGTCAAGGCTTGAGATTTTAAGTAAAGCATTCCCCACTATTATTACGCAGCAGGAAAGTGAGCATGAATTGCAGCGTCTTATTCATTTACTAAATAAACTGAAAGGCAACAATCGCTGCTACAACATCATTGCTCAAAAACTCAGGCAGTGCAGAAACGGATCTCCATGCAACAGTCTTATATGCCCGCATTGCCAGCGGGAACGCATTCTGGCGCAACTGGCTATGCTGCATGTCCTGCCGGGGAATTCAGCAGAATATGTGGGAGTGGTCCTGTTTTTCAACAAGGATACGCAAACTCCGCCGCCATGGAAGAACACCGATGCGCTCAGGGCGCAAATTGGTCGTTATAAGCAGAGGATAAGCCGGGTACTTAACCGACTGGGGTACGCCGGTCCGGCTACAGGCACCTTTAGTATGATGCGCCATATGCCTGATGGCCCAGAAGCGCGTATTTTCTGGGTTCCACAGTTGTGTTTGTTCCTGCCCAATGACAGTACGTTGATTAAGGGGCTAAAAGCGCATATGTCGCGAAGTAGTGGGGAATTTATTGATGCGACGACAGTTAACACGCCGGTGATCGTGCCCAGGTATAAAGACCCCGCCAGGCTACTTTCATGCGCCCTGGATCCCGCCTGGCACACAACGGATTATACACTGACTGATAAAGACGCTCTTGTTAAGTCCAGAGTAGCGCCATTGAAAGGTCGGACACTGTTAAAAAGTTTACTGGCCCTGGACTCACTGGGAACAGGTGCCGTTTCTTTTTCGTTTGGGTAACCCCAGGGAAAGTGCATTGATTTCCCGGTAATGCAACCACTGCAATGCACTTTTGTTGTTGATCAAATTGCAGTGGAACGACGGGTAACACTGGCAACCACTGCATTTTCGTAGTTGTAAAACTGCAGCGCTCGCCTGTGATTCTGCTGGCACTGATGCACTTTAAAATTCCAACTGTTCCGGTTTTAGCGTAACTGTCTGTTTTCTGCAGAGTCTTACGGATGCCTCTGTGCACCCGATCCTTGCCATCAACTGACGGGTTAGCGCATCTGCGAGGACTTTCTGCGTTTCTGCCAGTGAATATTCTACGCACAATGGGGGGAGCGGTCAGCGAGCACCATTGCCATTGAGCGCAACGGAGAGCCTGGGGACACGCAGCACTACGGAGGTCTCATCCCCTTCCACTGTTATAAAACGACACGGCGAACGAGCGCAGCGAGTGAGGGAAGGCGTCAGCCTGACTAGGGGGAGAGATTTGCGACCGGAGTGGAGCAAATCATGGGCGGAGCCCATCCTCGCGACTGGGGTTTTGACTTTCAAATTGCCCGACTTAAAAACTGATGAAATGGCCTGCGTAAGAGTCCGTGTAATGTTCAATGTAATAGCTGATGCAACGACCCCATGCTGAGACGGGGCCGTGAATACAGAAAAGGATTAGCCAGTGAAGATCCCGAAGTGGGTTTATGACCGTATTACTGAAATAACGGATTATGTCGTGGGGGATACGCAATGGGCGGTCACCCGACGGCAGACATTACGGTGGTTCCTGGCCCACATATGGCTGGAAACAGACGATGATGGGTGGACTATATGCACTGTCCGGGATATCCGTAGTTGTTACGCCAGCCTTCTAAGTGAATGTGAGATTAATGACCAGGGCAGGGCCTCCATATCCATGCTAGTCGATTTCCTGCCGACATTGCCGGATATTGAGTTTCGTGCAGGGAAAGCGAGTAAAGACCCGGAAAAGCGTAGAGCCAGTGCATGGCGGTTCAATCCCAAGTGGACTATGTGTGATGAGGCTCAATTGGGCAAGCTAAATCTGGTTGACCTTGGAACCGGTGAGTCTGTCAGTTTTAAAGCACTGCTTAAGGCGAACGGGAAAGCTCCTAGGCATGCGATAGATGTCGAGAAACGCCAGACTGACCTAAAACAAAGGGAAAAGGCGTTCCTGGGCAAGGTTACGCGGGGGCGCATGCACATCAACCTAGTGAAGGAATTACGTAGCCGGGAGCATGATTCCTATTACCGTGCAGGAATACGTAGCCTTAACCATCTCTACAATGGCAGGATTGAGGGACAATATGTCACTTATGACCATCATTATCGTCTGACATTTGGAGGGCGGTATTACGATCAGGCGTTCCAGAATCTACCCAATGAGTTGAAAGCGAAGTTTCGTTGCGGGTTACTCAACTATGACATCGAAGCCTGCAATCTGGCCTGCCTGAACCATCTGTTCAGGGAGTATGACGTCGATTATCGTGTGAAGTCATCAATATATAAAACCATGATGGAACATACCGGGCTGACCCGGAAACAGTGCAAACAGATGGTCCATACCACCACCTACAGAATTGGGCGTGTGACTATTGGTATTAATGATGGCCTTGGAGAAAAAATCTATGAATGGTGTGGTAACCGCAGGAAAAAGGCGCTGAAGATTTTGCGTTGGTGGAACGGTTATATCAGTCCATTGAAATCTGCGCTTGAGTCATTGCTGGGACGTGTGCATGGCACACACCGCAAGAGTTGTTCATCACCGCGTAACTATCACAGGTACGCTAATGAAGTCGGATTAATACTGGATCTGAATAGTGAGGTGTATCAGCGTGAAAAGACTCACCATCAGCAATATGCGCGGAATAAGGCACTCCTGGCGTTTATGATCTGTGGTGTGGAGCAGGCGTATATACGCGAAGTGGTGAGGATGAATCCCGGGCGAGTTTGCATGCTGGATCATGATGGGGTAGTGGCAACGGGCGCGCTTTCACTACCGGACTGGCATGGTTTCACGATGAAAGTGAAGAACTAGCTTACTTTATTGAATATAATTCTCTGCACCCTATTATACGGGCGTATTACGTTCCCAGTCATTGATAGCACTGACGGTCGTACACCGTTGAGGTACCTCTGATACCTCTCCCGTTCCTACACACAGAAAACTGCAGCTATTCATTAAGGTGGTAAGCATGACATCCATTCATCACATGGCGGGGCAGGTCAGCGCCGCTAAACATGTTGTCTTTGTCCATGGGCTGGGAGGTCACTACCTGGAGACGTGGATGGGGGGCGCTCAGAGGGATGCTTTCTGGCCTGAATGGCTGTGTGATGATGTACCTGGGTTATGTATCTGGTCCATTGAGTATGATTCCGCAGCTGTTTCAGGAACGGATCGCGGAATGCAGTTTCAGGATCTGGCCGAAAATGTCTTTGACGCATTTCTTCTGCATGAAGACATCCTGAGTAAAGAGATTATCCTGATCGGACACAGTCTGGGTGGACTTATAATCAAGCAAATGATGCGGCTTGCCAGTGACCGCTCGGCCAGGTCTGAGGCAAGGGATTTGCTCTGCAGAGTGACTGGCGTTGCCTTTCTCGGAACCCCACATGCAGGGTCAGATATATCAAGCCTTGGGAATCGTTTGCTTCTCCGCCTGCTAATGGGAGTGGCTGGTCGCAGACCAACATTCGTATCGGCATACTTGTTCCGCAACAGTGCGGACCTGAGAAACCTGAATGTCTGGTATCGTCAGTGGACCTTTTCGAATCCGGTTAATCATCTGATTTTGGGGGAAGGGAAACGGACGCCCTGGAAAGGGATGATCGTTAAACCCGACAGTTCTGATCCGGGCCTGAACGCAACAATGACGATTATACCTGTGGATCATACCGGAATTTGCAAGCCAGTCTCCCGTGACGACCAGATATACCGCGCCGTCAAAAATTTCGTTGCTACGGCACGCCATCCACCACAGAACCTCTGGCTACGTTCAACATTCGGAAATACAACCAGTCACTGGCAGGGGTACAACAACTGGTCTGGAGAACGTAGCGGAGGGGAAAGCACATTTCTCATCGATGAGAAAATCAAGCTGGTAGAGCGCAGTCATGTCAGCAGAGAAAAATTATCAACGGTTGACACTCTCTGTTCGTTACAGAAACGCCTCCGGATACCCGGAACTTCAGTAAGACTGATCGGCCTTTCCGGCGTCGGTAAAACACGGCTTGTGCAGGCCCTGTTTGAGCCGGTACCCGGATGTGATCCTCTTCCACATGACTTTGTTTACTACACCGACACCAGCTTCTCTCCCGAACCGACTCCGGCCGCGCTGCTGGAAAGGCTGATAGCAACCCACCAGGTTGCGTTAGTGATTGTGGATAATTGCTCGCAGGACATGCATAGAGCCCTGAGCGAAATCCTGCGCCATGGGAACCGTTCAGTAAGTCTGCTCACCGTAGAATATGATGTTAGAGAGGATCTGCCTGAAGGCACAGAGGTGATATCGATGGAGCCTAACTCTGAAGCATTAATCGAAGCATTGATCCTGAGAAAATACGCACATATCAGTCATGTGAATGCGTCTAAAATAGCGGCATTCTCAGGCGGTAATGCCCGCCTGGCAATCGCTCTGGCGGCAAGTATTGGGACCCATGAAAACATATCCAGTCTGCAGGATGATGTTTTGTTTGAACGTCTTTTTTATCAGCGTCATGAAAAAAGTGATGAGATCAAAAAAGCAGGGGAAGTGCTTTCCTTGGTATATTCCTTTCAGTATGAGGAAAGTGGTCAGTACAGCCACGAACTTAGCAGTCTGGGGAAAGTATCCGGTATCAGTGTACAAAAGTTATATGAATTTTCGAAAGAACTGTGTCGACGGGATTTGGCACAAAAACGTGATGTATGGATGGCTATTCTGCCTCCTCCTGTTGCGAACAGACTGGCATCATTGGCACTGGAAAACATACCTGTAGGCCGTCTTTTATCAATAATTAACCCGGATAAAAGTCGACGTTTGTTTTTATCATTCACCAGACGCCTTGGGTATTTATCTCATTCAAAAGAAGCCATAAAATGTGCCCAGAATCTTTTGTCCATTAACGGTTTCTATGAACAGCTTTTATTAAAATATCAGAATGAACCAGACAAAGGTTATGACCTCATTTTCTCATGCGTGGCCAATGTGGCGCCGGTTGCTCCTGCGGAAACACTTAATTTTATTGAGCGCCTTGGCAACAGTGACCCAAGTGATATCTTTCTGAGCCGGAAAAATCCAGCATTTATTCTGGTCACCAGATTATTGCGTTCACTTGCATATGATGGTGAATATTTCAGTCAGAGTATCCATTTGTTAACCTGCTTTGCCCTGACAGAAGATGCAGGAGAAAAAAATAATTCAGTTTTTGATGTACTTAAAAGCCTTTTTTCTGCCCGTCTTTCGGGGACCTGTGCAACGATTGATCAACGTTTGAAGGTTGTTGATGCTTTTTTAGCAGAAGGCCATACTGAAATTGCATTGAAGTTGATTTCTGAATTACTGAAAACCCGTGATTTTATGTCATCGTACGGGTTTGATTTCGGGACGGGCGTCCGCGATTATGGATATGAACCTTCAACATATGATGAAGTAAATAACTGGTATTCCTCAGTATTGAGGTTTCTTGAGCGGACTCTTACGCAGAAGCCAGAACTGCTCAGTGAAGGTATCAGAGTCCTTTCATCTCATATGAGAGGCCTGTGGAAACTCGACTGTATCAGAGATCAGTTAACCGCACTTATCCGGACACATGCATTTTCTGACGGTGGCGAATGTCTCTGGGATGCGGCCTGCACGGCGTTACGGTTTGATAAAGAAGAGATGGGGCAGGAAGCCTCAGATAAATTGTCTCAATTAACAGAAGAAATTAAGCCGGATACCGTTGAGCGTAGATTAAATACATTCGTCCTGACAAATCTCCAAGGTTTTTATGGGCTTGAGGTGCGTAGTCCGGAGGGGCACACGATTATCCACGGTTCTGATGCAGCTGAAGGTGAGGCTGAGGCATTGGCACAGGAGATAGCATCAGATTATCCGGAGTTGCTAGAGAGTATCATTTATTCTGCTTTGCATGGAGGTTATAACCAAATTCAGGTTCGGGCGTTTGCAACGAAAATCGCGGTTGTTCATCCTGATAAAAAGCGTTTGCTGGATTTGATGAATGCGATTATTTATAGCGCGGACAAGAGTAAAATAAATCTCGTAGTTGTACAGGGTGTACTCCAGGGAATGAATGAAACAAATAAAGACCTGGTTGATATCATGCTGGATGAATATGTTTCCCGGAAGGATATGCAGAATGTCTTTGCTTCATTGCAGCTCTGTATCCCTGTCGATGTAAAAAGTACTACAAGGATCCTGAAGCATTTACAGAATCCAGATATTGATGTCTTCTCATATCGCAATTTGGCTTACGGTCAAAAACATAAATATATATCGGATGGCATACTTGAAGGAATTTTAAAATCTCTGTGGCCCCATAAAAGTGGGCCTTTTACCTGTATTGAAATTCTTAACATGCGCTTTTATAACGAGCGCGACGGTGATTATCATCCTGATGAATCTTTGCTGTCCTTCTCAAGAACACTTTTCGTCAAACTGGTTAATGAAGGGTGTCTGAACACATCTGATGCCAATCTCCATAGCATGGCTGAAGTAGCCAGACGTATATTCAGTAGTGCCGAAGAGAAGGATGTGCTGCTTTTACTTGACGCAATTTTCTCTCCTGAAAATAAACATATCCAGTTCAGAAGTTCGATACGTGAACTCCTTAAAATTATTATTGAGTTTCATCCGGAAATTATTCTTGACGGTATCAGTTCAGAGAAAGGGGTCATTAATACGACTCCAGAGGCGATTTTATCATTCCGCGTGTTCTCACATTCGTTACCACTTACCAGTGTGCCCGTGGCGGTTGCGAGACGCTGGTGTAAAGGAGATCCGGAACTACGTTTTGATATCCTGGCGGGTATGATTTGTCCTTTCACTCATGTCGAGAATAATTATGTCTGGACTGAACTTGCTTATATGCTGATTAAAGAAAGCCCATATTCAGGCCTGGTGCTGGAGAAATTTTCAGCGCTCATTACTCCAACAAGCTGGGTAGGATCATATGCCTCAACATTATCTGAAAGAACGGTGCTACTGGAGCAGTTGATGACAGAAAGTCGTGCTGACATTGTTGCTGCAGCAACTCAGGAGTTAGCGAGTTTAAGAGAGGAAATTGAAACGGCAAGGGAAAAGGAAAGAGAAGAATTCAGGTTACGTGAAGAAAAATTCGAGTAGCGAAATCCTGCGTTTTCACTCTTAAGTAGCTCAGGGGCTTGATCTAATGAGTTCAGGTCCCTAGCTTCTTACATTTAGTGCCTATTGTGCTGCGTCTTATTGGCCGGAATGACCTTGCGCACAGGCCCTACAGGATCGCTAACAACTCTAAGCGTTGCGACTACCAACTTGAAAATTGATGAAATGGTGTGACGAGCTTCGGCGGCAACTATGGGGGCACCTCGTTTAGCAGTTTTCTGAAAATTTTTAATGATATGGTGTGGGGTGATCTCTCTGACTGGGAACTTACCGATTGCGGGGGAGAAGACCGGGAAGTAATGTATACCTGAACAAAGAGTCATCTGGCTGAACTCGTTGTCGGAATTAAGACCCACTAAAACTGAAAGTGGCTAAAAGAGAAAACGATGAGTATGGGATTTTGGTTGCCAACTGCATCATGTGTCTCGCTGTTTTTCTACTCTTTAGTCAGATAAAATTAGCGGAAAACTATGTGTGCAAGTCTGACGAAAAATCTAATAGAATGACATAAAAATTGATGCTTTACTGTTCATAATGATGAGATCCGTCTCAATATTGAAAATGTCTACTAGACTTGTAAAGTCAAGGGATTAAATTATATATTACTGCGTCTCTCAGCGTTTAATGCTATCAACAAACAACAGAAGAAAGTAAAAAATGAATTTTACGAATTTTAAAAATAAACCTAATATTGAATTTCAGTTGCTTAAATATCTTGATGTGATCACAGAGGAAAGCAAAATATTAAAAATTGATAACAATCCTGACTATGATTTGACAGGATATGATAAGTTCAGGGCAATGACATATTTCTTTGAATTTGATTATGAATTCTCTGATGAATATAGCAATGTTTTATGGGCGAGTATTTCAAAAGAAAGATTAATGCATTATGATGATGTGGTTAATGCTTCTAACGCCTATGGGATTGAATGGGATAACGATAATTATGATGATGTGGCTTTTCTTAATAAACTTCATAAATTAAGTTATGATGTTTTAGATGAGTATGGTCATAACCCTGACAATGATACAATTAAATTGCAAAGCATCAGACCAAACGGTATAGATAATGTAGATAAAAAAATAAGTTTCTCTGGTACTTACTTTGGATGTTATGAGGCTATTGATCCAATGGACTGGGGCATATACATTGAATGCGATTTTGTTGGTAGCAAATTGTTCAATGGGGATGAAGGAAAGTTCTATCAGGAACTTTTGGCTCAAGCTTATAGCCTCAGGGAAACAAGTAATTATAAGCTATCTTTCTTTACAATTTTCTCAGCACTTGAAAACTTCACCAATGAAAAAATGAGCACTCATAATACTGCTGAGAGGTTTTCAGACATTCTTAAAAGAATGATTAAGAACAGTGTTCCTGATTTTAGCAAAAATATCATTTACTCTTCAATTATAGGAAGTTACTCAACATTTGAGATGATGAGAAATAATATCGCTCATGGTCGAGCCAAAATTATTGTTAAGGAATGTGATGTAAATGATGTTCTTTTATTTACATTGCTGGTTATTTGTCTTGCCGAAGGGAAAGCTGATAACTTCGCAAGCTTATTCTCAACCCTACAGCAGATAAACTAATGTAAAGTAGAATACTTTGGTTAGTGGACATCAAAGAATATATTTTTGACTGCCATGCAAAGTGGGCGATTAAGAGTAGATACAGGTTTTATGTCAGTTTGAGCGCTGAGCTGAACCGGCGATGTATGCCGGTTTACTCGTTAAAAGCTGGATCATCGGCAAGTAGGCGAAAATGTTTGATACTGGTTAAATTTTACTCCCACATGCCAGTTTGGCTCTGCCGCTATCAAAAACGTCGGTATTTGTCACTCAGATGCTTTGTAACTTTCATAAAAGTGTTTCGGAAAGCTTTAAGGCTTCTTTCTCCGTATGGCGGGATTCCTAGTGTTTTTGCCAAAACCTACTCGCCAGAGTCTTTCTCACACAGACCTACATTACTGGATACATGGTATCGGCTTATGGAGATGCCCTGCATTATTAGAGAGATGAAAAAGAGATGGTTTGTAGCGTTGCATAAGCACATCTAACAACTCCCTAAAAATCAGATAGTTACTGAAAAGTAGGCTAAAGTGTGGTTTTATATTTTGGTGGAAAATAATCGTTAATAATCAGTAAGAACGCACCAACACATCAGCGTTTACGAAACATCAGTACTGCTGTTAGTGCTGCCTACCCATTCATCAAGCTTATCAGCCCATTCTTGCATCATAACCTTTCGCTCATCAAGATAAGTTGCATGGTTGTATGTGCGACGAACATTGTTGGTATCAGCGTGCGCAAGTTGGGCCTCAATAGCATCAGGTCGATAGCCCAATTCGTTTAAACGCGTACTTCCTGTAGTTCTTGTAGCGTGGGGGCTATAAATGCCACTCCAGCCGAGGCTTTTAAGTAGCTGGCGCAGGGAGTGCGATGTCATTGGACCTTTCGGATTATCCCTACCCGGAAAAAGGTGCTGTCGATGCCCGGTTAATCCCTGTAGCGTTCTGAGCATGTTGACAGCCTGGGAGGGAAGGGGAATAACGTGTTCTCTGCGGGCTTTCATTCGCGTTGACGGAATAGTCCACAGTGCGTTATCGAGATCGAATTCTGTCCATTCTGCCTCAGTTACTTCGGCTGGTCGCGCCAGCGTCCACCACATAAGCCACATGCAATAGTTAACCTGATATGAGCCACGACTGTTGTCAAAACAGCTTAATAGCTTCCCGATTTGCTGCGGATTCAATGCCTGTTTGTGCTGTGTTTTGTTTGCCGGAATCGCCTTACGCACTGGCCAGACAGGATCGCTATCTGCTCTAAGCGTCGCCACCGCCAGCTCAAAAACGGATGAAATGGTGCGGCGGGCTTCAGCGGCAACGGTCGGAGCGCCGCGCTTAGCCGTTTCCTGAAGAATTTTAAGAATGTGATGTGGAGTGATCTCTCTGACTGGGAGCTTACCGATTGCAGGGAAAACCACTCGTTCAAGCATATCCAGTCGCCGCGTTTTGGTAATTCCGGCCCAGTCTTTCATCTGCAACCATTCTTTAGCGATTAGCTCAAAGGTGTTGGATGCGTCGTTGACCTTGCGGATCTTATCTAACTGACGAGCCTGTGTTGGGCTAACTCCATCTGCGACTTGCTTACGCGCTTGCTCGCATTTCTCGCGAGCTTCGGCAAGTTTTACCGTCGGGTACTCACCCAGCGCAAACATGCTGGATTTACCGTTGAGTTTAAACCGATAGCGCCATGCCTTTTTACCATTGGGTTTCACTTCGAGGTAGAGACCATTGAAATCATTAAGTCGATAGAGTTTTTCTTTCGGCTTAGCAGTGCGGCATTGCGTATCAGTGAGCATAACGGGGCCTTGTTTATTTATTATACCGTTATTGTACTCACTTAAAATGAAGATGGAAGAATGTTGTACTCATCCATGTACTCATTTTTGACAGCGTTGTTAAGAGATGAATTGAGACATTGCGAAATGAAAAATCCACGCAATTGCGTGGATTTTATAGAGTTTTACGGTTCTTATGAGATTCAGTGAAACCTCATGAGACAGCAGATTTAATTTAGACGTTGAACAAGAAGTTCATCACGTCGCCATCTTTAACGATGTAATCTTTCCCTTCTGCACGCATTTTGCCTGCTTCTTTCGCACCCTGCTCACCCTTGTAGGTGATGAAGTCTTCAAACGCGATGGTCTGCGCGCGGATAAAGCCTTTCTCGAAGTCGGTGTGGATCTTACCGGCCGCCTGAGGCGCGGTTGCACCAACAGGGATGGTCCATGCACGCACTTCCTTCACGCCTGCGGTGAAGTAGGTCTGCAGGTTCAGCAGCTCGTAGCCTGCGCGGATCACGCGGTTCAGGCCCGGCTCTTCAATACCCAGCTCGGCCATGAACTCATCACGGTCGGCATCGTCCAGCTCGGCAATGTCGGATTCGACAGCCGCGCAAACCGCCACCACCACAGAACCTTCCGCCGCGGCGATTTCACGCACTTTGTCCAGGTATGGATTGTTTTCGAAACCGTCTTCGTTAACGTTGGCGATGTACATGGTTGGCTTCAGGGTCAGGAAGCTCAGGTATTTGATCGCCGCTTTGTCTTCGTCGGTCAGGTTTTTCAGCGCGCGCAGCATGCCCGCGTTTTCAAGCTGTGGCAGGCATTTTTCCAGCGCAGCCTGCTCGGCTTTGGCGTCTTTGTCGCCACCCTTGGCACGCTTCTGCACGCGGTGTAACGCACGCTCGCAGGTGTCCAGGTCAGACAGCGCCAGTTCGGTGTTGATAACATCGATGTCGTCAGCCGGGTCCACTTTGTTGTTCACGTGGATAATGTTGTCGTTTTCAAAGCAGCGCACAACGTGACCGATAGCTTCGGTTTCACGGATGTTGGTCAGGAACTGGTTACCCAGCCCTTCACCCTTAGACGCGCCTTTTACCAGGCCCGCGATGTCCACGAATTCCATGGTGGTTGGCAGAATGCGCTGCGGCTTCACGATTTCCGCGAGCTGGTCCAGACGCGGATCGGGCATAGGTACAACACCGGTGTTCGGCTCAATGGTACAGAACGGGAAGTTTGCCGCTTCAATACCGGCTTTGGTGAGCGCGTTGAACAGGGTGGATTTGCCAACGTTAGGCAGACCGACGATACCGCATTTGAATCCCATCTCTAAATCACCTTAATATCTTGATAATCAACCGGTTAGGGGTAACCGATTGAAGAAAAGTAAATAACTACGCCTATTATACACGTAACCCGCATCCCGCGCGGTAAAAAAGCCGTATGACGCCGATTATTGCGCCTTAAAGGCGTGGAGGCGGTTTGTTGCTTTTGTCAGGCCGTCTTTGATCCAAATTTCGGTGCAGCGCGCCGCTTCGTCCACGGCCTCATCAATTAATTTCTGCTCAGAAACCGGAGGCTTACCCAGCACGAAACCGACAACTTTGTTTTTATCGCCCGGATGGCCGATTCCCACGCGCAAACGGTGAAAATTCGGGTTATTGCCCAGCTTGCTGATGATGTCTTTCAGACCGTTGTGGCCGCCATGGCCGCCGCCCAGTTTGAATTTTGCGACGCCCGGGGGCAGGTCAAGCTCATCATGAGCAACCAGAATTTCATCTGGATTGATACGATAAAACGTCGCCATGGCGGCGACAGCTTTGCCGCTGAGGTTCATAAAGGTCGTTGGCACAAGCAGACGCACGTCCGCGCCGGCAAGGTTGATACGTGAGGTATACCCGTAGAATTTCGGTTCTTCACGCAGGGGGGCACGTAACCGTTCAGCCAGCAGATCAACGTACCAGGCACCGGCGTTATGGCGGGTGGCTGCATACTCTGCGCCAGGGTTGGCGAGGCCGACAATCAGTTTAATCGTCACGATTCACTTCCTAATGGGTTCCGGATCTGGCGCGTAGTTTACTGTCTGACGCGCCGCTTGACAAAATTCTGCGCCATCAAGATCAAAAAGCGAATAATTACTCATTTGAACCATTAGAATTTCAAGCTGTTCAACGTCTTATTTGTAAACTTTTGTCTGGGCGTTATCCGTAAATGTGATCATTCACGCAACTCATATAAGCGGTGTTGTCTATACTTTACACACAAGGAATAGGGACTTATTCCCTACAACCCAAAGTTCCGGAGGTGACACATGAAACGCAAAAACGCTTCGTTACTCGGTAACGTCCTGATGGGGTTGGGACTGTTCGTGATGGTGGCCGGTGTGGGTTATTCTATTTTAAACCAGTTACCGCAGCTTGACCTCCCGCAATACTTCGCCCATGGCGCGGTGCTGAGCATCTTCCTCGGTGCGGTGCTGTGGCTCGCCGGGGCACGCGTGAGCGGTCATGAGCAGGTCAGCGACAGATACTGGTGGGTGCGCCATTACGATAAACGTTGCCGCCGCGACCAGCACAAGCACAGCTAGCGTGTGAATATAACGAACATCGAAACGACTCTTTGCGGAGTCGTTTTTTTTTGCATGATAGGTTGACCCTCACGTAACGTAAGGCTCCAGAGTAGCGCTGATGGCAAAAAAAAAGGAGCAGTTATGTTGATTCAGGTGGGGGAACTGGCAAAACGCGCCGGGATCACCGTGCGTACGCTGCATCATTACGAACAAACAGGCTTACTGCTGCCTTCTGCCAGAAGTGCGGCGGGTTACCGGCTTTATAACCTGGCGGATGTACAGCGTCTGCATATGATCCAGGCGCTGGCAAAAGCGGGGCTGGAACTTGCTGAAATCCGAGGTTTCCTCGAACAGGAATCGCTTTCGCTAACGGAGCTTCTCGATGCGCAAATCAGCCTGCTGGACAAGCAGCTACGCAGCATTCATACGCTGCGCGAACGACTGGTGGCGTTGCGTACCGGGATTGCCGTTGACGAGGCACCTGACCTGGAATCCTGGCTACAGACTCTGGAGTTAATGAACATGTACGATCGCTGGTTTAGCAAAGAAGAGTTACAGCAGCTGCCGTTTGCCGTGCAGAAAGAGGCGCTGGAGGCCATCTGGCAAGCGTTGGTGACAGAAGCAAAAACGCTGCTGGAACAACACATCGATGTCACCGATCCGCGCGCGATGGATCTTGCCACGCGCTGGATGGTGCGTCTTGAGCAAGATACCGCAGGAAAGCCGGAATTTCTTGCCCGACTGAATGAGATGCACAGCGTTGAGCCTCAGATGCGCGAACAAACGGGGATCACCGCGGAGATGACGGATTACATAACGCGGGCGTTCGCGGAGTCAAAGCTTATCATCTGGCAGGACTATCTTTCGTCTGAGGAGATGGCCTTTACCCGGGCGCATTATTTTGACCGGATGATGGAGTGGCCGCCGCTGGTGGCGAAACTGCATCAGGCGCTGCGTGATCGGCTTGAGCCTTCGTCTGAAGCCGCGCAGACGCTGGCTGAAAACTGGCTGGAGCTGTTCCAGTCCTATGCGGGCACTGACCCGGCAACCCAGCAAAAGTTTCGCCTGGCGATGCAGCAGGAACCGCATCTGATGAAAGGAACATGGATGACGCCTGCCGTGCTTGGCTGGCTCCAGCAGGCCATTACAGTGATGATGCAGAGACGTTTCTCTGCATCAGGCGGCTCACAGATCCGCTAACGCCGCTTCCCGGTCAGGATAAAAGGCAAGGCGGCCAGGGATTGGCTGCACGCCCGCACGCGCCATGGTGCGCAGGGGCTGGAATTCAAGATTACTGACCCGCAGCTCGCAGCCTTCCGGCAAACGCTGAACAAAGCGCTGGAAGGCATCCAGCCCGCCTGCATCAAGTACCGGTACGGCATCCCATTTCAGCACCACAATCCGTTTGCCCGCAATGCGGGACTCAAGGTCGCTGAACAGACCCTCCGCAGCGGCGAAGAACAGCGGACCTATCACGCGCAGAACCAGCACATCGTCAGGTACCTCGACGTTAACCGGGGAAAGACGCGTCATCTGCGCAATACGGCGCATAAACAGCAGCGACGCCAGTACGATCCCGACGCTGATGGCGATAACCATGTCGAACAGTACGGTCAGCGACATGCAGATCAGCATCACGATGATGTCGTCCTTCGGCGCGCGACGCAGCAGGTTCACCACCTTGTGCGCTTCACTCATGTTCCACGCCACCATCAGCAGCAGCGCCGCCATTGCAGAGAGCGGGAGCCAGGAGAGCCACGGAGCAAGAATAAGCAGGGCGAGGATCACCAGCACGGAGTGGATCACCGCGGAGACGGGGGACGTTGCCCCGGCGCGCACGTTAGCCGCCGAACGGGCAATGGCTGCCGTTGCCGTAATACCGCCGAAGAACGGGGCGATGATGTTGCCAAGACCCTGACCGACCAGCTCGCTGTTTGCTTTGTGCTTGGTGCCGGTCATGCCGTCGAGCACGACGGCACAAAGCAGGGATTCAATTGCCCCCAGCATCGCCATAGAGAACGCGGCGGGAAGCAGGGCGCGCAGGGAATCCCAGCTAAGCGTAAAGCTGGAGCCGGGCATGTCCCACGGCAGCACCAGCTGCGGCAGCAGTTGCGGAATACCGCTGCCCTGTGAACCGTCCGCCAGAACATAGTGGAACTGCGAGCCGATAGTCGCGACATGACCACCGAACATATTAACAATGGCCATCACCGCGCAGCCCAGCAGCAGCGCGGGAAGGTGGCCCGGGAGACGGATCCCAAGACGTGGCCAGACGATCAGCGTGCCCAGCGTCACAATCCCAATGGCGGCGTCGCCGAGGTTGGCGGTTGGCAGCGCCATCGCCAGCGCACCTACTTTTTGCAGATAGTGTTCAGGGACGTGGGCCATCTGCAGGCCCAGGAAATCCTTGATCTGCATGGTACCGATGGTGATACCGATCCCGGATGTGAACCCCAGCGTCACGGAAAGGGGGATGTACTCAATCAGCCGGCCAAAGCGCGCCAGACCGAACAAAATTAAAAAGATGCCGGACATCAGGGTGGCGACCAGCAGGCCTGCCAGACCAAACTGCTGCGAAACCGGGTAGAGGATCACCACAAAGGCGGCGGTCGGGCCGGAGACGCTGAAGCGCGAGCCGCCCGTCAAAGCAATAACAATCCCGGCAACGGCCGAGGTGTACAGACCGTACTGCGGCGCAACGCCGCTGCCAATCGCCAGCGCCATCGCCAGCGGGATGGCAATAATGCCGACGGTGATCCCGGCAATCAGGTCACGGATAAAGCGTGACGAGGTGTACTTCTCTTTCCAGCAGGCGTCGATGAGGGCGCGAAAGGGCAGAACATGTGAGGAGGTTACGTTTTTCACAATTATCTATCATCCGTGTGCGCATCATCTGTCATGTGAATGGCAGGTGAAGGAGGCATTAATCATACAAATAAAACCCAGAGACAAAAAAACCCGCCGCAGCGGGTTTATCGGCCGTGTTCGATTAGTGTTCGAACATTGCTGAGATGGATTCTTCGTTGCTGATACGACGAATCGCTTCGGCCAGCATCCCGGACAGGGTCAACGTACGCACGTTTGGCAGTGCTTTGATCTCGTCGCTGAGTGGGATGGTATCGCACACCACCACTTCGTCAATGACGGAGTTGCGCAGGTTGTTTACGGCGTTACCGGAGAAGATTGGGTGAGTTGCGTAAGCGAAAACGCGTTTGGCACCACGTTCTTTCAGCGCTTCAGCCGCTTTGCACAGCGTACCGCCGGTGTCGATCATGTCGTCAACCAGCACGCAGTCACGGCCCGCAACGTCACCGATGATGTGCATCACCTGAGAGACGTTAGCGCGCGGACGACGTTTGTCGATGATCGCCATGTCGGTATCGTTCAGCAGCTTCGCGATAGCACGGGCACGTACCACGCCGCCGATGTCCGGAGAAACCACAATCGGGTTGTCCAGGTTCAGCTGAAGCATGTCTTCCAGCAGGATTGGGCTGCCGAATACGTTATCAACCGGAACGTCGAAGAAGCCCTGGATCTGCTCTGCGTGCAGGTCAACGGTCAGTACGCGGTCAACGCCAACGCTGGACAGGAAGTCAGCGACAACTTTGGCAGTAATTGGCACACGCGCGGAACGGACGCGACGGTCCTGGCGGGCATAGCCAAAGTAAGGGATTACAGCAGTGATACGACCTGCGGAAGCACGGCGCAGGGCGTCGACCATAACAACCAATTCCATCAGGTTGTCGTTCGTTGGAGCACAGGTGGACTGGATGATGAAAATATCACCACCGCGTACATTTTCGTTAATTTGTACGCTGACTTCGCCGTCGCTAAAGCGACCTACAGCGGCGTCGCCGAGGGAAGTGTACAGGCGGTTGGCAATACGTTGTGCTAGTTCCGGGGTGGCGTTACCAGCAAAAAGCTTCATATCAGGCACGAGAAGAACCTCAGGCATGCGTCCAGTGGTGGATAACCTTCGCCAAAAACTGTGCGGGCCAGGCGAATGCTATCCAGGCGGTGTATTAAAGAGCGCGATGCAACGTCTGGAACAGGGTGACGTTGTCACCGAAACTCAGTCTGCGCCAGAATGGTCTGCTGTAGGGGGGAGGTGTTCATCCCGCGTGCTACAAAACCATGCAGCCAAACCGGCGCTTGCTCAAGCACCTGACGAGCGGCGGATTCGGTGTCAAATTCAGCAAAGACACAGGCCCCTGTACCAGTCAGGCGCGACGGCGCGTATTCTAACAGCCAGGAAAGCACCGCATCAACCTCGCGAAAACGTTTTCTTGCGATATCCTCGCAATCGTTGCTGAATTCACAATTTAATAACGTTTCTATTGACCGCACCGGGGTATCTCTTTTCAGGTCCGGATCGTTAAAGATAACCGGGGTCGGAATGTTCACGCCAGGGTGCGCCACGAGATACCATTTTTCCGGCGGTTCGACCGGGGAGAGAATTTCCCCCACGCCTTCGGCAAACGCCGCATGACCGCGAACAAACACCGGCACATCAGCCCCCAGCGTTAACCCCAGGCGGGCCAGTTCATCTGTCGACAGCCCGCAGCCCCATAGAGCGTTTAGCGCAACCAGCACGGTGGCAGCGTTCGATGAGCCGCCGCCCAGCCCGCCCCCCATGGGCAGACGTTTCTCAATGCTGATATCCGCACCGCTTCCTGCGGGCAGCCGACCGGACTCTGCTGCCGCTTTCATCAACAGCCGGGCAGCGCGCACGATCAGGTTGTCTTCCTGCGCCACGCCTTCCACGGGAGTCAAAAGGCCAATGTGGCCGTCCTGACGCAGCGTTATGGAGATTGTGTCGCCGTAGTCAATAAACTGAAACAGCGTCTGCAGCGTGTGATAACCATCAGCACGCCGTCCGGTGATATATAAAAACAGGTTGAGTTTTGCCGGTGAAGGCCAGTGGGTCATCATTTAACGATCCAGTTGTCCATTTTCAGCTTGATGCGCTGGCTACCCTGGGTCAGCTCCATGTTAGAGGGCAGAGAAGGCTGCGTTTTGCTGTCATAGGCGCTGTAGACCACCTTCCAGGTTTTGCCGTTCTGGGTGTAATTCACCTGGCTCAGACGGTATTGATCGTCCAGGGTGTAGTCGGTCGCCTGACCCGGCAGGCCGAGGATCCACTGGCGCAGGCTGTTCAGCGGGATTGGCATCCCGGTCAGTTTGCCAATCATCTCTTCGGCATCGGTCGCGGTGTAGTGCTGGCCTTTATTGTCGGTGATCTGCGCTTCACCCGGCTTGGCAATAAGCTCCAGTTCAGTGCTGCCCAGTGGGTTCAGCAGCAGCAGGCGATAGTTATCCTGCCCCGTTTGCTGCCAGAAGAAACGTGCATACACTTTTTGCTCGTCAGACAGATAGGCGAAGGCGCCGCGCGTCTGGTACTGACTCAGGTTGAGCACGTCCTGCTGGTGCTGACGCCACTGCGGCGAGTCAGGGCTTTTGCCCGGGCCCTTGGGTTGATTAACAGAACAGGCGGTCAGAACCAGGGCCGCCAGAGGCAGCAGGCGAATCAGTCGGGTCATAATGATGACAAATCCTTGAGATACGTTGCAGTTATAACTGTTAATGCTAGCGTCCTACAGTGCTACCGTCTACGTTCAAATTATCTCAAAGCGTTGTATCAGCTCGAAGTATGACGGGTATAAGCTATTACTCCGAAAGGGGGCAGTCTCTTTTATTGATCTCGCGCATCCTGTATGATGCGTCCTGCTAACCTTATTAACGCTGGTACTACTCCCGCTCAACATGACCTTATTAGCACTCGGCATCAACCACAAAACGGCCCCGGTTTCGCTGCGAGAACGCGTTACGTTTTCGCCGGATACGCTCGACCTGGCGCTGGACAGCCTGCTTGCACAGCCCATGGTGCAGGGTGGGGTGGTGCTCTCGACGTGCAACCGTACCGAGCTTTATCTCAGCGTAGAAGAACAGGACAACCTGCACGAGGCGTTAATCCGCTGGTTATGCGACTACCACAACCTCAACGAAGAAGAGCTGCGTAACAGCCTGTACTGGCATCAGGATAACGATGCGGTCAGCCATCTGATGCGCGTGGCCAGCGGTCTGGATTCGCTGGTGCTCGGCGAGCCGCAGATTTTAGGCCAGGTGAAGAAGGCCTTTGCCGATTCGCAAAAAGGGCATCTGAAGGCCAGCGAGCTGGAGCGCATGTTCCAGAAGTCGTTCTCCGTGGCGAAGCGTGTGCGAACCGAAACCGACATTGGTGCCAGTGCGGTTTCCGTTGCTTTCGCAGCCTGTACCCTTGCACGCCAAATCTTTGAATCCTTGTCCACCGTCACGGTGCTGCTGGTGGGCGCAGGCGAAACCATCGAACTTGTGGCGCGCCATCTGCGCGAACACAAGGTGAAAAAGATGGTTATCGCTAACCGTACCCGGGAGCGCGCGCAGGTGCTGGCGGACGAAGTGGGCGCGGAAGTGATTGCGCTAAGCGACATCGATGAACGCCTGAAAGAGGCGGACATTATTATCAGCTCGACCGCCAGCCCGCTGCCGATTATCGGTAAGGGAATGGTGGAGCGCGCCCTTAAATCCCGTCGGAATCAGCCGATGCTGCTGGTCGATATCGCCGTTCCTCGCGATGTCGAACCGGAAGTGGGCAAGCTGGCTAACGCCTACCTTTACAGCGTGGATGACCTGCAGACCATCATTTCGCACAACCTTGCCCAGCGTAAAGCGGCGGCGGTTCAGGCGGAAACCATTGTCGAGCAGGAAACCAGCGAGTTTATGGCCTGGCTGCGCGCGCAAAGCGCCAGCGAGACGATCCGCGAGTACCGCGGGCAGGCAGAGCAGGTGCGTGATGAACTGACTGCCAAAGCGCTGGCGGCCCTTCAGCAGGGCGGCGACGCAAATGCCATTATGCAGGATCTGGCCTGGAAACTGACCAACCGCCTGATCCATGCACCAACCAAATCTCTTCAGCAGGCAGCCCGCAACGGGGATGATGAACGCCTGACTATTCTGCGCAACAGCCTCGGGCTGGAATAGCGCCCTATACCCATTTTCCATTACAAGGTGCATTTACGCCTATGAAGCCTTCTATCGTCGCCAAACTGGAAGCTCTGCACGAGCGCCATGAAGAAGTACAGGCGCTGCTCGGTGATGCCGGGACCATTGCAGACCAGGAACGTTTTCGCGCGCTGTCCCGTGAATACGCGCAGTTAAGTGATGTTTCAAAATGCTTTACCGACTGGCGACAGGTTCAGGAAGACATTGAAACCGCGCAAATGATGCTCGACGACCCTGAAATGCGCGAGATGGCGCAGGAAGAGTTGCAGGACGCGAAGGCGCGTTCGGAAGAGATGGAGCAGCAGCTCCAGGTTCTGTTGCTGCCTAAAGATCCTGACGACGAGCGTAACGCGTTTGTTGAAGTCCGCGCCGGGACCGGCGGTGACGAAGCCGCGCTGTTTGCCGGCGACCTGTTCCGCATGTACAGCCGCTACGCCGAAGCGCGCCGCTGGCGTGTGGAGATCATGAGCGCCAACGAAGGCGAGCATGGCGGTTACAAAGAGGTTATCGCGAAAATCAGCGGTGACGGCGTTTATGGGCGCCTGAAGTTTGAATCAGGCGGCCACCGCGTGCAGCGCGTTCCGGCGACGGAATCTCAGGGGCGAATTCACACCTCCGCCTGCACGGTTGCGGTCATGCCGGAGGTGCCGGAAGCGGAACTGCCGGATATTAACCCTGCTGACCTGCGCATCGATACCTTCCGCTCCTCGGGGGCGGGCGGTCAGCACGTTAACACCACCGACTCCGCCATCCGTATTACCCACCTGCCCACCGGCATCGTGGTGGAGTGTCAGGACGAGCGTTCCCAGCACAAAAACAAAGCCAAAGCCTTGTCCGTTCTGGGTTCACGTATCCGCGCCGCTGAAATGGCGAAGCGCCAGCAGGCGGAAGCCTCTACCCGCCGTAACCTGCTGGGCACCGGCGATCGCAGCGATCGTAACCGTACCTATAACTTCCCGCAGGGCCGCGTGACGGACCACCGTATCAACCTGACGCTCTACCGTCTGGATGAGACAATGGAAGGCAAGCTCGATATGCTGATTGAGCCTATCGTGCAGGAATATCAGGCCGACCAGCTGGCGGCACTGTCCGAGCAGGAATAATGGATTTTCAACACTGGTTACGCCATGCCGCCAGTGCGCTTTCCGAAAGCGAAAGCCCGAAGCGCGACGCCGAAATTTTGCTGGAGTACGTCACGGGGAAAGCCCGCACGTATTTGCTGGCTTTCGGCGAAACCGAGCTCACCGCTGAACAACAGTCGCAGCTTGACGCGCTGCTTGCGCGCCGTAAAACCGGCGAGCCCGTGGCGCATCTGGTTGGCGAGCGCGAGTTCTGGTCGCTGCCGCTTTATGTCTCGCCCGCAACCCTGATCCCGCGTCCGGACACCGAGTGTCTGGTGGAGCAGGCGCTGGCGCGTTTACCCGCAGCGAGCTGCTCGATTCTCGATCTCGGTACCGGCACGGGCGCGATCGCGCTGGCGCTGGCCAGCGAGCGGCCTGACTGCTCGGTGACGGCGGTAGACGTGATGCCCGACGCCGTGGCGCTGGCGCGGCGCAACGTGGAACGTCTGGGGTTCAGCAACGTGACGGTACTGCAAAGCAGCTGGTTTACCGCGCTGGAGGACCGCACGTTTGGCATGATCGTCAGCAACCCGCCTTACATTGACGAACGCGACCCGCACCTGGCGCAGGGGGATGTGCGTTTTGAGCCCCTCACCGCGCTGGTTGCTGCCAACGCGGGTTTGGCCGATCTTGATCACATTGTGACAACGTCACGAAAACATTTGCTTCCCGGCGGCTGGCTGCTGGTGGAACATGGCTGGACGCAGGGCGAAGCCGTGCGGGCGCTGTTCACCGCGGCAGGCTACACCGCAGTGGAAACCTGTCGCGACTATGGCGGCAATGAACGCCTGACGCTGGGGCAGTGGGCATGAGTCTGTTTGACGTGCTGCTCGCCGTTCACCTGATTGCCGTTGCGCTCACCGTCGGCTTTTTTGTCGTCCGCTACGGCTGGCGCTACAGCAATAATCCCCTGATTGACGCTCGATGGGTGCGCATTGCGCCGCACTGTATAGATACGGTGCTGTTCCTTTCAGGCGCAGGCTTAATGTGGAAGACCGGCTATCTGCCATTTACTGATAAAGGCGCATGGCTGACTGAAAAGCTGTTTGGCGTTATCATCTACATCGTTTTGGGTTTTATCGCGCTTGGGCGTCGTCGTCCGCGCAGCCAGCAGGCGGGCTTTATTGCCTTTATGCTGGGTCTGGTGGTGCTGTACATCATCATTAAACTCGCCACCACTAGAATACCGTTACTGGGGTAAGTCATGAGGTCCTTAGCCGATTTCGAATTTAACAAAGTGCCGCTCTGTGATGGCATGGTCCTGATTTCTGAGATGATTCGCGACGATTTTACGTCGCAGTACGTCTACGACGAGCTCGAGAGTCTGGTCAGCCTGGCGCGCGAAGAGATCAATCAGGCGCGTCCGCAGGACTGGCAGTTAGAGAAGTTGATTGAACTTTTCTACGGCGAATGGGGTTTCTGCGACACGCGTGGCGTGTATCGCCTGTCTGACGCATTGTGGCTGGACCAGGTCTTAAAAAATCGTCAGGGCAGCGCCGTTGCGCTGGGGTCTATTTTGCTGTGGGTCGCGCACCGTCTGGATATTCCGCTGGTGCCGGTCATCTTCCCGACGCAGATGATCCTGCGTGCGGAGTGGCTGGACGGGGAGATGTGGTTAATTAACCCGTTTAACGGCGACACGCTGGACGAGCACACGCTTGACGTGTGGCTGAAAGGCAACATCAGCCCGGTCGCCGAGCTCTTTAACGAAGATCTCGACGAAGCGGATAACGCCGAAGTGATCCGCAAGCTGCTGGATACGCTGAAGTCTGCGCTGATGGAAGAGCGCCAGATGGAGCTGGCCTTACGTGCCAGTGAAGTGCTGCTGCAGTTTAACCCGGAAGATCCGTACGAAATTCGCGATCGTGGCCTGATTTATGCACAGCTCGACTGCGAGCACGTTGCGCTGAATGACCTGAGCTATTTCGTCGAGCAGTGCCCGGAAGATCCGATCAGCGAGATGATCCGCGCACAGATTACCGCTATTTCGCACAAACAAATTACACTGCATTAATCTTAATTCCGATTCACACCTGAATAAGGCGATCCTATGAAACAAAAAGTGGTTAGCATTGGTGACATCAAGGTAGCAAACGACCTGCCATTCGTACTGTTTGGCGGAATGAACGTGCTGGAATCCCGCGATCTCGCCATGCGCATCTGCGAGCACTACGTGACCGTGACCCAAAAGCTGGGCATCCCGTACGTGTTCAAAGCCTCTTTTGACAAAGCCAACCGCTCCTCCATCAACTCTTACCGCGGCCCGGGCCTGGAAGAAGGGATGAAGATCTTCCAGGAGCTGAAGCAGACCTTTGGCGTGAAAGTGATCACCGACGTGCACGAAGCGTCTCAGGCGCAGCCGGTGGCAGACGTGGTTGACGTGATCCAGCTTCCGGCGTTCCTGGCTCGCCAGACCGACCTGGTTGCCGCGATGGCGAAAACCGGTGCCGTGATCAACGTGAAAAAACCGCAGTTCGTGAGCCCTGGCCAGATGGGGAACATCGTCGATAAGTTTATCGAAGGCGGCAACGACCAAATTATCCTGTGCGACCGCGGCGCTAACTTCGGTTACGACAACCTGGTTGTGGACATGCTGGGCTTCAGCGTGATGAAAAACGTCTCCGGCCAGTCTCCGGTGATCTTCGACGTGACCCACGCTCTGCAGTGTCGCGACCCGTTTGGTGCGGCATCAGGCGGCCGTCGCGCGCAGGTGACCGAGCTGGCGCGTGCGGGCATGGCGACCGGCCTGGCGGGCCTGTTCATTGAAGCACACCCGGATCCGGCCAACGCGAAATGCGACGGCCCGTCCGCGCTGCCGCTGGACAAGCTGGAGCCTTTCCTGAAGCAGATCAAAGCGATTGACGATCTGGTGAAGAACTTCGAGGAGCTGGATACCAGCAACTAATAAAAAAACCCGCTTCGGCGGGTTTTTTTATGGGGCATATTGCCGGGTGGCGCTGCGCTTACCTGGCCTACAATACCCGTAGGCCCTGCAAGCGAAGCGCCGCTGGGCAAAAAGGCTACGCAAAAATCGTCATCAAATACGCGATAAACAGCGCCATATGCGCCGCACCGTTCAGCACATTCGTGCGTCCGGTGGAGAACGAAATCTGGCACAGCAGCAGCGACGCCACCATCACAATCATCTCAGGCGCACCCAGCGCAAAATGCAGGTCGTTACCGGTCATGAAGGCAATCAGCGTCACTACCGGAACGGTCAGTGATATGGTCGCCAGCACGGAGCCAAAGAACAGGTTCATCGCACGCTGCACCTGATTGTTCAGTACCGCTTTCAGCGCGCCCAGGCCTTCAGGTGACAGGATAAGCAACGCGACCAGGAAGCCCGTAAACGCTACAGGCGCATTCAGCTCGGTTAACAGGGTCTCCAGCGGGTTAGCGTTCATCTTGGTAACGGCGATAACCGCAATAAGATGCACGATCAGCCAGACGGTGTGCCAGGCGCTGCTGTGCGCTGAGGGCTTGCCGTGGTGCGGGTCGTCGCCGTCGTCTTCATGCTCGTAAACAAACAGGCTCTGGTGCGTTTTGGTCTGAATCAGCAAGAAAACGCCGTACATGGCCGCGGAAATCAGCGCGACCAGCAGCGCCTGGCCGGTAGTGAAGTTTGCACCCGGCAGCGCCATCGGGAACACCAGCACGATAATCGCCAGCGGAAACAGGGCGATGAGATACTGCTTAATGCCAAACAGGTTCATATACTGAGTGGCGAATTTGCGACCGCCCAGCAGCAGGGAAAAGCCGACCAGACCGCCGGTGACGATCATGATGATGGAATAGAGCGTATCGCGCATCAGGGTTGGCGCGGCGTCGCCAGTTGCCATCAGCGCAGAGATCAGGCTGACTTCAAGGATCACAACGGACAGGCTGAGAATTAATGAACCGTACGGCTCGCCCAGACGGTGGGCTAAGACGTCCGCGTGGCGCACCACGCTAAAGGCGCTGGTTAAAATGCCCACCAGCGCAAGAATATTGATACCAACCACCACTGGCAGTGACTGACTGCTTCCCCAGAAGACCAGCACAGCCAGTGCCAGAACCGGGAAAATGAGAGACGTCTCCTTGTGGCGGGTCTTTACCGCCTCGTGTGCTGCTGTCATGTGCTTCTCCATCAATGCAGGTGCTTGTAATTATAGATAGATTTTTGAGGTCATTAAACTAACAGATCTCTGTTAAATACCCTTGAATTTTTACTCAATTTTACTGTTAATGCGAAAAACCTAATCTGATGCTTATAAAAATGAGTTATCGCTAAATAGCTATTATATAACAGATGATTAGTTCAATGATTTGCGCATAATTAAAATCGTACTGGCACCTGGCGGTATCGTCGCCCACACTTAACTCTTTAGCAAAAAGAGAGGTTATCGATGCCGTACAAAACGAAACGCGAATTACCCGAGAGCGTACAACACGTGCTTCCCGCCCATGCGCAGGATATCTATAAAGAAGCCTTTAACAGCGCCTGGGATCAATACAAAGATAAGGACGATCGACGGGATGACGCCAGCCGCGAAGAAACCGCACACAAAGTCGCCTGGGCCGCCGTAAAGCATGACTATGAGAAAGGAGACGATGATAAATGGCATAAAAAGAAATAGCCGCGAAATAATAAGCTGCCTTCATTTTGACTTTTCAGGCGGTTCATCTCCCGCTGTATTGCAACTGGCCCGTGAATTGCTTATCGTTGACGGACTGCTGTTAAAATGAACAGCAGCTAATGCCGGGAAGGCGAATTACAGATGTCGCAAGGAAGCATGCAGTGGCGGAGGTGGAAAGTGTTAACGCGTGATTTCTTAATGAAGGCAGATTGTAAGACGGCATTTGGTTCTATTGAGGAATCGCTTCTCTGGTCGGCTGAACAACGGGCGGCGTCGCTTGCTGCTACGCTGTCGTGCCGCCCGGATGACGGCCCGGTATGGATTTTTGGCTACGGTTCACTGATGTGGAACCCGGCTCTGGAGTTTGTCGAATCGGCAACGGGTACGCTCCCGGGCTGGCATCGCGCATTCTGTCTGCGCCTGACGGCCGGACGCGGCAGCGCGTGTCAGCCGGGACGGATGCTTGCACTGAAAGAGGGCGGGCGCACTACGGGCGTCGCCTACCGCCTGCCGGATGTGACGCTGGAAGATGAGCTAACGCTGCTCTGGAAGCGTGAAATGATCACCGGCTGCTACATGCCGAGCTGGTGCAGGCTGGAACTTGACGACGGTCGCACCGTCAACGCGCTGGTGTTTATCATGGATCCGCGCCACCCGCTGTATGAAGCGGATACCCGCACGCAGGTGATTGCTCCGCTGATTGCCGCCGCCAGCGGGCCGCTGGGGACCAACGCGCAGTATCTCTTCTCACTCGATCAGGAGTTGACGCGCCTCGGCATGAGGGACGACTGCCTGAATGAGCTGGTGATGAAGGTTAAAACGCTGCTCGAAGGAAACTCGCTGAATAACCCGCTGCGTCCGGGATTTGCCTGATAAAACGCCCGGCTGACCGGGCGTCTGTTTTTATGCGGCCACGTAGCTGACGGAATGCTCCAGCGACTGGCTGTGGCTGTCAATCAGGACATCCCACGTGCCGGTATAGGGCACGGTCAGCCACGCTTTGTCATCCTGCACCGTCAGAATATCCGCCTGCGACTGCGTTTGCGTCTTTGAACTCATCAGATGAATACGGCAACGCTCTGAGCAGCGTACCACTACCGTATCCCCGCCAAACAATTTCAAACTTGTTTTTACCCGTGCCATGTATTTTACCCCGTCGTTAATGCGCTTTCTGAGCGTGATGTTGTTCACAAATTACTCACTGCATAACACCAAAGGGGAGGCTAACGGATGCTGATTTTGATCAAAAAATGGCATAACGTTTAAACAAAAATGACAAAATCCCTGAAAGCATTCAGCCTACGCGCGTTTCCCCTGCGAAACGCGCGCGGGAAGAAAATTAAATGCGGAAATGCCCGGCCGTTTCAGCAAGGTCGCCCGCCTGGCTCTGCAGGGCACTGGCTGCCGCAGCGGACTGCACCACCAGCTCGGCGTTCTGCTGAACCATGCGGTCGAGGTGCGTCACCGCATGGTTGATTTCGTGAATGCCTTTCATCTGCTCGCTGGTGGCGATAGAGATTTCACGCATGATGCCGGTCACGCTGACGATGCTGGAGCGGATCTCATCCATGCTTTCGCCCGCCAGGTGAACGTAGCGAGACCCGGTAGCCACGCTGTGGGTCGTGGAGTCGATAAGCGTTTTGATCTCTTTGGCCGCCTGGGCGCTCCGGCTGGCGAGGTTACGCACTTCGCCGGCCACCACCGCAAAGCCGCGCCCCTGTTCACCGGCACGCGCCGCTTCTACCGAGGCGTTCAGCGCCAGAATATTGGTCTGGAAGGCAATACCGTCAATCACGCTGGTGATATCACCGATTTTGGCCGACGCCACTTCAATCGACTGCATGGTGCTGATGGCCTGAGAGACCACGTCGCCGCCGCGCGACGCCGCCGCGGAGGCTATGCCCGCCTGATCGTTGGCCTGCGCCGCGGACGCGTTCGACTGCGTCACCGAGGCGGTAATTTCCTCAACGGCGCTGGCGGTTTCGCGCAGGCTGGAGGCCGCCTGCTCGGTACGCCCGGAAAGATCCTGATTACCTGCCGCAATTTCCCGCGCCGCGTTTTTCACCGAGTCGCTGGCATCGCGCAGCTGCACCATGACCACCGCAAGCTTGTCGCTGAAGGCGTTAAACGCCTGCGCGATCTGCGCCACTTCATCCTCCCCGCTGTCGGGCAGGCGCTGGGAGAGATCGTTGGTGCCGTTAGCGATGCTATGCATGGCGTCGCGGATTTCCGACAGACGTTTCAGCAGGCGGGCGATCAGGAAATGGACGATGGCGCCGCTCAGCAAGGCCAGGATCACCAGCGAGAGGGCCGAGGCTTTCAGTAAGGAACGCATACCGGACGTGGCATCGTTGTTATCGAGCGCGACGATCAGCATCCACCTGGTGCCCGGCACCGCCGTGGCGGCAAAGGTTTTGTCCACTCCGCTGAACGTGCCGTTGACCAGGTTTCCGCTTTTCAGCGCCGCCAGGTCGACCCCCTTGATGGCGTCGCTAAAGGGCTTCAGCGTGAGCGCCGGGTCGTTGGCGGCAATGATTGCGCCATCGCTGTCGATCAGTACGCCGCTGCTGGCCGGTGTCGGGTGGATACCGCGCACGTTAGCGACCACGCTGTCCATTGCCACATCACCCGCGACGACCGCCTTCAGCTCGCCGTTCTCTTTCACCGGCAATGCGAAGGTGACCACCAGCTTGCCGGTACCCGCATCGACATACGGCGCGGTAACGACGGGCGCATCGGCGCTGGCCGCCTGCTGATACCACGGGCGAACGGTTGGGTCGTAATCCGCAGGCACGCCGGCAGGATCGGAGAATTTTGCCGTTTTACCGGCATAGCCCACGTAGACGTTAGTGAACCCGCCCGCCTGGGCAAGCTGTTTAAAGACGGGAACCGGATCGTCGCTCAGGGCAACGGGCTGGGCCGAGGCGATTACCGCCATTTTGCTGCTTACCCAGTCGGCGATCGCCATGTTGTGGCTGGCGCTAGTGCTGTTCAGGATATCGCGCTGTGACTGCTGGTTATCCTGACGCGTGACCTGAAAGTTAATGACGGTATTAAGAAGAAGGGCGACGACCAGACAGCCTGTCGTCGCGGCGATGATGCGAGCACGAATGGACCTGAACATAAGTGAAATACCTGCTGTGTTGTTTCCATGCCTATCGGCAAGCGCGCAGGTAAACTTGATGCTGAAACCGCGTCCATAAGAAAATAATATTTTTACAGGTTTATTATTAAAAAGTTAATACTTTATCCGCGGTAAGAGTCCATTCGGCCAGTTCGACAAGCGTGCCAATTTCCACGCCCTCAATCAGCGGAAGAGCGGTAATGCCGCGCCCGTCCGTGCAGGTTTTACATAGTTTGACCGGGACATCCTGCGCCGTCAGGATCTCGAGCATCTGCTGAATATTGTAGCCCTCGGCCGGTTTCTGCCCCTTCAGGCCCGCCGTGACGGCGTCAGACATCAAAAAGAGGCGCAGCTCGGGCGCGCGCTCTCGGTCGCGCAGGGCGATGGCCAGCCGCAGGCTGTTGAAAAGGGATTCGCTGCCGTAGGCTGCGCCGTTGGCGATGATGACAATCTTCTGCATGTTGACTCCTGTTCTGTTAAAAGGCACGGATATTGCTTATCTCACCGGAGTTTACCGATCCGGGAGAGACAGAATGACGATAGTGGCTGGCAAATCGCCCGGCGCAACCGAATGGTTCCAGCGCGCGAAGGTAAAGCGTCATGAGCAGCTCAGCAGGCTTGCCCAGCTTGGCGCGCTGGTGAACGGCATTAGCCGGGTAGTGCATATGCTACAGTGCGAGCGCGGGGCGTCAAACGTGTGGCTCTGCTCGCAGGGCATGCTGTACGCGCCTGAATGTAAAGCCAGCAGGGCGCTGGTCGATGAACAGCTCGCGGCGCTACACCCGCTACTCAACGCGCAGTTTCCCCTTCCCGGCAGCACCGTCTGCGAACGCATTGCCAACGCGCTTCAGTCTCTGGAGAGTCTGTCTGCGCTGCGTGACGGCGTGACAAAACAAAACATCCCTGCGCCGCAGGCGATGGAGCACTACAGCCGTATGCTGCGTCATGTGCTCAGTATCGTCCCTCAGCTCAGCGACAGCATTGACGATCCGCAAATCGCGGGCCGTTTTGTTGCACTTTACAGCCTGATGCAGGGTAAAGAGCTGGTGGGGCAAGAGCGAGCGCTCGGCGCGATTGGCTTCACCCGGGGATTTTTTGATGATGAAACGCGCCAGCGGCTGGTCGATCGTATTGACGGTCAGCAGGCCTGTTTTGACGTTTTCCTCTCTCACAGCAGCGCAGACGTACAGGAGATGTTCACCCACGGCTGCCTGCCCGTGCTGGAGATCGAACAGCTCAGGCGAGAAGCCTGCACTCGTCAGCCCGCCGCCGATGACGGCGACACCGCCCTGAGGTGGTTTGCCCTGCAAACGGCGCGTCTTGAACACCTGCGCACGCTGGAGGAAGTGGCGATCGCCGATCTGATGACCGCCGTCGAAGCACGCCGCCACAGTGAAACGCTTTACGTTGCCGATGAGGGCGACGATCTCCTCACCCGTTTCCCGGATAAACCGCTGCTGCCGCTGGTGCGCCAGCAGGCGCGAGAGATAGAGCAACTCTCCCGCCAGCTTGCGTCACTTCGCGATACGCTGGAGGAACGCAAGATTATTGATAAGGCCAAAAGCGTGCTGATGGCCCACCGGCAGCTAAGCGAAGAGCAGGCGTGGACAGCCTTACGCAAGATGGCGATGGATAAAAATCAGCGCATGGTCGATATCGCCCGCGCGCTGCTCACCGTGAAGACGCTCTGGCAGCTAACCCCAAGGGAGTAGTTGCACAATCAGTGGGCATTTTCTGCCTGATTCAGGTGCGTCCCGGCGGGGCGTTCGCGCGCAAGCCCCATAAAACAAGGGAGTAAAAGCTGGCATCCCGTTTGCATTAACCGATTAACGATTCAGACGATGCGCCAAAGGCGGTGCATGCGTCCTCAGGATAAAGGCGTCCAGCGGTGCTTCGGCACGGCGGGCGCTTTTTTTTGGTTTTTTTTCAGGAGTGGCGGTTATGGCGGAGTGGTCGAGACGACAGTTTTTGCAGGCCAGCATGGTGGCAGGCGGCGCAATGCTGTTACCCGGGGTCATGCAGGCCGCATGGGCGGCAGGGTCGGATAAACCAGAGCAGGAGACCGTGCGCATTGGGTTTATCCCGCTGACGGACTGCGCGCCGGTCGTTATTGCGGCGCTGAAGGGGTTCGATAAGAAGTACGGTATCACCCTGGTGCCCACCAAAGAGGCGAGCTGGGCGGCGGTGCGCGACAAGCTGGTGGCGGGCGAGCTGGATGCCGCGCACATTCTCTATGGCCTGCTGTACGGACTGGAGCTGGGTATTGCGGGCAAACCGCAGCAGATGGCAAACCTGATGACCCTCAACCAGAACGGTCAGGCGATCACGCTGTCGAGCGACCTGGCAGAAAAGGGCGTTCGCGACCTCGACGGGCTGAAGAGGCTTATTGGGCAGCAGGCGCCGGGTACATACACCTTTGCGCATACCTTCCCGACGGGCACGCACGCGATGTGGCTCTATTACTGGCTCGCCAGCGCCGGGATCAACCCCTTCGATGATGTGCGCACCGTGGTGGTTCCGCCGCCGCAGATGGTGATGAACATGCGCATCGGCAACATGGTCGGCTTTTGCGTGGGGGAGCCATGGAATGCCCGGGCCATTAACGACCGTATCGGGTTTACCGCGGCCACCTCGCAGTCCATCTGGGCCGATCACCCCGAAAAAATCCTCGGCACGCGTCGCGACTGGGTAGAGAAAAATCCGCATACCGCGCGGGCGCTGGTGAGCGCGGTGCTCGAAGCCGCGCGCTGGATCGACGCCTCGCCGGAAAACAAACGCGAGACCGCGCGGATCCTCTCCCGCCGCGCCTGGCTCAACTGCAAAGAGCAGTACCTCACCGGACGGATGCTGGGCGAGTACGACAACGGCCTGGGCCAGCGCTGGCAGGACGCGCACCCGATCCGCTTCTTCAACGACGGTGCCGTTAGCTATCCCTATCAGTCCGACGGCATGTGGTTTTTAACCCAGTTCCGCCGCTGGGGCCTGCTCAAAACCGAACCGGACTATGCGGGTATTGCGCAGCGCATAAACCAGACGTCGGTCTGGCAGGACGCCGCCACGGCGGTAGGGGGCATTATCGCACCGTCATCACCGCTTCGCAGCAGCACATTGATGGACGGCACCGTCTGGAACGGTACCGACCCGGAAGGATACGCCAACCGCTTCGCCATTCATCGTAAAGGGGCCTGATTATGCAGCATCTGCAAAAGACGACATCACAAGAGACACCCGTGAGTGGGGAAGTCATCTCCCTGCCTCCCGTGCAGGTTCGCCGTCGCACCCCGGCATTGACGCGTCGGATTAACGACCTTCTCCAGCGCATCATTCCGGCAATGCTGGGTCTGGGATTGCTGGTGCTGCTCTGGCAGCTGGCGGCGCTCAACGGTAAAGGCTTCCCGACGCCGCTGAGCACCCTGGAGTCGGCCATCACGCTTTTCGCCGATCCGTTCTATCGCGACGGTCCAAACGACATGGGCATCGGCTGGAACGTTCTTGCCTCGCTGCAGCGGGTAGCGGTGGGCTTTGGCCTGGCGGCGGCCGTCGGTATTCCGCTCGGGTTCCTGATCGGGCGCTTCACCTTTTTCTCGCGCATGTTTAGCCCCCTGATTGCGCTACTGCGCCCGGTCAGCCCGCTGGCCTGGCTGCCCATCGGTCTGCTGCTGTTTCAAAAGGCCGAGCCCGCATCCAGCTGGACCATTTTCATCTGCTCGATCTGGCCGATGGTGATTAACACCGCCGAAGGGGTGCGCCGCATTCCGCAGGACTATCTCAACGTCGCCCGGGTATTACAGCTCTCAGAGTGGACCATCATGCGCCGCATCCTCTTCCCGGCGGTACTGCCCGCGGTGCTGACCGGGGTTCGCCTCTCTATCGGCATCGCCTGGCTGGTGATTGTCGCCGCCGAGATGCTCACCGGGGGGCTGGGGATCGGCTTCTGGATCTGGAACGAGTGGAACAACCTGAACGTCGAAAATATTCTCATCGCCATCATCATCATTGGCGTGGTCGGGCTGCTGCTTGAGCAGGGACTGATGCTGATCGCCCGTCGCTTTAGCTGGCAGGAAAAATAAGGAGTGAGTATGAAACCGTTAATTCAGGTACAGGCCGTAAGCCAGCGTTTTTCCACCGCCAGCGGCGAGTTTCTGGCGCTGCAGAACGTCTCTTTTGATATTCACGAAGGTGAAACCGTAAGCCTGATTGGCCACTCCGGCTGCGGAAAGTCCACGCTGCTTAACCTCATCGCCGGGATCGCGCTGCCGACGGAGGGAGGTCTTCTCTGTGACAACCGCGAAATTGCCGGGCCGGGGCCGGAGCGTGCCGTGGTATTCCAGAACCACTCTCTGCTGCCGTGGCTGACCTGCTTCGACAACGTGGCGCTGGCGGTGGACCAGGTGTTCCGCAGGTCCATGAGCAAGGCCGAGCGTAAGGAGTGGATTGAACACAACCTGAACAGGGTCCAGATGGGGCACGCCCTGCACAAACGCCCGGGAGAGATTTCCGGCGGCATGAAGCAGCGCGTCGGCATTGCCCGCGCGCTGGCCATGAAGCCGAAGGTATTGCTGATGGATGAGCCCTTCGGCGCGCTGGATGCGCTGACGCGTGCTCACCTGCAGGACTCTGTGATGCAAATCCAGCAGGAGCTCAACACCACCATCGTGCTCATCACGCACGACGTTGACGAGGCCGTACTGCTTTCTGACCGCGTGCTGATGATGACCAACGGCCCGGCGGCCACCGTGGGCGAAATCCTTCACGTTGACCTGCCGCGGCCGCGCGGTCGGGTACAGCTGGCCGACGACAGCCGCTACCACCATATGCGCCAGCAGATCCTGCATTTCCTTTATGAAAAACAGCCTAAAGCAGCATAGCGAGGTGGCGACGATGCGACTGGTGATTATCGGTAATGGGATGGCAGCAACGCGTCTGATAGCCTCGCTGACCGAGCGCGCTCCCGGTCGCTTTGCTATCACCGTCCTCGGCGACGAACCCGAGCATGCCTATAACCGTATCCAGCTCTCGCCGGTGCTGGGCGGCGAAAAGCAGGCGGTAAACCTTCGTCTGCAGGACGACGCCTGGTATCGGACGCGCGGCGTGACGGTACTGCGCGGCGAAAAGGTCACCGCCGTAGACGTGCGCAGCCGGGAGATACGTACTGAACGTCGGACGCTGGCCTGGGATGAGCTGGTCTTTGCCACCGGATCGCTGCCCTTTGTTCCGCCAATCCCCGGCGGGGATGCGCCGCACGTCTTCACGTTTCGCACGCTAAAGGATACCCGCGCCATTCTGGAGCGCTCCGGGCCGACGGTGGTGCTGGGCGGCGGGGTGCTGGGGGTAGAGGCGGCAGCGGCGCTCGCGCCGTCATGTGACAACGTCACGCTGGTGCATCGGGGGCCGTGGCTGATGGAGCAGCAGCTGGACCAGCAGGCGGGCGTTTTGCTGGAGGAGGCACTGGCAGAGCGCGGCGTTCGCTGCGAACTCTCTTCGGGAATAACCGCAGTCGCAGCGACATCGGTGACGCTGCCTGACGGACGCCAGCTGGAGGCCGCGCGCGTGGTGCTGGCAACCGGCGTGCAGCCCAATATCGCGCTGGCGCACGCCTCGGGCATTCGCTGCGCCCGCGGAATTGTGGTGAACCACCGGATGCAAACCGCTACGCCGAACGTCAGCGCCATTGGCGAATGCTGCGAGATTAACGGCCAGACGTTTGGCCTTGTCGCGCCGTGCCTCGCACAGGCGGATATCCTTGCGGCCCGCCTGGCGGGAGACGCAGATTTGCCCCTTGTGCTTACTGACGCCGGCATGCGGCTCAAAGTGACCGGCCTGTCGCTGTTCAGCGCCGGGCGGGCAAAGGCTGAACCGGACGATGTGGTCTGGAGCGCGTGGGACCCCGTCACCCGCCACTACCGACGTTTACTGATCCGTCAGGGAGCGCTGGCTGGCGTGCTGCTGATAGGAGAGTGCCGCAGCGCGGCAACCTTTACCGATTTACTGGCAACGGCCGCTCCCGCACGCGCGGACTGGCTGTTCGATCGATTCACTACGACGCAACCGCAGGTTGCAGGACAGAACGCTATGACAAAACCTACGCTGGTGGTGGTTGGACACGGTATGGTCGGCCATCATTTTCTCGAAGACTGCGTGAACCGCAATCTGCATCAGCAGTATCAGATCGTTGTCTTTGGTGAAGAGCGCTATGCCGCCTACGACCGCGTGCATCTGTCGGAGTACTTTGGCGGCCGCAGCGCGGCGTCGCTCTCGCTGGTGGAGGGAGATTTCTTTGCCGACAACGGCATTGAGCTGCGGCTGTCGCAGCAGGTTGTTGCTATCGACCGCGATGCGCGCGTGGTGCGTACCGCCAGCGGGCACGAAACCCACTGGGATAAGCTGGTGCTGGCGACCGGCTCATACCCGTTCGTTCCGCCGGTGTCGGGCAACGATCTGCCGGGCTGTTTTGTTTATCGTACGCTGGACGATCTGGACCGCATTGCCGCCCATGCGCAAGGCTCCCGTCGCGGCGTGGTGATTGGCGGCGGCCTCCTCGGACTGGAAGCGGCAAATGCGCTGAAGCAGCTCGGGCTGGAAACTCACGTGGTGGAGTTTGCGCCCAACCTGATGGCTGTCCAGCTTGACGGCGACGGCGCGGCGATGCTTCGCAAGAAAATCGAGGCGCTTGGCGTCAGCGTACACACCAGTAAAGCGACGACGGAAATCGCCACCGCGGACGGCGGTCTGGTGCTGCGCTTCGCCGAGGGTGAACAGCTTGAAACGGACATCGTGGTCTTTTCTGCCGGTATTCGTCCGCAGGACGCGCTGGCGCGCAGCAGCGGGCTGGCTATCGGCGAGCGCGGCGGGATCGGCATTGACGACGGCTGCCGTACATCCGATCCCGACGTGTATGCCATCGGCGAATGCGCGCTGTGGGAAGGGAAAATCTTCGGCCTGGTCGCGCCCGGTTATCAGATGGCGCGGGTGGCCGCCGCCGCCCTGGCGGGTGGGGAGATAACCTTCACCGGCGCGGATATGAGCACCAAACTCAAGCTGCTGGGCGTGGACGTGGCCTCGTTCGGCGACGCGCACGGGCGCACGCCGGGGGCGCTGAGCTACCAGTGGACGCACGGCCCGCAGCAGATCTACAAAAAGATCGTGGTCAGCCACGACGGCAAAACGCTGCTGGGCGGCGTGCTGGTCGGAGACGCCAGCGAGTACGCCACGCTGGTGCAGATGATGCTTAACGGCATCAGCCTGCCGAAAGAGCCTGAAACGCTGATATTACCCGCGCCGTCGGGCAGTGCGCCGAAAGCGCTCGGCGTGGCGGCGCTTCCGGAGAGCGCGCAAATCTGCTCCTGTCACAACGTCAGTAAAGGCGATATCTGTCAGGCGGTGAGTGCGGGCGCAGCGGATATGGGTTCCATTAAGCAGTGCACCAAAGCGGCCACCGGCTGCGGGGGCTGCAGCGCGCTGGTGAAGCAGGTGATGGAGTTCCAGCTGGCGGCACAGGGCGTGGAGGTGAAGAAGGATATTTGCGAACACTTCGCGTACTCGCGGCAGGAGATTTACCACCTGGTGCGCGTTAACCATATTCGCACCTTTGACCAGCTGATTAGCCGCTACGGGCAGGGGCACGGATGTGAGATCTGCAAGCCGCTGGTGGGATCGGTGCTGGCCTCCTGCTGGAACGAGTATCTGCTGAAACCGGCGCATCTGCCGCTGCAGGATACCAACGACCGCTATTTTGCCAACATCCAGAAGGACGGCACCTACTCGATTGTGCCAAGAATGCCCGCGGGCGAAGTGTCGGCGGACGGGCTGATTGCTATCGGCCAGATCGCGAAACGCTACGGACTCTACAGCAAAATTACCGGCGGGCAGCGTATTGACCTGTTTGGCGCCACGCTCGAGCAGCTTCCTGAGATCTGGCAGGCGCTGGTAGCGGCAGGGTTCGAGACCGGGCACGCCTACGGTAAATCGCTCCGTACCGTGAAGTCCTGCGTGGGGTCAACGTGGTGTCGCTACGGCGTGCAGGATTCCACCGGGCTCGCCGTCAGGCTTGAACACCGCTATAAAGGACTGCGCGCCCCGCACAAGATCAAAATGGCGGTGTCAGGCTGTACCCGCGAATGCGCCGAGGCGCAAAGCAAGGACGTGGGGGTGATTGCGACGGATAAGGGCTGGAACCTCTACCTTTGCGGCAACGGGGGAATGAAGCCGCGCCATGCCGATCTCTTCGCCAGCGACCTTGATGACGAAACGCTGATCCGCACCGTCGATCGTTTTCTGATGTTCTACATCCGCACGGCGGATCGCCTGCAGCGCACCAGCACCTGGATGGACAACCTGGAAGGGGGCCTGGACTACCTGCGCGAGGTCATACTCAACGACAGCCTGGGCATTGCCCACGAGCTAGAGCAGGAGATGGCGCGCGTCGTTGAAACCTACCAGTGCGAATGGCAGACCACGCTGAACGATCCAAACCGCCTGGCGCTTTTCCGTACCGAAGTGAACCGCGGGTCCACCGATGAGGGCAAGCGCTGGCAGGAAATTTGCGGTCTTGAGGACATTCCCGAGCAGGCGGGAATCGGCGCCCGCCTCGGGCGCAAGCGGATCGCGTTGTTCCGTTTTGGCAAGTCCGTCTATGCCCTTGAGGATCGGGAGCCGGGCGGCGGCGCGAACGTGCTTTCACGCGGTATTCTCGGCGATGCCGGGGGCGAGCCGGTGGTAATTTCACCCCTGTATAAGCAGCGTATTCGTCTGCGCGACGGACGTCAGTTTGACAGCGGCGAGCCCGCCGTGCGCGCCTGGCCGGTCAAAGTTGAAAACGGCAAGGTGTGGGTTGGCAACGAAGAGCTGGTGATGCGCGCGGAGGCCTCATGACGGAAACCCGAACAACGTGCCCCTACTGCGGGGTAGGCTGCGGCGTAGTCGCCAGCGTGGAAGGTGGAGCGGTAAGCGTTCGGGGGGACGAAGCCCATCCTGCGAACTTTGGCCGCCTGTGCGTGAAAGGCGCGGCCCTGGGGGAAACGACGGGGTTACAGGGGCGATTGCTGCGCCCCGTTGTTGACGGTGTTGAGGTGGAGTGGGGGCAAGCGCTTGACGCGGCAGGCGAGCGGCTCCAGGCGATCATCGACAAATGGGGGCCGCAGGCCGTGGCGTTTTACGCCTCCGGCCAGCTGCTCACCGAAGACTACTACGTCGCCAACAAGCTGATGAAAGGGTTTATCGGCGCGGCAAACATTGATACCAACTCCCGGCTCTGCATGTCTTCGGCGGTGGTCGGCTACAAGCGCGCCTTCGGTGAGGATGTGGTGCCGTGCAGCTATGAGGACGTCGAGAACAGCGATCTGGTGGTGCTGGCGGGATCCAACGCGGCGTGGACGCACCCGGTGCTGTACCAGCGGCTGGTGCAGGCAAAGCAAAACAATCCGCAGATGAAGGTGGTGGTGATTGATCCGCGCAGCACCGCCACCTGCGATATCGCCGATCTGCATCTGGCGCTTAAGCCCGGCAGCGATGCCGGGCTGTTTGTTGGCCTGCTGAACGTGATTGAGGGAAGCGGCGCGTGGCCGATAGCCCGCGTGGCGGCATTTTGCGGTCTGCCTGCGGAGGCGGTCGGCACCTTTTATGACTGGTTTATCACGGCCCCGCGCGCCGTGACGCTCTACACCATGGGGATCAACCAGTCGACGAGCGGCAGCGACAAGTGCAACGCTATTATCAACGTTCATCTTGCCAGCGGAAAATTCAATCGTCAGGGATGCGGCCCGTTTTCGCTGACCGGACAGCCAAACGCGATGGGCGGGCGGGAAGTGGGCGGGCTGGCGAATCAGCTGGCGGCGCACATGAATTTTGAGCCGGACGACCTTTCGCGCGTTGCCCGGTTTTGGGGAACGGAGCGCCTGGCGCAAACCCCGGGACTGATGGCGGTGGAGCTGTTCGACGCCATCGCGCGGGGCGAGGTGAAGGCGGTGTGGATCATGGGGACTAACCCTGCCGTATCGCTGCCGGACAGCCATGCGGTCTGTCAGGCGCTGGAGGCCTGCCCGCTGGTGATTGTCTCTGAGGTGATGCAGAAGACCGACACCAGTCGGTATGCCCACATCCGTTTTCCGGCGCTGGGCTGGGGAGAGAAAAACGGTACCGTTACCAACTCCGAGCGCCGTATCTCCCGCCAGCGCGCGTTCCTGCCCGCGCCTGGTGAAGCCAGGCCGGACTGGTGGGTCATCGCCCGAATCGCCGCGCGCCTGGGGTATGGCGAAGCCTTTGCGTGGCAGCACCCGCAGGAGATTTTTTGCGAACATGCCGCGCTCTCGGCCTTTGAAAATGACGGCAAACGGGCCTTTAACCTTCACGAACTTGTCTCCCTGACCCGTGAGGAGTGGGACGGGCTGGAACCCTACCAGTGGCGTGCAGGTGACTTTCCTCGACGGCAAATAGTGCCCGTTGAGCCGTCGCTGCATGGCGCGACGGTCAATACGCTTTACCCGCTGCTGCTGAACACCGGTCGCATTCGCGACCAGTGGCATACCATGACCCGCACGGGATACGTCTCCCGGCTGATGCAGCATATCGCCGAGCCGCGGGTGGACGTCAGCGCAGCCGATGCGGCGCGCTTTACCCTGTGCGATGGGCAGCTGGCGAGGATCAGCTCCCCGCGTGGGGTCATGGTTGCGAGAGTGCAGGTGAATGACGCCCAGCGTGAAGGCGAGGCGTTTGTGCCGATGCACTGGAACGCACAGTTTGCCCGGCAGGGAAAAGTTAACGCGCTGGTGGAAGGCCGCTGCGACCCGGCGTCCGGCCAGCCGGAGTGTAAACAAACCGCCGTCAGGATCATGCCCTGGCAGCCCGGCTGGCAGGGCGAACTTTACGCCCGTCAGCTTCCGGAACTGCCTGCATCCGTATACTGGTGGCGTAAGGCCTCGCGTGTGACTCTCGCAGCGGATCAACCGCTACTGGAGTGGGTAATGGCATACTGCGCTCAGCGGGGGTGGCAGCTGCAAACTGCGCAAACCGGCGAACGCAGCAGCGTGCTTGCCTGGCACCGGGGGGAGTTGATGCTCGGCTTCTGGGAAGACACTGCGCTACCGGAACTGGCGCATCCGGTGATTGAGGCCGCTTTTCGCTCGCCGCCTGTGGCGCTTTTAGCGCGCCATGCGCTCCTGAGCGGGCATAGCGTGGACAAGGCTGCGGATCCCGGACGCATTATCTGCAGCTGTTTCAGCGTTGGGGAAAACGCGATACGGGGGGCGATTGCCGAAGGCTGCGATTCCGTATCGGCGCTGGGAACCCGTTTGCGCTGCGGAACAAACTGCGGTTCGTGTGTGCCGGAGCTGAAAGCGATGTTCGGGGCCGGGCTTTAAAGGAGTGGCGCTCGCACTTACCCGACCTACACAAGCGTGCCGCCCCGTAGGTCGGGTAAGCGCGAGCGCCACCCGACATCAGGTTTTCAGGTTATTCCTGAAATTTCCAATCAGACTGCAATTCGCGCGTGATGGCGTTAACATACTAAGAGTTTATTCATAAACACAGGCTCAGATTTACGACCTTGATGGCTGTATGGTCCCGCATTCGTTCGCTGTTCTTACTCCCCCTTATTTCGGCCGGAGCCGTTTACGCTGCGCCGCATTCCTTCATGCAGCAGGCGCAAAATCCGTTTGATAACAACGGTGATAACCTGCCGGACCTCGGCATGGCGAAACCTACCGCCGAAGGCGAAAAACACCTGGCCGAAATGGCAAAGGCCTTTGGCGAGGCCAGTATGACCGACAACGGCCTGACGACGGGCGAACAGGCGCGTCAGTTCGCGTTTGGTCAGGTTCGCGACGTGGTGAGCGGAGAGGTTAACGATCGGATTGAATCCTGGCTCTCGCCGCTGGGGAAGGCCAGCGTGAATCTGCTGGTGGATGACGAGGGAAGATTCAACGGCAGCAGCGGAAGCTGGTTTATTCCCTGGAGTGATAATAACCGCTATCTGAGCTGGAGCCAGCTTGGCCTGACCCAGCAAACGGACGGCCTGGTCAGTAATGCCGGAATAGGGCAGCGCTGGATCGCCGGAAGCTGGCTGCTTGGCTACAACACGTTTTACGACAATCTGCTGGATGAAAACCTCCAGCGTGCCGGGCTGGGTGCCGAAGCGTGGGGAGAAAATCTCCGGCTCTCTGCCAACTACTACCAGCCGTTTGCCAGCTGGCGCGACAGCTCGGACGTTCAGGAACAGCGTATGGCCCGCGGCTACGATGTCACTGCCAAAGCCTGGCTACCCTGGTTCCATCATCTGAATACCAGCGTCAGCTTTGAGCAGTACTTTGGCGACAGCGTCGATCTGTTTAACAGCGGGACCGGGTATCACAACCCGATGGCGGTCAATCTGGGGCTGGATTATACCCCGGTTCCGCTGGTGACCCTGTCTGCGGCGCACAAACAGGGCGAAAGTGGCGTCAGCCAGAATAACCTGGGGCTGAAGCTGAACTACCGCTTCGGCGTTCCGCTGGCGAAACAGCTCTCTGCCAGCGAGGTGGCGGCAACGCGTTCGCTGCGCGGCAGCCGCTATGACTCACCAGAGCGGGATAACCTTCCGGTTATGGAGTTTCGTCAGCGCAAAACGCTGTCCGTTTATCTTGCCACGCCGCCGTGGGACCTGAAGGCCGGGGAGACCGTGATGCTGAAGCTGCAAATTCGCAGCACGCACGGCATCCGTCAGATCCACTGGCAGGGCGATACGCAGGCACTGAGCCTGACGTCACCGGCGAAAAGCAACAGCAGCGAAGGCTGGAGCGTGATCATGCCTGCCTGGAATGACGGTGACGGTGCGAAAAACCAGTGGCGCCTGTCGGCAGTAGTGGAAGATGAGAATGGGCAGCGTGTCTCTTCCAATGAGATCACGCTTACCGTGGTGCAGCCGCTCGTGGCATTGCCGAACGACGATCCACGGTGGAAGTTGCTGCCGGAGGAGTAAGTTAAAAAATGCGGTCCTGATGCACCCACACGGCGGCTTCGACGCGGGATTTTAACTTCATTTTCTTCAGCATGTGTTTCACATGCACTTTCACCGTACTCTCAGTGATATCCAGACGGCGGGCGATCATTTTATTGGGCAGGCCCTGGGCAATCAGCTTCAGAATATCGCGCTCACGCGGGGTCAGCTGGCTGACGTCACGGTCTGAGGTTGCGCGGTTTGCGCGCAGGCTGGCGGCCAGAACGGGCGTTAAGGCTTCACTGAGCACCATCTCACCGGCAGCGGCCTGCTGCAGCGCCTTGAGCAGATCCTCAGGCTCCATATCTTTCAGCAGATAGCCGTCCGCGCCGCGTTTCAGCGCCGTGACCACGTCTTCCTCATGATTTGAGACGCTAAACACCACCACGCGCCCGGAAAGGGATTTTTCGCGCAGCTTGTCCAGCGTCTCCAGACCGTTCATGCCGGGCATATTGAGATCGAGCAGGATCAAATCAGGATCGAGCGATTCGGCAAGTTCAATACCCTGTTCACCGTTGCTGGCTTCACCGACGACGGTGATATCTGGCGCCATGCTGACAAGTTGCTTAACGCCGGTGCGCAGCATCGGATGGTCATCGATCAACAGGATGGATGCCGGTTCCTGATTAGTCATGGTTTTCTCCTTGAGCAGTTGTAAGGGGCTTTTCGGGTATGAAGGTGACGACGACGTCGGTGCCACCTGACTCTCCCCGGCGAACCTGGCAATCACCGCGCAGGCTCTGCGCGCGATCTCGCATGATGATTAAACCATAGTGGTTCGTTCTTTCGGCATTTTCCGGCACGCCGCAGCCGTTATCCTGAACCGTGAGCTTCACCTGATTATCGTGGGCGCTTACGGTCACGGTTACCGCCGTCGCGCCGGAATGCTTGAGCACGTTGCTCAGGGCTTCACGTGCGATTTGCAGTAAATGAATGGCCTGATGGGAGGGAACAAAACGCGGCGGAAGCTGGTAATCAAGCTTCACCGGGAACCCCAGTCGGGCACTGAATTCGTGGCAGCTGGACTCCAGCGCGGGGCGCAGGCCCGGCTCGGTCAGCTGCAGGCGGAAGGTGGTCAGGAGTTCGCGAAGCTGGATCCAGGACGTATTGAGTTCGTTGCGGATCTGGCTGAGCAGCTGTTTGCTGTTTTCCGGCATGCCCGCGTCCTGCATCTGAAGGCAGCTCACCTGCATTTTCATACAGGAGAGGGACTGCGCGATGGAGTCGTGGAGTTCGCGGGCGATGGTGGCGCGCTCCTCCATGACGATCAGCTGCTGCTGTTTCTCCTGATGCCGGTCAAGCGCCAGCGTGGCCGTGAGTTGCTCAACCAGCGTATCGACCAGCTGCTGCTGGTCATGGCTGAGATGACGACCTATAGGCAGCGTCGCCAGCAAAATACCGTACTGGGTGTGGCTGTCCGTCAGACGCCACTTCAGCGTCGTGCCGCCGGTTGTCAGCGGTGGCAATCCGCGCGGGCAGAGGTGACAGCCTTTATCGTCGCAGGACATATCCGACTGGCAGGTAAACTCCTGGTGGTTCTCTTCGTCTTCAACGTCGTAAACGCGCAGCTCCAGATCGTGCAGAAGCGTCAGATTTTGCAGACCGTTCAGCACCGGCGAGAGACGCTCGCACAGCGGAACCTGCATATGCAGACGTCGGTTCGCCTGCCAGAGGAAAGAGAGGATTTCGTTTTTCTGCTCAAGCCCGGCGGTTTTTTCCTGTACGCGTTTTTCCAGTACCGCATAGCTCTCGGAAAGCTCTTCCGACATGGTGTTGAGCGCCTGGCCCAGCATCGCCATTTCGTTACGCCCGCTGATGTGCGTGCGCTGGGTGAAATCTCTGTCCGTAACGGCCCGCGCCATCGCCAGCAGCTGTTTCCACGGGTTCAGCAGCCGCGCGCGCAGCCAGATGATGGTAAAGATCAGCAGCAGGCCCATAAAAAGCGCCATTGCCCGGTGAACCATGACCACGCGATCGATGCGCATTTCGGTCGTTTGGTCGAACGAGGAGACCAGCGCATCAATGCGCGCAACAAAGCCGGCAACGTCATGAGCAACGGTATCGGCGTTTTTCGCCTGTTTTAAGCCCGGCTGAAGCTGCGTGTGCCAGTAGCCCTGGAGCGCTTTAAGCTGGGATTCCTGACCGTCGCGGTGAGCCGCTCTTTCCAGCTCCGGGCTGAAGGCGGTACGCTCCATTTCGTCGATCAGCGGCTGGTCGTTCTGCGTTAGCGGCACTGCCGCCAGCAGGCGGTAACTCTGCATACGTAGCGACCCTGCCTCGTTAATGGCATGCGCATTACCCTGTACGCCCTGTACCAGCCAGCTGGAAATAGCCATGCCGGTCACGCCGATAGCGGTGGACAGCAGAACGATAAGCGCGAGCTGGTTCACCAGCGTGAGCGGGGAAAGACATCTTTTTAACATAGGGGGGCCGGGCTCCTGACGTGACCTGTTGCAGGAATGGCGCTATTCTCGTGCATACCCTGGAGTATACCCATACCAATAAAGGATTACCTCTAAATTGCCAGCGGGGTAATGGCTGGGGGGAGGGAGTAGCACGCCACCCTCAGCACTGTGATAAACCACATCTTTTTTGCCGGAAATACCTACTCACTTAGAGTGATGCTTTTTTTTTGACCGCAATTCCTCCCACTTTTCCTTTGATTTATATCAACTTACCGCCGCGCTAAAACCCTAATGTTTGCAGCATCTTTCAAGAATCAGAGGTGTCTATGAGTCACTCATCCGCTCCCGAAAAGGAAAGTGGTTCCGTTATTACAGAATGGCGTCCGGAGGATCCGGCATTCTGGCAACAGCGCGGCCATCGTGTTGCCAGCCGTAACCTGTGGATTTCCGTCCCGTGTTTGCTGTTAGCGTTTTGCGTATGGATGTTGTTTAGTGCTGTTGCGGTAAATCTGCCAAAGGTTGGCTTTACCTTTACCACCGATCAGCTGTTTATGTTGACCGCGCTGCCGTCATTGTCGGGAGCGCTTTTGCGCGTACCTTACGCTTTTATGGTGCCGGTCTTTGGCGGCCGCCGCTGGACGGCGTTCAGCACCGGGATCATGATCGTTCCGTGCGTGTGGTTAGGTTTTGCGGTGCAAGATACCTCTACGCCGTTTAGCGTGTTCGTGATTATCTCTCTGCTGTGCGGTTTTGCGGGTGCAAACTTTGCGTCGAGCATGGCGAACATTAGCTTCTTCTTCCCGAAAGCGAAGCAGGGCGGTGCGCTGGGTATTAACGGCGGCCTGGGTAACATGGGCGTGAGCGTGATGCAGCTGATTGCACCGCTGGCGATCTCTGTCTCCATCTTCGCTGCCTTTGGCGGCGGTGGCGTGACGCAGCCGGACGGTTCCTCTCTGTTCCTGCAGAACGCGGCCTGGATTTGGGTTCCGTTCCTGGTGATATTTACGCTGGCGTCCTGGTTCTTTATGAACGACCTGTCTGCGTCTAAAGCCTCCCTGAGCGAGCAGCTTCCGGTGCTTAAACGTGGTCACCTGTGGGTGATGGCGCTGCTCTATCTGGCAACCTTCGGCTCGTTCATCGGCTTCTCGGCAGGCTTTGCCATGCTGTCGAAAACCCAGTTCCCGGAAATTCAGATCCTGCACTTTGCGTTCTTTGGTCCGTTTATCGGCGCGCTGGCGCGTTCTCTGGGCGGGATGATTTCTGACCGTCTGGGCGGCACCCGCGTGACCCTTGTGAACTTCGTGGTGATGGCTGTCTTCTGCGCGCTGCTGTTCCTGACGCTGCCGGTCGACGGGCAGGGCGGTAATTTCTTCGCCTTCTTCGGCGTGTTTATGGTGCTGTTCCTGACCGCCGGGCTGGGCAGTGCCTCTACTTTCCAGATGATCTCCGTTATTTTCCGCAAGCTGACCATGGATCGCGTGAAGGCGCAGGGTGGCACGGAAGAGCAGGCTATGCGTGAAGCGGCGACCGATACCGCGGCGGCACTGGGCTTTATCTCCGCCATCGGCGCCATCGGCGGCTTCTTTATCCCTAAAGCGTTCGGGATCTCGCTGGATCTGACCGGCTCCCCGGCAGGGGCAATGAAAGTGTTCCTCGTCTTCTATATCGCCTGCGTAGTGATTACGTGGCTGGTATATGGCCGTAATACTAAAAAAAATAAGTAAGATTGATTATCCGTTTGCGCGGCCTCAGTGCCGCGCTTTTTTTATGACTTCATTAGTTACAACATACTCAGAGGGTTTGCGCCATGTCGCAGCGGGTAGCACTGTGATCGCCATCGCTTTGCAGCGGTTTCTACCCCTTAATACCTAAGATGTTAAATTTAGCCCTGCTTTTTGTACGATAAATAAAAAATATCCATATAAATCATGTATATAAAAAATTCAAAAATCTACCGCTTTGGTGGTATGCCATGTAATACCTCCCTCATCAGACCCCTCTCGCCTTGATCGTTATCAATTCTCACCATCTTTCATAGCGTTACCTTCGCTGCAAATCAGCAATGTCGATTTAGAGAGCCACAGGCTCCACACAGGAGATACCCGATGAGCAAATTTTTGGACCGGTTTCGCTACTTCAAACAGAAGGGTGAAACTTTTGCCGATGGGCACGGCCAGGTTCTGGAGACCAACCGGGACTGGGAAGACGGTTACCGCCAGCGCTGGCAGCATGACAAAGTCGTCCGTTCTACCCACGGCGTAAACTGCACTGGCTCATGTAGCTGGAAGATTTTCGTAAAAAACGGCCTGGTGACCTGGGAAGTGCAGCAGACGGATTATCCGCGCACGCGCCCGGACCTGCCAAACCATGAGCCTCGCGGCTGCCCGCGTGGCGCAAGCTACTCCTGGTATCTCTACAGCGCTAACCGCCTGAAATACCCTCTGATGCGCAAACGCCTGATGAAAATGTGGCGTGAAGCAAAAGTTCAGCACAGCGATCCGGTAGAGGCATGGGCATCCATTATCGAAGACGCCGACAAAGCGAAAAGCTTCAAGCAGGCGCGCGGTCGCGGTGGCTTTGTCCGCTCTTCCTGGAAAGAAGTCAACGAGCTGATTGCCGCCTCTAACGTCTACACCGTAAAAACCTACGGTCCTGACCGCGTAGCAGGCTTCTCGCCAATCCCGGCGATGTCCATGGTGTCTTATGCCTCCGGCGCGCGCTACCTCTCCCTGATTGGCGGTACCTGCCTGAGCTTCTATGACTGGTACTGCGACCTGCCGCCTGCGTCTCCGCAGACCTGGGGCGAGCAGACCGACGTGCCTGAATCCGCCGACTGGTATAACTCCAGCTACATCCTGGCATGGGGCTCTAACGTTCCTCAGACCCGTACCCCGGACGCCCACTTCTTCACGGAAGTGCGCTACAAGGGCACCAAAACCGTTGCAATTACCCCTGACTACGCCGAAATCGCCAAACTCTGCGACCTGTGGCTGGCACCGAAGCAGGGTACCGATGCGGCAATGGCGCTGGCGATGGGCCACGTAATGCTGCGTGAGTTCCACCTTGATAAGCCAAGCCAGTACTTCACCGACTACGTGCGTCGCTATACCGACATGCCGATGCTGGTGATGCTGGAAGAGCGTGACGGTTATTATGCTGCAGGCCGTATGCTGCGCGCCGCTGACCTGGTGGATGCGCTCGGTCAGGAAAACAACCCGCAGTGGAAAACCGTTGCCTGTAACAGCAGCGGCGAACTGATCGCGCCAAACGGCTCTATCGGCTTCCGCTGGGGTGAAAAAGGCAAGTGGAACCTGGAACAGCGTGACGGTACGTCCGGAGAAGAAACCGATCTGCGTCTCAGCATGCTGGGCAGCCAGGACGAGATCGCCGACGTCGGTTTCCCGTACTTCGGCGGGGAAGGCACCGAGCACGTCAACAAGGTTGAGCTGCAAAACGTCCTGATGCATAAGCTGCCGGTGAAACGCCTGCAGCTGGCCGACGGCTCTACCGCCCTGGTCACCACCGTGTATGACCTGACCATGGCCAACTACGGTCTGGAACGCGGTCTGAACGATGAAAACTGCGCAACCGACTACGACGACGTAAAAGCGTACACCCCGGCGTGGGCTGAGCGGATCACCGGCGTACCGGCGGCACAGATCACCCGTATTGCACGTGAGTTCGCGGAAAACGCTGATAAAACGCACGGTCGTTCAATGATCATCGTCGGTGCCGGTCTGAACCACTGGTATCACCTCGATATGAACTATCGCGGCCTGATCAACATGCTGATCTTCTGCGGCTGCGTCGGCCAGAGCGGCGGCGGCTGGGCGCACTATGTGGGCCAGGAAAAACTGCGTCCGCAGACCGGCTGGCAGCCGCTGGCGTTTGCCCTCGACTGGCAGCGCCCTGCACGTCATATGAACAGCACCTCCTACTTCTATAACCACTCCAGCCAGTGGCGCTACGAGACGGTGACCGCGCAGGAATTGCTGTCACCGATGGCGGATAAATCCCGCTACAGCGGCCACCTGGTCGATTTCAACGTTCGCGCTGAACGTATGGGCTGGCTGCCGTCTGCACCTCAGCTGGGTACCAACCCGCTGCGCATTGCCGAAGAGGCGAAGAAGGCAGGCATGACCCCGGTGGATTACACCGTGAAATCCCTGAAGGACGGTTCTATCCGCTTCGCGGCTGAACAGCCTGAAAACGGTAAAAACCATCCGCGTAACCTCTTCATCTGGCGCTCCAACCTGCTCGGTTCTTCCGGTAAGGGCCACGAGTTCATGCTGAAGTATCTGCTCGGGACCGACCACGGTATCCAGGGTAAAGATCTTGGCAAGCAGGGCGGCGTGAAGCCTGAAGAAGTGGAATGGCAAGACAACGGCCTGGACGGCAAGCTGGATCTGGTGGTGACGCTGGACTTCCGTCTGTCGAGCACCTGCCTGTACTCCGATATCGTTCTGCCAACCGCGACCTGGTACGAAAAAGACGACATGAATACCTCGGATATGCATCCGTTTATTCATCCTCTGTCTGCTGCCGTTGACCCGGCGTGGGAATCCAAAAGCGACTGGGAAATTTACAAAGGCATCGCCGAGAAATTCTCCGAAGTCTGCGTAGGCCACCTGGGCAAAGAGACTGACGTTGTCACGCTGCCAATCCAGCACGACTCCGCCGCCGAGCTGGCGCAGCCGCTGGACGTGAAGGACTGGAAAAAAGGTGAATGTGACCTGATCCCAGGCGTAACTGCACCGCACATCATTCCGGTTGAACGCGACTACCCGGCAACCTACGAACGCTTTACCTCTATCGGCCCGCTGATGGAGAAAATCGGCAACGGCGGTAAAGGGATTGCCTGGAACACCCAGAGCGAAATGGACCTGCTGCGTAAGCTCAATTACACCAAAGCAGACGGCCCGGCCAAAGGCCAGCCAATGCTGAATACCGCCATTGATGCCGCTGAGATGATCCTCACCCTGGCGCCGGAAACCAACGGTCAGGTCGCCGTGAAAGCCTGGGCGGCGCTGAGTGAATTCACAGGGCGCGACCACAAGCACCTGGCGCTGAATAAAGAAGACGAGAAAATCCGCTTCCGCGACATTCAGGCCCAGCCGCGCAAAATCATCTCCAGCCCGACCTGGTCAGGGCTTGAAGACGAGCATGTGTCCTATAACGCGGGCTACACCAACGTTCACGAGCTGATCCCATGGCGTACGCTGACCGGTCGTCAGTCGCTGTATCAAGATCACCAGTGGATGCGCGACTTCGGTGAAAGCCTGCTGGTCTACCGTCCGCCGATCGACACCCGTTCGGTGAAAGCGGTGATGGGCGAGAAGTCCAACGGTAACCCTGAGAAAGCGCTGAACTTCCTCACGCCGCACCAGAAGTGGGGTATCCACTCCACCTACAGCGACAACCTGCTGATGCTGACGCTGGGTCGCGGTGGTCCGATTGTGTGGATGAGCGAAGCGGATGCGAAAGATCTGGGCATTGTGGATAACGACTGGATTGAAGTGTTCAACACCAACGGTTCGTTAACCGCGCGTGCGGTAGTGAGCCAGCGCGTGCCGGCGGGGATGACCATGATGTACCACGCGCAGGAACGTATCGTGAACATTCCTGGCTCAGAAATCACCGAGCAGCGCGGCGGTATTCATAACTCGGTCACCCGTATTACGCCGAAGCCGACCCACATGATTGGCGGCTATGCGCAGCTGGCCTACGGCTTTAACTACTACGGCACCGTAGGATCTAACCGCGATGAGTTCGTGGTGGTACGTAAGATGAAGAATATTAACTGGTTAGACGGCGAAGGTAATGACCAGGTACAGGAGAGCGTAAAATGAAAATTCGTTCACAAGTCGGCATGGTGCTGAATCTGGATAAATGCATCGGCTGTCATACCTGCTCAGTCACCTGTAAAAACGTCTGGACCAGCCGCGAAGGCACCGAATACGCCTGGTTCAACAACGTAGAAACCAAGCCGGGCACCGGCTTCCCGACCAACTGGGAAGATCAGGAGAAATACAAGGGCGGCTGGATCCGCAAAATCAACGGCAAAATCCAGCCGCGTATGGGCAACCGCGCGATGCTGCTGGGTAAAATCTTTGCTAACCCGCACCTGCCGGGCATTGATGACTACTACGAGCCGTTTGATTTTGACTACCAGAACCTGCATAACGCAGCGGAAGGTAAACATCAGCCGATTGCCCGTCCTCGCTCGCTGATCACCGGTCAGCGCATGAACAAGATCGAGAAAGGCCCGAACTGGGAAGACGATCTGGGCGGCGAGTTTGAGAAGCTGTCGAAAGACAAAAACTTCGAGAACATGCAGAAGGCGATGTACGGTCAGTTCGAAAACACCTTCATGATGTACCTGCCGCGCCTGTGCGAGCACTGCCTCAACCCGGCGTGCGTGGCGACCTGCCCGAGCGGCGCCATCTACAAGCGTGAAGAAGACGGCATCGTCCTGATCGACCAGGACAAGTGCCGCGGCTGGCGTATGTGCATCACCGGCTGCCCGTACAAAAAAATCTACTTCAACTGGAAGAGCGGCAAGTCAGAGAAGTGCATCTTCTGCTACCCGCGCATTGAAGCAGGCATGCCGACCGTCTGTTCTGAAAGCTGCGTGGGCCGTATCCGTTACCTCGGCGTGCTGCTGTATGACGCGGACGCGATTGAAAGCGCAGCGAGCACCGAGCACGAGAAAGACCTCTATCAGCGTCAGCTGGACGTGTTCCTCGATCCGAACGATCCGAAGGTGATCGAGCAGGCGCTGAAGGACGGCGTGCCGCAGAGCGTGATCGACGCCGCGCAGCAGTCCCCGGTTTATAAAATGGCGATGGACTGGAAGCTGGCTCTGCCGCTGCATCCGGAATACCGCACGCTGCCGATGGTCTGGTACGTGCCGCCTCTGTCACCGATTCAGTCTGCCGCCGACGCGGGCGAACTGGGCAGCAACGGCATTCTGCCGGACGTAGAAAGCCTGCGTATCCCGGTGCAGTATCTGGCGAACCTGCTCACCGCAGGCGACACCCAGCCGGTCCTGCTGGCGCTGAAGCGTATGCTGGCGATGCGCCACTTCAAGCGTACCGAAACCGTCGATGGCGTGATTGACACCCGTGCGCTGGAAGAGGTGGGTCTGACCGAAGCGCAGGCGCAGGAGATGTACCGCTATCTGGCGATTGCTAACTACGAAGATCGCTTCGTGGTGCCGAGCAGCCACCGCGAGCAGGCTCGCGAAGCCTTCCCGGAAAAAAGCGGATGTGGCTTTACCTTCGGTGACGGTTGCCACGGTTCAGACACTAAATTCAACCTGTTCAACAGCCGCCGCATCGACGCGATGGATGTGACCAGCAAAACGGAGCCGCACCAATGATTGAACTCGTCATTGTTTCGCGTCTGCTCGAGTACCCGGATGCTGCGCTTGCGCAGCATCAGCAGGAACTCTTTGATGCACTCGCGTCATCTGAAAACCTGGACAAAGAGGATGCCCAGACCCTGGGCGTTTTCCTGCGCGATCTGTTAGCACGCGATCTGCTGGACGCCCAGGCGGACTACAGCCAGTTGTTTGACCGTGGTCGCGCGACCTCGCTGCTGCTGTTTGAACACGTTCACGGTGAGTCCCGCGATCGCGGTCAGGCGATGGTGGACCTTATGTCCCAGTACGAGCAGCACGGCCTGCAGCTCGACAGCCGCGAGCTGCCCGATCACCTGCCGCTCTATCTTGAGTACCTGGCACAGTTGCCTAAAGAAGAGGCGCTGGGCGGTTTGCAGGACATCGCACCGATTCTGGCGTTACTTAGCGCGCGTCTTCAGCAGCGTGAAAGCAGCTACGCCGTGCTGTTCGACCTGCTGGTGAAGCTGGCAAAAGCATCTGTCGACAGTGAGAAAGTGGCAGAGAAAATTGCGGACGAAGCCCGCGACGATACTCCGCAGGCGCTGGATGCGGTCTGGGAAGAAGAGCAGGTGAAATTCTTTGCTGACCAGAACTGCGGCGAGTCAGAAATCTCTGCTCACCAGCGTCGCTTTGCCGGAGCCGTGGCTCCGCAATATTTGGATATCTCTAACGGAGGACGGCAATAATGCACTTCCTGAATATGTTCTTCTTTGACATCTACCCGTATATCGCGGGCACGGTGTTCCTGGTGGGAAGCTGGCTGCGTTATGACTACGGCCAGTATACCTGGCGTGCCGCCTCCAGCCAGATGCTGGATCGCAAAGGGATGAACCTGGCGTCAAACCTGTTCCACATCGGTATCCTGGGCGTAATTGCAGGCCATGCATTCGGGATGCTGACGCCGCACTGGATGTATGAAGCATGGTTGCCGCTGGACGTGAAACAGAAGATGGCAATGTTTGGTGGCGGTGCTGCGGGCCTTATGTGTCTGGTTGGCGGCCTGTTGCTACTCAAACGCCGCCTCTTCAGTCCTCGCATTCGCGCTACGACAACCGCAGCGGATATTCTGGTGATGTCGGTACTGGTTATCCAGTGTGCGCTGGGTCTGCTGACCATCCCGTTCTCTGCGCAGCATATGGACGGCAGCGAAATGATGAAGCTGGTCGGCTGGGCGCAGTCCGTCGTGACCTTCCATGGCGGTGCGTCTGAACACCTGGACGGCGTGGCGTTTATTTTCCGCATGCACCTGGTGCTCGGCATGACGCTGTTTGTGCTGTTCCCGTTCTCTCGTCTGGTACACATCTGGAGCGTGCCGGTGGAATACCTGACGCGCAAATACCAGATTGTGCGCGCCCGTCGCTAATTAACCGTTTTGACCTCAACCCCGCACTCGCGGGGTTTTTTTTCGCCCCAGCCCAGGTTGTTGCCCGCGGCAGCAAACAAAATTAACGCGCCGCCCGCCAGCTGCGTGAGGTTGAGCGAGTGCCCGAACACCAGGTTATCGACAACAATTGCGACTACCGGATAGATAAACGATAGCGAGCCGGTGATGGGTGTTGGCAGTTTTTGAATGGCGCCATAAAGCAGCTGATACATGATCCCCGTGTGCACGATACCCAGCGTCAGCAAAATCGGCCATGGGAATTCAGCGCCGAAAGCAGGCAATTGCGCCAGCGGCAGAAGCATCACGACGCCCGTCACCACCTGAATAAAGGCAATATGCTGCGGTGCGATGGATTTTAGTTTGCGTGCAATGATAGCCGTCAGCGCATAGAAGAACGCCGCACCCAGCGCCAGCCCGATACCCGCAAGCCATTCGCTGCCATGAGCGTTAGTCAGCTCGCTGGAAAGCAAAATGACGACCCCACCAAATGCCAGGAGCAGCCAGCCCCATTTCACCAGGCTGACGCGTTCGCCTAAGACGATCCCCATCATCACCAGCATAAACGGCTGAGTGTTATAGACCACGGTCGAAAGGCCGATCGAAATACGCTCGTAGGCCGCAAACAGCAGCAGCCAGTTCACCACGAGCGCCACGCCGCCGAGAATAGCCAGCAGCAGCGTGGTGCGGGTGAGGGCGCTGAACGGTTTTTTGCTTATCCGGATGAAAACAAACAGCGTGATGGCGCCAATCAAGCATCGCCAGAAAACAACCTCTGTCACCGGCAGGCCGGAGAGGAGCACAAAGGCTCCGATTGAGCCGGAAATCAACATCGCCAGGCTCATTTGCCAGACGCCTTTCTGTATATCACGCATCATCCACCTCCTGATTAATGACCCTATTGTCGAAAATCGCTGTCGGGTTTTACAGGGCTGATATAAGGTGAAACTGGTTAATGCTTTTTAAAATTAGGTGAAAGTGATGGAATGCCTGCTTGATGATATCGATCGGCAAATATTGGCTTGTCTGGTAGAGGATGCGCGAGTGTCGCTGAAGGTGCTGAGTGGTCGTGTGGGGCTGACCTCGCCCAGTACGGCAGAGCGTCTTAAGCGGCTGGAAGAGCGAGGTGTGATTCAGGGATATGGTGCGCGGGTGAATCTGGCGGCGTTGGGATATACGCTGCAGGCGCTGGTGCGCGTGCGGCCTTTGCCTGGGTTGCTGCATAAGGTGGATAAATATATTCAGGCGATGCCAGAGTGCATTGAGAGTGACAAGGTGACCGGAGAAGATTGCTTTGTGATCCGGCTGGTAGTGCGCTCGATAGAGCAGCTGGATGTATTGCTGGACGGCCTGGCAGAGCATGCACAATGTAATACATCTATCGTGAAGAGTTCGCCGGTGAAGCGTCGTTTGCCGCCGATGTAGCCCTCTGTCGCCGGGTGACGGCTGCGCCTTACCCGGCCTACAAAGGCGGATTCGGTTAGGTAGTGATTTTTTTGGGATTTTTTCGGTAAATGATGGTGGTGGGGGAAGGATTACTCGGCGCGTTGCGCCTCGCCCTTCGGGTCGTTGCCTGCGGCAACGCTTTCTCGCTACGCTCGAATCGAACCTTGGTCGAAGCTTCTCATCCTTCCCCGTT